>ERZ779852.27-NODE-27-length-144035-cov-9.636977_pt1 | contig 144035 bp, 99 predicted proteins | sample MGYA00511559_ERZ779852 | MGnify/ENA primary metagenome ERZ779852 (study PRJEB29588, sample SAMEA2157977) | human gut metagenome | biome: human gut; feature: human-associated habitat; material: faeces | place: Denmark | collected 2008/2010 ...
GGTCGCGGCAGGCTGCCACACACTCCCTGTCGGCCAGCAGTTCCTCCAGTTCTTCCTTTGTGAAGCGCCCGGGATGCTCCAGGGCATCCAGCGTACGCCCCATTCTGTCTTCGTTCTCTTTCATATCCATCGGTCGATCGTTTTCTGTATTCCAATTACGTTTCATCCGTCTTTCCGGGTACCTTCCCCCGCCGTTTTTCTCCGCATCCCAGTTCCTCCCGCAGCATCCGCAGGGCCTTCACGATGTGTTTCTTCACCCCGTCGGGCGTGATGCCCCTCTCCTCGGCCACCTCGCGGTATTTCTTCCCGTCGTAGTAACACTGCTTCACAATGCTCCGGGTGGGATCGGTCATCCGCTCCAGACAGCGCTCCATGCGCCTCACCCGCTCCTCGCGCTCCCCGGGAGGGATGGACGGATCCTCCGAAGTGAGGGTACGGAGGAAATCGGCGTACTGCTGTTCCACCTGTCTGTGGCGCAGATAGTCTATGCAACGGTTACGGGTACGAGTGTAAAGGCAAGCTACGGCCGTTGCTTCCTGCAATTGTTCCCGATCCTTCCAGGCCTGTTCGAAAACATCGTTGACAATGTCACGGCAAGCCTCTTCGTCAGCAACAAAGCGGAAAGCATAATAGTACAGACGGGCATAATTCCCCCGATAAAGCTGTTCAAAATGGTCTGTTTTCACACTCTTATTTTCTCTGGAACTTATTTACTTTCTGTCATCCACTCTCCAAATACAAACATGCGTCAAAAGGAGAATGAAGAAATTCGGGCGGCAAATGTAATGGATTCCGGAAAGAATTGCAAACATTTTATTCCTAACCGTTGCTCTGGCAACATCAGCCAGTCCCTCAGAAATCATTCCCTGAAGTAAACAATTTGCCAGTGTGAAAAAAATTTGCCAAAAAGAAGTATCTTTGCAGTAACTCAACAATACAAACAGACCTTTATGATTCTTATAATTGACGACGACAGCGCCATCCGGTCCTCCCTCAGCTTTATGCTGAAACGGGCCAAATACGAGGTAGAAACAGCGTCCGGCCCCAAAGAGGCTATCGAAATTATCCGCAGGACTGCTCCGCAGCTGATCCTGATGGACATGAACTTCACGCTTTCCACCAGCGGAGAAGAAGGACTGACCCTGCTCCGGCAGACCCGTATTTTCCGGCCGGATGTTCCGGTTATCCTGATGACTGCATGGGGAAGTATCCGTCTGGCCGTACAAGGCATGCAGGCAGGAGCTTTTGATTTCATTACCAAACCCTGGAACAATGCCGCACTCATGCAACGCATTGAAACAGCTCTGGAACTGACTGCCCCGCAAAAGGAAACGCCCGGATCTGCAGACCAGAAGCACGCCGGATTCGACCGCCACCGGATCATCGGCAAGAGCAGAGCCCTGAACGAAGTGCTCGATACACTCTGCCGGATTGCTCCAACCAACGCACCGGTCCTGATCACAGGAGAAAGCGGTACGGGTAAGGAACTGATTGCTGAAGCCCTGCACGTCAACAGCCGAAGGGCCTCGGGACCCTTCGTCAAGGTCAATCTGGGAGGAATCTCACAAAGCCTGTTTGAAAGTGAAATGTTCGGTCACCGGAAAGGAGCCTTTACGGATGCTGTTACAGACCGCATCGGCCGGTTTGAAATGGCCGACCGGGGAACGATCTTCCTGGATGAGATCGGAGAGCTGGATCTCAGTTGTCAGGTAAAACTGTTGCGCGTTCTGCAGGACCAGACCTTCGAAGTGCTGGGGGACAGCCGTCCGAGAAAAGTGGATATCCGCGTCGTATGTGCCACCAATGCAGATCTTCCGCAAATGGTCCGTGAACATACTTTCCGCGAAGACCTGTTCTACCGCATCAACCTGATCACCGTTCATCTGCCTGCCCTGCGCGAACGGCGGGAGGATATTCCGTTGCTGGCACGCCATTTTGCCGACCGCCAGTGTGAACAAAATCAGTTACCACCCGTAGATTTTACAAGTGATGCACTTGATTTCCTGTCGTCACTTCCCTATCCCGGTAATATCCGTGAACTCAAGAATCTGGTGGAGCGTACCCTGCTGGTCAGCGGAAAGACCAGACTGACAGAAGCAGACTTCCGGCAATGTTATCAACAGCCTGTTCATAACTCTGCCGCAAAGCTACAAGTGCCTCAAGGCATGACACTGGAAGAGATCGAAAAACAAACCATTCTGCAGGCCATGAAAGAATGTGGCAACAACCTATCACAGGTAGCTGCTTTACTGGGTATCAGCCGGGGAGCTCTGTACCGCCGGCTGGAAAAATACAACCTGCCTGTCGGCAATTCCTGATCCCTAAACTTCACCGGTATGAAAATAAGAACTCAGTTCCTCATTCTCGCCTTCCTGCTGCTGACAGCAGGCTGCCTGATTTCTGCTCTTATCCTGAAGGATCGGGGGTTGTTGTTTTATCTGACAGAAGGAGTAATCCTGGTCACACTCCTCTTCCTTATTTATTTTTATCAGAAGGTAGTGAAACCGATCCGAAGTATCGGAAACGGAATGGAACTGCTGCGCGAACAGGACTTCAGCAGCCGGCTTTCGCCCGTAGGACAAAAGGATGCCGACCGCATCGTACAAGTGTTCAACCGTATGATGGAACAACTGAAAGACGAACGTCTCCGCCTGCGTGAACAGAATCATTTCCTGGATCTGCTGATCAGCGCTTCTCCCATGGGAGTGATCATCCTGGATTTCGATGATCACATTTCCATGCTCAATCAGGCCGCTGTCCGGTTTATGGGTTATACCGCTCCGGAAGAACTGACCGGGAAAAAGATTGAAGAACTGAATTCTCCTCTGGCTGAGGAACTGAACCGCATTGCCCGTAACAAGACAGAAACCATACGTCTGAGCGACTCCATGATCTACCGCTGCTCCCGACTCTCTTTTGTCGACCGGGGATTTGCCCACCCGTTCATCCTCATCGAAAGCCTGACCTCCGAAGTTGTAAAAGCTGAAAAGAAAGCCTACGAGAAAGTAATCCGCATGATTGCACACGAAGTAAACAATACCGTAGCAGGCATTACATCTACCCTGGAATCCGTAAGCGATGCCCTGCAGGATACGGAAGACTCTGATGACTTGCGCGAAGTGATGCAGGTATGCGTGGAACGGTGTTACAGCATGAGCCGGTTTATCACCAACTTTGCAGATGTGGTCAAGATCCCTGATGCCCAGCTCCAGACTGTCTATCTGAACGAACGGGTAACAGCCTGCAAACGCTTCATGGAGAACATTTGCCGGAACAAGGATATCCAGCTTCATATCAGCCTGTGTGAGGAAAATCCACAAGTGCAGATGGACACGACTCTCTTTGAACAGGTAATCGTAAATATTCTCAAGAATGCAGCCGAAAGTATCGAGGTTCACGGAAATATCTATATACAGACAACCTCCAGTCCGGTGACACTGGAAATAGCCGATACGGGAGCAGGTATCAGCCGCGAAGTAGAAGCCCGATTATTCAGCCCGTTCTTCTCCACCAAGCCCAACGGACAAGGGATCGGCCTCATCTTTATCCGTGACGTACTGATCAAACACGGATGTACTTTCTCTCTGCGTACATGGCCTGACGGTCTGACACGTTTCCTCATCCGCTTTCCTCACAACGACCGCACGATTCAGCCCGATTGACCGCACGAATGAACCGGCATATGCAGAGCCATTCTTTCAGTAACAATTTCTTCACAACTGCGTAACCTGCATGTTACGCAGCAGGGGTATTTTTGCAGCGTCAAAAAATACTTCAAGACATGAAAAAAAGTTTAATCCTGGCTTGTGCATTTTTATGCATGAACGCTATGAATGCCTCTGCAGCAACCCGTTATGCCGCAGACGATGAAAAGAAAGAGAACGTTACTTCTGTAAGTGAAACCGCAGGTACAGACATGACCTGGGAATTCTATTCTGCTTACGGAGATCCTACTGCCGAAGACCTGGCTGCTGTATCCGGTTCATCCAGGTTCGGGAAAAAAGCTGCCTATTTTTACGGTCTGTTCAAGGACACTTATGTAACCAAAGAAGAGGTTGTACCGGGAGATCCTACCAGACGTACCGTCATCCGGAAACCGGAAATCTACAACGCGGTAAAGAATATTGAAAAAGCACTTGGCAAGGCACTCAAAAAACATGAAATCACTCCGGAAGAATCCGAAAAGCAGTTCTGTCATGTACTGAAAGTATCACTGGCTGCCATCGATTCGGATACAAGTACCTTTGAGAAATCATTGGACGAAAACCGCAAGGACAGCCAGGCATTGCTCGCCATCTTCCAGAGAGTGGATCTGAAGAATCTTTACTGATTCTGCTTCTTACATCCGACTCACATATTCAGATTTATAACCAAAGTATGAAAGCAACATTAGGTATTGTTTTTCTGTGCCTGCTGTCGTCTCTGAACGCATGGGCACAGAATATTAAGGTAACAGGTGTCGTAACCGACAAGGAAGGAACCCTGATCGGAGCTACGGTAACCGTAAAAGGTAATTCAGGAACAGGAACCGTAACCGATCTGGACGGACGCTATGAAATTAATGTCCCGGCAGACGGAACCCTGGTATATTCGTATATCGGATATAATACGGTGGAAAAGCCCGTTAAAGGGCAGAAAGTCATCAATGTACAGATGACAGACGAAATTCAGGCTATCGACGAAGTTGTGGTCACAGCCATCGGTATCAAACAACAGAAAAAGAAAATCGGTTATACCACCCAGCAAGTCAATACTGAAGCACTCGACCAGCCGGGTACAGTAAACGTAGGTAACGCTTTGTCCGGACAAGTGGCCGGTCTGACCGTGAACAACCCGACCGGTATTTTCCAGGCACCGACCTTTACCCTGCGCGGAAAAACTCCGCTGATGGTGATCGACGGTGTTCCTGTAGAATCAGATTTGTTTGATGTTTCTCCGGAAAACATCCAGAGCATCAACGTGCTGAAAGGTACGGCTGCTGCCGCCCTGTACGGTTCCAGAGGTAAGGACGGAGCCATTCTAATCACCACCAAACTGGCAGACAAGGAAGGACTGACCGTAAAGGCAGGACTTTCCAGCATGGTAACAGCCGGATTTACCGTATTCCCGGAAACACAAACAGAATTCGGTTCCGGTTCTAACGGACAGTACGCATTCTGGGATGGTGCCGACGGCGGTATCTCCGACGGTGACATGACCTGGGGCCCCCGTTTCGAAGGACAAAAGATCGCACAATGGAACAGTCCCATCCGCAACAAGGAAACCGGAGAGGTGATTCCCTGGTGGGGAGATGTCAGCGGCACAATTTATGATGACCAGTCCAAATATGAGCGTGTTCCTATCACCTGGGAAGCGCATGACAACCTGAAAGACTTCCTTCAGACCGGAATCATCACCAAAGCTACTTTCTCGGTTGCCAGCAAGAGCAAAAAGGCCAACTACAATTTCAACGGTGACTTTTCTCATCAGAAAGGTCAGGTACCCAATACAGCAGTATACACCGGAGGCCTGAACTTCAACAGCATGTACAACCTGAGTGATGCCGTCACTCTGTCAGCCAACCTTTCTTATAATAAAGTCTATTCACCCAACTATCCGCGCTACGGATATGGACCGAAAAACCACATGTACACCATTCTGCTGTGGATGGGTAACGATGTCAACGGAAAAGAACTGGCCGCCCATCACTGGCGTCCGGACGCAGAAGGCGAACGACAGGCCAACTACAACTATGCCTGGTATAACAACCCGTATTTCGCCACTTACGAACTGACTCAGGTACACGACCGTAATGTTACCAACGGTCAGGTAAAACTAAACTGGGACATCATGCCGGGACTGAGCATACAGGGCCGTGCAGCAGGACGTCTGGAAGATACCTTCGAAGACATGAAATCACCGAAATCCTACATGAACTACGGTGACTCCCGCAACGGTGACTACAAGACCTGGAACACAGACCAGCTGGATATCAATACCGACGTACTGGTAACCTATACCCGTGCCTTCAACAAAAACTTCGCGCTGACCGTCAATGCCGGTTCTTCACTCTACTACCGTCAGATTCGCAGCGAATATCAGGCAACCGATGGACTGATCGTACCGGGTGTATACAACATGGGTAACAGTCTGAATCCTGTTTCAGCAACCAACTCCATGAACGAAAAAGCGATCGAGAGTGTATACGGTTCTGTCAATCTGGATCTGTTCGATGGTGTCTATCTGACTCTGACCGGACGTAACGACTGGTCGTCAACCATCATCAAAGGAAACAATTCCTACTTCTATCCTTCTGTTTCACTGAGTGCGATGCTTGACCAGTATATCAGTCTTCCATCCTGGATGGACTATCTGAAAATAAACGGTGCATGGGCACAAGTGTCCAGCGACCTTGATCCGTATTCTTTGTATGCAACCTACTCCAAGGGCATTCTTTACGGAAGTACTCCTTCGGTTACTTACCAGTCAGACCTGCTGAATGCCAATATCCTGCCACAAAAAACGACCTCGTACGAAATCGGTCTTTCAACCTCTTTCCTGCGTAACCGTCTCGGCCTGGATGTTACTTACTATCACATGATCGACAAGAACAGTATCATTCAGCTTCCGATCTCCGTCGCATCAGGTTTCAACAACCGCTATGTCAACGGAAATACCTATACGACCAACGGAGCAGAATTAATTATCACAGCAACTCCGATCCAAAGCAAGAAATTTACCTGGAACCTGTCCACCAACTGGAGCACCAACATCCGCAAGCTGACTGAAATCTACGGAGGTCAGGAGAAATACGGCGATCTGAAGCTCGGTGACCGGGCAGATGCCATGTACGCTACCGAATGGGAAAAGACTCCCGACGGCCAGCTGATCCTCGACAGCAACGGTATGCCTACCCAGAGTGCTTTCAAAAGCTACATCGGCAATCAGGATCCGGATGTCCGCTTCGGTTTGCAGAACACTTTCAAGTTCGATCATTTTACAGTAAACGTGGACATGGACGGAGCTATCGGAGGTACATTGATCTCAACTACAACCCAGAAAATGTGGTGGGGCGGAAAACATCCGAAATCAACCATGTACCGTCAGGAAGAATATGAAAACGGGGGAAAGCCCATCTATGTTCCGGAAGGTGTCAATATCGTAAGCGGTGAAGTAACCTACGATGTCAACGGAAATATCATCAGCGATACCCGTGTATACAAGAAAAACGAAACAGCAGTCAACATTCAGACCTGGGCACAAAACTACCCGTACCGTGCTGTCGTACGTACCAGCGAAAGCGAGCTGTTCGCCAATACATTCAGCCGCTCTTTCCTGAAACTGAGACGTGTGGCCGTATCTTATGATTTCAGCCATCTGATCCACTCCAACTCCATCAAAGGACTGGAAGTAACTCTCTACGGAAACAACCTGGCCGTACTGAAGAAAACTCCTTATCTGGATCCTGACTTCGGTGCTTCCGACAGCGATCTTCAGGACCCGTCTGCACGATACATCGGTGTAAGTGCCAACATTACTTTCTAACAACCAACTGCTAAATTCACGAACATGAAAAGAAAATCTATCACTTATATTGCCTCCTTATTGCTGGCATCCAGCCTCTGCGCTTCATGCATCGACCTAGAGGAGCTGAACGTAGATCCCAACAATCCGACGACGACCCAGCCGTCACTGCTGCTGACAGGTATTGCCTATACAGCCTTTAATCAGACCAGTTCTGATGCCTGCCACGCTACCAAGCAGCTGATCCTGACTTCCGGAGAAAGTGCCTATCAGGTGTACAAGTGGACACGAGGAGACTTCGACTATTACAATAATCTGCGCGATGTCACCAAAATGATGGAAGTATCCGAAAACGGAAGTGCCTATCAGGCTCTGGCACATTTCTTCCGTGCCAACTACTTCTACCAGCTGACCATGGACTTCGGGGCTATTCCTTACAGTGATGCACTGAAAGGAGAAACCGATGCTGTCTACCAGCCTCAATATGACAGTCAGGAGAAAGTACTGGAAGGGATTCTCAACGAACTGGCAGAAGCGGACAACCTGCTGAAAGATAACAATGAAATCATCAGTGGCGACATTATCTACAACGGCAACCTCCTGCAATGGAGAAAACTGATCAATGCCTATCGCCTGCGCATCCTGATGTCCTTGTCAAACAAAACTCAGGTAGGCAGCATCAATATTCCTGCAACTTTTGCTGAGATTGTCAGCAACTGCCCGCTGATGGAAAGTGCAGCCGACAACGGACAGCTGGTATACCTGGATCAGGCCAGCAACCGCTATCCCTATTTCAACGACAGTGACTTCGGTTCCGGACGTTTCATGGACTCTACTTACGTGGCAGCCTTCGTTACACGCAAAGACCCCCGTCTGTTCGCCATTGCAACCCAGACTCCCAAAGCAGAACAGGAAGGCAAGGCAATCGATGACTTTACAGCATACGATGGAGGTGATCCCGCCGTGCCTTACAGTCTGGTCAACGACAAAGCCACAGCCGGTCTCTGCTCCAAGCCGACCGAACGTTACTATAAAAATGCAACCAACGAACCGATGATCCTGATGGGGTATACCGAACAACAGCTGATCCTGGCCGAAGGAGTTGTCAGAGGATGGATCAACGGCGATGACAAGACATATTACGAATCGGCAGTCAAGGCATCTTTCGAATTTTACCGCACATACGCTACCGATGTAGCTGCTTATCTGAGCGAAGACGCTGCCGAAACTTATCTGCAAGGAAGTGAAGTGGTTTATGATTCCACACTTTCCACTGAACAGAAGATCGAACGGATCGCCATGCAGAAATACCTGCCGACCTTCCTGCAGGGAGGTGTCTGGTTGCCCTATTATGAAGCACTCCGGACCGGATATCCTGATTTCCGCAGAGCTTCCGGTGTACAACTGCCTTACCGGTGGATGTATCCGCAAAGTGAATACAACAACAATGCTGCAAACGTACAGGCAGCTTTGGACAGCCAATTCGGAGGAGGAGACAAAACTACAGACAAACCCTGGTGGTTACAGTAATAATCCTTAAACAAGAAATAATGAAAAAGACTCTGATTTTATTAGCGGCACTGTTATTCTCTACCATGTACACTTCTGCCCGGCGTGTGGTATTCGTCACTGTTGACGGATACCGCTGGCAAGAGTTATTCAGTGGTGCAGATTCTCTGCTGATCGGGAATAATGAACAACTCAAGGCAAATTATTGGAAAACAACAGCCGAAGAACGCAGAAGCCTGCTGATGCCTTTTACCTGGTCAGAAATCGCCCGTAACGGACTGATGATCGGTAACCGCTGGAAAGGTTGCCGCATGCAGGTGAAAAACAAAATGCAGTTTTCTTATCCGGGATACAACGAACTCCTTTGCGGACATCCAGACGATGAACAGATCAATACCAACAATCCGGTATGGAATCCAAATGTTTCCATCCTGGAAATTGCCAACAACACAGACCGTTATAAAGGGAAAGTTCTTATATTTGCAAGTTGGGACCGGTTCATTCACATTTTGAATGAACAACGAAGCCACCTGGAAATAAACACAGGATACCGGCACTCTCTTTCTCCCAATCCGACAGAAAGAGAACGTCTGGTTGAAAAGATGCAGGATGCAGCTCCCAGATTCTGGGAACATGAACGTGCAGATGTGTTTACTCATGAATATGCCATCGAAGCCATGAAAAGCCGGAAACCGGAATTGATTTACATCGGTTACGGAGATATTGACGAACTGGCTCACATGGGTGATTACCGCCTGTATCTGGAAGGTGCACGCACCTTTGATAACTTCCTGAAAGAGATATGGGAGTATATCCAGTCTGATCCTTTTTACAAAGACCAGACCACTCTCATTATTACTTGTGACCACGGACGCGGATGCGGAAAAGTAAAAGCTGATGACTGGCGTGATCATGGAACGGATACAACCGGATCAGGTGAAACCTGGTTCATGGCTATAGGAAAAGACATACCCGCCCTGGGAGAGATATCCGGTGACAGACAGTATTACAACAATCAGGTTGCAGCAACTATTGCCGATTTCCTGCAAATCCCTTTTGCGCCCAAACACCCACAGGCTGGAAAGAAAATGGAATTCTAATACAAAAACAAGAACCGATGAAAAAGATAATCATGGCTGCCACACTTCTCTGCATGGGAATATTTGGCATGCAAGCACAGACGCTGAAATTCAACAGCAATAAAAAATTTAAGATCGTCCAGTTTACAGATGTACACTGGGTACCCGGGAATCCGGCTTCGGAAGAAGCTGCCAAACGCATGAACGAAGTGCTGGACGCAGAAAAACCGGACCTGGTCATTTATACCGGCGACCTGATCTTTGCCAAACCCGCAGCAGAAGGACTGGACAAAGCACTTGAACCTGCGATATCCCGCCACATCCCGTTTGCTGTCACCTGGGGCAACCATGATGACGAACAGGACATGAACCGCAAGGAATTGTCGGACTACATAGAGAAAAAAGCCGGCTGCCTGAACACACGGACTGAAGGCATCTCCGGAGTCACCAATTTCATCCTGCCCGTCAATGCATCTGCCGGAAACAACGAAGCTGCCGTTCTGTATATATTCGACAGCAACGCCTATTCACCGCTGAAACAAATCAAAGGCTATGACTGGATCAAGGCAGACCAGGTAGAATGGTACCGCAAGGAAAGTGCGGCATTCACTGCCCGCAACAATGGCAAACCGTTGCCGGCACTGGCCTTCTTCCACATTCCTTTCCCGGAATACAATCAGGCAGCCCAAAATGAGAATGCACTGCTGATCGGAACCCGCAAGGAAAAAGCCTGTGCTCCGGCCATCAATACCGGTCTGTATGCTGCCATGCTGAATGCCGGAGACGTGATGGGTACTTTCGTCGGACACGATCATGTCAATGACTATGTAGTCAACTGGAACAACATCCTGCTATGCTACGGACGGTTTACCGGAGGCAAGACTGTTTATCACGACATTCCGGGAGGCAACGGCGCCCGTGTCATTGAACTGACCGAAGGAGAAAGAAGTTTCAAGACCTGGATCCGTCTGAAAGACGGTCAGGTAACCAACCTTGTTACTTATCCGGAAGATTTTGTAAAAGCAGAATAAACACACACTTCTTTTTTATCCGGAACAGGGACACGGAACGTTTTCCGTGTCCCTGTTGTTTTTATGAATTGAATGAACAAAAAAATCACTATCTTTGCAGAGGTGAAAGATAGTGACTCAAAACAATAACGATACATATATGGAAAAAAAATTCAAACGAACAACCGTCACATCGGCTCTGCCGTATGCCAACGGACCGGTACACATCGGCCATCTGGCAGGAGTCTATGTCCCGGCTGACATCTACGTACGCTACCTGCGTCTGAAAAAAGAAGATGTGATCTTTATCGGAGGTTCTGATGAACACGGAGTGCCCATCACCATCCGTGCCAAAAAAGAAGGCATTACTCCACAAGACGTAGTAGACCGTTACCATACCCTGATCAGAGACTCATTCAAGGAATTCGGTATCTCTTTTGACGTATATGGACGAACCAGCTCAAAAATCCATCATGACACAGCTTCCGATTTCTTCCGTAAACTGTACGACAAAGGCGAATTCATTGAAAAGACCTCAGAACAATATTACGACGAAGAAGCTCATACCTTCCTGGCTGACCGTTATATCACCGGAGAATGCCCCCGCTGTCACGCAGAAGGTGCATACGGTGACCAGTGCGAAAAATGCGGAAGCACTCTGTCTCCTACCGAACTGATCAATCCCAAAAGTGCCATCAGCGGAAGCAAACCGGTTATGAAGGAAACCAAACACTGGTATCTGCCGCTTGACAAACACGAAGGCTGGCTCCGCCAGTGGATTCTGGAAGAACACAAGGAATGGCGTCCGAATGTATACGGACAGTGCAAGAGCTGGCTGGATATGGGTCTGCAGCCCCGCGCCGTGAGCCGTGACCTTGACTGGGGTATTCCTGTCCCGGTAGAAGGTGCTGACGGAAAAGTTCTGTATGTATGGTTCGATGCTCCGATCGGCTATATCTCAAATACCAAGGAACTCCTGCCCGACTCCTGGGAAAAATGGTGGAAAGATCCCGAAACACGCCTGATCCACTTCATCGGAAAAGACAACATCGTATTCCATTGCATTGTATTCCCCGCCATGCTGAAAGCAGAAGGAAGTTACATCCTGCCGGACAATGTGCCGAGCAACGAATTCCTGAATCTGGAAGGTGACAAGATTTCTACTTCACGCAACTGGGCTGTATGGTTGCATGAATACCTGCAGGATTTCCCCGGCAAACAGGACGTACTGCGTTACGTACTGACTGCCAACGCTCCGGAAACCAAAGACAACGACTTTACATGGAAAGATTTCCAGGCACGCAACAACAATGAACTGGTAGCCGTTTACGGTAACTTTGTGAACCGTGCTCTGGTACTGACCCACAAATATTTTGACGGCAAAGTGCCTGCCTGCGGTGAACTGACAGACTACGACAAGGAAACACTGAAAGAATTTGCAGATGTAAAGGCTGAGGTGGAAAAACTTCTGGACGTATTCAAGTTCCGCGATGCACAGAAAGAAGCCATGAACCTGGCACGTATCGGAAACAAATACCTTGCTGACACCGAACCGTGGAAACTGGCCAAGACAGACATGGGACGCGTAGCAACCATCCTGAACATCGCACTTCAGCTGGTAGCCAACCTGGCCATCGCCTTCGAACCCTTCCTGCCGTTCAGCAGCGAAAAACTCCGCAAAATGCTGAACATGCAATCTTTCGAATGGGAACAGCTGGGACGTACAGACCTGCTGGAAGCCGGACATGAGCTGAACAAGGCAGAACTGCTGTTCGAAAAGATCGAGGACGACACCATTCAGGCTCAGGTAGACAAGCTGCTGGCTACCAAGAAAGCCAATGAGGAAGCCAATTACAAGGCTAATCCCATCAAGCCGGTCATTCCTTTTGAAGACTTTGAGAAACTGGATATCCGTGTAGGAACCGTACTGGAATGTGAAGTCGTTCCCAAGATGAAGAAACTGCTGAAGTTCAAGATTGCCGACGGCCTGGAAAACCGTACCATTGTAAGCGGTATTGCCCAGCATTATCGTCCGGAAGAACTGATCGGCAAGCAGGTGCTGTTCATCGCCAACCTGGCACCCCGCCAGTTCAAGAACGGCCTAGTCAGCGAAGGAATGATCCTGAGCGCCGAAAACTTCGACGGATCACTGGCTGTAACTTCCGTTCTGAAAGAAGTCAAACCGGGAAGCGAAGTCAAATAAACTCCTTCTCCGGAATTTAACCATACTTTACTCCTTACAGATGGACGCAAGTATTTCCGTATCCGGGACTTGCTCCATCTGTAAGCTGTTTTTAGATCCAAACGAATGCCCGAACACTCACTCAAAGAAAAAACGGCCAAAGGACTGCTCTGGGGAGGTATCAACAACGGAGCCATGCAGGTGCTGAATCTGATTTTCGGCATCATCACCGCACGCATCCTGAACGACAGCGACTACGGAATGGTAGGCATGCTGAGTATTTTCTCACTCATTGCGGGCTCTCTGCAGGAAAGCGGTTTCACAGCCGCCCTCGCCAACAAGCAGGAAGCACGCCATGAAGACTACAACGCCGTCTTCTGGTTCTGCAGCGGACTAAGCCTGTGCCTCTATCTGATTCTGGCAGGCTGCGCTCCCCTGATTGCCGACTTCTATCACAACGAAGCACTGATACCACTGGCCCGCTATTCTTTTCTGGGATTCTTCATTGCCAGTCTCGGCATTCCCCACAGTGCATACCTGTTCCGCAACCTGATGGTCAAACAGAAAGCCCTCTCGTGCATCATCGCTCTGATTGTTTCAGGCTGCGTGGGAGTTACCATGGCCTTGCTGGGCTATTCATACTGGGGTATCGCTACCCAAAGTATCGTCTACGTCAGTATGATCAATCTCTGCTACCTGCATTTTTCCCCCTGGAGACCGACTCTCCCCGTCAGCTTCAAGCCCCTCAGGAGCATGGTGGGTTTCAGCAGCAAACTGCTTCTGACCAACATTTTCAACCATATCAACAACAATCTGTTTTCCATCATCCTGGGACGGTATTATTCCGAACGGGAAGTAGGACAGTTCAATCAGGCCAACAAATGGAATCTCATGGGACACTCTCTCATCACGGGTATGGTCAGCAGCGTAGCCCTGCCCGTCCTGCGTGAAGTTTCCGACGACAGCGAACGGCAGTGCCACGTATTCCGCAAGATGCTCCGTTTCACAGCATTCATTTCTTTCCCGACCATGCTGGGCCTCTCGCTGGTCGCCCCGGAAATGATTACCCTGACTATCGGCAGCAAATGGTTACCCAGTGCCCGCATCCTGCAGATGCTGGCTGTCGGCGGTGCATTTATTCCCGTCACAAACCTATATACCAACCTGCTCATCAGCAAAGGAAAATCGAACATTTATCTGTGGAATACAGTCGTGCAGGGAACAACCCAGCTCATCGTCATGTATCTGCTTTATCCCTACGGCATTCAGCAGATGATCCTCGTATATGTCTGCATCAATACAGCCTGGCTGCTGATATGGCACTGGCTGGTATGGCGTGAGATCCGTCTCAGCTTCCTGGCCGCAGCCAGGGATGTTCTGTCATTCGGTCTTATAGCAGGTTTTGTTATGGCAGTGACCGGGCTCGCAACTTCTTTTCTCACCAACCTCTGGCTGCTGTTCCCAGCCAAAATCATACTGGCGGCTTCCCTTTACGGACTGATCATGTGGGTGAGCGGTTCCGTAACTTTTAAGGAAAGCCTGAATTATCTCCTCAAACGCAAAAAAACATCCGCTTCATGAAAACCGTATCCATCGTCATGTGTACCTATAACGGAGAACAGTTTCTCCGTGAGCAGCTGGACTCTATTCTGGCACAAACCTCCCCCATCCATGAACTGATCATTCAGGACGACTGCTCCACTGACCATACAGCCGACATCGTCCGCGAATATACCCGGCAATATCCCTTCATCCGCTTTCATGCCAATATTTCCAACCTGGGATTCAACCGCAATTTTCAGGATGCCTTATCCAAGGCGGAAGGAGATTATATCGCCATTGCCGACCAGGATGATATCTGGTATGAAGAAAAAATCGCCGCACAGATGGAAGCCATCGGCGACAACGACCTGTGCGTTTCCGCCTACCACACCGGTACAGTTTACCGCGCCGACCGGAACATGAAGGTTACACATCCTTCCTGTCAGCTGGAATATCTGCTGTTTTATGACAGTACACCGGGACACAGCATGCTGATCCGCAAAGATTTTATCCGGAAAATCTTCCAGGAATGGGACGGACACATCCTGTATGACTGGTGGATTGCCGTCAATGCACATCTGAACCACGGACTGACCTGCGTAGACCAGCCGCTCAACTGGCACCGTCCGCACGAAGGATCGGCCATTCATCAGCTCAACCGGAAATACGGAGCACACATCCGGCAGAATCCTACCTGGGAGCCCTACATCTATGGCTTCAGGGATTACCGCCGGCAACAACGGCTGGAAACCTGGCAGTTCTTTTACGGATATATCTGTCGGAAAACTGCCGGACAGCCCCGTCTGGCCCTGAGTCACCGTCTGAGCCGACTTCTGACCCGAAAAGATCCGGTCAGCCTGTTCCGGCTCTGCCTGACCTGCATGCTGCATAAACAGACCATTTACTACAATCCCCGGCAGAAAGGCCTGATCAGCTGGGTACGTGCCTTCTTCTATCCCATGATCCGTGCCTACGGCAACACCTACTTCCGGCTATAATCCCGGGCTTTCCGGCGGAAGCCCGGCGGTTTCCACATTCCTGCTCCCAAAGTGCATGTCCTTTCGTTTCTTTGTATTATCTTTGTAAACTAGAAAACTACATGTACGGAAAGATGAAAAAAAACATAGCAGTCATATTAGCCGGAGGAGTAGGAAGCCGTCTGGGACTCTCCACGCCGAAACAATTCTTCAAAGTAGCCGGCAAAATGGTGGTCGAACATACCGTGGAAGCCTTTGAGCGCAACAGCCACATTGACGAAATCGCCATCGTTTCCAACCCTTTCTACATTGCTGAATTTGAGAACATGACCATCCGCAACGGCTGGAAAAAAGTCAAGAAGATTCTGCAGGGAGGAAAGGAACGCTATCATTCCAGTCTGTCAGCCATCGAATCGTATGCCGGAACGGAATGCAATCTGATCTTCCACGACGCCGTACGCCCTCTGGTCAGCCAGCGTATCATCAACGATGTGGTGACGGCACTGGATACCTATCAGGCCATCGACGTAGCCCTTCCGTCGGCCGATACCATTATTGAAGTAGAAGGGGACTTCATCTGCCAAATCCCGGACCGTTCCCGGCTGAGACGCGGCCAGACCCCGCAGGCATTCGATCTGGAAACAATCCGGAAAGCTTACGAAATCGCATTGAAAGACCCGAACTTCAAGGTGACGGACGACTGCGGTGTTGTCCGGAAATACTTGCCTGAAGTTCCCATTTATGTGGTACTGGGTGAAGAAAGCAATATGAAACTGACCTACAAGGAAGACACTTACCTGCTCGACAAATTCTTCCAGCTGCGCAAAAGTGAACTGAATCACGAAGACGGCAGCAGAGAAAACTTCCAGGGAAAAGTAGCTGTCCTTTTCGGAGGAAGCTACGGAATCGGAGCAGAAACCGCCGATCTGCTGGAACAGAAAGGAGCCAAGGTTTACCGCTTCTCACGCAGCCTCAACCGGGTGGATGTAGGAAACCGTCAGGAAGTGGCCGAAGCCCTGCGCAGCGTCTTTGAACAGGAAAAACGGATTGACTTCGTGGTCAATACAGCAGGTATTCTCAACAAAGAACCGCTGATCACGACTGACTACGAAACCATTACCCGGGCCGTACAGACCAATTACATGGGAACCGTGAATGTGGCTTTGGAAGCCTTCCCTTATCTGAAAGAAAGCAAGGGCAAGCTGATCTTCTTCACCTCCAGTTCCTACACACGGGGAAGAGCTTTCTACAGCATCTATTCTTCTACCAAAGCTGCCATTGTCAACTTCGTACAGGCCATCGCACAGGAATGGGACAGTTTCGGCATCCGCATCAACTGTATCAACCCCGAACGCACCAAAACACCGATGCGCGTACATAATTTCGGAATTGAACCGGAAAATACCCTGCTTTCAGCCCGGCAAGTGGCCGAAGCAACCCTGCTGACCCTGGCATCCGACTATACCGGACAAGTCATTGACGTCAAACGAGACCATACGTTATGAGAAATTCCTATTTCGACCGCTACCTGAAGCAGAACCTGAGAACCTGCCAGCTGAAGCAACTCTCCATTCTGGAAGAGACAGACCGCATCTGCCGCAAGCACAACATTCCTTACTGGCTTGACGGAGGCAGCCTGCTGGGAGCCATGCGCCACGGAGGATTCATCCCCTGGGACGATGACATTGACATTGCCATGCGCAAGGAAGATCTGGAACGCTTCATCGCCGTAGCCCCTTCGGAACTGCGGCCGGGACTCTTCATGCAGACTCCGGAAAGCGATCCCGAACATACAGACCCCATCTATAAGATCCGCGATCTGAATTCACTGTATCTGGAAAGCGGAGACAACCTTCAGGCAAATTATCAGAAAGGGCTGTATATCGATATCTTTCCGTTCATCGATTATCCCAGTCTGCCGAAAAAATGGGTAAAGAAACTGAGCAAAGGTATCTCTACCAGCTACTCCATTCTGCATAAAGCGCATTATTATTCCCTGCGCTCTTTCGTCGAGTTCTTCTGGTTCGGTGCGAAATATCATCTGTTCCGCGCAATATGGAGCATACTTTCGGCCATTTATCCCAAAGACACCTACCTGTCGAATGTCCTGATCAACAACGGATACGGCATCATGCACCGCAAAGACTCCGTGTTCCCGCTCGGAGAAATCGAATTTGAAGGCAAGCGCTTCAGTGCTCCCTGCAATCCGGATGCCTATCTGAAGGATCTGTACAGAAACTACATGGATATCCCGCCGGAAAACAAGCGGAAGATTCATGCCATTTACCTCCATCCGGAACTGATCCGGGAACAACAACCCTAAACATACAGCCGTTATGAAACCAGCACTTGTAGATGTAGCCGTTCTTATTCTGTTCTTCAACCGCCCCAGACAGCTGGCGCAGGTGTTTGAACAAGTCAAAAAGGCACGCCCGTCGCGTCTTTTCCTCTATCAGGACGGCCCGCGCGGAGAGAAAGACCTGCCGGGCATTGAAGCCTGCCGGCAGGTAGTAGCCGACATTGACTGGGAATGCGAAGTTCACCAGCTCTACCAGGAAAAGAACTACGGCTGCGATCCTTCGGAATATATTTCCCAGAAATGGGCTTTCTCGCACGCAGACAAATGCATTGTGCTGGAAGACGACGATGTCCCGTCAGTCAGTTTCTTCCGCTTCTGCAAAGAAATGCTGGACCGCTACGAGAACGATACCCGCATCAGCATGATTGCCGGATTCAACAACGAAGAAATTACCCCTGATGTTCCCTATGACTACTTCTTCGCCACAACCTTCTCCATCTGGGGATGGGCCAGCTGGAAACGGGTTGTCGACCAGTGGGATGAACATTACACCTTCCTCGACGACACGTTCAACATGCAGCAACTGAAGAACCTCATCCGGGAACGGAAATACCGGAACGATTTCATCTACATGTGCCAACGTCACCGGGAACACGGGAAAGCCTACTACGAAACCATTTTCCATGCTTCCATCCTATTCAACTCCGGACTGAGCATCGTTCCGACACGCAACCTGATCAATAATCTGGGAGCAACCGCAGACTCCGTACATTTCGGAGGCTCGCTCCGCACCCTGCCCCGCGGCTACCGGCGCATCTTCACCATGAAACGCTATGAGCTGGAATTCCCGCTCAAGCATCCGCGTTATGTCATCGAACATACGGCCTATAAGGAAAGCGTTTACCGCATCATGGGATGGAGACACCCGTGGATCAAAATCGGCCGCTCGTTTGAAGAACTCTTCCTCAACCTGCGCTACGGCAACTTCCGCATCATCGGACAAGCCATCGTAAACCGAGTCAACAAATGGCTCGGGAGAAACAAATGTCATTAATCCCTGCTTATGAAACTGCTACTCGAAAAAATAAAACTCAGCTTCCAGAAACGTTCAGGCGTAACCCAGAACAAGAAAAGCTATGCTCAATGGGCCGCCAAAGGCTATCACGCAGAAACCGAAGTGAGTGTCATCATCCAATCACATAACAAGAGTTTACAGATTTGCCACATACTTCCCAAACTACGGCAATATCCCGGTCTGGAAATCATTGTCATTGACGACGGTTCCGACCTGGAACACACCCAAAGACTCGCCGCTGCCCTGACAGGAGCCAATGAGTTTCTGATCCGAAGCAACGATCTTTACGAGAACATCACGTACGACAAATCCATCCGTTTCGCCAACGGACGCTACATTGCCCTGCTGCAGGATGATGACGATTTCGACGGAACAGCCTGGATTGAACGCGCAGTCGATCTTTTCCGCCAACACCCTCGAATGGTCATTCTGGGAGGCAAAAACGGACTTGACATCGCATTCGAAGATGCCGACCGCTATGCACACGGAGGCCCTTCGATGCAGCAAGGGGACTTCAGTTTCGTAACCTCTGTCAACCGGGCTCCGATGTGGATTCACAAGGAACTGTTTCGCCAGCACCTTCACCACATCGATTTCAGTTTTGCCCCCTTCCAGTTTGACGACTACGAACTCTGTGCCCGAGCCTGGCTCAACGGTCTGCAGGTGGGATGGTACGATGCCGGTTTCCGTTCACTGAGCGTGGGAGGCATGCGCTTATGGAATAACAGTTTCACAACAGAACAGAGCCAGAAGAACGGCCGGAAACTCTACGAACTCTACCGTAACAAGATTGAGGAAATCCACCGGCGAATTGCAGAATGTTGAAAAAAAGACCTAACTTTGCAGACATCAAACAGAGATTCCGAACATGAGAGTACTTATCATCAATACAGCAGAACGAATCGGCGGGGCGGCCATTGCGGCCAGCCGGCTGATGGACGCATTGAGAAACAACGGTATCAAGGCTAAAATGCTGGTCCGCAACAAGCAAACCGAACGCGTCACTGTCGTTTCGCTCAAGAAATCATGGTGGAGAATCTGGCAGTTCCTCTGGGAACGCCTCGTGATCCTGACAGCCAACCGCTTCAGCAAACACAATCTCTTTGCCGTTGACATTGCCAACACCGGGACAGATATCACTTCCCTTCCCGAATTCCGGCAGGCTGACGTGATTCATCTGCACTGGATCAACCAGGGTATGCTCTCACTGACAGATATACGCAAGATTCTGGAATCAGGCAAACCTGTCGTATGGACGCTGCATGACATGTGGCCCTTTACCGGCATCTGTCACTATGCAGGCAACTGCGACAAATACAAAACCCAGTGCCAGCAATGCGAGCAATTGCTTCACCCGCACCGGAAAGACCTGTCCGCACGCGTATTTCATAAGAAACAGAAACTCTTCGCACACTCACATATTACGTTTGTGGCCTGCAGCCGGTGGCTGGAAGCGATGGCACGCGAAAGTTCCCTGCTCACGGGACACACCATTACCAATATTCCCAATGCCATCAACACCAATCTGTTCCGTCCGCGCCCCAAAACAACTGCCCGTGAACGCCTTCATCTGCCTGCCGACAAGAAACTGCTGCTGTTCGGCTCCATGAAGATCACCGACGAACGGAAAGGAATTGCCTACCTCATCGAAGCCTGTCAGCTGCTGGCACAGAAAGAACCCGAATTCAGCCGCCAGCTGGGAGTCGTCGTGCTGGGAAGCCGTTCCGAACAGTGTGCATCCCTGTTCCCCTTCCCTATCTACAACATGAATTATGTGAGCAACGAAAAGGAACTGGTGGACATTTACAACGCAGTCGACCTTTACGTGACTCCTTCCCTGCAGGACAACCTGCCGAACACCATCGTGGAAGCCATGGCCTGCGGTATTCCCTGCGTAGGATTCAATGTAGGCGGTATTCCGCAGATGATCGACCACCTGCACAACGGCTATGTCGCCCGATACAAATCGGCTGAAGATCTGGCCAACGGTATCCGCTGGGCCCTCACAGAAGGAGACTACGAAACCCTCAGTGCCGAAGCCAACCGGAAGGCTCTGAATACCTATTCCGAAACAACCGTAGCCCAACAATACATCAAGATTTATAATCAGATAACCGGAAGCAATGCATAACCACGTTCATCCCAAGTTCTCCATCATCACCGTGACGTACAACGCCGGTGCCGTGCTGGAAGACACCATCCAGAGTGTCATTACCCAGACCTACCGGAATGTGGAATACATCATTGTAGACGGAGGTTCCAAAGACCACACTCTGGACATCATCAACCGTTACCGCGAACACATCCATACCCTGGTCAGCGAACCGGACAAAGGCCTGTATGATGCCATGAACAAGGGAATCCGCCTGGCTACGGGCGACTATCTCTGTTTCCTCAATGCCGGCGATGAACTTCACGAAGACGATACCCTGCAACTGATGGTACACTCCATCACCGGAACCGAGCTTCCCGATGTACTCTACGGCGAAACGGCCATTGTAGACGAAGAAGGACATTTCCTCCGCATGCGGCGCCTATCCGCTCCCGAAAACCTGAACTGGAAAAGCTTCAAGGACGGAATGCTCGTGTGCCACCAGGCCTTTTTCCCCCGCCGGGAACTGGCCGAACCCTACGATCTGCGCTACCGGTTCTCTGCCGATTTCGACTGGTGCATCCGCATCATGAAAAAAAGCCATACGCTTCACAATACCCATCTCACCCTGATCGACTACCTGAACGAAGGCATGACCACCCGCAACCACCGCGCTTCCCTTCACGAACGGTTCCGCATCATGTGCCGTCACTACGGCTATCTGTCCACCCTTGCGCGCCATGCGTGGTTTGCCCTGCGCCTGTTGCTCAAGAAGTGACCCATCACACGGTTTCGTCTTCCTGACAGCTCCGCAGGTAATTCTTGGGCGACTGTCCCGTCACCTGCCGGAACACACGGTTGAAATGATTCGGATTATTAAAGCCCACGGCATAGGCTATCTCCTGCATCGTCCTTCCACCATCCGTCATCAGTTCAATGGCCCGCATAATCCGCAGGCGGTTCACATAGCTGCTGAAATGGATGTTCGACTCCTGAAACAGACGGCTGAGATTACGCGTCGACAGGTTATACCGCAGTGCAACCTCGTCCATCCGCAGTTCCTCCTGCACATGATCCGTAATATATCTCAGGATAGGATAAAGCCTGGAATCGTCCGGAATCACCAGCGACTTGAGCAGCAACTCCTTTCCCGGAGACATCTGCGGAAGCAGATTGAAAAAGCCCAGTGCAAAATGATATAAGTCCGGCTGTTCCTGCTTCCCGATCATCTTCCCCTTCGAAGCAATAAACTTCAGGTTCTCCCCGATCAGCCGGTTGGCCGTATAGATGGCAAAATCCCCCTTCGGGTCATCCTTTCCTTCCGGTCTCAGACTGACATAAAAAATTACCATCGAAACCTGACGGCTGTTGCTCGACAGCTTATGCTCCGCCCCCTGAGGAATCCACGCAATATGCTTTTCTGGAACAAAATAACTCTCCGAACCGATCTCCACATGCAACGTTCCTGCCAGCGTATAAATAATCTGACATTTTCCGTGTACATGTCCCGGCAAGTTCACTTCCTCCCAGCCGGTCTTCTTGATGAGAATCACCTCCTCAGCCGACTGATTGATTATTCCGATATACTCTCGCTGTTCCGCATTCATCCTCGTTCAGACTCTTTTCCAATCCTATCTAATGTTCTTAAATCCCTACAAATTTATAACCTTATTCTGAGAAATCAAAGTCCCCTCTTTCATCTCCGCCCAAAGGATTCCGCCCGTTGAAAAAAACGTGCCCGGCTTTTCAAAAAAGACTTCGGGCTTTGCAGTCAGACGCCGAAACGTTTTGATGAAAAGCCCGAAACATTTTTTGCAAGAAAAAAACCACACTGCAGGAAGCAGTGTGGTTCTCAACCAAAAAATGTTTATTGTAAAAAAATAAGCACCCCTCCGCTACGCTAAGCGAAGGGCAGGAATTCGCTTCACAGCGAATATTTCTTCATAAAACTTGAACTCTCTCACTATAGAAACTCTATATTCTTCTTTATATAAAATACCTACTAATAGAATTTCTTATTATCTGTAGAAGGTTCTCTAGATCCTATTATCTGTGAATCTGGAATATAAACTGCACGTATACGGAATATCTTATTCCGCTTAGCATAACCACCTTTTCCTTCAGTCCATTCATTCTTCCCATCACCGATAGCAGGATAACTATTCCATCTATTATTCCAATCATCGGGATCATAAGGAGTATCCCATGTCCCATCAGGATTTTTTGCATAAGGTTTATTTGCCTCACTTGTAGCATGTTCATAACTTCCATCACTTTGCAGAATAGACATCGTTGCACGTGCATAATCAGGATGCTCGCCCGTCCATGTAATATTATTAGCATCAGTCTTTCCCGTATAATTCCCATTCACTTTATATGCACCATATGGACCAGGATTAGAGCCCCAATACCAATTACTTTGAAATTCTTTATAAGTTCCATAATATTTGTCCATTGCATGCTCTATTTCACGGATACTTGGATGATACCAGTTACACTTATCTACACGATGAGTTTCAGGATTACGTTTATTTTTATTATAACAATACTCTGTTGCACCACGTGGCTTATCATTCAGCGTCATTTCCCATTCAGGAGGAGAAGTTCGCTCTCTAAATTTCTTCATAATAGTCATCGTATTACGCCATCCATAAGGCATAAACTCATTTCCATCAGTTTTATTCAAGCCAGTAATTATGCCCATAAATCCCCACTCTAAGCCATCATAGGTTTGCTCAAATTTATCTTTTCCATCAAAATAATTCAAGTATTCTTCATATTCTTCTACATAATACCAATACAACTTATCACCACTTGCATCAGTAAGTTGTACAGCCCTCATACCAGCTTGCCATATAGGAATATCACGCGTATAAGTCTGCGTTCCACTTTCTCCTTTCGGACGAGTATAAGTAACACGCAGTATCGCTTTACGCAATGGCACATCAGTTCCATTACTTGCCTGAGAACGATTCGGCACATTTTCATCAATATAAAAATAAATACGTTCTTCGTAGGCAGATTTTACACTTGGACTTATAATTTCATAAGACTTTGAATTGTCCTGTCCGTCTAATTCATCCAGCAAAGATGTCGTAAAATATTTTCTCTTTCCATCTCCAGATTGTATTGCTCTCGGGGTGCTAGAATCATAAATATTATATAAATCAGAGTTACTTTTATTAACAACAGATTTCGGTTCCATACGTATCCATTCTGGAGGATTATTCGTATCACCATTTTCATCAGCAATTTCCACCTTGACAGATCCACCCTCATAAATAAAGACATCCATTGGAGTGACATTAAAGTGAGCATCATGCTGACGTTCTCGTAACATCTCTATAAAATACGGATTAGCTTTTGTATCAATATTTACACGTGTATCCAATAATGCTTCAGTTTCTTCATTATTTACTGTAATTCCTTTAACGACAATATTATTTTTATATTGACAGTTAGATTTAATCGTAAAATCATTTATCGGATTTCCACCAGGGTACAATGTATAAGTCACCTTATACATATAATCATTATGATTGGTATAAATACCCTCCATTTCTATGTAAGCCGCATCCTCTTTCGCAAGCTTGTTTTTGTAACGCTGCTTTTCAGTTTCATCCATGGTATCATCCGGATAATTATATGTTTCTGCCAAACGCGCATGTTCAAACATATAAAGAGAAAACGATTGAGACTCTTTCTCACGGATATAATGCCCTGTAAAATCATCCAAACCTGTCACATTATCTATATCCAACAGTTCAATCTTTCCCTCTCTGGTGTCTGTTTCAGACGTAGAATTTACAGATTCATCACCAGCAATCATTCCTCCTAACTGCGGAACAGTAGTACCACCCGAAGGAAAGTTATATACACCAATCCTATTAAAGACCAATGAAGGATATTGATTACTACCTGATTCTTGCATCGGATCCATACTGAAATTAAAGTCCAAACGTGCCATTAATGACTTTAATTGCAAAGTCTCTACACGTACAGTTGTACTGCCATCTCCCTCTGGACTAAAATCAACTTTTTTACTTCCAACCATAGGAAGCCCTTCTTCCGGTAAATTAACGGTAAACTGAGGTAAGTTAAAAACAAAGTTTTTGAAATCATTAATGTTTGTTATTTCCTTTGGTTTTCCTGTTGTTTCATCTACTGTAAATGTGTTTTTGGGCATATTGGCCAATACAAATACAGTAGCATCTTTTGCCCCATTGCTCTTTTCAAACATAGTCCGATTAAAGACCATAGTAGAATTACCTTCCTTATAATCATACCCTTGAAAGGCATCACTTCCCTGTGGTTCCAAATAGGTTCCATCAGCTTTAAAAACGAAAACATGTATGTTATTTATTTCTTGTTCTTTAGCTGTTTTAGGATCCGTACCACGAGTATCAGTATGATATACTCCCATATTGGCCGGTAATAATTGCACAGCTACATCACCAGCTTTTAACCCGGCTATATTCGTAGCAGATTCATCCAGTTCATTAGTGCAAGCTGTTGCAGCAAAAACAACCCCACATAGAAACATATATTTTCTCCAAATCTCAGTGAATTTCATATTGCTACAATTTAAGTTCATTATTCAAATACAATATCACTATCTCCTCCATCATCCCAATTTCCAGTACTTTCCACTTGAAGATAAATGTCATTTCCTACAATGTTTATATTAAAAACACTACGTACTCCCGGCTCGAATGAAGCATCTTTTAAGTTCATTGATTTTCGAATATTCAGCTCATTTATCTCAATATTCAAATACAAACTCTCATTAAGATCCGCAGTTAATTTTCCATTGCCATCTGGGATAAATAATAAGTCAATCGGATCTCCATCAGCTGTTGCAGAACCATCGGTCGTAATAGATACAGTGGTAGGAATAACTTCTATAATATTTCCATCAGTATCTTTTATTATATTTCCAGCAGGACACTCAAAACCAGCTCCATAAGTAGATATTACATCAAAATAACCACTATATCTATCATCTCCTACATGATAACCGCTCTCCTGCCCTGTAACTGTTACGGATTTATAGAATTTTTCGCCACTCACACGTAAGCCACCAATTGTAACCGGAGTTTCATTATAATTATTTACTCTAAATTCAAAAGCACAAAACAAATGACGGAACGGCAATCTTACAACCCCATCACTCTTTACATGATCCACACGATAAGCCAACATGAAATCGGGAACATTCTTCCATTCTAACTTAGAACCACTGGCAGAGTTTCCATCATGAGGCATAGTATATGTAATAGTAGGGTTATCCTTCTCATTCTCTCCACTCAAGGTAATAGTTCCCCCTCCATTAGGAATATTACCTTTATTAGTGTAAGAAGAAATTTCCACATAAGGATAATAAGCAAAAAAAGAATAAGTATAACCTTCATTATCCTTAATCCATGGATGAATTCCCCCCACGTTCCCAGTTCCGCTCCATGTATAACTCCAAAGTCCTTCTCCCTTATATGTCAACTTTTGATTATAAAACACATCAGGAGTACAGAATGGCTTTTTGGTATCCCATGGAGAATCACTAATATCAACTCCTTGGTTTTCAGCTTCACAATACCCTAATACTCCTACCATATCATCTTCCTTAAAAGAACCATAACGCAACGCTTCAGATCTCGTTATTGAATAAGGCGAAGTAAAAACAATACCACCATCGAATGTTTCTGTCCCTTGAGGTAAATCATTTTGCGTACATGAAATCATGGACACCAAAAAAGCCAAAGAGAAAACAGAAATTTTAATTCGGACTAATTTATCTATCATAGCAGTAAGCGTTTATCTAATTATTAGTTTCAGTTCCAATATTAATATTCCCACCCGTATTGGTTTCTCCCCAATCAGGTACTGTAAAACCATCAAACACTATACCCTCAGGTTGAATTGTAAAATTATATTTATTAATTTTTCCAGCCTCCAGAGCAGTAGTACCTATCTGACTTAGCTCAAATTCTTTTGAATACGATGCTCCCGATATAGTATAAGAAAACTTCAAATTAACGCCTCCAAGAGACTGAGCAGGAATCATAAAATCTGACAGGAAAGAATAAGAATCTCCAGTATCTATGTTTTGCTGTTCATTCATTTCCCAAGATGTTTTATACACCTCTGTAAAATCCCAATTTCCGCGATTGTTTGAATCAAGGAATGTACGTGTAAACTTTCCCCCTTTATAGAAGTTAGAAAGCGTAATACTTGTTACAGTCGCACCACGAGGCAATTGAGCGCCCGCTTTTACACTTATTTCTATTTGAGCTTTTTCATGATAGAAATGAAACGCTACAGGCGAGGGTTCTCCTTCCACTACCGGATACGAGATTCCTGAAGATACGGCAGTCATAAGATCTAAATTCGTTTCATCATCTCCTACTGTTATAACAAAGTTACCATCTAAATTAGCTGTAACAGGAGATGGTTCCGTTTCATTATATCCGGTAACAGCATAGAAGTTATAAGTACCAGTTTGCCAATATTGAGGAGAAGAAGATTTCCATTCACCAGCGTCATTTCGTTCAACCTTAAGTTGTTCAAACTGGAACTCAGTCTTATTATTCATGTTAGCCCATACATAGAAACTTTCTAAGTCGGCAACATCATTAACCGGATTACGTGACAGCGAAGAAACTACAAACTGAATTTCCTTATTCTCATCTGTCTGTCCTTCGAGAATTTCATTATTACTGCACGTTGTCAATAATATCAAAGCAACTGTGCTGAATACACCTTTTATTATTCTCATAACTCTCTGTCTTTGATATTTATTCCAAATCAATATTATTCTCACCCCAAGGCTCTACAATTATAGATTCAAATTCGATTTGCTGTCCTCTAATAATACCTTTCACGTCAATACTCTGATTGCGGGATACCGGAGGTAAATACACATCTTTCGATTTCTCTACATTTCCTATTGTATACTTAATTGTAAGAATATATGCATACTCTAGTCCTCCATCATTCTGCGCATTCTCTGGATAAGCAGGATCGTATGTATCCCCCGTCGAAGCCTTACTTCCATAAGGATTAGGAGCCAAATAAGTTTTTCCTACTTCCTGATATCCATTGACTGAAGTTATCTCTCTAGGAGACGTAATAAATTTATCTTCAGCTGTTTGAGAATTTTGGAAAGTGAGTTCTCCACCATCAAATAACCGGTATTGATCCGGTCCATGTTTAACAATAGCCTCATTTATAGAAACATGGCTATCCCCCTCTTTCTGAAAAAACAAGCGCACCCGCCCGATGATATGCTGGATATTCACGTTCACAGTAACCCATTTGCTGCCAGAAGTGGGTGTCAAATCAACCTCGGTCAGATAATCACCTTTTCCTGCACTATTGTCATTGTTTACCATCGGAGCCGATGCGGGAACTGTATTATCTTCCCATCTTGCAAACGACATACTGTTCAGATTGGCACGCGGGGTTGTTTCACTCAGTCCCCATCCGTCAATATCATTTGCCAGGACATAGAAATAGACCTCACTTCCGCTCTGCTGCTTGTCGAGCGGCATAGGCAAGGAAATACCTTCGGAGGTGTTCAGACCATCCCGGAACAGATAACCAATTTTCTCTCCCTGAGCATTGAAAGCATATACCCGCAGGCGGTTTATGGGATCGGCTGGAGCTGTATTCTCTCCGGCACGCGAAGCAGCATTGCTGATAACAAGCTGCACATAGGTATCCATGCTTTCAGCTTCCAATCCTCCTTCCTTGATACAAGAAGAGAAAAGTGCCGCCATCCATAATACTGAATAAATAACTGTTTTTCTCATATTGCCTGTCTTTTAGGATTATTCCCACCCTGGTGTTACATCCTGAATATACCAATCAGGAACCTTAATTGTTACGTCCAGGTTCTTAAATTCAAGAGATATAGGCAAGAAAGCTTCCTGCTTGGTAACATCTATGACATCTGCATTACGCATCAGATAATTATAAAGACTACCTCTAGCAAGCTCTCTACCTGTAGATTTATCAGAAAGTACTAAAATATGCTCACAATAATCTGAGTTCAATTCTCCGGTTGAATCATCCATACGGAAAAGAGCCAGATTTTGTGTACGATAGCACTGGTTTTCATTATCATAAATCAGCTCAGGATAAATCGTACCCTTTTCGCTTAAGTTAACTTCATTTTCAAAAGATGTCTGAGCATTCGAATTCTCGAAACTCAGCTGATAGGGAATTCCTGCATCCTGGCGTGAAGCATCCGGAGCCGGAAGTCCGTGAATTTCTACGTCCACCTTCACATGTGAACTGTAAAGAGTAACTGTATCACGATACATTACCCCTTCCTGATCGGGCATTACAAATTCTTTTTCGCCCAAATAATTGTAATCATGATTGGTTACCGGCACATTCGGATCACTCCATGCCGGATCCTGAAGATAAATATTTGCAAAATCTGTTTCAGTAGCATAATTTACCACTTCTGTATGATCATAAGGGTTACCTACTGCTACCACTTTATAACGCTGTCCCGGACGAAGCTTAAATGACGGTACAGCTTCAAATTTAGTTAGTTCGTCCTGATTATATGAGCCGACTCCCAATATATGTCCATTTGAGTCAAAAACATACAGGTCCACCTTGCTCATATACTGGTACAATACGTCCTTATCGCCATCGGCACGATACTGGAAATAGATGGTCACATTATCGCAATCATCAAAATCGTCTTTGATACAACTGCTTGTCAGGACGGATACAAGCAGAATGAACATAATACGCTGAAAATACTTCATTTGCATTTCTTTTAGTATGGTTACTGTATGTTTTAAAGATCAAGGGAGAACAGCCGGAAGAAATAAATCTCCCGTACTGTTCTATACCTTATAATTCTAACTTATTCAAATGTTGGAGTTACATCTGTGATAGTCCAATTATCAACTGTAACATTTACTTTCACACAAATCTGTTCACTAGGATTCCATGGACCAATATTTTCTTCACCAAATTCGAAGTTCAATCTATATATTTTACCCGGTTCATATTTGAAGCTAGCATCACCTGTAAAGTTTGCAGTAACAGTATGGAATGCAGATATACTTTCAGCTTTATTATTTTCTTTTGCATCCAAATATAATTTAACATTGAAGTTTTTACCTGTTACCTGTTTTGGAATAAATTGATAAACGAATTTTTTATTAGTGTTCGGATTCCAAACTGCATCTTTACTAGTAATTTTTGTACCATCCGCAATCTTATCCCATGCCCACGAGTAAACATTGTCAGAATAAGTTGCATTCCAAGAGTATTTTCCTTCTTCTGGAGTAGCATTCTCAGCTGTTGGTTCCAAAACATTATCCAAAGTCATAGGTACAGCTCCATCACCAACAATAGGAGTTTGGTTATAATAGTTCAACAGACCGAAATACTTCAATGTTAATTCTTTGTACATAGTACCAAGATTTTTACATTTGAAGCTACCAACCTCAATGCGTGAAACCAAATGTTTCAAATTAACCTCTGCTTGTAATAATGTATTGGTAGTAGGATCATCTCCAGCACTTGGATGAGTAGGTTTTTCTTGGGTATCTCCACCAGTTACTGTTTCCAAAGCAACGTCCTCTCCGAATAAAGTTACTTTACTGAAATCCTGCTGTGTGTTAGCTGCTACAACTAAATTTTTCATCGCAGCTACTGTACTTGAAGTTGGATTACTTGTTACCCAGCTGTTAATAGTTGCATTATCTGCATAATTACCAATTACATGAACTTGTCTGACATGAGAAGAAACTTCATGCATAATATAACCACCTTCCTCAGCTTCAGAAGTCAACTGTCCCCATTCAGTTGAATTACCAGTTTTAGTCAAAGTTTGTACCTGCAAAACCTTAGATCCATCAGACAACACTATTGCAACATTACTCAATGTTGTCGCAACTGTGCCCTCATCTTCACCCTCTGTAGGATCACCCATTGCACGGCTTGATGTCAAACCATCCAATTTAATAACAAGACTTCTGTCACCCGTATTATCAATACCAGATGTCACATCTTCATTAGAGCATGCGAACAAACCCAGGCCCGCAAATGCCAGAAATAAACTCTTTGAAATTTTCATAACAATAAATTTTAAAATTAAACACTTCTATTTTAGTCTCTATTTATTCAGCCATATATTCTGCATATTTCTTCAGCAGGATAAGGTTCTCACCGGCAGGCGTATATCCTTTGGCCTGTGCTGCAGAAAATGCTTTCTCTGCCTGTTCATAGTCACCCAACTTGGAATAGGCAACTCCCTTCAGGTTCAGCAGCTCGCCTGCTTGCGGTGCATTGTCCAGCAAACGGATGGCTTCGTCCGTACGGTCGGCTTCCATCAGGGCCAGTGCCGCATTGTTGACTGCGGTCACATCATTCGGATAAGCCTTGGCTCCGCGCATCAGACAATCCACATATTCCGGACTGCCTTTGCCATAACTGTCGGCTACCTGCTGAATCTCGCTTACGCTCATCAGATCCGGACGGGTCTTGATCATCTGTCTGCCTTCTTCCAGACTGAAGTGACGCACATTATATTCCACCCGGTATTCGTTGCGACGGATCGGGCCGTACATTTCATTCAGCAGACGCTGGTAGATTTCAGGCGGCACCAGTCCCTTGATCTGTTCTTCGCAGGCATCCTTGTCGTCACCGCAGTTGTCAATAATGTTCAGCACCTCATCAATCTTCAGCAGTTTGGGATGCTTCTGAACCTCTTCACGCAGGCCTGCCCAGTCTTCACCCTTCCAGTCCACATGGTATACGGAAGGATCAATGCCTTTCAGGTCTTCCTTGATATATTCGGTAAAGGACTTCGCACGGCGTTCGGACAACGTCATGTTATAGTCGAATGAACCTTCGGGAGAAGCGTAACCTGTCACATAGATACCGGTAATGGTCAGGTCGTTGTTGTCCTTGACCAGCAGAATGGACTGGCGGACAGAATCCAGTTCGGCACGGTTGTTCTTGTAATCCGGACGGATATTCGAACTGTTCTGACGGAACTGCACACGGGCACTCCGCGTTTCAGAACGGCGCTTAACGATCTCTTCCTTCGGCTTCATCACAGGGCTGTAATACTCCGGTGTCATTTCGGGCAGGATATCGCCTGTCGTTGCGGTTTCATCTCCGTCATCACAAAGGGCGCAGCCGGTAACATACCCCCGCAGCTGGATATTGCCTCCTATCATCCAGCGCTGGAAGGGAACCGAAGCATCATAGGCAAGCACCTGGGAGGAACCGTTTTTTCTGCGGACTGTCACAACGGCATCGGGATTGGCAGAAACACCGTCAAGGGTTTCCATACGCTGCTGTACCTTGTCACGGACTTTTCCGTTGATGACAAAAGGAGGAAGTTCCCGTTCCTGTGTCCCGTCGGCGGAAAGGATAACCGGAACCACGCGGAGCGAATGCTGACGCTTGATGTCCAGTTCGTCAAGGCTGACTTCCATCTTCACATTGACCTGACGGTCGGAAGTCTTCACAACCTGACGGTCTGTTATCCGGATCTCACTCAGATAAGTGGTATTCTGGCCAAACACGGAAATTCCGGATGCCAGCAGTATAGCAAGAGAAATAATATGTTTCTTCATCAAACGTTCCTCCATCATTTTATTATGTAAATCAATGAGATGGCCGCCTTAGTCACGCCAAAGTAATTCTTTTTGCCGGATTCCTGCCATTCGCCGCAGTGAGGACATTTATAGCGGTCGTAATCAGCACGTACATAGCCCACGCCCAGAGCGGCTTCGATGCTCCAGCGCTTGCCCAGCAGCCACTGATAACCATAAACGACACCACCCCCGACATACCAGCCTTCATAGCGGTGCTCCTTCAGGTCGTCAAAGATTCCCAGGGGAAGATCCAGACCGCCCCAGTTATACTGACCGCCCAGCAGGTGGGCACCAAGGAAGTGACCGTTGAAACGTTCACAGAACCAGTAGCGGACTTCCGGCTGTGCCATCCAGTGTTTCCACTTCTTGTTGTCATTAAAGGTCCAACCGTTGTAATTGGCTGACAAATCAACCGTCCATTTAGGAGCCACACCAATTTCTGCACCCAGGTTGATGGTGGTCGTCGCGTCATAAAGAAGATTGGTCTTGACTGCCACATCTTGCGCGGACAAAGAAATGCTGACAAGCAGCATTAAGAAGATTAGAATTCGCTTCATGTTTCCCATTTTTAGCATGACATTTTCAACAGGTTTTTCTCCCCGTTACTTTGTAGGTAACGGCAGTCGCCTTTCTTATTCACTTTTTAACCTTTTATAGAATACTTTATCGGCCTGATCTTCGGAAAGGGACATGAAGCATGTTTCCGCAGGGGTTTGCGTTACCTTTGTGGAATGAAGCCTTATGTCCGTACCTGATCCGTCGGAATACCTGTCCTCTCATAAGGCTCAAAAAGACCGTATTGTTAAAAATTATACTATTCGGTTGTTAAAAATATATTTATGTTTGTTTTTCTTATAAAATTCCCCGACATTTGTCTTAACAAAAATGAAACACCCGTTACCTACAAAGTAACGGATGCATAACATCTTCTTAAACAAACAGATAAGTAAGAATACTTCTGTTCATTTCATCAATTTTTTCATCCGAATGTTTCATAAAATAAGTCTCTGTCACCTTCACGGATGAGTGCCCCATGGCATTGCTGATCAGCTCCGGCTGGAAGTTCCGGTAATTGGCAACCGTAGCCCAGCTGTGGCGGGCCGAATAGCTGCTCAGAGACGGACAGCCTGACACCATGCGTGAGAGTTTCTTCAACTGATAATTGAAACGGCGGAGAGCATTGCCATACTGACGGTAGCCTTCCTCACCTTCTGCCGTAACAAACGGAAAGAGATAGAAGGAATCGGGATTCTTACTTTGCAGACGGGCAATGAGTCGCTCGGCCTCGGGTTCGATGTGAACATTCATCCAGGTGCCTGTCTTGCGACGGCGGTACGTCAGCTTGGATTCCTTCAGGTCGCAGCGGCGCATGTAGGCGATGTCAACGAAAGGAATCCCCCGCAGCATAAAAAGCAGCAGAAACAGGCAACGGGTGTAGTCCAGATCCGGCGAAGAGGATATGGGGGTCTGCAGACTGCGCAGAGTACGTTCACTCAGAGCCCGTTTCACATTGACCCGCGTGCCGGTATAGACCCCGCGGAACAGCCGCGGCTGGAAAGGAGCTTCTCCTTCATCTACGGCACGGTAATACACGGCCCGGATGACGCGCATGTAGGTGGAAATGGTATTCCAGTTCAGCCCGCGCCCCAAAAGATAGCCCTGGAAAGCCTGAAGCCACAAAGGATTGATTTCCTCAAAGGAAAGAGAACGGTCACCCATGAAATCGGCTATCCGGTTCTGGGTGCTTTGGTAGACATGCAGGGTGCCCATCCGCTCCATGTTACGCAGACGGATGATCACCGAGGACATGAAAACCATGAAGTCTTTTTGTCCTGACTTGTGCATATAAAAAACATTCTTTAGGTTGATAATAAATATTTCCTTACTCACCTTCTTCCGTGTCGGTTTGGCAGAATATGGTAAGCTTATTGCGTAATCTGCAAAATCCGTACCAGACAGAAAGCGTAACTTTGCAAAGTCAAAACAAGGATAACACCATTTTTGTTCCGTCCGCATTCACAGACAGGCCTTTATGCAGCCTGCGGACCGGAAATTCCCGAAAGCGGGAAAACAGGTTTTCGATTCAATAGAGATTAGTATGCAGAGACAAACAGGTATGAGATTATTAGTTGTAAATTGTATTGTTCTTTTATTTTCAAATTTGCCGGCCCAGCCCCTTACGCTAAGCCTGGACGAAATGTTCCGACTGGCTGACCAACACAGCAAGAGCATTCGCCTGCATGACCTGGCGATCAGGGAGGCTGAGCAGGGAGTCAGAATCGCAAAGAATGACCGGCTTCCTTCCATCCAGGCACAGCTGGATCTGAATTACATCGGCGACGGGGTCATGACCGACCGCAACTTCTCAAACGGCATACATGCGGATATGCCGCACTTCGGAAATACATTCGTGCTGAAAGCCTCACAAGTGATTTATGCCGGAGGGGCCATCAACCGGAATATCAACCGCAGCAAACTGCAACAGAAGGAAGCAGAACTGGAGTATGTCCGGAACCGGCAGGATATCCGTTTCATGCTGACCGGATATTATCTGGATCTTTTCCAGCTGAACAATCAGAAACGGGTGTACGAGAATAACATCGCACAGACTCAGCTGCTCGTCAAGGATATGCGGGCATCCTACCGTCAGGGTACTGCTCTGAAGAGTGACATTACCCGCTACGAGCTCCAGTTGCAGAGCCTGGAGCTGCAACTGACTTCTGTCAAAGACAAGATCGACGTGCTGAGTCACCGCCTGGCTACTACGATCGGGCTGGAACCGGATGTAGCCATCCAGCCTGATACAACGGAGCTTTTCCGGCTGACAGTAGAGAAGCGGGATGAAGCTGAATGGATCCGGGAGATACCGCTGACGCCATCAGTCAGACTGGCCGACGTAAAGATTGAGCAGGAAAAGAACCGAATTGAACTTCTCCGTGCCGAGAAACGGCCACGCATCAGCCTGCACGCCGCCAATGATCTCAACGGACCGATCCTGATCGAAGTGCCTCCCTTGAACAACAACTTCAGCTACTGGTATGCGGGAGTAGGCATTTCCTATAATCTGGATGCGCTGTTCAAGAACGGAAAGAAACTGAAACAGGCACGGTTGTCTGCCCTGAAAATGGAAGAGGCACGCAAACTGGCCGTGGAAGAAACCGGCAACTCCATCCATGAAGCTTACGTCAATCTGAATGAAGCGTATATCCGTCTGCGCACACAGAAAAAAAGTGTACAGCTGGCTCACGAAAACTTTAACATTGTCCGGCAGCGATATGTAAACGGACTCGCACTGATTACGGATATGCTGGATGCCAGCAATACACAGCTGGACATGGAACTGCAACTGGCCAATTACCAGATCGGAATCCTGTATCAGTATTACCTGCTCAAGAAGCTGACCGGAAACCTCTGATTTTTCAAACAAGAACTAAACAAACGATAAGTCTATGATAAAAAACAAGAAAAGAGCCATCCCGAACTTTTTCATCGCACTGATTCTGGTTGGAGGAATCAGCTGGGTATGTGGAAAATTCATTCATCTGGGAAATGTGGAATACACAGACAATGCGCAAGTGAAACAACACCTGAGTCCCATCAATACCCGCGTACAGGGATTTATCAAGAAGATCTATTTCGAAGAATACCAGTCTGTCAAGAAAGGAGATACTCTGGTAGTCATTGAGAATACGGAATATCTGCTGAAAGTTGCCCAGGCAGAAGCGGACTATCAGAATGCACTGGCCGGCAAGAGTGCCATGCACACCACCATCAATACCACCCAGAACAATATCTTCGTGACAGAAGCTGCCATCGAAGAGCAGCGGATCCGTCTGGAAAATGCAGAAACCGACTACAAACGTTACGAAGGACTGATGAAAGAAGAAGCGGTGACCCCCCAGCAATTCGACCGGGTACAGACGGAATATGCAGCAGCCAAAGCTCGCTATGAACAGTTGCTCCGGCAGAAACAGTCGTCGGAACTGGTCAAACAGGAGCAGACCCAGCGTCTGGAACAGAATGAATCGGACATCAAGCTGGCAGAGGCTGCACTGAATCTGGCCAAGCTGAACCTTTCATACACTGTCATCTGTGCCACAGCCGACGGAGTAACCGGCCGGAAGAATATCCACGAAGGAGAACTGGTGCAGTCGGGACAGACACTGGTCACTCTGGTAGACGGTACGGAAAAATGGGTGATTGCCAATTATAAGGAAACACAGACCACCGACATGAAACAGGGACAGCTGGTAGAAATGAAAGTGGACGCCATTCCCAATGTCGTTTATGAAGGACGGATTGTTTCCATCTCCGATGCCACAGGGTCTTTCTATTCACTGATTCCTCAGGACAATTCAGCCGGAAACTTCGTCAAGGTAGAACAGCGCATCCCTGTCCGCATCGAATTTACCGGCAACAACGAACAGAAAAATCTGAACCGTCTGCGGGCCGGTATGAATGTAGAGTGTTACGTCAAGCTATAATATATAAATAAGGTATGTCTGAACAACGTCCGAGAATTTTATATTTCAAGGAATTCATCCCGACTCCGGTCTGTATCCTCCTGTCCCTGTTCTTCGCCATGGTGTTCCAGTTCAACGGAGGAGTATTCCTGCCTACTTCCACCCAGATGTCAAGTGCTTTGGGATGTCTGAGAGAAGACGTCATGATGGCGGGATATGCTTCATTCATCGGCATGACGGTCATCTTCCCCATCCTGTTCCGGCTCAAGTTCCGCTTCACGACACGGCGCATCTTTCTGACGGTCTGCCCGGTTCTGATAGTCTGCAACCTGATCACTATGCAGTCACAGAACATTGCCGTCCTGGTAGCCACCTGTTTTATCTCGGGATTTTTCCGCATGTGGGGCACATTTGAATGTTTTTCAAACATCCGTCTGAGCGTAACTCCTTCGGGAAACTTCTCCGTATTCTATCCGGTAATCTACATCATCGTACTCGAAAGCATCCAGCTCTCGGGACTGGTAGCCACTCATCTGAGTGACTGGGCCAACTGGCAGTATATGCACTGGCTGGTCATCGGTCTGCTGATTGTGGTCTGGTTCTGCGTGTTCTTCCTGACACGCCCCTTCCGCGTGGCCAAGAAAATGCCCCTGTACGGAATAGACTGGACCGGTGCCCTGCTGTGGACACTCGTTCTGTTCTCCATTGTCTTTGTCTGCATTTACGGAGAATACTACGACTGGCTGGACAGCCCGCTGATCCGCGGATGCCTGGTAACTGCCGCCGTGGCCACACTGATCAACATCAACCGGATGTGTACATTGCGCCACCCGTATATTGATCCGCAGGTACTGACCTACCGTCATTTCCCGACTATCCTGTTCCTGTTTCTGATGCTGTGTCTGTTTCTCACCACCTCATCCGTCCTGCAGGAAACTTTCATGCGCTCCATTCTGAGATACGACATGCTGAACGCCGTTTCACTGAACTGGTGTGTCTTTGCAGGAATTCTGGCGGGTGCAGGCATTGTCTTCTATCGCCAGGCCGTTCTGCACAAAGGATATAAACTGCTGATCACGGTAGGATTTATTCTGATCGTGGTTTATCAGTATTACATGTATTTCCTGATTCATCCCAACCTGAACATCGAAAGTCTGTATTTCCCTAATTTTCTGAAGGGTATCGGACACGGAGTGCTGTACATTTCACTGACTATCTATATAGCCAAGACAGTTCCGTTCAAGCATTTCTTTCAGGGACTCTGCGTGTTGAGCTTCATCCGTACCAGCATTGCAACGCCATTGGGTACTGCTATCCTGAACCGGTGGCTGAAATACATGGAACAGGAAAACATCGGTCTGTTAAGCCAGAACATGGACCAGGTGAAAGAATGGGCTCCTGATGTTTCCCTCCGGCAGCTCTACGATACAGTAAGCCAGCAGACTTTGCTGACCAGCCTGAAAGAACTTTTCGGTGCGGTCTGTATTGTTGGAACCATCTTCCTGATCTTTCTGCTCAGCCAGAAATTCTGGCGGAAACTGCACTCACATGTCCGTCGGACTCCAAGGGCACTCAAGCGACTGAAACCTCTGCGACATGCCAAACTGCGCATGTCTCACCATCGGACTTCCCTCTTCTGACAGGGAAGTTCCTGCAACTTTCTCCCCTTTATCCAGTCAATAAATCTGTTTCATGCGGAATAAACAAAAGTTCCACCAGCATGAAACAAAAGTTTCTTCCAGACAATACTGCAAAATAGTCTGGAGAGCGCTGATAAATTATCCTTTCAATGTGAAACTTTTTTAAGTTCTTTATGGCTAAAAGGTTTAATACTTTTTCTTTCGACAATGCCAAAGTTTATAATAGAGCTATTTTTTTCTTCTATATCTGACAGATAATGAAATATTCTCATTAAATTTACGGCAGAATATTACTAATCATAGAAGATTTGAAAATAGCAAAATCAGAACAAAACAAAATCAAGAGATATATTCGATTGGATCAGTTATTACGTGACGCTGACGGATTTACTCTTAATGAGATTCTTGCAGATAGTCAAATGGACAATATCGGCAAGCGCTCTCTGCATGATAATCTCAAAGAATTTGAAGATGTCTTTGGGGCTGAATTTGATTTATGTGCATATCGTGGTAGGGAAAGATTGTGGAAGTATAAAGATAGTACATTCACTATTTTCAAACAAGTTAATCTTGATGTTGAAATGATCAGAGAAGCAATAGAAAAGCTAAAATCATTTCAGGGAGATCCACGTTATGACTGGTTGAGGTTCTATTTGTCAAGTCTGGAAGGTGGAGTTGAGAATTCCATCAATGTCATGTCTTTTGACACTAACATGGATTATACCGGCCTCAATTTTATGGAATCGCTAGCACAGGCCATTATACACAAATATCCTGTAAAACTCACATACAAGCCTTTTGGCTCAGAAGCTTTCGTAACCAATATGCACCCCTATCATCTTCGTCAATATAATTGTAGATGGTTTGTCTTCGGATATTCAGAAGAGAACAAAGAAATCCGTAATTATCCTTTAGACAGAATTGACTCTGTAGAACATCTCAGCAAACCATATATTGAAACAGATATAGACTTTGATGAATTCTTTGATGAAATCATAGGAGTCTCAAACTACAGAGAATCCTCTGTAGAAAAGATAATCCTAAAAGTAGCCAAGAAAAGTATAAATTATATCCGGACAAAACCTTTGCACTGGACTCAAATAGAACTTAAAGACAAAGAAACAGAAAATCATTGCTATTTGCAGCTGAAGGTCAAAATAAATACAGAGCTGAAAATGCTTTTATTCTCATACAGTGATGCCATAGAAGTGATAGAACCCTTATATCTAAGAGATTTCTTCAGAAAAAGAATAGATTCGATGAGAACTATGTATGAAGTATGAAGCAAATCTGCACAGTATTCATAATATAAAAAACTAAATTTGCATATTCAAACAAAATGAACTTTTGTTGTTTGATGCCAAAGTCACCTATGGGTAAAAAAGACGGTGCTAATCCATGCAATTCACAACAAATGAAATTCTTTAATAAAATAATAGGATTAGAAGAAACAAAAAAGAAAATTGAAGAACTTAAGGCCATCTGTCGCAGGTATGAAATGTGCCAGAACAGATTGAAAGAACTGGCTGGTGAACTATATGGTAAACGTAAGGTATATCTGAAGGAAATTATATTTATAAAAGAGTATCTACACAATTTTAGGAATCTTCCCCAATGGTGTTTAGATGACATAGATTCTTCAATAGAATTAATAAAGGATTTCCGGATAGCAGTTGAGAACGAAAATAATCCAAAGAAATTTGCAGAATATACAGATGAAACAGGAAGGACTGCTGCTTTTATTGGCACAGGAACTGCTGCTGGAGCCGCTATAGCAACCCTTGGTCCATCTGTTGCCATGTCAATAGCAACAGTCTTAGGCACAGCATCAACTGGTACAGCCATCAGTGCATTATCTGGTGTTGCCGCCACCAATGCAGCTTTGGCATGGCTTGGAGGTGGTGCAATAGCTGCAGGCGGAAGTGGAGTTGCCGGCGGAACTTTACTTCTCGGTATGTTCGGGCCTGTGGGAGCAGCTATTAGTGCCGTCAGTGCCATCAGTGGCTTAATGCTCTTGAAATCCAAAAATCAGAAAAAACTGGCAGAGATTGAGGATAACATCGAAACCATCAAACATGATATCCAACTCATAGAGCCAAAACTAAACAGGTTGGCTGAGCTAATTGCACGAAGTGATTATCATCAGCGAACGCGCCTTCATCCTAAGATCGACTGGATGAATAAAATTTTTCCAAAAGATTATTCACAATGGGATGATGAAAACAAAAATTGCTTAGAGCAACTGGTTAATGCTGTTTCCAGTACCGTTCAATTAATTAATGAGAGAATCTAATGGAGAATAACAGTTACATATCTCATTTAAGATCTCAGATCAGAGAGCATAAGCATAATTATTCGGAAGATTTTGGGCTAATCGTAAGACTACCGGCCCAAAGGCTATTCCGAGAACTAATTACAAATCCAGATACATTCTCTGATGAAGAATGCAGATTGATAATAGATGCATATACTGCATCCACCAGAATTGTAGCTAAACAAGAACAGCTTGGATATACATTGGAAGAGCAATTAAATGAGCTCAAAACCAAATCAATACCTAAAATAAAAGATATTACGGAAACTTACACCCGAATCTTACAGAATCACCTGGAATTACCCAACCGTTCTCTTATATCTATTCTTCAGTCTGCCGTTCGAGACGCTGGAACACTTTGTGACAAGCTTCAAAAGATTGAAGATGAGGACTATGGAAAATCAGAACCTTTTCTGCTGAGAACCGCCATATTGCGGAAATTTCAAAAAGAAAACAATAGATATGGCGTAGAAGGATTACAATCTATGGAAATTGAAACTTCATTTACCGAATGCTACGATGCAAAAGCAGACATGAATGAAGACAGCTTTACCACCCATGTTATTGGCAATATTATTAAGAACCTGCATGAGCATGCATTTATGATAGAAATGGATCCTGTCATTGACAAAGAGACATATGACATAATTGCTGCCAGACAGAAAAAGTATCATAAGCTATTAGATATAATCTATAGAATTCCATTCTTTAACCGATTTTTCCGGAAGATTAATAATAAGCCCCCTAAAGATAAATCCAATATCAGAGATTTCACAGAAAACAAAGTAAGAATTGTCTTTAAAAAAGATGAAGAACACCATAACAGACTCGATATCTTTATTGAAAATAACGGTAAACCTTTCATAGGAGACTTCACCAAAGTTTTTGAATTAGGTGTCGGTGAAGGAGAAGGTGATCATATTGGATTATATTCTGCCAAAAAATTCCTTGAGTTCTATGGAGCATCCATATTAATGTACAAACCCGATTATGAAGATTATACCGTTGGTATAAAAATAAATTTAAAAATAGTATGAAAACAAAATTCAATGTTCTTTGGTTAGACGATAATCTTGAAAAAACATGGCAATTGGTTGCTGATGATGATTTATTACAGTTTGATACTGTTAAATTCATGGATGAATGCGAAAGAATACTCGAAGATAAAGCAGAAAAATATCACGCTGTAATCTTTGATGCTAAAGGTATTTCTACAGATATGGCAAACGAAGGGAAACCCAATCTGAAAGGTTTCCTAAGATTGGTTAGAAATACGCTTAACAAAAAAATTCCTGTTTATATATATTCAGGTGAATTGAGCAGTGAATGTGATGGAGATCAGGCTGATATAACACTTGATGAATTGTATGACTTAGGATTGAAGGACAATATTTTTTACAAGAGTGGTTCATGTGACGACCTTCTGGAAAAAATCAAGCGTGATCTAAACACAAAATATCAATTATACATAGGCTATGAGTATCTACTGACAATTTTCGCAAAAAAATGGATTCCAGATAAATTCCGCACAGAGAATCTTGATCCAATTATGGAACTTTACAAGAATAAGGATATAGATAAAGCTCATGGTAATCAAATGCGTAAACTAGTAGAGCAGATGCTTGAGAAAGTTAACAGCGTTCTAAAAATAACAGATACCAAAAGTGATAGAGTATCGCAAATTATAATAGGATTGAAAAATAAATATAAGAGGTTTGCACCATCCATGATAGGAGCTTTAACTCACATGGACGAAATGCCAAATGAAGAAAGTCATAATGCACTTGAACCTGAATTACGGCAACTATTCTTTGATTCAGACTTCTCAACATTCTTTTTGGTTACCCGTTGGTTCTACAATTTAATGCTTCAATTCGAAGCGGAAGGCTATCTGTTATCTACTGCTCAAGAAGAAACAAACAAACCCATAAGCGCTACAACTCAAATTTCCAGTGAGATAAAAACAAACCCACCACTTCCTGAATTACAACGGAATGGAATGTATGAAGAGCCATACAAAGAAAATGAGAATCATTACATTAATTTAAAAGTTAGAGTATTATACGGGAAAGGTATCAAAAATACAAATCTTGATGAAATATATGTTACAGGTATAAGGGTTAACAAATACAATGAAAATGAATGGTGTACCTATCCCATTGATACTCTGAAAGCTCAAAAAACTTCCTCAGATACCGTTACTTCGTCTTTTCCTTTAGCTGATCTATTAAAGAAAACCGATAAATAAACATTCTGTTCTTTAAGATGACTATGTAGTATGAAGAAATCCTGCATAGTCATCCTTTTTTTTGTTGATACCTTTGTACTGTCAATCAAGATAAGGCGCCAAGTTGGTTGATGCCAAATTCACTCATGGACAATAAAGACGGTGGCAATTTTTTAACTAAAACTACTATGAAAGCAGACAAGGATCTCCAATTTCTCCAATATTGCAAAAATGATGACCTCGTAACCCTCTGTAACATCCTCACCAATGACAACAAAGGCGGCTATCGCTTCACAGAACAGTTAACAAGTACAGATAACTATATCAATTACTATCCGCAGGAGATGAATAAGATGTGGGCAGATATCGCCTGGGAGTTACAGTGCTACGGTGGAAATACTCTCCTCAATGTTTTCATGCGTCATGGCAAAGGCCCCGCTTATGAGGAAATTGTAAGTGATGTCTGTCGTAAGATAAAAGTATCCGTTCCCCGTCATGCCGATACAACCCAGATGGAAGCGCAACTTCTTGAGAAAGTAATCGATAAAGTTCTTTCCCAAATGTCTGAACAGGAGCTTCGTAACCTGTGTGATGAGTTGAACCTTTCATATGCAGATAAGCTGCCCAAGAGTGCTATTATGACAACATTAGCTTTAACTCATCAAATCAGTATCAAAATGTATATGTATCTTCTTCGCATCATTCTGACATTTGTCGAGCGTTGTCTCATTAGCCGCGGCGTAATAATCTGCACAGGCCTTGCATTGACCAGACCTTTAAGCTTGTTGCTCGGCCCTATCGGAGTAGCAATTTTGATAGGTATGACTGTTTGGGATATTATGGGACCTGCCTATCGAGTAACTATTCCCGCTGTCATTCAGGTAGCCCTGATGCGAATGGAGTATATGGCTTCACTCGAAAAAAAAGAGGCTATATAATTTTACGAACCCTTCAAAACCTTGGCTAAAGCATTTGAGTAACAACCTCAGACATGCTGCAGAGCTCACGAAGTACGAATATACAAACCTTATTCTCTTAAAATTAAAAACCCAAAAAATGTTTAATAACAAACTTAAGAAAACCGCAATTGATAATTATAAAAAAGAATACAACAAGCATGAAAGTCTTGTCCATGAAGCGAACAATGCTGTAATGAATCTCTACAATGAACGTAAAAGCGCATCAATAGCCATAAAAAGGGTTGAAACATATATCAACACTCTTGCTAATAGCCCTAAAGAGTTCAAAAAAGAAATTGGTGATGTCACTCTTTCCATCAAAGAATTTCGTGATGCTGTTGAGTTCGAAAAAAAAGCCCAACAATCAAATATTAAGGGAGCTAGTATCGGTACAGCAGGTATAGCCGGCGGAACAGCCGTTGCAGCATTAGGTCCGGCAACAGCCATGGCTATTGCTACTGCTTTCGGAACAGCTTCAACAGGAACCGCCATATCAGCATTGAGTGGAGCTGCAGCCACTAACGCAGCCCTTGCATGGCTTGGTGGTGGAGCGTTAGCTGCCGGTGGTGGCGGTATGGCAGCCGGTAATGCATTATTAGCCCTAGCTGGGCCTGTCGGCTGGAGTATCGGTGCCGTCGCTATTATTAGTAGTGGTATCTTCGCTGCAAATCAAAATAAAAAAGCAGCTCGTCAGGCAAACGAAGAACGCATTAAAATCATGAAAGAAAATGAGTATCTTCGTACAAGAATTCAAGTGATTGCCAGCATCATCAATTCTACCAGAAGTTTGCGCTATGCTATTGATCTGACAGATGTCACTAATCTATTTCCTAATGACTATAATCTGTTTACAAGCGAACAGAAACAAAAATTAGCAACCATCATAAACGCAACTAAAGCACTAGGTGAGGAAATCAACAAGAATATAGCTTAACTCTAATCCATTATGAACAGTCAGAATACAATAAATCAAGCTATTGGAGGAATCATAGAAGAACGTCTTTCTGCTCTTCTGCAAACACAAAAGGTATTTCAGGAAGCTATTAAAGCAAACGTTACCGAACAAATCGTACAGGCAAGAATAGACTTGAATGCAGCATTATATGAGGTCGAAAAACTAAGAGATTTTGTGCAGCATCCAGAAAATATTCTCGGCTCAATACTAACTAAACATGGAGAAATCGCAGAACAATTAGAAGTAAGAATTCATAATGCCCGACAACTTGTATATGGGCAAGAGGCAACTGGCATCATTGAAACGGAGTTTATATCAAGAACCGGACCTGTTGATTATAATATCGATGGACTTAATATTCAGTCAAAGTTCTGTAACTGTGCCCAAAAATCTTTTATGGCCGTTAAAGAGCATTTATCAACTTATCCTGATTTTATGGACAACAATGGCTTTTACCATATTCCTAAGGAACAACATGAAATCCTTATGAAAATTCTTCATGGTGAGCCTGTAGAAGGAATGCGTAACGCAACCCAGTTTGTACTCAAAAAAGAACTCTTAAACTTTGAAGAACAGACAGGACACTCTTTTGAAGATATTGTTAAACCGAGCATATCTGAGTATCCAGATGTCCAGATACACAAAATCAACAAAACGATTAACAGTCATGAACAAGACCTTTGTAAGGCTTCTGAGAAACGTATTAACAATGCACGCAAGGAAAGCGAAAAAAAATATGAGCAAAGTAAGCACATTTCTGACCCATCATGGAGTGAGGCAGTTAAAACTGCTGCCATTGGAGCTGCTATCGGTGGAACTATTCAAGGCGGAATCGAAGTTTACCATAAATTGAATAGTGGTAAGAAATTTATTGATTTTACTGAAGAAGACTGGAAGGATATCGGTATTACTTTTGGTAAAGGTTCTCTGAAAGGTAGTATTTCAGGTTTCTCAATTTACGGATTAACACGAGTTGCCAAATGTCCTACGCCATTAGCAAGTGCTATTACTACAAGTCTGATAAGCGTTTCGTCAAGTTTTGTCGACTACAAAAAGGGACGTATCACAAAGGAAGAATTTATTGAAGTATCTTACGCTTCATGCTATGAATCTGCAATATGTTGTATAGGTGCGGCATTAGGATCACTTGTATTGCCTCCTCCTATCGGAGCAGTAGCAGGGACATTGATTGCACAAGGCACATTAAAAGTTGTAGAACTTGTCTGTGATGAAGAAGGAGTAATCAAAAAAATGGAAGAAGAATACAATTTAATCAAGAAACAATTAGACGCTAAGACTGAAGAATACTTAAAACCTATATGGGAATTATACGACAAATTCGATAATCTTGTTGAATTACTTTCTGACGATGATGCAAACTGTCGTCTAGTCTCATCAATTGAGCTATGCAAAGTTGTTAGTATCCCTGAAGAGGAAATTATAAAGAGTGAAGCAGAACTGAATGCATTCATTCTCTCATAGGCTATATGAGAGAAATTTAAACAGACAATCGAGTTAAACATATCCTAGAAGAAACTCATCCTCAGAGACTTCATCATATTAAAATATATGTTCAAAGCCCATTGGTAGAATCAAAAAAACGCTACTTTAATTCCACCAATGAGCCATATTAAAATTTCCACTTTTTAGGACATCAACCAGCATACAATGTTGACTATCACTATTAGGCCTGTATTCCCACTTTATTTCCGCTTCCGCAATTTCCACACAATAGCCAGAACCGCACCCAGAACCAGTACGGCCAGAGCTGTAAAGGCAATGGCTTCCGTCACATGCAGTGACTTCGGATCAAAGCGGAACTCAACAGTATGTTTCCCTGCCGGGACATTCATGGCACGCAGAATGTAATCAGCACGTCCGTGTGAAACTTCTTTTCCGTCCAGATAGGAACGCCAGCCCGGATAATAGATTTCAGAGAAGACAACCAGACCGCCCTGCTCTGAACTGACTTCATAGGTCAGAGCATTAGGTTCATAGGTCTTCAGAGTGATCTGTCTCAAGCTATCAGTTGCAGCAACCGGCTTCAGCACTTCAGCAAACTTCCGGTCTACCACAGCCGTATTTCGCGGATTGATACGGTGCAGTGCATCTATTTCTCCGTTGGCATTGTCCACATATTCCACTTCATCCACAAACCAGGCATTACCCAATGCGTAAGGATTGAAGACCGGAACCGTTTCTCCTCCCTGCAAAGGGAAAATGAAATAACGGGTATTCAGCATGTTCAGCACCGGAGTCAGATTGGCATCCAGCTTCGTCATGTCTGCTCCTGCTTCCGGAAACTTCTTGAACAGTGAAGTGATTTCACCCTGGATATGTTCCTCAATGATTTCCTGATAACGGCGCAACTTGGCGGCATGATATCCTCCGATGCTCTTATGCCAGTAAGCCGTATTGTTTTCATTGAAGGTATTGACTGACAGGTTCAGTACCCGATAATCCAGTGTCGTATCCTTCAAGATTTCCTTATCGGTTGCGGTCGGCTGACTGAACGGCTGCATTTCCGTTCCTTTGGCCACGAACTGTTCATCATAGAGATAGCGCTTGTTGACACTCCACATATCTGCCAGACAGAGCACTGTCAGGGCTCCCACCAGCAGACCAGCTTTCAGTTTACCGGCACAATAGGCCCACAACAATGCTACGCCAATCAGCACAATGAAGAAACTTCTCCAAGCATCGGCCGTGAAAATAGCCTGACGTACTTCCTCCAGATTGACAAGAATCGGAGCAAGCTGTTCGGCCGGAATGGCATTCTGAAGGGCACTCATCTCCATGCTGGAAACAAAGGAAGAGAAGAAGAAGCCCGGAGCCAGAGCAAACAGCAGGGAAATACCTGCGGTCAGTGCCAGACTGATGTAAAAGGCACGTGCCTGTTCACGCAACAGCTGAGGACGATTGATAACCTCACGCAAGGCCATGACAGCCAGTAAAGGGATGGTGAATTCAGCAATTACCAGAATGGAAGAAACTGCACGGAACTTGCTGTACATCGGTACGTAATCGATAAAGAAATCGGTCAGCCCCATAAAGTTCTTTCCCCATGACAACAGAATGGAGAACACCGTACCTGCCACCAAAGCCCACTTCATAGGACCACGGACAATAAAAATTCCCAGCAGGAAAAGGAACATGACAAATGCTCCCACATATACCGGTCCGGAAGTGCCCGGCTGTTCTCCCCAGTATTGTCCCAGCTGGCCGTAGAGTCCCATATATTGAGGATCGGCCTTTTTCATTCCAGTCTCATTTTCCGAAAGAGGAACCGACGCACCTCCCTTGACGTTCGGTACGAGCAATGAGAAGGTTTCACCGATGCCATAGCTCCACTGGGTGATGTAGCTGCGTTCCAGTCCGCTGTCGGTCTGGTCAGCAGAATTTTCTTTCACCAGTTCGCTTTTACCTCGCATGGACTCCTTGCTGTATTCGTAAGTATGATAAAGATTCGACAGATTGACGCACACTCCTGTCAGTCCGGCTACGATCAATACAGCCGTAGCCTTCAGGAATTGCGGTATCCGGCCTTCACGTTTCGCCTGCACTCCATATGCTATTGCCATAAACAGCATGACAAACAGGAAGTAATAGCTCATCTGCGGATGGTTGGCTACAATCTGGAAAGAAGTGAACAAAGCCGTCACAACCGCTCCGGCCAGCAGACGTCCCCGATAAACCAGCACCATACCGGCAATGGTAGGCGGGATATAAGCCAGCGCCATCAGCTTCCAGATATGACCGGCAGCAATGATGATGAAGAAATAGGATGAGAAAGCCCAGAGCACAGCACCCAGAGCGGCCATCCACACCCGGAAGTCAAATGCCCGGAGCAGAATATAAAATCCCAGCAACATGACAAATACATACCACACATAAGTAGGCAGGAACAAATGATATGCCTTGATGATACCCCCCAGCAAATCTGTTGAGTCATAACTGGGAGCAAGCTGATAGGTAGGCATACCGCCGAAAATGGAGTTCGTCCAGCGGGTACGTTCGCCCGTCCGTTCCTGATACTCCTGCATTTCGTGTCCGGCACCGATTCCCGCAACGGCATCATGCTGAGCCAGAATACGCCCTTCGGTTACAGCTGGGAAAAAGTAAGCAAACGAGATGACGGCAAACAAAAGAATTGCCACCACGTCGGGAAGTAATTTCCTGAACTGATTCATAATGAACAGATAGTTTATTAGTTAATTCATGTTTTCAGCCGACAAAGATAACACAATACTCCCTGAAAAGTCGTAAATTTGCGGAGTAAATTGATTAATAAGCATGAAAATAGGAATCATTACGGCCATGTCTTCCGAACAGAAACAACTGGCCAACCAACTCGAGAACCCGACGGAACGTAAGGAAGGTCCTTTCACCTATACGGAAGGAACCATCAAAAACAATACCATCATCCTGATGCAGTGCGGCATCGGAAAAGTGAATGCAGCAGCCGGAGCAGTGGAAATGATCCGCAACTTTGCTCCCGACTGTATCATCAGCACCGGTGTGGCTGGAGGCATTGACAGCTGCCTCAACGTGATGGATGTAGTAGTAAGCAGCCGGATCGTGTACCACGACGTGTGGTGCGGCGAAGGCAATGCCTACGGACAGATCCAGGGACTTCCACTCTACTTTACCGGCAACGAGACTCTCTTCCAGTGTGCAATCAGCCTGGATACGGAAACAGCTATCCACGGAGGACTGATCTGTAGCGGTGACAAGTTCATCACTGACCGCCAGGAACTGGAAACCATCAAGACGAATTTCCCGGAAGGACTTGCTGTTGATATGGAGTCTGCTTCCATCGCCCAGGTATGCCATCTGTACGAAGTTCCCTTCATCAGCTTCCGCATCATCAGTGATACACCGGGAGCAGAAAAGCATCTGGAACAATACAAGAACTTCTGGGGAGAAATGGCTGACCGCTCGTTCCATGTTACGGAGGCTTTCCTCAAGGCTCTGCCAAACAAACTTTAATTCAAGAATCTTCCATTTTATTTCATTCCTGACCATATGAAAAAGATACCAAGCTTTACCATTGACCATATCCACCTGCTGCGGGGCATTTACGTGTCACGCCAGGATCAGGTAGGAACAGAGACAGTCACTACATTCGATATCCGCATGAAAGAGCCCAACCGCGAACCGGCCCTGAGCCCGTCGGCCATTCATACCATGGAGCATCTGGCAGCCACTTTCCTGCGCAATCATCCCGTATGGGCCGACAAGATCATCTACTGGGGACCGATGGGATGCCTTACCGGAAATTATCTGGTGGTAAAAGGAGATCTGACTTCACGCGACATTCTGCCGCTGATGAAGGAAACTTTCAGCTTCATTGCCGGATACGAAGGCGAAGTTCCCGGAGCCACTCCACGCGACTGCGGAAATTATCTGCTGATGAATCTGCCTATGGCACGCTGGGAAGCCGCCAAATATCTGCATGAAGTTCTGGAGCAGGCCAGCGAAGAAAACCTGACCTATCCTGCTGCGGAAGCTTAAATTCAGTCGAGGGAGTGTCATAACATTCAAATGGGAATTATGACACTCCCTCGAATCATTATGCACAAAGAAAAAAAATTTTTTGCACATTCAAAAACTATTTATACCTTTGACTAAAGATCATTTAAATCAAGTTTATAACTATTAGAAAAACATGAAAACACATCCGGGAAGCAGCTCTTACTCAGAAAAAGGGGGGGGGGAGAAATTTTTCTTTTATTTACCCATGAGAAGAATCTTCTTTTTTATCTTCCTTAGTCTTTACACAGCAACAATCTTTGCAGAAAAATCGGACAGCATCAAAATATGGGGGCATGTATGTGATGCCTTCACCATGCATGGTCTCATAGATGGCGTCCAGGTGGAATTGCTGGACAAAGACAGTGTACTTCTGCAAAGGCAGCAATGGAGCCTGGAAGACCGCACGGAATCATCCTTCACAATGGACGCATTAAGAGGGGGGACATATATCATCCGGGTCAGTCATCCTGAGTATTCTTCACTGACTAAAAAGTTTACCGTCCGCAGCAGCAAACGGGAAAAACGGTATTCCATAGGGCCTCTGAAGCTGCGTCGGCTCCCGATGAATTCACAAGCACTGGACGAAGTGGTTATCAAAGCTACAAAAATCAAGTTCTTTACGCGGGGAGATACCGTTATTTATAACGCCAATGCATTCAATCTGGCAGAAGGCTCCATGCTGGATGCCATGATATCACAGCTGCCCGGAGCCAGACTGGAACGTAACGGACAACTTTTCGTCAATGGGAAGAAGGTGGAAAGCCTGTTGCTCAACGGAAAAGATTTCTTCAAGGGAGACCATTCCGTCCTGCTGGATAATCTGCCCGCTTATACCATAGAAGACATAAAAGTGTACAACCGGCTAAGTGAACTGAGCCAGAGACTGGGACAAAAAGTGGACGACGGAGATCTGGTAATGGATATCAACCTGAAGAAACAATATCAGGTAGGATGGCTGGGTAATGTAGAAGCAGGAGGAGGAACACACGACCGCTGGCTGGGACGCGTATTTCTCACACGTTTCACTCCGCAGTCGCGCGTTTCACTTTATGCTACAGCCAACAACACCCACGAAAACCGTAAACCCGGACAGGACGGGGAATGGCTGCCCAGTGATATCGGAAACGGCACAAGCACTACCGAAAAAGGAGGAATAGACTATACGATAAGTGATAAATACGGACTTTTCGACCTGGAAGGACAACTGAACGCCCAGCATACGGACAACGACAATATAAGCAATCAGGCTACAGAGCATTTCCAGCAAGGGAAAACTACCTTCGGGAGAAACTGGAGTAAAGGGAACTCTCAGACCACAGAACTCTATACCAGACACAGAATGTATTTCAGACTGGGTCCCGAACGAAGCCGGAACAGCATAAACCTTACCGTAACCCCGGAACTGAATTTCTACCGGGCTAACGGAAACAACCGTTACCTGCAAGCTGAATTCAGGCAGGATCCGACAGTCATCGGAAGTGCCGGCTTCCTGCAGGAACAATTACAAAGTCCTGCCATCCAGCATACACTGCTTGACAGCCTGCTGATCAACCGGGTACGCTCGGAACAGCTCAGCCATGCAACTAAAATCAACGGAGGAGCCGTTGCCAACCTCAGCCTGTCCGTTCCGTTTACCGGCGGCATATTGGGAATCTCCGCCGGTTTCGATGCAGAACACCTCACGGACGAACGGCATGATCTTTACCATCTGGACTACTCTTCCAGCGAATCAGCCGCAGCAGACAACCGACGCCGTTATTTCAACTTGCCCTCGGATAAAAAACATGCAATGGCATCCATCGAATACTCCCATGGTTTCGATGAGAAATGGGAATGGATGATTATGCCACACCTGGATTATAATTTCACACAAACCGAACAGGAGAATTCACTCTACCGGCTGGATCTGCTGGAAGACATGGCATCGGCACCGTTAGGTTCGCTCCCATCCACCCGGGAAGCCCTGCTTTCCACACTGGACATCTCCAACAGCTATCTCACGGACAACCGGCTGCACGATGTTACATTGTCGCTGAGAGGACGATATGATCATGTGGAAGTCCGCAAGGGAAGACGGTATTCACGCCTGCGGTTTATATGGGACCCACGTATTACCATGCAATCGGAAGAATGGATTTTTACAGGCGAGGAACAGAGTCAGAGTAGCCGGACAGTATGGTTGCCGGGAATGCGTCTGGAATTGCTCAGGAATACGCCGGGCATGAAACATCAGCTGGAACTGATTGCTGATTATAGCCAGAAAATGCCTTCCATGTTCCAGCTGATGGGTCTCCGGTTTGATTCGGATCCGTTGAACGTAGAACAGGGGAATCCGAATTTACGCCGGACCGGTATCTATACACTGCTCTTCAAGCATTCTTCACGGCCGAAAAATATCGGAATGATAAGTACCCATGTTACTGTCAATATATATCAGAATGCACTTGCCACCGGACAATTCTATAATCCGGAAAACGGAGTACGCACATACTGTCCTCAAAATGTAAACGGGAACTGGAGCACCAACGGATCTGTCTGGTATGTCACTCCCCTTGGAAAGCAAAAACGTTTCAACCTGGAGATGCAGCTGGAAAATCAATATGTGCACAGCGTGGATCTCACGTCAAACAATGAAGATGCTTTGATACGCAGTTACGTAAAGACCAATTATCTCAAACTTCCGCTGAGCCTGGAATACAGCCACGACAAATTGCGCGTGGGGGTCAAGGCATCTGCGGCATGGAACCATGCGGCCAGTGAACGGGAGGGATTCCAGAATGTAGATGCTGCAGACATCACATACGGACTGTTCGGACACTGGAATATGCCCTGGGGATTCACCCTCGCCACTGATCTGAACTATTATACCCGATACGGATATTCCAACGAACAGATGAACAGCCGGGACTGGGTATGGAATGCACAGCTTTCAAAGAGTTTCCTGAAAGGTAAGCTGATCCTGACTGCCGTAGGATTTGACCTGTTGGGGCAGCTTTCCAACATTACCTACAGCCTCAACGCTCAGGGAAGCATGGAAACATGGAAGAATGTTATTCCCCGGTACGGAATGCTCCGCATTGCATACCGGTTCAGTAAGAAACCGGAAAAGAAATAAATTATTCAGGGACATTCAGCCAATCTGTCCGTCAGATATTCACTGAATGTCCCTGTCTGATCAAATTACTTGTTGCCTTTATAAAAATTCGTCATTTCCTCAATATTCATGGCATTCTGCCTGAAGCGGGGATCTCCCTGTGCACTCTCGAGGGTATATGGCAAGGTCGTAGCTGAATCGGGCCAGGCAAAACCATACCAGCCTCGCTTGATTCCATCATCCTGATCCAGAAGTGACTTGGCATCATGGCTGGCCCATCCGGAAATACACTGAATTAACTGTGTATGTGGTCCAATGGCATCCTGTATGATTTTAAGATATTTCGCATCCGAATTTTCACTCATCAACCAGTCTGCCTGCTTGAAGATTCTGCTGCCGGGACGAATCTGAGGATGAGTCAGATCATGGCAGGTAAGCCATACGATACAATCCGGATTCGCTCTCTTGGCCGACTGGTAAATTGTATCCCAGCATCGTTCTGTCGACCTGCGCTTATACTCCAGCACCTGTTCGTCCGTGATATGTTCCTTTCCCGGGAACGGTTCACCAAACAGTTCTTCATAGATCTGGCGCTCGCAGGGCATCCATTTCATTGCTTCAGCAGAATCCCGCGGTGCTGTGAATAAAGCATCAATCATAAAACCATCTATCCCGGTTTTGCTGACAGCTTCATAAATGACATTGCCCAAGTATGTCAGATACTCAGATGTATATACAATATGAAACATTGTCTGATTATCATAAACTTCATCAGGATGCTCCTTCATCCAACGGACATTGGTGCCCGGTGAAAAATACCCCATCACTTTCATTCCTTCACGATGTCCCATATCCACCAGATCCTTCAAGAAGTTCGACCGCAGCCCCGGAACCTTAGGGACAATGTCACTGTCATACCATGCATAACCATTATGACTGACACAAAAACTCTGAATCGTATTCACACCATGAGCCTTGTACCATTCAAAATGTTCCTTAGGATCTGCCTGAGAATAGTCCTCAGGTAATGAAAGCCCTGCATAGCCTTTACCGCTCCAGTTAAAATCGATACAAAAAGCCTGTATCGGTTCATCGGCTGTCTTTTGAGCATTCTGATGACTACAAGCCATGAGGAAGCATGCCGCCCCAATAAATCCGAATCGTCTGATAATGTCCATATTCAATATCATAAATATCTTCAGATTAAAAATAACCTTTAAACTGGTCTGCTACTCTTTCACATAGTACCTTACCCAGTCTATTTCCATATATACAGGCAATTGGGTAGAATCAATAGGACCAACCCAGCTTCCCCCTAACTGCGAATCCATACGAAGGTGGAAAGGATCATAGGCAAAAGGGAACTGCCCATCTTTTCCGTTATTAACTTTAGGATAACAGATAGAACGTTTTCCATTGGTAAAATAAACCAGACTATCCGGATACATTTCTACCGCATAAATATTATAATCATCCTTATTAATCGGAGCTGTTGCATATTTTGGAGGATCATTGCGTTGCAAATTGATGGTATAATGCGTATGAGAAGTCTGATAAACAAAGTCATCATGATTCAAATGCTCCATAATGTCTATTTCTCCGCCATAAGGATAAGGTATGGGGTCCGGACACATCCAAATGGCCGGCCAATACCCCTGGGCACTCTGCAATTTCGCTCTTATTTCTATTCTACCAAACTTAAATTCTTTTTTGTATCTGCTCCATATACCGCCTGTAAGATAAGTTGCAGTGTCTTCCGGATGCTCTGTATTACGCACCGCCATTAAGCGAATTGTCGTATCCGTAAACTGATACAGTTCTGGATATGATGCCATGTAAGTAGCCCAGCCTCCACCACGTGGAATCATTGACCAGATTGTCGTATCTAATTTCTGTTCATTGAAGTTCTCTTCCCAGACAAGTTTCCATTCTCCCTGTTCCTTCTTTTGCTGGCAAGCACTAAATAATAATAAGCCGATAAAGCCTGATAAAAATATATTCTTCATAATTCAAATGAATAAAAAATTACTTCTGATTCACTATTTTAAATGGATAGTTTTGTTCATTCTCTCACGATGCCACTTTCCCCTTATATGACTTTCTATTTACTGATTACCGAGAATTCACCAATATTAAACCGTTTCACATCATCTACAATCTGAATGGCCTTGAGAGTTATGAAACGGGCCTTGACGGGAGCAAAACGGACTTCCCGCAATGTAGGAGAATTCTTGATGTTTGAGAATTCACCTTCGGCTACCTTCTTTTGGGATGCCTCTGTTTCTCCCGCCCACACTTCATAACGGTGAATATATCCGGAAGTCCAACGGTTCTGTTCGGGCAGATAAGTGATTCCCGTCAGGGTGTGTTTCTCTCCCATGTCAATCGTAGCAGAGCCCGTAGTAAACCAGTCTGCCGTATGAGGATCGCCATCAAAAAGATTACGGCTGTCAGTGCCCAGCAGACGGAAACGACGCATAGGAAGATCAAATTTCTGAGTGGCAACCTCACTCTGTTTCTTAAAGTTCTTGTCATAGGCTATTGCCTTGATCTCACCCCGCTTGTTAAACACAAAAGGCTTCGTATATCTGTTCTTGCCCACTTGCGGAACCGAACCATTGGTAGTATAATAGATCTCACTCTCGCGGTCATTGGCTGTAAGCACGATACGGTCGTCTGCATCGCGGCGGATAGCCGGTTCTACCATCAGATTGGGTGCAAGAAATGCTTCTACATTGGCAATACACAAAGGTCCCTTGGCCCGCTCAAAGTTTACACGGAGAGCACGGGTTTCGACCGTATTGAAACGAAGAATCCGCTTGTAACCGATGGTTGTTGTCTTCTCTGTAAGTGGCAGAGGAACAAATGTCCCGTCAGATGTCTGATATTCTACTTTGAAGGAAGCAACACGCTGTCCGAGTTCGATATACTCCTGCAGCAACAGACGATTTACTTTCTGAGGTGTATCAAACGTAAACGTAAGTACTCCGGCAGACACACCATCAGGCGTTGCCCAATAGGTATCGGAACGTCCGTCACTGACACGGGAAGCTTCAAACCCCTGCCCGCGCACCTGATCGGCCGTAACCTTGGCATGAACCAGTATATTGTCCTTCAACTCACGCTGAATCGTCTTCCACCATTCAATGGTCCGAACTGAATCAATCGGATGAATACGCCCGTGACGGTCAGGGCAGAAACTCAGAAGGAGATTGGCATTACGTCCCACACTCTGGTAATAGATATCCACCAGCTGGGCTACCGACTTCACCTTATTGTCTTCAGCAGCATGATAATACCATCCGGGACGAACGGATACATCAACCTCACCCGGCATCCACATTGAACCTGTTTCACAGCCTGTGGTCGGAGATACACTTGCAGCGTTCGGATCATCAAGTCCCGGCATCATAGCCCAGTTGGTCTCATCAGCCCAGCCTTCCTCATTACCGATCCAGCGGATATCACCGCATGTTCCGCCGAATATCATTGCTTTCGGAGCAATACCTTTGATGGTTCTCACGGCATTGGGATAATTGTAGTATTCTTCAAGATTGGGAATCGTCCGGTTCTCACGGGCTCCTCCATAATATCCGTCTCCTCCATTAGCACCGTCAAACCAATATTCAAACGTATCAGGATAGCGCTCCATCAGTTCACGGATCTGTTTATGAAAATATTCCACATACTCTTTCTTTCCATACTGAGCGTGATGACGGTCCCAGGGAGAAAGATAAAGTGCAAACTTCATGCCATGCTTCTGACAGGCTTTATGAATATCATCCAGCAAATCACCTTTGCCCTGGCGCCACGAGGTATTTTTTACACTGTAATCTGTGTATTTAGAAGGCCACAGACAGAATCCGTCATGATGTTTGGCAACAATAAGCAATCCCTTCATTCCGGATTTTTTACATACTTCCACCCACTGCTCTGCATCAATCTCTCCTCCAATGGGAGCAAAACGCTCAAGAGGTGTATCCCCATATCCCCACTCCAGATCATTAAAAGTACTCATTCCAAAGCAGATCATGGCATATTGTTCCAGGCGCTGCCATTCCATATGTTCAGGACTGGGCAACGGATAAACCGGAGCCGGAGCTGCGACCTGGGCACCAGCACGGCCAGCCATCAGTAAAAGTGCTGCAAGAAATAATTTTCTGGTTCTCATTTTTATTATCTTTTGTTGTTTCTTATCCGACCTTCTTAGGCCTGTTTCCGTATCCCAGCCTGTAAGAGTCCGGTGTATTCACTCATAGTATCTGCAAAAATAACCGCTTACAACATTTTGCCTTTGTAAAAAAATGAACTATTATTGTAAAATCTTATCCTTTATCACAAAAAAAGCATATGATATACTTAAATCAGACATACGAACTGCTCGCCGGCGGATTTCATGCCGGAAACAGATCATGGAACAAGCGGCATACAGAAATAGACAACTGTTTCAAGTTATACCAGCTCACAGAGGGAAATGTACACGTATGCAGCGATCAGGATGATTTTACACTGGAAAAAGGGAAAATGTATTTTATCAACGGAAGCAAACTGAGTAAACAGTATTGTAAAGAATCATTCTCCACTCACTGGATTCACTTTCTTCCCAAGGACCTGATGATTTATCAAGGACTGCTGGATCTGCCAGCCGTTGTAGAAATCGAGACTAACGGCATCTCATTCATCGGCCTGGAACAGCATATCGATATGCTGCTGAACAGTACCAAAATCTCATCCTGGGAATATGTCTTGTCAATCATGCATGTACAGGCTCTGATACAGACCGTGATAACAAGGCTGACGAAGGACTGCGATATCACTGCCACATCTACCAAAATCTACAGACTGGAACCGGCCATGCGCTACATGCACGCAAACTACAAAGACACTATCCATTTAAAGGAACTGGCATGCATGTGCAATGTATCCCCCAATTATTTTCACAAAATATTCAAGCAGACATTTAAAGTCACCCCCACCAACTACATCATCCTGCTCAGGATGAATTCCGCACTGCAATTACTGAAAGACAACGGAGTAACCATAAAGGAGATTGCCTTTGAGCTGGGCTTTACCGACAACGCACACTTTTGCAAGACCTTCAAGAAATACTATGGCATTACTCCCGGAGAATATCAGAGAAATCAGAACAATATCTTATTATAATGATAACCGCATAAAAAATCCGGGCCGTCTCCAGTATAATGGAAACGGCCCGGAATTTTGTTCGTTGCAGCAAGTAAAGAATTACTTACGCAGACCCAGTTCCTTAACGATAGAACGATATCTTTCGATATCACGTTCTTTCAGGTAGTTCAGCAACGCACGACGCTTACCTACCAGTGTAGTCAGGGCTCTTTCAGTGCTATAATCTTTTCTGTTGAGCTTCATGTGCTCAGTCAGGTGAGAAATACGGTATGAAAACAATGCAATCTGAGCTTCAGGTGAGCCAGTATCAGTGTTAGACTTTCCGTACTTTCCAAAGATTTCTTGTTTTTTAGCTGCGTCTAAATACATAATTTTGACTTTTTAAAATAGATAAATTTGATTTGCGGTTGCAAAGATAGGTATAATCTTTTAAACGACAAGCCTTTTCAGACTTTTTTTGTAAGTTTCCCGAATAAAAGATCAACGGTCAACTTCATCGGCATGTTCCACAAATGTTGCCAGTGTAATCGGTTCAGCCTGCTCAAAGGCTGCCTTACGTGTCTTGCAGTCTTTACAGATACAGCTACGGCACTTGGACTGTTCGAAAACCGTACAGGGGTCCAGATGAATTGTCAACTGAATCCGGTCAGCATACTTCTTTTCCAGAATCTGCCGGAGATGAGCTCCTTCGTCATGCCCTTTTTCAATGGTATAAAACCAGGGAAGCGTCAGATCACAATCCATATACAGATAGTTACCATACTTGATTACCTTTGCATTATGAATATCAATCCAGTCAGGTGACCGTTTGGCATTCAGCTCAGAAGCCATGTCTTCCAACAAGGCCTCATCAGCCTTATCCAATAAATTGGCAATGGTCTTCCGCAGAATAGATACTCCCGTCACGATTATGATTCCACCGAAAAGGAAAGCAAGGACACTGTCAATCCAGGCAATTCCTGTAAAATACAGAACTAGCAAACCGGCCACCAGACCAATTGTAGAGTAAGTATCCGACTGCAGATGCTTTCCTCCTGCTATCAGTGCCATGGAATTATAACGCTTGCCGATATGTACACTGTACCATCCCATCAGATAATTGAGAAGTCCGGAAAAAGCCACAATGTAAATACCGATATCCAACTTCTGGATACCTGCCGGAAAAAACAGATGAAGTACACCTTCATAAACAATCAGAACACCGGCAAACGTAATCAGGATACCTTCCACTGAAGCCGAAATCTGCTCCATCTTTCCATGACCGAACGGATGACTTTTGTCCTTGGGCTGTGCAGACCAACGGAGACTGTACAAACTGACAGCCCCTGCAAGTACATTCACAATACTCTCCATGGCGTCGGTCAGAATGCCGACTGAATTGGTCAGCCAATAGGCAGCAAACTTACCTATCAGAATCAGGGACGAAATAAACACGATCCATCCCTGCACTTTTTGCTTGAGTTGTTCTTCGTTCATTCTTCCTTTGTTTTAAAAACGGGCAACAAATTTAATCAATTACTTCGCTGAATGTTCATCCGAGAGGAAGGATTTAAAAGGCTTCTGTGAGATTTGGAACGAATCGAAATAGTTCCTAACTTCGCAGCCGAATTTTAAACTAATACCCAACAGATACACAGAAGCATTACTATGGATCAACCAACAACAAGGAAAAACGCACGCATTGACGTAGCTGACGTATTAAGAGGACTGGCCGTAATGGGTATCATTGTCCTGCATTCCATCGAACATTTCAATTTCGGATCTTATCCGGACACCTCTGCACAAAGTGCCTGGCTGAACTTCACGGACAAAGCAATCTGGGACGGACTGTTCTTCATGTTCGGAGGAAAAGCCTATGCTGTATTCGCTCTGTTATTCGGATTCAGCTTTTTCATCCAAGACAACAATCAGCAAATGAAAGGCAAAGATTTCCGTCTACGCTTCTGCTGGCGCCTGGTTCTGCTGTTCCTGTTCGGCAACCTGAATGCCTCATTCTTTACGGCAGAGGTACTGGTTCTCTATTCTTTGGTAGGCTTCATTCTGGTTCCGACCTGCCGCTTATCCGACAAGACCGTCCTGATACTGGCCTGTCTGTTACTGATCCAGCCTCTCCCCCTCTATTACACCTTACGGGCAACTTTCGATCCCACCTATACACCGCTGACGATTCCAACCCGTGAACTCTGGATGACGACCTACCAGTCACAGATGAACGGAACTTTTCTGGAAACTTTGCGCACCAACCTTTGGGAAGGACAATTAGCCAGCCTGGCATGGGCCTGGGATCACGGACGTGTCTTCCAGACTGCAGCTCTCTTCCTGCTGGGCATGCTTGCCGGACGCCGCCGTCTGTTCCTCCAGGAAGCACTACCCGTATGGAATAAGATCTGTGCTGGTGCCATCATAGCCTTTTTCCCGCTTTATGGAATCAATAATCTGCTTCCTCAGTTCATTGAAAACCGCTCCATTCTGGTTCCCCTCTCTCTGATCATCAGTTCACTTGCCAATTTTGCTTTCATGCTGATGCTTGTATCCGGTGTTCTGTTCATGTATTACCGTACCCGTATGCAGTCTCTGCTGCGAAAAATCATTCCATACGGCAAAATGAGTCTGACCAACTACATCACCCAGAGTATCATCGGATCTTTCCTCTTTTACCACTGGGGACTGGGACTGCACAGCCATCTCACCATCACGGCCAGCTGCCTGACAGGAATCGTTCTTTTCTTCCTGCAATGGAAATGCTGTGACTGGTGGATGAAGCATCACGACCACGGTCCGCTGGAATATCTGTGGAAACGGGCTACCTGGCTCAGGTAGCCTGAAAAGGCAAAACCCCGGAACAAGCTTATAATAAATTGAAAAAACCATTTGTTCCGCATGAAAAATCAGAGGAAAAATCGTACCTTTGCGTCCAAATATATAGGTATAGTATGCAAGATATTAGAAACATTGCCATCATTGCCCACGTTGACCACGGTAAAACAACCCTCGTGGACAAGATGATGCTGGCGGGACACCTGTTCCGCAACGATCAGACCAATGGCGAATTGGTTCTGGATAACAACGATCTGGAGCGTGAAAGAGGTATAACCATTCTTTCAAAAAATGTCTCCATCAATTACAATGGTACTAAAATCAATATCATCGATACTCCGGGGCATGCTGACTTCGGTGGAGAAGTAGAGCGCGTCCTCAACATGGCTGACGGATGTATCCTGTTGGTTGATGCTTTTGAAGGTCCGATGCCACAGACCCGTTTCGTACTCCAGAAAGCACTTCAAATCGGATTGAAACCGATTGTAGTAGTCAACAAGGTTGATAAGCCGAACTGCCGTCCGGAAGAAGTCTATGAAATGGTGTTCGACCTGATGTTCAGCCTCAATGCGACGGAAGATCAGTTGGATTTCCCGGTACTGTATGGTTCTGCCAAGAATAACTGGATGGGTGAAGACTGGAAAACTCCGACCGGTACCATCACTCCGCTGCTGGATGCCATCGTGAAATACATCCCGGCTCCAAAGCAACTGGAAGGTACTCCGCAGATGCTGATCACCTCACTTGACTATTCATCTTATACCGGACGTATTGCCGTAGGCCGTGTACATCGCGGAACTATCAGTGAAGGCATGAACATCACTCTGGCAAAACGTGACGGAACGCTGGTTAAATCAAAGATCAAGGAAGTACATACATTTGAAGGATTGGGACGCAAGAAAGTAGAATCGGTTTCTTCCGGTGATATCTGTGCCATTATAGGTATCGATGGTTTCGAAATCGGTGATACCATCTGCGACTTTGAAAACCCGGAACCGCTGCCACCGATTGCTATTGATGAACCGACCATGAGCATGCTGTTCACCATCAACGACTCTCCGTTCTTCGGAAAAGAAGGAAAGTATGTGACTTCACGTCACATTCACGACCGCTTGATGAAAGAGTTGGACAAGAACCTGGCTCTGCGCGTTCGCAAGACTGAAAATGAAGATGGAAAATGGATTGTTTCCGGACGTGGTGTGCTTCATTTGTCTGTATTGATTGAAACCATGCGTCGTGAAGGCTATGAACTTCAGGTAGGCCAGCCTCAGGTTATCTTTAAGGAAATTGACGGTGTCAAATGTGAACCGATCGAAGAACTGACCATCAGTGTTCCGGAAGAGTTTGCCAGCAAGATGATCGATATGGTAACCCGCCGTAAAGGTGAAATGGTATCCATGGAAACTCAGGGTGACCGTGTAAACATTGAATTCGACATGCCGTCACGCGGTATCATCGGTCTGCGTACAAATGTTCTGACTGCGTCTCAGGGAGAAGCTATCATGGCTCACCGCTTCAAGGAATATCAACCGTATAAGGGAGAAATTCCTCGCCGTACCAACGGTTCCATGATTGCAATGGAAAGCGGAACAGCTTTTGCCTATGCCATCGACAAACTGCAGGATCGCGGTAAATTCTTTATCTATCCGCAGGACGAAGTGTATGCCGGACAGGTAGTTGGTGAGCATGTTCACGAAAATGACTTGGTGATCAACGTAACCAAATCAAAGAAACTGACCAACATGCGTGCTTCCGGTTCTGATGATAAAGCCCGCATCATCCCGCCGGTTATCTTCTCATTGGAGGAAGCTCTGGAATACATCAAAGAAGATGAATACGTAGAAGTTACTCCGAAGAGCATGCGTATGCGTAAAGTGATTCTGGATGAAACAGAACGTAAGCGTGCCAACAAGAACGCATAACACACTGTATATCCTAAATAAAAAAGGAACAGCTTCACGATGTATTGTGAAGCTGTTCCTTTTTTTATATTTGAGTCATATTCTCTCTTCCATATCCGACAGAAAGAGAAATACGCTGACATCTCAGTTTTTCTCTTTCGGAAGAATAGTCTTTTCCACAAAATAACGAGGACGCCGTTTCACCTCCTTATAGATCTTACCCACATATTCGCCAATTATTCCACAGGCCAACAAAATGGCTCCGCCAATAAACCACAAGGAAACCAGCAAAGAAGTCCATCCCGGAATTGCCGTACCTTCTACAAACGAGCAGATTCCATATACAATAGCCAAAAGGGCTATCAGTATAAACACAAGGCCAAGATAAGTAATGTAACGCAACGGACGTACCGAAAAAGAAGTAATCCCATCAAGTGCAAAACTGAGCATCTTACTGAAAGGATATTTTGACTCACCCGCAAAGCGGGGACTACGGTTATAATAAACAATGGCAGAAGGATATCCCAATGAGGAAACCATTCCTCGCAAGAACAAGTTACGTTCCGGGAAAGAGACCAATGCCTGCAACGTACGTTTGCTCATCAGCCGGAAATCAGCATGATTGTAAACGATATCTCCTCCTAAGCCACGTATCAGCCGGTAAAAGGCCTGTGCCGTATGCTTTTTGAAGAAGGTATCAGTCTTACGCTCCTTCCTGACTCCGAAAACGATATCAATACCCTTATTGAAACAATCTACCATCAAGGGAATAGCTTCGACATCATCCTGCAGATCTGCATCAATAGAAACAGCAGCATCGGCATGCACAGCAGCCCATTCCAAGCCGGCCCACAGAGCTTGCTGATGACCGACATTATGAGCTAGCTTGAGTCCGGATACACAAGCATAAGCAGTTGAGAGACTTTCTACCAGGCTCCAGGTCTTGTCCCGGCTTCCATCATCTACATACAAGATCTGCCCTTCTGTGATCCTGCCTTCCTCTACCATGCGCTGAATCACAGCAGACAAACGGGAAGTGGTTTCAGACAACACTTCTTCTTCATTATAACAAGGTACTACAATTACCAGTTTCATAGCATATCTCCTTTTTTCTTTTCCTTAAACACCCAACGTACCAGCAGGAAATTAACCGGCACCGCAATGGCAAATACAGGGAACGGAGCCCATTCTTCCCGAACCCCCAACCAGAGAAACAGATTCAGTAAAACCAGATGAAGTAAATAGTTTACTGCATGCGCTCCTCCCATTCCTGTCAGCTTTTTCCACGATGGAGCTGAATGGAAAGTGAAATAAGCTGTCAGATAGAAGTTCACCAGAAACGACAATACATATCCGATCGTATAGGCTATATTGACATTTATCACCCGCTGCAGGAAATAATAAATTCCATAATGCAGAAGTGTTGCGATTACCCCTACAAGAGCAAAACGCAACGCCTGTCCTCCCAGTTGTTTCCGTTCACTCACCATGTTTCCAGAACCGATAGAAATGAAGGATTTTATGATCATCACAACTGCGGTGACCACTGTCAAAAATCTCTTCTACCTGATAATCGGGATAAGTCCGTTCAAAGTCTTCGATCTCTGAATTACCTACAATCAGAAATCCTTTTTCCGGCTCAAAGACATCGAATGGCATCACACGATCTCCTAAATAGAAATTAATCGTAAAAGGATGCATTCGGTTGCCTGGAGTAATATCTGTTCGATAGGAATAAATTTTTCCTTCAGGAACAATACCCGCAATACGTTCTGCCACAGGTTTATCGGACTTCACATTCAGAACAGCAGGCTGGAAAAGTCCATCAAGTCCCAGAAACACCGTAAAGATAACCCCAATAACAGAATAGGGTAAGCCAGACGCAGAAACATCTTTCTTCAACGAAGAGAAGAACCAGCCTATAGCTGCAATCATTGCCGCCAGCAATACCCAGGACACCAAACCTAGCGGCAACTCTTCCAGTGCATGCAGAAACGCTACATTCTGTGCCGCATGACGTCCTGAAAAAATGGTGTCAGGAACCCATCCCATCCGAAGTGCAAAAAAGACAAGTAATAACAAAGATGACAGCCCGGCCATTACACTTCCGAAAATCTTGACCACTTGTGTACGGTTTCGGTTCAGGTAGAGCAAATACTCTGCCAGGAAGTAAGCAAGGAAAGGATAGATCGGCAGCAGATACACACTACGTTTGCTTTTAGGGATGCAGTAGAACACAAAAATCAAAACAATACTAAGCAACGAAAATAGACGGACATCATCCATCTCACGAATGTACGTACGGAAGCGGTTCCACCATCCGGACAGTTTACCGGACACCTTGTGATACTTCAGAAAGAAAAGAGACAAAAGCACCAACAAGGTATAAGGAGCATAACCGGCTACAACGGTAATCACATTATAGTAGGCAGGATTTTCATGAGAAGAATAACTCATCTTGCCAAGCAGACGAAGTACATTTTCTTCCAGCACCAGCTGCAGGAACTCTTCTCCTCCCTGCTGATAAGCTGCTACATACCATACCAAAGGCAATACGCATGACGCCAGCCCTATCCCCAGGAAAGAAAGAAAAATCCGGCCGAAATGCATACCTCTGATCCATAGGAATACAGCTGTAACAAGACAAGGCAAAGCCATTCCTACCGGACCTTTGGTTAGGAAAGCTCCGCTCAGACAAAGTATTCCAAGCCAGGGAACTCCTTTCAGCCCCTTTTCTCCCCACCGGTATAACTGGTAAAGAGCCATCACCATCAAGGCTGCCAGCAACATATCTACCCGACAATTTGTTCCTGCCCGATGAACCTCAAAATTAGTCAATGTAATAAGTCCCATCAGAAAAGCAAGTTCACTACCCCGCCGACGAGCATAAAAGCCATAGCCAGCCAATACCATCAAAGCCAGTGCAACAGCTGACGGCATGCGGGAAGTATATTCCGACACTCCCCCGGCAATTGTAGAAAACAAAGCGATACACCAGTGAAACAAAGGTGGCTTATAAGCCATATCTACTCCGTTATTGACAGGTAAAACCCAATTACCATCCTGCAGCATCGACAGAGCAACTACTGCTTCCCGAGGTTCTCCCCGAGTATTAAACAAGGCTTCTCCAAGAAAAAGGAACAGGGAAGCCACACAAAGAATGGCCAACAGCCACGCGTATTTATCTTGTTTCTTCATCATAAGTATCTACAAAGAATATGGGTTACACGACAGATCCAGATACTGATCCACTCCTTTCTCTGCCCGTTGTTTCCCCGTAGCAGCCGTATTTTTCAACATCTGTTCATTCAAAGGTGCACGATCAGCATTCTTTACCGGATGATAAAGATGAACAGCCGGAGCCATCAGTTTGGCATTCTGGCGCACCAGTCCACAATTATAAAGCCGTTGAAAGAATTCCCAGTCTTCAAATCCCCAGCCAACAAAGTTTTCTTCGAATCCATTCACCCGAATATAATCATCTTTCCACACTCCCATATTACAGCTTCTGGCACGTTTTAATCCACTGTTTCCCTTAATAAAACGGTGTAAAAATGGCAGCCTTAGCATCACAAGCCGACGGCGCAGTTCTGGTGTCCAAAAAGTGATATCTGGAGAAAGTTTCTTACAGATCCGCTCTGTTCCTTTCTTCATCAGACGTGCACGACTTCCGGTCGTAAAGTATCCCCGCTTCATCAGGGTGCGATGATCCTCAATAAAATGACGTCCAAGCACCATATCACCATCAATCATAACCAGATAAATTCCCCTGGCACGAGCTGCTGCTACATTACGTGCTTTTGAGACCCGGAAACCTTCATCAGGAATCCACGAATGAATCAGCGGCACAGGAAAAACCTTCTGATAACGCTCAATCAATTCACGGGTTGGAGTCCCGGAGCCATCATCTGCGACTATAACTTCTAAAGGAAAAACCTGCTGTTTCATCACACTCTTCAATACGATCTCTAAAAAAACAGGTGTATTATAAGTTGTAATAATCAATGAGATTTCATCAGCAATCTGCTTCATAACTTATAGGATTTATAAATTTACAACTGCCCGCTGGTTTCAAAATAGCGCTGCATTACCATTAATTGAAGAAGTTCCTCACGCTTGTTATCCCTGAACTGAGATACATACTCATGCGCATGTGCTATAATCTCCTCTGCTTTCTCCGGATGAGCAATGTAATATTTAAGTTTGTCCTCAAAGTCAGAAAAATCTTCTTTCACTTCCACATAATGATAATCAGGTATTAACTGTCCTTCCATAAACCAGGTTTCACAAGTTGGCCTGGTCATGACTGCCAGAGAATTAGATGACATGACCCATTTCAGATTCGAAGCCACATCATTTCCTTCCAAAGCTATGATAAACTTGTAATCCAAATGTTCCCGAATGGTTTTCTTATCTGTCATCCACTCCTCAGGGCATCCTTCATTCCGCCCTACCACACCGCAGTCACACATCGGATGACCAAAGAAACGTTGCAAAAAGGCTGTACGAAGGCGGCTCTGACGGATCTTCCCCCGAAATATAGCACAATCTTTCTTCTCGCGGAACGGCTTCGTATCATATACATACATGAAATGGCGCAACTTATCCAGTTTTAACACCACCGAGTTCGTATTATCTTCCGAAAGCAAACGGCTCTTTACAATAGTTGGTTCCTTGGGGGTAAAATAAACATCCCCCGGACAGAAATTCCAACGCAACCGAGGAGGAAACCAACGGGTTACATCATGCTGATCAAAATAATAAGCAGTATGAAACATCTTACGGCGGTAATCTCCAAGAGCTCCCGTATAATGAATCCAACTCCGGTCACGAGTCAGCTTATCTTCCATCGAAATAGTCCACGGGGAAGTGATCCGCATATAATAATCCACCCGCTGCTTGAGATACTCATAATCCGGTCGTTTCCGTGCAGCTTCCAGCATGCTTTTACGACGGGAACGATAATACGCATCCGGTATGGCCAGACCAATAAACTTCTGCAAGAAGTTGAGAAACTTCACCGGTTTCCCACTCCGTAATTTATAGAATAGATGATCAGACATATAATAAACGGTAATCTATTAATGAAATGTTTCCAGACAAAGATAGCGCTTTTATATGAATATCTTATATCTTTGCAAAAATGAATGCAAAAACACCTTTTCAAACACAAACGAATTCTACTGCCTAAACAAAGAAACTTAACAAAAACAGAAAGATGAAATACTCCGTAAAAATTATCATACCGTTCTATAAAGAAACACTGAAGGACTGGGAGAAAGCTGCCCTGGCCAATAATATGGAAAAGCTATCAAACTATCCTGTAGTTTTTCTCAAACCTGAAGGACTGAACATTTCCTCATATGAACAAGCTTACCCACAAGCTGAAACAATCAGTGTTTCTACCGACTGGCTAGGCACAAAAAGAGGTATTGCCGGATATAATGAGATGATGATGTCGGAAGCTTTCTATCAGCTGTTTTCGGATTGTGAATATATTCTGATTTGCCATACAGATGCCTGGATCTTCCGTGATGACCTGTCAGCCTGGTGCCAAAAAGGTTACGATCTGATTGCTGCCCCCTGGCCTACACGTCCCAGATACAGACATTTCCCGATGAAACAGTTTATTCAGCTAAAGAAATGGTTGTTTTCTTCTCCTGAAAAGATTTCCCGCATGCAGATGTATGACAAAATCGGGAACGGCGGATTGTGCCTTCGAAAGGTAGATTCCTTTATTCAGGCATGCAGAAAATATGCCAGGGAAATCGCAGACTTCAACGCCCGGACAGACTCCATGCATAACGAAGATATCTTCTGGGCACTGATTCCGAAGGAGTTTCATTATCCCGATGTTCAAACTGCCATTCAATTTGCATTCGACCTGAAACCGCGAGTATGCTATACTCTCAATCATAAGGAATTACCCATGGGATGCCATGGATTTATGCACAAAAGCCGCATGAATTTCTGGAAGCCTTTTATTCCCTGCATCCCCTGACCGGACAAACCGGCTGCAGCCGGCAAAAATTCAGAGTCAGCCTAAGCGTTGCTTTGCTTCCATTCCAGCCACTGTTCTTTGGTACGCTTCCAACGCTTATGCGTCCAAAGCCAGTAGGCAGGCCGACGACGGATGCTTTCTTCGAGCAGACGGGCATACCAGTCGGTCAGGTCATAATCAGCATATTCTTTCGGATGAAGAGTCATCAAGCGGAAAGTAGCCCGATAATATCCGCGTTTCACCCGCTCTACATCCACATAATAAAGAGCAGCATCCACCTGTTTGGCAATCCGTTCTGCCCCGATAAAAAAAGAAGTCTCATGATTCAGGAAATGCGTCCAGTGATTCATGTTTTCCAATTTAGGCAACTGGTCAGCAATAAATCCGATCATAACTTTCTTTTCCTGTTTCCGCAGGGTCAGAATCCGGCGAAGGGTATCCTTCATCAGAATGGACTCTCCGCCAAATTGTCCACGCAACCGCAAGAAGAGTTCATCAAATGCCTTATTATAAATACGATGGTAAATCTGTCCTCCGTGCATATCCGGTATCCAGCTGCTTAATGAAGCTATATATTCCCAATTACAGTAATGTCCCAAATAAAGAAAACAGAACTTCTTGTCTTCCCGTTCCAGATCAGCACGCACCTCATCAAGATTCGTAAATTCCATACGCCGCTTCATCTCTTCCCGTGAAATGGAAAACATCTTAATTACTTCCATCACATAGTCACAGAAGAAATGATAGAACTGCCGTTCGACAGCCAGTCTTTCCCGAACTGTCTTTTCCGGGAAGCATTCTGCCAGCTGTTTTTCCACAACCTTCCGACGATATTTCACAACATAGAACAAAGGGAAAAACAGAATATCAGACAATAAATACAAAAGCCTCAGCGGAAGCAGAGACAACAAATATAAAAAAGCGAATAGTATGCGGTATAAAATATTCATTCGGTCTATCGGATTATAACAAAGGACAAAACTACAAAAAATATGACATCCTGCCACGAGCCCGCCGTAATTTTTACAGACTGAATAGCGGAGCTAAGGTATTTTACACTATCTTTGCAGCATACAAGTAGTTACATTCCTTGATTATGAAAGAATTCTTCCAACTCATGCGGCGATTTGTTTCGCCCTACAAGAAATACGTCTGCTGGGCTGTCGTGCTGAACATCCTTTCAGCTGTCTTTAATGTATTTTCCTTTTCTCTGCTGATTCCAATCCTGAATATTCTGTTTAAAACCAACGCACAGGAAAAAGTCTATCAGTATATGGACTGGGAATGGTCTGTTGACTCCCTGAAAGAAACAGCTATCAATAATTTCTATTATTACGTTAACCAGCTGATCGATGCATTCGGGCCCTCTACAACATTATTGTTCCTCGGGCTATTCCTGGCTGGGATGACCTTCCTGAAAACAGCGTGCTATTTCGGTTCCACAGCTGTCATGGTCCCTCTGCGTACCGGTATCGTACGTGATATCCGTACTATGGTTTATTCCAAGGTGAGCTATCTGCCCTTAGGATTCTTTTCGGAAGAACGAAAAGGAGATATCATTGCACGTATGAGCGGTGACGTAGCAGAAATTGAAAATTCCATTACCAGTTCATTGGATATGTTGCTCAAAAACCCTATTCTGATCATATCCTACTTTGCCACACTGATGATCATCAGCTGGCAGCTTACGGTATTTACCATTCTGGTTCTGCCAACTATGGGCTGGCTTATGGGAAAGATCGGCCGCAAACTGAAAAGACAGTCACTCGAAGCTCAGGAAAAATGGGGAGAAACCATGTCTCAGCTGGAAGAAACACTGGGAGGACTGCGTGTCATCAAGGCATTTACGGCTGAAGAAAAAATGATCAGCCGATTCAATAAATGCAGCAATGAATATCGTGATGCAACAAGCCGTGTCTCCATCCGTCAGGCTCTTGCACATCCCATGAGTGAGTTTCTGGGCACCGTACTGATTGTATTCGTCCTCTGGTTCGGAGGCTCTCTGATTCTTGGAAACAATTCTTCCATTGATGCTTCCACTTTTATCTACTACATGGTAATCCTGTACAGCATCATCAACCCGCTGAAAGATTTCTCAAAAGCAAGCTACATGATTCCGCGTGGTCTGGCCTCCATGGAACGTGTAGATAAAATCCTGAAAGCGCCCAATCCGATTGTGGAAAAAGCAAACCCTACACATCTTTCAACACTCAACGAAGAAATCCGGTTCAACCATATTTCTTTCAGCTACAACGGACAAACACAGGTCCTCAATGATATCAACCTTCGCATCCAGAAAGGAGAAACCATTGCTCTGGTCGGCCAAAGCGGTTCGGGTAAATCTACCCTGGTTGATCTATTGCCGAGATTCCATGATGTACAAGAAGGAGAGATTCTGATTGATGGAATCAACATCAAGGATGTTTCCATCAGCGACCTGCGTTCACTGATCGGCTATGTCAATCAGGAAGCAATTCTGTTCAATGACAGTTTCTACAACAACATCACATTCGGCGTAGAAAACGCGACGAAAGAACAAGTGATTGAAGCTGCAAAAATTGCCAATGCCCATGAATTCATCATGGAGTCGGAACAAGGATACGATACCAACATCGGAGACCGCGGCTGCCGCTTATCCGGAGGACAACGCCAGCGTATCTCCATCGCACGGGCCATTCTGAAGAATCCGGCAATCCTGATTCTTGATGAAGCAACTTCTGCTCTTGACACAGAAAGCGAACGTCTGGTACAGGAAGCACTGGAACGTCTCATGAAGACACGTACCACCATTGCCATCGCCCACCGGTTATCTACCATCAAGAATGCAGACCAGATTTACGTACTTTATGAGGGAAGAATCGTGGAAAGCGGCAAACACGAGGAACTTTTAGCCAAAAATGGCTATTATAAACGGCTGAATGACATGCAGGCTTTATAATTTCCCCAGCTTTTCCAGGATACCGTCCCGATAAGCCTTCCAGAATTTGGCCACATCATCCAGGGTATATACATCCTTAAAGGGTATTGTGGCCAACGCTATGACTATATAGCCCAGCACGGCATGGAAGCTGCGCAGGTAGCGTACAGCCCAGTTCTTTCCATACCTGTGATTCAGATAGGCAGCATTCCGTACCTGATAGAAGCGTTTCCATTTTTTCTTACGGCTCCGGGTCTCCCAGTCATCATCCGAAAAGAACTTTTCCTTATCCATTAAAGCTGAGGGAATATATAAGATCCGGAAACCGGCCAGGACTGCACGCAGGCAGTAGTCTGTATCATCACAAAAGATAAACAGCTCTTTATTGGGTAGCCCGATCCGTTCCACTGCCTCCCGACTGATGCAGAGTCCTTCAAAAGCTGTTCCACAGATATCCACAGGTGAATCAATCACCCTGCCTTTCAGCTTCTGCTGATACATGGAAGCAAAAGGATTGGTCAGGTTGACTTTCTGGAAATCATTAGTAAAAACCTGTCCCTCCATCAAACGTCTGGGTGCAAGAATACCTACGCCGGATTCATGGGTGTAAGGCAGAAGATGCTCCATACAGTCCGCACGGGGAAATACGTCATCATCCATACACCAGATCCAGTCAGCACCAGCCTGATATGCATACTGAATGCCCCGGTAAAAGCCACCGGAACCTCCTACATTCTCCTGATGAATGACAGTCAGATCTTTCTGGTCATCCAACCATTCACCTGTTCCATCTGTACTACCATTATTTACGACCACGATAGAGGAAACGGGAGTATTCGCACGCAGACACGTGATGTTTCGCTTCAGCAATTCTTTCCGGTTGTAGGTCACAACCACAGCTATTATATTCATGGCTATTTATCAGTAAAGTCCGTCGATTTTTCCAGGTTGCGTACTCCGGTAAGCTACCATCAGACGATAACATGCTTCCGGATCAAGCCCGCGTTCTTTCGCATACGCCTCGGCCAGTACCCAATGCATGTGAGGAGTAGCAGGCAATCGTTCCAGGTTTTTACAGCCCGCTTTCATATCCAGCGGACCAACAGCCAGGCGATTCAGATCAACCACTTCCAGATACACCCCCTGTTCCGTATGCAGAAACAGAATATTACCGCGGCCATAGTCCTTATGTGCATAACCGTGGTTATGGAGTATTCCGGTAATCCGTCCCACTTCGCTCAATACCTCGTCTTCATATGAAAATTTCTGTTTGAACAAAGCCTCGTATGTATAAGGACAGGGAGAAACATAGGTCACATAATAACTTCTGTCAAACAGTCCTCCGCGACGTACATTGATATAACCCACCGGACGGGGAGTACCAACACCTATTTCGAGAAACATACCGGCATGGACATAGGAGCGTTTGGCCTTGGAGGGACGGAATATTCCATAGACAAACCGGTTGATCAGATTAGGGCGATGAAATGATTTCACCACAAACTCCTGCTCTCCGTACTTCATTTTCCGAAGTTCATTACGTCCTTTATGAATAACAGTTCCCTCTCCCCTGTCGAAACGTTCCGGCACAGAAAGCATGAAATCCCTCAGTGATTCACAGTCAGGATGAAGAACCAGTGTACGATGATTCAGCCAACTCATATCTGTCAGATTTTATCCAGGCCTTTGGTAAACTTCAGCCAATAATATTTCAAGGGATTCTTATATTTCAACTGTTTCCAGGGACGACTGCCGTGAGGACGGTGCCATACAGGCAAAGTCGTAAACAAATAGTTGCGGAATCCAAGTTTCAAAGCCTCATGAGAAATTGTTACATCAAACCAATTCTTTGAGGCATCCAGATTGTGAAAATCGAAAGCCCGCAAAAACTCCGGAGTCAGCAACGAACAGCAGAAACTGCAGTGTTTCTTCTCGGCATACACCTGTCCCTCCTTGCCCAAAGCATGCAGGTAAGGATAATTAATGACTCCCTGCTCATCGGTTGTCACCGCTGCAGCAATTGCACACTTTTCATAAGAGGAAGCTCCGTCATACAACGCCTGAAGAGTATCTTTTTTCACTACTACATCCGATTCTACGATCAGCAGTCCGGCATCAGCAGCAATTGCTTCTTCCTGGGTTTTCTGGAGTACCAGCAGATAGTTAGGCGAAGGATGATCAGTCAGATCCGAAAGATTGACCAACCGGAACCCCATCTCACGGGAAGCTTTTTCCAACCGGCGGGTATTCTCTTCCGTACTGAAATCATTATAGACTGTATAGGTGAAAGGCACCTTTAATTCAGAGTTGACAATTGCCTGAATAGTTTCAAGCGTAAAGTCGATCGAATCTTTGACAGGAGTGATGATATGCAGGCACTTCATGACTTTTCCAGATTATATTTTTAGCAAAGGTAAAGGAAATCTCCTGTCTCTCCAATTATTTTCAATAAAAGTATGTACCTTCGCGGTCACTATTCCAAAAAGAGGAAAGAATAAAGATGAAAGTAATTGTAGACAACAAAATCCCTTATATACGCGAAGCTCTTTCGCGCCTGGCAGACGAAGTGATCTATTTGCCGGGACATGACTTTACTCCCGACATTGTAAAAGATGCAGATGCACTGATCATCCGTACAAGAACCCACTGCAACCGGCAGCTGCTGGAAGGCAGCCGGGTACGGTTCATCGGTACGGCAACCATCGGTTTCGACCATATTGATACGGAGTATTGCCGGGAAGCCGGTATTGCCTGGAGTAACTGCCCCGGATGCAATGCCGGAGCCGTAGAACAATATCTCCATTCTGTTCTGCTCCTGCTCCAACAGGAAAAAGGAATCCGTCTGGACCAGGCTTGCCTGGGCATTGTAGGAGTAGGCCATGTAGGAAGCCGCATCCAGCACCTGGGTGAACGGCTGGGTATGCGGATTTTGCTCAATGACCCTCCCCGTGCTGACCGCGGAGAAAAAGGTTTTTCGGATCTGCACACCCTGGCACAGGAATGTGATATTCTGACATTCCACACTCCTTTAATCCGGGAGGGAAGTTATGCCACCTATCATCTGGCTGATGAATCATTTTTCAAAAGCCTGACACACCGTCCTTTCATTATCAATACCTCACGGGGAGAAGTGATCGATACCGGTGCCATTCTGCACGCACTGGACAGCAAACAGATAGCCGGAGCAGTCCTTGACGTATGGGAACACGAGCCCAACATCAATCTGGAACTGCTGGACAAAGTATTTATCGGTACTCCTCATATAGCCGGATATTCTGCTGACGGAAAGGCCAACGCTACACGTATGGTACTGGAAGCCTTCTGCCGTTTCTTCCAACTGCCTGCCAACTTTCAGATTACCTTACCCGTACCTGACCAGTCTCTGTTTGATGCAGACGAAGATATCCGGACCCTGCAACAGTACAATCCTCATCGGGACTGCGACAGTCTGCGTGCTCAACCTGCACTTTTTGAGCATCTAAGAGGTGATTATCCTTTACGGAGAGAATAAAATCTCCAAATTTCTTTTTAACTTTGTTTGCGCAAATCTAATCAAACATCTTCATGAAAAATATTAAAACATTTTTGACAGCCAGCATTGTCGGAGCTGCTGTCTCTTTGAACACGTATGCACAACAGGTACAGGGGTTTGTACACCAGCAGTCGGAAGCATCCGGCTATGTCTGGCCAACCGACGAACAAGTTCTTGACAAACTGGACAAATGGCAGGATCAGAAATTCGGCGTATTGTTCCACTGGGGATTGTATTCCGTCCCGGGTATTGTAGAATCATGGTCTATCTGCTCTGAAGATGAAGAGTGGATTCCCCGTGATACCACAATGACTTATGATGCCTACAAGCAATGGTACTGGGGACTGAAAGATAAGTTCAATCCCGTCAACTTCAATCCTGCGCAATGGGCTGAAGTCATGAAAGATGCAGGTATGAAGTATATGATCTTCACCTCCAAGCATCACGATGGATTCTGTATGTTTGACTCCCGCTACACAGACTTTTCCATTGCTCACGGAGCCTTCAAGGACAACCCGAAAAAAGATGTGGCACGCTATGTATTCGATGCTTTCCGTCAGGAAGGTTTCATGACGGGATGCTATTTCTCCAAACCCGACTGGCATTGTTCCTGGTACTGGAATCCCTACTTCGCTACCCCGAACCGCAACCAGAACTATAAAAAGGAACGCCACCCGGAATGGTGGAAAAAATATCAGGAGTTTACTGAAAACCAGTTGAACGAACTGATGGAAAACTATGGCAGCTTTGACATTCTGTGGCTGGACGGCGGATGGGTAACCGGCGATGACATCAATCTGGACCGCATTCTTGAAAAAGCACGCCAGAAACATCCGGGACTGATCTCAGTAGACCGCAGCATCCGGGGCAGGAATGAAAACTACCAGACTCCGGAAAGAGGTATTCCAGAAAAGCAGCTCAACTATCCGTGGGAAAGTTGTATCACGCTGAGCAACGACTGGGGATGGACTCCCAATGCTCCCTATAAGTCTCCGGAGAAAGTTATTGCCATGCTGACAGAGATCACGGCCAAAGGAGGATGTCTCCTGCTGGGAGTAGGACCGACCCCTGATGGAATCATTGAACAGCCTGTAACGGAACGACTTCACAAAGTGGGTGAATGGCTGCGCCGCAATGGGGAAGCTATCTACAACACCCGGACAACTCCGGTCTATCACGACGGAAAGACCTGGTTCACGGCCAACAAGGATGGAAAAACCCTGTATGCCATCTATACCATAGAAGACAATGAAACACTCCCCAACGAGATTTCATGGACCGGCAACCTTCCGAAAGGCAAAATGACCTTACTCCAGACCGGTAAAAAAGTGAGCTATACCTGCCGCGATAACCGCGTAACAGTTCAGTTGCCCAAAGGCCTGAAATGCGAATCGCTGGCATTCCGTTTTCAGATTAATACCAACCAACGATGAGAAAAACATTATTGCTTATAGCAGCCTGTTGCCTGCAGGGAATGACCATAGCACAGGAACCAGTCTACCGACAGGCATCCGCTCCCATTGAAGAACGTGTCAGTGACCTGCTGGGACGTATGACACTTGAAGAAAAAATCGGACAGATCTGCTGTCCTCTGGGGTGGGAAATGTACACCAAAGTCAGTCCGGACAGTGTTACCATCTCGGACAAATACAGACAACAGATGGACGAAGCTCCCATCGGTTCCTACTGGGCTGTTCTCCGTGCCGATCCGTGGACTCAGAAAACTCTGGAAACCGGACTGAATCCCCGGCTGGCAGCCAAGGCTCTGAATGCCTTACAGAAGTATGCGGTAGAGCATACCCGCCTGGGAATTCCTGTCCTTTTTGCCGAAGAATGTCCGCATGGTCACATGGCTATCGGAGCAACAGTATTCCCTACTTCCATGGGACAGGCCTCAACCTGGAATGAATCTCTGATCCGGCAGATGGGAGAAGTCATCGGACTGGAAGCACGTCTTCAGGGTGCCAATATAGGATATGGTCCGGTTCTTGACATTGCACGGGAACCACGCTGGTCGCGTGTGGAAGAGACTTTCGGAGAAGATCCTTACCTGACAGGTATCCTGGGTACTGCTTTTGTACAGGGTATGCAAGGCAAAGACTTCAAGGACGGACGTCACGTCTACTCTACCCTGAAGCACCTGGCTGCCTATGGAGTTCCCCGTGGAGGACACAACGGCGGACCGGCAGACATGGGACTACGGGCCTTGCTGGATGAATATCTTCCTGGATTCCAGCGGGCCGTAGAAGTAGGAAAAGCCGCTACGGTCATGACCTCCTACAACAGCATCGACGGAGTTCCCTGCACCTCCAATAAATTCCTGATCGACTCCCTGTTACGCAAACGCTGGGGATTCGACGGATTTGTTTATTCCGACCTGGCCAGCATTGACGGCATTGCCGGTGCTCATGTAGCTGCCAACCTGGAAGATGCGGCTATTCAGGCTGTAGAAGCCGGAACCGACATGGACCTGGGTGCCAATGCTTATCGCCAGCTGGTAAAAGCCGTACAGACAGGAAAGGTCAAAGAATCCGCTATCAACCGTGCTGTGAGTAATGTGCTGCGTCTCAAATTCCGGATGGGGCTTTTCGAACAGCCTTATGTATCTCCCGAAGAGGCTGCACGCCTGGTTAACTGCGAAGATCACCGGATGCTGGCACGTAAAATAGCCCGCGAAGGAACCGTGCTGCTGAAGAACAACGGCATCCTGCCACTTGGAAAAGTGAAACGCATTGCCGTCATCGGTCCGAATGCTGATGTCATGTACAACTATCTGGGTGACTATACAGCTCCTCAGGAACGCAGCAAGGTGGTTACCCTGCTGGACGCCTTGCGTAACCGGATGCCGGATGTCCGTATAGACTATGTGAAAGGATGTGCCATAAGAGACACCACCCAGAGCAATATCAAAGAAGCAGTAGAAGCCGCCCGGAAAGCCGATCTGGTAATTCTGGCTGTAGGAGGTTCCAGTGCCCGCGACTTCAAGACAAAGTATATCAATACAGGAGCTGCTACCGTAGACTCGGAAAATAGCGGAATCCTTTCGGATATGGAATGTGGAGAAGGCTTCGACCGGGCCACTCTCGACCTGCTGGGTGATCAGGAAAAACTGATCCGTGCCATCGCCGCAACAGAGAAACCGCTGGTGACAGTCTATATTGCCGGCCGTCCTCTCAACATGAATCTGGCCTCAGAAGTATCAGATGCACTGCTCACTGCCTGGTATCCCGGTGAACAGGGAGGTAACGGTATCGTAGATGTACTGACCGGTGAATATAACCCCAGCGGCCGTCTGCCGATGTCAGTTCCCCGGCATGTAGGACAGATCCCCGTACACTATTCGCAAGGTACTCTCCGGGATTACATGGACTGTCCGGGAAAACCGCTGTACACCTTCGGATATGGCCTCAGCTACACCACCTTTGCCTACAGTAATCTGAAACTTTCTGCAACAGCAAAGGCAGCTTCTCAACCGGCCGGTGACAATGAAGTCATGCAGACTATTACCTGTACCGTTACCAATACGGGCGACCGGGACGGTGATGAAGTAGTACAGCTGTACCTGAATGATGAGGTCAGTTCGGTAGCAGTTCCGCCAATCCGTCTGAAAGGATTCCAGAAGATTTTCCTGAAGAAAGACGAAAGTCGTGAAGTGACTTTCCAGCTGACACGACAGGATCTGTCCATATATGACCGTAATATGAACTTCACGGCTGAGCCGGGACGGTTCAATGTCATGATCGGAGGATCTTCAGATAACCTGCCCCTGAAAGGAAGCTTTGAAATTCAGTAACTTTATTTTCCGGTCAGAGTCTGCGGACTTTGACCGGAAAACTATAAAACGATGAAAATACCACCATATAAAACGGCTCCGCAACGACCGCACACTTCGGTCCAATCGACTGCACGATCCAGCCCAATCGACCGCACGATGAGACCGCAACGACCGCACAATTCAGCCCGAACGAAGGCACGATGTAACTTGTTTATTTAGAAGAAGATACAGAAGCTTCTGAAAAATGCAGCTGATAACCGACTTCACGGATGGACTTCACTTCAACATCTAACTCTTTCAGAGAAACCTTCAACTGCTTAATGATCTGATAAGCCCGGGTCTTGACTACACTGTTCTCCACTTTGCCAGCCTGATGAATTTCCGCAATCTGCCCGTAAGACAGACTGAAATCAGAGTTTCGGATAAAAGCCCTGAAATAGAGAAGACTCATTCCCTTCAATTCAATGGCAAGACCTTCGTGGAAAAGTTTACGCTGCCTGTCATTCCAATAATATCCCGGTACGATTTCTTCTCCCGATGTCTCCTCCGTCAAATCCTGATGAACCGGAAGATCTGCTGTTTTCCGACGGACCAGATACAGCCATCCGATAGCTCCCAAAAGCAACAGAAGATAAGTATACCAGCGATGTAACAACAAGACAACAGGAATATGTACTGATGCTTTCAAGGTAAGATCCGGCTTCCCCTTAAGGCTGGTTCTCCAGGTCTTTTCAGTGATCGCCAGATAATCCGGATGCGCCAGAAGCGAAGAACCCTGTATATACTGCTCACCCATCCTGCAACCGACAGCTGTCAGAACCGGTATATCTTTCTGATGAAGTTTTTCCTGAAAGATACTGTCCAGCCGGAACCGGGTGGAATCCTCCAGAGTCAGATAATACTGATTTCCCCACTCCATGCATTCCGTCACAGGTACAGGATCTTCTGTATTCCGGGAATCATACTGAAAAACAATCAATGTGATGAACTTATCTTTCTCTTCCGTCATGGCCTCCCCAAAAGCAGTCTTACAAGCATGAATGATCAGATAGCGCTGGCCAAGCATGAAGCAAACTTCAAGCACGGCCACCATACCTGCAAGAATGAGGCAGGCCCAACGGGAATTGACAAGTTTTTTATGATTGCTTTCCATTCTGTTTTCTACATTTCTCTTGTTACAAGCCACCCGGATGTTAACAGATCCGGCAAATGGCAGGCACAAAAATAGAAAAAATATATGAACCCTTAAAAGCAAAAAAAATAAATATAAAAAGATGGACAGGAGACATCAGCCTGAATGTCTCTCTATCCATCCCAGAAAAAAAATCTACATTGAAAAACGTTATTCAATCCCTAAATATGGAATATCCATCAGACAATCCATATGCTCATTTCTTCTCCAGATAAATCAGCCAGCCCTTTCTAGGCTCTATACGAATCTGTTCATCTGCTTCCCATTCACAGGACGGCTGAAAATCCGGAATTGCAGGTGCAACGATCCGTACAGATTTGGGAGATAATTCCAGCTTCTTCCAGTCTATATCCAGATGAACAGACTGAGAGTCATCTGAATAATTGCCCAGTGACAGCAAAACCTTATCAGCCTTCTGATAAACGGTTACTTTTACCTCATCCCTGTCTGCTTTAACAGGAACTTCCGGCTCCCAGAAGCCGGTCATCCGGGCATCGGCTATTCCAAATTCATCCCAAAGTTTCCACACCGGACGCGGATCGCACACCACTCCTTCTGTCATCCAGGGATGGCGCACCGTCATACCATACTGCATACCCAGCCATTTGTTTCCACCCCGGTAAAGCATATCCCCCATCAGTCCAAAAGGAATACCGGAAGATTCTATCAGCCAATTGGCCGGTGTCATCTGATCATACAAGAAGCTCTCGCCAAACCAGACTTTATTGATATATGGAAAGAACTCAGCATACTGGTTGGCCGGTCCCCGGGAAAAGCCTGTATTCGAATGCAGATCTATAATACATCCCGGTTTGACACTGTCCATGGCACGCCGCATCCGCTTTAAGATATCCCGTCCGAAAGAGACATCGTCCAGATACAGACCGTCAATGTCCAGATTCTTCACCATCCAGCGCAATCCTTCAATATAATAATTATACCATCGGGAATCCGTTTCCGAGGTCAGCAAAGCCGCATCTGCACTCGTATTCACCTCACCGTTGTCAAAATGATGGTACCATTGCGGAGTATAATCCGTTACCAGATGTTCCCTGCACCATGGATAACCCCCTCCATCTCCACCACGCAGAATTTCATGACCTAAACTGCGGATAGCCCACAATTCGGTCACCATATTGGTCAGCTCACGCAAAGTATAATACAACTTCACCTTACACCCTTTTCCATGCCATTCCTTCACCATGGCTTTCAACTTTTCATTCGTCAAGAACGGATAATTGATATAAGGATTAAATTCATTGGCATGATGTACATTAATGATCTTTACTCCAGCTTGTACGTCTTCCTCCGCAGGAATCGGATATTGTCCATTGTGATAATAGCGGTCTGTAAACTGACTTCTGATATCCAATTCTTTCACCGGTGTAACAAGCAAGGCAAAATCAAAGTCCAGTGCCTCTCCTGCCTGCAGTTTCCGTTCTCCGCTATATACCGTCACCAATGTTTCCTTTTTCGATTTCCGGATTCGGAATCCCCCTTTTCCATCATTGCTCCAACTTTGAGGATAAGCCGGATGATAAGCATTCAACAGGGGACCAGAGTAGGACGATCCTCGCAGCTCACAATGTATACCGGCCTTAGCCGAACCTATCCAGAAGCTGTCGAAAGGCCATAACCAGTCCGTTTTCTCGCTGACCGGAATCGATACACCTGAATGATTGATGGCTTTTACAGGTGTATCCCATTTCCCATCATACCATTCCGGAGTTTCCTGACCGGGAAGACCGGCTCCCAGAAATCCTGTTCCGACACTGCTGTTCACCGGTATCTCAAGCCGTACATCTTTTATGTGTAAATTGCGCTTGGGTGTCAGTGTATACACATAATTCATCCACCCATCAAACTCCATCCGTCCCTTGAAAGAAACACACAACTCAGCATCTTCTGCTTTCCAATATCCTTTTACCTGAGCCGGAGTCTGTTCCTCCAGCTGCGGAAGTGCCTGATATACCTTACTTCCTTCTTCCGTTTCTACAACAAAACGTATCGGCTTTTCCAGAATATCGGTTCCCCAGGAAGTAATCTGCCGGGGAAGTCCGCTCTTCTTGTCCAACACAACCTGCCGGCCCAGACAAGACAGGCGAAAACCATCTACCTGCATCTCCGTATATGGTTTCACCGGCACATCTTCTTCGCCTAAAGTTGAGTTCAGCCATCTCAAACGACTATGTCTCCAGGGCTCCCCATCCCCCCGGTCAGTCAGAATCTTCCCTTCTACCTGCAGAGAAACAGGAATTTTCTTTTCTCCGTGAAGACTGTCTGTCAAGGTTATGAATCCTGAATAAACTCCCTCTGCCAGCGATGCATCCACGTCAACCCCAAACCATAAAGGCTGTACCATTCCTTTCTTGATTCCCAGATCTCTCGTAAACGACTCTCCCTTCGGATCAACCCCTTCCAGATTAAAACAGGTTATCGCAGAAGCAGGAATGCGCTGCTTTCCGCATGTCAGATCAGTAGCCTGATAATCCACGATATTCAACGGCATCTCCGGGCTCCATACTCCAATCTGAAACGCATAATACTCATTGGGAGCAGCTTTTCCTCTGAAACTCATTCCCTGACGGACATCCATCCATTTGGCCGGCAGATATTCCCGCATACGGATGGGATTCTCCCTATCCTCCGGGAAGACATACCAGTCTGATGAATTTTGTTTTCTATAATCTGCGATCTCTTGCCTGGTTGCAATCACCTCCATCGGATAAAAACTGTCAAACCGGGTTCTCGACTCCAGACGTTCCACTTCAGCTTCCACGCAGTTCTTTTCCTGACAAGCCTGTTCTTTCCAGAACTTATCCAGGGTCACCGTATCAGGCAAATACCCTTTCCAATAAGCACCGCTGCCAGTCTGCACCTGATAAGGCAAATAATAAAAATAGTAAGTTCCCGGCTGACTCACCGGTCCAAACTGAATCTGACAAGACTCATTGTCAACCTTTATCTTCCTGACATTAGAGACTGTATCTCCCGTAACGGAATTAACAATCAGAAAACGTTTGTCTTCCGGATTCCGGTCCGGACGCCTCCATTCCATCTTCAAGGTTACAACTTCTGCTGCCTGATTGATCTTCAGCACAGCCCGGTGATTTCCCAGACCTTCCTCCCAGACATTCGAGGCTACAGCATAAGAATGATTCAAGCGGTTATGAGCAGTAATATTTACTGCCCATAAGTAACCGACGATGCCTAACAAAAAACCGTATTTTTTCATGGTTCAATAAAAAAACAAATATTTCCAATATCAGCCATCACATAGGAAAACGATACTCCTGACGGATTTCAACACCCGTCAAAGACGGATTGACGCAATCAGCCGGATGAATATCTTTTTCAAAGTAAATCGGTTCATCGGCAGATTTCAATCCCTGAATGCGTACTATCAACGGATTGACTGCAGCAGATTCCTTCCAGCGGCTCGGACTAAGAATCCAGTCTGTTCCATCATAATAAGAATCACCTATCAACGCACCGTTCAGATAAGCATTTGCCACATCTCCTTTATAGGAAAGATAAGCCCGGGTTTCTTCGTCTCCCTGAAGCGCATCCGGAACATTGACTGCATAAAGAGCCAGATGCTCCTGTTCTGCAAATATAGAAGGTTTATTCAAATTACAGTCCGTAACAACCGACTGTTTATCAGAAGAAGTCCAGGTCGCATCTGTATTCCAAACCACCCGCTGGCCGTTAGACAGCAGAATTTCCAGTTCAGCCATCACTCCATCCGGAGCAGAGAAAGTCCATTCATTTCCACCGGCTCTCAATAAACCTGTCACATCAGCACGCCAATATCCACCCATCTCTTCAGCCTGCACCTTCTGATTATTCAGCATCGAATAAGACTGTTTATCCGCTACATACCGAAGCCAAGCCTTTTCCACTTCTGCTATCGTATTCAGATAAAATCCGCGGCAAACAAGATCACCCGCTACCGGACGAATAGCCTTGGCACCATCCATTGGCGCAAGCTGGCGGAAAGTTGCTTTCAAGCTTCTAGGCTCTCCCTGAAAAGTCCGTTTCTTAAACTGCCCCTTTCCGTATATCCACGCCTCAGCAGAAGACTGTTCGTCAATCAAAGTAATCTTTTTACCGTCAGATATCAAAGAAGAAGTTGTCAGTATCACATAGTCTTCTCCGTTGTTCGTTCCTTTCCAGAGCTGATCGGATTCTTCTTCCGTAAGTGTCACCAGACGAACAATACTTCCATCCGTGCAGTTCAATGTTACCACACAATCCTTTCCTGGCCGGAGAGCATTGATAAACCATCCGTTCTTTTCTTTCTTGCAGGCTGCATGCACTGTCTCCACCTTATCTATACCCTCGGCTGACAAGAAATATTCACCGGCTATACCATCATCCTCAAAAAAGAAATAAGTGGTTTCATTTCCTTCTTTCATCGAACATACAGGCTGAACGGTTGCATATTTCAACAATGTCTTTCCTAAAGACTGATTGAACGGCCAAAGGAAATAAGCCTTGTCTGAAACTGTTATCCGTTGCCGTGGAATGCGCAGTGTCTCATCCTTCAGTTTCACCGTGAAACGTACATTCTTGAAATCCTGACGATGGCGGCGATACAAAATATTTGAACAGAACAAATATCCACTTTTTCCATCCGTGCGTACCGCCCACTGCAGATTTCCTCTCTTCTGATTGCTTGTCGGCAAATAAGCAACAGCCGGAGCCAGTGAAGGTCCAAAATCATTCATAAAATAATTATACTTCTTGGTCTCCTGCATGACTGTTCCCAATGTTCCGAATTCCCGTACAGGAGCCTGATAATCGTAACTGATACGAGGGCCGGAAGACTGATATGTACGTTTCTGTCCGACAGGGTTCGATCCTCCGACATACATATAGTATCCCATCAGATTGGCACCACACCCCAGGCGAAGGTTAATGTTCTCACCGGCCAATTCTTCGGGAACAACTGCCCGACGCGGATAGAAAGTAGTACTTCCTACACCGACCTCACAAGTAAAGAAAGGAGATTCGTTGTTTTCCCCACTCAACGATTCCACATCGCCCTCAATTTTAATAATATCTGTCCCGATATTGTCCGACAAGCGATTGTATGTGAAAAATTCAAAGTTAGAAACAGGGACCTCATTTTTCCCGGAAGTTGTCCAGGGAGCTTCTATATAGAAACCAGCATAAGGGATAATTTCTCCTTTAGGATATTCACTATCCAGCCAATGAGTCATTGTATACATAGGAACATCATATCCTATCTCGACCGCCATATTCTTTAATGCAGTCAGATGAGGAATAATCTGTCCGGAAACAACATATTCATTCTCCAGTTGTACAGCTATAACCGGTCCCCCGTCCTTATACATCATGCCTTTTACCTGACTGTAAACAGCTTCATACCAGCGACGCACATATTCCAGATACAGAGGATCATTGGAACGTGCCCGGAAATTATGATTTCCGACAATCCAGTCGGGCAATCCTCCATTCCGGATTTCGGCATTACAATAGGGCCCGATGCGAAGGTGTACTTTTAATCCTACTTCTTTACACAGTTCTACAAAACGATGCAGGTTCAGATGATCTTTCCAGGATAATTCACCTTCAAACTCTTCATGAAGTGACCACAAACAATAAGTTGCAACAATATTCACTCCTGACGATTTCATCTTCAGCAGGGCATCACGCCAATAACGAGGATCCATCCGGCTATAATGAAACTCTCCCATTACCGGCACCTGTGGAACTCCTCCTTCTGTCAAATAAAGATTATTCACCTTTATCTCCTGACCGGACGGTCCCGGATTCCCCATTTTTATATATTCCACCTTCGGATAACTGATATTCTTCAAGTCTATCTGATATTGGGCAGACAGAGTTCCTGCTGCGAACAGACATGCAGATAATATAATTTGCTTTTTCATACTCATTCTTTATGCCTAATATGTTTTAATAATCTTATTGCTTTCGTCTATGAATCAGCAATAATTCATACAATCATCAATACTTCAAATTACATAAACTATAATCCCCTGCTTATCAATATTGAATAGATAAGAACCTACAAATATAGCGAAAAAATCAAAGTCAATCTTTTTTACGAATAAAATGAGAGAAGAACTTAAATATCGATGAGACTCTTTTATTTTTATAAAAAATTCACTTCTTTTGTAAGTCTATTAGCCTATGGAAAAAACAGAGACACATATTCTAACAGAAATAGCAGCAGGCAATAAACTGGCTTTCGAACAGTTATTCTTTCAATATCAGCCTCAACTGGTTGCCTTCCTGACCGGACTGACACATGACCCGGAGCTCAGCAGGGACATGGCTCAAGAAATATTTTTATCCATTTGGAATGAACGCAAAAAACTGGAACAGATAAAGTCAATTTCCGCTTATCTCTATCAAATGGCCCGTTATAAAGTATATGATTATTTTGATCATCTAAGCGTAACAGAACAATATACCCAAGAATACCTAAAAAATGGCTCAGGAGCAGAATCCATGGAAGAATGGCTATTCACTCGTGAACTACAGGCTTTAATTCAGGAAACAGTGAACAGAATGTCTCCTCAACGTCAATTAGTATACCGGATGAGTCGGGAAAAAGGGCTCTCCAATGAAGAAATAGCACTACGTTTAAATATCAGTAAACGAACCGTAGAAAACCATCTGACAGCAGCCTTAGGTATTTTACGTAAGGTTATCTATGTATGGATACTTCTCACCATATCCTGACTTATCTCCCCACTCTTTAATTCTAAATATACTGTTTTAACCGATATGTATTCTTGAACGATCTACTTATAGAAATACTAACACATTAATAAATCCATTCATGAAAACACTTATTTATACCCTCATTGCAATTTATCTGGTACTGCCCCGGGAATTTATTCAGGCACAAATAATTGACCAGATTCCATTTGAATTAGCCTCCGACAACAGAGTCTATCTCAAATGCAAAGTTAATAACAGTGATACATTAAGGTTCCTGTTTGATACTGGAGCAACCGATATGATTATGAATCCGAATTCTCCACGATCAACCTATTCCATTCAATTTGACTCACAAGTGACAAACAATGGTGCAACAGGAACAAACTTAATTCAGGCAAGTTCAGACAATGAACTTCAATTAGGGAATATGCAGATCAAAGGACTACGCTTCCTTTCTATTCCCTATCCTCCAAACTTCTGGGATGGAGTAATCGGCCTTAGTTTCATCAGCCGATATCCTCTAAAACTGGATTATGATACAAAAACCTTATATGTTTATGAAAGATCTTCCTTCATACCTCCGAAAAATGCCATAGCTCTAAAAATTGAGTATGCTCTCGGCGTACCACTGGTTCCTATACAGGTCAAAGTAAACAACAGAATATTCAATATGAAAGTAGAAATCGATACTGGATCAGACCGGGTATTGGATATGAACACACCATTTGTACGTCAGAATGATCTACTCGGCACTCAAAGCCCTTTTGCCATTTCCCGCATAACCAGTTCCGATTCCAATACCGGAGAGCTTCAAAACGTTTTCTTCGATGAAGTCCGGTTGGGTAACATGAATTTCTATAAAATACCGGGAGCTTTCTCTACAGTAACGGAAGGAGTACAAGCCAGTCAGGAAATGGATGGAGTACTGGGAAATAATTTTCTTCAGAGATTTAACATCACTCTGGACTTGCAGAACGGATATATCTATTTAGAGCCTAACAATCTAATATACAAACCTTTTTATCATTTCCTCATTAAATGAAGAATCACGTTAAAACAATATTTTTCCGATTTTATAAAAAAAATGATGATTTCGTTGTGTGTAAATACGATTTAAACCTACTTATATATAAAAGCTCAAAACAATGAAAGAACACGAATCCATCAAAAAACTATTCCAACTATATATTAGTGGAAAACATTTCTCTCAAACAGGACGAGCACTGTTTGGGAAATGGCTACGTGCTCCACAAGATCAAGAAACAAAAGAAGACCAATTATATCAGTATTGGGAAACGGTAGAAAATAAAATATCCGATAACACATGGCATGACTGGAACCGCTTACAAGCCCAATTAACTACACCAACTCTCCAAAAGAAAACCTTCCATATCCAATGGATGAGGTATGCGGCAGCAATAGCCCTGTTGATCATTTCAATAAGCGGAACCTACTGGGCAACAACCCTGCATACTTTACAGCAACCTGTTGAAATGGTTGAATTATTCGTTCAACATGGAGATACCCGTGAAATACTGTTGCCAGACAGTTCACGTATCTGGGTTAATGCAGGCTCTACAGTTCTTTATCCTGCCAATTTTGAGAAAATGGATTCCCGCACAGTCTATTTGACAGGAGAAGCTTCTTTCAATGTATACAAAGATCCGGAAAAACCTTTTATCGTAAAAACATCAGCTCTCAATGTACAAGCCTTAGGTACAGTCTTTACTGTCAAATCGTATGCCAGTGAAAATTACACCACTGCAACATTGGAACAAGGAAGCATTCAAGTCAGTCTAAAAGAAAAACCTGACGAAACATATATTTTAAAGCCAAGTGAGCAACTGATTTATTCACACATAAACCATACTGTTCAACAAAATAAAGTCGACTTATCGCTTTACAAACTAATGCGCAAAGGATATCTGATCTTTGAGAATGTTCCCTTTAAACAATTAGCAACAGAATTGGAAAAGAAATATGGAGTAACATTCCAATACAACGCAACCCGCTATGAAGACGATTTGTATTGTGTTAAGTTTGCTCCGGATGAAACCATTGAAAATGTTATGGAAATTTTACATCAATTAATGGATATCCAATATACCATTAAAGAAAATCATATTATTGTCAAATAATTAAACAAGGAGGATATCATGAAAAAAAGAAAACCGGAAAGGACAGCGGCCAACTACTCTTTCCGGTATTTGAAACCCAGCTATTTTTAATTCATTCAAGATTCAGAAACCTATTAAACTTCTAATGCTAAAATTTCAAACATACAAATTTATGAATTTATCAAATCTAATGCTAGGAGATAGTAGAAAAAAATTATCTCGGCTGCTGTGTATTACAGCATTATCCGCATGTAGTGTATTCGCATATGCTCAGCAACAACCTGTTCGCCTCACAGGAAGTAATCTTCCATTGAAGAGTGTATTCAAACAGCTTGAAAAACAAACAGAGCTTTCCATCGATTATAAATCGCAAGACATTGATGATTCCCGGATCATCAAACAAATGCCGAAAGCTTCAACAATACAACAAGCAATGGAACAGTTGCTTAACGGCACTGATTGCATTGCAATCTTCAGTAACGGGCACATCATTATCAAGAAGAAAGACACACAAGAAAAGAATAAGCCTACCAAGAAGGTAAAAGGAACCATTCTGGATGCTGCCGGCATACCGGTAATCGGAGCCAATATTATGGTCAAAGGAACAGCTCATGGTACAATAACGGATCTAAACGGTCAGTTCTCATTGGATGTTCCCGTAGGAGCAACATTACAAATCTCTTATATCGGCATGGCCAACCAGGAAATAAAAATTGGTAATCAAACTAATCTTTCTATCACTATGAAAGAAGATTCCGAAATGCTTGATGAGCTGGTTGTAGTAGGATATGGTAGCGTAAAAAAAGGAAACCTGACAACTTCTGTAAGTACAGTAAAAGCAGATGTGTTGGAAAACCGTCCTATCCAGACAGTAACTGATGCCTTACAAGGTGCTGTTTCTGGATTAAATATTGTTCAGTCAAGCCGACCAGGTACCGTATCTTCAATTCAGTTACGAGGAGCGACTTCTTTAAATGATGCAGGCTCACCACTATTGTTGGTAGATGGTGTTCCCGGAGAATTCAATTACTTAAATGTAGATGATATCGAAAGTATAACAGTACTAAAAGATGCTGCATCCGCTGCTATTTATGGTTCCAGAGCTGCTCACGGTGTCATTTTAGTAACGACCAAACGTGGAAAACTAGCAAAACCTTCTTTTAAATATAATGGATATATCGGAGTTAATGCACCTACTAATATGCCTAAGTCTGTATCCTCTGCAGAATATGCACGTGTAAGAAATGAATCCCAAAGGAACTTAGGGAAAGAAGATATTTTTACAGCAGAAGATATCAAAAAGTTTGCTAGTGGAGAGGATAAAAATCGTTATCCCAATACAGACTGGCTTGACCTAATGTTTAAGAACAGTATTACAACAAGACATTCAATTGCAGCATCTGGAGGTACAGAAGGAGTAAAATACTATTTAAGTGGAGGATTTGATCATCAGACAGGTGTCATACCAGAGATTGATCAAAATGTATTCAACGTGCGTTCTAATGTAGACGTGAATATTAACAAACGTTTCAACCTTTCGTTCGATATACGCTACATTCTTCGAGAAAAAAACGAAACAATGGGAACCTCCGACGGAACAGGTATTGATGGTGTCATTATTGACACTTATAAAATGAATCCAACATACTTGGCTTATTATACAGATGGCAGTTATGCTTACAATGCTAATGGTATTGTTAATCCGATAGCATATTTATATGAATCCGGAAATTGGGCTAATAGCAACCATGATGCCTCCGGAATCTTCAAATTAAGTTATGAGTTTATTGATGGTTTAAAACTGACTGGGTTAGCTAATGTAAATTATGTCTTTGAGAAAGATTCGAAAATGAAACGTGAATTCCAAATCACAGATTATAACTCTCAAGATGTTGTAACATTAGAACAGAATTCTCTTGAAGAGAATCGTAATTCCTCTGCTTATTATAACTTACAAGCTCTATTAACTTATGAGAAAAAATTAGGTAAACATTCATTTGACATATTAGCTGGTTACCAACAAGAAAATCAAAAAAGTGATTGGTTAACTGCTTATCGAGATGGATTCCCGACCGATTTGGTACACGTCATAACAGGAGGATCAATGGATAATTGGAGTAATGACGGAAGTGCTGATCATTGGGCTATAGCCTCTTTCTTAGGCCGCATCAATTATGATTACAACAACAAGTATCTGTTAACTTTAAACTTTCGCTCCGATGCATCCTCCCGTTTTGCTAAAGGTCATCGTTGGGCAACATTCCCTTCTGTTGCAGCAGCATGGCGTATCTCACAAGAAGACTTTATGAAAAATCTTACTTTCATAAGTGATTGGAAAATTAGAGGTACCTGGGGTAAAACAGGATCTTCTTCCGGACTTGGTTTATATCCTAGTTATACAACTATAGGTATTGGAAATACTGTTTTAAATAATGCATGGATACAAACAGGATACTTACAAAGTCTTGGTAATTCCGATCTAAGTTGGGAAACAACAACAATGATTGACTTTGGAACTGATATTGAATTATTTAAAAATCGTTTAGGATTCGTTTTCGACTATTATATTAAAAATACAGACGATATTTTAATTGGTTTGCCTGTACCTTTAGAGTATGGATTTGGTACACCTAACGTCAATATTGGTAAAGTACAAAATAGAGGTTGGGAATTCGAAATACGCTGGAATGACAAAATTTCAGACTTCAGTTATGGTATTTCAGCCAATTTATCAAATAATAAAAATGAAGTAAAAGATCTGGCTGGAACAGGCCCATGGAAAAGCGGCTACACAGATGTTGGGCTGCCTATGAATTCTATATATGGCTATGAGGCTTTAGGATTCTTCCAATCTGAAGAAGAAATTGCCAATTCTCCGTTCCAAAATGTAAAAAACAAACCCGGAGATATTAAATATAAAGACCAAAACGGTGACAATAAAATAGATGGTGATGACAGAGTCATCTTAGGAGATCCTGCACCTCACTATTTATTCGGTCTCCGTCTTAATGCTGCATGGAAAGGATTTGATTTGAGTGTATTCTTCCAGGGTGTAGGTAAAAGAGATTACATAATGGGCGGACCAGGTGTACAACCATTAACAGATGCAGGAAAAGGCCCTGTGTTCGAACATCAATTAGATTATTGGACAGAAAATAATCGCCAGGCAAAATATCCTAGAATCTTAGATAATGTGCAAGGTTCTTTCAATTATGCGACATCAGATTTCTGGAAGATTAATGCCGGTTATTTGAGAATGAAAAATCTACAATTAGGATATACTTTCTCAAATAATCTGATTAAAAAAGCAGGTTTTTCAAATCTGAGACTATTCTTCTCAGCTTCAAACCTGTTCACAATAGACAACTTTGTTGCCGGGTATGATCCCGAATCAGGAAGTGCATATAGTTATCCATTGTCCAAAACGTACTCATTTGGATTAAATGTTCAATTCTAACAAATATATACGTATCTTATGAAAAAAATTAATATTTATACAATTGCTATTTGCCTTTTAGGAACTATTCTAAACAGCTGTGATAGCTTCCTTACAACTCCTCCGTTAGATCAGATACCAGAATCAAGCTGGTGGAAAAATGCAGACCAGGCCAAATTGATGGTCGATGAGTGTTACACCAAGATTTATAATAGTGGTATGGATCACATCGTTGCATTTCGTGATGGATTTACAGATAATGCAATGTGGAGAGATAACTATGCCATGGCTGACGGTTCATGGACAGCATACACTGGAGCTGTTAAAAATGAATGGAGATATGCAGAAATTGCTAATATAAACTATGTATTAGAAGGACTGGAAAAATCAAAAGAATATTTAACTGAAGATGAATATGCACATTTAACAGCAGAAGTACGCTTTATCCGGGCATTTATATATTACGACATGTTATTCTATTTTGGTGATATCCCCTTAATTAAAAAAGTACTGACTATAAACGAATCTAGAGAGACAAGCAGACAACCAAGGAATGAAGTGCTTAATTTTATTTTAACAGAGCTAAATGAAGCTCTAGTTGACATTCAGAAGAATCCCACAGAAGAAACAGGTCGAGTAAACGAAGACGTTATCAATTCATACCTAGCACGTATATATTTACATGAGAAACAATGGGACAAAGTCTTAGAACATACTCAAGCTGTCATCAATACCGGTAAATACGAGCTATATCAAGCTTATAATAACGATCCTGTAAAAAATAGCTATGAAGAATTATTTAGACCTGCAGCAGATGGAAATAATAATGAAGTTATCTTTGAAAAACAATATAGTTATCCATTAAAAACGACAACATTAAATCGGGATCTATCACCTCAATCAAGTGTTTATAGAGGTTGGTTGCGCTTGTTGCCTGTACAAAGTCTAGTAGATGAATACGAATGTATTGGGGGACATCCTTATCAGGAATGTGAATCGCTAAATTGTCCTTATTGTCAAAAAAGACAAGAAATCTCTGATAACGGAGGATATGGAGAATATGAATACCGTGACCCCCGGTTAAAATCTACCATCATTACCCCGGGATGGGAATGGAAAGTGAATGGTCAAGTAAAATCTGTTTATGGAATAGAAGACCCCAACAGTCGTGATTATTTGGCAAAAGAACCTCATAGTACAGGATTCCTTGTTACTAAATGGGTTGATCTGGAAGGAGCAGAAGTTGATGCTACCCGAAGCCATAAAAATATGACAATCATTCGATATGCCGATATTTTATTAATGCGAGCAGAAGCCCTAATTGAAAAAGGAGAAAATTTAGAGGAAGCAGTTCAGCTTATCAATGAAGTCAGAAGGAGAGCAAAGATGCCCGATATCGAACTTTCCTCTCAAAGTGTTTTGCGAGAGAAGTTAAGACATGAACGTAGAGTGGAGTTTGCATTTGAAGGACTGAGATATTATGACATCATACGTTGGAGAATATGTGATAAAGTAAGAAATGGAAATGTTTATGGTTTTGCAAAAATGACAGAATCAGGAAAAAGAGAAAACATTTTTATGGAAAAAAGAGTATGGAAAGATCATATGTATTTATGGCCTATACCTCAAGATGCAATTGACTTAAATCCTAATTTAGTACAAAATCCAGGATGGTAAAACAAATGTCCGGTTCTTTATTTCAAATCTATTAAATTAAGAACCGGGCAATCAAACTACATTATAAACAATGAATATGAAAAAAAGAATCTCACCATTAATTATAAGTCTATTATTCTTTAGCGGCTGCAAAGTCGATAAAAAAGTAGACACATCCATATACATGGATCCAACACGTCCCATTGAAGAAAGAGTAGAAGCTTTATTATCCCAAATGACCTTAGAAGAAAAAATTGGTCAAATGGATATGGTTTGTGAATGGGATATGGATTCCATCTTTAAAGGAAGTTATAGACATTTTGGAGCATGGATAGCCGGTCAAGAGCCAGAAGATGCAAATAAATTACAGTCGTTATCAGAACAAACAAGATTAAAAATTCCTTATCTTATAGGGATGGATGCTGCTCATGGGTATGGTACATTATCAGGAAGAACCATTTATCCAACATCTATCAGTATGGCAGCAACTTTTAACCGTGAATTAGTCAATAAAGCGGCTAAAGCAGCTGCAAAAGAAATTCGTTCAGCAGGAACTCATTGGACTTTTGCACCTTGTGTAGATATTGTCCATGATGCAAGATGGGGAAGGACTGGAGAAACTTATGGAGAGGATCCTTTCCTTGCAAGTGAATTAGTAAAAGAAGCAATAAAAGGATTACAGGAAAATGAAAACCCTCAAAAAAGAGTTGCCGCAACAATGAAGCATTTAGTTGGTGGTGGACTTTCCATAGATGGAGTAAACCATGCTTCTGCCGAAATCTCAGAAAGGACTTTACGGTCATTTGTATTACCTCCCTTTAAAGCTGGAATAGAAGTTGGTTGTATGACAATCATGCCTGGGCATAACGACGTTTCTGGTGTGCCCTCTCATTCCTCCAAATGGTTACTAACAGATGTCGTAAAGAATGAATATGGATTTGATGGCTTTTATATCAGTGATATGAAAGATCTTGAAAATCTGAAAGAACAAATGCATCGTGTAGCAGAAAGTCAGGAAGATGCTATTCAACTATCAATTAATGCTGGACTAGACATGCACATGTACTCATCTGATACGTTAGAATTCACCAAACCCTTATTAGAATTAGTCAAAGAAGGGAAAGTCTCAGAATCCAGAATAGATGATGCAGTACGTCGTATTCTAAAAGTAAAATTTCAGTTAGGCCTTTTTGAAAACCGATATGTTGATCCTGATAAAGATGAATACGCAACTCCAGAACATCGCCAATTATCATTGGATGCAGCTCGAGAATGTATCGTATTATTAAAAAACACTGATAATTTATTACCACTTGACAGATCTAAATATAAACGTATTCTGGTTACCGGTCCTAATGCTGATAATCAGTCTATTTTAGGTGACTGGACATTCTTCCAACCAGACAGTAATGTCGTTACTATTTTGGAAGGCATTAAACAAGAAGCAAAAGATATAGAAATCTTATACAGCAATAGCGGTCGAATCAAAGGAAAGATTTCAGATGAACGAGTAAACACGACCGATCCTGCGATTCAAAAACAATTCTTGCAAGAAGGTGGAAGTATATCTAATTATAGCATTATAGATGCTGTCAACAAAGCAAAACAATGTGATTTAATAGTTGTAGCTATAGGCGGTTATGGAATACGCTCAGACTGGGGAATCCGTACATACGGAGAATCAGCAGACCGACCTTCCATTGATTTTTATGGCCGTCAAGTTGAATTAGTACAGGCATTACAGAAGACTGGAAAACCTATTGTTGCTGTAATTATAAATGGGAAACCATTAAACAATGAATGGGTTACATCGAATATACCTGCAATTATTGACGTTTGGGAGCCTGGTATGTATGGTGGCCAAGCACTAGCAGAAATATTATTTGGTAAAATAAGTCCAAGTGGCAAATTACCGATTACTATTCCTAAACATGCTGGACAAGTTCCAATGTTTTATTATCAAAATACATCAAGATATTGGACTGGATATGGTCTAGGAAGTAATCGTTCTGACGACCATCCCGCATTCTGTTTCGGTCATGGTTTGAGTTATACTGATTTTGAATATAGTCAACTAAAAATGGATACAACTTATACAATAGGAGATGAAATTCATTTATCCTTCCAAATAAAAAATGTCGGAAGTATGAAGGCAAAAGAAATCCCTATGCTATTTGTCAAAGACTGTATTTCCAGTGTAGTTACACCTGTCGGTCTGCTAAAAGAGTTTACTAAAATAGAACTTGCCCCAGGCGAAGAAAAAACAATTCATTTCACAATACCTTCATCTAAATTAGGATTATGGAATGAAGATATGAAATATGTTGTTGAGCCCGGTAAATTTGAATTTAAAATAGGACGTTCTTTTAATGATATACGCTTAAAAAAATTCATTCATCTATCTGATGGCTCAAAGAATAAATAATCTATAGATATTCGACAAATAGGGTATTCAAATTATATTCTAATTACAAATGTTTTAACCTAATATAGAAATATAAATTTGAATACCCTATATTTTGATACAAAACACAACTACACCATGAACAAAATCATATTAAACCTAATCTTATTTTTGTTCCCATTTACACTCTTTGCTCAAGCAGAAAGAATTATATCCTTAGCCGGACAATGGTATTTTAAGATTGATTCGCTTGCCGTCGGAGAACAGGAACACTGGGAAAGAAAAACATTTACGGAGTCTATTCATTTACCAGGCTCCACAGATGAAGCAGGAATTGGAAACACAATACCAATCTTCAAATCCATTTTAGGATGTGATCGTTTCTCTGATTACCCGGAAGAGGCTGATTTTGGAATGGTAACCAGAAAGCATAAATATATTGGAAAAGTCTGGTATCAAAAAGATTTCAATATAGATCATAACTTTGAAGGCGAATATACATTACTGTTGGAAAGAGTCATGTGGCAAAGTAAAGTCTGGATAGACGGCCGTTTAGTCAGTGATCCTGTTGACTATTTATCATCGCCGCATCAACATCATTTAGGCCCTTTATCGAAAGGTAAACATCGTCTGACCATTCTGGTTGATAATAGTGAAATATATCCAATTGGAGTTTTAGGGCATTCCTATTGCCCACACATGCAGACTCAATGGAATGGAATTGTCGGAAAAATAGAAATCCAACAAGTTGGTACATTAAACCTCAAGCAGGCTGACGTTTTTCCTTCTTTTGCAGAAAGAAAAATCGGCCTGCAATTAAACATAGAAAACAAACGTGAAAAGAATACCCCTATAAAGCTTTCTTTTACAGTTCTGGACAAGCAAACCAATGAGATCATCCTCAAGTCTCAAAAGAAGAAAACCCTGGCGCCCGGAAACGAGATTCTTTCTTTGGAATTACCGATAAAGGATCCGAAGCCATGGAACGAGTTTACTCCAAACTTATATCAATTGAAAATCGAATGGAAAACAAATGGTATCTCATTTTCCAGACTGATAGATTTCGGATTCAGAGATTTAGGTATAAAAGATAAACATTTCACTATCAATGGGGAGAAGATTCTATACCGAAATAACCACGAAGGAATGTTCTTTGCTCAAACGAGTTATCCTGCTACGGATGTAGCATACTGGAAAAATATCTGGAAACTATATAAGAAACATGGCTTCAATGCTGTTCGTTTCCATTCTTCATGTCCTCCGGAAGCTGCATTCATTGCTGCCGATGAAGTAGGATTATATATGCAAGTTGAGTTTTTCTGGAAAGATGGCTGGATGGGCTGGAAAGATCTTATAGGAGGTAACGATACTCGCTTGAATCAATTCGCCATTGATGAAGTGAAGCAGGCTCTACTGTCGTATGGCAATCATCCTTCTATGATGCTGGTTTCTTTCGGAAACGAACTGGGTGGAAATTTCGATTGGATGGGAGAACAAATTGCCGAATTTAAAAAGAAAGATAACCGGCATTTTTATGCTGCAGGAATTGCCCATAACATAACTCTCAGTGATGACTTTGTAGAATATGGAGGAAAACACCAGGCACAAAATCAGCCTGGAACAGACTGGAACTACACATATAATTATACAGTACCCGAAGCTCATAATTATGATTCAGATTTCAGGCGAAAAAATCTTCCGGAATTTACACATGAAACAGGACAATATATTGTCCACCCATTATGGAGTGAAATTGATAAATATAAAGGTGTTTTAGACCCTCTTAATCTTAAATATTATCGCTCACTGGCAGAAAAGAACGGCATCGCAAATATGGACGAAGAATTACAGCGAGCTTCTGGACAGATAAACAAAAACCTTTATAAAGCAGAAATTGAAGCAACATTACGCACTCCTGAAAGTGCAGGATACAGTCTGCTAAGTATGGTTGATTATCCGGGACAGGGAGAAGCCTTAGTCGGCTGGGTCAATCCTTTTTATGAGAATAAGAATTTTATGACACCCGAAGAATTCTCTATGTTTGGAACTCATACTGTCCCCCTGCTGCGTTTCCCCAAATATGTATGGGAAGATGGTGAGATTTTTAACGGGGATATAGAAATCGTCAACTACGGAGAGAAATCATTACAATCAGAAGTTTTATACCAGATTGAAGAAGAAGGGAAGATTGTCTATTCAGGAAAATTCCCATCCATCTTAATTCCGCAAGGAAAAACAACCTCTATTGGTCAACTTCAATATACTGTCAACAGTGGATCATTTGGGAAAAAACTAGAAATCCAAATAAGCATAAAAGATACATCTTACAAGAACCGATGGTCTATCTGGGTTTTTCCAAAGAACAGTCAGGAAAGAATGCCAGAGAAAGTTCTTTTAACCAAATCTTTGCAGGAAGCTATATCCCAATTACGCAACGGAGGAAAAGTTCTGTTATTGGCTGACCAACTGGGAGAAAAAAAGAATAAAATATATTCTGCATTTGATCCTGTCTTCTGGTCAGCAACATGGTTTGTAGGTCAGGATACAGACGTAAGTGGTGCTTACATTAGAAATACGCATCCGGCATTGGCCTTATTTCCAACAGATGATGTATTAAACTGGCAATGGAAAGATATCTGTGCAGGAAGTCATGGGTTTATCTTAAATGATTTGGCTAAAGAATATTATCCAATCGTTCAACCCGTCAACGATTTCCATCACGGAAATAAATTAGGTACTATCTTTGAGTTTAAAACCAAAGAAGGAGGGAAATTACTGGTTTGTGGATATAATTTAGTTGACTCCTTAGACAAAAGACCTGCAGCCAAGCAACTAAGAGAGTCACTTATTTCGTATACAGAATCAGATCAATTTAATCCAACCTATGAGATAGAATATTCATGGCTTGAAAAAAATCTGAAAGACTATTCTTTTGAAAATGAAAAAGAAAAATCATCCATGAATGCTTTACTTTATGTTCTTTGCGGGGAAAAACATGAAAGTGCATCCATGATTCCATGGAATAAAGATCAGGACAAAGTTCTGGTCAATGAAGATGATTTTGATTACCATGTTGATTGCGAAGGAGTATGGTCTGGTAATGAAGGATCCTACTGGGTTGGGAAACAGATAGAAATAAAAGTAAAAGTACAATCTCCCAAGTTATTGGAATTAAAATTATGTCTAAGCGATCCGAATGACTCCGGGCGTACAGGAGTAATTACCTGTGAAGATATGCCGCCTGTTGAACTGAAAAAGCACGAAGCAGAGACATGGGTTTCAATACCTGTCACTCGCGAAAATTGTTTAGACGGAGAATTAAGAATTTCTATCCAATGTAAAAGTGGCCCCAACTTAATGATAAGAAAATGCGTAATCGTTCCTAAAAAATAACCAAAAGCATTTCTGACATAACATCTATATCTTCTCCAAAAATCGCTATGGCTCTCAAAACCATAGCGATTTTTTTATAACATTCTAGAAAAAGCGACGCAGGGCCTAATACATTTTATTACCATTTACCGTTTTCTACTTTCATTCTGAACAATATTTTCCCGAGACCATAACAGGTATTCTGTTTATATCTGCCAGTCTGGAAGAAAATATACAGCTTTCGTGTATACATATACACAATATCTGTACTTTTATTCCGGTATTATGCACTTCTGAGACGAATAAAAACAAAAAAATGCGGAAAGAAAAAATCTTTTCACCGAATCAAAATGGTAAAAACGCCGAAACAGATAAGCACAAATGACTATTCGTTTTCTGGAAATGGCTTTCCAAAGCATTTCAAGGAACTGGAAGAAATAGTAACAGAAACTTTTCCAAGAGGTCAGAGGGATAACAAATACGGCCTATAACCAACAGCAGAAAAGCAAAAGAAGGAAAACAAGAACTGTAATAAAGCATAATGAGCCTCTATATATCTTTCCGTTCTCCTGAGTCCTTCTGAGAATCGCATTTTTACAATCAGCATGTACAAGAGTACAAAACATGAGACTCTCAGTTACTCAAAATATCAAAAAGACAAAATCTGAATAGTATTAACAAAATGTCAGAATAAAAACATCATAACAATTCACAAGAAGATCCAGGATACAAGATTAATCACAAGATTTATATTGAAAAGAAACTGCTTCTAAAAAAAACATTAACTTTGCCACGTCAAAACAGTAACAACATAACAATTTATATTGTTAGTTTATGCTGTATTCACACCTTTTACAACAATAAACTATGAATATGAAAACAAAGACACCGGCCATCTTCATCGGCATTCTATTTTTAACCGGATGCCAGAACCTTAAAGAAGTAGACACAACCGTATATATGGATCCCAGCCGTCCCGTGGAAGAACGCGTGGAAGCATTGCTGGAGCAAATGACCCTGGAAGAAAAAATCGGCCAGATGGATATGGTTTCCGAATGGGATCAGGACAGCATCATGAAAGCCGGATATTACGATTTCGGCGCATGGATTGCGGGGCAGGAGCCCGAAGCAGCCAATCTCCTCCAGTCGTTCTCGGAGAAAACCCGCCTGAAGATCCCCTATCTGATCGGCATGGACGCCGCACATGGATACGCCACCCTGCAGGGAAGAACCATCTATCCCACATCGGTCAGCATGGCAGCCACTTTCAACCGCAGCCTTACGGAACAGGCTGCCCGGAAGGCTGCCGCCGAAATACGGTCGGCCGGAACCCACTGGACCTTCGCCCCCTGTGTGGACATTGTCTGCGATGCACGCTGGGGACGCACCGGAGAGACCTACGGCGAAGATCCTTTCCTGGCCTCCGAAATGGTGCGCGCAGCCGTGAAAGGCCTGCAAGACAACCCCGATCCCGCGAAAAGAGTGGCGGCATCGGTGAAGCATCTGGCAGCAGGAGGAGTATCTGCCGGAGGGGTGAACCACGCTTCTGCAGAGATTTCCGAACGCTTTCTGCGCTCATACATCCTTCCTCCCTTCAAGGCTGCCGTCGAAGCGGGCTGCATGACCATCATGCCCGGACACAATGACATCGGGGGTATCCCCTGCCATGCCTCGCGCTGGCTGCTCACCGACGTGGTGAAGGGGGAATTCGGCTTCGGGGGATTCTTCATCAGTGACATGATGGACATGGACAACCTCACAAGTCTGCACTTCACCGCCGAGAACCAGTCGCAGGCGCTGGAGAAAAGCATCAATGCCGGAATGGACATGCACATGTATTCGCCCGACAGCCTTCAGTTTGCCGTTCCCGTAAGGCAGCTGGTCAGGGAGGGAAAGATCCCCATGAGCCGCATAGACGATGCCGTGAGGCGCATCCTGAAGGTGAAGTTCAGCCTGGGGCTGTTTGAAAACCGCTATACGGATCCGGCAGCAGACAGGTATGCCACGCCCGACAGCCGCAGGACGGCGCTCGAGGCGGCCCGCGAATGTGTGGTCCTGCTCAAGAACGAGGGGAATCTCCTGCCGCTGGACACCACGAAATACCGGCGGATCCTCGTGACCGGCCCCAATGCGGACAACCAGGCCATCCTGGGCGACTGGTCGTTCACCCAGCCGGACAGCTGTGTGGTGACCGTGCTCGAGGGAATGCGCAGGACGGCGGGAGACACGGAGATCGCGTTCTGCAACAGCGGAAAGATCAAGCCGGAACCGGCACTGGAACGGACCAATACCACCGATCCGGCCCTGCAGCGGAAAATCCTGGAAAAAGGCGGGGGAATCTCCGACTTCAGCATACGCGAGGCCGTGCGCATGGCAGCGGCGTGTGACCTGACGGTCGTCGTGATCGGCGGCTACGGCATCCGCTCCGACTGGGGACTGAGAACATACGGGGAATCGGCGGACCGTCCTTCGGTGGACTTCTACGGACGGCAGACGGAACTGGTGCGGGCGCTCGTGGAAACGGGCAGGCCGGTAGTGGCTGTCATCGTCAACGGGAAACCGCTCAACAACGAATGGATCACCGCCCACGTGCCGGCCATCGTTGACGCGTGGGAACCGGGTCTGTACGGCGGACAGGCTGTGGCGGAAATTCTCTTTGGCAAAGTGAATCCTTCGGGAAAGATGCCGGTGACCGTGCCCAAACATGCTGGACAAATCCCGATGTATTATTATCAGGCAGCGTCCAGATACTGGACAGGCTACGGGCTGGGAAGCTCGCGCGAGGATGACAGGCCGGCTTTCTGCTTCGGACACGGACTGAGCTACACCTCGTTTGAATACAGCGACCTGAAGGCGGACTCGGTGTGTCCGGCCACGGGAAGCATCCGGCTTTCCTTCCGGCTGAAGAACACGGGCCGCATGACGGGCAAGGAGGTGCCGATGGTCTTCGTACGCGACTGTGTGTCGAGTGTCGTCACACCGGTGAATCTGCTGAAGGAGTTCACCAAGGTGGAGCTCAGACCGGGCGAAGAGCGCGTCATCGAGTTCCGGATTCCGGCGGAAAGACTGGGGCTATGGAACGAGGACATGAAGTATGTGACGGAGCCGGGCGAGTTCGTCCTCTCGGTGGGACGCTCGGTGGAGGATATCCGGCTGAAAACAACCGTACGCGTCCTGCAGACTGAATGATCGCATTTTTTATCTTTAAACTGAATATCACATGAGGCAGATTCTGATTTTTTGTTTCCTGCTGGTCTTTCCGGCCGTAATCCGGGCGGAGAAGACCCTGAAAGTGGCCTGCGTGGGCAACAGCATCACTTATGGTGCGGGCATTGCAGGCAGAGAGAATAATTCGTATCCGGCGCAGCTGCAGCAGCTGCTGGGCGGGGGATACCGGGTGGAGAACTTCGGACATAACGGGGCCACGGCGGCTTCGTGGGGGGATTATCCTTACACGGACATGCCCGAATTTGAACGGTCGAAGGAGTTTGCACCCGACATCGTACTCCTGAAACTGGGCACCAACGACACCAAGCCGCAGAACTGGCGCGGGGCAGAGCCGTTTGCCGCCGAACTGGGACGGCTGGCGGACACTTACCGCAACCTGCCTTCGCATCCGCAGGTGATCGTGCTCACGCCCGTGCGCTGCTTCCTGACCGAGGAGGGAACCATCAGCCCGCAGAAGATCGCCGGCGAAGTGAGACCGGCCGTGGAAAAGCTGGCCTGCGAGCGCGGACTGGGCATCATCAACCTGTTCAACCTGTTCGGCGACCGATGGGACGCTACGCTCATGCCCGACCGCCTGCATCCTTCGGCCATCGGTGCGGGGATGATCGCACGCAAGGTGGGCGATTACCTGCTCGCCGGGAAAAAGGGACGGAAGCCTTCGTTCGTGCCGGAAGGGGCAACGGCTTTCTGTTTCCACGGATTCCGGGGATATGATTTCCGCTTGGAAGGGACGGACTGCAAGGTGGTCTGCCCGGCACGGGAAGCGAAAGGAAGGCCCTGGGTGTGGCGCGCACGTTTCTGGGGGCATGAGCCGCAGACGGACATCGACCTGCTGGAGAAAGGATTCCACATCGTCTACTGCGACGTGGCCGACCTCTACGGATCGGACAAGGCGACGGAGCGCTGGGACAGGTTCTACCGCTATCTGAGGAAACACGGATTCCATCGCAAGGCGGTGCTCGAGGGCATGAGCCGCGGGGGGCTGATCGTCTACAACTGGGCGGCGAAGAACCCGGACAAGGTAGCGTGCATCTATGCGGATGCACCTGTGATGGACATCACCAGCTGGCCGATGGGAAAGGGCACTTCCGAAGGGTCGGCAGAAGATACGCGCCGGATGATGGAGGTGTACGGCTTCGGCAGCGAACAGGAAGCGGCGGAATGGAAGGGTAATCCGCTGGATCACGCCGGACGGATAGCACGCGCGGGCATTCCAGTCCTGCACGTGGTAGGCGATGCGGACACCGTGGTACCCGTGGCCGAGAATACGGCTGTCTTCGAAGCGGAAATGAAACGGCTGGGAGCGCCCGTCAAAGTGATCCACAAGCCGGGAATCGGCCATCATCCGCACTCGCTCAACAATCCGGAACCGATCGTGAAGTTTATTCTTCAAGCTACGGGACGCTACGGGAATCCGTGTACGCAGGCGGTACCGGGCAACGAGTTCCGCTCAGCGGCCGGATGGAAAGAGGGCAGCGAATGGCACACCGTGGAACGCGACATCGAGGAATCGCTGCAGGGACGGCAGCTGAAACTGCTCCTGCTGGGAAATTCCATCACACAGGGATGGGGCGGACAACGCAAACTGGTCACCTGGAAACCGGGAAAGGCGGCGATGGACCGGGTGCTGGGCGAAGGTTGCTGGGAATCGGCCGGTATTTCGGGCGACCGCACGCAGAATCTGCTGTGGCGCATCCGGAACGGGAACTACAACTGCTGCCGGCCGGAATATGTAGTGGTGGCCATCGGCATCAACAACCTCGTTGTGGGAGGTGACTCGGCGGATGAAACGGCTGAGGGAATCGTAGCGGTCACCGAAGAGGCGTGCCGGCAGTTTCCCGACTCAAAGATCATTCTGCTGGGACTGTTCCCTTCCGGAAAGGAGAAGGACAGCGGGGTGCGCCGGCAGTGTGACCGGATTCACGAGGTGCTTGCTGCCCGGAAGTTCGGCAAGAAGGTGACGTACGTGAATCCTTCGCAGTGGTTCCTCGATAATCAGGGGACAATCCGCGAGGGACTGTATATCGGCGACTATATCCATCTCACGGAAAAAGGATATGAATGTGTGGCTGAACATCTGAAGGAACTGATCCGGTAACGTCTGCAGGAATATGAAGAAGATCGTAAAAGTATGGATGCTGGCTGTTCTGCTGGGCGGAACAGCTGCAGACCTGTGCGCACAGACGGTATGGCATGATCCGGCAGCAGAAAGGCCGCAGTCTGCCCAAAGAATGCAGACGGCAACGGACGGATCACAGACGGCTACGGAAAGATACATCCGTTTCATTACAAACGCGCCTTCGGTAGAGATCCGGTATCAGATGGCAGGCACAGGAGGGGTCCGTCCCTGCAGGGCAGCTGCCGGAGCCGGTGGAATGGATCTGTATACGACCGACTGCAACGGACAGCAGCAACGGTGCGAAGGGGTCTGCCAGTCCGGCGACACACTGCGCTGGATTTCCCGGGAGCTGACGTATCACAATACGCATCAGGAGGGGAATGAGTTCACGCTGTTTCTTCCACCCGGCAACAATGTCCGGTGGATGCAGATCGGCGTACCCGAAGGAAGCCGCTTCAGTTTTCTGCGCCCTTCTGCCGAAAGACCGGTTGTCATCTGCAGTCCGTCCGCAACGCTGGGCGCCTGTGCTTCGCGGCCGGGAATGGCATGGACAAATATCCTGCAGCGCCGGCTTGACATGCCGGTGATTTGCATGGATAACTCCGGAAACGGAGAGGCCGGTGAGAATTGCTTCGCACAGATGGCGGAAACGGATGCGGCTGTGTTTGTCATCGACTGCAAACCGGGAAGGAACGGAAAGGAAACAGAAGAGTTCCGTAAATGGCTGGAGAAGGGGATCCGGACGATCCGCACCCGAAGCAAGGCTCCGATTCTGCTGGTAACGCACGACTGCATGGGGTGCCGGAAATCCCGGACTGGAGCAAAGGATCTCCGGCAGGCTGACCGGGAAGTGCAGGCGGTCTGCGAAGCAATGAGGAAGGAAACTGAAAACCTCTTCTGCCTGACAGTCCGGAAACCGGAAGCATCAACAAACAGAATCTCTGCAACAGACCGAAGCATGGAGCAGTGTGCCGATATCTGTTATCAGAAGATTGCAGAACTTCTGTTTCCGGAACTCGGATCGCTGTCGTTCACTCCCTGCCGCCAGCACCGCGATTCATACACGTACCGGTGGACGGACCGGCACGAGGAGATCCTGGAATATAATGCGAAGGTGAAACCAGAGATCGTCATGCTCGGCAATTCCATCACGCACTTCTGGGGCGGACTGCCTTTCGAGAAGCGGAGAGTGGCCGATGACATCTGGCAGGAACTCTTCAAAGGCAGGAGAACTGTCAATCTGGGCTACGGATGGGATCGCATCGAAAACATCCAGTGGCGCATCCTGCATGGCGAACTGGACGGCTACCACGCACAGAAAATCTTCATGATGCTGGGAACGAACAACCTGGACATCAATACGGACGAGGAAATCGTCAGGGGTATCCGGGAAACAGTCTGTCTGATTGCCGGAAAGCAGCCTCAGGCGCAGCTTTATGTCGTCAGGATTCTGCCGCGCCGGGACCGGGAAGACAGACTCCGTTCGCTGAACGACCGGCTGGAACAGGCACTCGCGGATCTTCCCCGGGTACAGGTGATCGATCTGTCGGAAGCACTTACCGGAAAGGACGGAAAGATCAGAGAGGAACTGTTCTCCGACGGCCTTCACCCCAACCACGAGGGATACAGAATCATCGCCGGACATCTGAAACCCTTTCTTGAATAAAAAAGATACAGGCTGACAGCCGGAAAAAACAAACATAAACAGATATTTTGTTTGTCTGTTCCCTGCTGCCAGCCTGTATCTATTATAACTCATTCAAGCACTAACAAAGCCTGTTACTCTTCCGGATGGCGCGAGAAGGAATAAGGCAGATCATTCTCCAGAATGCCGCGGGACAGATTGGGCGTCGCACTCATCTCACATTCAATACGGCCTCCCTGCTGCAGGACGGCATGTTCCAGATAGTTTGCGATATGCTCTTTCCCATTGACAAACATCCTGTTGAGGTAATAATTTGCGGGACTATTGCCGGGAGCGGCAATTTCCATCACATTCCCGTTTTCAAAATGAAGGAGAGCCTTCCTGAACAGCGGTGCCCCCAGAACATACTGATCTGTTCCCGGACATACCGGATAGAAGCCCAGCGCCGAGAATACATACCAGGCAGAAGTCTGTCCGTTGTCTTCATCCCCGCAATAGCCGTCGGGAGCAGGTGTGTAAAGACGATCCATCACCTGACGCAGCCAATATTGCGCCTTCCAGGGCTGGCCGGCATAATCATACAGGTAGATCATGTGCTGGATGGGCTGGTTGCCATGAGCATAATTCCCCATGTTCATCACGGTCATCTCCCGGATTTCATGGATCACCTGCCCATAGTAACTGTCATCAAACAGGGGCGGAACATGAAACACCGAGTCAAGCATCTGCACGAAACTGTCTTTTCCACCCATCAGACTGATCAGTCCCTGCGGATCATGGAACACAGACCAGGTGTAATGCCAGCTGTTGCCCTCGGTAAAGGCATCTCCCCACTTCAGCGGAGAAAAGGGCTTCATGAACGTACCGTCCTGATTCCTGCCGCGCATCAGCCGGGTTTCGGGATCAAAGAGGTTCCTGTAGTTCATCGCACGGCGTGCAAAGACCTCCAGTTCTTTCTCCGGACGGCCCAGCTTCCTGCCCAGCCGGTAAATGCACCAGTCATCGTAGGCATACTCCAGCGTACGGGCCGCATTCTCATTGATCTTCACATCATACGGGATATACCCCAGCCGGTTGTAGTATTCATAGCCCAGCCGTCCGGACGAACTGACCGTAGGATGTGTGCCGCCGGCACCCGCCATCAGGCCGTTCCACAGTGTTTCCGTATCGTCCACGCAAATCCCTTTCAGGTATGCATCGGCCAGGACGGAAGCACTGTTGTTGCCCACCATGCAGTCACGATGGCCGGGACTGGACCACTCCGGGAAGAAGCCGCTCTCGCGGTAAGCATTCAGAAATCCCTCCTGCATCTCCCGGCTGACGGAAGGATACATCAGGTTCAGCAGCGGAAAGAGACAGCGGAACGTATCCCACAGCCCGGTTCCGGTGTAATAATATCCCGGCAGCACCTGCCCTGTCGTGGGACTGTAATGCACGGTCTTTCCGCGGGCATCCACTTCATGGAACTTGTGAGGGAAAAGCAGCGAACGATACAGACAGGTGTAGAACGTGCGGTACTGATCCAGCGTTCCCCCTTCCACTTCCACACGTCCCAGCACCTCGTTCCAGCGTTCCCGGCCCTGCTGCGCCAGCTCCTCCAGCCCGGCATCGCCCAGCTCCTTCAGATTCAGTTCCGCCTGTTCCGGACTGATGAAGGACGATGCCACCCGCACATGCACCTGCTCCCCCTTTGCCGTACGGAAGCCCACCACGGCCCCCGCATGTCCGGCCGTCTGCTCCAGCACATTTTCCGTCAGCACGGAATCGGCAAAAGTCGCCCGGTACTCAAAAGGCCTGTCGAAGACCATGACAAAATAATTGCGGAAGCCGGCAGGCACTCCCCCGCTGTTACGGGTGGAATACCCCACCACCTTGTTCTCTCCGGGAATGATCCGGACCGACGATCCCCTGTCGAAAGCATCCACCACGACATACGCCTGCTCCGTCTCCGGGAAGGTGAAGCGGAACAAGGCCGCCCGCTCCGTGGGAGCCATTTCCGCCACGACATCATGTTCGGCCAGGTATACCTTATAATAGTAAGGACGCGACGTCTCGCCCTTGTGCGAGAACCAGCTGGCCCGCCTGTCCTCGTCGAACTCCGGGCTGCCCGTCACCGGCATCAGCGAGAACTGGCCGAAGTCATTGATCCAGGGACTGGGCTGGTGCGTCTGCTTGAATCCCCGGATCCGGTTCGCCGTATACGTGTACTGCCATCCGTCTCCCATCTTCCCCGTCTGGGGAGTCCAGAAATTCATCCCCCAGGGCAGGGCGGTCACCGGATAAGTGTTTCCGGCCGACAGCTCAAAGGACGACTGCGTCCCCATCAGCGGATTCACGTACTGTGTGAAATCCCTTTCCGCCGCCCGGAGCCCCAGCAGCCCCAGCAGCGCCGCGAATGTCATGACCAGCCTGTTCATACCCCCTCCGTCTCCTTTCCGTTCCACTTCTCCGGACGGTCGGACATCACGAACTCCAGCACCCCGCCGGCCATCAGTTCCTCATGCGTGAAGAACGGCCCTTCCAGCAGCCTGCCGTTCAGCGTCGCCGAGCGGATATACTTGTTTTTCTCCGAATTGTTCTTCGCACGGATAACGAAAGTCTTTCCCCCTTCCAGGCGGAGAGTCACCTCCTCGAAGAGCGGACGCCCGATGGAATACACCGGCCGGCCGGGACACACCTGATAAAAGCCCATGGCGTTCATCACATACCAGGCCGACATCTGTCCGCAGTCCTCATTGCCCGACAGCCCGTCGGGAGCGTCCGAATAGAGCGTGCGGAGCACCTGGTCCACCAGCTCCTGCGTACGCCAGGGCACCCCGGCATAGTTATACAGATGCGTGATGTGGTGGCTCGGCTCGTTGCCGTGGGCATACTGTCCGATCAGCCCCGAGATATCGGCCGACACCTGATCTCCCTCCAGCCGCGGATCGGCCGTGAAGAGCGAATCCAGCCTCCGGACAAAGCGTTCGCGCCCGCCCATCAGCTCCATCAGCCCCTCCGGATCGTGGGGAACAAACCAGCTCCACTGCCAGGCATTCCCCTCGCAATAGTCATCGTTCCGGTGATCCGACGCATACGGATTGAAAGGCTCACGCCACTTGCCGCCGGAGTCCAGCCCCCGCATGAAGCCCGTGGACGGATCGTAATAAGTGCGGTAGCCCTGCGCAAAGGCCTCATACCTGCGGGCATTGGCCGTGTCGCCCAGTTCGCGGGCCAGCAGGGCGATGCACCAGTCGTCGTAGGCATACTCCAGCGCCTTGGCCACGGCCTCCTTGTCCCGGTCGCAGGGCACATAGCCCACGGCATTCTTCCAGTAGCGTGCCCGCGGCATGACGTAGGGAATCATCCAGTCCGGACAGCGGATGCCCGTCGTGTCATACTCGGCAGCGCGGAGAGCCGCCCGGTAAGCCTTCCGCACGTCGAAGCTGCGGCAGCCCTTCGCCCAGGCATCGGCCACGAGCGAAACGGCATGATAGCCGATCATCGTCCCCGTATAGTTCGACGCCATGTCCCACTTGGGATAGATGCCCCCTTCCTCACTCTTGGCGATGAGCGAGCGGATCATCTCCGCGTTGAGCTCCGGCCGGAGAATGGTCAGCAGGGGATGCAGGGCGCGGAAGGTGTCCCACAGGGAGAAGATGGTGTAGTACGTCTCTCCCTCCTTCGTCCGGCGGATGTTGTGATCCATCCCCAGATAGCGGCCGTCCACGTCCGAAAAGACGGTGGGGGCAATCAGGGCATGATACAGCCCCGTGTAGAACACCCTGCGCCGGACGGGATCGGCCGTGCGGACCTCAATGCGCGAAAGCTCGCGGTTCCACGCTGCGGCAGCTGCCCTGCGCACCCCGTCGAAGTCCCATCCGGGAATCTCCTGCTCCACGTTGGCACGGGCTCCCTCCATGTCCACGGCCGACAGGCCCGTCTTCACCATCACCTGTTCGCCCTCGGCCAGCGGGGCAAAGCGCAGCAGGGCCTTCATGCGGGGCCGGGGGGAGACTCCGGATGAAGGGGGCAGGGTGTCGTTCACCAGCCGGAAGGTGAAGGGACGCGAGAAGACCATGTAGAAGCACACAGGCTGGTCGGGCGCCCAGTAGGCCGTGCGCTTGCGTCCGCGCAGGGTGGAGTCGTTCACCTGCTCGATCAGCATGTCGCGGTTGGTCTGCCGCTGCAGGCTGTAGTCCAGATCGAGGATCATTCCTGCACCGGATGTGGCGGGATAGGTGTAGCGGTGGATAGCTGCACGGCAAGTAGCCGTCAGCTCCGCACGGACACCATAACGGGAGAGGTAAACGGAATAATATCCCGGCACTGCCACTTCATCATCATGTGAAAACGACGAACAATAAGGCATCTGCTGCCCAGTCGGTTCCTCTGTTCCGATACACTGTTCTCCCACTGTGGGCATCAGCAGCACATCACCATAATCACAGCATCCGGTTCCGCTCAGACGATTATGCGAAAAACCATTGATCGTAGAATCGTTGTAATAGTACCCCGAACAGGAATCCCATCCGTCCAGGCGAGTATCCGGTCCGGGCTGGACCATACCGTGAGGTACAACAGGTCCCGGAAAGGTATGTCCGTGTCCTCCTGTTCCGATCAGCGGATTAACAAATTGCGTATAGTCCGTGCCGGCTGTTTCTCTTTCCGAACACGATGTGGCCGAGATGAGCAGAACGGCCATCGTTAGCCGGCTTCCCAGCCTGAAAATCTTTCTCCATGGGTGTGATTTCATTGTCTTGTTGATTGGTGGATTAAAAAACTCTTTAATTTCTTTCTCAAGACACTAATCTCCCGAAATTCGAATGCCACAAAACAGGTCTTCAAAGAAGCAGTCTCTGAGCAACCGGTCTTCAAGAAACGACCTCCGTACCATCATTTCCGTGGAAGAATTCCCTGTCCCAGACTCCGGGTAACCTCACTCATGATCTGTTCATTTCCCCTGATGAAAGAGAGAATAGTGTCATATGCGCAAAATTACAAAAATCTGTTGCCCAGCCAAGAAGAATCATATCAAAAAACACTCCTTTCCCAACGAGTTTAAAAGACTATTTCCTTCCATTTTCACCTTTTTCGTGCACAGAAAGAGATAAAATGTGCAAAGAACATGCATTTATTTGCCCGAATATTTGTTTAGAAGAAGAAATATTTATTCCTTTGCAGCGGAATATAAACATTTTTACTCTATTTATAAACTTTAAAATTTAGAATTATGTCTGAAATCGCATCAAAAGTACAGAAAATTATTGTTGATAAGTTGGGCGTAGAAGAATCAGAAGTAACTCCGGCAGCTAGCTTCACTAACGACCTGGGTGCTGACTCTTTGGATACAGTTGAACTGATTATGGAATTCGAAAAAGAATTCGGTATCTCTATTCCTGATGATCAGGCAGAAAAGATCCAGACTGTAGGCGACGCCATCTCTTACATCGAGGCTAACGCAAAATAATTAATTCTACCTCTTTATGGAATTAAAAAGAGTAGTAGTAACAGGTCTTGGTGCGCTGACCCCTGTTGGTAACAATGTTTCAGATTTCTGGAACAACCTGATCAACGGAGTAAGCGGAGCAGGACCTATTACTCATTTTGACGCATCCAAGTTCAAGACTCAGTTTGCCTGCGAAGTGAAGAACTTCAACCCGACCGATTTCATCGACCGGAAAGAAGCTCGCAAAATGGATCTTTATACACAATATGCTATTACTGCTGCCAAAGAAGCTGTAGCAGACGCTGGCATTGATGTGGAAAAAGAAGACTTGAACAAAATCGGTGTGATCTTCGGAGTAGGTATCGGCGGTATCCACACTTTCGAAGAAGAAGTAATGAATTACGCACAGACCAAAGACACAATCGGTCCGCGTTTCAATCCGTTCTTCATTCCGAAGATGATTGCCGACATTGCATCCGGACAAATCTCTATGATTTACGGATTCCATGGTCCTAACTTTACCACCACCTCCGCTTGTGCTTCTTCTTCCAACGCGATTGCTGATGCATTCAATTATATCCGTCTGGGAAAAGCCAACATGATCGTTACCGGTGGTGCTGAAGCTGCTATCTTCCCTGCCGGAGTAGGAGGATTCAACGCGATGAATGCCCTCTCTACCCGCAACGACGATCCCACTCGTGCTTCACGTCCGTTCAGCGCAAGCCGTGACGGTTTCGTAATGGGTGAAGGAGCCGGATGTCTGATTCTGGAAGAACTGGAACACGCTAAAGCCCGTGGCGCAAAGATTTATGCCGAACTGGCCGGAACTGGTGCTTCTGCCGATGCTTATCATATCACAGCTTCTCATCCTGAAGGTCTGGGTGCGAAACTGGTGATGACCAATGCACTGGAAGATGCAGGTTTGCAGCCGGAAGATATCGACTATATCAATGTTCACGGTACATCTACCCCGGTAGGTGATATCTCAGAAGTGAAAGCTATCCAGGCTCTCTTCGGAGAACATGCCTATAAGCTGAACATCAGTTCTACCAAGTCAATGACCGGTCACTTGCTGGGTGCTGCCGGAGCTGTAGAAGCTATCGCCAGCGTATTATCTGTGAAGAACGACATTGTTCCTCCGACCATCAACCACGAAGAAGGAGATAACGATGAACAGATCGATTATAACCTTAACTTCACTTTCAATAAGGCACAGCACCGTACGGTTCGTGCTGCATTGAGCAACACCTTTGGTTTCGGTGGACACAATGCATGTGTAATCGTCAAAAAATACACTGAATAAACTGTGTTTAGCAATATAACAGATAAGATAAGACTCTTTTTCCGCAAGGACAAGGAGCCTTATCTTTGTTTTTACAGAATGCTGGGATTCTATCCGAGAAACATCGAAATCTACCAGCAGGCTCTGCTGCACAAGTCTTCATCGGTCAAGGAAAAAGGACGATTACTCAACAATGAACGTCTGGAGTTTCTGGGCGATGCCATTCTGGATGCAGTAGTAGCAGATATTGTCTATAAGAAATTCGAAGGAAAGCGTGAGGGATTTCTCACCAATACCCGTTCCAAGATCGTACAGCGTGAAACGTTGAATCAGGTAGCTGTTCAGATCGGGCTGGATAAACTGATCAAGTTTACAACCCGTCAGTCGTCACACAACAGCTATATGTCCGGAAACGCATTTGAGGCACTGGTGGGCGCCATTTATCTGGACAGAGGATATGATGCCTGCAAGAAATTCATGGAGGAACGTATCATCGCCCAATACCTGAATATTGACAAGATCTCACGCAAAGAGGTCAACTTCAAGTCAAAACTGATCGAATGGAGCCAGAAGAACAAATTTGAAGTAGAATTCCGACTGACAGGCCAGTCCATAGACAGTGACTCGAATCCAATATTCGAAACACAAGTCATGGTTGAAAACATCCCTGCCGGGGAAGGAAAAGGTTACTCCAAAAAAGAATCGCAGCAACTGGCTGCTCAGGAGACCTTGAAGCAAATCAAAACTGATCCCAAATTCATCGATCAGATCTTTGCCGCTAAAGCACAGCGCGAGCAGGCACAGGAAACAGCTACAACTGAAGTACCTGAAGCATCTGTCTCCAACACACCGCTGACAGCGATAGCAACAGAAGAGGAAGTTATCCTTGAAAAGTTCGAAGACACCGAACGGATTATTTCCGAAGCCGAAGAGGCTGCTTTCAAAGACTGACCCCGTGTCTGTCTTCTCCGTAAAGGACAAGTGATGATTGAAAAACAACATCAGTCATCACCTGTCTTTTCTTGTTTACATAAGAATTTCTTCCAATACAACATCCTCACCCAATGAATTATTCAGGAAATTCCGCACATTTTTAAAGGAAAGCAGATAAAAAGGTTTTCAGAAAGAACCATGATCTTTGCAAGTAAAAAGATCATGATTATGAAACAAGAAATTCAAAATTCCACCCCTCGGAAAGGAAATCCTTATATGGCATTCTTTTGGGGAATCCTCATTGTGCTTTTCCTAAACGGGCTGATTTTTCCAACACTTTCCGAAAGTGCTATTATTAAAACGGACTATGGAACATTTATTAACATGGTAGACAGCGGCTACGTTAAAGATGTCATGATTAAAAGTGGACAAATCTATTTCACAGCTTCCGGAAAGAATAAGGAAACCATTACCTATCAAACTGGAGAGATTAATGATCCTCAACTGGTAGAAAGACTTCTAAAAGCCTCAAGCCCGAATGAAGACCGGAAAATAGCCTTCACACAAATTGTTCCTCAAGAAAATTCCCCCATACTCAACTTTCTGTTAATGTGGATTTTGCCGGGACTCATTTTCTATCTGATCTGGAGACAGGCCAGCAAAAGCATCCGGAGCCGTATGGGAACAAGTGGGAACTTTATGTCCTTTGGAAATGAACGCGCCAAAATCTATGCTGATTCAGACGTAAAAACCACCTTTGCCGATGTTGCCGGACAAGACGAAGCCAAAGAAACTCTTACTGAAATAGTCAATTTTCTGCATACCCCCTCCCGATATCTTGAGATCGGAGCATCTCTTCCTAAAGGAGCCTTACTCGTGGGACCTCCGGGAACAGGGAAAACACTGATAGCCCGGGCGGTAGCCGGAGAAGCCAAAGTTCCCTTTTTCGCCATTTCCGGTTCTGAGTTTGTCCAGATGTTTGTAGGCATGGGAGCAGCAAAGGTTCGTGACCTATTCAGACAAGCCAACGAAAAAGCACCATGTATCATCTTTATTGATGAAATAGACGCAATCGGAAAAAGAAGGGATACAGGGATCGGTGGAAATGATGAACGTGAACAAACTTTAAACCAGTTACTGACTGAAATGGATGGATTCGACGGACGTAAAGGAGTTGTTATTCTGGCAGCAACCAACCGTCCTGAAAGCCTTGACAAGGCTTTATTGCGTCCCGGTCGCTTCGATCGCCGCATCCAGATGGAACTTCCTGATCTGGAAGGAAGAAAAGCGATACTCAGTGTACATCTCAACAAAGTCAAACACGAAGCTATTGATATGGACATAGTAGCCCGTGCAACAGCAGGATCATCCGGTGCCGAACTGGCAAACATAGTCAATGAAGCAGCTCTCCGGGCAGTACGCATGGGACGGACGAGAGTCACAACATCTGATCTGGAAGAGAGTGTAGAAACCGTCATTGCCGGAGCGCAGAAGAAAAATAAAGTAATCTCGCCCAATGAAAAGAATATTATCGCTTACCATGAAATCGGACATGCCCTGACTGCCGCCATGCAAACCCATTCTGCTCCAGTGCATAAAATCACTATTATACCAAGAACCTCGGGAGCTCTCGGATATACAATGCAGGTAGAAGGAGAAGAACAAGTACTGCAAACCAAAGAAAACCTGTTCAACCGTATTGTGACCCTTACCGGAGGACGCGCTGCCGAAGAAATCGTTTTCAATACGATCACTACAGGTGCTTCCAATGATATTGAACAGGCCACCAGACTGGCACGAGCCATGGTCACCCGTTTCGGAATGAGTGAAAAATATGACATGATGGGACTTGAAACCGTCAACAGCGCTTATCTGGGAGGAGATACCTCATTAGCTTGTTCTGCAAAAACAGCTGCAGATATTGATCAGGAAGTACTCCGAATTATCCAAAGAGCCCATACCAAAGCTAAAGAAATCCTGTCGGCCAATCTTCTGATTCTAAACGAAGCTTCTACTTTCCTGCTTGAGAAAGAAACAATTACCGGAGAGGAATTTATGAAAATAGTCAGAAAGCACTCTGAGAAAGTCTGACACAGGCCAGAGACCATCAGCTTTTCCGGAACTCTAAAGGAGTAACACCGGTATGTTGTCTGAAAAAACGGACAAACGACGATGCTGTCAGAAAATGAAGTTTCTCAGAAATTTCCTGAACAGGGAGGTCTGTGGTTCGAAGGTAAGATTTTGCCTGCGTAATCACAGCCTCCTGTATCCATTCCTGTACGGAATATCGGGTTACTGTTTTCACTGCTGCAGATAAATACTTGGGAGTGACACAAAGTTGCCCTGCATAAAATGCGACCCTCCGCTCCTCTTCAAAATGTTTCAATAACAAATCAAAGAAACGTCGGGTTAATGTTTCCTGCCGTGACAATTTCTGTTCCTTACTTTCCAATGCAGCCTGCTCAACCAAAGGAATTGCAATCAAAACCAGAGCCAGTGTCAAAGAATGCCTGATCTGAACCGACCGACGATCATTCCCCGTATACCTTCCAATCAGGTTGTACAACCCTTCCATATCTTTCAAACGGTCTTCCGACAACGGTACACAAGGAGCCAGATCTGCCACTCTCAGCCATTCCCATTCAATCGGGACCGGCAGATGACGGATAAAATCCAAAGAAACAAGCAACATCTTCAAACTGGCATCAGGGGCAGACTCTATGCAGGTAAACAAGTATCTGGGCAAAACCACAAACATTTCTCCTGCTTTCAAGGCATATTCCTTATAATTTATCCGAAACCGAAAATATCCTTTGATGCATATTCCGAAAGCAAGGCCATCAAACAGCAACGACTGACCCTGCAAATCAGGAGTATGAGTATCCGTTACATCCAAAAAAGCAAAACCATCTTCTGTCAGTTCACACAATTGTATCTGCTTTACTTCCATAAGACAACTTGCAAACTTACTGAAGAAACCTTTTTCTCATCCGAAACAGATACCCATACGGCGCCCCTGTACCACAAGGTCATTGTCCTCGGTCACAAGTTTCAGTTTACCCGCTACTTCCGTCAGGGGGACAGCACCCATACTGTTTCCCTGCAGGGCTACCATGTGTCCGAAGCGGCCTTCTGCAATCAGCTGAGTAGCATATCCGCCCATGCGCGTAGCAAGGTTACGGTCAAATGCCGTCGGACTTCCGCCGCGCTGAATGTATCCGAGTACCGTTTCACGGGTTTCGAATCCGGTTTCATATTCAATTTCTTCAGCTATATACTGGGCTGCTTTCTTGCCATCCACAGTAGGAATTCCTTCTGCCACTACCACAATTGAGTATGGCTTTCCTTTCTTCAGACGATTGATAATGGCATCTCCGATGCGATGGATATCAAAAGGAATCTCCGGGAGCAGGATAATATCTCCTCCTCCGGCCATGCCTGAATAGAGCGCAATCCATCCGGCCTTATGTCCCATCACTTCGATCACCATCACCCGCTGGTGAGACGTTGCCGTGGAGTGCAGCCGGTCAATGGCATCGGTCGCAATGCTTACCGCTGAATCGAAGCCGAACGAGAAATCAGTGCCCCACACATCATTATCGATCGTTTTGGGAATACTGATGACATTCACGCCTGTCTCCGCCAGCCTGGCTGCAGTTTTCTGCGTACCGTTTCCACCGATACAGACAATACAGTCCAGCCCTCTTTCGCGGATCGTCTGAAGCATCATGGCAGGCTTGTCTTCCGAGACCGCTGTTCCCCGTCGCTTGAAAGGTTTTTCACGCGACGTTCCCAAAATGGTTCCGCCCATATTCAGCAACCCGGTCAGCGATGCTTCCGTCAATGGAACCACATCATTATCCACCAGCCCGCGAAAGCCGCTGTGAATACCGAATACTTCCATACCATAATGGTTGATTGCCGTCTTGCATACCCCGCGAATAGTCGCATTAATGCCCGGACAATCACCTCCCGAAGTCAAGATTCCAATTCTCATATTCGTTTGTATTTACTTTGAGACGTAAAGGTAAGAAAAAAGCAGTGAATTGTGAAATCTCAAAAAAAAATAATTGTACAACCCGATAATACGCGGAAAAAATCTACCTTTGCAATAATTTGAATCTGAAACAGAAGAAACAATGAATTCAACGAAAGTGATAGGAAAACTGTTCACATCCAGGCAGAAAGCCACTGACTTATACGCCACTCAGGCAGAAGCCATCCAGGAACGGGTTTTCCAGAAACTGATACAAACAGCAGCTCCCACGGAATGGGGAAAGAAATATGATTACGCACGAATCAGAAACTATACAGACTTCCAGCGCGTACCGGTACAAACCTATGAAGAAATCAAAGGTTATGTAGACCGTATGCGTCACGGCGAAGCCGATGTGTTATGGCCGGGAAAAGTACGCTGGTATGCCAAATCATCGGGAACTACCAACGACAAGAGTAAATTTATCCCTGTCAGCAAGGACGGTCTGCACGGCATCCACTACAAGGGAGGAACCGATGCCGTAGCTCTCTATCTGCGTGAAAATCCCGAAAGCCGCTTCTTCTCGGGCAAAGGACTGATTCTGGGAGGAAGCCACAGCCCCAATTACAATGTCAAGGACAGTCTGGTGGGCGACCTTTCTGCCATCCTGATCCAGAACATCAATCCGCTGGTGAACTTCATCCGCGTACCGAGCAAGGAAATCGCACTTCTGTCAGAATTTGAAGAGAAGGTGGAACGCATTGCCAGCACGACCATCCACGAAAATGTGACCAACCTCTCCGGAGTACCCTCCTGGATGATGGCAGTCATAAAACGAATTCTGGAAAAGACGGGTGCAAAGACCCTCGACGAAGTATGGCCCAATCTGGAAGTATTCTTCCACGGAGGCGTATGTTTCACTCCCTACCGGGAACAATACAAACGGCTGATCGCCAGTCCCCGCATGCACTATATGGAAACATATAATGCCAGTGAAGGTTTCTTCGGACTGCAGAACGATCTCTCCGACCCTGCCATGCTGCTGATGCTGGACTACGATGTATTCTACGAATTCATTCCTCTGGACGAATTTGACAGCCCGAATCCGACCATCGTACCCCTGACCGGCATCGAAGTGGGACGCAATTATGCCATCGTCATCAGTACTTCCTGCGGACTGTGGCGGTACATTCTCGGTGATACAGTGAAGTTTACTCAGAAAGATCCCTATAAATTCATTATCTCCGGACGTACCAAACACTTCATCAATGCCTTTGGAGAAGAGCTGATGGTGGATAATGCCGAAAAAGGACTGGCACGTGCCTGCGCCGAAACCGGAGCACAAGTGCTGGAATATTCTGCCGCACCGGTCTTCATGGACGACAATGCCAAATGCCGTCACCAGTGGCTGATTGAATTCAGTGTCCAGCCCGATTCACTGGAGCATTTCCGTCATGCACTGGACAAGGCTCTGCAGGAAATCAATTCCGACTATGAAGCTAAACGCCACAAGGATATTACTCTGCAGGAACTGGAAATCATCCCTGCACGTCCGAATCTGTTCCATGACTGGCTGAAACAGAAAGGAAAACTGGGCGGACAGCACAAAGTGCCACGCCTGAGCAATAATCGTGACTACATAGAAGAAATGCTGAAACTGAACTCATGAACCGACGCAGACTGACCCAATATCTCACCTTCCTGCTGGTGCTTGCCGGACTGTATGCCTGTGCCAGCCAGGGACAACCCGACGGAGGCCCTTATGACGAGACTCCGCCTAAGTTCGTACGCGCCAATCCGGAACCGGGAGCCATCAACAACAAGCGCAAGAAGATCTCCATCGAATTCGATGAATACATCAAACTGGAGAAAGCTTCTGAAAAGGTAATCTTTTCACCCCCGCAGCAGGAAAGCCCCGAACTCAAGGTAAACGGACATCGGGTGAGCGTGGAATACATGGATTCGCTGAGACCCAACACCACTTACACCATCGACTTCGGTGATGCAATCGTGGACAACAACGAAGGAAATCCGCTGGGAAATTTTGCCTATACCTTTTCCACCGGACCGACAATCGACACCATGGAAGTTTCGGGAACAATCCTCAATGCCCAGGACCTGGAACCGATCAAAGGCATTCAGGTGGGATTACACCAGAACCTGAACGATTCAGCATTCACAACCCTGCCGTTCGACCGCATCTCGCGTACAGACAGCCGGGGACACTTCGTCATCCGGGGTATCGCTCCCGGAAGTTACCGCATCTATGCACTGATGGACGGAAACCAGAACTATATCTTCGACTCGAAGACAGAAACCATTGCCTATCAGGATTCACTGGTGATTCCTTCGACCACCGGAGCCGTAAGACAGGATACGATATGGCATGAAAACGATACGCTTCACTACGATACCATCTATCAGGTAAACTATACCCGCTTCCTGCCCGACAACCTCCTGCTGCGCGCTTTCAAGGAAGAAAACAACCTGCAATATCTGGTGAAAAGCGAACGTGAGCAGACCTACCGTTTCTCGCTTTACTTCAACACCAAAGCCGATACCCTTCCCACGGTCAAGGGACTGGATTTCGACGAAAAGGATGCTTTCATCATCGAGAACACGGAACGGAACGATACCATCCGCTACTGGATCAAGGATACAACGCTTTGTGAGCGCGATACTTTGACCCTGCAACTGGGTTATCTCGCTACGGACACGCTGGGAAAACTGGTGCCCAGGACAGATACCCTGCGCATGGTGAACAAAATCAACAGACAACGCCGCCTGGCCATGGCTGAAGAAGCCCGCAAGGAGAAAGAAAAAGAGCGTAAAAAACGGGCTAAAAAAGGAGATACACTGGCTGTTGAAACCAAATTCCTGAAGATCAGTGTAGACGCACCGTCCAGCCTGGATCTGAACCGTAACATTACGCTGACTTTCGATGAACCGCTGGAAAGCATTGATACCACGGCTATCCACATCAGCCAGAAAGTAGATACCATCTGGGAAGAAAGACCTTTCATCTTTCTCGCCGACAGTGTTGTCCCCCGGAAATACCAGATCCTGGCCGACTGGCAACCCGGACAGGAATACCGGCTGAACATTGACTCGCTCGGATTCAAGGGTATTTATGGACTTTACACAAACAAAGTGGAAAATACGCTGAAGGTCAAGACACTTGAAGACTACGGAACGCTCTATCTGAACATCGTTGGAGCCGGGCCCCATGCCATCGTGCAACTGCTCAACTCAACCGATGCCGTCGTACGCCAGCAACCCGTCAGCGACAAGAAGACATGCGACTTCTACTTCCTGCAGCCAGGAACCAAATACTATATCCGCCTGTTCAACGATGACAACAACAACGGAGTATGGGATACAGGTAACTATGCAGACAAGATCCAGCCGGAAGAAGTGTTCTATTTCCCCAAAGTGTGGGAAATGAAAGCCAACTTCGAGTTTGAAGAGACATGGAACATTCATGCCCTCCCGCTGGACAAGCAGAAGCCCGACGAAATCAAGAAACAGAAACCGGAAGAAAGCAAGAAAATAAAAGACCGGAATAAAGAACGTGCAAAGAAACTAGGAAGGACTTGACAAACATGATAAAGAAAATCATCCTTTGCCTCTGCCTCCTGATGGGAGGCATGGCAGCACAAGCTCAATGCGGTGCCGAGAACACGGCCATCAAACCGGGAGAAACTTTATCCTACCGGCTGAAGTTCAACTGGAAGTTTATCTGGGTAAATGTCGGCTGGGCCAAAATGACGGTAAACACCACGACCTATAAAGGCCAGCCCTGCCTGCAGACAGACCTTCTGTCGTTCACCAAACCCAGTATCGACAAGTTTTTCAAGATGCGCGACACCCTGACCTGTATCACTACAGAAAAACTAGAACCGCTTTACTTCCGCAAAGGAGCCGAAGAAGGCAAACGCTACACAGTAGATGAGGTCAATTTTTCCTACCGCAACGGAAAATGTATCGTCGACCAGCAGCGCAGTGTGAACCGGGGTACTCCCGACAAGCATCACGATGAAATGCCGGTCTGCGTCTATGACATGCTGAGCATCCTGCTTCAGGCACGTTCGTATGATCCCACCGACTATCGTCCGGGGCAAAAAATCCTGTTTTCCATGGCTACGGGACGAGCCATAGAAAAACAGACCCTGATCTATCGCCGCAAAGAAAACTACGAAGCAGAAAACGGAGTGACATACCGCTGTCTGGTTTTTTCACTGGTGGAATACACCAAAGAAAATAAAGAAAAAGAAGTCATTACTTTCTATATCACCGACGACCTGAACCATCTGCCGGTCCGTCTGGATATGTACCTCAACTTCGGCTCTGCCAAGGCTTTCCTCAGCGATATCAAAGGAAACAGATATCCGCTGACTTCCATCGTCAAGACGAAGTGACATCTTCCTTTCACAGGAGGGTAAACTTCACTTCATATCATATCATTTCCCTGGAGAGAACACCGGTTTTCTTCAGGGAAAATTTTTGTTTCGTGCCGGTGAAACTGTTGTTTTATGCTGGTGAAACTGCTGTTTCATGCTGGTGAAACTTTTGTTTCGTGCTAGTGGAACTTTTATTTTCTGCTGGTGGAACTTTTGTTTTCAGTCAGTGGAACTTTTATTTCATCCTGGTGGAACTGCTGTTTCGTGCAGAAAACACCGACGGATCATCTGCAAGAAATTCCCCAAACGAAAGCATTATTCCGCTCCATCCATACCTGAAAGTCCCGGTATTTCCTGCAAAGTCTGATTCAAATTCTTCGTAAAAATACTTCGTCATACAAGATTTCTCTGTAATTTTAAGCGCTTTTAATTATTAAACTTACATAATATTTCTATGAAAAATATTCTGACAATCATCACCTTGCTGCCGACACTGCTTTGCGCTCAGGAGTGGAAAGCCGGAGACTGGCCGGTTTTAAGGCACTATGACCAGCAACATTTGTATCAGATAGCTTTGCCTCTTGGGGGAATAGGTACAGGAACCGTATCATTAGGCGGACGGGGAGAACTCCGCGACTGGGAAATCATGAACGTGCCCGGCAAGAAATACAGTACCGTCACCACCGGCAACAACGCCCCTTTCTTTGCCATTTATACGAAACCCGAAAAAGGAGAAGCACAGACAACCCTGCTGGCAGGAGCACTGTATGATCAGGAATATCTGCACTACGAGGGAAGACCCGTAAACCACCACGGACTGCCCCGGTTCAAGAACAGTTCATTCGATGCAGCCTACCCATTCGGACAAGTACATCTGTCGGATAAGGAAATCCCGGTTGAAGTGACCGTCAAAGGATTCAACCCGCTTGTTCCGGGTGATGCCGAAGCCAGCGGAATTCCCATAGCCGTTCTCTGCTATGAGGTAACAAACACATCCCAGACCCCGGTCGATGTATCTATCTGCGGTTCCATCAGAAACTTCATCGGCAAGGACGGCAGCAAGTTTGTGACCGACTGGAAAGGAGACTATATACCTGTCGGCTGCAAAGACAACAGGAACATCTATAAGTCAGCTCAAGGATTACAGGGAATTTATTTCTGTTCGGAAGGAGTGGAAAAGACAGATCCTGCCTACGGAAACATGACCCTGGTCACCAATGCCCCCGAAGGTGTCACCTATCGGACTTCCTCGAAAGCTGACGACTGGAGCAACGGTATTCTGGGCTTCTGGGACGACTTCAGTGCAGACGGTGAACTGACGGAAATGAGTAAACAATATGATGCCGACCCGATGGCTTCCCTTGCAGTAAAAAAGAAACTGGCTCCCGGGGAAACCCGTTCATTCACTTTCTTCCTCACCTGGAACTTCCCCAACCGGAAAGCATGGTCATCTTCTGTAATCGGCAATTACTACAGTCAGCAATATCCTGATTCCTGGGAAACAGCACGGAAAATAATCCCTCAAATGCCGGAACTGGAGAAACGGACCTTGGAATTCGTCAACAGCCTGCTGGAATGTTCTTATCCGGATGTAGTCAAAGAAGCCGGATTATTCAACCTCGCAACCCTACGCTCACAAACGGTATTCCGCATTCCAAGCGGTCACCTGATGGGATGGGAAGGTGTGATGGACAGATTCGGCTCATGTATGGGCTCGTGCACCCACGTATGGAACTATGAAACGGCTACGGCTTTTCTGTTCGGTGACCTGGCCAGAACCATGCGGGATGTGGAATTCAACTACGCGACAAAGGACAACGGACTGATGAACTTCAGAGCTGCCCTGCCCCTTTCAGAGGCAGCCAAAGGCAACAGTGCAGCAGCCGACGGTCAAATGGGCTGCATCATGAAATTCTATCGGGACTGGCAGCTATCCGGCGATTCCCGATTCCTGAAAGAAAACTGGGCACAAGTCAAGAAGGTATTGAGCTATGCATGGACCGAACATGGCTGGGACGGTAACCAGGATGGCGTAATGGAAGGATCACAACACAATACTATGGACGTAAACTATTTCGGTCCTAACCCACAGATGGGATTCTGGTATCTCGGAGCATTAAAAGCAGCCGAAAAAATGGCACATGCCATGAAAGACCGGGCATTCGAAAAGAAATGCAGAACTCTTTTTGAAAATGGTTCGGAATGGTTAGACAACAATCTGTTCAACGGGGAATACTATGAGCACAAGATCACAGATCCGGAAACCTTTGAATTCCTCGACATGAATGATCCGGATACAAAGATCCCGGACTTCCAGCTCGGGAAAGGATGTCTGGTAGACCAGCTGGTAGGCCAATACATGGCACATATCTGCGGACTGGGATATCTGGCAAAGAAAGAGCATATCCGGACAACACTGAAAAGCATCATGCGATACAATTTCAAGGAAGACTTCAGCCGGCATTTCAACAATATGCGGTCATACGTTCTTGGTGATGAAGCCGGACTTCTCATGGCATCCTGGCCCAAAGGAAGACTGGAAGTTCCTTTCCCCTATTTTGCAGAAGTCATGACCGGCTTTGAATACTGTGCAGCCACAGGCATGATTTATGAAGGCATGGAGGAAGATGCCCTGAAGTGCATCCGGGCAATCCGGAACAGACACGACGGAGCAAAGAGAAACCCGTTCAACGAGACAGAATGCGGACACCACTATGCCCGGTCAATGGCCAGCTGGTCTGCCATACTTGCCATGAGCGGTTACAATTACTCTGCTGTCGACCAAAGCATGCGATTCACCTCCCGCCCCGGTACTTATTTCTGGAGCAACGGAAGTTCATGGGGAACATGCACCATAAGCCACAAGGACATCACGGTCCGTGTAGTCAAGGGCTCCCTGAAACTGTCCGCTTTAACAGTCGGAGAGAGAACGGTCAGACTGAAAAACTTCGCCCTTTCAGAAAAAGAAAGCCAGACTGTCAGTCTGAAAAAATAGCGGTATCTGTCTTAAGTCTTATTCTGCTTTCAGAATCGTACTGTCGATGGTAGTATTCACTCTGTGATTGTCTTTCAACCGGAAACTGCCGTACAACTCCAGGAAGAAAGCAAATAACTTCTGGTCTGTAGAACTGCTTGAACGGACATCCTCGTAATAGTCCGAATAGTCCAATATCCCCCTTCGCCCGTTGTCCGGCATCCCGCTATGTACAAAAGACATCTGTGCCGGCAACGGGCGCTTGCCTGTCTGATTAAGCACATTGAACTGTGCATACAGCTGATTCTTCTTCCGCTTGTCTGCTTCGGTGATTTGTATATCCCTGCAATGCTTCTGGCTTATTGTCATAAAAGCAATATGCCGCCAATGCTGCCACCAGGTTCATTAAGAAAGAAGTTATTGACAAACCTGTACCTTGAATATATCGGTTTCGCTATATTCTTGAGTATGTCATTAAAACTCCTCAAAGAACCTTGGAGAATTCCTTATTAAAGAAATTTTGATGAGTTTTCTTTGGTCATCAGGGTTGCATATGACAATTGTAAATTATAGATTCACTTTAAAGCATATTGGCAGAATTAATTTTTGTTAAAAACATATTAATATATAGCGTCGTTTATTTATGCTATATTAATTTATGCTATATTAATTTATGCTATATTAGCAAATATTTTAACAAAGAATAATCAAACACCAAGGAAAACTATGAAATATCTATGCACAATCGTAACATTATTTTTACCCATCTACTTGAATGCGCAAGAAATAAATGGGGTAGTGAAGGACGAAACAAACAACCAACCTTTGGAGGGAAGTTTTATCACCCTGTTGTCCTGCCCACAAAAAGAGTTGATTGCTTCCACTTATACAGAAGCTGATGGAAAATTCAGTATTCAAGGATTGTCGAATGACAGCACCTTTCTTCTTGTCAGGACATTAGGATATAAAGATTCATTAATCGCTCTTCCACCACTTCACGAAGATATTTCATTAGGAGAAATACGGATACCTTTGAACACGGACATTGTTTTGGACGAGGTGGTTGTTAAGGCAAAACCTTATGTGCTGCGTAAAGATGTGGACCGTATCGTCATGTCACTTCCCAAAATCAGCCAGTTGACGAAAAATAACACGATATGGGGAATGCTCCGATACACTCCCATGCTTAAAGTGGATGAAGTGCAGGGGTTGGGTATGCTTGGCAAGCAAAATCTGGTTGTTTATATCAATGGGCGTAAGTCCTCCATGTCCGGGACGGAAATTCAAAACTACTTGAAAAGTGTTCCCGCAGACAATATCAAGACGATAGAATTGATTACCAATCCGGGGAGTAAATTCAATGTCGATGCTCAGACGGGTATTGTGAATATCACATTAAGACGGAATGAAGGTGAAGGAGTGAAAGGTTTTGTGTCCGCTCAAATGTGGCAAACTCACTATAACAAGCAAATCGCTTCATTGAACCTGAACTACGTAAAAAGAAACATTGATTTGAAAACTACTTTTTCGGCCCGTAACCTGGCAGACTGGAATAAGTCGGAAAGTGAAGTCTTGTTTCCGAAAACGGGAGCAATGACTGAACGAAATTCTACTTACGAAAACCGGAGGCAGCTTTATTCCGGCAATCTTGATTTTTCGTTTCGGCCCACAGAGAAGCAGGTTCTGGGAATGGTTGTTGATTTCAGTCTATGGGACGGTAATCCCAAGAACCGTACAGTTTCACGATATACATATCAGAATGCTCAGACTGTGCCGGACTCCCTATTGTCCAGCCAACTCGACACGCATACGAAAACCAACCGGGCGGCAATTAATTTGAACTATACATTCAACTTTAACTCGAATAATAAATTGGCGCTGGATGTGGACTACCAATATTATAAGACCAATCAGAACGAAGTATATTCCTCCACTCTTTTGGAAGATGACACGAAAGACATTCCACAGACTGGTTACGTGCAACATCTTCCTCAAAGCAATCATTTGTGGATGGGGCAGTTGGAATATACAGCATTGCTGCACAGCAATCATAAGATAATAGCAGGGGCTGATGGGTATATCTCGGACTCTCGAAATGAAAACAGCTATTCCCATTTGTACAATCTTACGGAGCAAGAGTATCCAGGTAGCCGTTTCGACTATCAGGAGAAAGAACTTTCAGGTTACTTGTCCTATGAGAGCAATTGGGGAGAAAAGCTTTCCAGTGCGGTTGGGGCCAGAGCAAAATATACTCACACGAGAGGAGAGCTGGTAAAACCGGAAAGACAAGTTTCCTCGCATCATTACTGGAAAGTGCTTCCTTCCCTTTCGTTGACTTTTATTCCATCGGAACGGCATTATTTGTGGTACAGTCTGGCAACCCAGCATACCTATCCGATGTATGAATATCTCAATCCTTTTAAGAATTACCAAAGTCCGACTGTCTGTTCCACCGGTAATGTAGACTTGAAACCCTCTTATACTGTATTTCAAGAGTTGGGCTATTATCTGAACAGTCAATATATGTTCTCTTTATCCCAGTATGCGACTCATGATGCGGTTGATGTCCTTACAGTTGCAGATGGTAATATGGAGATTACATCACCTGTAAATTATGGAAAAGAAACCGGATGGCGACTCACCGCTAATATTAACCAGGCATTCTTTCAGAACAGATGGTTTTTAAATATGACCTTTATGGGGCAATATGCCCATTATCAAGGACATTATGCCGATATTAATATCGACAAAGATGGATTCTATGGCGAACTGAATATGGATAATACGATTGTGTTGTCCGAAAAATATTCATGGAATTTGCTGTGCAACTATCAGTTCCGTACTTCCGAGAAACGGTTGATGACGAAAACGGAATCGGATATGAGAGGAAGCATAGAGATTCGGAAGAATATAAAGAAATGGGCTTTTTCTGCCTCTTACTATCGTTCCTGGAATTATAATGGAAACAATTACTCTTCTATAAGAAAGCGTACTTACCTCACTTCTGATATGGAAAGTTCTACATTTTCTCAAGGTGAATATCAAGGGGTGATGCTTCGTGTTTCTTATAATTTTGGTAATAAAAAAGTAAAGAGCGGTAAGAAACATCAAATGATTATCAGCAACCAAAAAGACCGTTATAGCGGCAATAAATAAGGACATTCAGTAAATAGAATAAAATTAGCCAGCTAATTCATACACAAAGTATTGTGAATTAGTTGGCTTTTTTTATTTTTAGGTATTCCCAGAAAATAAGATTTGACGGCCCAAACAAGGGAAATTCACTCAACTCTGGGCTTTACAGATATTATAAAAAATATCGCAAGAGTTTTCATGAGAGTGAACTTGGCAGACTTCATTCGGTGTTTCCGCTTGAGCGTATGGCAAAGACTATGGGCCTGTCGGATATGATTTACTGAAAAAAATCAGAAGAAGTTATCAGACTTCTTCCGGAACGTCATGTCCTGTTGACAACAGTATATGAAAAAATACAGAAAATGGCATATGAAGTGATTATACTTTGAGCATATTTTCTTTGCAAAAAATATCCACAGTTTCAATATTCTCTTTTTCATCAGTAATTATTATCTTTACTGCAAATCCTGATTACCATCGGACTGGACATTGCAGACATCGGGAAAGGTACCGGAATGATGCTGGTTACCACCGTTTTTCTGGCTTACAGTACGACGCTGTCCTCTGGATTTCCCTCGTTTGATGTATTGAAGCGCTTTTAATTATTAAACTAACAGCATATCCATGAAAAATATTCTGAAGAAGTCCGGTTACCGGCCCGTTTTAAAACGATTCAGCCTCGTTTCCCTATATGCCCTTCCATTATTAATGGCAGGTGCATGCCAACAACCTAAATCACAGACTACCATCCAGGATAAAGATTCCTGTGTAGTACAGAATCCTGTCATCACCGTACGATACAGCGCAGACCCGTCTGCCCGTGTCTTCGGAGATACGCTCTACATCTATCCCAGCCACGACCGTGACCAGGCACAATGGTGGGATATGGAAGATTATTATGCTTACTCTACCACTGATTTATGCCATTATAAAGATGAGGGCCTGATCTTTGAACCATTCAAGCAAACTACATGGGCAAAGAAATACGCCTGGGCTCCCGACTGTATAGAGAAAAACGGCAAATATTACTTTTATTTCCCTACCGATCAGGATCATATAGGAGTTGCTGTCGGAAACACACCTGTCGGACCATTTAAAGACCCTTTAGGTAAACCTCTTGTATCAAGGAACAGTCCGGGAATAGCAGCTCCACGTGACTTTATCGATCCGGCAGTCTTCATCGACGATGATGGCACAGGATATCTGCTTGTCGGACAAAATGCGCTGAACATCATCAGGCTGAATGATGACATGATTTCCTATAGTTCTAAGCCCGTAGTTCTGGATAAAGTCAAAGACCTCCCCCATTTCTTTGAAGCAATCTGGATTCACAAAAAAGATAAAAAATATTATTTGTCTTATTCCGATGGGGTCGGTATCTCCTACTGCATGGCTGATTCCATCTATGGTCCTTATGAATACAAAGGCAGAATTCTGGATGAAGTAAACAGTGGAACCAATCATTCCTCAATTGTTGAATATAAAGGCCAGTGGTATCTGTTTTACCATACGGCAGACCTGGCACTGGCTACAATCACGGCAGATTCTCCAGACCGGAAATATATACAATGGAGAAGATCCGTCTGTATGGCTCCTTTGTTTTATAACGAGGATGGGACCATACAGCCCGTCAAGCAGTCTTCATCTATAAAGATTCCTAAAATCAACTGACTCAAACTAATATGAAAAAGATCAAACTAGGACTTCTGCCGCAAATCCTGATTGCCATCGGACTGGGCATTGCTGCCGGAACTGTTTCACCGGCACTCCCTGTACGCATTTTCGTGACATTCAACGCCCTCTTCAGCCAGTTCCTGAACTTTATTATTCCACTGATCATTGTGGGACTGGTCACTCCGGCCATTGCAGACATCGGGAAAGGTGCCGGAAAGATGCTGGTCGCCACCGTTCTTCTGGCTTACAGTGCGACACTGTTCTCCGGATTTCTTTCGTTTGGTGTAGGAGAAACCTTCTTCCCCAGCCTCATCACACAAAATATTCCTTTATCGGAAATCAGTGAAGCCAAAGGTGTTGAACCGTTCTTTACCATATCGATTCCGGAGCCGCTCAATGTCATGACAGCACTTGTCATGGCCTTCACTGTCGGACTCGGGCTGGCTCATCTGGATACCGGTTTCCTGAAAAATGTCTGCAACGATTTCAAGGAAATCATTGTCAAAACCATACAGGCCGTCATCCTTCCTTTGCTCCCGATTTATATCTTTGGCATCTTCTTCAACATGACCCATTCCGGACAAGTGTTTCACGTCCTGGCGGTCTTTGTCAAGATCATCGGAATCATCTTCCTCATGCATATCTTTCTGCTGATATTCCAGTACTGCATCGCAGGACTGCTGGTACGCAAGAATCCGTTCCGTCTGCTGGGAACTATGATGCCGGCTTATTTCACTGCTTTAGGTACACAGTCTTCAGCGGCCACCATTCCTGTCACACTGAAACAGACGATCCGGAACGGAGTACACGAAGGGGTTGCAGGATTTGTCATTCCCCTGTGTGCCACCATTCATCTTTCAGGAAGCACCCTGAAGATCGTAGCCTGCGCACTGGCACTGATGATGATGCAAAACATTCCTTATGACTTCCAGATGTTTGCCGGATTCATATTCATGCTGGGGGTAACCATGGTAGCAGCTCCGGGAGTTCCGGGTGGAGCCATTATGGCTTCTCTCGGTATCCTGTCGTCCATGCTGGGGTTTGACGAAAACGCACAGGCACTGATGATCGCGCTGTATATTGCCATGGACAGTTTCGGTACGGCATGTAATGTTACCGGCGACGGAGCCCTGGCTCTTATCATCGACAAATGGTTTGGAACGCCAAAGACCTGAAACATTTCTGATTTTTTGCTGAGAAATCTGAGAAATAAGTATATAACCAGCTGAATATCACGCATACTTATTTTCTCAGATTTCTTCCGCAATATGGCAACCTGCTTTTTATCTAACTTTGTCAGGCAGTTGAAAACAACCCATAACAGCTGTAAACAGTTTCATTTATTTACTTTTATCTTTAATCTCATGAAAAAAGAAATATGCCTGTCCTGCCTGACAGTTTGCACTATTTTGCTGGCCTGTTCTACACCGTCAGAAAAATCCGTCCGGTCTGCTGCCAGCGTCATACCAGTAGATCTGGAACATGCCGGAGCCTTACAAGCCTCCCAGTGGTTTGATACAATCATGTATGTCCCTCTGGAAACGAGTGACTCATTCCTGTTTTCCAATATCAGTCACCTAAAGGTCAGCCACGACCAGAATATCTATTTTATATCCGACAAGTCATTTTTCCTGTTTGACGGACATACCGGAAAAGGCAAACTGAAAATATCCAGATTAGGAACAGGCCCTGACGGATATGCTTCCCTGTTCGACTCTTACATAGATCCCGAAACGCAGGAAATTGAATTGCTTGACAACAACGGAAAGAAAATTGTGGTTTATGACAAAGAGGGTAATCACCTGCGTTCCTTTGCCATTCCGTTCATGTCATTCACGCTGACCAAAACAGATCAGCATAATTATTGGTTCTACAACAACAATCTTCCTTCAGAAGCCTGCAACTATAAAGTGGCACACTATAATCGTATAACGGAAAAATCAGAAGAAGCATACGATTCAATTGATCCTCATCTGGCCGAATACTTCTTTATCGAAGACGAAAAGAACCTGGTTACACAGGGTAATAGCATGCTCTATCATGCTTCGCCAACGGATACTGTTTACCGGATTCAGCCAGGGAAAGGTATGGAAGCAGCCTATATACTCGACATGGGAAAGAACAAGGCTCCCCAGACATTTTATTCCAATCACTTCAAGGATATCATGGAATTTGTGGAAACAGCCAACAAGCATGATTATGTCTTCGAGCTTCCTACCCTGGCTGCCAATGACAGTCTGATCGCCATAGGTTGCATGAAGCAAGGACAACTCTACATTACCCTTCATGCTTCCCGAAGCGAAAAGACCGTCACATTCTCAGCCTTCCAGGATGATTTCCATTTCTCTGCACCTCTCCCTCTGGATAATCAAAATATCCCTTTCTGCCTGGACAATGAATTTCTATATCTGATCATAACCGCAGAACAGCTTACAGACTGGCAAAAAGAAGGCGACCGGAAGGAGCTGATGAATGAATGGATGAAACAACAACATATCAATGAGTATTCAAATCCAATTCTCATGAAATGCAGACTAAAATAAAGAAGACTTATTCTTCTTTTGACGCTTCCGCCAGCTGGGACGCAAGCTCTTCCATGTTTTCAGGAGAAGCAGCCCATGCGAACTTTACCTTTCCATCCTTGCCGATAATCACACAGCGAGGAATGGAAAGTGCGCCACGTTCGTTGCCGAAGATATCGTAGATTTCTTTTTTGAAAGCTTCCTGCGCACGCACATGCTCTCCCATCAGATCATAATGAGTTGCCATCTTGCGCCATTTGGCATCATCATCCGGACGGTCAATAGAAAGATACAGCAATACAATATCGTTCTTTTTGGCATACTCCTGCAAGGGCTTTACATGAGCGAATGATTCCCGGCAGGGACCGCACCAGGTAGCCCATATATCCATAAAGATGACCTTTCCTTTATATAAGTCAGTAACCTCCTTCAACGTCTTGGCCTTGTCCACATTCGGGAAATGGATATAATCGGGAATTTCAGCCTGATTGAAAGCCTTGTTTTTGGCGATGGCCTTATCTATTAGCGGCTGCCATTTGCTTTGCGGATGCATTTGTCTGAATCGTTCCTCCAACGGAAGTATCTCCGGATCATATTTCTCCTCGTTTGCATCCATCAGGAAGAGTAATGCCATGGCCGTTTCCTGCGCCTGACCTGTAAGGTTCTTTTCAATATAGTGGAAAATCAATTTATAGGGATTTTTCTTCAGATCTTCGTCTATCGGTTCTCCTTTGATATAGTAGGTAATGCCGGCATTGTTATAGACTACTTCATGGAAAGCGGGCGAGAACGTGCTGGCCGGATGATTTACCTGACAGAATTCCATCATCTTTTCCCATTCCTTGAGCCAGCTTTGCCTGGTGGCTTCGGAATGACGGTTGGCAATACCGAACAGCTGGTTCTGAAAAGCCCACATCACCTGCATGCGCGCATTTTGCCGTGCTTTTTCATACAAGTCTTTGTCTACTCCCTGCATCTTTTCATCCAGGGCAAGAACCTGATCCTGCAGTTTCCTGCTTACAGAACTGGCAACAGTATCCCGGGTAATATTCCATTTGTCTCCTTGTCTTGAAAGTACGTCAAACACATCCTTTCCCAGTTCGTCCATCAGTTCAGACACTTCCATATTTTTTTCATTCTTGCCTTCCAGTATCGAAACAGACTTTGCAGCTGCGGCATCAATCTGCAAACGATACTTTTCTCCCTCTGCAATAAAAGAACCCAGATAACGCTTTCCCCACAAGAACAGGCGTATCTGTTCGTACCCGTTACCGGGAAGTGTGAGACTGAACGTGCTGTCCGCATTCAGCCACAAGGTGTCCTGTGCCTGCGAATTAAACATTCCGTCAATGGATTTCTGATACACAATGGTTCCACCGGCCAGATTCTTTACAGAACCAGTAATCTGAATTTCATTTGAATGACTGCATGAAGCCAGGACGCCCCCGAAAAGACTCAATGACAAAAATAAAATGTGTTTGGTTTTCATGAATATAGTGTTTAAGTTTTAGTACATATTTTATGCGTTTCAAAGATAGAAAAATTTTACCTTTGTGAATATGGAAGGAGATTATTTTATGTGGAGAAGATGGATGACAGGATTCCTGATATGGATATCGGTTTCCCTGACAATAAAAGCACAGATTCCTGATAGTATCGCACTGACGCTGGAAGAATTTGCCCGACGTGCAGAACTATTCGGTAAAACCCTGCCTCAGGAAAAAGTAGCCTTACATTTCGACAACACCAGTTATTATCAGGGTGATGACATCTGGTTTCAGTGCTATGTAGTCACTTCTGACCTGCATACTCCTGCAGAGTGGAGCAAGACGTTGTATGTGGAGCTGTTGAATCCCGGAGGTGAAACAGTATCCAGACAGATTCTGCCAATAAGAAACGGGCGCTGCCATGGCCACTTCGCTTTGACACAACTTCCTTTCTATTCAGGATTTTACGAAGTGCGTGCTTACACCAAATACATGTTGAACTTTGATGAAGCCTCAGTCTTTTCACGCATCATTCCTGTCTTCGATAAGCCGGAAGAAGCAGGAAATTATGTGGAAAAGAAAATCAGACCGCGTGTAGGGAAATATCCACAGGAACGTAAATGGCCACGGAAAGAGAAAAAACTCAATCTCAGGTTCTATCCTGAAGGCGGATATCTAGTGAAAGACATACCGGTACGTATCGCTTTCGAAGCCACGGATGCATACGGTAATCCGGTAGAAATATCTGGCCGGATAATCAACAGAAAAGGAGATGAACGCCTGACTTTTGCTACAGAGCATGAAGGAAAAGGAAGTTTTACTTATAGGGCAGGTACGGAAGAAGACCGTGTAGAAGTTATCTGGAACGAGAAGAAATTCCGCTTTGACCTGCCGGAAGCAAGAGAGCAGGGCTTTGTCTGTTCCGTTGATAACCTCAGTTCACCAGACAGTCTGCTCGTGACGGTACAGAAGAACAGCCGGACGCCAGGGAATGTATTGGGAATGGGAGTGCTCAGTGGCGGAAAACTATATCATTTCTGTATGCTGACGGTCACCCATAACCGTCCTGTCCGCTTCAAACTGGACAAACAGGCCTTACCCGCCGGAGTGGCACAAGCCGTCTGGTTCGATCACTCGGGAAGTATTATAGCCGACCGTCTGATGTTTATAGGCCAGCCCGACACTTTATCTGTCGCAGTTCAGTCAGATAAAAATTCTTATCAGCCCTATGATTCGATCCGGCTGGATTTTGAAGTAAAGGATGCCAAAGGCCATCCCATACAAGCTCCCCTGTCAGTTTCCGTACGTGACGGATGGCAGGAAGTCGAGAACCGTCATTCTCTGCTGACCGATCTTCTGCTGATGTCAGATATCAAAGGATATGTCCATCAGCCCTCATGGTACTTCGAGTCTGACGATCTGAACCATCGGCGTGCACTGGATGATCTGCTTATGGTGCAAGGCTGGAGACGCTACGACTGGGAACGTATGGCCGGAAGAAGCCCTTTTGAACTGAAGTATATGCCTGAACAGGGTATCGAACTGCACGGAAAAGTCGTGTCAATGGTGCGCAGCAAGCCACGCGCCAATGTGGAAGTTACGGCATTTCTGGCTTCTCCCGGAGATGATCCGGAAAGCAAGAATCAAAAATTCTTTGATCTTTTTACCACAGACAGTCTGGGACGTTTCTCGTTTGTTTCTCAGATAGAAGGGAAATGGAATCTGATTCTGGCCGCAACCGAGAAAGGAAAAAAGAAAGATTACCGCATTGTACTGGATCGTGTATTTGCTCCATCTCCCCGCATATATCCGCTGGCTGAAATGCAGGTTAGAGTTGCCGGAGAGGAGGAAGGATCTAGCTTATCTGTCAGTGAACCTGCTGACACGCTGGAAACCGAAGAGGACTACAAACTACTGCTCAAGGCATACGAAGATTCATTAAAGCGGTCGGGTATCAATGAAAAAATACATCACCTTGATGAAGTAGTAATCAAAGCCCGCAAACGCGACAAGGCCCATGATGTATATCAGGCGCGTACCAAATCCATTGCTTACTATGATGTCGCTTCTGAAATGGATGACATCCAGGACCGGGACATATATATTGGTAATGATATCCACGACCTGATGATGAATATGAATCCAAGCTTCTATCTGGAATCCGCCCCCTCTGGAAGAGAGTACTTACTGTACAAAGGACGTCTGGCTCTTTTCGTCATCAACTATGAACGCACCTTCCATGAAGAAATGGATTTCAATAAATACCGGAACCTAAGTCTGGAATCCATCAAATCTGTTTATATCAGTGAGGATCTCGGAACCATGTGCCGCTATGCCGATCCGATGTTTACTCCTATGAACATTGACAAGATTTATGGCTGTGTCGTATTAATAGAAACATTGCCGGAAGAAGAAGTCTCGGTCAAAGGAGCCAAAGGAGTTCGCAAAACCTGGCTCGAAGGATATAGCAAGGTTAAGGAGTTTTATTTACCTGATTACCGGATATTGCCCCGCGAGGGAGATTACCGACGGACATTATACTGGAATCCGGAACTGATGCCTGACAAAGAAGGACGTGCTACCATCCAGTTCTACAACAACAGCCGCTGCCGCCGCCCACGTGTTTCGGTAAATGTACTGGATGCCGACGGACGTATAGGAGTATTCGAACACTGATCATAAAAAGAGAGGCCATCCCCAATGCAAATACAGCTAGTGAAATTTATATAGTTTTATTGCACGACAAACAAACTTTCACTATATTTGTGCCGTTCCTCAAAATGGGGAGCAGACATATTAAACGAAAGAGCGTTTTTAATATTATCCTGTTATGAAATCTGGACAATTTCAAAGAATGAGGATAATAGACAAGAACGCTCACGCTGATGTTATATACCTACTTCAGGTTATGGAGTAGTCTATATATCGTTTGGCGTGGGCTATTGTTTATTACTCATTCTCAGGCAGTCCAGAGCCTCATAACAGTAATATTCATAGTTCCCACGCTTTTTCTGTATGTCTATACATAAACTTTGTTAGCTTTGGGAACTAGGCAATAATAATACTTATAAAACAGATCTAGAAAGAATAAAAATGTCTTGTGCTTGATTTTAAGAATGTTCTTGTGTGTAAATACACCATGTAGTTTAAATATTAGGTAACTAAATATCGGAACATTATGAATGTTGTCAAGTGGTTAATAGATTGCAGCCATTTTGGGTAATGCGGTAGTATCAAATTTTTAAAAGTCTATGTTTATGAAGAAAAAAACTTTTTTTATTTTATTATCAACATATTTGTTTTCTTCTTGTTGCGAAGGAGAATATACAGTGAGTAAAGTTGGTTGGTATGATAAAGGAGAATTGGTTTCTCGTGATGCATACGCCAAAATCAGTATAGATGATGATTGTATAACCATACAACATCTAGAATCAGGTGAAGAAAAAAAAGAGAAAGCATATATTCTTGAAAAGAAAATTAGTTTTGGTGAAACTCGTTATAAAGCAATAGATTCGGAAAAACGTATTGGAATATTAAAAGTAAAATGGTTTAGCAATAAAATAGTAGGAGAAGATGATAAAGGTAATGAGTTTTATTATATCACTAGATAACTATAAAATCTTTATTAATCAGATTGTAAAAATAAAATATGAATAAAGAGGAATTAGAACAGGCCGCAATAGATGCATGGCAGAAGCAAAGGCTAGAAATTCTAAAAACAGATAAAAGATACTGTCGAATAAATAGGAAAAGTAAATTTATATACATGCTTATAATTGCAAGCTCTTTTATTTTAGGAATGTTATTAGGATATCATTGTGCATCTGATTTTGAAGGATTTTTACAAAAAATAATTTTTGTAATACCTGCTTTCATAATTTGTTATATAGGTGATTCTTTTGGTGAATTAATTAGAGATAGTATGACGGAGAAAATAGTATCAGAATTGAGAGAATGCTTCATCCAAAAATATATAAAAAAGCATTCCGATTAGCAGTGAATCTTTTATTTGGATAGATTTTTTTAATCAATAAAATGATTGAGGAACTACACTTATTAACAATAATTATGTTATATGAAAAGAATACTCATATTGATATTAGCTGTAATAACTCCGGTATTAGTTTGCTCTGAATCTTTGAAAGTTGATAAATTGAGAGCAACTAAAATGAGCATATCGTCTTTAGATTCTAATGGGGATTGGAATTATTCTGGTTTGATAGAAAGTAATGTGTTATGTGTACTTAATTATGATAAATCAAAAATTATAATATATTCGACTGATATTCAAGAATACGATGTCGTTAGTGTTGATGTTCAACAAAAAGGTAATAAAATTAACTTTAAATGCGTTGATAAAGAAGGGCTTAAATGCGGAATAATATTAGAAGCTGACTCTTCTAATGATGAAATTATAGATATAACAATCTATTATACTGATATGATTATATATTATAGAACAAGAGTTATATAATATTCGATTAGTTATGAAAGTTAATAAGAATAGTTGTCCGTAATTTTAATTTATTATCTTGATGGCTATTGGATTTATATCATTAAATTATGATGAAAAATATAGTTATCGGAATTGTTAATATCCTTGTTTTAATATTCACTCCATACTTTTTATTCTCTTGTCAACATGAATCAAAAAATGGTGTAAAAGCAATAAAGTCAAAAGAAATAATGACATGTCTAACACCATTTGAACAAATGGATTCTGCATTCTTCAAGGAATATAAGGAACAGAAGAAGCATATCTACATTCGCTACAAGCAGCCTGTGGAAGGATATACAGTTACTGCACTTTGTACAATGGACGAATTGGATATTATCTTTTCAGAGAATAACGGAATACATGGTAAGGCTCTGTTGAGATTTGAAAACGACAGTACCCATTTCTATATTTATAATTCTTCATTTTCCGATAGCATACTCTACTATGGTATGAAAAAGGAAATAAAGGACAAGGAAGTTATTTATATAGATTATCGTCCTATATCTGCTAACGATATTTGTTATTGCTCTACTCCGTTCTTCTTTCAAGATGTGAATTTCGATGGGAGAAAGGAACTTCTGATAAATAAATGGCAGACAAGACCGAAAGGACACAGTAGTTTTGACGTCTATGATTTACAGTCAAACCCAAAGAAATTGACAGAACCGCCTTTTGATAAATACGACCACATGACAAGAGTAGACTCTATCAATAAAACAATAACGCTTTACGAGGGAAGTCGTATCTCTGGATGTGCAGTAAGCCATACATACCAGCTACATTACAGACAGATTATGACAGGATGTGACTATATTGAAAACGTTCCTTATTTCAAGCCAATTAAAGTTCAATACTGGCATGACCTTGGGAACGATAAATATAAAGAATATATAGCAGATGGTGATTCACTAAAATTGGTGAAAAGCATAATAAGCGATAAATAATATAATCATAAGGGGCATTACAAATTACACATGTCATCCTCTTGGACACCGTCCAAATTTTGTGTGACACTGTCCAGAATTTTGTGTAAATGAAAACAGGATTCAGTTGTAAGTTTCTTCTTATATCTAGATTCTGTTTTCAAACATAAGCATAAATTGATTCATAATCAATCCTCAGTTTGAAATAGGCATTGTCCATTTCTTTTCAATCTCCATAAGCGAAAGATATATGGTCTTTTTTACAGCATCGTCCGAAGGGAATGAAAGCTTTGATTTCGTGTACTTTCTGATTTTTCCGTTTAGATTTTCAATGAGATTGGTTGTGTAGATTATTTTTCTGATTTCCAGCGGGAACTGGAAGAAAACAGTCAAATCATCCCAGTTGTTTCTCCATGAAAGTATAGCATAAGGATACTTTCCTCCCTATTTCTTTTCCAGATTGTCAAGTTCTGCGGCAGCAACTTCCTTGTTGGGTGCATTGTAGATATTCTTCATATCTACCGTAAACTCTTTCTTATCCTTATAAACAACATTTTTACAGGAGTCCCTGATTGATGTCCACACAGATTTGAGTGGATGACTGAGGGAATATGGCGCGAATGGTATCCGTAAATCTATTCAGATTGTCGTACAGGCAATCAGTATATCCTGCCTCACTCCACGGGTTTTTAAATTGATCAGGACGACCATTCAGAAAGAAGAACTTTCCGATTTACCTACCCCATACCTAGAACCTCCTTCAAGCTCTTTTCCAATGCCTAGGCATGCAACAACTTCAGGAACTTGCTTACATCGGCTCTGTCTTGAACTGGCTAAGGAACTCCATACTTAATACCTCATCAGGCACTACTTGATTCTTTTCTTTCATAATTTTCTTCATTCTGTAAATAAATAAAAATACGGAACTCTATTTGAATCCCGTATTTCCCATTTACACAAAATATTTTATAGTGCCTATTATAGAGAGAGGTTTGACACACTCTCCTGATCTTTGTATTTACAATCCAAAATTACTTGTTTAATTTCCAGGTAAACCCATCCTTGGTGTCTTTTACTTCAAAGCCCAAGGCAGCCAGGTTGTCACGGATCTTGTCACTGGTTGCCCAGTCCTTATTGGCTTTTGCCTGCATACGCTGTTCCAGCAACATATCAACTACCTTGCCGTATGCTTCCTCACGGGCTGCGTTGTTCTCGGCTTCTGCCTTCAATCCCAGAAGATCGAATACAAACAGATGGAATACGCTCTTCAGTTCTTCCAGATCTTCAGCACTGATGGTTGCCTTCTTGTCGATCACTGTATTGATCATGCGGGTAGCATCAAACAGATGAGAAATAACAATCGGAGTATTCAAGTCATCATTCATGGCTTCGTAGCATTTCTCACGCAAGCCCTGTGGTTCGATACCTGATGTAGCCTTCGCCGGAGTAATGCGTTCCAGATTCTTCACACCTTCCAGCAAACGTTCCAATCCCTTCTCGGCAGCCTGCAATGCTTCATTGCTGAAGTCTACGGTGCTGCGGTAATGAGCCTGAAGGATAAAGAAACGGATAGTCATCGGTGAATAAGCCTGAGTCAGCAGCTTATTGGAACCGGTAAAGAACTCATCCAGCGTTATGAAATTACCCAATGATTTACCCATCTTCTGTCCGTTGATGGTAATCATGTTGTTATGCATCCAGTAGTGTACCATCTGATGTCCTTCTGATGCAACGGCCTGTGCAATTTCACATTCATGGTGCGGGAACACAAGATCCATACCTCCTCCGTGAATATCGAAAGTTTCACCCAGGTATTTCCGTCCCATTGCCGTACATTCACAGTGCCATCCGGGGAAACCGTTGCTCCACGGTGACGGCCAGCGCATGATATGTTCCGGCTGTGCACACTTCCACAAAGCGAAGTCTGCCGGATTATGTTTCTCTTCCTGTCCGTCAAGTTCACGGGTTGTATTCAGAACGTCGTCCAGATTGCGACCGGACAACACTCCATAATGATGATCCTTGTTATATTTAGCAACATCGAAATATACAGAGCCTTTGCTTTCATAAGCATATCCGTTCTTCAGGATTTCCTCTACCAGCTGAATCTGTTCGATGATGTGTCCGGAGGCATGCGGTTCAATGCTGGGCGGCAGTACATTCAGCGCTTCCATAGCCTTATGATAACGGTTCAGATAATACTGCACCACTTCCATCGGCTCCAATTGTTCCAGACGAGCTTTCTTTGCAATCTTGTCTTCACCATCGTCTGCATCATGCTCCAGATGACCTACATCCGTAATATTACGTACATAACGCACCTTATATCCCAGATGAGTCAGGTAACGGTACAAAATATCGAAAGTAATGGCAGGACGTGCATGTCCCAGGTGGCCGTCACCGTATACGGTAGGACCACATACATACATGCCCACATGAGGAGCATGCAAAGGCACGAACAGTTCCTTCCTGCGGGTCAGTGTATTGTAAATAATCAGTTTATTTTCCATAATTTGAATGTGTTAGACTGCAAAGTTATAACTTTTTTCATATCCACCGGCAATGAGGCAATGAATTTACACCGGTAAAATCAATGAAGATATCTCCGAGGAAGGATGGGGAATGCTCTATATTATAAAAAATGTTATAAAGCAGAGATTTTTAAAGTAATTCCTTGCAGATTTCGGAAAAGTCCGTACCTTTGCAACGTGTTTTTCATAGTATTAGATTTAAGGTTAACA
>ERZ779852.34-NODE-34-length-139348-cov-6.575119_pt1 | contig 139348 bp, 120 predicted proteins | sample MGYA00511559_ERZ779852 | MGnify/ENA primary metagenome ERZ779852 (study PRJEB29588, sample SAMEA2157977) | human gut metagenome | biome: human gut; feature: human-associated habitat; material: faeces | place: Denmark | collected 2008/2010 ...
GGACTTCCAGATCCGAGAACTTGGGGACAACACCTCTGCGGGGTACATTCCCAAACTCATTTACACGATTTCCGGCAAATTCTTTGAATATGTCGAGGATTTTTCCGAACTTTACGATGAAGTTGTGCATATGCGCGATATAGTCAATTATCGGTTTGCTCACCTCTAATTTACTAAATATCTGTGATATGCGCAACTTTTTCATTATAAATATTTTAAGAAATTAATTCAACCAACAGGTTTTGCATTTGAAAGAGTTATTACACCATACAAAATCATCAATAAACAGGTCAATAGCGTTCCTTCTGATACTGACCATCTTCAGTGGCCGGATGGAGGGGCGCTCTATAGCTGTGGATGTCACCGACCGCGATACCGGCGAGGCGGTGGAATTTGCCGCTGTAGCCGTGACACGCGGCGAGCGCAATGCAGGAGGTCTGACCGACATATCGGGCCGATATGCGTTTACGCTCCCTGCAGGAGGCGGAGCATGGCATCTCAGCGTCACAGCCGTGGGATATAAGCCCTATACCTCGGAGATGAAAGTAAGCAGCGGCGACTCGCTGCAGATAGTGAAAGTGGTGCTTGTGCCGGCATATACACAGATAGGTGAGGTGGTGGTCACCGCCCGCGAGGGACGCGGACTGGCGAGCGCTTCGCTTATCGACCGTCAGGCCATGGAGCATCTGCAGCCGTCGAGTTTCACGGACCTGATGGAGATGCTACCGGGGGCGGTGAGCAAAGATCCCGAGATGGGAAAGGCCAATTTGGCTTCGCTTCGTCAGGCCGGCAATGTGTCAGCCGATGACAATTTCGATACATCCTCGCTCGGCACCTCATTTGTGGTTGACGGTGTCCCCGTCAACACCAATGCACAGATGCAGGCCACAGCCGATGCCAGCCGTGCCGACCGTCTGACCACCGGAAAGGGTGTGGACATGCGCTCGATCTCCACCGACGATATAGAGAGCGTGGAGGTGGTGCGCGGCATCGCCTCGGCCGAATATGGCGAGGTGACCTCCGGCCTGGTGAATATCAAGCGCAAATCGGGCTCGTCGGGGCTGCATGCCCGCTTCAAGGCCGACATGCAGAGCCAGCTCTTCTTCGTGGGGAAAGGTATAAAGATGCCGGGCGACGACTGGACCATGAATGTCTCGGCCGACTATCTCGACAGCAAGGTGGATCCCCGCAATACCCGCGAGAACTTCAAGCGCGTCACCGGATCGGTGCGTTCGACCAAAAAGTGGGTCTACGACAATATTTTGACCACCTGGAACACATCGCTCAACTATACCGGCACCTTCGAGCGCGACCGCAATGACCCCGACCTCACCGTCAACGGCACTGTGGACTATTACACTTCCGACAACAACAGTATCTCGTGGGACAACACCCTTACGTTTGCCTCGCCTCTGGAGAAGTTTTTCAAATCGGCGGTAATCACTGCCGGACTCAGCTACAGCATGGAGAAGCTTCACCAGGAGAAGACCGTGGCCTCCTCGCGAGTGTATCCCCTGCCGGTAAGCATGACCCCGGGACCCAACAATGTGGGATTTCTGCCGATGAAATATGAGGCCCTGCTCGATGTGGACGGCAAACCGCTGACAGCCTTTGTGAAACTGGCTACACGCTTCCGCTACAACTTCCCGATGGCTGAGAATGTGATCAAGGCCGGCGCCGAATATTCCTACAGCAAGAACTTCGGCAACGGGCAGATCTACGATATCACACGGCCTATAGTGGCCGGAAACACCGACCGTCCGCGTCCCTTCAGGGATATCCCCGGCATGAATCAGCTCTCGGCCTATGTGGAGCACACCACCGAATTGCATGCCGGCAATCATCAGCTCGATCTGCAGCTCGGACTCCGCGAGACACAGCTTCTGGGGCTCGATAGCCGCTACTATCTCAGCAACCGCCCCTATCTTGATCCCCGCATCAACGTCAAGTGGACCCTTCCTCAGACTTTTGCCGGCGGCTGGCCGATAGGGTGGGAGATAGCTGGAGGCCTGGGGTGGCACACCAAGATGCCGGTGGCAGCTTATCTTTTCCCGGATCTGCGCTATACCGATTATGCTCAGCTCAACTACTACCACAACAACGAGGCTTACCGAGTGATGAACGTCTACACGTTTGTGGAGGATCTGACCAACTACGATCTGAAGGCCGCGCGCAACTTCAAGTGGGAGGTGCGAGCCGATGTCACCTACCGCAACAACCGACTTTCGGTGACCTACTTCCGCGAGGATATGAAGGACGCCTTCCGCATGGCGCCCGTCGTGCATCGCTATGCCTACCGCCGCTATGACGCCTCGGGATACGATCCCGACGCCACCGGCCGTGCGCCATCGGTCGACGAGCTCCCCTGGACCGAAGAGAAGCGTGTAGCCACTGTAAGCCACGCTGCCAACAGTTCGAGGGTGAAGAAAGAGGGTGTGGAGTTTACCTTCGCATCCTGCCGCATACCGGTGATCAGGACACGTGTGACAGTGAGCGGCGCATGGTTTCGCACTCAGCTGAGCAACAGCGAGGGACTGTGGTTTAAACCCAACTCAGTGGTTAACGGCAAAGAACTGACCTATGCAGGGTTTTACAACGACCTCGAGGGGAACGAATACAAGAGTTTCAATACCAATTTCACCTTCGATACCGATGTCCCCCGTCTCGGGCTGGTATTCTCGGTAGCGGTGCAGAATATGTGGTTCACTTCACGGCGGATGCTCCACAAGAGCGGAGTGCCCGACCTCTATATGGATGCCGATGGCAATGTGGCACCCTTCACGCCCGATATGGCTCAGGATCCCTATCTGGGACAGCTGATCAGGGAATATTCGTCGGCTGCATTCGACGAACTGCGGGTGCCGGTGGCCACCACCTTCAATATCAAGGCCACAAAAAAATTGTGGCACGACCGTGTAGGGATAGCGATCTATGTCAACCGCCTGCTTAGCATCACTCCCGATTACTACCGTTATGGGATGCTGCAGCGCCGCTACACATCGCCATATTTCGGCATGGAGCTGAACCTTACGCTCTAAAAGTCTGAGACTTAAATATTTGAAATAATAGCTAATTCCTAATTGAAGAAAAATGAAGCGCTTTAGATATCTCTGGATGATGTTACTCCCGATGCTCGCCGTGAGCTGTGTCGACGACGATGACGATGTAGCGGGAGCAGACGACATAACAGTGTCCTTCAATAATCAGTGGCCCGAAGGGGTAGCCGAAGAAGCGATAACCTCGGCCGAGATCACATTTCGTGAGCTTAACTCGGGTCAGACCGTCACTCTCAATCCTATCGGGAGCGACCTCGGTTCGCTTCCCCTCGGAGTATACGACTACGACGGTACGGTGAAATTGTCGTGCCCTGCAGGTGACGAGGCCGGAAGCACGATTGAGAAGACGCTGAGGGTCAGCGGAAGCTCGCTCACTGTGAGCAGTCCTGTGGCCATTCGTCTCGAATGGTTTTACTCCAACCCCGGCGGCACACTGGTGTTCTCGGAGATCTATGCCGCCGGGTCGCCAAACGCCACAGCAACGGGCGGACTGCGTGACTCTTATTTCCGTATCTACAACAATACCTCCGAGACAATTTATGCCGACGGGCTCGGCATTGTGGAGTCGACCTTTGTCAACTCGCGCACCAATGCATTCGAGATACTGACCCCGGCCAACGACCGCCAGGTGAACTTCACTGTCGGTACCGTGTGGGTGATTCCCGGCTCGGGAACGGATGTGCCCATCCTTCCCGGTCAGTCGATCAAGATTGCCGACCAGGCCATTGACTGGGGCGCACAGGTGGCCGGAGCACTCGACCACACCGACGCCGACTTCGAGTGGTACGACGACAATGCTATGGATACCGACAACCCTTCGGTGCCGAATCTTGAGAAGTGGTATTGCTACTCGAATACCATTTGGATCATGTCGAACCAGTGCAACCGCTCGTATGCCCTGGTCCGTTTCCCTGAAGGGACTTCCGCCGAGAGCTATCTTGCCGACTGGCACGGGGCGTTCGATTATATCTCGATTATCGGCACTCAGATGACCAACAACAACGCCTACCTGATACCCAATAGTTGGATAGTGGACGGAGTGAATCTCGGCAACTCAGAGAGCTATGTCTACGGCGCCCTCGGCAACAGCGTGGACATCAGTTTTGCAAGCATTTCGGACATCGACAAGGATGCCAACCGCTTCGGGCGTGTTTTCCGCCGCAAGACGGCTACTGTGGATGCCGACGGAGTGGCATTGCTTCAGGATACCAACGACTCGGCGGCCGACTTCGAGCGTGTGAACGTGCGCTGAGACGGGATTCCGGTAAATTGAATCCCGATAAAAATGAAAAATCGGGATAACAGACAGAAGAAAACATGAAATACCGCGGAAAGATATTGATAGCGCTGGGGATGTGGCTTTCGGTCACGGCGCCGGCAGGGGCAGAGGAGACGGCTGACAGCACGTCGGCTGCGTCCTCGCGTCTTTTGTCGCGCGTCATGGCATGGGAGAGCAGCGCCGGCCAACTCCGCATGGCTGTGGCCCGGGAGAGCGCCGGAGCGATGTTCTACGCAAGTCCGTTTTCGCTCTCTTCGGCTGAGGTGAAGTGGGACTATCTCCATCGCGACGAAGCGCTGATCACAGAAGAGGGGAGAGGCCACTCCTACGGCTCGGCCGAGGCGCAGTCGTATATGCGTCTGAGCCGCAACACCGTGGTGTGGGGCGACGCCTCATTCCGCACCGGGATGAAGCGGGATGTGCGGCGCAACAATGCGGCCGACTTCGATCTGATCGGACCGTATGTGTTCGCTGATTCGGTGGGAGGCAACCTCACCGAGCAGCGCTACCGCTTCAGCGGCGGCTACTCCGGCGCATCAAAAGGGTGGACATGGGGCGCATATGCTTCATACACAGCCTGTATCGATTACCGCAATCGTGATCCGCGCGACAAGATAGTGGTGTCGGATCTAAAAGTGAATCTCGGCGGGTCTCATCTTATCGGCCGGGGCTATGCCGTGTCATTAGGTGGGGCACTGAGGGTTTACAACCAGGAGAGCGACATCGATTTTTATAATCCCAACAATCTCATCCGGCTTTACGCCATGACCGGCCTCGGAGGGTTCTATCCGCGCTTTAGCGGCAACGGTTCCGGCACTACGGCTTACAGCGGCCTCGGGGTGGGAGGGAGTTTGACGCTCATCCCGATGACAGAGAAGCGGGTGGAGGTATTCGCATCGGCAAGATTCATGTTTCAGCCTGTGAAACAGACACTGCGCGACTTCAACAACCTGGAGCTGACCCGCTCGGACAACTATCAGGTGAGTCTGCAGGCCGGAGTGGCGCTGCATGCCGGCGAGTCGGTGGCTGTCACACCTCAGATCGAGGGAAATTTCCGCCGGCAGCTCGGGTATGAGAACATCTTCGGCAGTTCGGTGGGCAACAGCTACGAAAAGATAGGGACACGTCGCAATTACCGCCACGACCACGTGGGGGGAGCCCTCAGCGTGCCGGTAGAAGTGCGATGCAGCCGGGCAGTAAGGGTGGATGTGACCCCTGCGATTGACATGTATTACAGCCACGAAGATACCCGACGCCCCCGCAGGGTGCTCGAGGCCACTCGCCTGACCCCCTCGCTGAAAGCCGCGGCCCACTGGCAGAGCGCCGCAAAGTTGCTGTGGTCGGTAGAAGCCATCGGCAGCCGCACCTTCAGCCGCGCTAACCGCATGTCGCTGCCTGGACTGGACCCGACGACATCGGTTGGAGCCACTGTGCTGCATAATTTTGATATGCTCACCTCCGATGCGACTTCGGTCGGCGGAGAGCTGCGCGGACTGTGGACCTTCTCGTCGTCGATGGCTCTGAATGTGGCTCTTAGCGGCTGTCATTACACCTACAAAGGGCATGGCGGTGCCTCGCAGGCCTCCGTGTCGGCATCGCTGATATTCTGAAAATTATACATTTCTCATGCAGCGATAAGGCAAATTAAATGAAAATAGCTATTTTTGCACCATAAGAACAACTGAAAACAATGGCTGAAAAAGAGAACCAGCCGGTAATATCCGTTAAGAATCTTACCCAGCGTTACGGCAAAGGGCGCGTGATCTACGAGAATCTCTCGTTTGAGGTGCCTCGCGGCCGTATACTCGGACTTTTGGGTAAAAATGGCACCGGCAAGACCACCACAATCAATATCCTCATGGGATTTCTGCGCCCGAAGTCGGGTGAATGCAGGATTTTCGGAGAGGATATCACCAAAATGAGCCCGGAGACCCGTAGCCGCATAGCACTGCTGCTCGAAGGGCATGTGCAGTATTCGTTCATGACCATCGGCGAGATAGAGCGATTCTACTCGCGCTTCTATCCGCGCTGGAATGCCGACGCCTACTACGGGCTGATGAAGAAACTGAAAGTGTCGCCCGGTCAGAAGATCTCGTCGATGAGCAACGGTCAGCGCTCACAGGTGGCGTTGGGTCTGATACTCGCACAGAATGCCGACCTGCTGGTGCTCGACGATTTTTCGCTCGGACTTGACCCCGGCTATCGCCGTCTGTTTATAGAATATCTCCGCGACTTCGTGAAGAGCGAGGGAAAAACCGTGTTCATGACCTCGCATATCATCCAGGACCTCGAGCGTCTGGTCGACGACTGCATCATCATGGACTATGGGAAGATACTGACCCAGATGCCTGTGGATGAGCTGATGTCGACTCTGCGCCGCTACACCTACAGCGGCGGCAAACTGCCCGAAGGGGAAGGAATCTACAGTCCGTGGCACACAGGCGACGGCAACGAGTTTTATTCATTCAAGAAAGACGACGAGGTGCGCTCTCTGCTGAAAGCTCAGGGCATAGAGGCAAATGACCTCGTCTCGGAGGCCCCGGCATCGCTTGAGGATGCATTTATCGGACTTACCGGACGCTATTGATCAACGTAAAAGAGAGCGGGACGTCGGCTTGCAAGAGCGTATGATGCCCCGCAATGAGAAAACAGTGTAGCTAAAACAATGACAAAAGCGATATTTTACAAAGAGTGGCTCAAGACACGCCGCACCTTCTGGGTGTGTCTGCTGCTGGCGGCAATTCTTGCCGTTTACGCCATAATGTGTGTGAGGCGAGTGAGCGCATCGCACGGAGTGGAGCATATATGGCTAATAATGCTGATGAAAGATCAGATATTTATCGATGCTATCAAATTTTTCCCGCCGCTGGCGGCTCTGGCGATAGGATTCGCACAGATGAACCCCGAGATGCAGCTGAAACGCCTGAAACTGACCTTGCATCTGCCTTACCCGCAGGGCAAACTGGTGACAGCCATGGTGAGCACCGGCTTGCTGGAGTGCCTTGCCATCTACCTGCTTCAGGCAGTGGCAATAGCTGTGTACTACGGCACTGTGGTCACCTCCGAGATGACCATGCACGTGATGCTTACCACCATCCCATGGTATCTTGCCGGACTTAACACATATCTCTTCACCGCAGCCGTATGCCTCGAGGGGCGCTGGCGCCGCCGCGTGGCCATCGGCCTGACAGGTGTAGGAGTGGTATGCGTCTTTTATATGCAGTCGATGCCTCAGGCCTACAACGGGATGCTTTTTGGCACCACGCTGTTCACCCTGCTTCTTATGCTGCTGAGTGTCAATTCTGTAAATCGCTTCAAGGAGGGGCTTATTGACTAAAATCATATGAAACGTTTACCCCGTATACTGATGTTTTTAGTGGCAGTGGCCGTGCTGAGCTGGTTCCTGCCATGGCTTTACGCTCTTTGTTTTCCCGCACCCTCGGGTGAGCCATTCTGCTCGTTTTCTCCCGTCAGCGGTAAATGGATTGTGACCGAGTCGCGTCCGGGGAGCGCTCCGGTGATTACCGAGCTCGACAGTGCCGATGCGCAGGGCCGGATACTCGGCGGCACAGTGCTGACCCGCGATCAGCGCGACTCGCTCGTGCCCCAGCTCTTCTATAAAGAGCTGCTCGCGCATGACCGTCTGCCCGACACCATAGCCTCGCAGGAGGTGAGCGCGCATATCCTGCGCACACATGAGCTGATGCTCAACGCATCGCCTCGCGACTATCTGAAACGCAACGCCGGAGTGTGGATGATGATGGAGTCGATGCCCGAGCGCGTGGATCTGAGCGATCCCACTGAGGTGTTCCGCTTCAAATCCGACAGCACCATGGAGTTTGTGGATATGGCCACCAATACGGTCAACGAAGGGCGCACACGACGGTTCACCGAGCTGATGCGTGCTCGCGGATTTGCTTTCCCCGCTACCGACCTTTCGGCCAATGTGACATCGCGCAAAGCCTACGACGAGGGTTACCTGATGGTTGACAGCCGTGGTCAGCTCTTCCAGGTGAAGCAGCGCGCCGGCCGCCCGTTTGTAGAGAGGATAGCTATGCCCGAAGGGCGGCGTGCACTCAAGGCATTCATCACCGAGGAACCCGACCGCTCGGTGCTGGGATTCGTAGCGGATACCGACGGCGGCTTCTGGCTGATCGACCGGAGTGCCGGCCGCCCCGCGCTTGTAGAGCTTCCTGTGGATATCAGCGTAGATCCGGCCAAACAGACTATCCTTTGCATGGGCTCGGTGTTCGGTCTGACATTCCGCTTCAGCGAGAGCGGCCCCAACGGCATGTCGCACTGGCGCTTTGTGAGCCGCACACCCGGCAAAGAGCGCAATCTGCAGCTGCTCGGGAGATATGACTATCAGAAACCGCGCACCGCAGCCTGGCGCGTGGCCGACTATATCTTCCCCTACACCCTGACCTTCACCTCCACAAGCGATTCGCTCGCTTATCCGCGACTGGGCCGCTGGAGCCTGCTTGCACTGCCTCTGAATGTGGTGCTGGCGCTTGTGGTGCTGCTGTTTGTGCCCGGAGCCGAGGGCAAACGCCGCTGGTGCGCCGGCATACTTACGCTGGTATGCGGCGTATACGCCTTCATCCCTTCGCTTGTGTTTCGTGACTGAAAATTACAATCAATATAACATTTAAAATTAATAGCAATGAAAAAGAATCTTTTTTTTACAGTACTGGCAGCTATCGGCATGATGATTGCCACATCGTGCGGCAACAAAGCCGCCAACAACGCTGAGACCGAAGAGGTAGCAGCAATCAGTGTAGACTCGATCGTAGCCAACCCCGAGGCATACCTCGACGATACCATCACCATCGAGGGTATCGTAAGCCATCTCTGCAAGCATGGCGGCAAGAAAGCCTTCGTACTCGGCTCAGCCGACAGCGTGATGATCCGCTGCGATGCTACTCCCGAAATGGGCGGCGCATTCCCCCAGGATTGCATCCATCACCCCATCAAGGTGACCGGCGTGCTTACTGAGAGCCGTATGACCGAGGAAGATATAGCTCAGATCGAGGCACAGCATGCCGAGCAGGTGAAGATGGTGGCCGAGCAGGCCGGTGCCGAGCAGGCCGAGGCCGTTGACAAAGCTTCCACCGGCTGCGAGACAGAGCGCAAAGCACAGGGACAGGGCGACATCGACAGCTTCCAGGCTCAGATGGCCGACTACCGTGCACGCATCGCAGCACGCGCCGAGAAAGAGGGCAAACCCTACCTTTCGTCGTACTACATCGTAGCCACCTCCTACGAGATCCTCCCCGAATAATTGGCCATTAGCACAAACAATTAGCTTAGCATAAAATAATCGCCGCGACGGCGCTCACCTCCCTCGAAGGTAGCACAGTCGCGGCGATTGTCGTGCAGCAACTCTTTCAATCAATCTTCAATGTGATCAGCTTTGGTTAGCAACGACCTGCTGGAAAATGTCGGTTTTACAATTATATGACTGTCAATAGACATTTTAGACCTGTTTTGTGGCAAAAATCTCGGGATTCTTTCTTAATTTTGCAAATAAGCAAACAGTCGAATCAATAATCAGATGGCAACGAAATATACCCCAGTTAAGCGCAAAACTTCAGGCAACGGCGGCGCAGGCAAATATAATCCGAATCATAAGCCGGAAAAAATGTCGCTTGAGGAGTGGCAGAGGGCTTTGCGTATCCAGGTTGCAAAAAAAGAAAACCTCCGCGTTTCCGCTATGGATAATGTGAAAGAGGGCTACTTCAGAGTCATAAATCCAAAGAGCGGAAGAAGTTATTCGGTAGTGTACCGCGGCAATTTCAGTTCGTGGAACTATTGTTCTTGTCCCGATTTCCGCACAAATCGGTTGGGTACTTGCAAGCATATCGAGGCTGTGGCGTTGGCCGACAATGGGAAATATGCAAGGAAAACATATTGTTTGCCTTTCCGCTCCACAGTATATCTTGATTATAAGGGTGAAAGAGCCGTTCGTCTGCGGGCCGGCGGTGAGAATGAGTTGCAGATCAGGAAAATAGCATCGGGATATTTCGACAGCCGGATGCGGCTGAGAGATGACAAATATGATGATTTCGAAGATTTTCTCAATCAGGCGAAAACGATTGACCCGGCTATAAAATGCATGGACGATGCCATGGCATTCATCCTCGAGAGAAGGGAACGCACCCAACGTAATAGGATTGCAGATTCTCATCCACGCATGTGTGATGGTTTGCTTAAAGTGAACCTCTATCCATATCAGCAAAAAGGAGTGGAGTTTGCCTTCCGCTCAGGGCGTACACTCATTGCTGATGACATGGGACTTGGCAAAACCATACAGGCCATCGGCACTGCGGTGTTGCTGAAAAAATATGGCTTTGTCGACGACGTGTGGATCGTTTGCCCTACCTCGCTAAAATATCAGTGGAAAAGCGAGATAGAAAAATTTTGCAATGAAAGTGTGGAGGTTATCGAGGGAAATCTTTTCAAAAGAAACCAAGACCTCTGTGCCGAAAGCAGTTTCTTTAAAATAATCTCTTATCATTCTATTTCCAACAATATCAAACATGGCCTCAGAAGGATGCCTTCGCTTGTAATCTATGATGAGGTGCAACGTCTAAAAAACTGGGATACCAAAATGGCAAAAGCCATGAGAGACCTGTCGAGCGACTATGTCATCGCATTGTCGGGCACGCCGCTGGAGAACCGTCTTTCGGAACTTTACTCGGTAATGCAACTGGTAGATCAGTATACGCTTGGCCCTTACTGGCGGTTTGTTGATGAAACAACGGATACTGATGCCACAGGCAGAGTGATAGGTTATCGCAACCTTCATAAAGTGAAGGAGATGATGAAACCTGTGCTGGTAAGGCGTCTCAAAAAAGAAGTGCACCTGCAGATGCCTTCACGCACTGACAAAAACCTTTTTGTGCCGGTCACGAAAGAGCAACAGGCCCTGCACGATGATTGCAGCTGGCAGGTGGGAATTCTGCTGTCGCGCTGGAAGAAACTGGGATTTCTCCCTGAGAAAGACCGCCGAAGACTGCTGATGTTGCTCTCCATGATGCGCATGGCTGCCGACAGCACTTTTATTCTTGACCAGAAGACGCGCCACGACACAAAAATAGAGGAAGCTTGTCAAATCGTCTCGGACATAATTGAATCGGGCGACGAGAAGGTGGTGTTCTTCAGCCAGTGGGAGCGCATGCAGCGTATCATGGCGCAGGATCTTGCGCAGCACGGCATTGAATCAAAAGTGCTTAACGGAAGTGTGCCTTCAGAAAAACGTGGCAAACTAATCCGAGAGTTTATGACTGACCCCGACTGTCGAGTGTTCCTCTCGACCGACGCCGGCAGCACAGGTCTAAATCTTCAGGCCGCATCTATAATAATCAATCTTGATCTGCCATGGAATCCCGCCGTGCTCGAGCAACGTATTGCCCGCGTCTACCGGCTCGGACAGCAACGTAGCGTATCAGTCATCAACATGGTTTCTAAGAACACCATTGAAGAACGAATGCTCGATACGCTCGCTTTCAAATCCGGATTATTTGAGGGGGTGTTTGACGGTGGCGAAGATTCTATAGTGCTTAACGGAAAGAAATTTGACCAGTTTGCCGAGCTGATTGCCGATGTCCAAGAGCAGGCCGATGAAGAGCCGGCGCCGGCTATTGATGATAATGAGGCGCCATCTGCAACGGATGCGATGTCTCAGGCCGAAGAGGAAGAATATGAGGAAATCTCAGATCAAGACGATTACATCGAAAGAGATGTAGCTTCTGATACTGCTGATGATAAAAAACAGTCGGCTGATGAATCACCTGCCGGAGAGTCATCAGCCGAAACGCCCTCAGCCGAAGAGCACATTCAGCACACAGCTCATTCGTCGGCAGAGGCAACACAGGATTCTACCGCGTTGCTCTCGAAGGGGATGGAATTTCTCGGAGGCTTAGCAAAAGTTCTGGCTTCATCCGAATCGAGAAAGAAATTTGTAGACGACATTGTGAAAGAAGACCCTCACACCGGACAAAAATCGATCTCGATACCGGTCGGCAGCAAAGAGACCGTAGAAAACGTCCTTGGTATGATAGTCAACCTTTTCAGCAGTCTGAAATAGCCCCATACGAAGGCGCCCTCGACAAATTATTCAAATTTTAGTAGGTCAGATTCAGGGCATTCTAAGATTGTAGTTATGACGTCTTTTACTGCGTAGATAGAGATGTCGCGCTCGCACGGGAAGAAGGCGGCGTGAGGATATACGGTGTTGAAACGTTCGTAGTCTTTCTCATGGTCACGGTCTTAAGTACATGACAAAAATTTGAACACATCGAATTTCGGCTTGTAGAGCGGTCTTAGAAGAACGTTTGCGATTTCTTCCAGACCATACTTGATTAGTGATTTGGCTCTCTTGCCGTGTTTCAATATTCTGATAGCTTTTACATTGATATCCTTATGTTCACCAACAAGATACGCCCACGCCAATGCAATACAGACCATCGCCGTAAGACGAGCGATGCGGTCGATGTCGCGCAGGTGGGTGTCCTCGATGTTGAAGCCGGAGGATTTCATAGCTCTGAGGCATGTCTCAATCTGCCATCGTTGTTTGTAAGTAGCAACGGCCTCTTCGGGGCGGTTATAACAAATCAGAATTTGCAGTTCAGGCACGCCATCGGAGTTTTTCAGCAAGGCTCCGGAAATATAGACATATTCCCCTTTGAGGAGAAACAGCTTGTCGTAGACACGTTCCTGGCCGAGCTTAAGACCGTGAAACAGATGCCACGCCCTGACATCCTGGCAGGATTTGGGATTGCGCAACCAAAAATTCTGTTTAATCCGCAGATAGTATCGGATGCGTCTGTTGTTGAGATATTCGACCCATTCCTTGCCGACAAACTCGCGGTCGGCAACAAGAGAGTCGATACACTCGGCTCCGAACAACCGTATAAATCTATCAATCAGCCGCGTCCGTTCTTTCCAATTGGAATTGCCGCGTTTGTCGAGCATGGTAAAGAGCAGAGGAAAGGCAACACCCTTGTAAGTGACACCAAGCATAAGGATATTGATGTTGACCTCACCGAATTTCCAGTTGGTGCGGTCAAGGCTCAGGACCAGTCCTGTCTTGACGGGCAGAAGAGCAAATATCACTTTGGCGATAATGTCAAGGTTGAGGGCATATCCGGCAAGGAACCTTTGCAGACGGCGCAGGTTGGAATCACGCTCCACACACGTAGGCATTGCAGATGCTATCTTGTGGAGACTGACTGTCTGCACAACGCAAAGTGCCTGAAGAACAAACGCAAGCAATTTTATGCGGGCAAGATTCATTACCGAGCCAAGATGCTCTTGCATAATCGGGACGATTTGATTAACTTTGCCATTGTCCCTGAGAGTTGTCGTAACTTTCATGGAAAAAGCGGTCAAACTTTTCTTTAAAGTTACTAATTTTCAGGGACTTTTACAAGTAATAACTAATTAAAAATCAATCGTATAACTGACAAAAATTAATTTTTGTCATCTACTAAAATCCTGAAGGCAGTCTCCCGACAAGGCGCCGGCAGGGTAGCCAAGTTATCCATCCGCAAGTAATTACACCATCAATCCTTATACAATCCAGCCGGGCTCCACGAGTCCGGCTGGATTTATTTCAGGCTCGGCTGCAAAGCCGTGTTTCCTCTCAGTTTCGAGGTCTTGGACCGGGGATTATGACTATTTGCGGGGATGGCGGAAGGTGACGAGGCTGTTGTATAGGTAGTTGGCGATGGTGTAGATGCCCATGGCGAAGATGGTGACGATGCCGTAGCCCGAGAGGGTGAAGGTGGCGCCGGACCAGGGGAGCCGGATGTGCCAGAGGATGTCGCCCACGGGAGGCCATGAGGTCAGCGACCACACGATGAAGAGCTGGAGGAGATAGCAGGCGGCGAAGCCGACGAGGAAGCGGAGGGCTTCATGGGTGGTGTGCCCTTTGGAGCGGAAGACCCAGAGACGGTTCCAGAGAAATGAATTGATGAGTCCTGCCACATATCCGGCGGCGTTGGAGAGGTAGGGGTTGACGCCGAGGAGCGATTTGAGCACAAAGATGGTGAGGAGTGTCACTCCGGTGTTCATTCCTCCTACGAGGATGTAGCGGCCGAACTGGGCTGTGGTGGCTTTGGCGCTTTGTGTCGTTGTCATGGCAGGATGATGTGGATGCAAGGTTAACAGAAAAAGGATCAAAGGTCAATCAACGGGCGGAGTGGTGATCGTCGTGATGATGCTGCGGGTGGGAGTCGTGATGGAAGTCGTCGGTTGTCTCCGGATCGTAGGTGAGGACGGGGAGCGACCAGTCCCATTTCAGAGCGCACATGCGGAGCACGATGATAGTGACGGCGCAGAGAGCCTGTGCGGCGATGTCTGAGCCTCCTACGGCGCCTACGCCCCAGTAGGCCATACCTCCTGCAAGACAAGCTGTGGCGTAAATATCCTTGCGGAAGAAGAGCGGCTCCTGATTGATGAGGATATCGCGCAGCACTCCGCCGAATGAGCCTGTGATGCTGCCCATCACGATGGCCACCCACATGGGGTAGTCTACAGCGAGGGTTTTCTGTATACCTATCACCACAAAGAGTGCCAGGCCGAGGGTGTCGAACACGAAGAGCATGCGGTTGTTGCTCACCAGCAGTTTGCGGAAGAGGATCACCACGAGGAGCGCGGCGGCGGTGACTCCGAGATAGATCCAGCTGTTCATCCAGAACACCGGGATGTCGAGGAGGATGTCGCGCAGCGATCCTCCTCCGATAGCCGTTACAAGGCCAACAGTATAGGCTCCGAACCAGTCGAAGCGATGGAAAGCGGCAAGGCGGATGCCGCTGATGGCAAAGGCGAATGTGCCGATGACTTCTATGATGAAAAGAAAAATATTGTCCACGCTTGCAGAGGGGATTAATGCGGAGTGCCGTAGGATTATACCGGAGGGAGGGCCGGGTGCGCTATTTCGGAGTGTTTTTGGTGTAAAACCGGCAGACGGATGTGAGAGCGCAGTTGAGGCAGTCGGGGCGCCGGGCCTTGCATACATATCGCCCGTGGAGTATCAGCCAGTGGTGAGCCTTGGGGATGATATCCTCGGGGAGGTATCGCACGAGCGTAGTCTCGGTCTGCAGCGGTGTTTTCGATCCCGTGGTGAGTCCGATACGCTCGGAGACACGAAATACATGAGTGTCTACGGCCATAGCGGCGCGATTCCATACCACAGCGAGCATCACGTTGGCTGTCTTGCGCCCGACGCCGGGGATGCGCATCAGATCGTCGATATTGTCGGGAATTTCACCTCCGAACTCCTCGACGATGACGCGCGCTGCGCCCAGAAGCGAACGGGTTTTGTTGTTGGGATACGACACCGACTTGATGTAGGGGAACACCTCCTCGGGAGTGGCTTCGGCAAGCTGCTGCGGGGTGGGATATGCCTCAAAAAGGGGAGGAGTGACCATGTTGACGCGCTTGTCGGTGCACTGAGCCGAGAGGATCACCGCCAGAAGCAGATGGAAAGGGGTGTCGTAGTGGAGCTCGGTTTCCGGCGACGGCATAGTCTCCTCGAAAATCTGAAGCACTCGCGAATATCGCTCTTTGATAGTCATAAATGAAGCATTTTAGGATTGTCGGTCATCGGCTATGAGAGCATAGCCCGCACCAGATATGCCGCGATAAAACATATGAAGATTCCCCCGAGCACCGAAGCCGTCACATAGAGTGCAGCAGCGGCTGCGTGGCCCCCCTCGGCTAGCTGCATGGTGTCGAGCGCAAACGCCGAGAAGGTGGTGTAGCCTCCGAGCAGCCCGGCGATGAGAAAGCGCTGCACCCATTGCGGAGCGCCGAAATGGGTGAGCAGTGCCCACACCACACCAATGAGAAAACACCCGGTGAGATTCACACCGAGTGTATGTATGTGTTTGGCGAATGGCGCCAGGGCGCAATTCTGGATGAGGAAACGGCTTACCGCTCCGATAGCGCCCCCGAGGGCCACAGCCGCTATTTCGGACAACGGTGGCATGCGTCAGATGATGCGGGTAGGGTCAATCAGTGAGCGTGAGCGAACTCGGAGAGGAAACGGCGGTCGTTCTCGGAGAAGAGGCGCAGGTCGTTGACGCGATATTTGAGGTTGGCGATGCGCTCTACACCCATGCCGAAAGCATAACCGGTGTAAACCTTTGAGTCTATGCCGCAGGCTTCGAGCACATTGGGGTCGACCATGCCGCAGCCGAGGATCTCGACCCATCCGGTGCCTTTGCAGAAGGCACAACCCTTGCCGCCGCAGATGTTGCAGCTGATATCCATTTCGGCCGAAGGCTCGGTGAAAGGGAAGTAGCTGGGGCGGAGGCGGATCTTGGTCTCGGGACCGAACATCTCGCTGGCAAAATAGAGCAGTGCCTGCTTGAGGTCGGCGAAAGATACGTTTTTGTCGACATACAGGCCTTCTACCTGATGGAAGAAGCAGTGGGCTCGTGCCGAGATGGCCTCGTTGCGGTACACGCGGCCAGGGCAGAGGATGCGAATCGGGGGCTTGGAGCGCTCCATGACGCGCGACTGCACGGACGAGGTGTGAGTGCGGAGGAGCACATCGGGGTTGCGCGTGATGAAGAATGTATCCTGCATGTCGCGTGCCGGATGGTCGGCGGCGAAATTGAGCGACGAGAATACATGCCAGTCGTCCTCGATTTCGGGGCCCTGCTCAACGGTGAAACCGAGGCGGCTGAAGATGGAAACGATCTCTTCGCGCACCAGCGAAAGCGGGTGACGGGTGCCGAGGCGCATGGGAGCTGCCGTGCGGGTGAGGTCGAGGTCGTCGGTGACGTCGTCGGCGAGCTCTACAGCCGTTTTCAGTTCGTTGATCTTGTCGGTAGCGGCCGTTTTCAGTTCGTTGATGGCCATGCCGATCTCTTTTTTGCGGTCGGCGGGGACATTGCGGAAATCGGCCATGAGGGCGCTGATTTCGCCTTTTTTGCTGAGGTATTTAAGGCGCAGAGCCTCAACTTCTTCGGCATTGATAGCAGTAAGTGCCTCTACTTCGGCTCTGAGGGCATTTATCTTGTCTAACATATCTTCAATACACGATTGGGATTTATTTGTGCAAAATTACAAAATAGTTTTTACTTACCCAAAGAGAAGATGATAGGAATTGGAAACTTTGGAAATGAGGTGGTTATACAACAAATTTAATGCATATTTAAAATGGTGTGCAAAATTGTCGCCCAACATATTGGTAATTTTGCAGTGTAAGACAACAGAGCCACCTTCAAAACCTGTACAAGATATGATCTCTCTTAACTCCTGCAGCAACAACAACACGTACGGTGCATCAGCCATGTACGGCACGTTCAACTCATACAACCCTATCCCGACATCGGCCACCGGCCGCAATGGGAGGTGGGGAAATTCAACCCAATCCGAACAACAGTTTATTATCGAACCCTCCGATGTGGTGTTTGTGATCGCACGGCAGTTCCACACTATCCTGCTTGAGAAGCAACTGAGCGGACTGAGCAGCCTTAGCGAACTGGTAGCCGTGGTGGGCAGCTACATCGGGGAGGTCGCGGGGCTTGTGACACTGCAAATACGCAACCGCGACCGCGGATGCTCCATGCGCAAGGCGGTGAGATTTCGTCCGTCGATGCCGATGATGGGCATTGCATAGGAGTCAGTCTTTTCCGAACATTTTATCCGCCTGAGAGAGCGGATCTGTCTATTATCTGAAGCGAGCGAGCGCCGCGATTCCGATGTGATATCGGGATGCGGCGCTCACGTATTTTAATGAAATGGGGGAGTGTGGCGGGTTATTTGCCGTCGATCTGGCGGAGGAGAGTCTCCACGGCAGTGCGGAGCTGTGTATCTTCGCCGGTGACGATGGTAGCGGGATCGTTGGCCACTTTCACATCAGGCTCGAGCTGTGTATTCTCGAGATAATTGCCCTCGGCAGTGCGGTAGCCGATGACCGGGATGCCGAATACCAGCGAGGGATCCTGCATGGTGACCCAGTTGACCGAGGTCATGGTGCCCGGCACGGGCATGCCCACAACTTTGCCGATCTTCTGATGCTGATATACCCAGGGTGTGCCGTGGGCATTGCTGTAGCAAGGTTCGGCCACGAGCATGATTGAGGGCTTGTTCCATCGGCGCGAGGGCATGTCGCAGACATCCTTGCCGCGGATGACCTGTGTGAGGTATTTTTCACCCGAGAAGAGCACTTCGATATCCTCGTGCATGCGGCCGCCGCCGTTCCAGCGGATGTCGATCACCACGCCTTCGCAGTTGTTGTATTTACCCAGGAGGGCGTCGTACATCGGTCGATAGGAAGCATCGTCCATCGAGGGGATGTGCACATAGCCGAGGCGGCCGTTTGACCAGCGCTTGACATCCTCCTCGCGCTGGCGCACCCAGCGGTCGTAGAGGAGCGAATTGACAGAGGATGTCGGGAGCACTATCTCCTCCTTCTTTTCGCCGGCAGCAGTGGTGAAGGACACGAGCGTCTTCTTGCCTGCGAGATTGTTGAGGAGCTTGTCTACGGTGTTTTCCGAGTCGATCTCCTTGCCGTTGATGGCGGTGATTACAGCGCCCTTGGCGATAGCCGAGGTGGAGCGGTCGAATGGACCGTTGACAATCACTTCGTCGACTTTGAGGCCGGGACCGGTGTAAGCTACGTCGTAGAGAAGGCCGAGATTGGCTGTGTGGTCGGTGCCATAGCCGCGATAGTAGCGGCCACCGGTGTGGGAGACATTCAGTTCGCCGAGCAGCTCGCTGAGGAGTTCGGCAAAGTCGTGGTTATTGTTGATATGCGGCAGGAAGCGGCGGTAGGCGGCCGTCATAGCGGGCCAGTCGACTCCATGCAGATTCTTATTGTAGAAACGGGCAGCCTCTTCGACGGTGACATAGTCGAACATGGCCTGACGCTCGGCGTCGAGATCCACCTCCTGGTTGGCTGAGGCGGTGATGGAGGTGAGTTTGTCGCTCTTGGGGTCGAGTTTCTGCATGCGCTGGCCGAAGACAAACATTTCATTGCCATCTTTGCTTGCCTGCAGCCCTACGCGCGAGTGGGAATTGATCTTCGATACCAGACGCGGCTCACGCTTGCGCAGCGACATCTTCCAGAGGTCGTAGCCATCTTCGAAGGCGCACATGTAGTAGAGATTTTCGCCGTCGGATGTGACGATAGCGTCGCTGAGGTTGGAGGAGTAGGGGGTGAGGCGCACGATGCGGCTGGCGATGTCGTCGAGCTCGACCGTGATGGGCTTCACGCCCTCATCTTTCTTGGCATCGTCGCCATCCTTGCTCTCAGAGTCAGCATCGGACGATTTCTTGCCCCTTTTATCCTTCTTATCCTTTTTATCCTTCTTGTCGGCATCGGATTTCTTCTCCTTATCGTCTTTTTTAGCCTCATCTTTTTTCTTTTTCTCGGCATCTTTGAGCAGAGCGTAGTCCTCCTCGGAGAGGCGGAATTTGTCGCGGGCCTCACGGTTGAGGAATACGATCATGATGTCGTCCTGCGAGCCCCACGATGCCTGTGCGCGCATGCCGTAGCGCTCGGTAAAGAAGATGATGGCGTTGCCGTCGAGCACAAAGCGCGGATTGCTGCAGAAGTATCCCGAATTGGTGATGTTGGTGATTTCGCCGGTCTCTACATTTACCAGAGCGATATCGGCATAGGGATCGCGCATCTCGGGCACCAGTTCGATAGCCAGCCAGCGGCTGTCGGGCGACCATACGGCCACCATGCCGTCGTCCTGACCGGGGTAAGTTTCACCTTTGGTGAGCTCGCGCGATTTTTTAGAGTCGAGATCCATCACCATGAGATGGTTGCGGTCCTTGACGTAAGCCATCTTTTTGCCATCGGGCGATACCACCGGGCGCGAATATTCGGTGGTGGGGTCGGTGACTGCGGATTTTTTTGCGACGTTGAACATTGGTTCTTCCTTAATGGCCGTAGCGTTGGGGAAATTGGGGTCGTCGTCGCGGCTCATTGTGGCGCGATAGATATTTTTGTGACCCGAACGCTCGGAGGTGTAGTAGAGCGTGCGGTTGTCGGCTCCCCATGTGATATTGCCCTCGGCAGCCGGAGTGCGGGTGACCTGCACGGTGGTGGGATATTCCACCGAAGTGACGAAGATGTCGCCGCGGCTGACGAAAGCCACAGACTTGCCGTCGGGCGATGCTACCGGTTCTCCGGTGTTGACATTCATGCGGCCTATGCGAGGCTCGTCGTCGGTGACTACCTCCACACTGATCTTTTTGGGCTTATCCTTGGGTGAAGCCATGGTGTAGATCTCGCCGTCGTATGTGAAAGCCATCCGGCCATTGTTGGCGGCGGAGAGGAAGCGCACGGGGTGAGTGGCAAAGCGGGTGAGCTGAGTAGCCTTCGATGGGTCAGCGAGGGGGAAACTCCATACGTTGAAGGTGCCGCCGTTGCGCTCGCTGAGGATGTAGACCGTGGAGCCATCGGGGGAGAGGACAGGATTGCGGTCCTCGCCGGGGCGGTCGGTGAGATTGGTGTGTTTGCCCGTAGCGGGTTCGTAGATCCAGATGTCGCGTGTCACCGACGATGTGTGGTGCTTGCGCCATTCATCCTCAAATCCTTTGACATCCTGATAGAGCATGCGGCCGTCGGCGGTAAAGGCCGGCATCTGCACCGGAGTGCCAAGCTCCTGACGGGGAGTGCCTCCGGCCACGGGTATGGAATATAGCTCGGTCATGCGCGAGGTGGGGAACATGGCCGATGAAGCCGGATTCTGGATGGCGGCGGAGTAGAGCACGCTCTTGCCGTCGGGAGTGAAGGCCTCGGGATACTCTGTGGCAGAGTTGAAGGTGAGGCGCAGCGGAGTGCCTCCGTCGGCGCTGACGATAAAGATGTCGGGGTTGCCGAAACGGTCGGATGCGAAGGCTATGCTCTTGCCGTCGGGGCTCCATACCGGTTTTTCCTCATAGGAATCGCGGGAGGTGATGCGGGTGGCGATGCCACCCGCAGCGGGGACGGTGAAGATGTCGCCTTTGTATTCAAAAGCGATGCGCGAGCCGTCGGGAGAGATGCGCACATCTCTGAGCCACAGCGCTTCGGCTGCGCCGGCCGTAGAAGCGGCAGCGAGCAGGAGAAGTGAAACGGGTATCTTCATGATGATAATGATATGATAGCTTGAAATGTAAATCGGTAGTGATATCGCCGTGTCTGCAACTCCCGCAAGACGCCGGAAGACTGCAAACGAGCGCTGTAGGCCCTCGATGAGAGGGCTTTACTTGATGCGGAACATGTATCCGAGAGTGACGAGGATGCTCGATCCGCGCGACGATGAGAAGTAGTCTTTCTTGGCTGAGGGGAAGATGTTGCCCAGGCCGTAATAGTAGCGGCCTTCGAGCATGAGGGAGTGGCGCTTGCGGATGACAAACTCCACGCCGGCACCGGCGGTGATGCCGTAGTCAAACTTGTTGGTGATTTCCATCTTCATCTGCTCCACATGGCGGTTGTCGTCGGGAAAACCTTCCACACCGGAGGGATTGTGATAGTCGAAATTGGAGTCGATCTTATTTGAGATCATATAACCGATCTCGGGGCCGAGATTGATGAAACATTTCACCACTCTCGAGCCGAAGAAGATGTGGGTGAGCACCGGGAGCTCCACGTAGGTGGTGCGGTGGGAGTAGGTGAGTGGTGTGCCCGAAAAATCCTCGGCCCATCCGCGCTGCTCGAGGTTGAGCTCGGCCACAAGGCCTACATGGCGCTCCTCGGCGTAACGGAAAGCGACGCCAAACTGCATGCCGCTGAGCATGCGGTCTTTGATGGAAGGAAAGAAGGAGACGGTCGACATGGACATGCCGCCGTGTACGCCGACATGCACATGAGGCACATAATGGCGCTGAGCCATGGTCGATGGGGCGCTGCAAAGGGCTATGACGGGGAGAATGGATAGAAGAATCCTCAGCATCATGCCCGGGCGGCGGCGCGCCGTAGCGCAAGAGGCGGAGCTACGAATCACTTTGTCCATTCCACCACACCTCCGGGATGATAGTTGATGAAATAAAGGGCTTCGTTGACCAGTCCGCCGTTGTCGGCCGGTTCGTCGGAAGCATCACCGGTGCCGGTGGCGCCGCTCCAGCCGAGCTGCCAGTGGCTCTGCACGCCGTCGAACGAAGGAGGGAAGACGCCTGTCTCCTCCTTCTCGCGGAGTCCCTTGACGATAAAGTTGGCCACATCGTAGCCGAGTACCCCCTGTGCGGGGACGGCATCGGACATATCGTTGCCATATAGCTCCTTGAAGCGCTCCTTGAGGCGGCGGGTCTCGGGATTGCTGTCGGTGGCGAGAAAACGCGAGTAGATGGTGGCGTCGAGAGCGCAAATTTCATCGAAATTGTCGCCGCGGAAGGTGATCCACTCGGGATAGCCGAAGACGGTGACATTTGCGGGATTTTCAGCCTTTTCGCGAAGGTCGGTCAGGGCGTTGACAAACTTGCCGAACTCGGTTTTGGAGCCGGAAACGGGCACGAAGACGAGCGGAGTCGCCGACGGGTCGATCCCCTCGAGGTCGGAGCTGCTCAGTGAAGTGTGGAAAGTGATTTCGCTAAAGTCGCGGCCTTCCTGCTCGAGGCGCTTTTTCAGCTCGCCGGTGAAGGTCTCCTTGTCGGCCATCCCTTCGGATCGGCTGATGAATACAGGCGTGTATCCGGCATATTTGTCGATGAACATGTCGATGGCACGCCGGTACATAAAGTCGTGAGGTATGTTGGTCTGAATGAGATTGCGGTGCTGGCGGTAGCTGTCGTCCTTTACGGCGAAGATGTTGAGCACCGGCACATCGGCGCCCACTCCGTCGACAATCATGGCGAGCTGGTCGGACGACTCAGGCCCCACGATGAGATCCATCTCCTGGATTTCCGGGCGTCCCATCAGCGCACCCACGGTGTCGGCCGAGGCCGCGGTGTCGAAGAAATGAAACCTTACCGGAGCCTCGTTTTCGTCGGTCTCGGTCATCTCACCGGCGGCCATCAGCATACCTCGGAAAAACTCGGTGTAGAGCTGTGTGGTGCGGCTCATCTCAGGCTCGGAGAGCATAAATGGGAGGATGACGGCCACATCGAGGGGCTCGGCCATCTCTACCGGAGTAGCAACCGCATCTTGCAACTCTTCGACAGCCTCTTCGGCGGCCTCGTTGCGCACTGTAGCAGCCAGAGTGTCGTCGGCATCGGCCTCACCTATTGTCTCGGCAAGTACACCTGAAGCAGTGGCGGGGGTAACAACGGGAGCAGCAGCGGTATTTTCAGCCAATGACGAGCCGTAGTCGGCCGCAGTGGCTCCGGTGGGCACATTGATTGTCTGTCCCGACTGATATTTGAGCGGATCGAGCGTGGGGTTGGCCTCAAGGAGCGCTTCGAGGGGTATGCCGTAGGAATTGGCGATGCCATAGAGCGTCTCACCCTTCTTGATCTCATGGCTCACCATGCCGGAGGCCGACGCGGTGGCACCGGCGGGGTAAGCCTCGCTATCGTCGGCGACTATGCGGAGTGTGTCGCCCACACGGATGCCGTCAGCAGCCTGGGGATTGAGCGACGCGAGATAGTCGGGCGACATGCCATACTTGCGAGCGATGCCGTAGAGCGTCTCGCCGCGCTGCACCACGTGGGTGGTCACCCCGGCGGCATTGGCGTAGACCGCAGGCCGGTTGCCGGCCTCGTTGGCGAAATCGGCAGCCGGAAAGAAGAGTCGCATGCGGGGTTTGAGGCCGTCGGCGGCTGAAGGATTGTATTGCACTAACTGCTCGCGCGTTATGCCGAGCTTTTTGGCAACCTGATAAATGCTTTCGCGGGGCTGCACATCATAGTAATGGCATTTCTGCCCTTTGACAGAGATCAGAGGGAGGTCGCTGACCGCAGCATCAGCCGTGAGTGACGCTCCTGCAAAGCAAAGTCCGAGGAGAGCCGCCGATATGTACTTATTCATAAGTAACTTGTCAAAATAGTCTTAATCTGCACTTCTTTTCAGAAGTGCCCGGTCTTTTCAAAAAGCAAAGTTACTCCTTTTCGCTCTAATTAGCAATAGCGACCCGCATTAATCGCCGATAATGCTGAGGAGCTGGGCAGCAGCATTTTTGGTATCGACTTTGCGGATTATGTGGGTGACGGTGTGGGAAGCGTCGGTGACAAAGGTGGTGCGCACAGTGCCCATGTACTCTCTGCCGGCCATGCGCTTCTTCTGCCATACGCCGAAAGCCTGATTGACAGATGTATCCTCATCGCTCAGGAGCATAAAGGGAAGCGAAAACTTGTCGGCGAACTTCACATGGCTCGCGGGGGAATCCTTGCTGTTGCCGATGACGGTAAAGCCTTTGGATACAAGACTTTGGTATCCGTCACGGATCGAGCACGCCTCGGCGGTGCACCCCGGAGTGTTGTCTTTGGGGTAGAAGTAGATGATCAGAGGCTTGCCGGCAAACATGTCGGAAGTGATGCGGCGCCCTTCGGCATCGGTGCCGAGGTATTCGGGAATTTTATCACCAATTTCCATGATGTCTGAGTTTTAAAAAAATCCCCTCGGCATCCGGTGGAGGGATGATGAAGGGGATTGGTTTATTGTGAAATAAGTGCGCAGGGGGGGACTCGAACCCCCACGACCGAAGTCACCAGATCCTAAGTCTGGCGCGGCTACCAATTACGCCACTTGCGCATGATCGTGCGACGGAGAGAAGCGCTTCTCCCCTCCTGTGATGCAAAGTTAAGCATAAAATTTGATTTGGGAAAGGATGCAGCGCCATTTTTGCACGATATGGCACGATATGGCGGAGGAATGGGCGGAAATTCAGGCCCAAAAGTGAAAATCTAAATAAGAGATTGGGGGTGAAATGCTAAATAAGGGGGAAGGCGGGGGCCTTCGGACTTCGTCCTCAGCACGGTGTTGTGGATGGGGACTTTGGGGCGGAGAGAGGCCGGGGATTTTTGGAGAGATGGAAGGGGGGCGTCAATCGTTGTGGAAGGAGAAGATGCGGTCGATCAGCGAGGGCTTGATCTCGCGAAGATGCACATGCAGCGAGCCGTCTTCCTTCGAGAGGAAGAGAATCGACGAGTGGAGGACGATGGCCACAGCCTCGTCAAACTCGATGATGGCATGGATGTGCTTTAACGGTATACGGTAGAAAGGGGAGTCGGCCGCAATCGAGTCGATGACTATATCGTCGCCGTCGACTTCGATCATAGTCTCCTCGGGCAACTTCTCGAAGAGAAGAGGAATATTCAGCTCGTCGGGTGATACGGGGCGATTGCCGAATTTCTTATAAATAGCGTCTATTACTTTCTTCTGAATCATAATTTTAAAATAATTTTGGAGCGAAGGATGCCGTCAGTCGGTATCCGGTCAATGGCCGTAAGGCGCTGCGAAGATGCTGTCTGCTACGTCGCAAATGCCAATGCCATAATGTTTTCGCTTCTTATAATAAAACAATGAAGTGCGCCAAATGTTGCGACAAAAATACGCGAACAAATTGGATTTTGCAAATTTTGACCGCTAACTATTTAGCTGTTAGCTCAATTGGCAATACCCTACCAAAATCAACGTCTCCAAAACATACAGTCCGGATGTTTTTGGGAAAAATATTAGCCCCGTGAAAGCTTCTGAGCAGCCTTCACGGGGCGAGTTATAGGGGAATAGGGGGGATTATCAGGCGAGGAAGCCGAGGAGGGCACCTGCGGCGACGGCCGAACCGATGACTCCGGCTACGTTCGGACCCATGGCGTGCATGAGGAGGTAGTTGGAGGGATCGTACTCGATACCGAGGTTATTGGAGATGCGGGCCGACATGGGCACAGCCGATACGCCGGCATTTCCGATAAGCGGGTTGATCTTCTTGCTCTTGGGAAGCACCATATTGAAGAGCTTCACGAAGATGACGCCGGAGGCGCTGGCGATGATGAATGCCATGAAGCCGAGGGCGAAGATGAAGATGGTCTCCTTGGTGAGGAACGAGCTTGCCTGAGTGGAAGCACCTACGGTCATGCCGAGCAGGATGGTGACAATGTCGGTGAGGGCATTGGATGCTGTCTTGGCGAGACGGTTGGTGACGCCGCACTCACGCAGCAGGTTGCCGAAGAAGAGCATGCCGAGCAGGGGGATACCCGAGGGAACAACGAAGCAGGTGAGGAGCATTCCCACGATGGGGAAGATGATCTTCTCGCTCTGTGCCACGGCGCGAGCGGGCTTCATCTTGATGACACGCTCGTGCTTGGTGGTGAGCAGACGCATCAGCGGCGGCTGGATCACGGGCACGAGGGCCATGTAGGAGTAGGCCGATACGGCGATGGCGCCCATGAGGTTGGGGGCCAGTTTCGATGACAGGAAGATGGCAGTAGGACCGTCGGCACCGCCGATGATGGCGATAGCGCCGGCCTGGTCGGGCATGAATCCGAGGGCCAGGGCCACCATGTAGGCGCCGAAGATGCCGAACTGGGCGGCAGCTCCCACAAGCATCAGTTTGGGGTTGGCGATAAGTGCGGTGAAGTCGGTCATGGCACCGATGCCGAGGAAGATCAGCGGGGGATACCATCCGGCGCTCACGCCGTTGTAGAGGATATTGAGCACAGAGCCCTCTTCATAGATGCCGATTTCGAGTCCGGCCTCGGTGTTGAAGGGGATGTTGCCGATGAGCATACCGAAGCCGATGGGCACCAGCAGCATGGGTTCGAAGTCTTTCTTGATGGCGAGCCAGATGAAGAAAAGACCCACGGCGAGCATCACGAAATGCTGCCACGTAGCGTTGTAGAATCCTGTAAGATGCCAGAACTCGGTGAGGTTCTGCACCAGGAATTGTCCGAAATCCATTGCTCAGGCCGTTTATGCAATAGTGATGAGAACAGCACCTTCGAGCACAGAGTCGCCTTTGGCAACGGAGATGGAAGCAACCTTGCCGTCGACGCCGGCCTTGATGGCATTTTCCATCTTCATGGCTTCAAGAGTAATGACAGTATCGGCAGCTTTTACTTCCTGTCCGACGGTGACATTGATGTCGAGCACCACGCCGGGGAGGGGAGCCTTGACAGGAGTGCCTCCGGCAGCAGCCTTGGGTGCGGGCTTGGCGATGACTTTCTCGCCGGTGGCTGTGCGGGGAGCGGCAGCAGGTTTGGGAACTGTCACTTTGACGGCGGGAGCGGCTGTCTGCTCGATTTCTACTTTGTAGGGGGTGCCGTTTACTTCAACTTCGGCGATACCACCTTCGATGTCGCCGATACCAACCTTGTAGATGGTGCCGTTGATTTTATACTTATATTCTTTCATTATTGATTCACTCTAAGAGGTGATGTGTGATTGGATAAAAAATTAGTAAAGGAAGGGAGAGCTGCGGCTTATCTGCGGGGATACTGACGCAGGGTGTAGATGTGCGAGTTCCAGGGCGAGTAGGTCTTACGGCCGCGGTTGATAGTAAGTATCTTACTCTCAAAGTCGTGGGCGTTGAGATGCTGGTTGAGGGCCATGCAGATGGCTGCGATGACCTCGCCGGTGTCACCTTCGGGACGCTCTGCGCGTGCCACTTCGGTGTGCTTGATGCCCTGAGCTTCCATCTTGTTGCGCTGCAGACGGTAAGCACCGATGCGGTTGATGATGTAGAAGCAGATGCAGAGGAGCAGGAGGGCGGTGAAAACGATGCCCATAGCTGTAATAGTCATACCAAAACCGTTTTTGTCCATTTCATGGAACATGTCAACTTTCTTGTTGGTGTCGCGGATGATGTTGTTGCCCGAAGGGGTGATGTGCGAATCTTCCTCTCCGGTGCGAACGGCCCAGGCCTCGGGGCCCTGACCCTTACCATCTACGATACGTGCGAAACTCATGTCGGCCTCGAGCACCGGCACGGTGACGGAGTCGATGAGTGTGATGCCGTCGGCGTCATAGATACCGATCCAGTTGGGATGGTCGGCAGCCAGGACGAAGCTGGTGTGGAAAGTGCCTCGCGAGGGTTTGCCGTCGGCCCAGAAGACCACATGCTGGCGCTTGCCGATGCGGGTCTCCTTGTCGCCCAGGGGCACAGGATACATCTTGGGCCGGGTGGAGTCGGTGGTAATGAAGACGCTCGAGATTTCCAGGGGAGCGTAGTTGCTGTTGAAAAGCTCTATCCAGGCCTCTTTGTTGCCGTAGTCGTCCTCGAAGTTGGTCTCGTTGATCACCATCACCTCGTTGATGCGCAGCCCCTTTCGCGCCTGGGCGAAAGAGGTGACGCAGCAGAGAGCGACAATGGCCGCGAGAAGCAGCGATTTTTTCTTCATGATGATATTCATTCCTGTCTGTTAGAGAGTGATTAGAGGGGAATGTTGCCGTGCTTCTTGGCAGGATTGGTGACGCGCTTGGTAGCGAGCTGCTGGAGAGCGCGGATGATGCGGAAGCGGGTGTTGCGCGGCTCGATGACGTCGTCGATGTAGCCGTACTTGGCAGCGTTGTAGGGGTTGCAGAAGAGCTTGTTGTACTCCTCCTCCTTCTCGGCGAGCACCTTCTTGGGATCTTCGCTGGCCTTGGCTTCCTTGGCATAGAGCACTTCTACGGCACCTGCACCGCCCATAACGGCGATTTCAGCAGTAGGCCATGCGTAGTTCATGTCGCCGCGGAGCTGCTTGCAGCTCATCACGATGTGGCTGCCGCCGTAGCTCTTGCGGAGTGTGACGGTAACCTTGGGCACAGTAGCCTCGCCGTAAGCGTAGAGCAGTTTTGCACCGTGGAGGATGACACCGTTGTACTCCTGTCCTGTGCCGGGAAGGAATCCGGGCACGTCGACGAGCGATACGATGGGGATATTGAATGCGTCGCAGAAGCGGACGAAGCGGGCTGCCTTGCGCGAAGCGTTGCTGTCGAGCACACCGGCGAGGAATTTAGGCTGGTTGGCCACGATACCTACGCTCTGGCCGTTGAAGCGGGCGAAGCCGATGATGATATTCTTGGCGTAGTCGCGCTGGATCTCGAGGAACTCGCCGTTGTCGACGATAGCGCCGATGACATTGTACATGTCGTAGGGGCGGTTGGGGCTGTCGGGGATGATCTCGTTGAGTGAATCCTCCATACGGTCGATGGGGTCGTTGCACTCTACTGCGGGAGCGTCCTCGAGGTTGTTCTGCGGGATGTACGACATGAGCTTGCGCACGATCTTGATGGCATCCTCGCCGTCTTCGGCAGCGAAGTGGCAAACGCCGCTCTTCTGCGAGTGAACGGTAGCACCGCCGAGGTCTTCCTGGCTAACATCTTCGCCGGTAACGGTCTTCACAACCTTCGGGCCGGTGAGGAACATGTAGCTGATACCCTTAGCCATGATGGTGAAGTCGGTAAGGGCGGGAGAATAAACGGCACCGCCGGCACAAGGGCCGAGGATAGCGGAGATCTGGGGGATCACACCCGAAGCGAGGATATTGCGCTGGAAGATTTCGGCATAGCCTGCGAGAGCGTTGATACCCTCCTGGATACGAGCGCCTCCCGAGTCGTTGAGGCCGATGACAGGGGCTCCCATCTTCATGGCCATATCCATGATCTTGCAGATCTTGAGGGCCATGGTCTCGGACAGCGAACCGCCGAATACGGTGAAGTCCTGAGCGAAGACATAGACGGGACGGCCGTCGATAGTGCCGTAGCCGGTGACAACACCGTCGCCGAGGAACGACTTTTTCTCCTGACCGAAGTTGTGGCAACGGTGTGTGACGAACATGTCGAGTTCCTCGAACGAACCCTCGTCGAGGAGCTGTGCGATACGCTCACGTGCGGTGTATTTGCCGCGTTCATGCTGTTTTGCGATGGCCTTTTCGCCGCCGCCGATACGCGCTTTCTCGCGCATTTCAATCAGCTCTTGTATCTTTTCAAGCTGGCTGCTCATATGCAAATGTATTAATGGTTTATCAATTGTTGCACGGAGATTGCAGCGCTTAAACATTGTGCGCGGCAACCTCCGTGTAATAGAAGTGACTTTATTTCTTGTTGGGATCTTCGCAGAGCTCCACGAGAGTGCCTACGGTGGACTTGGGATGGAGGAAAGCGATGTTGAGCCCTTCGGCGCCCTTGCGGGGAGCTTTGTCGATGAGACGGCACCCCTTGGCCTCAGCCTCGGCGAGAGCGTTGGCTACACCGTCTTCGACAGCGAACGCTACATGCTGGATGCCGCCGCGGCCGCCGTTGTTGGCGATGAACTTGCTGATGGCGCTTTCGGGGGAAGTGCCCTCGAGGAGCTCGATTTTGGTCTGACCTACCTTGAAGAAAGCTGTTTTCACTTTCTGGTCGGCTACTTCTTCGATGGCAAAGCACTTAAGGCCGAGAATATTCTCGTAGAAGGGGATCGCCTCCTCGAGCGAGGGGACAGCGATGCCGATGTGTTCGATATGGGAGATATCCATAACAAATGTATTTTATAATGTTGTTTAAGGTACTATTATCACCTGAAAAAGCATAAACAGGGCGCTCAGGCTCCCTACTTACGCATATTACGCAACAAAATTAATAAAATAAAATCGAATAACATAAATTTGGGAGGCGCAACTTTTCCCCTCGGGTGGAAAATGTGCAGTTTTAGCAAAAATTAGCGAGATTTGGGCCATCCGGAGACCTTCGGACTACGTCCTCAGCACAGTGCTGTGAAGATGTGGGAAAGCAGGGAAAAAGAAGAGGAGAAAGAAAAGATGGGGAGAAAGGAGGAAAGGCGAGGAAGAGGTGGAAAGGGTGAGTAAGAAGTGGGAAGGGAGAGGAGAGAGTGGGATGAGAGAGGAAGAGGTGGGATGGGAGGAGGGGATCAATCGGGGATCTCGATTGTGGCGCCGTCGGTGGCGAGGAATACTCCGGGAGGGAGGGTCGGCTCTACGTCGGCGGTGAGGCCCATATCGTGGCTGATGTGGGTGAGATAGGCCCGGCGGGGATTGACGCGCCTGATGATGGCGAGCGCTTCGTCGAGGGTGATGTGCGAGATGTGCTCTTTGATGCGGAGAGCGTTGATGACGAGTGTGTCGACTCCCTGAAGCGCTTCGATGGTGGATTCGGGCACCACTTTGGCATCGGTGATGTAGGCAAGCGGCCCGAAGCGGAATCCGAGAATCTCAAGGAGGTAATGATTGACCGGAAGTGGGATTGTCTTCAGTCCGCACACCTCAAAAGGCACGAGAGGCTGCAGAGTAGTGATATCATAGCGCGGTACACCGGGATAGGGATGCTCGGCGAAGCTGTAGGGCATGCGTCGGTGGAAATCTTCGGCTACATCGGAGTTGCAATAGACCGGGAATGCCTCCTTGCCGATGCAGTAGGGGCGGAGATCGTCGGTACCTCCCACGTGATCGTAGTGCTGGTGGGTCACAAGGAGTGCATCGAGGTCGCAGTGGCGGTGGTAGCGGAGCATCTGCAGGCGGAAATCGGGCCCGCAATCGATGAGGATGTTGCGGCCGCGGTATTCGAGGAGTGCCGAGCAGCGCAGACGCCGGTCGCGCGGGTCGGCCGACTGACACACCGGGCAATCGCAGCGAAGCTGCGGCACACCGGTGGAGGTGCCTGTTCCGAGAAATGTGAGACGCATATTTTTGATCAGTAATAGATGATTTTTCGGTAAAATATGTCGGAGGGAAGAGGTGTTTCAGCGGTTAAACCGGGTGAGGAGGCCGTCCTCGAAGATGAGGTAGATGCCGTTGGAGTAGTTCCAGCGCTCGTAGACTGAGGTGTGGTCGTGACCGTGGTCGATGTTGGCGGGATCGCCGAGCGAAAGCCGGGCCTCCGGTTTGGTCATCCCCTCGCGCACGCGGTTGCGGATGATGTAGCTCCACACCTCGTCGGTGATACGCGGATATTCGAGATGAGGATCGGTGAAGGAGAAGATGGCGGGAAACTCGCGCGGTGCCCAGCGGGAGCCGTTGCCGGCCGACATGAACACGAAGTGAGTGGCGCCGTTGTCGCTGTCGGTGAAAAGCACGCGGAAGGGATAGACCTCATTGGCCGGCAGGAGGTCGGTGACATGTACCTTGACAAATTTACGACCCTCCACCGCCTGGCCGTCGGGGGTGAACCATAGCGGAGTCTTGACGTACAGATCTTTTCCGACAAGCGCAGAGCGCACCTTGGCCACGAGGTCGAGGTCGATGGTGAACGGGACCTCAGCCTTCGTGCGCGAGACGAGCTCCTCGCGGGTAGAATTGGTACGGTAGGCCAAAATGTCGGAAGAAGACGGCCGGGTGAAGAGCAGCTCCACTATCTTGCGGCCGGTGAGGTCGGTCACCTCGCGTTCGCCCTGAAACACTATTTCCGAGCTCTCGGCGGGGAGCGCCGAGGCAGGGTTGTCGGGGGTAAGCACCAGCGAGATGCGGTCGGAGGTGACGAATAAGCGTTTGCCCGGCTTCCACTCTTCGTATCCCGACGGGATGAATCCTTTGGCAAGTGTCTCCTCGGGAGCAGTGCGGTCGGCACGGTTCTCCTTTACATCGCGGTAGGTGATCTTAGGAGTAGACTCCACCCCGGTAAAGCAGCTTTGTAGCAGCAATACCGAGGTGAGAATCAGTATGGTATGTGTGACTCGGTAATTCAATTTTTCGGCTCGATACCAAGATTATAGAATATAAACGAATAGATGTCGGTGTACTCGTCGATGACCTTCGAGATGGGTTTGCCGGCACCGTGTCCGGCCTTGCTGTCGATGCGGATTATCTTGGGAGCATCGCCGGTGTTGGCCTGCTGGAGTGCGGCGGCATACTTGAAGGAGTGAGCCGGCACTACACGGTCGTCGTGGTCGGCAGTGGTGACCATGATGGCGGGATAGGGAGTGCCGTCGTTCTTGATATTGTGGAGGGGCGAGTAGCCGAGGAGGTAGTCGGCCATCTCCTTGGAGTCGGCGCTGGTGCCGTAGTCCGAAGCCCAGTTCCAACCGATGGTGAAGAGGTGGTAGCGCATCATATCCATGACTCCCACGCGGGGGATGGCCACCTTGAAGAGGTCGGGACGCATGTTGGTGACCGCACCTACGAGGAGACCGCCGTTGCTGCCACCCTCGATGACGAGATGCTCGGGAGAGGTCCAGCCTTCGGAGATCATATACTCGGCGGCAGAGATGAAATCGTTGAAGACATTGAGTTTTTTCATCTTGGTTCCGGCCTCATGCCAGGGTTCGCCATATTCGGCACCGCCGCGGAGGTTGGCCTGAGCGTAGATACCACCGTTGTCAAGCCATACGAGACGATTGGCAGAGAAAGAGGGATTGAGCGAGACGTTGAAACCGCCATATCCGTAGAGGTAGACAGGATTTGAACCGTCGCGCTTGAGATCCTTGCGGTAGGTGAGGAACATCGGGATCTTGGTGCCGTCGGCAGAGGGGTAGAATACCTGCTCGGTGACGTAATCGTCGGGGTTGAAGCCCTTGATGTCGGGCGAGAAGAGGCAAGTGCTCTTACCTGTGGCCTTGTCGTAGCTGTAGACGGCAGCCGGGTAGAGAAAAGAGGTGAAGGTGTAGAACACCTCGTCAGTCTTGTCGGAGGTGGAGAAGCCTACATCGCCGTAGGTGGGGAGCTGGATATCAGTCTTCTTCTCACCGGCGAGCGAATAGACGGCAGGACGCATGGAGGCATCCTTCTCATATGTGACAATCAGATCGTTGCCCGAACGGTTGACCCCGACGAGGACACCCTCCGCCTCGGGGATGACAGTCTGCCAGTTGTCGCGGGAGGGGTTGGCCATCGGTATCTTCACGAGGCGCTTGCGGGGAGCGTCGGCCGAGGTGGTGAAATAGAGGTCGTCGCCGATCATATCTACGAATCCCATCTCATAGTTCTGCGAAGGCTCCACGGTAACCCATTTGGCATCGGGACGTGTGAGATCCTTGACCATCACACCTTCGCCGAATCCCTGACCGCCTACGAAGACGAGCAGGCAGCGCTCATTTTCGGGAACAGCGGCAGTGTGGAAATGCAGAGGATGCTTCGGATCCTCGAATGCTATGGTGTCGGCGCTCTGAGGAGTGCCCATTTTGTGATAATATATGCGATGGTTTTCGTTGGCGTTGGAGAACTCCTTACCTTCTACAGGACGGTCGTAGGCCGAATAGAAAAATCCATCCTTGTACCAGGCGGCATCGGTAAACTTGGCCCATTCAATATGGTCGGGAAGGGGTTTGGCGGTAGCGGCGTCGACCACGAAGATCTCTGTCCAGTCAGATCCGCTGCGCGAGATGGTGTAAGCCACATACTTGCCGTCGTGGCTCATGGTGAGACCGGTGAGGGCTACAGTGCCATCGTCGGAGAGAGTGTTGGGGTCGAGGAATACCTCGGCATCCTTGCCATCGGGAGTGGAGGAACGGTAGATGACAGCCTGATTTTTGAGGCCGTCGTTGCGGGAGAAGTAATATTTGCCGTCGTACCACTTCCAGGGAGTGCCCTGACGGGTGAAATTGTTGAAGTCGGTGATCTGCTTGCGCAGCGAGTTGCGGAAGGGGATCTTGTCGAGATAATTCTCGGTGATTTCACGCTCAGCCTCGACCCAGGCGAGGGTGGCCGGTGCGGTGTCGTTTTCGAGCGGCCGATAAGGGTCGGGCACCTCGGTGCCGAAGTAGTTGTCGGCAGTGGCGTCGGACGGAGGCTGAGGGTAGGTGATTTTCTCGCTTGTGGAGCAAGCTGTAGTAGCTAACAGTGCCATGGCAGAGGCGAAGAGTGAAGTTTTCATTAAAAATTAGGGTTAAAGAGTGAGGATATAGGCTTTACAGGGGATGATCAAAGCTAAAGCTTTGATAACTAAAAAGCTTGGAGGAGAGATCGCTCCGGGCTTTGGAGGCCGGGCTTTAGGGTGGCGTGGAGAGGGAGGAAAAGAGGGGAGGGTGGAGAGCTACTTGGAGGATGGAGTGTCGGAGCCCTTGCGACGGCGAGCCGAGCGCTTGAGATTGAAGTGGAGCAGCACGATGCAGAGAATGCAAACGGCTGTGCCACCGAAATATAGGAGCGGCGAAGTGGCTCCGCTGACATATGAATCCCATCCGAGCACTACCATGACGATGAGGTAGACAAAGAGGATGGCGGGGATAATGATTGCTTTCATTTTAAAGTGAAATCTTTCAGATTAGGTGGAATACTTCCATTTTAAAGTGAAATCGGTGGAATGGGAGTCTCAATGGGTGCGGAGCTCATGTCCGGGGATCGGTTCCTCCATGATGTATGGCGATTCGGCGGGGTTGAAATTGCCGGCGACGAGGTGATTGTAGATCATCTGGCATGCCCAGGCATCAATGGCGGCATAATGCTGCTGATTAACTGTGAGTTCGGACGCTTCCCAGTTGGTGAGTCGCTGATTTTTGGAGATTCGCTGCTTGAAAATGATGCCGAAGATGCGCTGGAGACTGTTGTCGGCGATTTCGTAGTCTTTGACAAACGACTGGAGTTCTACGAATCCTTCGGGATTGAAATCGGCCAGTTTGGCAAGCGAGTGGAAATCGTCTTTGATGGAAAGACCTATTTTCTGGATGTCGGGGCGCTCGAGGAAACGGAGCAGGGGGTCTAACGATCCGATCATCTTGAGGCGGAAGAGGAAGCACTCGTCGCCGGCGGAGATCTGCATCAGACTGACATTGTAATGTCGAAATTTCTGAAACGAAGGGCGCGTCTCGGTGTCGAAGCCGATCTGGTCCACCTTGTTGAGGTAGGAGAGGGCACTCTTGCTTCGCGAAGGAGAGTCTATGAGGATGACCTTCCCGGGGAATTTGACCTCGGGAAGTTCAAGAAGCTGCTGTTTGGAAATACTTAGCATCTCTTGTGAGATATAGTGTTGAGATTGATTCTACAAAAGTAGCGTTTTGTCGCGGCATAAGCCAAAAAGCAAAGCAAAAAAGTATTGAGCGATGTGAAAAGCGGTTAAACAAGGCTCAAAATAGAGGGAAAGCCTCACGTGGCATCAGCTCAGGGCAGGCACATCTATGACAGGTACGCCCGGGAAGTGACGGTCGAGATAACGCTCGAGGAAAGCGTGAGTGTCGGCCGCGATGAGGGGGTCGGAGTCGAAATAGGTGTTGTAGAGGACAGAATGGAGATTGACTCCATGGTGAGCTATAGCCTCGAGAGAAAGGATGGCATGATTGATGGATCCAAGACCGCCGTGCACCACCAGGATGAGAGGCAGACAGCGCGATGCTACGTAGTCGATGGTGAAGAAATCGTCGGTGATGGGGACCATCAGACCGCCGGCACCCTCGATGAGGACACGATTGTAGCGGCTGAGCAGTATTTCCGTGCTGTGGTCGATGATGTCGAGGGGGATGTCGCGGCCATCGATGCGTGCAGCGAGCTGAGGAGAGCAGGGGTGGGTGTAGATCAGCGGTGCTGTGGTGTGGTCGAGATCCTCGGGAAACATCTCCACATTGCAGAGGCGGCGGTGAGCCTCGATATCCTCAGAGGAGCCGACGCAACCGGTCTGTATGAATTTTTGAGTGATGACCGACTGGCCCTGCTCCATCCATTGCGATGCAAGCCATGCGGTGCAGAATGTCTTTCCGGCGTCGGTGTCGATGCCGCTGATAAAAAATGCCTGGTTCATTATATTATGTCGTTTGCAAGAATCAGATAAACAGGATTGTAAGTAAGAGCCGTAGAGCCGTCGGGCTGTACGGGGAAAGATCGCATGAGTTTGATGGCCGCGCTTCGTGCGGCAGCATCATCGTCGGAGAGAGCATTTACCCCGGTGTATTTCAGGTGCTTGAGAGCAGCGCGGACATCGGGAAAATCCATGCGGAGCGACTCCGAGAGGCAGTCGGTGACCGTGAGACCGCTCCGCTCAGCCGCTCTAACCATGACATCGGGCGACGGATAGGAGAGCGAACGTCCGGTGGCAGCCTCGATTTCGCTGAAAGTGCCCGGACCGTAGAACGCCAGCGCGGCAATGCCGCCTGGAGCCAGCACCCGGCCAAGAGCCGAGACAAAACGGGAGGGAGAGTGGAACCATTGGATGGTGGAAGCGCTCAGTAGAAGATCCACCGAACCGGCGGGGAGAGAGGTGACAGCCACCTCAGCATCGCAGGTGTGGAATGAAGCTCCGGCGGGGAGAGCGCATGACGGAGAGACCGGGGCTATGTCCCAAAGGTCGATATGACATCCGGCCATGGCGGGAGCATAAAGGGAGGTGAGCGTTCCGCTGCCTACACCGACCTCGAGGATGCGCGAAGGGGAGAGCCCGCGGGCAGAGAGACGGTTGGCGGTAAGGTCCCATAGCTTGCGCGCAACATCGGTCTGCACATCGGCATGCTTTGCATAAGTGGCCGATGCCGATGCGAAACGTGCGGCAACCAGCTGCTTATTGATGATATGACGGTCGAAAATGGCGGCAAAATCGGGGAAATGAGGTGCCGAGGGGAGGACAACCGATGGCACAGAGCGCCATGCCTCCGCCTGATTGGCGGCAGGGAAGATGCGGTCTTCGGCCGAGATGAGGGCAAGATCCCAAAGCAAGGCATAGCAGTCCGGATCTAGCGGCCGGAGAGAGCCGAAAGCCTGCAGCTCGCTCTCGAGCGACGCAAAGGAGCGCTGAGGAGCCGAATCGATGAAAGCCTGAAAAGCTCCCGCCGAGGAGAACATGCGGCGGCGAAACTTGCGCACCGAAGCCTCGGAAAGATTGGCGAGCGTGCCGCTGAAAATGCCGCCGGGGATACCCTGCGAGTCGTGGATGTGAGCCGTAGTGCCGTTGACTGCGATAGCCTTAGTGATAAGGCATGAATCGCGATATAGAGCGAGGAAAGAGGTGGCGATGCGCACCCCGAACGACCACGCCACCACCACTACCTCACGATAGCCGTCGAGGAGAGGGATGAGGTCAGCGAAAGCTTCTGGAGAATCGGAGCTGTAGTCGGAGAGCGCCAGGAGGTCGTATCCGGGTTTATGGAGAGAGGCGAACGGGGTAGAATCCATGCCCCATCCTAAAAAGAGGAGGATGAGGCGCGGATTGCCGCTATGTGTGATGAATACTTTTTCCATATTACCCGAAAGTGGGGAGATTTTAAGCAGAAACCGGAGAAAGAGGCCCCGGAAGAGAGATTACATCAATTCGCCAAGCGCCTTGTCGAGAGCCTCGATGTCGCGCGGCATCATAGCCGAGGAGAGGGAGAAGCGGAGACGCTCGGTGCCCTCAGGCACAGTGGGCTTACGGATGGGGAGGGCCTTGATGCCGTAGCGGGAGAGGAGCTGGCGCGAAAGTTCCACAGCTTTTTTCGGATCTCCGACTATCAGCGGCTGGATGTGGGAGGGAACGATGGGGTGAGAGGAGTATTTTTTCAGCACATCGTTGAGCTGCACCCCGAGGCGCTGCAGATGCTCGCGGCGGTTGTCCTTCTGAATGAGATTGCCGAGGGTGAAACGGGTCCAGGCAGCGCTCATGGGAGGGAGGGCCGTAGAGAAAATGAAACTGCGGGCCGTGTTGACGAGGTAGTCGTGCATATCGAGGCCGACGATGGCAAAAGCGCCCATCGAAGCAGCAGCCTTGCCGAAAGTGCCGACGATAATATCGATATCATGTGGTGCAGAAGAGGCAGCGGAGAGTCCAAGTCCTTTGGGTCCGAGGACGCCGAAAGCATGGGCTTCGTCGACATAAAGCATCACATTGGGATATTGGCGCTTGAGAGCGATGAGGCGCTCGATATCGGCGGTGTCGCCGTCCATGCTGTAGACACTTTCCACTATGACGATCACATGCTTGTATTTCGAAGCCTTGGAGGCGAGAATTTTCTCGAGATGATGGAAATCGTTGTGGCGGAAGCGGATGAAAGGAGCACGGGAGAGGACAATGCCGTCGATGATGCTGGCATGTACCAGTTTATCGGCCACGATGAGCGTATCGCGGTCGGCGATAGCCGATATGAGGCCGGTATTGGCATGGTATCCGCTGTTGAAAAGGAGCGTGGAGGTGTCGGTGCCCCGATATTTCTTGTAGAGGAGCGACAGGAAGACCTCAAGATTGGTATATTCAATCTGACGGGGAGCCAAAAGACGGGCCGCCGACGAGGTGAGAGGCACCGTGGCGGAGATAGGGTCGGCGAAAAACTTCTGCTGAAGCGTATGGTCGGCCGCCAGGCCCATATAATCGTTAGTAGAATAGTCGGTGACGGTGAGGGGCGACACAGTGGGGATCTCCCTATAGTTGCCCTCATGGTGCAATTGCTGTAAGTATTCTCTGATATTCATATCCTTGATCTAATAAAAGACGGGAGCCTTCCGGAAATGGAAGGACCCTTTTAAGGATTAACGGCCAAAGCGCTCGAGTAGTTCGGAATGTTCCTGCTCGGCAAGCTCCCAGAGCGACATGGCAGTCTCCACCTCGCGCACAGCCGTCTGATGGCGGGTGAAAATATCGCCGTCGGTAACACCGGCCGAGATCTTAGCCTCGATGTCGGCCACCTCGGCCTCAGCTTTGGCGACAGCCGCCTCGGCCTCTTCGACCTTCTTGGCAGAGCGTCGGATCATCTTGTCGCGCTCGCGCTGCTCTGCATACGTGAGGCGGGGTTGCGAAGGCTGTTCCTTAGGTTGCTCCCCGGAGGGTGTGGGTGCAGGAGCCGGCTTGGGCGCCTGAGGAGCCTGATATCCGCTGCCCGGACTGGTGGAGAGCTCCAGCTCGCGGAGCGAAGAGATCTTCTTTTTTTCGAGGAACTCATAGATGCCGCCGAGGCACTCGCGCACCTGACCGCCGCCAAACTCGTAGACCTTCTCGACAAGACCGTCGAGAAACTCGCGGTCGTGGCTGACGACGATGACAGTGCCGTTGAACTCCTTGATGGCCTGCTTGAGGATATCCTTGGTGTTCATATCCAGGTGGTTGGTAGGCTCGTCGAGGATGAGAAGGTTGACAGGCTGCAGGAGAAGGCGGATCATGGCCAGACGAGTTTTCTCGCCGCCCGAGAGCACTTTGACCTTCTTGTCCGATGCTTCGCCGCCAAACATGAAGGCCCCGAGGATGTCGCGGATGCGTGTGCGGATGTCGCCGGTGGCCACACGGTCGATGGTGTCGAAGACAGTGAGGCTCTCGTCAAGGAGCTGTGCCTGATTCTGGGCAAAATAGCCGATCTGCACATTGTGTCCTATCTTGAGCGAGCCCGTGAACGGAATCTCACCCATGATGCACTTGACGAGAGTGGATTTACCCTCGCCGTTTTTACCCACGAAAGCCACCTTCTCGCCTCGGCGGATGGTGAAAGTGGCATGGTCGAAGACCTGATGCGTGCCATAGGCCTTGCCGACATTGTCGGCGATGACGGGATAATCGCCCGAACGAGGAGCCGGGGGAAAACGCAGCGAGAGATGGGAAGTGTCGACCTGATCGATCTCAATGCGTTCGATCTTGGCGAGCTGCTTCATGCGGCTCTGTACCTGCACAGCCTTGGTGGCCTTGTAGCGGAACCGCTCGATGAAGGCCTCGGTGTCGGCAATCTCCTTCTGCTGGTTGAGATAGGCACGGGTCTGCTGCTCGATGCGTTCCTTGCGGAGCTCAACGAATTTGGAATAGTTGACCGAGTAGTCGTAGATTTTGCCGCAGGAGATCTCGATGGTGCGGTTGGTGACATTGTCGATGAAAGCACGGTCGTGGCTGACAAGCACTATGGCCTTGGCCTTAGTGGCGAGAAACTGCTCGAGCCACTGGATCGACTCGATGTCGAGGTGGTTGGTGGGCTCGTCGAGCAGAAGGAGGTCGGGGTGGCGGAGGAGCAGTTTGGCAATCTCCACACGCATGCGCCATCCGCCGGAAAACTCGGCCGTGGGCCGATCAAAATCAGAGCGGACGAAGCCGAGGCCGATGAGAGTGCGCTCCATCTCCGCCTCATGGTTTTCAGACTGTTCCATGGCCAGATTTTCTGTGAGGAGCGCTGCCTCGTCGATGATACGCTGATAGGTCTCCGACTCATAGTCGGTGCGCTCGGCCAAGGCCGCATTGAGTTGGTCGAGACGATGCTGCATGTCGTCGATATGACTGAAAGCCTTGCGTACCTCCTGAAGGAGCGTAGTCTCGTCGGCAATCTTCATCTGCTGCGGCAGATAGCCGATGGTGACGCCCGCCGGGACGGCCACAGTGCCCGATGTGGGGTGCTGCAGTCCGGCGATGATTTTGAGCATAGTGGACTTTCCGGCGCCGTTTTTGCCGACAAGGGCAATGCGGTCGCGCCGGTTGATCACATAGTTTACGTTATTGAAGAGAGATTTTGCGCTAAATTCAACTTTAAGATTCTGTATTGCTATCACAAGCAAGAAATGTATGAATGGTTGTCGAAACAAAAACGTAAGCCGCCGTCCCGGCAGGCCCCGGGCGGGCAATCAGCGGCGGCGATGGTGGATGACAAGCCTGCGGCGGTCGGTGATGACGATATCGACAGCCACATCGTGAGGCTCGACGGGGATATCCTCGGAGATGAGCTGGAAATCGTATCCGACACCGATCTTGGTGGCGGCTGTAGACTGCAGGAGGCGGTCGTAGTAGCCCTTGCCGCGTCCGACACGATTGCCGCGCTTATCATAGGCGATGGCCGGGACCACAATCAGTTCGATAGAATTGATGTCGGCAGTGTCGTCGCCCTGCGGCTCCTCGATATGGAAAGCCCCGAGGGCCATGTGAGAGCGGTCGTAGGGGAGGATGTCGAGATTGACTCCGTTGACGCGGGGAAGAAAGAAATGCTTGCGTCCGCTCCACTTGTCGAGAAACTCGCGAGTGCTGAGCTCGTCGGGCAAGGAATGATAGAGGAGGATATTCTCGGCAAGTAGGAAAGCAGCCGACTGCTCGAGGCGGTCGAAGACACATTTAGCCGCAAAGGCTTTTTCAGCCTGCGAGAGCAGACTCTTGCGGGCTTTTACCCGATCTCTTATATCATCCTTGTTCATTGTCAGTCAAAATAGATTTTATTGTTTATCTGAAGCCCCGAGAGATGTGGCGGAAGCGGAATTTCGGTCGGAAGTGACCGGAATGTCGGCAGCTCCCTCCAGAATCTCCTGCACAGCCCGGGTGACATTGGTGTCGGCCTCGTTGATGAGGCGGAAGTAGTCGTTGTAGCCGAGCGTGTCGCGCGCAATGAGGGCTTTTAGTTGAGTAACAATCAAATCGTGGGAAATGTTGATGTAGTACCAGCGGGGAGCGATGCCGTTTTTGGCAGCGAAGTTGACAAACTGACGGAGGAGACGGTCGTCTTTGGGGAGCAGAGAGAGGAGCTCGTCGACATCCTTGGCCTCCTCGAGTCGCTCGCGGTTGGCATCGACATAATCGAAGGCAAATTTCTGAAGGAGCCCCGCATTGGCTACATTGAGATAGTAGGAAGTGATGCGGGAAGTGTCGTTGGGAACAAAGATGTCGGGCATGATGCCGCCTCCGCCGTAGACAGTGCGTCCGTTGACGGTGTGGAAGAGGAGATTCTTATCGAGTTTGATAGAGTCTTCGCTGAACATCTCGCCACGGTTGTAGCGGTCGAGGATGTCATGATCGTAGAGGGCAGAGTTGGAATAGTCCTTCTGGATGCATCTGCCCGAGGGGGTGTAGTAGCGTCCGATAGTGAGGCGGATGGCCGAACTGTCGGGGAGCACGGCCTGACGTTGGATGAGACCCTTGCCGAACGAACGGCGGCCCACGATGAGAGCGCGGTCGTTGTCTTGAAGTGCTCCGGCGAAAATCTCAGAAGAGGAAGCGGAGAACTCATCGATGAGCACCACAACGCGGCTATCCTTGAAATTGCCGTTGCCGTCGGCCTGCACGCCCGAGGTGGAGAAATATTCGCGCCCCTTTGTGGTGGCGATGAGGCTCCCCTTGGGCAGGAACTCGTTGGCCATGAGGAATGCGATCTCCATGAATCCGCCGGAATTGCCGCGGAGGTCGATGACATAGTCGGAAGCGCCCTCGCGCTTGAGATCGTTGAGAGCCTGGAAGAACTCGTCGTAGGTGGATCGGCCGAACTTGCTGACGCGGACATAGCCGATGCTGTCGGAAAGCATATAGGATGCATCGACCGAGGTGTTGGGCAGTTCGCCACGGATCACCTCCATATTGAGCATCTTCTTGGCGCCGGCACGACGGACACCGAGGGTGACGGGAGTGCCACACTCGCCGCGGAGCTTTTTGAGCACCTGCTCATTGGTGATGCCGATGCCGGCCACGTCCTCACCGTCGACCTTGACAATGCGGTCGCCGGCGCGCATGCCGATTTTCTCGGAAGGACCTCCCGAGACGACCTCGATGACAGTGATGGTGTCGTTGTTGATCATAAACTGCACACCGATGCCGCAGAACGAGCCGTCGAGTTCCTCGTTGACCGAGCGGAGGTCGGAAGCCGGGATGTATGCCGAGTGCGGGTCGAGATTCTGGAGGAGAGCCGGGATGCTGTTCTCCAGAAGGCTGTCGAGATTGACTTCATCCACATAATCGTTGCGGATGAGATTGAGAATAGTCTGGAATTTTTTCTGGGATGCCGTGCCGGCCGTGTGTCCTCCGCGGAAGAGGTCGGATGCGAGAATACCCGCGATGAAAGCCAGGGCTACAATAAGAGGCACCCAAGTAGCAGTCTTTTTCACCTGAACAAAGAGATAAAAAAAGTAAGATTGAAAACCATAAAACAAACCGAAAGGAGTTCACGACTCTAAATCGGCGATGTGGCAGCACTCCACACCGGCACGGCGGAGGAGTTCGATACCATCGGTGATGCGATAGACCTCGTTGAAGACCACACGGACGATGCCGGCCTGGATGATGAGTTTGGCGCACTCTATGCAGGGAGAAGCCGTGATGTAAAGGGTGGCACCGTCGGAAGAATTGTTGCTGCGCGCCACTTTGGTGATGGCATTGGCCTCGGCATGAAGCACATATGGCTTGGTGATGCCTGCCTCGTCCTCACAAATATTTTCAAACCCCGAAGGAGTGCCGTTGAATCCGTCGGAGATAATCATAGAATTTTTGACAATTATGGCTCCGACCTTTCTACGCTGACAGTAGGAGTTTTCGGCCCAGATACGCGCCATGCGGAGATATCGTCGGTCGATGGTGTCCTGTTTCTGGTGTCGGATGTCGCTGTCGGAAATATCTACATTCATACGCCATAGAATTAGTCTGCAAAGGTACAAACTTCCCATCATAAAACGATGTAAAAGCATTCATTTTTTTTGGGAGGAGGCGGAAGGGGAAAATAGATGGCGAAAGAGGGGAGTGAGATTGAAAAAAAATGACTAAATTTGTGGCTTTAATGTGGGGAAGATGGCGGGGAAGGTGACTTTAAAAGAAGGAAAAAAGATGAAAAAGATACTGAAATGGGCGATGTGGATGGCGCTTATAGCATTGGCGGCCGGCAGTGTGAGCGCCCAGAATAGCCTGAAAGGGCACAGAGGCGGTTTGCAGAGCGGGATATCGGCTCTGGATAAGGAGCAGATGCCTGTAAAATGGACCGCAAAGGGAAAAATGATTTCGGAAACCGAGGCGACAGTGACCCTGACTGCCACGATGGGGGAGGGATGGCATCTGTATGGGATGAATATACCCGCAGACGGCCCCGAACCTACCAAAATCACTTTCAGCTATCCCAAAGGGGTGAAAACCGAGGGGGCATTGACCGCAGACAAAGCTCCGGAGAGGAAGACGGACGAGATGTTTGGCAGCCAAACAGAGTACTGGAGCGGAAAGGTGACATTCACAAGGCGATTGAAGATAGACAAAAGCCTGAAGGATGTGACTGTGAAATGTACGGTGAGATATATGAGCTGCAACGATGTGACCTGCCGTCCGCCACAGACAACCGAACTGGAAGTAAAAATCAAATAATCCCGGACAACCGGTGCCTCCTGACAACAGGGAATGCAAACAAAGTATACGCCCCAGAAAAGAAACAACATGAAAAAACATATGAAAACAGGACAATGGAGATCGCTGCTGATGGCACTGCTGTGTGCTGTATCGGGCATAGGAATGATGTCGGCTCAGGAACTTGATCCGATAGTGTGGGAAACGTCGGTGGAGAACAACAGCTCTACCGAAGCCACAGTGAAATTTTCGGTGAAGATAGAGAAAGGGTGGCATCTCTACAGTTTCGATCTGCCGGAGGACGGGCCCAATTCCACTTCTATAACCTTTGACCTGCCCGAAGGGGTGAGTAAAGATGGCGCAATCTGTTGGTCAAGAGCTCCGAAGGAGGAATATGACCCCGTGTTCGCGCTGAAACTTGCCTGGTGGGAGAACGATGTAGTGCTGACACAGAAGCTGAAAATCAGCGATGGGAAAACGCACGACGTGAGCGGCGTGATAAGATTTCAGGGCTGTAACGAAGAGACCTGTATAAGTCCTCAGAAGTTGCCGTTTAACGTGACCGTAGGCACGGGAGCAGCCGCTACAGTGGTAGAGGAGACACCAGCTGTGGAGGTGACGGGGGGAAAGGTAGAAGCATCTCAGAAGCAGGAGATTTCGGAAGCCGGATGGTGGGCGCCTGTAGAGATCAGCGCCTCCGACGACGAGAATGCCAGTGTGAGCAACAGTCCGCTGTGGCTGATATTCGTATGGGGCTTCGGAGGCGGTCTGCTGGCACTGCTGACCCCCTGCGTGTGGCCGATGATACCGATGACGGTAAGTTTCTTCCTGAAAAAAGACGGCAACCGCCGCAAACAGATACGCGCTGCCGCGGTGTACGGACTCAGTATCGTGGTGATATACCTCTCTTTGGGCTTGATAATAACCGGCATATTCGGAGCAAGCAAGCTCAACGAGCTGTCGACCAATGCGTGGTTTAACCTCGCCTTCTTCCTGCTGCTTCTGATCTTCGCGATAAGCTTTTTCGGAGGATTCGACATACAGCTGCCCGAGAAATGGCGCAACGGCGCCGATGCACGCGCCGAGAAGGCCACCGGATTGCTGAGCATCTTCTTCATGGCTTTCACTCTGGTGCTGGTATCATTTTCCTGCACCGGCCCGATCATCGGCACACTCCTCGTGGAGGCAGCCAGCATGGGCAACTTCGCCGGACCTGCCGCCGGAATGGCCGGATTTGCAGTAGCACTGGCATTGCCGTTCTCGCTTTTTGCCATCTTCCCCTCGTGGCTGAAACAGGCACCGCGGTCGGGAGGGTGGATGAACTCGGTGAAAGTGGTGCTTGGCTTCCTGGAGCTGGCGCTGTCGCTGAAATTCCTGTCGGTTGCCGATCTGGCATACGGATGGGGGATACTCGACCGCGAGGTGTTTATCTGCCTGTGGGTAGTGATTTTCGCTATGCTCGGGCTGTATCTGCTGGGCAAGATCCGCTTCAGCCACGACGCGCCGTTGGATCATGTGTCGATACCGCGCTTCTTCATGTCGCTCATATCGCTGTCGTTTACGATTTATCTGATCCCCGGCCTGTGGGGTGCACCGTTAAAGAGCGTGAGCGCCTTTGTACCGCCTCTGTACACCCAGGATTTCAACCTGTATGCCGGGGGACAGTTTGAGGAGTTTGACGACTACGACGAAGGTATGCGCTATGCAGCCGAGAATCACCGTCCCGTGCTGATAGACTTTTCGGGCTACGGATGTGTCAACTGCCGCAAGATGGAAGGGGCTGTGTTTGATACCCCTGTAGTGACAGGGATCATCAAGGAGAACTTCGTGCTGATCAAACTGATGGTAGACGACAAGGCAGAGTTGCCGACTCCGATAGAGGTAGAGGAGAACGGCAAGAAGCTGACCCTGGAGACAGTCGGCGAGAAGTGGAGCTATCTGCAGCGAGTGAAATTTGCTGCCAACTCCCAGCCCTACTACATGGTGCTCGACAACGAAGGCAATGCCATGACCCCTCCGGCCTACTACGATGAGAATGTAACGAAATTTGTAGACTGGCTCAACGACGGAATGAAAAACTACAGTAACGCCCAGTAAAAAAGACAAATAAAAGAAACAGAAGATGAAAAGTCGTCAGGAAAAACTTGAGGCACTTGGCAAAGTGCTTGATGTGCTCGACACGCTGAGGGTGAAGTGCCCTTGGGACGCCAAGCAGACCAACGAAAGTCTGCGCCCCAATACGGTAGAAGAGGTGTTTGAGCTGTGCGAAGCACTTATCAACGAAGATGACGCAGAGATAAAGAAAGAGCTCGGCGACGTGCTGCTGCATGTGTTCTTCTACTCGAAAATAGGGGAGGAAAAGGGGAAATTTGACGTGGCAGATGTATGTGACGCTCTGACAACGAAGCTGATATTCCGTCATCCGCATGTCTACGGCAATGTGCAGGCCGACAATGCCCACAAAGTGGAGCAGAACTGGGAGCAAATCAAGCTCAAAGAGAAGGGAGGCAACAAAAGCATCTTAGCAGGAGTGCCCGGAGCGCTTCCCGCACTGACAAAGGCATATCGCATCCAGGAGAAAGCCGCCAATGCAGGCTTTGACTGGGAGACTCCCGGCGAAGTATGGGAGAAGGTGAAAGAGGAGATTGGGGAGTTTGCCGCCGAGGCCAAAGACTTCGTCGGCAAAGATGAGACACCCGAGGATGTGAAGCGGAGGATGGAAGCCGAAATGGGCGACCTTCTGTTTTCGCTGATCAACGCAGCCCGGCTTTACGGCATACAGCCCGAAAACGCCCTGGAGAGGACCAACAAGAAGTTTATTTCGAGATTTGGATATATCGAGGAGCAAGCCAAAGAGATGGGAAAGAGCGTGAAGGAATTGACGCTTGGGGAGATGGAAGAGCTATGGCAGAAAGCTAAGAAAGTGCGGAAGCAATAGATCTCAGAGGTCGGGAAGGGGAGCGGTGACTTTGTCGCCGGCGCAGCGCTTTAGATTAAACAAAAGGGCCTTTAGATTAAACCAAAGGGTAACTTTAGGATAAAACTAAGGGGAATTTTAGATTAAACCAAAGTGGAAGGGAGATATCTTATATATAGATAGGTATCTATCGGAAAGATATTAATATAGATAGGAGTCTTTCTGAAAGATACAAAGGACAAAAGAAACATTAAAAAACGGAAAGATATGAAAGGATTGAAATGGCTGTGGGTCGCAGCAGCAGCGATGATGGGGAGCGGAGTGCTTTACACACCGCAGGAGGCAGTGGCTCAGGTGAATCAGCTTGACGCCGATATGAATATAATCCCTGACAAGGTGACAAAGACCGATGAGGGCGTGCGCATCTCGCTGTGTCTGGTGGGGATACCTCACACCTCGCAGAGGATAGACAGTGTGGACCTGCGCATAGGGAAGCAGGTGTATCCGGCCAATGACATCGACGGAGTAGATTTCAAGCGCTACTTCCAGTTTGAGGACGAGGGAGTACAGACCATCGAAGTAGACTTCCCGTTCAAAAGTGTGGTGCCCAAAACAGCAACGCTTGATTTTCACACTGTAAAAGGGATAATCACCTCTCCGGCACGTCAGTAAGTGATGGAATTGTCGGCAAGGATAGAACGACTCAACAATAAGTGATAACAGGACAGAAAACGGAGGAGCCCGAAAAAAGAAAGGCGGCATGATAGTATGTGTGACTGAGAAACCGGATGTGGCGCGCGACATAGCAGCCGTGCTTGGCGCTACAGAGCGCCGTTCGGGGTATATAGAAGGGAACGGATATCAGGTAACCTGGACATTCGGCCATCTGTGTACTCTCAAGGAGCCGGCCGACTATACCGACTGGTGGAAGCATTGGTCGCTCAGTGCTTTACCTATGATTCCGCCGAGATTCGGCATAAAACTGATCCCTGAAGAAAGGTATGAGCGTCAGTTCAACGTGATAAAAAGCCTGATATCGACCGCAGACGAGGTGATAAACTGCGGCGATGCCGGGCAGGAAGGAGAACTGATACAGCGGTGGGTGATGCAGAAAGCCGAAGTGCGCTGCCCCGTGAAACGTCTGTGGATCAATGACCTTACCGACCAGTCGATACGCAACGGATTCGGTCACCTGATGCCCGCATCGGAGAAAGACAATCTGTATCTCTCCGGTCTGTCGCGCGCCATAGGCGACTGGATATTAGGGATGAACGCCACCCGACTGTACACGCTGAAATATTCGCGACCCGGAAATGTGCTGTCGATAGGGCGAGTGCAGACTCCCACGCTTGCCATGCTCGTGCAGCGACACAAAGAGATATCCAACTTTACTCCCGAAGATTTCTGGGAGCTAAAGACTGTGTATAAAGGTGCAACTTTCAACGCTTTAGAAGGGAGGTTCAAGAGCGAGGAGAGCGCACAGCAAGCCGCAGAGAGGATAAAGGCTGCCCTGTTCACCATCACCGATGTGACCGAGAAAAAGGGGAAAGAAGCACCTCCGCGCCTCTTCGACCTGACCTCGCTGCAGGTGGAATGTAACAAAAAATGGGGCTGGTCGGCCGACGAGACACTGAAACTCATTCAGACCCTTTACGAGAAGAAGGTGACAACCTACCCGCGTGTAGACACCACATATCTCAACGATGCCATCTACACCAAAGTGCCTGAAATATTGCGAAATATGACGCCGTATGCCAATCTGACGGCGCCACTTCTGGCGATGTCGCGTCTGCCGAAGAGCAAAAAAGTGTTCGATGACTCGAAAGTGACCGACCACCACGCCATCATCCCCACCGGGCAGTTGCCCAACATGCTTCAGGGCAACGAGAAACTGATGTATCACCTGATAGCCCAGCGATTTATCGCCACATTCTATCCCGACTGCGAATTTATGGCCACCACCGTCTTGGGGGAGGCCGCCGGAGTAAAATTCAAGACCCAAGGGAAGGTAGTGACCAAAAACGGGTGGCGCGACGTGTACGGAGGTAAGAACTCACAGAGCGATGCCGAGCAAGGTGACGACAAGATACTTCCGCCGTTTGAAAAAGGGGAGAGCGGGCCTCACGAACCGTCGGTGGTGAAAAAAAGCACCCAGCCTCCGAAATATTACACCGATGCCACTCTGCTGAGGGCGATGGAAACCGCCGGAAAGACCGTGGATGACGAGGAACTGCGTGACGCCATGAAGGAGAACGGGATAGGACGTCCGTCGACAAGAGCCTCGATCATAGAGACACTTGTGAAACGACGCTATATCTACCGCCAGCGCAAGAATATAATGGTGACTCAGGCCGGTATAGACCTGATAGATACCATAGATGAAGAACTGCTGAAAAGTCCCAAGCTTACCGGACTGTGGGAGAGTAAATTGCGCCAGATAGAGCGAGGAACATACAGCGCCTCAGACTTCATCGACGAGCTTAAAGCCATGATAGCAGAGATAGTGCATAATGTAATGACAGACAGCTCAATGAAGCGTATAGAAGTGTCTCCGGATGAAAACGAAGGAGGAAAGGGGACAAAGAACGCCCCGAACGGCACTCCGGCCGATGCAAAACCCGCGAAAAAGCGTGCGCCGGCGGTGAAAAGTCTCGATCAGATAATGTGCCCGCTCTGCGGTGAAGGGCATATACTGAAAGGACGCACAGCCTACGGATGCTCGAAATATGCATCGGGATGCACACTGCGCCTGCCCTTCGACGAGTATGCCGACAACCTGACACCGGCGAAACTGAACGCATTGATAAAGAAGAATTTCAAAACCAAGGGGAAGAAATGATGGAAACAAACGACCTGATACAGTGGCTGACCGTAAGTGTCATAATACTGATAGCCCTAATCGCGATAGTGAGGAAGGTAAATAAGCTACGGCGCAACATCAAGGATGGCGATGCCTCGGGTTGCGGCTGCGGCTGCGAGGGGTGCACCAAACATTGCGAGAGCCGGGAGCAGTCCTCGGATGCGAACCATGAAAGAGCAGATAAGTGATGGATAACAAAGGATTTATAAACAATATAAGCGCGAGACTGGGGTGCGGAGTATCGGAAGCGGAGAAGCTGACCGAATGTTTCGCATCGCTTCTACGCGAACAGTGCGGCGAAGGGAGCAAGGTGGCCATCCCCGGGTTCGGGACCTTTGAAGGAGTGAAACACGACGAGGAAATCACTACAAGCCTTGACACAGGCAAAAGAATGCTGCTTCCGCCATCGGTGGAGGTGAGATTTGCTGCCGGAGGTATGCTAAAAAAACGCGTCAGAGGAAAGGAGGGGAGACGATGAGCACTACATTGGCATTGCCCGGGATAGTGGAGTACTTCGTAGCGACGACGGGATGCACGGCCGACGAGGCGAGGAACTATCTTGCGGAGTTTTCCGATATAATAGGTGACGCCCTTCACAAGGGGGAGAGCGTGGAGATTGCCGGGATCGGTACATTTAAACGGATCGGCGCCGGCGAAGGGGCCGAGGTGGCTTTTGAGCCGTCGGAAACGCTGACAGAGGCGGTAAATGCACCGTTCGCGATGTTTGATCCGGTGGAGCTTGACGACGAAGTGACCGAGGAAATGCTTGATACGGCGATATATGAGTCCGACTTTTATACTCCGGAGGAAGATAGCGCCAAGGAAGAATCGGACGATGAAGAAACTCCGTCCCCGGAGTCCGAACCTCAAGAAGATCCCGAAGTGGAGCCCGAATCAGAAGAGGAGCCTCAGGCCGATGAGCCGGGAGAGGAGCCTTTGGTAGAGGAAACAGTAGAAGTCGCCGAGACTGTGGTAGTTGGCGCACCTGTAGCGATATCCAAAGAGGAGCCGGAGGAAACAACTGAAGAAAGCGATGAAGCGGAATCGGAAGAGGCACCCCAAACAAGTGAAGATGTTGCCGCAGGGGAGGCACCTCAAATAAGAACTAACGACCCCGAGGGAGATATTGAGCCCGCGACCCCTGAAGAAGAGCCGACGGAGGAGGAAGCTCCCACCATCGCCAAAGATTATGAGCCAAGAGCCGTTGAGGAAGAACGGCCGAGGGGGAGGAGTGACCGATATGACTACGGCGAGGAGGGGAGCGCTAAGGTATATCACAAAGCGCACCGCGTGAATGTGATACTTGCGCTGCTGATAGGACTGCTCGCCGGAGTGCTGATAGGATATATCGGACGTGGCTTTATAAACCTAACGGGAGTGAAAAGTGTTAATATTTCAGCTGATGATGTGCAGGTGATCCATCAGACATTAGCATCTGACAACGAGGCCGCTCAGGCTCCGGAAGCAACCGCGGCCACTGATTCTGACACGACAGCCACAGAGGCGATTCAGGACAGCGTAGCGGCCGAAGCCGAAGCGACAGCCAAGGAAGCTCCGGTGGTGACAGATACAGTGAAAGCCGGAATATATCTTACGACTATAGCGCAGAGGCACTACGGAAAGAAAAAATTCTGGGTTTACATATATCTGGAGAATCAGGATCGCCTTGGAAACCCCAACGAGATCGCTCCGATGACAGTGGTAGTTGTACCTCCGCTGGCAAAATATGGCGTGAACGCCACCGATAAAGCCAGCGAAGAGGATGCCGAGCGGAAAGCCGCAGAAATATTGAGACGATATCCCGATTAAGTAGTGTGTGAAATGACGTTAAAAGACGCCGTGTTCTTAATAATGCTAAACTCTATTAAGAAAAAATTAACACTTGAATTTAGCATTTTGGATAGCTGATTTTATATTTTTGCACAAAATTATAGGGGATTATGCATTGGCGGGTCGAGGCATATGCAAAGATGTGCATCGCCCCCGAGTGTATATCCGCGATATAGCGCTGAAAATAAGATAAATGACAAATATAAACTATGAGTGAATCGGTTAATATCCGCGAGTTGAACGATCTCGTGGCGAGCAAGAACGATTTTGTGAATCTGATCACCCGCGGCATGGACCAGACCATCGTGGGTCAGAAGCATCTTGTAGAGTCGCTGCTGATAGCGCTGCTGTCAAACGGCCATGTGCTGCTTGAAGGTGTTCCGGGTCTTGCCAAGACGTTGGCAATCAAGACACTTGCACAGCTGATTGATGCCAAATACAGCCGTATCCAGTTTACTCCGGACCTTCTGCCGGCCGATGTGCTCGGTACGATGGTATACAGCGTGAAGTCGGAGCAATTTCAGGTAAAGAAAGGCCCGATTTTCGCAAACTTCGTGCTTGCGGATGAGATCAACCGTGCTCCTGCCAAGGTGCAATCGGCACTTCTCGAGGCGATGCAGGAGCGTCAGGTGACAATCGGCGACAAGACCTTCGCCCTTGACGAGCCATTCCTGGTGATGGCCACCCAGAACCCTATAGAGCAGGAGGGCACCTATCCTCTGCCCGAAGCCCAGGTGGACCGTTTCCTGCTTAAGGTAGTGATCGGTTATCCCTCGCGCGAGGAGGAGAAGCTGATTATCCGCCAGAATATCACCAACGAGAAGAAAAAGATCGTGCCCCTGCTGAAGCCGGAGGAGATCCTTGAGGCTCAGAAGATAGTGGAGAAGATCTACATCGACGAGAAGATAGAGCGCTATATCGTGGACATCGTGTTTGCCACCCGTTTCCCCGCCGACTATGGGCTGAACGACCTGAGCAGCATCATAGGTTTCGGAGCATCGCCCCGTGCCTCGATCTCGCTGGCTCGTGCGGCCCGCTCGTATGCGTTCCTGCGTCAGCGCGGATATGTGATCCCCGAGGATGTGCGTGCGGTATGCCATGATGTGCTCCGTCACCGTATCGGTCTGACCTACGAAGCCGAGGCAAACAACATCACGGCCGACGAGATCATATCTGAGATACTTGACAAGGTTGAGGTGCCTTGATAAGGATGACAACGAACAACAGTCGGCTCTCCGAAGGGCCGACAGTTTTCTATTATAAAATATCGAAAATCGCTGATGGACGCAAACGAGCTGCTTAAAAAGGTAAGGCGCATAGAGATCAAGACTCGCGGCCTTTCGCAGAATATATTCGCCGGAGAGTATCACTCGGCGTTTAAGGGGAGGGGTATGACCTTCTCGGAAGTGCGTGAATATCAGTACGGAGATGACATCCGCGACATAGACTGGAATGTGACAGCGCGCCACAATCACCCTTATGTAAAGGTGTATGAGGAGGAGCGCGAGCTCACGGTGATGCTGTTGGTGGATGTGAGCGGATCGCGTCTTTTCGGTGCCGTAGGCGACGAGAAGCGCGAGATGATAGCCGAGATAGCGGCAACTCTGGCATTCTCGGCCATCCAGAACAACGATAAGATAGGTGTGATATTTTTCTCGGACAAGATAGAGAAATTTATCCCTCCGAAGAAAGGAAGAAAGCATATCCTTTTCATAATCCGCGAGTTGATAGACTTCACGCCCGACAACCGCGGTACCGACCTCGGGATGGTGCTGAAATATTTCGCGGACGCGCTGAAAAAACGGTGCACCACCTTCCTTATCTCGGACTTCATCGACGAGAAAGACTACTACAAAGCCCTCTCGATAGCATCGAACAAACACGATGTGTATGGCATACAGGTTTATGACAAGCGCGACTCGCAGCTGCCCGACGTGGGGCTGATGCGTGTGAGCGACCTGGAGACAGGCGCAGAGCGATGGGTAGACACCTCGTCGAAGAAAGTGCGCAACGAGTACGGCCGCTGGTGGTACGAACGTCAGCAGGTGATGAGCGATACGCTGAAACGCTGCGGCGTGGGTTCGGTGTCGGTAGCCACCGACGAGGACTACGTGGCGGCTCTGATGGGGCTGTTCAAGCGCCGCGGCTGAAACCGCGCGCAACTACCGACGGCTGCAAAAGTGAAATAAGAGAAACAGGCGAGCGAGAGCGGGCAGACCTACGGCATGACCTCAAGAGGGCTGCCGGGGACCGCGAGAAGCTCAAAGAGAAATGTAAAATCGAACATGCGAATTGTCAAAAGATACACAAAAGGAGTGGCGCTGAGTGCCATCGTAGCGCTGTGCTGCGGCACGGCATGGTCGGCGCCCGGTGCATCGATAAAGGCCGCTCTGGATTCGAGTCAGGTGACGATGGGCTATCAGACCGCCGTGAAACTTGACATAGTGGACAGTGCGACATCTCCGGCTCAGGTGATAGTGGACAAATCGACATTCCCGCAGGAGGTGGAGATCGTAGACTGGGTCTACGGCGACACCACTGACTTAGGCAACGGGCTTGTGGAGATGAAGCGTGCACTGGTGCTACAGCCCTTTGACTCGGGCGTGTACACCATCCCGCCGTTTCTGCTGGTCAACGGCCCCGACACGCTGAGATCGAAAGCACTGACCATCAAGGTGCTTCCGGTGGATGTGAGCAAGATGCAGGATATCAATCCTCTGGCCGACGTGCAGAAATTTGACAGCAAATGGTATGACTTTCTGCCCGATTGGCTCACGGACTACTGGGGCTGGTATCTGCTGGCACTTTTGGTGATAGCCGGCGGCATCTGCGGTTATCTGATAGTGACCAAGAAGGTGAACGTGAATATCCTGCCGCAGAAGAAGCCCGTGGCACCCGATGTGCTTGCGCTTGGGCGCCTCAATGAGCTGAAAGAAGCACAGCTGTGGGAGAAAGGTCAGGAGAAAGAGTATTATACCCGCCTGATAGATATCCTTCGCGACTATCTGCAGGGGCGCTTCGGCATCAATGCCATGGAGATGACTTCGTCGCAGATACTCAAAGCCCTCAGGCACAACGAGGAGGCTCGCCTCTCGCAGCAATATATGGAGAGGGTGGTAGAGATCGCTGATTATGTGAAATTCGCCAAGGTAAGACCTATGCCCGATGACAACGTAAGGTCGTGGCAGAATGCGCTCCAGTTTGTGGAGGAGACCCGTCCGGTGGCCGTAGAGGAGCCGGAAGAGGGTGAAAAGGGCGAATCGGATAATAAAGGCGGAGAGACTCCGAAAGGAGCAGAAGCCAAGACGAAAGGAGCAGAAGCCAAGCGAGGCGGCGAACCTCGGAAAGGCGCAGAACCTCAAAAAACTGATACGAAATGATTCATTTGGCACATCCGGGCATATTGTGGCTTTTCCTGCTTTACATACCGCTGATAGCGTGGTATGTATGGAAGCGGAAAAGCGCTCATGCCGCCCTTGAGATATCCACTGTGCGACCGTTCGCGAAAGTGAAGCGGCCGCTGAAGCAGTATATGATGCACGGACTTTTCGTGCTGCGTCTTTTGGCCATAGGTTGCCTGATAGTGGTGCTGGCACGTCCTCAGACCCGCGATGCCTGGCATAGCTCGCGCACCGAGGGTACGGATATGGTGATAGCGCTCGATATATCATCGAGTATGCTGGCGCGCGACTTTAAACCCGACCGCCTGGAGGCCGCCAAGAAGCTGGCCGCAAGATTTATCAATGGCCGTGAGAACGACAATATGGGTCTTGTGGTATTTGCCGGGGAGGCATTCACCGGAGTGCCGATGACCAGCGACCGCGCGGCGCTGATGAACTATGTGAACTCGCTCAACCGTGAGATGCTGGAGGACGGCACGGCCATCGGCGACGGCCTCGCCACATCGATCAACCGCATAAAAGACGGCAAAGCCAAGAGCAAGAGCATAATACTGCTGACCGACGGATCGAACAACACCGGTATCGTGGCCCCGCTCACAGCCGCCGAGATAGCCAAAAAACTGGGTATCAAGGTTTATACCATAGGCGTGGGCACCAACGGCACGGCACCTTATCCGCAGATCAACATGTTCGGGCGCATAGAGTATGTGCCTACTCCGGTGGTGATAGACGAGGAGACCCTCAAACAGGTGGCGTCGATCACCGGCGGCAAGTACTTCCGTGCGACCGGCAACAAAGTGCTGAGTGAGATATTTGACGAGATTGACAAACTGGAGAAGACCGAGCTCGATGTAAGGCACTTCTCGCATACCGAGGATTGCTACCTGCCGTGGGCCATAGCCGCGCTGGGGCTTTTCTTGCTGGAGCTGTTGCTGAGAGTGACATATCTTCGCACAATCCCGTGATCTACTGACTATAAAAGAGAAGAAAGAACTATGACATTCGCATATCCATATCTGCTATATCTGCTGTTGCTGATACCGGTGGTATTCGGCCTGTGGTTTTGGAGCAGACTCGCGCGTAGAGCCAAAATCAAGCGCTACGGGCATCCCGAGCAGCTCGCTCACCTGATGCCCGAGGCTTCGAAATATATGCCCGCGGTGAAAATCACGCTTGAGCTGCTGGCTCTGGCCGCTCTGATTGTAGCTGTGGCCCGTCCGCGCGCGGGAGAGAAAGAGGAGGTGGAGAACACCTCGGGTATTGAGGTGATGATAGCGTTTGACGTGTCGCGCTCTATGCTGGCATCAGCCACCGACGATCCGAACGGAGTGTCGCGCCTGCAGCGAGCCAAATATATCCTCAACCGACTGATAGATAAGCTTGACCACGACAAGGTGGGCCTGATAGTCTTTGCCGGAGAGGCTTACACCCAGCTGCCCATCACCACCGACTTCCTGTCGGCGCGGATGTATCTCGACGAGATCTCCACCGATATGGTATCGACCCAGGGCACGGCCATCGGCACCGCCATTAACATGTGTCTGCATAGCTTCTCGCCCGATGAGGAGGTGAATAAAGCCATCATAGTGATAACCGATGGTGAAAATCACGAGGGCGATGCCCTGGAGATGGCAAAGCTGGCCAAAAGTCAGGGGATAGAGGTGGATGTGATAGGCGTAGGATCGCTGAAAGGCGCTCCAATCCCCATCGACAGCCGCCGCGGGGAGTATCTGAAAGATAATGCCGGCAATCCCGTGACCACTTACCTCAACGAGAACATGGCCAAGGAGATAGCCTCGGCCGGAGGAGGCATCTATATCAACGGCAGCGGCTCGAAAGCCGTGGATCAGCTTGTGGAGAGCCTCGACCAGATAAAGAAGAGCGATCTGCAGCATGTGAGCTACAAGGCGAGCGCCGAGCAATTTCCGGTGTTCGTGTGGATAGCGGTGATACTGCTTGTGATCGATGCATGTGTGCTGCCGCGTAAGATAGGGTGGCTTAAGAAGTTTACTTTCTTCAGTCGTACAGAAAAGTAAGGAATGAAAAGGATAACATATATACTGACATGCTTATTGCTGGCCGGCGGCATGGCTCTGACATGCAGCTGCAGCCACGACGAGACCGCTGTGCAGTCGACAAAGCGTGAGCGAAATGCCATAAAGGAGGGGAACAAACTGTATGTCGATAAGCGCTATGCCGAGGCCGAGGTGGCTTACAAGAAAGCACTCGAGGAGAACCCCGACAACGCCACCGCGCAGTTTAATCTTGCCTCGTCGTATCTGAAACAGCGCGGCGAAGACCTGACCAACAAAGAGGACTCGCTGATAAGGACCGCCGACGCCATGCTTGCCAAGGTGGCGCAGAACGAAAAGCTTGCCGAGCCTTCATTTTACGACCGCGGCAACATAGCATATAAAGCCGAAGACTACGCATCGGCGATAGAGATGTACAAAAACGCTCTGCGACGCAATCCCGAGAACAATCAGGCCCGTGAGAATCTGCGCCTTGCACAGCTGAAAAAGCAGGAGCAGGATCAGAACCAGGACCAGAATCAGCAGAACCAGGATCAGCAGGATCAGAACCAGGATCAGCAGGACAAGAATCAAAACGACCAGCAGAACCAGCAAGATCAGCAGAACCAGGATCAAAACAAAGACAAGCAGCAGAACGACCAGAACAAGCAGGACCAGAACCAGCAGGATAAAAAAGACCAGGAGCAGAAACAGCAACAGGGCGGCCTCAGCGAGGCAAGCGCACAGCAGATCCTGAAGGCGATGGAAGATAAAGAGAACGGCACGCGCCAGAAAGTAGAACTGATGAAACAGAACGAGGAGAAACGCGCGAACCGTCGCACCACCGACAAACCGTGGTAACAGAAGGGGAGGGCCTCCGGCGGGAGGCTGACGTAACAACTATTTAAAGAGAACGAGGGGCGAAGGGTCGGCATTTTGAGAAGATGTCGGTGAAACAGACTGACGCAGACTGATAGAGACTGATACAGATTGACTCAGACTGATAGAGACTGAAACAGACTGATGCAGACTGATAGAGATTGACGCTGACACTGACAAGATGCCTGACGGACATCGAATAAAAGAAAGAATGTAATGAGATAATCCCGGCTTACTGAAGGACGGCGAAGCAAAGCCGCCGATGCAGGACGGGATAAAGCGAAAGAATATGAAGAAGCTGATATTTACATTGTTGATGGCGCTTGCCATGGCAACGGGTATCACGGCTCAGACCTCATTTCAGGTAATACCGCCTCGAAATGTGATAGCCGGCAATACATTTTATGTGACCTATCGCCTAACCAATGGCGACGGCAACGGCCTCGACTGTCCGGCCGTGACGGGGTGTAAATTGCTGAGTCCGCGTCCCGGAGTGAGCACCATGCAGTCGGTGGAGATCATCAACGGACATCAAAGCTCCACTACGACAGTGGATTACACTTATACCTACCGCGCCGAGAAGGAAGGCACATACACGGTGCCCGCAGCTTCGATACAGGTAGACGGGAAGAAGTATACCACTAAGGCAGTGCAGTTTAAGGTGCTTCCTCCCGATAAAAACGCCCGCAACAACAGCCAGCGTCAGGGGGGCGGTGGTTACGGCTACGGATATTCAGGCGCCACGGTCGACGACCCCTCGAGTCAGGACAACGCCAAGATCGGGAAAGACGACATATTCGTGCGTGTGATACTCAACAAGAGCCATGCCTACGAAGGTGAGGCGATAGAGTGCACGCTGAAACTTTACACCAAATTTGAGCGCATCAACTCGTTCATGGTGACAACGCCCCCGACCTACGACGGCTTCCTGATAGAGGAGATCGACACACAGGCGTCGCTCAACGCCGTGGAGCATTACAACGGGCAGAACTATATCACCGCCGTACTGAAGAAATGCATCATTTATCCGCAGCAGTCGGGCAAGCTGACCATCAGTTCGGGTCAGTATGACCTGAGCGTGGTGCAGCTGGAGAGAGTATCGAACGGATTTTTCATCTCCGCGCGCCCGGTGGAGAAGTCGGTGCATCTGCCTGCCTTCTCGCAGACAGTGAACATCACACCGCTGCCTCAGCCATCGCCCGCCAGTTTCACCGGAGCCGTGGGTCAGTTTAAATTCGAGAGCCGGATGAACAGCACCGAGCTTCGCACCGGCGAGGCCGCATCGCTGCGATATATCATCACCGGTACAGGCAACATCAAATTTGTGAAGGAGCCAAAGCCTACGATTCCCGACGAGTTTGAGCAGTATACTCCGAAAACCGATGTCAACGCCCGTGTGTCCGGCACGAATATGACCGGCACTGTGACAGCCGAATATACCATCGTGCCTCAGAGCGTGGGCGACTTCAAGATTCCTGAGCAGGAGTTCAGCTATTTTGATCCTTCGAAACGCGAATATGTGACCCTTACCGCACCGGGCTACAACCTGAAGGTAGCCAAGGGTTCGGGCACGACAACCTCGGTGGAGCAGCGCGACATCCAGGCCAAGAATCTCGACATCCTGCACATCAAGCTCGGCGACAAGGGAATGAGCAAATGGCATACTCCGGTTGTGAGATTCTGGTGGTACTGGGGTATCATGGGCCTGCTGTTGCTGGGTATGATAGTGTCAGTGTGGGTATTCAGTGCACGCGCACGGATGGCATCTGATGTAGCCGGACGTCGCACCTCGCGAGCCAACAAGGTGGCCCGCAAACGCCTGAAGACGGCAGCTGCATTTATGAAGGCCCATAAGAGCGACGAATTTTACGAGGAGATGCTCAAAGCCATGTGGGGTTATCTCAGCGACAAACTGAATATGCCTGCATCGCAGCTTAGCCGCCAGAATATAGTGGATACTCTCGGCCGCCGCGGCGTGGGCGAAGAGCTTACCAACAAGGTGATAAATATCCTTGACGAATGTGAGATGGCGCGCTACACGCCCGACTCATCGCTCGACTCGTCGGTAGAAGCGATCTACAACGAGGCCACCGACACCATCGATGCGATGGAAAAATGCAAGATATCAAAAGCTTAAGAGTAGGACGAACCGTTATGAAAAAGATATTGACAGCCATATTGCTTATATGTGTGGCAGTGACATCGGGCTATGCGCAGACAGATAGCGTAGCTCCGGTGAAAGAGGAGGCGGCAACTCAGGCACAGCCTCAGCCGCAGGCGCAGCCTAAGGAGACAACAGCCGCCACGGTCAGCGGTAACGAACTGGCACAACGCGGCGACTCGGCATACACCGCCGACAATTTTGCTCTTGCCGAACAGCTCTATACAGCAGCGATGAAGGAGAGCGGCACATCGTCGACCCTCTTCTATAATCTCGGCAACGCTTATTACCGTCAGGGCAACCTCGGGAAGGCGATAGTAAACTATGAGCGTGCGCTGAAACTCGATCCGACCAACGACGACGCGCGTGCGAATCTGGAGTTTGTAAAGACCAAGATTACCGACAGGCAGATAGACAGCGGCTCGATAATGGAGAAGTTGCGCGACGGCATCGTGGAGTATTTTCATGCCGACACATGGGCATGGATCACTGTGGTGCTCTTCGCGCTTTTCCTGGCCGGAGTGGCTACATACCTATTCTCTTCAGTGATAATGGTGAAGAAGATCAGCTTTTTCGGAGGTATCATAGTGTTCCTGCTGTGTGTATGCTGCGTAATCATCTCGTTTGCCGCCGCCAACAGGGTAGAGACCGACAAATGGGCGATAATACTGCCGCCCTCGGCTCAGCTCTCGACAACACCCCGCGATGCCCGTACGCAGAGCGAGGAAGCATTTCTGCTGCATGAGGGGACCAAGGTGGAGATTGTCGACTCGGTGTCGGACGGCAACGAGGGAAAATGGTATGAAGTGAAGGTCGGCCACGGGGAGAGGGCTTGGATCAAAGCTTCGGAGATAGAAAGAATCTGATCTTTTAGCGGGCGTGTCATAGCGGCACGCCCGCTAAAGACCATTAGGGCCGGGGGCAACTCTGGCTCCTTAGCAATTCATAGTGACCGAGGCCCTTTAGAGGGCGACCCGAGGGGGAGGGGATGAACTTGTAATAAAGTTAAAAAAATAAAGGGGGATGGGAGAGCGGGTAAGGCGCTGAAAATAGAAGGGTTAAGGAAAAGGCGAGGAAAAATATGTTATAAAACATATAAAAATGATTTGGAAAGGAAAAAGATATTATATAAATTTGAACTCAATGTTAGCAACTTTCAATGCATAAGCGCAAGCATGCGGCGATAGGTAGCTAAGAAAGAAGGATCAAAGCAGAGTCTCTCAGCGACCGAAAAGTGCGGGAGAGATGAAGCTAAGGGACATCTGATAGAAACAGACACTGATAGAACTGACATAAGCCGAATCGCGATGCCTATGGAAGGGAGGCAGAGAGATGAGGCAGTGAGATAAACGGATATATTAACCCTCACCAAAACATAAGATCATGACAAAGACCATCACTTTCAACGATCTGCGTAGGCTCAAGGATAGCCTCCCCGATGGCTCAATCGCCCGTATAGCTGACAAGCTGAACATAACCGCCCAGACCGTGCGCAATTACTTCGGTGGATCGAACTATGAGTTCGGCAAAAACTGCGGAGTACATATCGAACCGGGTCCTGCTGGCGGTATTGTTGTACTTGACGATACCACAATCTACGATATGGCCGTGGCAATCCTGGAGGAAGAGGAAGCAAAGAAAGAGCAATAAAAAAGGAGAGAATACTCCCGTTGCTACTGAAAAAGGAATGAGAATCGCGCCCTTCGGTTGGCCAGAACGACCCCAACGGAAGGCGCGATTTCTATTTATAAATCCGAATCAAGAATGACTCCAAACCGCCTAATAACATTAGCGATACATACCTACGACAAGGCTCTGCCAATCAAGAATCTGCTTGAGCGGGAGGGAATATATGTGGAGCTGAACAATGTGAATCTGTCATCGCCGGAGGTGTCGTCGGGGGTGCGCATCCGCATCCGCGAAGCCGATCTGCCTCTGGCCCTGCGAATAGTGGAGAATTTCGAGATATTCGCCATCCCCGACCTTGAGACGATAAGGCAGAAAGGGAAGATACTTGTGCCGACGGACTTTTCGGACAACTCGTTCAACGCCATGCGTGTGGCCATGCGTGTGGCTTCGCAGATCGGCTGCGAAGTAGAGTTTATGTATGCCTACATGGAGCCGATGAACCGCGAGACGATACAGCTTTCGGATGCTTACGACTATCAGCTTGCCGACCTGGAGGCCACGCAGAGGCTTCAAGAGGAGGCAAAGATGATGATGAAGCGGTTTACGGAGCGCGTGAAGGCCGAGATGAAAGAGGGGAAACTTCCGGCGGTGAAATACAACTCGATAGTGGTGGAAGGATTGCCCGAAGAGGCAATCGTGGAGTATTCGCGCGAGCATAAACCGCCGCTGATAGTGATGGGTACGCGGGCAGCTCAGAACAAAGAGGCCGATCTGATAGGCAGCGTGTCGGCTGAGGTGCTCGATTCGTGCCGTGTGCCGGTGATCACCATCCCCGAGAATGTGGACACCACCGGGATGAAGGTGAAGCGCGTGGCATTTTTCTGCAACCTCGATCAGGAGGATATGCTCGCCATCGATGCACTGTATCGATTCTTCCCCGACTCGTCGCTGGAAGTGACACTGGTGCATGTGCCGCCGACAGGACTTCGTCGCCAGCTTCTGCCGATAAAGCAGACCGGAGAGAACCTCCTGAAATATTGCCGCGAGCATTACGAGAAGTTTCAGTTTGAGCTCTCGAAAGAGAATCTGCAGAAAATAGCCGTCAACATGGGGCAAGAAGGCAAACGCTACGACATGCTTTGTATCCCGAACAAACGGAAGAGCGCCATAGCCCGCGTGTTCAACCCCTCGATAGCCCACAGAGTGATATTCCGCGCCGATGTGCCGATGCTGGTGATACCTGTGTGACAATGAGACCGGAGGAAATGGAAGAAATGCGTTCTGATATACCCGAAGTGACGCTGATAATGCCTGTTTACAACGTGGAGCGCTATCTGCGCGAGGCGGTCGACTCGGTGATAGCTCAGACATTCAAGAATTGGGAGCTGATACTTGTGGACGACGGTTCGCCCGACGAGTGTCCGCGGATATGCGATGAATACAGCCGCCTCGACAGCCGCATAAGGGTCATACACAAGCCGAACGGCGGTCAGGGCGCGGCCCGCAACGATGCCATAAAGGTAGCCCGGGGGAAATATATCGGATTTGTAGACAGCGACGACAGCATAGAGCCCGACATGTATGCAAAACTGCATAGGGCGATAACTGAAAGCGGCGCTGATATGGCAATGTGCGGTTATTTCCTTGATTTCAGGGGGAAAAGCAAAGTAAAGAAGCCGCTGCCTGAAGCCGGAATCTACGACGGTCCGACACTGATGAGTGAAGGGTATCGCGACCGTAAAGTGCAGAGCATCTCGTGTGACAAACTATTCAAGAGAGAGGTGGTGAGCGAGGGGTATCCCTCCCAGCGCTACTTCGAGGATCACGCCGTGATGCTTCACTGGTATGAAAAGGTGAAAAAATGGGTGGCCATTCCAGAGCCACTGTATCACTACAGGATGCGTCGGTCGGGAGTAACCAACGGGTTCAGCATAGAGAAACGAGTCGCGAAATTTGATGCCGACATGGCCCGCGCACGCTATATGGCATCGCTACCTGAGGAGCGACACGGCATGACACAGGCCGAGATAGCCGCACCGCTGATAGTGAGCGCCGTAGGCACCTGCAAATCGGTGGCCCGGGAGTGTGACGACGCCGAGAAAGCCCTCGAAGTGATAGCCGACATCACCGGAAAGACCTTATCGGCATATGAAGAATGCCGCGAAATATTGCCGGAAAAGGTGGCGAATCGCTATGAACTGATGAAAAACCGTCCCGGATGGTTCCGGCGGAAGATGAGACTGGAGAGGATGTTTGTATTCGCCGGCAACAGGAAAGAAAAACTATTGTATGACTGAAAGATAATGACCGTATCGCTGATAATCTCCACATATAATAATCCCGAGTATCTGTATCTCACGCTAAAAAGCGTGATGAATCAGCGGCGCCTGCCCGACGAGATACTGATAGCCGACGACGGCTCGGGTGAGGCGACGCGCATGCTCGTAGAAGAGATGGCAGCGGAGAGTTTTGTGCCTCTGCGACACATATGGCATGAAGACGAAGGATTCCGTCTCGGAGCGATACGCAACAAAGCCATAGCCGAGGCGAAAGGGGAGTATATCATACAGATCGACGGCGACATAGTGCTGCATACCTCGTTTGTGGCAGATCATGTGAAGATGGCTCGTGAGGGATGGTTTTATTCCGGTAGCCGGGTGCTTCTGAGCCCCGAGACCACCGCGAGGATGGTGAAAGGGAAGCTTGTGGAGCTGCCCAAAGATGCTCCCGAGCGCGGGAAGATGAACTCGCGTCGTGTGCCGCTGCTGATGCCGCTTTTCCGCCGGTATAAATCGGGCAACGGCGGCTATGTGCGCGGATGCAACATGGCATTCTGGCGCAAAGACCTCATAGAGGTCAACGGCTACAACGAGACCATAACAGGATGGGGGCGCGAAGACTCGGAAATTGCCTATAGGCTTATAAACAAGGGCATTAAGAAGGGATTTGTGAAATTCGGGGGAGTAGAGTATCATCTATATCACAAGGAGAACGACAAAAGCGCGGATGAGCGAAACATATCGCTGATGGAAAACGCACGCAAGTCGGGGATAATAGAAGCTCCCCTTGGGATAAAGGAGATGATAGAAAGAGAAAAGCGCGGAGAGGAATGAAAGAAAAAAGCGGGAGAGCGGAGTGAAAAAAATGGGGATGGAATGAAGATTTTTTTTGATTTTTTTGTAACTTTGCACCCGTGAAAACCAAAATTACTTCTCCGGTAGACTAAATGAAGTCTGAGAGAAGTTTTTTTTGATTTATACAAAGCCGGGTGAGGCGTTTTGGAGCGAATGTGAATAAGCGCGACGAGACAGAACCCCGGCAGAAACAAATACTTATGAAGCAAACATACTATATATGTGTGGAATAGTAGGATATATAGGCGAACGTCCGGCGTATGAGATACTGGTGAAAGGGCTTCACCGCCTGGAGTACAGAGGTTACGACTCGGCCGGAGTGGCATTGATGTCGCCGGATAACTCACTCAATGTGTATAAGACACGCGGCAAGGTAGAAGACCTTGAGCGCTTTTGCAGCTCGAAGGACGTGAGCGGCACCCTGGGTATCGCCCACACCCGCTGGGCCACTCACGGCGAGCCGAACGACGTCAATGCCCATCCCCATGTGAGCCTCAGCGGAAAAATAGCGCTTGTGCACAACGGCACTATAGAGAACTATCATGTGCTCAAAGAGGCCCTCGAGCTCGAAGGAGTGACCTTCGTGAGCGACACCGACACCGAGGTGATGGTGAAACTCATAGAATATATCAAAGATAAGAACCACTGCTCGCTGGTGGATGCCGTGCGCGGTGCGCTCAAAGAGGTGATAGGCGCTTACGCCATAGTAGTGACCGACACCGACGAGCCTGACACCATAATCGGCGCACGAAAGAGTTCGCCGTTGGTAATAGGTGTGGGTAACGGTGAGACATTCCTGGCATCCGATGCCACTCCCATCATAGAATACACCGATAAAGTGGTGTATCTCAACGACGACGAGATAGCCGTGATACGTCGGGGTGAACCTCTGAAGATCACCAACGCCGACAATGAGCCCGCAGCCATCGACATCCAGACTCTGCGCATGTCGGTGTCGCAGCTCGAGAAGGGCGGCTTCCCCCACTTCATGCTCAAAGAGATCTTCGAGCAGCCGCGCACCATCTACGACTGCATCCGCGGCAGGATAGGGTCGAGGGGCTCGAAAGTGACCCTCTCGGGAGTGGATATGAACCGCGAGAAATTTATCGAAGCCCATCGCATAGTGATAGTGGCCTGCGGCACCTCGTGGCACGCCGGCCTGATAGGGAAGCGCCTGATTCAGGAAATAGCACGCATCCCGGTAGAGGTGGAGTATGCGAGTGAATTTCGCTACAGCAACCCCGTGCTCACCCCGAAAGATATAGTGATAGCGATATCTCAGTCGGGCGAGACCGCCGACACCCTCGCCGCCATCAAGATGGCCAAGGAGTGTGGCGCGTTCGTGTATGGCATCTGCAACGTAGTGGGGAGTTCGATAGCGCGCGCCACCGATTCCGGCACATATATCCATGTGGGCCCGGAGATAGGCGTGGCTTCCACCAAGGCCTTCACCGGTCAGGTGACAGTGCTCACCATGCTTGCCCTTGCCATAGGGACACTGAAAAAGACCATCAGCGACAATGTGAGAGCTGAGGTGACAGATGCGCTTCGGTCGCTGCCCGCTCTGATCAAGCAGGCGCTCAAGCTCAACGACGAGATAGAGAAGCTCTCGAGCACCTACACCTACGTGCACAACTTCATGTACTTAGGGCGAGGCTACAACTTCCCCAGCGCACTCGAAGGAGCATTGAAACTCAAAGAGATAAGCTATATCCATGCAGAAGGGTATCCCGCAGCCGAGATGAAGCACGGGCCCATCGCCCTTATCGACCATGAGATGCCGACAGTGGTGATAGCTCCCGACGACGAGATGCACGAGAAGATAATCTCAAACATTCAGCAGGTGAAAGCACGTGGCGGTTCGGTGATAGCGATAGTGACCAAGGGCGACTCTACCATAGCCAAGATAGCCGACCACATCCTGGAGATTCCCAAAGTGCCTGAATGTGTATCGCCCGTGATAGTATCGATACCCCTGCAGCTGCTGGCATATCATATCGCCATAAAGAAAGGGTGCAATGTGGATATGCCCCGCAATCTTGCGAAATCGGTAACAGTAGAATAGCAGGCAACAAAACGGAAGGTAATGGCTAAAGGTGAAAATATTTATTCCCAGCTTTTTATCTCGTTTTTGCGCATCGGCGCCTTCACCTTCGGTGGCGGTTGGGCGATGATTTCGCTCATAGAGCGCGAAGTGGTGGAAAACCGCAAGTGGGTCAGCCGCGAGGAATTTCTGGATCTCCTTGCCGTGGCGCAGTCGCTGCCCGGAATTCTCGCCGTGAACATTTGCGTGGCAGTGGGCGACAAACTGAGAGGAATGAAAGGGAGCACCGCAGCCGCATTGGGGACCATCATGCCCAGTTTTCTGATCATACTGGCCATAGCAATCTTCCTCACTCCCGATCTGATACAGCACAATCCGGTGATCAATGCCATCTTCCGGGGGATACGTCCCGCAGTGGTAGCGCTGATAGTGGCCCCCGTGATAACCACCGCCAAAGCATCGCATATCGGCTGGAAAACTGTGTGGATACCTATAGTGGTGGCTCTGCTGATATGGTCGTCGTGGCCGTGGATCTCCAATCCCATACTATTTATCATCCTTGGCGGCTTGGCCGGGTATCTGTGGCTTCGCCGTCAGGAAAAACTGCTCTCCGACAGCGAGTTGAGCCGGAAAGAGAGCGAAATGGAGGATGAAGGGTTATGATATATCTGAAACTTATATGGAGTTATCTTAAAATAGGTCTCTTCGGGTTCGGAGGGGGATATGCGATGCTGTCGCTGATAGAGCGGGAGATTGTGGGCCCCGGATGGATTACCGAAAAAATGTTTACCGACATTGTGGCCATATCGCAGATGACTCCCGGGCCGATCGGCATCAACTCCGCCACCTATATCGGTTATGCAGCTCCGATGCATGCCGGATATAGCGGCGTAATATGGGGCGTGCTTGGATCGCTGCTGTGCACCTTTGTGGTGGTGCTTCCATCGTTTCTGTTAGTGGCATATACCAGCCACTTTATCCACCGTCACAAAGAGAGCGTAGTGGTGAGAGGCATCTTTATGGGACTTCGTCCTGTGGTGATAGGTCTGATTGCTTCGGCCGCCTTGCTGCTGATGAACGCCGAAAACTTCGGGCATGAGACCAGTGAGGTAGTGATCTCTGTGGCCATAGCCTGCGCATCGCTTGCGGCAGTGCTCTTCACCAAATTTCATCCGATATTTATCATCATCCTTTCCGGCATCGCCGGGTTTATCATTTATTATCTATGTCCATGACCTACGAAGAGGCGGTAGAATATCTCTATACGCGCACACCTCAGTTTGAAAGCATAGGGGCCTCAGCCTATAAGCCCGGTCTCGACACCATCAACAAACTGCTCGAGTCGCTGGGGAATCCTCACATGGAATATCCCGTGATGCATGTGGCCGGAACCAATGGCAAAGGGTCGACATCGCACACCATAGCCGCCGTGCTGCAGGAAGCCGGCTACAAGGTGGGCCTTTACACATCGCCTCATCTTGTGGATTTCAGAGAAAGGATGAGAGTGAACGGTCAGATGATACACCCCGACGAGGTGGCTCGATTTGTCAATTACTATACTCTATCGAAGGCAGCCGATGTACTCGATCCATCGTTTTTCGAGCTGACTACGGCCATGGCCTTCGAGTGGTTTCGTCGCGAAGCGGTGGATGTGGCCGTGATAGAGGTGGGGCTCGGTGGACGGCTTGACTCGACCAATGTGGTGGATTCACAGCTATCAATCATCACAAATATTTCCTACGACCATATGGCGCAACTCGGGGACACCCTTGAGGCAATAGCCCGGGAGAAAGCCGGGATACTGCGCCCCGGAGTGGCTGCTATAATAGGGGAGCCGAAGGAGGCAATCCGCAATCTGCTCGTAGCCGAGGCGAAAAAGGTGGGTGCGCATCCCCGCACTACGGCCTCGATAAAAGACAGTATCGCGATAGAAGGAGATGAAGCAGGAGAGTATCTGCATATCACCGGAAGCCGGATGGGCGACCTGGATTACCAGCTGATCGGCGACTATCAACGTGAAAACGCACTGACCGTGCTCCTGGCGCTTGACGAACTGCGCAACCTCGGATGGAAGATCACCTCCGACGCTGTGAAAGCCGGCTTTAAAAACGTGTGTACCCTCACCGGACTGATGGGGCGCTGGATGAAACTCGGCGATGCGCCCCTGACCATATGTGACACAGGGCACAACATTGGCGGGTGGGAGAAACTGATACCGCAGATCAACCGGTTGCCGAGGCCTCTGACCATGGTGCTTGGGTTTGTCAACGACAAAGACCTCTCGCACATCTTGCCATTGCTTCCCGAAGATGCCGAGTATATCTTCACCAATGCCGATATAGCGCGGGCACTTCCTGCCGAGGAACTTGCGCGTGAGGCAGCTGCAGCCGGAAGGCGCGGGAAAGTGGTAACAGGCGTGCGCAAAGCCTACGACGAGGCCAAAGCCTCGGGGTGCGCATCGGTGTTTGTCGGCGGGAGCACATATGTGCTGGCCGATCTGCTGAAATCGCTACAGGAAAAGTAAAGCAGACATCTCAAAAACGACAGAAAGAAATGGTATATCAGACAGAAATAAGACTTGCGCCCCGCAGGCGAGGATGTCATCTCGTGACAAGCGAGATACTGCGCAATCTGCCGGGTCCGCTTCCCGAGAGCGGACTTCTGCATCTGTTTGTGAAGCACACCTCATGCGGTCTGACCATCAACGAGAACGCAGACCCGGATGTGAGGACTGACATGGCAGCCGTATTCGACCACATGGTAAGGGAGAACGAGACATATTACAGGCACACCATGGAGGGGCCCGACGACATGCCCGCGCATGCCAAGAGCACACTTGCCGGAGTGTCGCTGACAATCCCCATCACCAACGGGAGGGTGAACCTCGGGCGCTGGCAGGGGATATACCTGTGTGAATTTCGCAACGAAGGTGGACCACGGTCGGTGGTAATTACTATATTAAGTTAAAAACTCATGGCGGCATGCAATATGGCCGCATGATACATCGTTTGATAAAACGATAAAAGCATGAGGACTAAACTCCGATACATGCTTACATAGGTACAATTAATAAAAAGGATTGAAGGTTATAACGGTGAAAGGAAACAGCCGCGGGGCAATGCCCCTGACCATCGCTTTGGCACCATTAGTGCTACTTCTCTCATCCATCGGATACATTATCGCCAGCAAGGGAGCCTCCTCGGTGGTAGATTATGCGCCCGCAGTGCTATTGTCGTCGACAGCGCTTGCCATAGTGCTGACGTATATCACAGGGAGATTCCGACGAAAGGCATTCCTGGCCGGGCTGAAAAGAAGCGCAGCACAGACCCTTCCCGCACTGCCGATGCTCATCTGCATCGCCATCGTGGCCACCACATGGATGATGTCGGGAGTAGTGCCGATGCTGATCTCCTGCGGCATCAGCTGGATCAGTCCCGGAGCTTTTCTGGTGATAGCCTGCGGCGTCAGCGCCGTAGTGTCGGTGCTTACGGGTAGTTCGTGGAGCACCATCGCCACAATCGGCGTGGCCTTTATGGGTATCGGTTCGGCTCTCGGGTTCAGCGTAGCCTGGACAGCAGGCGCCATCATCTCCGGAGCATATTTCGGCGACAAAGTGTCGCCCTTGAGCGATACTACAGTGGTGGCATCGGGCGCCTGCGGCGTGGATCTCTTCAAACATATCCGCTACCTGATGCTCACCTCCATTCCCGCCATGGCCATAGCGCTGATAGTGTACGGCATCGTGGGTATGACCGTGACAGCCGAGCCTCAGGCACATCACAGCGTGATTGTGGAGCAACTTGCCGCGCACTTTAATCTCACACCGCTATCGCTGGTGATACCGCTGATCACACTCGTGCTTATAGCCTTCAGAGTCAACACCATCGTCACCCTTGCTGTGGCCGGTATGCTCGGGTTTGCAGGAATTTTCGTGTTTCAGGATGCATATACGGCAGGGGAGTCGCTGACAGCCCTGTGGAGCGGATTTGCGCCCGCTACCGGGGACAGCAATTACGATGATCTTGTAGGCACCGGAGGCGTGATAGGGATGTTGCCCACCGTGTGGCTGGTGCTGAGCGCCATGATGTTTGGCGCGACGATGATGGGCACCGGCATGCTCTCGTGTATCACCGAGATGCTGATGCGCCGCATCAAGAGCCGCTTTCAGATTGTCGGCGTCACAGTGGCCGGCGGTCTGTGCATGAACAGCGCCACCTCCGACCAGTACTTGTCGCTGATTGTCACCGGCAATATGTTTAAAGGGATCTACCGCCGCAACAGCCTCGAATCGCGCCTCCTGAGCCGCACCGTGGAGGACTCTGTGTCGGTGACGTCGGTGCTGATCCCCTGGAACTCATGCGGCATCACTCAGAGCACCGTGCTGGGTGTTCCCACCATCGTGTATCTGCCCTTCTGCATCTTCAACATTCTTTCTCCGTGCATGAGCCTTGTGATGGCCTATACAGGATTCAAAATCAAGGACAACAGACAGGCATGCAGCAGCCAAGAGCTTACTCCTGTCATAAGCGAAAGCACGGAATGTTAAAATTTATTTGGGCAATATAATATTTATTGCTATTTTTGTTGTTGATTCATTGCAACCTCGCGGAAGCGAGGTGGAATGAACCCGGAATAGAGGACCATAGCGCATGCCGCACGACGCAAATCGCGCAGCAGGGTTATGGCTTGTGTCCGGTAAGTTACATCATGGTAAACAATACAGCAACAATATGTTACGGCAATATTTTATCTCATTTCTCGGAGCACTGACAGCGATTTGGATCTCGTTTATGCTCCTTGTAGTGCTGATGCTCACCTTTGCAATCGGTTCGGTGGTCAGCGCCATCGGTTCACAGGAAGTGGCCGCAAAGATAGAAAAAAACAGTATCCTTTGTCTGAATCTCTCCACCCAGATAGAGGAAGATAAAGTGCAGCTTAATCTTTATGACCTGATCAACGAAGTGCCGCAGCCCGAATCGCTTGTCGATATCATCGGCGCGATTGACGCAGCCCGTTCCGACCGCAATATCGCCGGAATCTTCGTGAAATGTGACGGAGCTTCGGCCGGGATCGCTACCCGCGAAGCCATCCGCGACGCCCTGACAGCATTTCGCAAAAGTGGCAAATGGGTAATCTCCTATGCCGACACCTATACACAGGGCGACTACTACGTAGCCTCGGCATCCGATGAGATGTATCTCAATCCGATAGGGGAGGTAGAGCTCAAGGGTCTCGCCACGGGGATTCCCTTCTTCAAGACCCTGCTCGACAAAGCCGGAGTGGAGATGCAGGTGGTGAAAGTAGGCACATTCAAGAGCGCCGTAGAGCCTTATCTCCTCACGCACATGAGCGAGGCCAACCGCCTGCAGACACATGTGTATCTCGATAATATATGGGGAAAGATGACCGAAGAGATAGCAACCTCGAGAGGTATAACCAAAGAGACGATTAATCAGCTGGCCGACAGTATGATAGTGTTCTCTCCTGCCGAAGACTTCGTGGAATACAAACTCGTGGACGGTCTGAAATACGGCAACGAGATGGAATCCTACCTCAAGGGGAAAGTGGGGAAAGAGGAGGATGACGACCTTAATATGCTCAGCGTCGGCGAATATATCGCAGCCGGAGCCGAAGTGCCCAATACCAAGTCGCAACGCAAAAAGATAGCCGTCTACTATGCCTGCGGTGATATCGTGGACAGCGGCGTGGAGGGGATTGTCTCATCGAAAGTGGTGCCAGACATCCTCGACATAGCTGATGACGACGATATAGATGCCATGGTGCTGAGAGTGAACTCCGGCGGCGGTTCGGCTTACGCTTCTGAGCAGATCTGGCATGCTCTTGAAGTGTTCAAGAGCAAGGGTAAGACCCTCTATGTGTCAATGGGCGACGTGGCTGCATCGGGCGGTTATTACATCTCTTGCGGTGCCGAGAAGATCTATGCCGAGCCGATGACTATCACCGGTTCGATAGGTATTTTCGGCATGATACCCTGTGTGAAGGGACTGCTGACCGACAAGATCGGAGTAAACTTCGACTTTGTGCAGACCAACGACAACACCACCGCTCCTAATCTGTTTGAACCGATGACCCCCTTCCAACGCGCACGCATGCAGAAGATGGTGGATCGCGGCTACGATCTGTTTACCCGTCGCTGTGCCGACGGCCGCCATATGTCGCAGGACTCTATCAAGGCGATAGCCGAAGGGCGAGTATGGGACGGTATGACAGCCAAGAAGATTGGTCTGGTGGACAACCTCGGGTCGCTCAATGATGCCATCGCCGACCTTGCAAAGGCCAAAGGGTACACCAAATATGAGATTGTCAACTACACCAAGAAAGAGAACAATTTCTGGGACATGGTGGCCAATATGCAGGGTCAGATAAAAGCCGCAGCACTCAAAGAGCAACTCGGCGACTACTATCCGATCGTCAAGCATCTCCAGTCGATCAAGGATATGGACGAAGTGCAGGCCAGAATGCCCGAAACAGTGATCGAATAAACAGCGAAAGCGTCACACCTCATCACCAGAAGTTGGATATCAATGAACAGAGTCGTATCAAATATGATACTGCTGCCGCTCTCCAAGCTCTATGGCTTCGGGGTGTGGGTGAGAAATCTCATGTTCAAATGGCATATCCTCAAGCAGCGCGAATTTCCGGTGCCGGTGGTGGTGGTTGGTAATATCGGAGTGGGAGGTACAGGCAAAACGCCTCACACCGAGTATATTATCAATCTCCTGCGGTATAAATATCACATAGGAGTGCTCAGCCGCGGGTACAAACGGGCCACAAAGGGATTCGTATTGGCCACTCAGCGCTCCACACCCCTGGATATAGGCGACGAGCCGTATCAGATCTATCAGAAATTCGGGCGCGACATCACTGTGGCAGTATGCGAGGACCGCTGCCACGGCATCGAGGAGATGCTGAGGCTCGATCCGAGAATCAACCTCATAGTGCTTGACGACGCATTTCAGCATCGGTATGTCAAACCGACGGTGTCGATAGTGCTTACCGAGTTCAACAAGCCTGTATTCAACGACCGTCTGCTGCCTCTCGGACGTCTCCGCGAGCCGCAGAGCGCCATCTACCGCGCCGATATGGTGGTGGTGACGAAATGCCCCGAGCAACTCAATCCCCTGGAATACAGAATATTCAAAAACAACCTGAAACTGTTCCCATATCAGGAACTGTTTTTCTCGCGATTCGAATATGCTCAGCCGGTGCCCCTTTATCCCGAGGTAGCGGAGCAGGATTTCAACCTCAAGTGGCTCAAACCGCAGGACACAGTGATGGTGCTGTCGGGGATAGCCAATCCGAGACCTCTTATACGCTATCTCAAAGGATTTGCGGCCAAAGTGAAGGTGAAACGGTTTCCGGATCATCACAACTTCTCTCGCAAAGATCTCGAGGCGATCAAGGCGCGTTTCGACGAGATAGAGAGCGCGAAGAAATATATCATCACCACCGAAAAAGACGCCGTGAGACTGATGAATAATCCGTATTTCCCTCACGAACTGAAGAAATACATATATTATCAGCCGGTGGAGGTGAAATTTGACGCCCTGAGAGCCGACAATGTGAAGACAGGCTCGTTTGACGTAGAGCTGCAGAAAGCGCTGCTCAATCATGTGAAATAGAGCAGAGGTGGAGACTTAAGGGATGAAGAGAGGGATGTGCCGGCGAGGGATGCGAACGTTTCGCACGGCAAGAGAGGCAACGACAAAGCGGCTTAAACAATAAGCACGAGAATAACGTTAAATCTAAAGAGAAAAAAATTGATTTACTACCATGCTTGAAAAAATTAACAGCACCGCCGACTTCCTGAGAACGAAAGTCGCCGACATGCCTAAACTGGCAATAATCCTCGGCACAGGCCTTGGCCCTCTCGCCGACATGATAGAGGACAAAATAGTAATCCCTTATAAGGATATACCCAACTTCCCCGTCTCGACAGTGGAGGGACACAGCGGCAACTTCATCTTCGGTACCCTCGGAGGGAAGCGCGTGATGGCCATGCAGGGACGTTTCCACTACTATGAGGGCTACGACATGAAGACGGTGACCTTCCCGGTGCGTGTGATGCGTGCGCTTGGCGTGGAGACCCTGATAGTGTCGAATGCAGCCGGAGGTATGAACAAGGAGTTTCGCGTAGGCGATGTGATGATTATCACCGACCACATCAACCTTTTCCCTGAGAATCCTCTTCGCGGCAAGAACTACAATGAGCTCGGTGTACGTTTCCCGGCCATGACCGAGGCTTACAGCCACCGCCTTGTAGAACTCGCCGACAAGATAGGTGCCGAGAAGGGGATCCGCCTGATGCACGGAGTGTATGTAGGCACTCCCGGCCCGACCTTCGAGACCCCTGCAGAGTATGAGTATTTCCGCGTCATCGGGGGTGATGCTGTGGGGATGTCCACAGTGCCCGAGGTGATCGTAGCCCGTCACGGCGGCATGGAGGTATTCGGTCTGTCGGTGATCACCGACCTCGGCGGCAAGGACATCACCGATGTACCCACTCATGAGGAAGTGCAACAGGCAGCCATAAAGGCCGAGCCTGTGACCAAAGAACTTGTCAAGACGCTTGTAGAGCGTCTGTAACTCAGAGATACGCGCGCCGGTGTGGCGACAGTTTGCCGCCGGGTGTCATCGTGCAGTTGCCGAAAGGGGAGCGCCGACGACATCCGGCGGAAGCACCGGCCGAAAGAATTTCAACTTTCATTTATGGAAGAAAAACAGACAGAGATTTCGACGCTCGGCGAGTTTGGCCTCATCAGGCATCTTACCGAAGGGATAGAACTTGTGAACAGCTCGTCGCTCAAAGGTGTGGGCGACGACTGCGCCGTGATGGAGTATAAAGATACCGAAGTGCTTGTCTCCACCGACCTGCTGGTGGAAGGTGTGCACTTCGATCTGACCTATGTGCCGCTGAAACATCTCGGCTACAAAGCCGCGGTGGTCAACTTCTCGGATATCTATGCGATGAACGGACATCCGAGGCAGATTGTAGTGTCGCTTGCCATCAGCAAGAGGTTCACCGTGGAGCATATGGAGGCGCTTTACAGCGGCATCCGTCTGGCTTGCCAGTACTATGGAGTGGACCTTGTGGGAGGCGACACCACCTCCTCGCGTGCCGGGCTTGTGATCTCTATCACCGTCATCGGCGATGCGCCTAAAGACAAAATAGTATATCGATCGGGCGCTAAAGATACCGACCTGATATGTGTGTCGGGTGATCTCGGGTCGGCATATATGGGCCTGCAGTTGCTGGAGCGTGAAAAGATAGCCTCGGCCGGACAGCGCGACTTTGAGCCGCAGTTTGCCGGTAAGGAGTATCTGATTGAGCGCCAGCTGAAACCCGAAGCACGCCGCGATATCATAGAGAAACTGGAGAAAGCCGGGATAGTACCCACCTCGATGATGGATATTTCCGACGGCCTTTCCTCAGAATTGCTCCACATCTGCCATGCATCGAATGTAGGTTGCCGCGTGTACGAAGACCGCATCCCCATCGACTATCAGACAGCGATTATGGCAGAGGAACTCAACATGAATCTGGTCACAGCCGCCATGAACGGTGGCGAGGACTACGAGTTGCTCTTCACAGTGCCGCTGCACATGCACGAAGCCGTATCGAAGATCGACGGCGTGAAGGTGATAGGACATATCACCCGGCCCGAACTGGGGTGTGCCATGGTGACCCGCGACGACAACGAGATGGAGATTCGCGCCCAGGGCTGGAATCCACTCGCTGCACCCCAGGCCGCTCCGGCGCCGGCTACAATGCCTAAGAACGAAGAAGCTCCCGAGGCCAAGGCTGATAAAGCAGATGAGGAAAAAACAGCCGAAAGCAAGCCTGAGACTCCCGCCGACGAAACCAAAGCCTGAAAAACAGGCCTAAAGCATAGCAGATGCCCCTTTCTACGTAGCCTCTCCGGCCGGGGAAAGGGGCATTTGCGGCATATGAAAGCATATGAAAGGGGTGAAAGGGAAAAAATTCATGGCAGATATGGTTGAGGATTGGCAACAATTTCGTAACTTTGCGCTAAATTCACAGTTAGGACATTTAGACCAATGATCAATAGAATTTTAATACGAATCAAGGTAGTGCAGATGCTCTATTCGTATCTCCTTACCCGTAGTGAATTCCATCTCGAATCAGAACCGACATCGCCCGGCCGCGATGCAAAATTTGCCTATAAGGTATATCTGAATCTGCTATTGGTCATACTTGAACTCTCGGGATACAGAGTAGACGCCGCGAAAGCACGTAAGAACCCGATGGAAAGCCTTGGCGAGGCCAACATGCTCTCGTCTAACAAGCTTGCTTCGGCGCTGATTGCCGATAGCGAAGTGAAGGCGTTGATTGCCAAAGGGGTTGCCGGCGTCGAGGCATATGATGCAGCGCTTCTGCGCCTCTATAGCCTCATCACCCGTTCGGCCGCATACATTGATTATTCCAAGAAAAAACGTCACGATCTCGAGGAGGATGTGAAATTCTGGTGCGTGGTGCTCAATACCATCATCGCATCCAATCCGCTGGTGCTTGAAGCCGCCCGCACCGATGAGGAGTTTACGCTTGTCGGTTTCCAAAAGGGCGTGGAGATGCTTTATCACACCCTGAGCAACTATAACGATGTGCGTCTGTCGCTTCTGAATGCGAAGAAATCGCTCAACGAGTCGCTCGACAAAGCCTACGAACTGTATCACGCGCTGTTGCTTCTGCCGGTATTCATCACCGACATGGAGCGCGAGCGCATAGAGAGCGCCAAGGCAAAATATTGCCCTTCCGACCATGATCTCAACCCCAACATGCGGTTTGTGGAAAATGCTCTGATAGAGCGCATCCGCAACAACGCCGATATGGAGGCCTATCTGAAGAAAAATCCGGTGACCTGGGAAGCAGATTTCTTCCTGCTAAAAGAGCTGATGGACAAAATACGCGAATCGGAGGCCTACCGCAACTATATGGAAGCCGAGGAGACCGGCTATGCAGCCGACTGCGAGCTGTGGCGCACACTGATGCGCACAGTGGTGCTTCCCTCCGATGCTCTGGCCGAGGCCCTCGAGGCCAAATCGGTATACTGGAACGACGACCTCACCATCATGGGCACCTTCGTGCTCAAATCTATCAAGCACTTTGCTGCTTCGGAAGATAAGGAGGTCAATCTACTGCCGGTGTACAAGGATGAGGAGGATGCGAAGTTCGGTCCCGAGCTTTTCACCGACGCTATCAAAAACCGCGAGCTCTACCGCAGCTACATCGACCGCTTCATCAACGGCAACTCATGGGACCCCGAGCGTATCGCCTTCATGGATATAGTGATACTCACCACGGCTATCAGCGAGCTGGTGAATTTCCCGAATATCCCTATGGCAGTGACCATGAACGAATACATAGAGATAGCCAACTACTACAGCACGGCACGCAGCGGCCAGTTTATCAACGGTCTGCTCTACTCTGTGGCCAACTGCCTCCGCGAAGAGGGCAAAATAGTGAAGTAATCACAGCCTTTACGAATCAAATAGAAACATAACAAAACATCCCAATTACCATGTTACAGACATTTATAGCACTTCAGGCCAACGGGGCAGCCGGCGGCGGTATGTCCGGAATAATAATGATCGTAGTGCTGATCGCCATCTTCTACTTCATGATGATCCGTCCGCAGCAGAAGAAGCAGAAAGAGATCAAGAAATTTCGCGACGGCCTTCAGAAGGGTGACAATGTAATCACTGCCGGCGGTATCTACGGCAAGATCAAAGAGGTGAAAAACGACTCGATGCTCATCACCGTGGCCGACGGAGTGACAATCCGCGTGGACAAGAACTCAATCTACCCCAGCGCATCCGACGCTCAGGCCGATGCCGAGGCAAAGAACTGATTTACACTTTCCTACCCGGAGGTAAATGGCTTCGGGGCATGGAAAAATGACTGTTTCATGCTCTGCATGGACAAAAACAGCGCATATATTTGAAGGTCAGGAATATATATTGCACAGTAAGTGAGGCGTTGCGCACTTCCAAAGGGCGCAACATCCTCACTTTTTTAGTTTTTCTGGCCATTTCGGCTGTATTCTGGCTGCTGTTGGCGCTTAACGACGATGTGCAGCAGGATTACAACATCCCGGTGCAGCTCGAGGGATTTCCCGAAGATGTGACACTACTTTCGGGATATAACACCACGCTGAGTGTGGCTGTGAAAGACAAAGGATCGTCGCTGATGAAGTATGAGTTTGGGAATAACCCCACGATGAAGCTCAACTTCGACGACTTTATCAATACCGGCGACACCGTGCTGACTATCCGTGCCTCGCAGCTCAACTCGGCAGTGCGGAGCATATTCGGCAACTCGGCATCAGTGGTGGCCATGCGCCCGGATTCGCTGAAGATGACATATACGTCCAATCCCGGCATCAAAGTGCCGGTGATAGTGGATTGCGACATCACCACTCAGACACAGTATGCCTACTCGGGCCATCCGATAGTCGACGTCGATTCGGTGATGCTCTACTCCAATTCGGCCCGGCGCTACAGCATCCACGCCATCCACACACGTCCGCTGATACTGGCCAACCTTACCGACACCAACACGGTGGATGTGGCGCTGAAAGTGCCGGCAGGCATGCGTGCCATCCCATCGTCGATTAAAGTGGTGGTGCCTGTGGAGCCGCTCGTGGCCAAGCAGCAGAAGGTGGCCGTGGAGATCATTAATGTGCCGGCAGGGGAGCGCGTAGTGACCTTCCCGGCTATTACCGAGGTATCATATCTGATACCCAAGAGCATGTATCATGCCGACATGGCGCCAATAAAGGCCACGGTAGACTACAGAGACATCCGCCCCGGAGTGAAGTCGCTGAATATCAGCCTGTCGAAATTGCCGTCGTATGTCAGGAATCCGGTGCTGACTCCCGACCATGTGGAATACGTGATAGAACGCATAGAATAATCTCCCTGAAATGGAAAAACCGATAAAACTGATTGCCGTTGCCGGAGGAATAGGCAGCGGCAAATCTGTAATATGCCGGATGCTCAGAGTGATGGGCTACGAGGTATACGACTGCGACACAATGGCAAAGGCGCTGATGGACCGCAGCGGGCGCATGAAGCAAAGAATAGCCGGGGAAATAGGGGAGGAAGCTATCATGATGCCGGCCGACAATGCCTGGGAGACGGCCGTGATAGACCGGCGCCGACTTTCGGCGATAGTATTTTCTGACAAGGAGAAACTGTCGCGACTCAATGCTATAGTACATGGCGAAGTGATAGCCGATGTGAAGCGCTGGCGCGACGGGAAAAGGGTCGGTGGAAAAAATGTGGTGTTTGTAGAGTCGGCAGTGCTCTACACCTCGGGCTTGCACCGCGAGGTGGATGCCATCTGGTATGTCAGCGCCTCGGAGAGCACGCGCATAGAGCGCGCCATGGCTCGCGACAATGCCACTCGCGAGCAGATTGTCGCACGCATCGCCAGCCAGGAGAAAGAGCTCGCGGCCATGAGGCAGTCTGGAGATAATATCTATGAGATAGACAACAACGGCGAGAGGGCAGTGCTGCCTCAGGTGCTTGGACTGTTGAGGAAGATTTAGCGTTCTACGACACTACAGAATAGATCAAAATCATCGGCGTCATCGCCCACGGGGAGGCGGCGGCGCATCTTGTTGACCTCGTCAATCGTATAAGATGCATACAGCAGATCGTGAGACCGGCTTGAAGCAATCTCGTGGCCTGAGGGATCGAACACGTAAGCCATATTTTCATAGTCGCCGTAATCGTCGCGTCCCGAACGGTCGGCGCCCACTACCACAGCCTGATTTTCTATTGCGCGGGCGATGAGCAACTGCTTCCACGCATATCCGCGCGTCGAAGGCCAGTTGGCCGGCACGATGAGCATGTCGTAGCGGTTCCCCTTATTGCGGCACCACACCGGGAAACGGAGGTCGTAGCAGATGACGAAAGAGATGTTCCATCCGCGGTATCTCACCACCTTCGGGAGAGTGGCTCCGGGAGTAAAGATCTTAGCCTCGGGACTGAGGCAAAAGAGATGGCGCTTGTCGTAAAGGGTGATTTCGCCCGAAGGCTCTACAAAGAAGCCGCGGTTGAGATATTTCCCATCCTCCTTGATCAGCACGCTTCCGACAATCGCCACATTGAAGTCGGCGCTCCATTGTCTGACTGTGTCGATAGCCTCCTGACCGTGGTTCGTGGCCATCTGCTCGATAAGCGACTCGTCCTGAATAAATCCGGTGCTGAAAAGTTCGGGCAATACAAGGATGTCGGTACCGGGCTGAAGGTGCCGGAGACTGTCATGCACCATGGCCATGTTGCTGTCATAATCGCACCATGCGATGGGGAGCGGGAGCACCGCTATGTTGATCCTGTTGTTCACGGGAGTATACTGTTTAATCGAAATTACGACGGGCCGACGGTGAATTTGTCGGGATATTTACCGGTGTAACCCCGGTAATAGTTCTTGATGGCGGCGAGGTCGGCATTGATGTCACCGGTGGGCTCAAAGATCTCTGAAACCTCTATATGTCGCGAGGGATAGTCGATGGCGCCAAGTGCCACCGGCACTCCGGTCTCGTAAGCGATGCGGAGGAAACCGGTGTGCCAGTTGACGACTCGTTTACGGGTCCCTTCGGGGGTGATGGCGAGTGTCAGCGTGGCCACGCTGTTGAATTTCCAGACAAGAGTCTCCACAAGCGATCCGCCCTTTTTCCCCCTCTTTACCGGCACACCGCCGATGGCCTTGAAAAATAAGCCGAGAGGAAAGAAAAACCATGAAGATTTCATCAGAAATCCGGCCTTGCGGCCGACGGAATGGATGGCCAGTTCACCCAGGATAAAATCCCAGTTGGATGTGTGGGGAGCCACACATATGATGCATTTGGGATAATCGGGGATGGTGAAGTTGAGTGTCCATCCGAAGATCTTAAGTATACGTGCGGAGATATTCATTTGTCGGGTTTGTTATACCTCCCAGCGGAGGTGGATTGGTGGAGCTGTTGCAGAGCTGATTACTATCCTCTGCCTGAGTTTGGCGACAGGCAGAGGATAGTGATGGCGGGGGAGAAAGGGATGGTTCAGGCCTTTTCGGTTGCGGCCTTGTTGGCATCCTTCACTTCAGCGGGGAGCGCGGCGTTCATGGCCTTGACGATTTCCTGAACGTGTGCGGCGAATTTCTCGCGGAACGATGCATATGCCTTGTGGAAATAAGCACGACGTGCTTTGTGATACTCAGCCACTGTAGCGAAGTCGGAAGGGGTCTTGTCGAAGGCAAACGATGCATTTGCCAGAGCTGCAGACTGGAGGTCGGCAATCTTGCCGACAATCGGCTCCATATCCTCGGGCTTAACGCCTTTGACGTATCTTGCTGCGATGAGACACTCGGTAGCAAGGTCGGCGCATACCTTGTTGACCATCTTTTTCAGACATCTTTTGTTAGCCATAAGTCTTAAATGTTTTATAGTAGGAAAAAATGTATTGATTATTGTCGGTTGAGAGCACGGTTGAGCGCGCTGAGATTTGGCGGGATCTTCACCAGGTTGGCCGGATGGCGATGGGGCAGTTCTACAGCATGGATTTGCGGGATTTTATTGCCGAAGACAGTGCGGAGAGCCTCGTCGGATTTGCAGGGGTCAGCACTGGCCAGGGCCACGCCTACATATCCCTCGGGAAGATGACGGTCGATAGCACGGAGCGCCGTGGCACTCTGTGGATCTACGATATATCCGTATCGGTCATAAGTATCGCGCATGGTTTGTGCTATTTCTTCATCATTATAGGAGTACCCGTCGACACGTCCCCTGAGCTTCGCAGTGTCTCCCTTGTATAGGTCGATGATGCGTGCGATATTCGAGGGGTTGCCCACATCCATGGCGCGCGCGAGAGTGAGCAGCGCGCGCTGAGGCCGGAATCCTCCGGTTTTCAGATATTCAACAAATACATCGTTGGCATTGTTGGCCGCGAAAAATTTTTCTACGGGGAGTCCCATCTCTTTTGCCATCAAAGCAGCGCAGAAGCTGCCGAGATTGCCGCACGGGATGGAGATGATCGAGCGACAATCCACACCGTGGCGCTCGACAATGCGGGCGTAGGTGTGGAAGAAATATATCAAAGAGGGGAGTTCTCTTGCCAGATTGATGGAATTGCCGGAGGTAAGCACTGTGTTGTGCGAGCCGCTGCCGGTGCGCAGTGCCTCCTTCACCAAGTGCTGGCAGTCGTCGAAGCTGCCTTCTACCTCGATGGCAAGGACATTGCGGATGCCTAAAAACTGGGATAGCTGTTCACGGCTGAGTTCGCCACCCGGGAAAACCACGCACACGCGGGTGTTGGGCGATTTGGCGAACGCATTGGCCACGGCACCGCCGCTGTCGCCCGAAGTGGCAAGAAGTATGTCATGTTTGACACGTTTCCCGGCATCGAAGGCATCCATAAGATAGGCCATGAATCGCGCACCTACGTCCTTAAACGACTTTGTGGGGCCATGAAACAGCTCGAGAACATATTTATTGGGCGCGAGCTGTCTGAGGGGAATGTCGAAATTGAGCGCATTGCTTACAATACGCTTTAACACGGTGGAAGAGAGGATGTCGCCGAAGAGCATATTCATTACCACAAATGCAATATCGTGGAGCGACATCTCGGCGATATTGTTGAAAAAAGCCTTGGGCAGACGTGGCAGTTCATCGGGCATATACAGGCCTCCATCGGGAGCAATCCCGTTGGTAATACCTTGGGAAAGAGAGACTTTTGAAGATTGACCATTCGTACTGTGAAGCATCATATCTCTACAAACTTATTTGAGCAATACAATACCAAACAAAAATTGAGCCAAACCTTGACATCATAGATATCGCAATGATAGATTTCGGCCTATTTACTTAGCAAAGATAATAAATTATTAGAATATTTGGCTCGGCTTCCGGTATGTTATAAATCATAGTTATTAGATTATCTGGCCGCGACAGAGCAGGATTAGATCGGGACAGATAGCGGAAAGGACACAACGTGAAGTGAGCAATATCAATGCCTTAGCCGGCAGCATCAGTTGGATAAGATTAATCGAATCAGCGTATGCAGCAGTTTCACGGAGCTATGGTCGCAATATCTGAGATATAAAAGGATAGTGGCAATAGAGTGTAAAGTTGCAAAAGAATTATAATAAACTCATATGGCGCAGTTGCAAAAAGATTAAAATGGAGATTTGGCGCAGTTGCAAAAAGATTAAAATGGAGATTTGGCGCAGTTGCAAAAGAGTAAAATGGAGATCTGGAGCAGTTTCAAAAGAATATAATAAGGAAATATGGCGGTAAGGTTTCTGCTGATGAGGGGAGGAGTAATAAGTAATGAACAGGGGAGGCCGGTCACTATAAAGACTGACTCTATTTTACATAACGCTCATTCTACAACAATTCTTTCAGTCTCAAACGAGAGCGGTAAGAGGGTTCTCAATACACAATTTTGAGGCCACGGCAAGAATCGTTTTGTTATTCAGTAGCTATTTCCGACGGGGAATATAACATCGAGAGAAACGGTATGTGCAACACTCCCGGAATTTTCTACGGCCCACAGAGGCATCAAAAGTATGAGCAAGCTGCATCTCTGAACAATTTTTTAAACGTGCCGAGTTTCTTCCGCAGAATATGCAAGGGAATCATGTAAAGTTCTCCAGGAGTATCTTCGTACTTCGGGGTAATGATGTCATGATATAAAGTGTCAACGATCTGCTGATACATGGTGTCAATGAGGAGCCGTTATAAAGTGTCAACGATCTGCTGATACATGATGTCAACGATCTCATGATACATGATGACACCTTAGAAAGAGAAGAAGAGGCCACGGAGATGTCAATGACGATAATAAGCAGCTTATATGATGCATGTCGATAAAAGCGGGAAATCGTAACAGAAAATTAAGGCGTCGACAATTCGATATTTCGAACGAGACTTGGCCATCGGTCGAGATTTGCAAAATTTCGGGCCCTAAAACCGACTAATTTCGGCTAATAATAGCGGCGATTAGAGCAAGGGAAATAAAAGCTAAATATGTTTAAATCAAAAGATAAACTCATGCGTGGAGCGTTATAATAGTACACACCGACAAGAAAATAATCATTTGAAAAGAGTTTCTCAAATTATTTCGATTTAGATATTCAAAGGGATAATGGTGCAATTGAGAACAGTACGAATGAATATTTAAATTACGAATTTAGATTCTAATACTTTTGGTTGGTTTTAGTAAATTGCGAATTGCAAATCTTGAATCGAGGCGATATTTACAAGATTAAATTCTCATTTACTACTTATTTTAAACTCCCGGTAAAGTACCTCACAAGCCTCGGAAAGTAACAATTTACATTTCATTTTCCCTATTTCAAATCCTTTTGCAGTTGTTAATTTGGGTCAAAAATTACGCTCAGTAATTTTTAACTCAAAATATAATGCGCTAATACTCATACTATTTATAATTAAATCTTAAAGTAAAAATCTACAGACAACCTCTACAGACGGCTTTTGCTGCATCTGGAATTGTTTTCAATCATGAAACAATGTGAAAATGTGATAAATAGCGCAATCTTATTAAAGCGCAGGTGTTAATAAACACCGCTCCCCTCTCCCGTCTTTCAGACGCCAGTTGGAGATCTTTAGTCAGCTCAGATAACATTTGAGAATTTTTATGTGTTTGTGAATGTAATTAATGCAAAATTGCAAATGCAACAATAAATTTGCAATTTACAAATTAATTAATTACATTTGCACTCAGAAAATTCTCAAAGATAAATAGAAGATATACTCGATTATGGATCTCGTCGCCCGTTTAAAGCTCTATATGGAGTCGGAAGGCATTGCTATCTCGCAGTTTGCCGACACATGTTCCATACCCCGCCCCACAATGTCACAGATACTCAACGGCAGGAACAAAAAGATCTCCGACGAACTGATAAGCAAGATTCATCAGGCTTATTCCAATCTTTCCGTGCTGTGGCTGATGTTTGGCGAGGGAGATATGACGGTGACGGGAGATACGCAATTCTCAAAGCCTCAAAATGCGTCTTTTGGCGGCACTTCGGAGCGGTTTGTGCCTAATAATAAGGCAGATATGACAGCCGGAGTTGCTTCGGCATCGGGCGGCATTTTTGATCCGGAAAAGTCGGACGACCGAAATTCCGGCAATTTTGATGAATTTCGCATCAACGATACCCCTGCCGGATCGCAGGATGACCCGCGCAACGGCGCAAGCCGCGGCACAGCATCCGGCAAACGGCCTTCCGACTCGCTGATTGATTTCGACTCCTTCAACGATGGCCTGCAGGGATCATCTCCGGCCACCGACTCGCCCCGAGCCGAGTATAGCACTTACGAAACTTCAGCTGCCGCATCAGTGCGCCAATCCCCTGCCGACAACTCCGGCGCCCAGAACGAGGCCGAGGTCTCTGCGTTGCCTCCGAGGAGCATCAACCTGCTCACTCCCTCCGACAAACGCATCACCAATATTGTGGTATTTTATTCCGACAACTCTTTCCAGTCGTTTTATCCGGCCATGAAGTAAAAAAACGGTGCCGGGATGCATCGCGTTTCCAATAAATTTTCGTAATTTCGTGCTGTCCTATGGCCACTGCCTTGCAGGAGGTGGTCCCCGACGTATGTCAAATATCAATAGCACTCTAATATATAGGTATGCTTATTATTGGAATAGCCGGAGGCACCGGATCCGGCAAGACTACGGTAGTAAATAAAATCATCTCCTCGTTTCCTACCGGCGAGGTGGCCGTGATACCTCAGGATTCCTACTATAAGGATCTGTCGCACATCCCGCCCGAGGAGCGAAGCAAAATCAACTTTGACGAACCCAATGCTATTGAATGGCCGTTGCTCGTGGAGCATCTCAACCGCCTCAAAGACGGCCAATCGATAGAGATGCCTACCTATTCATATCTCACCTGCACCCGCCAGAAAGAGACCGTGCATGTCGATCCCTGCGACGTGGTGATCGTAGAGGGCATCCTTGTGCTCACCGACCCCAGCATCCGCCAGATGATGGATGTGAAATGTTTTGTCGACGCTGATCCCGACGATCGCCTTATCCGCGTCATAGCTCGCGACTGCATAGAGCGCGGACGCACACCCCAGATGGTCATCGACCGTTATCAGGATGTGCTCAAACCCATGCACTGCCTCTACATCGAGCCGTCGAAGCGTTTCGCCGACCTCATCATACCTCAGGGAGGCAAAAACGCCGTAGCCATAGGACTGCTCACCGACTATATCGACGGCCAGCTGCGCCGCTCATGCCGGCAATGATCCCATCCAACAGCACATCACACCTATGACCGATACAGAGAATACACCCGCCGTAGAAGACAATGCCACGCCGCCCCACGGTACACCCGAGAAGATGGTGCTTCGCACCGAAAATCTGGTAAAGAAATACCGTCAGCGCACCGTGGTCAACCACGTGTCTATCGATGTCACACAGGGCGAGATCGTAGGTCTGCTTGGCCCAAACGGAGCCGGCAAGACCACCACCTTCTACATGACCACCGGACTTATCACCCCTAACGAGGGGCAGATCTTTCTCAACGACCGCAACATCACCAAATATCCCGTTTACCGCCGCGCACAGAACGGCATCGGATATCTTGCCCAGGAGGCCTCGGTTTTCCGCAAGATGACGGTGGAAAACAATATCCGGTCGATCCTCGAGATGACCGATATGACTAAGGAGGAGCAGCGCGAGAAGCTCGAGAGCCTCATCGCCGAGTTTCGCCTTGAGAAGGTGCGCAAGAACCTCGGCGACCGTCTCTCCGGAGGCGAGCGCCGACGCACCGAGATTGCACGTTGCCTCGCGATCAATCCTAAGTTCATCATGCTCGACGAGCCTTTCGCCGGCGTCGATCCTATCGCCGTGGAGGATATCCAGGAGGTGGTTTATAAGCTGAAAGCAAAAAACATCGGCATTCTCATCACTGACCATAACGCCCAGGAGACGCTTCGCATCACTGACCGAGCCTACCTCCTGTTCGAGGGTAAGATCCTCTTCCAGGGCACGTCGGAGGAGTTGGCCGCCAACCCCATCGTGCGTGAGAAATACCTCGGGCGCAACTTCATCTTCCACCGTAAGAAATTCAACTGACATCGACTTGTGCCTGACACAGCGCTCCCCTTCCCGGTGGCTGCTTTTTGGGCGCGACATAGCTACAGCATCAAGGCGCTTGGCGTTGACCTATACAGTCAATCACCAAGCGCCTTGATGTATTTCATTAGTCTTGAGTTATCGCTTCGCTTTGCAAGTGCGGTAGAGCATCGTCATCACAGCCACAGTTAGCACGAGGCTTACTGCCACGGTGATTATCCCGCTCCACGTAGTCAGGTCGGTTCCTATCTTATCAATATCAAGCGTGTCGCCGGGGGCGTTGGCCGTTCGCCATGTGTTGTAGACCACTACCGAGTTGTTGAACACATGCACGAAGATCGGGAGCCACAGCGAGCGGCTCCACCACAGCAGGTATCCGAAATATGCACCCAACAGCACTCGCGGCACAAAGCCGAAAAACTGAAAGTGGAGCATGCTGAAGATGATTGCCACCAGCCACACGGCCACATGCCCGTTGACCTTAGTGCACATGATAATGCGCTGCATGGCGCCGCGGAAAAACAGCTCTTCACTGAATCCGGCCAGCACTCCTATGATTAATATCGACACCACGAGCGACCCTATGCCGGCCCCCTCCATAAGTGTATTGATAGTATTCGCGGCCGCATCTTCCATGTTTCGCAACTGGCTCTCTATGGCTGCCATGCTCTCGGGAAGATGCAGATTGTTGTTCCACTCCACCACAAGGTTCATGGCAGGCATTGATACCAACAGCGCCAATATGCTCAATACGGTGACTATCACGCCGGGTGCACGGTCTACGGCGAGGAGTTTGGCCGGTAGCCTGGTCGCCAGTAGTGCCGCCGGCAGCGCCGGAAGGATGAATACAAATACATCCTGAATCACCATGCTGATGCGCACGAGAGCCTCATATTTCATCCCTGTTTTGCCTAAAAGCCCGGTGATCACCGGCACGAGAATCAGAAAGAAAGCGAAACTCGCCGCGAGTATCATCAGCGCGAGAGCCGGGCTCGAGATGCGCATACCTGAAGCCGGCAATTTTTGGTTCATTCCATCCATTTTTTTATTTCGTTGCAATTTGTTTTTCGTATATCAGTTCTATCTCTTTTAGAACTTTAGATAAAAATCTTTTGTCAACTCTCTGTACCCGGCAGAGAAATCTCCTCCGTCGTCATGGATATAGAGTTGACTATCCTCCACCATCGCCGGATATCCGTCGGCTCTGTCCTTGATAAATTCGAGCAGGATCCTGCGGAATGGCTTCCTTTTCACTGTGCCCACAGCGCATTGCCGCACGCACTGCAGCCCATGGAGCGAGGCTTCGAACATTATCCCGGCAAGCTCCTCAAAGGGAGCCACCAGGGCCATCCTGCCGCCGGGCTTCAGTAGCTTTGACGCCCCCGAGAGGAACGAAGAGAAATTCAGGCCACCCACATGCCGGGCCGTGCGCCTTGCTTCGTCGGGCGACAAAGCACCGTTGGTGAAAAATGGCGGATTGGATACGATGAAGTCGTAACTTACCTCCGTAGCCCTTTCTGCCATGATGCAGAAATCCTCTTTCACCACCTCAAGCCTCTCTGCCCATGGCGACCGACTGAAATTTATGCCGGCCTCCACCACTGCATCGTCATCTATATCTATGCCGGTGACCTTCAGCTGCGGGAAACGCTGCGCCATCATCAGGGCTATCAACCCCGATCCGGTGCCGACATCGAGCATGCTTCCCGATGCATCGGCCGCCACTCCGCCGAAGGCCCATGAGCCGATAAGCACCCCGTCGGTGCCTACCTTCATGCCGCATCGGTCGTTGAGCACGTCAAACTGCTTGAAGCGGAATATCCTTTCTCGGTCAGCGTTTCTCATTAAATCATTTTTTTACTTTTCCCATCCGGCGTACCTGCCGTCGAATGGCGCGGAAGCATCTTCAGGCGCTTTGCCGGGACAAAATTACAATAAAAATACCAAAGTGCGGCATATATCCGGCATCTCTCCATGCATCATAAAAATAATACGAACCATACGTCAGATTTTTTGTTGTTTTAACAAAAGCATTTAACTTTGCAGATGGCATCTGCGCGGTCCCTTCCGCCCGATAGTGCCTTTTATTCGCTAATTCCGCACGCAACTATATGATAGTCAACACAGCACGCTTCGTCATAAGCAACACCGACGTTCGCAAATGTCCCCCCGACATGCGCCATGAATTTGCATTTATCGGCCGCTCCAACGTAGGCAAATCGTCGCTCATCAATATGCTCACTGGCAAGAAAGGATTGGCAATGACCTCCTCTACCCCGGGGAAAACACTGCTTATCAATCATTTCCTTGTCAATGAGCAGTGGTATCTCGTCGATCTGCCCGGCTACGGATACGCCAAGCGAAGCCAGGCCGACCGCAAGGAGATACTTCGCATCATCCGCGAGTATATCCTCAATCGTCAGCAGATGACCAATCTATTTTTGCTTATCGACGGACGCCACAAACCGCAGAAGATCGACCTCGACTTCATGCAGTGGCTGGGCGAAAACCAGGTGCCTTTCAGCATCGTCTTCACCAAACTTGACAAACTCAGCAGCACGGCTGCCAAAGCTGCCACCGGAGCCTACTGCTCCCAGCTGCTCGAGATGTGGGAAGAGTTGCCACCGGTGTTCCGCACTTCGTCGGTCGACAAGCGCGGCCGCGACCAGATCCTTGATTATATCGAAGAGCTCTGTCAGTTGCCTCTGGAGTGACACGGCTTGCCATGTCAAGTCTCCCGCCTGATTGACAACCCTTTGCGCAGGGTAATCCTCCCCTCTTAGAATGTAAAAAAGAAGCTGCTCACGGCACACATCTTGTGCACGGGAGCAGCTTCTTTTTGCTTACTTCAAATAAGCTAAGTACGATCCAGAAGCATCATACTTATGATTCATAATAAAAGCATTTTTCTTCAACCGGAAAGCATAAAGGTTAATAGCCGAAATAATTTCCCCGCACTACCCCGTAATAAGCAAGCTGTGAAGAAAGCGGGGAGCATGTGCAAATACAACATGTATGTGCGGGGAAAATATATTCTTTGTCAGACTATTATCAGATAATGCTGTTCTAAGGTGAAATCGGTGGCTTAATCACCGAGGGATCCAATCCGTTTGCATTGCAACTTCATAAGGAACGATCCCATTCACGCGCAACTTCCGATTTATTTCGATGCCTCGATGGAGTCTTTGCGGAACTGCTTCATCAGCTTCTCCAGCTCAAGAGTAGCCTTGCGGGCACGTGTGCCGGCTGCCTTGTTGCCATTTTCTACATGAGCTTTTGCTTCTTTCTCAAACTCCTGGAATGTTGCGGTGATTTTTTCTACTAATTCTTTCATCGTAGAGGTAATTTAAGGGGTTAAAACGTGTGTAAATTATGTTTGTGTGGTAATGATACATTCATTACACCTGCAAATATAATAAGGTTTTTTGAAATATCACGTTTTTTTTAGAAAAAATTCAAAAAATCCTTTTAAATCTGCTTTCCAACTTTTGATGCACCCCCGTTTTGAGCAAACTTTAGTGCCCTCAGGGGCGTTTTTCTATCATGAAGGAGCACTAATGAGCTCTTCGCTCTGTTGTACTGTTACGTTGCGTTTTGTAACTTTGCATTGCGTTTTCGCAAGCAGAGATACTTCGGAAGAGAGGGGATTGACTAAGTAAAAATCAAAAGCATCATGTATATAGCATCGCAGAAAAGAAAAGAAAACATCGCCGAATACATCCTTTATATGTGGCAGATCGAGGATCTTGTCCGCGCCAACGGATGCGACATCGACAAAATCAAGCAAAATGTCATCGCTCCATTCAATCTCCCGCCCGAGCAGGCTAAGGAGATGGAGGATTGGTACGAATCTCTCATCGACATGATGCGCACTGAAGGTGTCACCGAGAAGGGACATCTCCAGATCAACAAAAATATGCTCAATCAGCTCGTGCAACTCCATCAGGCGCTCCTCGCCGACCCGGAATTTCCCGAATATTCCGCCGAGTTCTACCGCACTCTCCCCTACATCGTGGAGCTTCGAGGCAAGGCCGGCGACAACAAGGTGGGCGAGATCGAGACCTGCTTCACCGCTCTCTATGGCATGCTCTTGATGCGGCTGCAGAAGAAAGAACTTACCGAAGCCACAGCCAACGCCATCCGCCAGATTTCGCGGTTTATCGCACTGCTCGCCAAGGATTTCCATCTCGACGAGAAGGACCAGCTTTTCAAGCATAAAAACGACGACACTCCGGCTCCTGCGCCCGAATCGACACCCGGAATCACCACCCGCTGACCTTTGCCAGGCTTTTACACTTCCGCTTCACATTGTCATATCATTTTTATTGCGTACCTTTGCACTACAAAACAGCGCCGGGAGTCTGCGCCATTGCTTACTCAGGTGAGCCGCATGCTTCCGGATGCAATTCATACGCTTGAATATGAAGATTTTAGTTACCGGAGCCAACGGACAGCTCGGATATGAACTTCGCCCGTTGCTCGATGCCCGCTTTACGGGTTCGGTGCTCTACACCGATATCGAAGAGCTCGATCTTACCGATGCCAAAGCCGTAGAGGCTTATGTGGTCAACAACGACATCACCCATATCGTCAACTGTGCCGCATACACCGCCGTCGACCGTGCTGAGGAGGAAAAGATGGAGTGCACACGCATCAATTGCGACGCCGTAAAAAATATCGCCATGGCTGCCGATGCCAATGGCGCGAGAATCATACATATTTCCACCGACTACGTGTTCGACGGCACCAACCACCGCCCCTACCGCGAGTCGGACAAGGTGAATCCCATCTCGCAGTATGGCACCACAAAGCGCAAGGGAGAGACTGCTCTGCTGGCCCTTTCGCCCGAGGCTATCATCATACGCACTGCCTGGCTATATTCTTCTCACGGCCACAATTTCCTCAAGACCATGCTCGCTAAGGCCGACACGGCATCGGAGATCAAGGTAGTGGCCGACCAGATCGGCACCCCCACCTATGCTCGCGACCTTGCTGCGGCTATTGTCCGCATCCTCCAGAGCCATCAGTGGGTGCCGGGTATCTACCACTTCACCGACGAGGGCGCCGCTTCGTGGTACGACTTTGCCAAAGCCATCTTCCGCATCGCCGGCAAGAAAAATGTCAAAGTCATCCCTATCCCCACCGAGGACTACCCCACCGCGGCAACCCGACCCAGCTACAGCCTGCTCGACAAGTCGCGCATCAAGGCCACCTACGGAGTGGAGATACCACATTGGGAAGAAAGCCTCGCCGACTGCATCGCCGTGATGAAATAAGGCTTTCACCTCCTCCCGACTTGAAACGATTACTAACAACTGTCACACATTTTCCAACGTCTTGGCTACACTTAACGAAGAAATAGAGCGCCGGCGCACTTTCGCCATCATCTCTCACCCTGATGCCGGCAAGACCACACTTACCGAGAAACTGCTCCTTTTCGGAGGGGCCATCCATATCGCCGGAGCCGTAAAATCCAACAAGATTAAGAAGACGGCCACTTCCGACTGGATGGAGATCGAAAAACAGCGCGGCATCTCCGTCGCCACCTCGGTCATGGGTTTCAATTACGGCGACTACAAAATCAATATCCTCGACACCCCTGGACACCAGGACTTTGCCGAGGACACTTACCGCACCCTCACGGCTGTCGATTCGGTTATCATCGTGGTCGACGTGGCCAAGGGCGTGGAGATGCAGACCCGCAAACTCATGGAGGTGTGCCGCATGCGCAATACTCCGGTAATCATTTTCGTCAACAAGCTCGACCGCGAAGGTCGCGACCCTTTCGACATCCTTGACGAGCTGGAATCGGAACTCAAGATCGGAGTGCGTCCTCTCTCATGGCCTATCAATATCGGCGAGCGATTCAAAGGCGTTTACAATATCTACGAAAACACTCTGCAGCTCTTCCAGCCCGACAAACAGAAGGTCACCGAGCGCATTGAAATCACAGATATCAACGACAAACTCATCGACGAGGCTGTCGGAGAGGCAGATGCCACCAAACTTCGCGAAGATCTGGAGCTCATCTCGGGCGTTTACCCCGAATTTGATGTGCAGCCCTATCTCGACGGCAAACTGGCGCCGGTATTCTTCGGATCAGCCCTGAATACTTTCGGCGTCAAGGAGCTGCTCGACTGCTTCGTGAAGATTGCCCCCTCGCCGCGTCCCATCATGGCCGTGGAACGGGAGATCCGCCCCGAAGAGGAGGCTTTCTCGGGCTTCGTCTTCAAGATTCATGCCAACATGGACCCCAACCACCGCTCATGCATTGCCTTTGTCAAGGTATGCTCGGGCAAGTTCGAGCGCAATGTCAACTACCGCCACATCCGCTCGGGCAAGTTCATGCGTTTTGCCGCTCCTACAGCCTTCATGGCGCAGAAGAAGAGCATTGTCGACGAGGCTTACCCCGGCGACATCGTCGGCATCCCCGACACGGGCAATTTTAAGATTGGCGACACTCTCACCTCCGGCGAGACCATCCATTTCAAGGGGCTCCCCTCTTTCTCGCCGGAGATGTTCAAATACATCGAGAACACCGACCCCATGAAGGCCAAGCAGCTCGACAAGGGTCTGCGCCAGCTCATGGACGAAGGTGTGGCACAGCTGTTCACCAACCAGTTCAACGGCCGCAAGATCGTCGGCACCGTCGGTCAACTGCAGTTTGAGGTCATCCAGTACCGTCTGCTCCATGAATATGGTGCACAATGCCGCTGGGAGCCGGTTTCGCTCTACAAAGCATGCTGGATAGAGAGCAAAAATCCCGAGGCGCTCGAGGCCTTCAAGAAGCGCAAGCATCAGTTTATCGCCACCGACACCCAGGGACGCGATGTCTTCCTTGCCGACTCGGGCTATGTGCTGCAGATGGCTCAGAACGATTTCCCCGACATCATCTTCCACACCTCTTCGGAGTTTTGATTCTAAATATATGACCACGATAAAGCCCACTCAATACCGTGCTTGAAAAGACTGACTACATCTATGGCATACGCGCCATCATCGAGGCTGCCGAGGCCGGCCGCGAGATAGACAAAGTGCTCGTCAACCGCGACCTCCACGGCGATCTCGCACGCGAGCTCATGACTACGCTCAAAAATTACGGTATACTCGTTCAGAAAGTCCCTGTCGAGAAAATCGACCGTATCACCCGGCGTAACCATCAGGGCGCGCTGGCCATCCTCTCAGCCGTGGAGTACACTTCGCTCGCACAGGTGGTCCCCACCATCTACGAAGAGGGACGGTTGCCGTTTGTAGTGCTGCTCGACGGTGTCACCGACGTGCGCAATTTCGGCGCCATAGCGCGCACTTGTGAGTGCGCCGGGGTCGATGCCATCGTCATCCCCCGCCGAGGCGGTGTCGCAGCCACAGCCGATGCTATGAAGACCTCGGCCGGGGCGCTCAGCTATCTGCCTGTGTGCCGCGAGACTTCGATTCTCAATGCCGTAAAGTTTCTCCGCGATAACGGTTTCACCGTGTTTGCCGCCACTGAGAAAGCTTCGCTTGATTACACCGCGCCCGACTATGCCGAAAGTCCTGTTGCCATCGTCATGGGAGCCGAGGATATCGGCATCTCGGAGGATGTGCTCCGTTTCTGCGACACACATGTCGCCATCCCTCAGCTCGGCCACATAGGGTCGCTCAATGTCTCCGTAGCCGCCGGTGTGCTCATCTACGAGGTAGTGCGCCAGCGTCTCGCAGCCGACAAATAATCTCCAAATAAGGATACAACAAAGGCCGTAACCGCGCTTCGTTTAGTGAAGCAGCCGTTACGGCCTTTGTGCTGCTTTGAGATCTAAGATTTGAAATCTAAGGCTTCTTTTGCCTTAATTTTGTCATTTATATTCCACGTTCACTACTCTCTCTTTCGAGCAGTCGGCGCTCGGGAGAGTTACCGTGGTGCAGCGGCTGTCGGCATCATATTTCACGCTCAGCTGCTTCCCGTCGCATGTGGCGCTCACCGGTTCAGCTGTGTCGTAGATATGCATCACATACCCTCGGGTGGCCTTCATGCCGTCGTAGTTTCCTTTGCGTGCTCCGATAGTATACACGCCTTTGTTGCCGTCGAGTTTCTGGGTGAAGCGTGTGCGGGCAAATACCGTATCGTAGTCGTTGCTGTCGCCGGCATCCTCGTAGAGTTCGCCTTCACCTTCAGGTCCGCTTACGATGGTCAGTTCGAGCGTCTCGGGATGCTCCCAGGCATGCTTCACACCTGCCGGATTGCGCGGGATGATGGCTCCCCGGCGTATGAAGTAGGGTATTTCGTCAAGAGTGAAGTCGATGTCGTAGGTGCCCCCCTTGTATGCCTTGTTTTTGCATACGAGCCACCACTCTCCCTCGGGGAGCCATATGTTTTTGTGACTTGTGCCAAAATTAGAGCGCTCTACGATGGGAGCCACGAGGATATCGTCGCCGAAATAATACTCATTTTCGCGCTGATAGGCCTCATCGATCTCGGGATGCTCATAGTAAAGCGGACGCGCCATACCCACACCTGTGTCGTAGGTCTTGCGCGCCATCGTGTAGATGTAGGGAATCAGCGAATAGCGGAGCTTGGCTGCGTCTCTGAACTGCGATGCATTGGGATATACCCACATGCGGCGCTCTATGCGCGAGTCTTTTGTGGCATGAGTGCGGAAGATGGGGCTGAAAACGCCAAACTGCACCCAGCGCAAGAAGCGCTCCTCGTCGTTGGGGTCGTCGTAAGGCACGCAATGTCCTCCAAGATCATGTCCCCAGTAGGCATAGCCCACATTCGATGCCGTAGCGGTGAAATAGGGCTGGAAAGCAAGTGTCGGGAAGTTGATATGCGTGTCGCCGGAGAATCCGATTTGATAGCGGTGACATCCCAGCCCGCCCCAGCGGTGGAATATTACCGGACGACGGTCTTTGCGCGAATTTTTCATCTCGTTGAAGAACACATGGTTGCACCAGAATGTCTCGCCGAGCCCTTCTATATTGTTGTTGGTGAGATGCTGCTGCCAGTCGAGCCACCAGAAGTCCACTCCCTGCTTCTCGCGGGCGCGGATGATGTTCTTGAAGAATGTTTTGTAAAATTTGTGGTCGTCCAATGCCCAGGGCACAGTCTTCTTTTCAGCCGGATCCATCCCCATATCGGTAGCTATTTCGGCGTAGAAGTCTTCGTCGGCTCTCACGCCGTCGGCCGGGTGAAGGTTCAGAGCCGACCGCAGTCCGTAGGAGTGGATGTCCGACAGCAGCCCTTCGGGATCGGGGATAAGGTTGGTGTTCCAGCTCCATCCGGTCCAGCCGCCACGTCCGTCTGATACGGGTCGCCCGTTCCAGTGCCAGTCCATATCCAAGATAAGCACATCAGCAGGGAAATCGTTGTCTTTCAGCGCTTTCGCTATAGCTCTGAACTCATCTGCGCTATATTCGGCATATTGGCTGTACCAGTAGCCGAACACAAATTCAGGAGGCAGAGGTATCTTCCCTGCAATGCGGGTAAAGTCGTAAAGCGCACGCTTGTAGTCATGTCCGTAACCCATGAAATACACATCCATGGCATCCTCGTCGGCACGCTTTGCCACCCAGTCTACCCCATCGGCCTGAGGCTCAAAGGCGAAGGATCGCGACCCGTCACCTCTCTTCGCCGAGGGTGAATCGTCGATTATCGACCATCCCGAGCGCGACAGTATACCATCCTCCATCTCACGGCGCTTGTTGTCGCCGTTGCTGCCGTCGAGGGTGCGCGTCGTGCCCTTGAGGTTCTGCTCATCTTTCATGCCGGGCATCCAGGTGACGGGGGTGCCATTGAGACTCATAGTCACCACCAGGTTGGAGTCGGCTGGCTCGCCGGTGCGGGGATCTGTACCTTTGCGATATCTCAGCGACAGCTTGTCGGTGTCGATGTAGAGGTATTTCGCATCCTCTTTTTTCTTAAATTTCGGCGTCGGAAGGTCGCGGTTGATTACTGAAAAGGTGGCACGGTCCTCAAATACCCCTTTGGGGCTGTATTCGATGCGCACCATTTCGGGTGTAAGCACTGTGATGCGTGCATTGCCCGATTCCACCACCGATTTTTTCCTTGCCACGGGGCTGTCAGCCATCGCCGAGAGGCAGGTTGCAGCCGCCACACACATGGCGATTGTCAGTTTTTTGGTCATGGTTATAGATATAATAATGATTGATTATATAGTTCGCCGAATCTATCGCAAAATAGCTCGCGATCTAAATTTATCATTGATATCAGGTATTTTGCCGATAATAGGTCGCTCAATTCTCCCCCTTCCCAATCCTCATCCCTGTCATTTCTGACCGCTTCCCCACAGGAGCGACCTCGCTGCGGCAAGGGCAGTCTCATCGACAGCCGAACCAGAAAGCATCAGCGCCAGCTCTCCCTCTCTTTCGGCAGTGGTAAGCTGCTTGATGCGTGTGATGGTGCGGTCGGCCGTATCCTCTTTATATACTTTGTAATGACTTGATCCTTTCGCTGCTACCTGAGGCAGGTGGGTGATAGCGAGCACCTGGATGTTGGCTGCGATCTGCTGCATCATCTCGCCCATCTTGTTGGCCACATCGCCGCTCACTCCGGTATCCACCTCGTCGAAGATAATAGATGGCAACTGCATCTTGTCGGCCACTATACTCTTGATAGAGAGCATAAGACGCGAGATCTCGCCGCCTGATGCGGTGTTGCCCACCGGCAGCAGAGGCTGATTTTTGTTGAATGAGAACAGAAATTCCACCTGATCGGTGCCCGTGACTGACAGTTCGGTGTCCTTCACGCTTATCTCGCAGCGTAAGTTCTTCATACCCAGCGGCACCGCGCGCTCTATCAACATCCCGGCAAACTTTTTAGCCTCGTCATGGCGTGCTTTCGAGAGTTCTGCAGCCAGTTCGAGGGCATGGCGTTTGGCCTGCTTGGCTTCGGCCTCAAGGGCGTGAAGTGTCTCATCTCCAATCTCTATACCGCGTAGACGGTCTTTCAGTTCATCGCGGTGGGCGATCAGAGCCTCCACAGTCTCGGCTTTGTAGCGTCGCTCGAGGTCGTAGATGGTGTTGAGGCGCTCTTCCACCTCGTCAAGGCGCCCGGGCTCGGCAGCCAGACTGCGGTCATAATCGGAAATGCTCTCTGCAATATCCTGAACTTCAACACGCAGTGCATTGAGACGTTCGCTGAGGCTTTCAGCCTCATCTATGAAGTCGGTGAGCTGAGATGTCTCGTCAGCGGCACGGCGGAGCAGTTGGTCTGCATTCTCCTCCCCCTCTGTGAGACAGGATGTTATCACTGTCAGGGCCGATTTTACCTCAGCCATATTCACCAGCAGCTCACGTTCATGCTCAAGTTCCTCCTGTTCGCCGGGTTGCAGCTTCGCATCGGCAAGTCGCTGATACTGAAAGCGCATGAACTCTTCGTCGTCTTTAGCCTGCTCTATCATACGCCGCTCCATTTTGTAGCGTTTAAGCGCCTGACGGTAAGCCCCGTAGGCTTCTGACATGTGCTGCAGCCGAGCATCGTTGCCGGCGAGCGAATCGAGCACCCGGAGCTGGTAGGGAGGCGAAGCGAGCAGCAGGTTCTGGTGCTGCGAGTGGATGTCTATAAGCGAGAGAGCCACCTGCTGGAGCATAGCAAGGTTCACCGGACAGTCGTTGACAAACGCGCGCGAACGTCCGGCCGGAGTCATCTCCCTTCGCAGTATCATCGTGTCGTCGTCCCAGTCGATATCGTTCTCTTCACAGATGGCCTTGAGATTGTTGAATCCCCTGACGGTGAACGTGGCCTCGATTACCGACTTTTGGTCGTGATTTCTTATGGCTTTATTGTCGGCGCGGCCGCCAAGCAGCAGCGACAGCGCCCCGAGTATGATCGACTTGCCGGCACCGGTCTCACCGGTCACTATATTGAGACCATTGTGCAGATTGATGTCGATGGTATCAATAAGTGCGTAGTTGGAGATATGTAGACTCTGAATCATTCCTTAATATGCTCATCCGAGGTGAGTGCTGCGGCGTTCCCCCGGTTATGGTTTCCGAATGTGTCACTGCTCTTTGGTGACGCCGTTCTTTATGAAGTTGATTCGCTTCATCTCGGTAGGATAAAGCGGTGTGAGTATTTCCACCACATGCTGACGCTCGTTTTGCGGCGCTTTGCTGTAGATGTTGACTAGCTCGTCGAGTTTGGCGTCCTTAAACATCGACAGCGCCACCGACATGGCATCGGCATTGTAGACTGTCGTAAGGTTGTCGAGCGACGAGGTGATTGAAGCGCGACCCTTGTCGGGACTCTGAAACATCAGGTCGAGGCCGCCGCGGTGGTAGTCGTAGAGAAGTTTGCGCATCACTGAGGTCGACGGCCCGGTATATGCGTCGAGCACAGCCGAGCGGTTTTTCTTATCTTCGAAGGCTTTCCATCCGTTTTCACCCGACGACTGAGCCATCTGCACTATCATCTTCAACTGATCGAATGCAGCCTCTCCGCCGTTTGGAGCGAAAGAGTCGCGGTCGAGCGCTATGATCAGGTAGGCATAGAAGTTGAGGATGGCGGTGAGCTGGCTCTCCATGGTGTTGACGGTGAAGCGCAACGGCTCCCCCTCCTGATAGGCGAACTCCAGCTTGTTGTCCTTGAAATTGAGCAACGTTGTGGTGTAAGTGCTATTGTACACAGGGCGGGTCGACTGTACCTGCAGGTCGCCTTTCAGCACCCCGTCGGTATACTCCACTATGGTGAAAAACAGGCGGCAGTCTATCCGCTCGTTCGTGGCATACTGGTCGTTGGTGAAGTGGGTGGTGTTCATGTACTCCGTGATTGCTTCCTGCAATGTCTGGAATACACTGGTATTGGTGCCCTGCACCTGATCGGTGTTGACCGTCACCTCGCAGTTGAGCTCCTGGGCCGAAGCCGGCAAGGCGCACCACAGTAGCATCAACGCTGCGGCGCACAAGGCCATTTTCCCGGCTAAGCGACGTGCAATATTATGTATCAGTTCTCTTTTAAACATTCGTATGAGGTTATGCAATCCCATATATCCGCGGCTACCGCTGCTTTGCTTTCCAGGGGGAAGTGGCGCTCGCTGCCATCGGCTCCGTACACCGTCACTTTGTTGGTGTCGGTGCCGAATCCGGCACCTTTATCCCGCAGAGAGTTGAGCACTATCAGGTCGAGATTTTTCCGCTCCATCTTTCCGCGGGCGTTGGCGTCCTCGTGGTCTGTCTCTAGCGCGAATCCTACCAATATCTGCCCCCGCCGTTTCTCGCGTCCGAGAGTCGCTGCGATGTCGGGATTTTTTACGAAGTGAAATTCCGGCGAGCCATTCTTTTCCCGTTTGATTTTGGTCTCCGAAGGGTTCTCCACACGGTAATCGGCCACTGCGGCGCACATCACCGCCACATCTGAGTTGCCGAAATGCGTCTCGCAGGCGTCAAGCATCTCGAGAGCCGACTCCACATGCACTACTTTCACCCCGGGCTCTTTAGGCCGTGATTCACAAGGACCGAGCACCAGCGTCACCTCCTCGGCGCCGCGTCGGGCAGCCTCATCGGCCAAGACTACTCCCATTTTTCCGGTGGAATAGTTGCTGATGAACCTCACAGGGTCGAGTCGCTCACGTGTGGGTCCGGCGGTGACAAGCACACGCTTCCCCTTCAGATTCGCTTCGCACGGCTTACCGTCGGCTTCTGCCGAAGTATCGGGATTAAGTTCGTTTCCTTTGTTTTCTTCTTTTAAAAGAAACGTCGCCACCACATTGAATATTGCCTCAGGCTCCTCCATTCGACCTTTCCCTACGAGGTGAGAGGCGAGCTCCCCTTCGGCCGGTTCTATGATCCGGCATCCGTCGGCCCGCAGTGTGGCGATATTGCGCACGGTCGAGGGATGCTTCATCATGTCGAAATCCATCGCCGGAGCCACAAACACCTGCGCACGTGTGGAGAGATAGCTGGTGACAAGCATGTTGTCGGCTACCCCGTTGGCCATCTTGGCTATGGTACTGGCTGTGGCAGGAGCCACTACGAAGGCATCGGCCCACAGTCCGAGGTCCACGTGCGAGTGCCACTCGCCTGTATTGGCCGTGAAAAACTCCGAGATCACCGGCTTGCCGCTCAGCGTTGAGAGTGTCACCGGGGTGATAAACTCCTTGGCATTGGGCGTCATCACCACCTGCACCTCGGCGCCGGCCTTCACGAAAAGCCTCACCAGCGTAGCCGTCTTATAGGCCGCTATTCCGCCGGTGATACCCACCACCACATGTTTGCCTTTCAGATCCATATGCCTTTGTAGATCAGTTGCCGCGAAGTTTTATCGCCATTATCTTCCGCTTGAAGTCGGAGGGGAAGTCGCCCTGCTGTATCCAGCCGAAATATCCCGGATCTTTCTTCAGCACTGCCGAGGCGAGCTGCCCCTTGTACTTGCCGAAATTGATCACTTCGCGATGCTGGTCATCGTAGATCATGCGCCCCATCAGGTCGACATTGTGATTCTGCGAGGAGTACTCCGAGAGGGCTTCCACATCGTTGGGCAGGTCGGAGTAACGGTCGAGCTGCGCCATGAGCACCTCGTAGGTGGCACGAGTGTCGGCATTGGCCGAGTGTGCGCCCTCCAGGTCTTTGTCGCAATAGAAGCGGTAGGCTGCCGTGAGCGTGCGCTGCTCCTTCTTGTGAAATATCGTCTGCACATCCACCATCTTGGCACGAGAGAAGTCGAAGTCCACGCCCGCGCGGGCAAACTCCTCTGAGAGCATCGGGATGTCAAACTTGTTGGAGTTGAATCCGGCGATGTCGCACCCCTCGAAGCTCTTGGCCAGGTCAGCGGCTATCTGTTTGAAGGTGCGCTCCCCTGCCACATCCTCATCTGTGATGTGATGGATGGCCGTAGCCTCGGCCGGGATAGGTATAGTGGGATTTACTCTCAGCGTCCGCTCTGCCTCGCGGCCGTCGGGATACACCTTGATGAGCGAGATCTCCACTATGCGGTCGCGGGTGATGTTGGTGCCGGTGGTCTCCAGGTCGAAGAAGATCATCGGCTTTTTCAGATTCAGTTTCATCTTGCCGGAGGTATTACTCGGTGACTCGCATCACCATCAGAAGCATGATCAGGTCGGTGTTCTCTTCATTCTCCTCGGGGGTGAACAGGCCGGGACGAGAGGGGTCGGCAAGCTTGATGATCACATTCTCGGTGGGCAGGCTACTCAGTATCTCCAGAAGATAGGCTCCGCTGAAACCGATCACCAGGTCGCTGCCGGTGAAGTCGCAGGGCACCTCCTCGTGGGCCGATGTGTTCATGGTGAGGTTGTCGGCCTCCAGCTCTACACGTGTGGGGGTGAAGTGAAATTTGATCAGGCCGTGGCTCGGATCGGAGCACACTGCCACACGGCGCACGGCGGTCATCATTGCTCCGCGGTCGATGGTCACCTGGAAGGGATTCTCGCGGATGATGCGGTTGTAGGCCGGATAGTTGCCGCGGATAAAGCGGCAGTTGAGCGTCAGATTCTCGGTGCGGAACACTGCGCTGCGCTGTGACAGTTCCACCTTCACCTCGTCGTCCTTGCCGAGCAGAGTCTTAAGGATCACGGCGGGCTTCACGGGCATGATACACGATGCGGTGATGCCGGGAGCCGAGGTGCGGTTGATGTAGCGCACCAATTTGCACGAGTTGCTGGCCACGAAGGTGATCCCGTCGGGGGTAATGTCCCAAAGGATACCCATCAGCTGAGGCAGCTGGTCGTTGGTGCCGACAGCGAAGAGGGTGTGCTCTATACCGGAGATGATCTGCGAACCCGGGCATGTCATCTCCCAGGTCTCCTCGGGATTGGTCTCCTCGATGGTGCGCGGATAGTGGTTTCCCTCCAGGCCCACCATGTCGAAGTTACCGCCGGGGAAGGTGATATTCATGGCATAGGTGCTCATGTCGATGGCAAACTCCACATCCACGTCGGGCAACTCCTTGGCGATGTCCACTATGCGGCGTGCATTGACGCACACGCTCCCCTCTTCACCCTCGAAATCCTTCACTGCCACCTGCGAGGTGAGGGTATTCTCGGCATCGGAGGCTGTGATAGTAAGCATCCCGTCGGCAATTTCCCACAGGAAATTGTCCAGGATGGAGATTGTATTCTTGGTGTTGATTACCTTACTCACGCCCGAGAGGGTCGAGTAAAGAGCTTTGCTCGCAACTTTAAATTTCATTTCTGTATATTTCTTAATTTTATTATTTTCAGACAATTATATTCATCCACTTTCCCCTTTTCGCTCACCAAACCTCCCCATCTGCGCTCACCACACTTCCCCATTTGCACCTCACGCATGCGCACAGCATGCCCGTAGTGCGCTTTAATTGCAAAGTTAACTATTTTATTCCTCTTTTTCAAACTCCCCTGCCACTTTATTTTACACTTTATTTCCGTTTCCGGCCCTTTGCCGGCCATGCATGCCGCCATGGTTTGCAGTTGTCGTTCGAATTTAGTAATTTTGCAAGGCTTTAAGGGCCGACATTGTGCAAATACGCCGATGTCGTCCCTTCTAACTTTCATATCTCAATCAGCAAGTTTATGCCTAAGCTTTCAATCATTACCATCTGCTTCAACAACAATACCGGCCTCCGTCGCACTATCGACAGCGTCCTCCCAGTCCTCTCGTCGGATGTGGAATATATCATCATCGACGGCGGAAGCACCGACGGCAGCCGTGAAACCATCGAAGCTGTCGCGGACCGCCTCGGCTACTATTGTTCAGAGAAAGACAAAGGCATCTACAATGCTATGAACAAGGGCGTTGCCCACGCCAAGGGTGAGTATCTTCTTTTCCTTAACTCTGGCGATTACCTCTATTCGGACAAAGTTATCGCAGAAGTGCTCCCGACATTTGACGGCACCGACATCATCTACGGAAATTTGATTTTCCTTAATCCTGAAACGGGGAAAGAACATCTCGATATACCCCCCGACAAGGTCAACGCCGACACTTTTTTCCGCGGATCGCTCCCCCATCCGGCCACATTTATCCGACGTCAGCTTCTGATTGAAACACCATACAATGAGCAATTGAAAATAGTGGCCGATTGGGAGTTTTTCACAAAGAAAATAGTGTGGGATGGGTGCTCCACCAAACATATCCCGTATATCATCAGCGTCTTCATAGAAGACGGCATCAGCTCCACCAACAAGACGCTCCACGATAGCGAGCGCAAGGAATGCACGCGACGCTTATTTACCCCGGCAATCATTGAGGTGTGCTATGGGTGGCGTGCACTCCACTCTATGGCGTGCGCCGAGGAGATGATTAAGATTGGAAGTACGAGAAAACTGCATAAGCGCATCCGCCCGCTTCTGCGGCTGATTATTCGCGTAAACAACCTCTTCTCATCCCCCTCACACCGCATCTAAAGCGTTCTTGCGGTTATTTTTTGTAAAATTCGGCTGTTTGGGCCGCAGTCTTATCCCACGAGAAGGCTTTTACTCTCTCATGTCCCCGTTGTATCATTTGCGTGCGTAAATTGCTGTCTGATACTACGCTCTCTATGGTCTTTGCCATTTCTTCGGGGTTATAGGGATCAAAATAGAGCGCCGCATCCCCTCCCACCTCGGGGAAGCAACTTGCATTGCTCAGCAACACCGGGCAACCCGAAGCAAACGCTTCCAACACCGGTATTCCGAACCCCTCGTAGAGCGACGGGAACACAAAGCAAAGAGCATGTTGATAGAGATAGGCCAGCTGATTGTCTGAAACGAATCGACTGCTCACAGCTCCTTCGAGGCCGAGCATCTTTATCCGGCTCATTTCATCACGTGAGAATCCGCCTCCTGTACACACAAGCTTTATCTCCGGATTCCATTTATGCACCATTGCAAATGCCTCAAGAAAGCGGTCGAAATTCTTGTAGTGAAATCTCTGACCAACATACAGGATATACTTTTCAGGCAGTCCCTCCACCGCTTCGGCATTCTCGGGATGAAGGCTGTGACCGTGGTAAATCACCTCTATATTGCTGCCCGAAAGGCCGTATATATCTATGATGTCGGCCTTGGTTTTCTCGCTGATTGCTATTATTTTATCGGCTCGTGTTATCGTCTCTTTCTTCTGACTTATCACCGGATCTTCGGTGCCGAAAAGCTCGGGGAAACGTTCGTAGGTCATGTCGTGCACCGTCACCACGTAGGGGCCATGCAATCTCTTCAAAAATCCGGGATCGAAATATGTGGGATGAAATATGTCGTAATCCCCTCTTTTCAACAATCTCGAGAAGTTGGAATTATTGACAGCTGCATATAGCTTTTTCTTCCATTTGAAGTCAGGCAGACTTACACTCTTATTCCCCTCAAATCTCTCTGTTTTCAAAAACACATTGTCAGTGAGCAATGTAGGGGAAATCACATCCACATCCTGCGGCATGCGCTTCATTATCTCCACAAAATAGCGCGAGATGCCGCCATATCTTTGCAAGGAAAATATTTGATTGTCAAATAATACCTTCATCTTGATTGCCTTGTGTTCAAACGATTTTTTACCACCGCAAAGTTATGAATAAATCCTTAATCAATTTTCGTTTTTGATATGTTTTTATATCATATAAAGGATATCTCTTTACCCGATTTATACATGATTATTTCACACATAAGAAGATGCGATTTTATTATCTCATCTAATTGTATTAACTTTGCAAAAAATACGATTATATGGAGAATAGCAAATCTAATTTTCCTGAAATTAGTATAATTGTACCGGTATATAATGTCGAAAAGTATCTGCCAAAATGCATTGATTCGCTTTTGGCCCAGACACTTACCGATATTGAAATCATTCTCGTTGACGACGGTTCGCCCGACTACTGCCCCATGATTTGCGATAGCTACGCCGAAAAAGATTCGCGTATCAAGGTGATTCATAAGCAGAATGAGGGTGTGTCGGCTGCCCGCAACGATGGCATAGCGGCTGCTCGTGCCGATATTATCGGATTTGTCGACAGCGACGATTGGGTGGATCCGAAGATGTACGAAACGATGCTCAGTGCTTTGAAACGGACCGGTGCCGACATTGTTGTCTGCAACACATCCTACGATTATATCGACCATAGCCATCCCGATGCAGTTCCCATCACTGAGGAGAAGATTTATTCGCGCGACGAGGCATTGCGGCTCCTGATACAGGACCGTATGATTCACAATTACCCCTGTGATAAAATCTTCCGCAAGAGCGTTTTGAACTCGCCATTTACTCCCGGCATTCGGTATGAGGATATTGAAGTCATGATCCGGTGGTTCGCCAACATCAACCGGCTGGCTACCATTCCTTATTTCGGTTATCATTACTTACAGCGTGCAAGTAGCTACCTCCACTCTTCTTCCACGATGTTTGAGGAGTATATCGCAGCTTTGAGAAGTCAACTTGATTTTTTAAAAAGCAAAAACCTCATTCCCGATTGCTACGAGTCATACACTCTGAGGATAGTAAAGGATGGTGTCAAATATTCCAAGTATCTCGTACATGATACAACTGATTCTCCCAAGCTTTACTCTACACTCAAAGAGATTGCTGATACCATCAGGGATCTTCAGCCCGCTGTCGACAGCTCGGACGTAAGTAAAAAGCTTCGCAAACGCTTTGACAACCTTCTGAATCATCCCCGCCGCTTTGTCAGCGAAATGAGATGGAATCATCGATATCATATTTTAAAAAATCGTCTAACCACTTTCCGACACAAAAAGGAGCACAAGTGCTTTGACTAAACATAGATACAGCCACATTATGCGTAAGATTGCATTAGATATGACGGTGGTCGAAAACCGCCGTCTCACTTCAGCCTACTCGCTGCTGATCCTTGAAGCTGACAAGCCCGTCGAGGATTTCAATTTCGGCGACATTAAGCCGGGACAGTTTGTGCAGGTGCGTGTCGACGACAGCAAGACCACCTTCCTCCGCCGCCCGATTTCGGTTAATTTCGTGGAGCCTGACCGTTGCCGGCTTCATCTGCTGGTGCGCCGTGCCGGTGAAGGCACCAAGGTGCTGTGCGAGATGAAGGAGGGTGAAGAGCTCAATCTCCTCCTGCCTCTCGGCAATGGATTTTCCCTTCCCGCTTCGGCCGAAGGATTCACACCTCTGCTCGTGGGAGGCGGCGTAGGCGTAGCTCCTCTGCTCTATCTCGGCAAACAGTTGGCTGACATGGGTGTACGTCCGAGTTTCCTCTTAGCAGCAAAAAGCGATGCTGACCTGCTGCTGCTCGAACGTTTCCGCGAATACGGCCCTGTATATATCTCCACCGACGACGGTTCGCTCGGCGTGCCCGGACTGGTTACAGCCAATCCCGCTCTGCAGCAACAGTGGAGCATGATCTACTGCTGCGGGCCTATGCCCATGATGAAGGCTGTGGCTCGCATCGCCCGCGGGAACAATGTGCCCTGCGAGGTATCGCTCGAAAACACCATGGCATGCGGTCTCGGAGCTTGCCTTTGCTGTGTGGAGGACACTGCCGACAAGGGCAATGTGTGTGTCTGCACCGATGGCCCTGTTTTCCCCATTGAGCGCCTCCGCTGGTTTGACTGAAACACCCCCTCCAACTTACTCCCGGTTTTACCGCCAGAGAGCAGTCCTAACGCACGATTTGCAGCAATATCACATCACAAGCCGCTTCCCCCTCGGAGGCGGCTTTGTCGTTAACGGTGATTATGTGCTGTAGTTCGTGGAGATTTATCTCGCGGAGAGTGCGGAGCGTCTCGATGAAATCCGCCAACGCTTCTTCTCCGGCAAACCGTCTGCGCGAGAGTGCCACCACTACACCGTCAGCAAAGACCGTATTGGCTGTCTCGCGGTCGAAATCCGTGATACGCAGCTGTCCGCTCTGCCTGTCGGCGAGCGCAAGCCGACGCATACCCGAGGCACTGAGCAACACTCGGGCGAGCACACGTGGCTCGTCGATCACCGAGACTTTTGTCATGGCACTCAGCGGGAATCCTGACGTTTTTGAAGCCGCTGATGCTGTGTCGGCGTAGCCTGACGGCGCCGCTCCGCAGCCTGTCGGCGACGGCTTTCGGGCGTGGCCCTATGCTCGTCGGCGCTCTGACGGTGTTCGGTCTGCTGTGTGCGTTCCGACGAGCTCTGAGGCAGGTCTCCGGCGTGCTGCGTTGCACGCTGAAGATGCTTGGGCTCGGTGCGCTGACGCACAGGCGTAAGGCCCTCTGCGGGCATCGCGCCGGGACCGCTTTCAGTGAGCATATTTTCTCTCGACTGTATGCCGCGCACTCCGCTCTGCTCTATCTTGATGCCGTTGTTGAACCGACGCTGCGAGATGTAGGTATTGGGCATCATGTAGTGGCGCATTCTCACCACAGCTATGCTGTCGATCTCGCCGGTGATATTCTGCCCCGAAGGCATCGTCATGTAACCATAGACACGCACCGGAGTGAGCGTGGAGTCGACCTGTATGCGCTGCACCATGGCTCCGCTCTGCATCGATGTCTCATCCACGTAGCCTGTGGCACCGTTGTCGTAGTCTACAAGCAGGCGCGAGGTGACTGGGGCGTTGCTCACCACCGGCACATAGCGGAGCATGAATATATCGCCGTTCTGCCATGTGCTGTCGGGGGTAAAGGCAAAGGTGACGACCCTCGACGGCATCCGTTCCGACAAGGTGATATGACCGGGGCCGTTCCATATGGCCACAGAGTCGCCCGCAATGGCTATCTGCGAACTGGTCTCCGAGGCGAGGTCGCGCTGGCGGTCCTGGATGATCTCTATGGCGCGGTCGTAGACCTTGATGTAGTCTTCAATATGGTTGCCATACCACACAAACGAGGTGTCGACAGTGGCAGCATCCACTCCGTGTGCGGCATAGATGCTCTGTTTGAGCAGTTTGCGCGTAGAGTCGTTGGGAAATGCCGAGTAATTGTAGTCGATCACTGCCTCACCCATATGGATATCGGCCATCAGTGAGGCCATCTCCTCGCGGCCGAGCACATTGTCCGGCGCCTTCTCGCACGAGGTGAGCAATGCTGTCGCCGCACACCATGCCGCGATGCCGTGCGCTATTCGGTACAAAGAAGACTTTATCATTTCCGGATTCATTTTTGTGTCACTCTGTCCTACCCTTCCAGTCCTACCCTATCTTTACACTTGGTGTATCACTTTTCGGCGTCAGCTTTCTCACCGGCGTCGACGCTCCTGCCGCTTTCCTCTTCCTCAGCCTTACGGTCGGCTGCGAGCTGCGATTTCTTGCGCCAGGGCACCTCGCCAATCTGCGACGAGTAGAAGAGAATCAGCACCACCATACCCACACTGATGGCGGCATCGGCCAGATTGAACACTGGACGGAAGAACACGAAGTGCTCCCCTCCTATCCAGGGCATCCAGTCGGGCCAGTACCAGTCGCAAAGCGGGAAATAGAGCATATCCACCACATAGCCGTGAAAGAGTGTGCCATATCCACCCTCGGGAGGAAACAGAGTGGCCACCTGGGGCGGCATGGGGTTGTTGAATATCAATCCGTAGCACACGCAGTCCACGATATTGCCGGCGGCTCCGGCTACTATCAGCGCGAGACACACCAGATAGCCCGTGCGGGTCTCCCGGCGGTATCTGATACGACTGATGTAGTATAGCAGGAATATTACCGCAAATATCCTCAGGAGGGTGAGCAGCAGTTTGCTGCCAATCTCCCATCCGAAGGCCATGCCGTTGTTCTGGATGAATACGAGTTGAAACCATGAGAAAATCTCATAGCTTTCACCTAAATAAAAGTGGGTCTTGACCCATATTTTAAACACTTGGTCGGCGATGAGCACGGCGGCTATGATTATAGCCACCATCCATCCCCGCCGCATCAGCGGTTTGCTTTCGTTCACTATCGAAGGATATGTGGTTTATTTCTTGTTCTCCACGCACAGAGTGGCGTGAGGCACGGCGCGAAGCCTCTCTTTCGGTATGAGTTTGCCGGTCATACGGTCGATGCCGTAGGTCTTGTTCTCGATGCGCACCAGAGCAGCCTGGAGATTCTTGATAAACTGCGCCTGACGCTGCGCCGAGCGATTGGCCTCCTCAACTGAGAGTGTGTAAGCGCCCTCTTCAAGCACCTTGAATGTAGGCGATGTGTCGGCGGTGTCGTTGGCATTCATCACACCCGAACGGAGTGACTCATATTCTTTGCGTGCCTTCTCGAGTTTCTCAAGTATAATGGCCTTGAATTCCTCGAGTTCCTCATCTGTATAGCGTGTTTTTTCGCTCATCTTTCTATGGTTTTATAGGTGATGAATTAGTGCCGGTTTGCGGCTGCGGAGCTGCGTTTATACCGGTCTGCCGGCATCAGTATAACATCTCTTTATGATTTAAAGTTTGTGAGCCGCCGGAGCTGCAATGGCCACAGCGGCTCACGTATGTTTCAAGCTTATTATGCCAGCGTCACGGACACTGTCACATTGTTGCCGTCGATATCGAAGATTTCATCCTCGGCAGCGTTCGCTATCGGTGCCACTGCTATGGCATCGGCAAGCACCTGACGGCAGATATATTCGCCGTAATCACGCACGGCATCGTCGGTGAGTTCCGACGGCGCCACCACAAGGTTGATGCGCTGGGTGATGTCGTAATCGCGGTTTTTGCGCAGGTTCTGCACACGGTTCACAATCTCGCGGGCCATACCCTCGCGGCGGAGCTGCTCGGTGACGGTCACGTCAAGTGCCACGGTGATGGCGCCTTCGTTGGCCACCAGCCATCCGGGTATATCCTCGTTGCGGATCTCCACATCGGCTGCCTCGAGGGTCACGGGCTCACCGCCGTCGGTCATGGCGAGCGAGATGCTGCCGTTCTGCTCCAGAGCGATGATCGAGTGCTGGTCGAGCGAGGCGATGGCCTGAGCCACAGCCTTCATGCGCTTGCCGAATTTCGGGCCGAGCTTCTTGAAGTCGGCTTTGATGCGCTTCACGAGAATACCCTCTTCGTTGCTGACAAATTTGATATCCTTCACATTGACCTCCGAAAGGATCAGAGCAGACATGGCCTCGATTTCGGCCTTTGTCTCGGGATCGGACACGGGGATCATGAGGGTCTGCAGCGGCTGGCGCACCTTGATGTTGACCTTGCGGCGCAGCGAGAGCACCATCGAGGTGATCACCTGAGCAAGATTCATGCGGCTCTCCAGCGCTTTGTCTATCAGCTTCTCGTCGCTCTTGGGGAAGTAGGCGATATGCACCGATTCGGGCGTTTTCCCCTCGGCTGCCAGCGCAGGAGCCTTGAGATCCTGATACAGACGGTCGGAGAAGAAGGGTGCGAAGGGTGCCATGAGCAGGGACACTGTCTCGAGGCAGCTCAGCAGGGTCTGGAACGCCGAAAGCTTGTCTTCGCTCATGCCGCCGCCCCAGAAGCGCTTGCGGTTGAGGCGCACATACCAGTTGGAGAGGTCGTCGTTGACGAAGGCGTTGATGGCGCGGGCTGCCTTGGTGGGCTCGTAGTCGTCGAGGGCCTCCTCCACATCCTTGATCAGGGTGTTGAGCGTGGAGAGGATCCATCGGTCGATCTCGGGACGCTCCGACACGGGCACCTGAGGCTCTGCGCCGGTGAATCCGTCGACATTGGCATAGAGGGCCAGGAAGGAGTATGTATTGTAAAGCGTTGCGAAGAGTTTGCGCGATACTTCGCGAACGCCCTCTTCGTCAAACTTCAGGTTGTCCCAGGGCGAGGAGTTGGAGATCATGTACCAGCGCACGGGGTCGCTGCCGAAGGTCTCGATGGCCTGGAAGGGATTCACGGCGTTGCCAAGGCGCTTGCTCATCTTGTTGCCGTTCTTGTCGAGCACGAGGCCGTTGGAAATCACGGCTTTGTAGGCTACGGAGTCGAACACCATACCGGCGATGGCATGAAGCGTGAAGAACCATCCGCGTGTCTGGTCCACACCCTCGGCGATGAAGTCGGCGGGGTAGAGTTCGCCCGAGTCAAGTCCCTCTTTGTTCTCGAATGGATAATGAATCTGGGCATAGGGCATAGCACCGGAGTCGAACCACACGTCGATCAGGTCGGTCTCACGGTGCATCGGCTTGCCCGAGGAGCTTACGAGCACTATGTCGTCGACATACGGGCGGTGCAGATCTATCTTCTCGTAGTTGTCCTTGGTGTATTTGCCGGGCTCGAATCCCTTTGCTTTGTAGGGATTCTCCTTCATCACTCCGGCAGCTACGGCGCGCTCTATCTCGTTGTAGAGGGTCTCGACGGAGTCGATGCAGATCTCCTCTTTACCGTCCTCGGTGCGCCAGATAGGGAGCGGAGTGCCCCAGTAGCGCGAGCGGCTGAGGTTCCAGTCCTGCAGGTTCTCGAGCCATTTGCCGAAACGGCCCGTACCGGTCGATGCGGGTTTCCACTTGATTCCTTCGTTGAGCTGCATCAGGCGCTCGCGGGCAGCCGTGGTGCGGATAAACCAGCTGTCGAGCGGGTAATAGAGCACGGGCTTGTCGGTGCGCCAGCAGTGGGGGTAGGAGTGGGTATGTTTCTCGATTTTGAATACCTTGTCGTTCTGCTTGAGCCACATGCACAGCTCCACGTCAAGCGTCTCGTCGCCCTCTTTCTTGTCGGAGTCGTAGGCATTCTTCACAAATTTACCTTCCCAAGGTTTGTAGGCCTCCACATCCACGTTTTCGGCTACAAATTTCGGATCGATATCCTCAAGCAGGAAGAAACGGCCGCGGAAGTCGACCATCGGGCGCACATTGCCGTCCTTGTCGAGCAGGGTCAGCGGGGGGATGCCGCTCTGACGCGACACACGGAGGTCGTCGGCACCGAATGTGCCTGCGATATGCACGATACCGGTACCGTCCTCGGTGCTCACATAGTCGCCGGGGATCACACGGAAAGCTCCCTCGCCGGGATTCATCCACTTGAACAGCTGCTCGTAGTGGAAACCTACAAGTTCGCTCCCCTTGAGGGTCTTCACCACTTCGTAGGGGATAAGTTTGTCACCCTTGTTGTACGAGGCGAGGTACAATCCGGCGGCTTTGGGGTTGAGATAGTGAGCCATCAGGGCGGTGGCCAGAATCACTGTCTCGGGATTGCCGGAATAGGGGTTGAAGGTGCGCACTACGCTGTATTCGATCTCCGGACCCACGCAGAGCGCGGTGTTCGAGGGGAGTGTCCAGGGGGTTGTGGTCCATGCCAGGAAGTAAGGCTCGCCGTGGCCGAGCATATAGTCGGCGGGATCGGTCACCTTAAACTGTGCCACGCAGGTGGTATCCTTCACATCGCGGTAGCATCCGGGCTGATTGAGCTCGTGAGTGCTCAGACCGGTGCCTGCTGCCGGCGAGTAAGGCTGGATGGTGTATCCCTTATAGAGATATCCTTTCTTATAGAGCTGCGACAGAAGCCACCACACGCTTTCTATGTAACGGTTGTCGTAGGTAATGTAGGGATTGTCGAGATCCACCCAGTAGCCCATCGAGTTGGTCAGGGTGCTCCACTCCTTGGTGTATTTCATCACCTCGTGGCGGCATGCGGCATTGTAGTCGTCCACCGATATCTTCTTGCCGATATCTTCTTTGGTGATACCCAGAGATTTCTCCACGCCGAGCTCCACAGGCAGGCCGTGAGTGTCCCATCCTGCTTTGCGCTTTACGTGAAATCCCTTCATGGTCTTGTAGCGGCACACGATATCCTTGATAGTGCGTGCCATCACGTGATGGATGCCGGGCATACCGTTGGCCGAAGGGGGACCTTCGTAAAACACAAACGTGGGCATCCCTTCGCGGGTTGCCATGCTTTGCTCGAACAGATGGTTCTCATTCCATTTGGCAAGCACCTCCTTATTGATGTCGGAGAGATTGAACTTGTTGTATTCGGTGAACTTCATCTTTTATTAGTTGGGATTGAGTCCTTGTTATGTCTGTGATAATTTTCGGTTTTGCGCTGCAAAGATAGTGAATCCATGCGTTTTTTCCAACCGCCGCCCGGCAGCGCTCTGCAGCAATGCCGGGCGGCAGGATGTTTAGTGCTTGGTGCCGAATTTGCCCCCTTTCACTCCCCCTTTGGTGCCTCCGCCCATGGCGAAGATATTCTGACTGAAGGTGAGTGTCTTGCGACTGCGCTCGGCGTTGCGCTTCACTGCCAGCGACACCAGTTTGTCCATCAGCTGCGGGAATGTGATGCCGGTAGCCTCCCAGAGGTAGTACGAGAGCGATCCGGGGATGGTGTTGATCTCGTTGACGAAGATCTCCTTTGTGTCGCGGTCTACAATCACATCCACGCGGCTCACACCGTGGCACGAAAGCACGCGGAAGGTCTCGCCGGCCAGGCGGCGTATCTCTTTGGTCATATCCTCGGGAAGGTCGGCGGGAATCTTCTTGGCCGAAGCTGCCATCCCCTTCGGAGTCTTCGAACCTCCGAGATATTTGTCTTCGTAGGAGAGTATCTCCTCGGTCTTGATAGGCTCCTCGAGCACCGAAGTGGCATATTCGTCGCAGTCGCCGAGCACCGAGCAGTTGATCTCCTGCAGTTTCTGCACCATATGCTCCACAATGATACGCGAAGCATATCGCGAGGCGTCCTCCACGCGCTGCTCCAGCTCTTCGCGGTTGTGGGCGGCGCCGATACCGATCGACGAGCCGAGGTTGGCGGGCTTCACAATTACCGGATAACCGATTTTCTCCTCTACCTCCTTGGTGAGCTCGGCTTTATTTGCAAACCACTGGCGGTCGGTAAACCACACATAGTCCACCACGGGGATATTGTTCTCCCGGAGTATCATCTTCATGGTGATCTTGTCCATACCGTTGGCCGATGCGAGGGTGTCACAGCCGGCATAGGGGATGCCGATGTAATCGAGGATACCTTCGAATGTGCCGTCCTCGCCGTTGGCGCCGTGGAGCACGGGGATCACCACATCAAGCCGGGTGGCCACATTCTTGTTTTTCAGCAGGCCATCGGGATGGGTCAGATACAGATTGTAGTCGCCGTAGGTCGGGCGCATATACACCTCGCGGCACTGCTTGAGCATCGCGGGGATATTGCGATAGTTTTTGATCTCGAAGAGTGCGTCGCCGGTGTACCAGTGCCCTTCCTTGGTGATATACACCGGTGTCACATCGTATTTCGCACGGTCAATCGCGGCCATGGCCTGATTGGCTGAAATCATCGAGATTTCATGCTCCGTGGAGCGGCCTCCGAAGAATACTCCTATGTTGGTTTTCATCGTTTCTATCTTAGATATATTTGTGATTCTTATTTATAAGGTATCCCTCCCCGCTTATTTGAAGGTGTCGGGAAGGTCGTTTTCATACAGCACTGTGTCGCCGGGGCGTCCGATGCTCTGCAGGAGCCTTTGAGCCTCGGCGAAGGAGTCAACCGTGTGCACATTCTCCTCTTTTATCGGTCCTTCGGCTATCCCGGCCAGGATGGCATCGCGGTTGTACTGCCCCACGATTATCGCCACATCGGCGCAGCGGGCTATGTTGCGCCCGAACTCCTCGTTGGCTTTCTCCTGCAGGTCGCCGAGTTCTATCATGCCGGGGGTGATCACAATGCGCTTTCCCGGGGTCATCATCGCCAGCACTTCGAGCGCCATCTTCGACCCGGCGGGATTCGAGTTGAAGGCGTCGTCTATGATGGTGTATCCTCCTGGGATATGCTTCATGTTCAGACGGTGTTCCACCTGCTCTATCTGCTCGGCGGCGTAGCGGATCTTGGCTTCGGGTACTCCGAGACGAAGAGCTACGATTACGGCTGCCATCAGGTTTGACACGTTGCATTCCCCCACAAGTTTGGTGTGGATCTCCATCGGCCGGGCCATACCGGTCCCGGAGATGGTGAATGTAGTCCCCGTGGGGCTGTATTTTATGTCCGAAGCCACGAAGTCGGCCTTGTCGGGCGAGCTTACACCATAGCGCAGTGCCTTGGTGTTGTCCACCTTGCGGTTTGCCACATAGGGGAAATCGTTGTTAAGCACCACAAATCCGTCGGCGGGTACGGCATCGGCAAGCTCAAACTTCGTGCGCTGCACATTTTCGATGGTCTTGAACGATTCGAGATGCTGCTCCCCTACGGCGGTGATGATACCGGCCTGAGGATGCACCAGATCGCAGATCTCCTTGATGTCGCCTGGCTGTTTGGCACCCATTTCCACGATGAATACTTCGTCGTAGGGCTTGAGATACTCCCTCACGGTGCGTATCACACCCATCGTGGTGTTGAAGCTCCCAGGGGTCATGGCGGTGGAGAAATGCTCCGACAGGATGCGCTGCAGATAGTGCTTCGTGGAGGTCTTGCCGTAGCTTCCGGTAATGCCGATAATCTTGAGATTCGGCATCGATGCCAGGATCGAGGCGGCTTCGTCGTAATATTTCTTATTGATATGCTTCTCCACCGGTCGGAGGATGTCGTTGGCGAGCAGCATGATCATCGGCGAGACCACGAGCATGCCCAGAAGCACAGCGCAGAGTGCCGCAAGGCCGCCAAATATGCCTGTCAAGGCTGCAATGACGGCGGAAATGCCCCACATCACCCCGCATATGCGGCGCACACGAGGCGTCCACACCAGCGGTTTCTTATATTTCTTCCGCAGCAGGCTGATACACTGCCACACTGCGATGATCACACCCACAGCGGCTCCCGCAAAAAACGGGATATGGTGCACCAGCAGGAAAAGCAGCGCTATGCAGCACATGATCCTGCCGATATTGGTGCTCTCGCCGCTCTGGCTGAACCATCGGTAATAGCGCTCCTTGCGATAGGAGTTTTGCTGAAGCATCATGAGATCCCGGGCGTACACTGCCCACATGTCGGCCACTGCCGACGTTATCAGGACCCATGCTATTATTTCATTCAACATATTCATTGTTTCTTTTCGCTGTCGTTAGGTGTTAAAGAGGAGAGAAACGAGCCAAGCACGGCTGCAAACAGCGGTCGGTTGTCAAGAAAACTGTAGTGTCCGCACCCCTCGAAGGTCACCAGGGCGGCATGCGGTATGAGCCGTTCCATGGTCTTGCCGTCGCTCAGAGGTGTGGCGGTGTCGTTCTCGCCCCATATCAGTAGAGTCTGCTCCGCCTTAATCGAAGGCATATAGTGCTTCAGATCCTCATTGACGGCCTTGCTCATGATGGCACGCATGCGCGGCGACGACGAGGCGTAGTCGGCCGAGCCGCGGCGGCTGCGCCACCGCTCCACCACTTTGCCTCCGCGCTTCTTGCCAAGAAAAAGCAGCGCCAGCCGTTTGCCTACCTTAAACGAATACACCTTCAGGTAATATTTCAGGCTGCGGCGGGGCTTTACGCCGGCGGCATCAATGAGCACCAGCGCCGACGGCTTCACTTTCCCCTCGGCACCGAGCACTATTGACACTCTGCCTCCGAAACTGTGGCCCGCAATCACGGGATCCACAATCCCTTCCTCCTGCATCAGGCGGTCAATCAGCCTGGCATAATCCTCCACAGTCCACACTGCCTCCGGTTCGGGCGACTGTCCGAATCCGGGGAGGTCGATATTGTAGACGGTATGCGTCTGCGATGCCACTGCAGCCACACTGCGCACTGTCTCAAGCGTGCAGCCCCAGCCATGCATCAGCACGAAGGCCGGACCACTGCCCGTGATCTCCATATGCACTCTCTGGCCGTCTATGTCAACAAATTCTTCCAAACCCTGTGACTTAATCTTTTTTTGAAATTCGGGTACAAATTTACGCATTTCCACTGTCAGAGCCAAAACTTACATGGTGTAAATTGCGATTTTTCGGAAAGAAACATCCCAAGCATTTGGCTGTTTGGCGAAAAATGCCTACCTTTGCAGCGCTTTTGGCAGATGCCATTTGCGCCCAGTGTGATGGGAAATTAATTACACATTAATTTTGAGTAACACAATTAACTGATTTACAACAATGAAAACTTACAGCCTCGTTGCCGAGCCCCGTACCGACCTCGGCAAGAAAGCAGCAAAAGCACTTCGTAACGAAGGTAAAATTCCCGTAGTCCTCAATGGTGGCGAGCCCTTCGACCTCCCCTTCACCGGCACTCTCAAGCCCGGCGAGAAGATCGTGGAGATCGAGAATGGCCGTGGTATCATCACTACCGACCTCGCTGTCAAGAACGACGACGTGCGCAAGCTCATCTACACCCCCGACATCTTCGCTATCGAGCTCGAAGCCAACGGCGAAAAGAAGATGGCTGTGCTCCGCGAAGTGCAGTTCCACCCCGTAAAGGACAACATCCTTCACATCGACCTGCTTGAGGTCAACGATACCAAGCCCGTAGTTATCTCCGTGCCCGTGAAGCTTGAAGGCCACGCCGAAGGTGTTAAGGCCGGTGGTAAGCTCACCCTCTCCATGAAGAAACTCAAGGTGAAAGCCATCTATTCCGCAGTGCCTGAGCGTCTGGTCATCAACGTCGACAACCTCGGCCTCGGCAAGACCCTCCAGGTTGGCGAGCTCCATTTCCCCGGCCTCGAGATGGTTACCCCCAAAGAAGCTGTGGTTTGCGCCGTTCAGCTCACACGTGCCGCACGTGGTGCCGCTGCCGCTGCTGCCGCCGCCAAATAATTTGATCCCGATAGCTCGGTTCGCCCGGGCCTGACATACTCACATACGAGCCCGGAGCGCTGAGATTTCAATCTTCGCGCGCTCCGGGCTCGCTGAGTAATCTCCAAATACAGCATACGCTCACATCCTCTTCCCCAAATGAAATATCTCATTGTTGGCCTCGGCAACATCGGGGCTGAATATCAGGGCACTCGCCACAATACCGGTTTCCGCATCGCCGATGCTCTTGCCGAAGACCTCAAGGCCACCTTCTCCACCGAAAGATACGGCGACGTGGCCAACGCCCGCATCAAAAACAAGCAGGTGGTGATCCTCAAGCCTTCCACCTACATGAATCTCAGCGGCAATGCCGTGCGCTATTGGATGAACAAGGAGAATATCCCGGGGGAGAATATCCTCGTGCTCGTCGACGACATTGCACTCCCCTTCGGAGCTATCCGCATCAAGGGTAGCGGCAGCGACGCCGGACACAACGGGCTGAAAAACATCGCACAGATGCTCGGCACCGAGGCATATCCCCGCCTCCGATTCGGCATCGGCAACGACTTTCCCCGCGGATGCCAGATCGACTATGTGCTCGGCCAGTTTACCCTCGACGAGCGCCAGCGGCTCCCGGTGCGTGTGGCCACGGCTGTAGAAGCTATCCGCACTTATGTGCTTGCCGGACTGCAGACCGCCATGTGCGACTTCAATAATAAATAAATTACGGTCAGATGAAAACAGAGGTTAGAATTGACAAATGGCTCTGGGCCATGAGAATATTTAAGACTCGCACCGTCGCCACCGACAGCTGCAAGAAGGGGCGTGTCACTCTGCGCACCGCCTCGGGCGATGTCATCGCCAAACCGTCGCGCATGATTAAAGTCGACGACATAGTGAGCGTGCGCAAACCGCCGATCACCTACTCCTTCCGGGTCCAGGCTCTCACCGAGAACCGTCTCGGAGCTAAGCTCGTGCCCGAATATATGGAGAATATCACCCCCAAGGAGCAGTACGATCTGCTTGATGTGATCCGTATCTCCGGCTTTATAGACCGCCGCAAAGGCCTCGGCCGCCCCACCAAACGCGAAGGTCGCGAACTCGCCCGTTTCACCGAAGACCTCTACACCGGTGTCGACGGCAATCCCGAATCATTTCAGGATGAGATGCCCGACAACCAAGGCTGGGACTTCGATTTCGACGAAGACGATTTCACCGACTAACTTCCCGGCTCTCTTTCCACGTGGATTTTTTGGGCCATGATTAATATTTCGTAATATAAATCTAAAGATATGAAGCTCAAGCTATAGATATGAAGCTCAAGCTATTGTTTTTAATCGGAATTGCCGCTGTGTGCGGAGTTTTCTTAAGCGGATGTTCTGCTTCGAAAGGCAATGCAGACAATTCTGTCCCCTATCAGTTCGCGGAGCATTATTTCGTCAACAACAATGTAGAGGGAATGCCCCCTACCACTATTACATCTGCAGCAGAGTTTGAAAAATACTTCGGTATGGCTGCTGTAATGGGAAAGAATGGCACCCCCACAGAGATCGACTTCAGCAAAAGCTTTGTCATCTGCCTGACAGTAGCACCTACTGATACCCAAACGTCGCTGTCAGTCGTATATCTGACTAAATCTGACGAAAATCAGCTTGTACTTAGCTACAAGATTACACGGGGTGAAAAGATGTCATACACCTACCGCCCCCTTTTGCTTCTGGTGGTAGATAAAAAGTATGAGCTGCCCGTAGTGCTTGAAGCCACCGGAAAATAACCCCCTCTTCAAATCGGCTTAAGCCGTATTTCAGGGTCATTCTCTGATTATACTATACAGCAAGGCGCTGTGCCAAATCATCTGATTTCGACACAGCGCCTTGCTGTTGTTTCGTTTCTAATCTAAAGAGGCGTTTTGACGCTTATCGCGCTTGCTGCGAGAGCATTGCGTAAAACTCCTGACGGAGTATAGGGTCCGACTCAAAGATGCCGTTGTAGTCAGTGGTGACTGTCGTCGAAAGCTGCTTTTCCACCCCTCGCATCTGCATACACAGATGCTGCGCACGGCATTGACACATCACACCTTTCACCGAAAGTGTTTCCTTAATCTCGCGGCAGATTTCGGCCGTCAGGCGCTCCTGCACCTGCAGTTTGCGGGCGATGGCATTGACCAGGCGAGGCAGTTTGCTAAGCCCTATCATTTCGCCGTCAGGCACATATGCCACTGTCACTGTGCCAAAAAACGGGAGGATATGATGCTCGCACATCGAGTAAAACTCTATATCGCGCACCATCACCATCTTAGATCCGGCATACTCAAAGATTGCCTGACGAAGCACGTCAGCCGGATTCTGACGGTAGCCCTGAGTGGCAAACCACATGGCTTTAGCTGCGCGCATAGGGGTTTTCACCAGTCCTTCGCGCTCCGGATCTTCGCCTATCAGCTTGATTATCTCGCGATAATGGCCTGCAATAGCTTCTATGCGTGCTTGCTCCGAAGCTGATTGTATGTCTGTCTCGAAATCGTTATTTTCGTGTAACATTCCTCTAAGTAACTGATCTAAAAAAATCGGCTGTCAGCCTCAGCGCACTATCACTCTGTCGCGCACTACTCTCACCTCGCGGGCATAGCGCGGAAACTGACGGCGGATCTCGTCGGCGGCCTTGTCGGCCTCGTATTTCGACCGGAAATTGCCTACACGCAGTCGCCAGTAGGGCGATGCGTACGACACATAGGTGCCGTAATCGGGAAATGCCTGAGATATGGCGCGTTCGCGCTGACGTGCCTCCGATTTTGCCGTACGGGCGTTGTTGTCGGCAAACACCTGCACGCGGTAACCTACCACTTTGGTGCCACGGCTGTTGTGAGCCTTTTCTGCCTCGGTATCTTCAGTGGCCTCCTCAGTGTTTTCCGACTGCTGATCTTGGGAGTCAGGAGAAGGCAAAGCTCTTTGCAAGAGGACTTCCGGTGCTTCGATGCTTATCGGGGAGTCGGGCGACTGCAGACGCTCCACAATAGTGACCACCGTAGTAGTGTCCGCCGGAGTTTGTGCCACGGCAGAGCAGATACAGACAATTGCTGCTATAAATAATATCCTGAATCTCATAAGTCAGTCTGTGCAATGTATTTTATCGGCCGCTATCAGGGAGGGCCTACCGCTGCTCAGTGTTGCTGTAATTGCCTGACATTCTTTTATTGCCGGGATCGCATCAGCTGACGCAGCTAAAGGATGAGGCCGGTGTGCCGGAGATTTTGCTCCGACACACCGCCTTATCTTATTCCTTGATGGAAAGGGGGATCAGAAAGCTGTCACGATGCCCATGAACGATGCTGCGTCGAGAGCTGCACCGCCGATGAGGCCGCCGTCTACGTCGGGCTTTGCGAAGAGCTCTGCTGCGTTGCCGGGCTTGCAGCTGCCGCCGTAGAGGATAGAGGTGTTTTCTGCTACCTCTTTGCCATATTTCTTCTCGATGACCGAACGGATGTGTGCGTGCATATCCTCTGCCTGGTCGGCTGTAGCGGTTTTACCGGTGCCGATGGCCCATACGGGCTCGTAAGCCAGGATCAGTTTGCCGAAGTCCTCGGCGGAGAGGTCGAAGAGAGCCTCCTCGATCTGCTTGGTCACAACCTCGTTGTAGGTGCCGTTCTCACGCTGCTCCAGCACTTCGCCGATGCAGAAAATGGGGGTAAGGCCTTCGGCAAGAGCGAGTTTTACTTTCTCTTTCAGGATCTCGGAAGTCTCGCCATAGTACTGACGGCGCTCAGAGTGACCGAGGATCACATATTTAGCGCCGGTAGAAGCTACCATGGGAGCGGATACCTCGCCGGTGTAGGCGCCTTTCAGGTGGTCAGCACAGTTCTCGGCACCCAGACCGAGCTTCTCGCTATCAATCACAGCGGCTACCGATGCCAGATGAGTGAAAGGTACGCAGATGATTACGTCGCATTTCTTCTCAGCGCCTTTCAGGGCTTCGTTCACCTCTTTTGCGAGGGTAACACCTTCGGCAAGAGTGGTATTCATCTTCCAGTTGCCGGCTACAATGTTTTTTCTCATATCTTTATAAGTAATAAACTATTAGTTTTCAATACTTTCAGTCGCTTTCGGCTTTCGTTGGCCTTCCTGCTTCCGAGGGGCGTGAAAGCCTGCCGCAAATCAGTTGCAAAGATAACAAAAATCTTGCAATTCAGGATACGTTTGCCTTCTCTTTTGCCGTGCGGCGGTTTTTTATCCATTTCCTCACAGCCAGGCGTATTCCGAGGATTATCTCCTGACACAGGCAGAGCAACAGCAATCCCCCGCCAAACACTAAGTTAAGCCCCATAAACACCCGTCGGCCGTCGCCTCCGGATATCTCCTGCATAAATTGGTCTTTAGATTGGGGAAATTCCAGCACGGTAGGCTCGAGGGAGGCAACCGAGGTTTTAGATGCTACAGCACCGTCCTTCAGAGTCACCACCGACATGGTGCCGCGGGCCACCTCTTTGAGCTGGGTATCTTCGGCTGTATAAACGGGATATTCGGCCATAGCCATATCTTTCCACCGCTCCACAGCCCGGCGGTCGCCACCAAGCAGCGCCACAAACGGCACGCCGATACTGTCGGCATACTCATACATCTCGTTGACCGTAAATGTGTGCGACACATCGGCTCGCAAAGGCTCTGGAATCAACAGCAATATCTGCTCTCCTTCGTCCGACAGCACTTCATCTGTCACTTCATCTTCACCATCGTAAATAGCTATGCTTTCGCTATGTACGCTATCTCCTCCCACCGCCCGGCGGTCGACAAACTGCCAGGTGGAGTCGGGCAGATTATCCATGTCAAACTCCCGCGTCTCCCCGTCTTTTTCGTAGACGAAGACGTAATCATCTTCGCCTTCCGAGTTTTCGCCGGTGAGAGATGATCCGATGGCATACGGACGGAAATCAACCAACGGTTGAATATTGTACCCGTAAAGCCCTATAATCAAAATGTATAGCGTAATCCACGCGCCTGTGAGCCACTGTATGGCCGGCTGAAAAAGGCTCTGGCGCACTTTAGCGTTCCAAAGTATCAGCAGCACAAGCGCTGCGGTGATCACTACATTTTTCCAGAACGTGGCCGCATTGGAGATCACCCAAAACTCGCCAAAGCATCCGCAGTCGCTCACCGGATCAGCCACCCAGATGTAGAGCGTCAGCGGAAGCATCACTGCCATCATCAGCATCAGTCCCCACGGCGCTACCCTCTTGTAGCACCCCAGCGCTAAGAGCATACCGAGCACAAACTCGTAGCCGGAAATGAAGAAAACTGCTATCAGCACTATGGTACGCGGCTCTACCACCTGCCATACTGCCAAATATTCCTCAAGTTTAAAAAGAAATCCCCACGGGTCGATCATCTTGACCAGACCCGACATCACAAACAACCCTCCGACCAGCACGCGCAGCGCCCACACCACCGCTATTTGCCACGATGGCACGCCGCTCTTTGCTACTTCATCAGTCATTTTGCTCTATTGCAAGCTTTATCACTCCGAAAAGTGCGTAGTTGATCATATCGCGGTAGTTGGCATCCGGCCCTTCCGAAGCTTCGGTAGCGCCGCAGTGGTCCTCGATCTCTTTGGTGCGCATGATCTTCATGAGAATCAGGTCGGTATACGAACTGACACGCATCTTGCGCCAGGCTTCGTCGTAATCGTGATTTTTGCGCTCCATCAGCTCGCGCGTCTCTTTCATATTGCGGTCGTAAAGCTCCAGGGCGCGCTCCACGCTGATATCCTTGCACGATGCGAATCCGCTCTCCAGCTGTATCAGGGCTATGATGCCGTAGTTGACTATGCCTATAAATCCGTCGAGGATGCTTTCGTCGCTCACCCTCGCATCGCCTTTGGTCTCGAGGGTGCGGATACGGTCGGCTTTTATCAGCATCTGATCGGTAAGCGACGACGGACGCATCAGGCGCCAGGCCGCGCCGTAGTCGCGCAGCTTGGCGGCATACACCTTGCGGCACATGGCTATCGCTTCGTCAAACTGTCGTGCGGTCTTCTCGTGCGAATCGTTCATATCTCGGTCTTTTATTGGCGTTTATGTGTTAAAAAAAATGACCGCCGCACCTTCGATTGATGCAGCGGTCGTAAAAACCTTCGGGTGAAATGTGGGTCTCGAACCCACGACCTTCGGAACCACAATCCGACGCTCTAACCAACTGAGCTAATCTCACCATCATGGAAAAAACTTTCAGACAACGCAGCGTCTGTCGTTTCAACGGTGCAAAGGTACGGCTTTTTTTTGAATATGCAAGGGCTTTCTGCAATTTTTTTGCAAACCCGCCCTATTTTTCCGTGCCCTTAAAGAAGAAACAGTGTCCGGGTCGGCCCCTACCGTGCGTGCCCCGGACACTGAAATCTCGTTGCTATGCTTATTTCAGCAGCTCGGTGGAGCGCTCTATGAAGTGTGCCAGCTGTTCGCCGCGCAGCATGCCGTTGGCCAGCAGTGCGAGGTCGATCAGCTGCCCTACCACAGGCTCACCTTTGGCATACTCCGACGCCACTTCCACAAGTTTCTTGCGATTGGCATCGTTGTCGGCCCGGAGGGTGTCGGTTTGTTTGTGCTTCTCATCCGCGTTTTCACCGCTCTTGTCCTCCTCTGCCTCTTTGATCTTAGCGTTGTTGGCTTCTATTTCATCGAGCAGGGGCTTCACGCTGTCGGTAAGTGCGGCGTAAGCGCGGTCGGCCATATGCTGCACTACCGGATTCTCGGTGTTGACACGCAGCGAGTAGCTGTCGGGCATCTCGCCGTAGAAGTTCAGGCCCGGCTGCAGAGCCGCCATCTCTTTCATGCGTCGCATGTATTCGTCCTGAGTGATCACTATAGGCGAATCGGTAGGCTTCATGGCCTCGAAGGTGACAAAAAATTGAGCTTTGTCGGTCTTCGGCAGCTGGCTCTGGAATACCGAGATGAGGATTTCGCGCTGCACATCGGTCAGATCCACCTCTTTGCGTTCATCTTTGGGAATCAGATTGTCGATCACATCCGAATCGACACGCACGAAGCGGCTCTTCTCGATCTTGTGCTCGAGCAGCCCTACGAAGTGGGTGTCAAGCTGTCCGTCCATCACAAGCACGTCGTAGCCACGGTCGGTGGCTGCCTTTATATAGTTGTACTGAGCGGTGGTGTCGGTGGAGTAAAGGAATACCACGTTACCCTCGCGGTCGGTCTGATTGGGCTCAATCAGCTGCTTGTACTCCTCCATGGTGAAGTACTTCCCTTCAGTGTCCTTGACAAGGGCGAACTTCATGGCTGCGTCGCAGAATTTTTCATCGGTCAGCATGCCGTACTCTATGAAAAGCTTGATGTCGTCCCATTTGCTCTCGAACTCTTTGCGGTCGGCGCGGAAAAGCTCGTCGAGACGCGATGCCACTTTCTTGGTGATGTATCCCGAAATCTTCTTCACGGCGGTGTCGCTCTGCAGATACGAACGGGATACGTTCAGCGGGATGTCTGGCGAATCTATCACGCCCTGCATCAGCATCATGAACTCGGGCACCACTCCCTCTACCGAATCTGTGACATACACCTGATTGCAGTAGAGCTGGATGCGGTTGCGGGTCACGTCGATGTTGTTCTTGATCTTCGGGAAGTAGAGGATGCCGGTGAGATGGAAGGGATAATCGACGTTGAGGTGTATCCAGAAGAGAGGATCGTCCTGACCGGGATACAGTTCGTGGTAGAAATTGCGGTAGTCTTCGTCGGTGAGGTCCGAGGGCTTGCGTGTCCAGGCGGGTTCGGTGATGTTTACGATGTTCGGACGGTCGGTATCCTTCATCGCGCCGTCTTTCCACTCCTGCTCCATGCCAAACTGCACGGGTACCGGCAGGAAGCGGCAATATTTCTTAAGCAGGGTTTCGATGCGTGCTTTTTCGAGAAATTCTTTGTTCTCATCGTCGATGTAAAGCACGATGTCGGTGCCGCGCTCGGCTTTGTCCGACGGCTCCATCGTAAACTCTGGCGACCCGTCGCAACTCCAGCGCACGGCCTCGGCTCCCTCTTTGTAGGAAAGTGAGTTGATCTCCACCTTCTTGGCTACCATGAAGGCGGAGTAGAATCCGAGACCGAAGTGACCGATGATGGCGTTGGCGTCGTTCTTGTATTTCTCCAGAAACTCCTCAGCACCCGAGAAGGCTATCTGGTTGATATATTTGTCGATGTCGTCGGCTGTCATGCCGATGCCGTGGTCGCTGACGGTGAGTGTTCCGGCCTTTTTGTCGATGCTGACGCTGACACGAAGTTCGCCAAGCTCACCTTTGTACTCGCCGAACGACGAGAGGGTACGCAGCTTCTGTGTGGCATCAACGGCATTCGACACTAACTCGCGGAGAAAAATCTCGTGGTCGCTGTAAAGAAATTTCTTTATTACCGGGAATATATTCTCGGTAGTAACTCCTATTTTTCCAGACTTTGACATTGTGTATGATAATATATTTTTAGTCGGTTAGATGTGTCTGCGGCAGAGACGTTTCTTTCATGCCACATACTTATATAAGCACTCAACAAAAAAAATGCCAAACACGAGGCTTGGCATTTTTTTGTTAAATTATCGTAAACTTAATTCAGTGACATTCTGAAGGATTAAGCCTCAGGTACGTCGTCTGCTTTTTCCTCCGGCGCTTCCGGCTTTTCGGCCTCGGGTGTCGGCTCGGGATGCTTGACAGTGGTGACAATTTTGTCAGCCTCCTTGTCGTAGTCTACCGCGATGGTGTCGCCGGCAAGCAGTTCGGAGTTGATGATCAGCTCTGCCATCGGGTCCTCGAGATACTTCTGGATAGCTCGCTTGAGCGGACGGGCGCCAAACTGCTGGTCGTAACCCTTCGAGGCGATATAGTCCTTGGCTGCTTCGGTGATCTCGAAGCTGTAGCCGAGTTTCTCCATGCGTCCGAGGAATCCGCGCAGCTCTATGCCGATGATCTTGAAGATTGCATCGCGGTCGAGCGAGTCAAACATGATGATATCGTCGATACGGTTGAGGAATTCGGGCGCAAATGCCTTGTTGAGAGCCTTCTGTATCACTCCCTGCGAGTAGTCGCGCTCGTCGGTGCGGGTGTTGAAGCCCACGCCCGAACCGAAGTCCTTCAACTGGCGGGTGCCGATGTTCGAGGTCATGATTATCAGGGTGTTCTTGAAGTCGATGCGGCGTCCGAGGCTGTCGGTGAGCCGTCCTTCGTCGAGCACCTGCAGCAGCAGGTTGAACACATCGGGGTGTGCTTTCTCTATCTCGTCGAGAAGCACCACCGAATAGGGCCGGCGGCGCACTTTCTCGGTGAGCTGTCCGCCCTCCTCGTAGCCTACGTATCCCGGAGGCGCTCCCACAAGGCGGCTCACCGTGAATTTCTCCATATACTCGCTCATATCCACGCGAATCAGCGTGTCGGCCGAGTCAAAGAGGTATTCTGCGAGTTTCTTCGCCAGATGGGTCTTGCCCACGCCGGTCGGACCGAGAAACATGAAGGTGCCGATCGGTTTGTTGGGGTCTTTCAGGCCTACGCGGTTACGCTGGATAGCCTTCACGATCTTGTCGATGGCCTTGTCCTGACCGATGATGTCCTGCTTCAGGCGCGGAGCCATAGCGCGGAGTCGGGTGCCTTCGGCCTGAGCTATGCGCTGCACAGGCACTCCGGTCATCATAGCCACCACTTCGGCCACTTTGTCCTCGTCGACTGTCACGCGGTTCTGCTTGAGCTGTTTCTCCCACTGCTCGTTGGCCTGAGCAAGAGGGGCCTTGAGGCTCTGCTCTTTATCGCGGTACGATGCAGCTTTCTCGAAATTCTGGCTCTGGGCAGCGGCGAGTTTGGCGGCTCCGGCATCGATAATCTCCTGCTCGAGTTTCTCTATCTCCTCAGGCACCACGATATTGGTGATATGAGCGCGTGAACCGGCCTCGTCGAGGGCGTCGATGGCCTTGTCGGGGAAGTTGCGGTCGCTGAGATAGCGCTCGGTGAGGGTCACACATGCTTTCAGCGCCTCGTCGGTATAGTTCACATTGTGATGCGACTGATATTTGTCCTTGATATTGTTGAGGATCTGCAGCGTCTCCTCGGCGGTGGTGGGTTCTACCATCACTTTCTGGAAACGGCGCTCCAGGGCTCCATCCTTCTCGATGTTCTTGCGATATTCGTCGAGGGTGGTGGCGCCGATGCACTGTATCTCGCCGCGTGCCAGCGCGGGTTTGAGCAGGTTGGCGGCGTCCATGGTGCCTGCGGCATTGCCGGCGCCGACTATCGTGTGCAACTCGTCGATAAAGAGGATTACATCGGGATTTTTCGACAGTTCGGTGAGGATGCTCTTCACGCGCTCCTCAAACTGTCCGCGATACTTCGTACCAGCCACCAGCGAGGCCATATCGAGCGACACCACTCGTTTGCCGAAAAGTATTCTCGACACTTTGCGCTGCACTATGCGGAGAGCAAGACCCTCTACAATAGCCGATTTACCCACACCGGGCTCACCGATGAGCACGGGATTGTTCTTTTTGCGGCGGCTCAGGATCTGAGCCAGGCGCTCTATCTCCTGCTCGCGCCCTACCACGGGGTCGAGGCGCCCGTCTTCGGCGGCACGGGTGATGTCGTTACCGAATTTGTCGAGGGTGGGAGTATCGTTGGAGCCGCGGCCGCGGGAGCCCTCCTTTGAGGCGTTGCTGTCGCTGCCGCGCTGCGAATAGTTGCGGGGCTGCTCATCCTCGTCGTCCTCATCCTCGTCGGTTGCGCCGAATCCGGCCTTGGGCGAGTCGGTGACATTGCTTATAAGCTTCAGCACCGACTGATAGTCGATACCGGCCTGACGGAATGGTACGATGAATTCCATGTGCTGTATTTCGGGATTGTGCAGCAGGGCCAGCAGCAGATGCTCTGTGTCCACTGTCGTGCTTTTGAGCATGCGGGCCTCAAGCACCGAGAGCTTTACGAGCCTGTTGCTCAGGTCGCTCGCCACCACTTCGCCGCCAAGCGGGGCCGAGGCGTCGTAGAGCGAGTCGTCGAGCTGGCTCCGCAGCTGATACACTGACACATCGTGCGACACCCGCTCGAGAAGGGAGAAAACTCTCGAGCCGGGATCGGCCAGCAATGCCAGAAACAGATGCTCCGGCGTGATTATGCTGTTGTTATGGCGAACCGCCTCCTTGCGGCTGTTCTCCAAAACGGTCTTTACTTCGTTCGAGAAATTGATTTCCATTAATTGCCTTTCTTCTATTGTTTATTCCTGGATAACTCTAATCTATTTTATCCGGCGGTGCTTTTCGTCCTGACTACTCTTATCTTTCGGATGACTTTTATCAGGCAGCACTCTCTATTGGATACCGGTTGAAATACACTGAGGCGCCCTCATCTGTCTTACTCTATATACATGAGGACCCACATTAGTGTTATACAAAACGCATGCCAAAATATCTTAGCATGTGGCCATATGTGTTAAAATATTGTAAAATTGCGATATCGGCCGCCTTTCATACCTTAAACGCGACATGGCACTGCAAAATTACACATTTTAAAAATAAAAAATCGCCATAAGCCCGATTTATGCGAACTTTTTCGTATCTTTGTACTGAAAATGCGCCACAAGGCGGTGTTGTCATTGCCTTCAGGCGCTTATATGATCCACCATTTCAAAGGATTTTAATCAAGAACTCATAATTTCAGAAATGCTCGAAGAAGATCGAATTATTAAAATCAACATCGAGAACGAGATGAAATCGGCTTACATCGATTATTCGATGTCCGTGATTGTCTCGCGCGCCCTCCCCGACGTCCGCGACGGACTGAAACCGGTTCACCGCCGTGTGCTTTACGGCATGAACGAGATGGGCAACACTTCCGACAAACAGACCCGAAAATCGGCCAAGGCCGTCGGAGAGGTCATGGGTAAATATCACCCCCATGGCGATTCATCTATTTATGGTACTATCGTCCGCATGGCTCAGCCCTGGGCCATGAGAGAGTGTCTCATCGAAGGTCAGGGCAATTTCGGCTCTATCGACGGCGACGGACCTGCCGCCATGCGATACACCGAGGTGCGTCTGCAGAAAATCGGCGAAGAGATGCTCCGCGACATCGACTCCGACTCTGTCGACTTCCAGCCCAACTACGACAACACCGACCGCGAGCCGACCGTGCTCCCCACACGTATCCCCAACCTCCTGGTCAACGGTGCTTCCGGCATCGCCGTGGGTATGGCCACCAACATGCCTACCCACAATCTCACCGAGAGTATCAATGCCTGCATCGCCATGGTGGATAATCCCGACATCACCATCCCCGAACTGATGAAGTATATCCCGGCGCCCGATTTTCCCACCGGCGGCATCATCTGCGGATACAGCGGTGTCAAAGAGGCTTACGAGACCGGACGCGGACGCATCGTGGTTCGCGCCAAGGCCGACATCGAGCAGGAAAAGGAACACGAGCAGATTATCGTCAGCGAGATTCCCTACGGCGTCAACAAGGCCGAACTCATAAAATATATAGCTGACCTCGTCACCGACAAAAAGATCGACGGCATCGCCGATCTCACCGACGAGAGCTCCAGCGAGGGCATGCGCATCGTCATCAAACTCAAACAGGCTGTCAACTCCAATGTGGTGCTCAACACCCTGTTCAAGATGACTCCCCTGCAGTCGACCTTCAGCGTCAACAATGTGGCACTGGTCAACGGCCGACCCAAGCTGCTCAACCTCCGCGAGATCATCGAGGCCTTCGTCAACCACCGTCATGAGGTGGTCATCCGACGCACCCGTTTCGAACTCCGCAAGGCTCAGGAGCGCGCCCACATCCTCGAGGGCTTGATCATCGCTTCCGACCATATCGACGAGGTGATCTCAATCATACGCGGCGCCAAGAGCACCGACGAAGCCAAGGCTACACTCACCGAGCGATTCGGCCTTACCGACATTCAGACTCAGGCTATCGTCAACATGCGTCTCGGTCAGCTCACCGGACTGGAGCAGGACAAGCTCCATGCCAACTATGCCGACATCATGAAGCAGATCGAAGGTCTCGAACTGATCCTCAACGACGACAGCGTCTGCCGCGAGGTCATCAAAAACGAGCTTATCGAAATCCGCGAAAACTACGGCGACGCACGCCGCACTGAGATTGATGTTACCGCCGGCGACTTCAATGCCGAAGACTTCTACGCCGACGACGAGATGATCATCACCATCTCCCACATGGGCTACATCAAGCGCACACCCCTTTCGGAGTTCCGCGCTCAGAACCGTGGCGGCGTAGGTTCGCGCGGCAGCAATACCCGCGAGGAAGACTTCATCGAATACATCTATCCCGCTTCGATGCACTCCAACATACTCTTCTTCACCCGCCGCGGCATGGTCTACAAGATGAAAGTCTACGAGATCCCGCCGGGTGCCAAGAACACCAAGGGACGCGCCATCCAGAACCTGCTCAACATCGAGCCGGGCGATGCCGTCAACGCTTTCATCCGCTGCAAGAATCTCGACGATACCGATTTCACCTCCACCCACAATCTTGTCTTCGCCACCAAACAGGGCGTCATCAAGAAGACTTCGCTCGCCGAGTATGCCCACGTCAACATCAAGGGTAAGAAGGCAATCCTCATCCGCGAGGGCGATCAGGTGATCGGCGTAGAGCTCACCGACGGCAACTCCGAGATACTGCTCGCCAACCGCAACGGTCGAGCCATCCGCTTCAACGAGTCGACAGTGCGTCAGATGGGACGTGTCACCGGCGGTGTACGCGGCATGCGCCTCGACGAAGATGGCGCCGACGAGGTGGTAGGCATGATATGCATGCACCCCGACGACAATAAGAATGTGATGGTGATCTCCGACAACGGATTCGGCAAACGCTCGCTCCTTGACGCCTACCGCATCACCAACCGCGGTGCCAAGGGTGTCAAGACCATGAATATCACCGAAAAGACCGGACATGTCGTAGCCATCAAGAGCGTTGACGACGAAAACGACCTCGTGATCATCAACCGCTCTGGCATCACCCTCCGCATCCGCGTCTCAGATATCCGTGTGATGGGCCGCAACACCCAGGGCGTGCGCATCATCAACCTCGAGAAGCGCGGCGACGAGATCGCATCGGTTTGCTGTGTGGCCACCGACCCCGAGGAAGAAGCCGTGGAGGCTGTCACCAATCCCGAAGAACTCCCCGCTGAGCCCGACGACAACAGCATCGACAGCGACGATGCCGATGCAGCCGACGACGTCGACATCACCGATGGCGGCGAAGACACCGACGGCGAAGCATAAACTCCCATAAGGTTTAGTCGGAATCTGCTTTTGTACCTTCCGACTAAACCATTAGTTATTTGTTATATCTAATAGTTATCGTTGATACAATCAATAATTAATCAATATTTTTTTCTATGAAAAGAATCTCCGCTATCTTAGGTCTATGCCTTGTAGCATCTTCCGCCGCTTTCGCGCAGAAGGCACTCGTGAAAGATGTTGAGCGCGAAATGAAGAGCAACCCCGACTCCTATCCCAATGCTGTCAAGAAGCTCGAGCCCGCGTTCACCAACCCCGAAACAGCTAACGACGCATACACCTACTTTGTGCCCGGTAAAGGCGCTTACCTCTTCTTCGAGCGCCAGGGCATCATTGCTCAGATGGGCAAGGACGTCAACAAGAAGCAGATCGGCCTCGCTCTCCTCGAGGGTTACGATTTCTTCAACAAAGCACTCCCCCTCGACACCGTAGTCGATGCCAAGGGCAAAGTGAAGACCAAATATTCCAAAGACATCATCAAGGAAGTTGCCGGCCGCTACAACGACTTCAACAACGCTGCTCTCTTCCTCTGGGAAGCCGAGGACTATGCCGATGCCGTAAAGGCATGGGAGCTCTTCGTCACCCTTCCCGACAGCCCCGTCTATGGCAAGAGCATCAAAGCTCCCGCCGACACCACCATCGCCGAGATCTACTACAACATGGGTATCGGCAACTCGCTGGCTCAGAACAATGAGGCCGCTCTCAAGAGCTTCAAGGAGGCTATTGCCCGCGGTTATACCAAGAAGAATGCCTACGACTACGCTATCTCTGCCGCTTCGCAGCTCAACAATCTCGCCGAGATGGCTGCCGTTGCCGAGCAGGCTTACGCTCTCTACGGTAAGGAAGACAGCCGCTACATCGGCTACATGATCAACAACCTCATCGACAAGAAGGAGTATGCCAAGGCCGATGCTCTCATCGACAAATACATCGCCGACGATCCCACCAACGCTCAGCTTTATTTCGTAAAGGGTGTGGTTTGTGACGCCGAAGGCAATGCCGCCGCATCCCTCGAAGCTTACAAGAAGGCTATCGATCTCGATGCCAACAACGCTCAGGCCCTCATGCAGTACGGCTACAAGATCTATCAGAAAGCCTGCGAAATGGACCAGAACGAGACTGCCAACATGAGCAACGCCGAGTACAAGGAATTCCGCGACACCAAGGTTGACCCCATGCTTCGCGAAGCTGCCGGCTACCTCGAAAAAGCTTATCAGATCGACGATCAGCTCTCCGATGCCCGTTCGGTGCTCCGCAGCATCTACTACAACCTCAACGACGAGGAGAACCTCAAGCGTGTTGAGGCTATGTAATCTCCTCTGCCGAAGAGCATTAATACATTCTTAACTTTTAAAGCCGCCGTGACGCTAATATGTGCGTCACGGCGGCTTTTCTTTATCTCTTCACCGGGTTGCTGACCCTCCCGACGACTATCAGGCAAAAATAATTGCACTTTTTTTCCATCTTCCAAAACCTTTTGTTAAAAGCGAATGTTAATAGAGTAAAAGTGACAAAAACAACCCCACTTTGAAAACCTCTAACAACTATTTAGATATGAAAAAAGCTCTTTTATTGATTGCCGTCATGACGGGATGCCTGACGCTTTCAGCACAGAAACTCGACAAAAACGAAATGCGCCAGATGCAGCAATTCCTTTCTCAGCCTGCTGAAAAGGACGCTACCAACGCTCAGGCGCTTAAGATCAGCGACCTCAAGAACGCTTCCACTTGGGAAGGCGTCACTGTAGAAAACGGTCATATCACCGCTATCGATTGGGCCGACAAACACCTTGCCGGTTCACTCGACCTCTCCGGCTTCACCGCACTTACCAAAGTCAATGTGTCGCGCAATGCGCTCACTGCTCTGAATGTCAAGGGCGCTTCCGCTGTGGTTCGTATCGATGCACAGCGCAACAAGATTTCCAACTTCGCTTTCGACGGTTGCAAAGCCCTCAACACCCTCAACACCCTCAACATCTACAAGAACCGCATCACAGATCTCACCATCTCCAACGCTCCGTTCCTGCAGACTGTCAATATCTCCAACAACCTCCTCGTGGAGCTCGACGTGGCTAACTCCACTTCGCTGAAGACCCTCAACTGCCAGGGCAACCACCTCGAGGCACTCAACATCCAGTACTGCACCAACCTGAAGAACCTCTATTGCGGTTACAATAAGCTCACCGGCCTTACCCTCGTAGGTGTAGAGAAACTGCAGAACCTCAATATCGATGACAACAACATCGCAAGCCTTATCGTTAGCGGTCTGCCTTCGCTGGCTACCTTCGTTTGCTCCGACAACAACATGACCACCCTCGGACTTCGCAACTGCACCTCGCTGCTCGACCTCGTTTGCTCCTACAACGACCTCACCAACCTGCAGGTTGAGAACTGCCCGCAGCTCATCTTCGTTGACTGCTCCTACAACGACCTTACCAGCCTGACACTCTCCAACCAGACCTATCTGCAGCGTCTCCTCTGCGACCACAACCAGCTCACGATGCTCGACGTATCCTTCGACCAGGCTCTGGCTTACATCAACTGCCGCTACAACCTGATCACCGACCTCCGCACTATCGGTTGCGACAACCTCCGCATGATCGCTGCCCGCTGGAATCCCTAAAGGTTAAGAAAACTATTCGCACGCTGTTCATCAGAACAACTGACACAACTTCTGCCGCCTGACGGCAGATAACCCAAAAGAGGCGATGTACCGCTCGGTACACCGCCTCTTCCCATGATTGTTTCAATATCTTTCAGCAGTTGCGCCCCTATTCCCCGGAAATCAGAGATGCCGACGGTCGGGATTGCCTTCGTAGTAGTCGACAAAGGCCTGATTGGCCAGGCGATTGCCGCCGGGGGTAGGATACCGTCCCGAGAAATACCAGTCGCCCGGACATCCGGGAATAGCTTCGTGCAGCCCGCTCAGACTCTGATAGATGATCTCTATCTCCGACTCAAATCCCTCAGGTGTGATCATCTCTGCTATCTTCCGCGAAATCTCCCGTGCCGTAAACGGCGCATAGATGTCGCGCACTGCGTTGATCTGCTCGCTGTCGGGCAGCTCCAGCTGTGCCTTGCATTTCTCATATGTGTGGTCTATCAACTCCTCGTTGCCCTGCTCCTTTAGCAAGGCTATCGCGGCCTGGAAGGCGATAAACTCATTGAGCCTCGACATATCTATCCCGTAATAGTCGGGATAACGCACCTGCGGCGACGAGCTCACCACCACTATCTTCTTCGGCTTCAGACGTGCGAGCATCGTGAGGATGCTTTGCCTCAGCGTGGTGCCGCGCACTATCGAGTCGTCGATTATCACCAGATTGTCTACCCCGGCTTCAAGGCAGCCGTAAGTCACGTCGTAGACATGCGCTGCAAGGTCGTTGCGCGAGTTGCCCTCGGCTATGAAGGTGCGCAGTTTTATATCTTTGAGCGCCACTTTCTCCACTCTCACCTTCTGCGACATCACTTCTTTTATCCTTTCGGATGTCAGCTCTCCGGCTTTCTGCAGCCTCTCGATCTCGCGGCATTTTGCCGCATCGATATGCTGCTGCAGCCCTTCCACAAGGCCGATAAATGCCACTTCGGCGGTATTGGGGATAAACGACACCACGGTGTGGCCGAGGTCCTCCCCCACTGCGCGGCACACATCGGGTGTGAGCAGCCGTCCAAGCTCTTTCCTTTCGCGATAGATGTCGGCATCGCTTCCGCGCGAGAAATAGATGCGCTCGAACGAGCATCTCTGGTTGTTGCCCGGCTGCAGTATGTCGGACACGCTGATATCTCCCTGCTTGCTCACTATGAGCGCATCGCCGGGCATCAGCTCTTTCACTTCTGAGGCCGGTGCATCGAATACGGTCTGTATTACGGGCCTTTCCGAGGCCACTACCACCACCTCCGGATCGATATAATAAAATGCAGGACGGATGCCGTGACGGTCGCGCAGCACAAACATGTCGCCCGACCCCGTAGCGCCGCAGATTACGAATCCGCCGTCCCATTCGGGCGCGGCCGATCGCAGCACGCGGCTCATGTCTATCCGGTCCTCGATGGCGTAAGCCAGCTCGGGGTCCACCATCGACGTGCGCAGCTGCCGGTAGAGACGGTGATTCTCCTTGTCAAGGGCGTAGCCGAGCTGTTCCAGGAGCACCACGGTGTCGGAATAGATGCGCGGATGCTGTCCTTTGGCCACTATCGACTCGAAGACGCGGTGCACATTGGTCATGTTGAAGTTGCCGCACATCAGCAGGTTGCGCGACCGCCAGTTGTTTCTCCTCAGAAAAGGATGCACATACGATATCCCCGACTTCCCGGTAGTGGAATATCTGAGATGCCCCATGAGTATCTCGCCGAGGAAAGGCGCATACCGCTCGGCATCCCGGGCGCTCATCCGCTCTGTCCCGGCGCTCTCGAGCTGAGGGAATATCTTCGAGAATATCTCGGTGATGGCTCCCGAGCCGAGCGCACGTTCGCGAAACACATATTCGTTGCCGGGTTCGGAGTGCAGTTTCACCACACCCACTCCGGCGGCTTCCTGGCCGCGGTTGTGCTGTTTCTCCATCAGGAGGTACATCTTGGAAAGGCCGTAACGGTCGGTGCCGTATTTCTCCTTGTAGTAAGAGGAGGGTTTGAGGAGTCGCAGCATAG
>ERZ779852.35-NODE-35-length-137835-cov-17.383553_pt1 | contig 137835 bp, 121 predicted proteins | sample MGYA00511559_ERZ779852 | MGnify/ENA primary metagenome ERZ779852 (study PRJEB29588, sample SAMEA2157977) | human gut metagenome | biome: human gut; feature: human-associated habitat; material: faeces | place: Denmark | collected 2008/2010 ...
CGTTCGCGTTGCTAACCTGGAGAAAAAAGCTGACAATGTAAAAGTAACCGGCGAAATGCGTTATCGTTACACTGACTCTAGCAACGACGGCAATACAAACAATGATCTGCGTTCTCGTCTGTGGGTTAACGGCCAAATCAATGATGACTGGTCCTACACCGGTATGCTGGAAAACACTCAAGACCTGACCGACAACGCTGGCAATGAAGATACTTCCTTCCAACGTGCATATGTAGAAGGTAAACTGGGTGGCCTGAATGTAACCGCTGGCCGTTACAATGCATTCTTCGCAAACGGCAATGTATATGATACCCGCGCTGATGGCGTTGAAGTATCCTATGGCAGCAAAATTCAATTAAAAGGCTTTGCTGGTAAAGCTACCGACGCTTCTGTTGAAGTTAATAGTATAGACACTGATATGTCCTTTGGTAACTATGCTGGTGCAGAACTGACTGGTGATTTCGGTAAATTTGACGCTATGGCTGGTTATGTAAACTTCAAAGATATGTACAAGGAAGCTGCTGGCGAAGGTCTTGACAATGCTATCTGGTATGTTGGCGGTTCCTATGACTTCGACGGCAATGTAGCTGTTTCCGGTATGTACCTGAAGGGCGACATGAGCAAAGATGATAAAGACGTAACCGGTATTGGTTCTGACGGCTGGACTGCTGGCCTGACCTACAAAGGTGCTGAAGCTACCGAAGCTGGTTCTTGGGGCCTGTTCGCTAACTACTATGACCAAGGCGGCATGACCTACGTTGCACACACCACTGATGCTACTGTATTTGATGGTGTTGCCGATAAGAACGAAGGCTTTAAAGGCTGGGGCGTTGGCACTAACTATGCATTCGCTAAAGGCATCGTAGGCACTGTTGCTTACTATGACACTGTTTCCAAACTGCATGATGAAGATCATGACAACATCGTTTGGGCTGACCTGACCTTCACTTTCTAATTTAACGATTAGCAAGTAACACAAAATAATACATGCGCGTATAAAGGCCCCCTCGCCGCAAGGTGAGGGGGCTTTGTGTTGCAAAAACATTTGAATTTGGTATAATAAAAATGGAAAGACAACCGCCTAAGCAGTTCGTGCCAATCCAATCGGCTGCGCCTCTTGGGGCACTATTGCATGGCGCGCATATACCAATCAGCATCGTCCTACGGACTTGCTTCTTGGATGCGTCCGCAACAAGGTGGGTTGCCGATTCAATGTGGTAAGAAAATCCACCCCGCGACCGGCAAGTTTTGGGGTGCTTTTCTTATGTCTGGATTACGGTGTTGCAAAAATATTTGGATGTGGTATAATAAAAATAGAAAGACAACCGCCCACAAGGTGGGTTGCCGATTCAAAGGGTCAGAAAAATCCGCCTCGGTGAACAGCAAATTACAGAGGCGGTTTTTCTATGTGCATTTTACTTTTTGTTCTTAAAAATGAACGTCAGCAATGCCAGTATAAACATACCAAAAATCATAAGATCCTGGAAGGTGTAATATACCATAGACATCACCTCCATTCCAACGGAATTTCGGCAACGCCACCCTGCAACACGGTTGTCCTTATTATTGTATCATGTAAACGAATTTTTGACAAGAAAGACAAAAAACTACCGCCCTCGCAGCTTTGCTGCGTAGGACGGTAGTTTTGCTTTGTTTAATTACAGGCCGGCCTGCTCAATACCGCTGAACAGGAAGCCTAAATGATTGGTGGAGTTCAGCAGCACTACGCGCCAAACACCTTCGTTATACTCCAGCACATTAATGCAGGTGTTATCCTGCTTAATCTGCCAGAAGTGCGACATATCAAGGCCAAGCAAATCACAGATAATCGCTTTGTTCACTGCATCATGCGCAGCAACCAGCACAGTCTTATCGATATATTTGGCAGCATAATCGTCAAAGGCAGCGCGCGCACGCTTGCGCACATCCTCCAGGCTTTCGCCGCCGTCAGGCATTTGTACTAGGTGCGGCCTGGTGTGCCACAGGGCAAACTCCTGCGGAAATTGCTTGGCAATTTCCGGTGCCAGCACGCCTTCCCAGCTGCCGTGATTTATTTCCAGCAGACGTTCATCTGTTGCTACCGGCAGCTTGTGCAGATCGGCGCAGAACTTGCAGGTCTGATAGGAGCGCTGCAGTGGGCTGGAGATGCACACATCAATAGGGATATGGTGCAAGCCCTCGGCCAGCAGGTGGCCTTGGCGCAGACCGCGCTCGCTCAGCGGTGTATCCTCCTGTCCTTGGTATCTGCCTTCTATATTCCAGGTTGTTTCGCCGTGTCGGACTAAAATTATTCTCATAGAATTTCCTCGCTGTAATTTATATAGTGATTAGCCTTCGCAGTTGATAAGCTTAACGTCAATAATGCCTTCTACACCACGCAGCTGCAGCATAATATCGTTAGGAATATCATCGCCAACAGCAATCGCCATAATGTTGGTGTCGGATTTAGGAGTGCTGCCAACCTGCATGCCGTTGATGTTGATGCCGGCGCTGCCCAAAATAGTTGCCATTTGACCGATCATATTAGGCTTGTTGACGTGCGGTGCCAGCAGCAGGTAGCCTTCGGGATTGAAGTCAACATGATATTGGTCGATTTGTACAATTTTAGGCTGCTTGCCGTCGAATAAAGTGCCTTCTATTTTATGTGTGCCCTTGGCAGTAGCGATTTTTACATTGATAGCGGTAGTGAAGTAACCTGGCTTGTTAGCCTTAACCTCTTTAACCTCCAGGTTGCGTTTTTTAGCAATGCCGGGAGCATTGACGAAGTTAACGCTTTCCTGCAGAATCGGGTTCAGCAGGCCTTTGAGGAAGGCGGTGGTAAGAGCCTGGGTTTCGGTTTCGGCAAGCGCACCGGTGTATTCAACTTCCACGCTCTTAATCGGTCCGTCTGCCAAATAGATGCCCACGGTACCCATGCGTTCTGCCAGTTTAAAGTAAGGTTGGATAACTGCTGCCACGCTTTTCGGAATGGGCGCCATATTAACGGCGGTCATAACCGGACGGCCTTCGAGAGCATCGATTACGCCGTAAGCAACATCAACAGCTACACCGATTTGCGCTTCGATGGTGGAAGCACCAAGGTGCGGAGTTTGTACAACGTTGAACAGGCCCAGGAAGGGGTTATTTTCTTTGGTAAGCGGTTCGGTCGGATAAACGTCGATAGCGGCGCCGGCAATTTTACCGGATTTAACGCCTTCGGCAATAGCTTCGGGATCCATGCAGCCGCCGCGGGCGCAGTTGACAATGCGCACGCCGTCCTTCATTTTGGCAATAGCTTCGGCGTTCAGCATTTTTTCGGTTTCTTTGGTGAGCGGAGTGTGGATGGTGATGTAATCGGATTTAGCCAGCAGAGTGTCAAAATCAACCAGCTCAACGCCAACCTGATGCGCACGTTCTTCGGTAATATAAGGATCGTAACCAATGGTGGTCATTTCCATAGCCTGCATACGTTTGGCAACACGGCTGCCGATACGGCCGACGCCGATGATGCCAAGGGTTTTGCCCTGTACCTGAATGCCGTCAAAGGATTTGCGGTCCCATTTGCCTTCCTGAATGGATTGATGGGCTTGCGGAATGTGACGAGTCATAGCCATCATCATAGCAACGGTGTGCTCGGTAGCTGCCATGGTGTTGCCTTCCGGGGTGTTGAGTACGACGATGCCTTTAGCGGTAGCGGCAGGAATATCGATGTTGTCAACGCCAACGCCGGCGCGGCCGATAACCTTCAGGCGAGTGGAGGCTTCGATAACCTCCTTGGTTACCTTGGTCATGCTGCGGGTTACCAGACCATCGTAATTGTTGATAACCTTAATAAGCTCCTCCGGCTTCATGTTGGGCATTACATCTACATCAAAGTGTTCGCGCAGCAGAGCTACGCCTTTTTCGCTGATATCGTTGCTGACAAAAATTTTCATGGTGATTTATCCTCCTGTTATTTGTTTTCCTTCATATATTCTTCCATAAACTCCGCCAACGCCTTGCAGGCCTCCAGCGGCACTGCATTATAGGAACTGGCGCGACAGCCGCCGACAAGACGATGACCGCCGATACCGACAAAGCCGGCAGCCTTGCCCTTAGCTACGAAATCCTTCTCCATTTTCGGCGTAGCCAGATTGAAGGTAATGTTCATATTACTGCGAGCTTCGGGAGCAGCATGACCCTTGTAAAAACCGTTGCTGTTGTCGATAACGTCATAGATGAGCTTAGCCTTTGCTGCATTATTCTTGGCAATAGCGTTTACGCCACCCTGCTTTTTAATCCAGTGCAGAGTTTTGTTAACCATATAAATGGCAAAGACAGGCGGTGTATTGTACAAAGAATCGTTATTGGCAAAGGTGCTGTACTTAAGCATAGTAGGCAGCTCCTCACGCGCTGTTGCCAAAAAGCTTTTCTTGGCGATGACGATGACTACGCCTGCAGGACCAAGATTCTTTTGCGCTCCTGCGTAGATAAGGTCAAAATCCTTGACGTTCACCTTGCGCGAGAGGATGTCGCTGGACATATCGCAGATAACGGGAACATCAAACTTGGGGAAATCCTTGTATTCGGTGCCGTAAATCGTGTTGTTGGCAGTGAGGTGTACATAAGAAGTATCGGGGCGGAGCGTGAATTCCTGTGGAATGTAGCTGTGGTTCTTATCAGCGCTGCTAGCGGCCTCATAAACCTCGCCGTAGAATTTTCCTTCTGCCATAGCCTTTTTGGCCCAGACGCCGGTGTTGACATAAGCGGCGTATTTTTTAGTGTGGAAATTGGCAGCTGTCATTAAAAACTGGGTGCTGCCGCCGCCTTGGATAAACATAATCTCGTAATCCTCGGGGATTTCCATCAGCTCACGCAGCAGCTGTTTTGTTTCTGCATGCATGGCAGCGTATTCATTGCTGCGATGGCTCATTTCAATGATGCTCATGCCGGTGTTTTGATAGTTTAAGAATTCTTCCTGCGCTTCCAACAGTACCTCTAGCGGCATAGCGGAAGGACCGGCGTTAAAGTTATATGCTCTTTTCATGTATTCTTTCCTTCTTCCTGAAAATAAATAAGGCAAGCACATCCCTTTGGGACGAGCTTGCCTTTATCTCGCGGTACCACCCAAATTGCCATTGCATAATTGCTTCACCTAAAAAAATAAGCCCATCATCCCTATCTTGGGACGAGGACTGCTCGCGGTGCCACCCAATTTGCCTATGGCCAACTTTGAACGCTGTATCGGGCGCACCCGTCAAATTCGTCATTTGCCGCTTCGGAGCGGAACTAGTGTGCTTCGCTGCTGCCTTGCATCAACCGCCAGCTTTCTGAAAAGACCTGCACATTGCTTCTCCATCATTGCGTTGCTTAATGTGATTTGTAGATGATTATAGCACGCCTGCTTTTAGAGTCAAGTGTTTTTGTAAAGATTTTTTATGTATACAATTTTTTTAGTGAATTTGTAACGTAGATTACAGAAAAGTTTCGGTTTGTATGCTTGCAAAATGATGTTATTCATGTTAAAGTAAGCATGTAAACAAAACAACGCAACCGCTAGGGGCGCAATTTGCTGAGAGGACTTACATCCGACCCTTTGAACCTGAATCTGGTTAAAACCAGCGTAGGAAAGCGAGCAGATTTCTGCAAAAAGACAATTCAACCGCTTTCCGACAGGAAAGCGGTCTTTTAATTATAAGGAGGAAAAATTATGGCAACACAAATGCAATTGGCACGCCAAGGTGTGATTACCGAAGCAATGAAAATTGTAGCAGAGCAGGAGCATGTAACTGCGGAGTTTATTCGCGAAGGCGTAGCAAACGGTACTATCGCCATTCCCTGCAACATCAATCATAAAAATATTATTCCGCGCGGTGTTGGTACCGGCCTTACTGTAAAGGTTAACGCTAACATCGGTACCTCCAGCAGCTATCCTGATCCGGAACCGGAGCTGGCAAAGCTGCAGACTGCTATTGATGCAGGTGCGGATTCTGTTATGGACCTTTCTACCGGCAACAATATCAGCGCTTCCCGTCAGGCAATTATTGCTGCATCTACCGTAATGGTTGGCACTGTGCCTATGTATCAGGTAACTGTAGAAACCATTAAGAAGCGTGGCGCAGTGGTTGAGATGACTAAGGAAGATATTTTCGATGTTATCCGCCAACAGGCTGCAGATGGCGCCGACTTCATGACCATTCATTGCGGCATTAACAAAAATGTGCTGAAAGCACTCATTGACGAAGGCCGTGAGATGGATGTTGTCAGCCGCGGCGGCAGCTTTATCACCGGCTGGATGCTGCACAATGACGCAGAGAATCCTCTGTATGAATACTATGATGAAATTCTTGATATTTGTGCCGAATATGATGTAACTATCAGCCTTGGCGATGGCCTGCGTCCCGGATGCATTGCTGATGCTACCGACAGAGCGCAGATTCAGGAGCTGCTGAACCTGGGTGAATTGACACAGCGCGCTTGGGATAAGGGGGTACAGGTTATGGTAGAAGGCCCCGGCCACGTGCCCTACAACCAGATTGCTGCGAACATGCAGCTGCAAAAACGCCTGTGCCACGGAGCACCGTTCTATGTGCTCGGACCTCTTGTAACAGATGTTGCTCCCGGCTATGACCATATTACCAGTGCTATCGGCGGCACTCTTGCTGCTGTCAGTGGTGCTAACTTCCTGTGCTACGTAACTCCGGCCGAGCATTTGGGCCTGCCTGACTTAAATGATGTACGCGAGGGCGTAATCGCTACCCGTATCGCTGCGCATGCCGCTGATTTGGCTAACGGCAACAAGCAGGCATGGGAGTGGGACCTGAAGATGGCAAGAGCACGTAAGGTTCTGGATTGGCCTGCTCAGCTTGATTTGGCTATCGACCCGGTAAAGGCTAAGGAATATCGCTGCCGCAAGAACAAATCCGATGATGAGGCTTGCTCCATGTGCGGTGATTACTGTGCCGTTAAAATTGTCGGTCAGTATCTCGAAGAGCATATGAGAAAGAATTAAGTCATTACTTGAAAAAATAGTATGAATGTGATATATTAAATATAGAAAAAGACAACCGCCCGCAAAGGTGGGTTGCCAGTTGAATTGACTTGAAAAGCCGCCTCGGAATCTGGTAAATTACAGAGGCGGTTTTTCTATGTGCGATTTACTTTCGGTTCTGAAAAATGAACGTCAGCAATGCCAGTATAAACATACCGAAAATCATAAGATCCTGGAATGTAAAATATACCATAGACATCACCTCCATTCTTAATTGAATGAAGGCAATACCACCCTGTAAAACGGTTGTCGTAAAAATTTTAACACATAAACATATTTTTATCAAGAATGCTTGATGCTTATCATTCTGAACTATGCTATAATATAGATAATTATAATATTTCTAGAGGTAACTGATGGAAAAGAATATTTTAGAATATGTCGGCAAAAGCTTATATCAGACACATATTTTGAAGGAAATGAAGCGCTATGTCGTTTTCCGTGCGCGTTGTGCTATGCATAGCAACTCGATAGAAGGCTTGCTGAAATTTTTTGATGCAAACAGCAATCGTCAGGCATGGCTGCAGGGAGCACCTGCGCTTTTGGAACAGACTACCAGAGCGTTTTTTTATAAAGGCTCAACTTGGGATGAACGTGTAGAGCTGGTGCAGAATCATCTGCTGATTATGGAAGAGCTGTTCAAGCCGGAGCTGATGGATAAATTGTATAGCAAGGGTGAAATGGTGCAGCTGTGGGAGGATTCCTACGATGACAGACCGTTGACGCTGCAGCTGTGGTTTCATGCCGGCCAACGCAAGGAAGGCTGCATGTCTTTGGCTTTATTCTATGAGGGCGAGCCTTTATACCAAATCATGTTCTGGCTGGCAAAGAATAAAACAGACGGCAAGAATGTTATTTATATTGGTGCCCTGCAGGGACCGCAGAACGGTAATGAGCTGATTAAGGGCATGACGAAGGCTTTCTTCGGCTATCGTACCAAAAACCTGATGTTCTATGGTCTGCGTTGTTTTGCTAAGGCTATAGGCGTTGAAAATATTTTCGCTGTTACCAATGACGGCTATTACGCGATGAACCATGTACGTGTAGATCGTAAGCTGAAGACTGATTTCGGTGCTTTCTGGCAGGAGTGCGAGGGTGTTATCTGCTCAGATCGTCGCTTCTATATTATGCCGACCGCGGAACACCGCAAATCTATGGAAGAGCTGAAGCCGTCCAAAAGAGCACAGCATCGTCGTCGCTTTGCTAAAATGGATGAAATGAAGGCTGCTGTTAAGTCTGCTGTTGACAGCTACAAAAAATAAAAAATTACTTGTTTGGTTTGTAATATAGGTACAAAAGCTGTCTGCAATATTATTTATAGTAACAATCTGTACAAATTTTACATTGGATAAAGCAGAGGTTCAGAATAGAACCTCTGTTTTTTTTAGGTAAAACATGCTATAATGAAAATATATAGCTCTGATTGGAGGTAAGAAAATTGAAAAAACAGCTTGCAACTTTATTGTTGACCTTTATCTTTTGCTTTACTACAGTAATTCCAGGTTTTGCTGCTGATTCTGCTGTCCCGATGGCAGATAAAATCGGCGCTATGGAAAAAATGCTCTACGGCACGGAGCAGAGCGGTTCCTTGCTGCAGCGTATGGATAGTCTGGAAGATGATGTTTACGGAACTATTACCAGCGATGCTATTATAAACCGCGTTGACAATATGTACGATTATCTTGAGGGTACTCCTGATAACGGTGAAGCTTCCTTTGCTACTAAGCTGAATGTGGTAGAATGGAAAATGAACGAAAGCATGTCTGGCGGCGCTGCCAAAAACCGTATTGAAGCCACGGAAAAGCTGCTTTATGGTCAGAACCAGACTGGTTCTTTGAGCGGTCGTCTGGAAAGTCTGCTGAAGCTCGCTTCTTATACTGACGGAAATGTGCCTGTACAGCAGGTTGTGCTTCCGAAGGATTCTGTTTTTAAAATTGCTTTTACCTCTGAGCTGAGCACTAAAATGAGCCGTAAGGGTGATGTAGTTCATTTTAAGGCAGCGGATAACCTGTATGTAAATGACGTACTGGTACTGCCGAAGGGTGCAACCGGTGTTGGTGAGGTTAAGAAGGTTGTTCAGCCCGGTATTTTCGGTAAGGATGGCCGCATTGATATTGACTTTACCTATATCTATGGCGTAGACGGAACCAAGATTCCCGTTACTGTAGGCGAGCTTGCTAAACAAAAGGCTGAAAGCATTGCCGGTGCAGCCGGAGCTGCTATCGGCGGTATGATTATCCTTGGTCCTGTGGGCCTGGTTGGCGGTGCTTTTGTCAAGGGTAACAGCGTAACTATTCCGGTTGGCTGTGAAACATTTGTACAGACTGCTGAAGATACTTCTCTGCAAGGCGTTGTATATCAGGAATAAAATCGAAAATTATACGTGAAAAGCTCACTCTTTCGAGTGAGCTTTTGCTTTTTTTATGGTATAATGTTAAGTGGATTACTATGAAATTTTTTCTTCATCAGTATAGAAAAAAGGAGTTTTTTATATGCATAAGACTTTTATAGCTACAGCTTTGGCACTTGGCATGTGCCTGCCTGTTTATGCTGAGCAGTTCAGCAACAGCAATAGTGACAGTATGCTAAGCCCGGTAACTGTTGATGAACCTAATACAGCGGTACCGCATCGTGAAAAGCTGGATACAGAAAAGCAGCAGGGGCTGCCGATTCGTCTGACCGGTGAACATGCCGAATATGATACTGTCAGCGGTGATTTTCATGCCGAGGGCAATATCAAGGTATCGCAGAACGGTCAGGATATTTATACAACGCAGGTCAAGGGTAATATGAAAACCGGCGATATCTGGCTGCTGGAGGGTGGCAAGCTGGTAGAGGGTGCCAGCGAAACACAGGCTGCCTGGGGCCATTATAACTTTAACAATAAAACCGGTGAAATGAAAAAATTGACCGGTAAGAACGGCAAAGATTTCTTTGCTGCGCCTCATGCCGAAATTTATCCTGATAAGATGGTTCTTGATGAGGGAGGTTCTACGAGCCGTTGTCCGGCAGTAAAGCATCCCAAATGTCTTGAAATCAAGGCAAAGACCTTTGAAATTTATCCTCATGATAAAATGGTAGCCCGCGACGTCAAGGTTTATGTACGCGGCAAGCATATCTATTCCCGTGATTATTGGGAAAATAGCCTGACGGAAAAGTCCAAGGAACGTATTCTGCCGCATATCGGCTTTAAGGACAGCGACAAGGGTACCTATGTCAATCTTTCCTACGAGCGTCCTTTAGGAGATAAAGACACAATTTACGCTGATTTGAATTATTACAGCAAGGCCGGCTATAAGCCTGTTTACGGCTTGGAGCACAACGAGCGTAACTTTAAGGTTACCTATGAAAACGGTTGGTATGAGGATGATGATGAATGGGTAGAGAAGCAGAACAATATCCGCTTTGATTATAAAAATCATCATATTGCACCAGGTTTGCCCTTATCCTACAGTGCTTACTTTGAACGTGGTCTGTGGAAAAATGATGATACCGGACGTAAGAGCTGGCATACAGAATATGGTGCCTTCCTTAACCATGACCGCATTTATCTGTTCAACAGTAAAAAAACCTCTTTAGATTTGACAATCGGTAAGAAGTGGACACGCGAGAGCGCAGATGATTCTGTAGAATCCACTAATGTTTATTATGCAACCTTAGCCCAGAAAATCAGTTCGCATTGGAATACCTGGGTTGGTTATTATCGTGAAGATTTTACGACAGATGTATTTACCTACGATCAGCCTGATATGGCTAAAGAGCTGCGTAATGGTCTGCAATACATCATGGATGACAAGAACAGCTTTACCATTGTCAACCGCTATGATTTGGACCAAAAGAAAAATTATGAAACAAGATACAGCTGGACGCATAAGTTCTGCTGCTGGCAGCTTTCCTTGATTTACAAGCATAAAGATACTGATAATAAAGACAGTGCTTTTGAAGCTAAATTTGATTTTGTAAACTGGTAATGAGGTAGAAAATGAAAGAGATTATTAAGCAACGCTTTCTAGACCATCTGCAGGTGGCAAATGCTGTGATGAACAGCGATATTCTGGCACAGATTGAGCGCATTGCTGTAGAAGTAAAAAAGGCGTTGGCCAATGGCAAGAAGGTTTTGTTCTGCGGCAACGGCGGCAGCGCCGCTGACAGCCAGCATCTGGCTGCCGAGTTTGTAGGCCGCTTTCAAAAGGAACGCGCCGGTCTGCCTGCTATCGCACTGACGGTAGATACCTCCATTCTGACTGCTGTCGGCAACGATTACGGCTATGATAAGGTTTTCGTACGTCAGGTGCAGGCACTCGCACGTCCGGGCGATGTGCTGGTAGGCATTTCCACAAGCGGCAACAGCGCTAATGTTGTGGAAGCTGTTGAGCTGGCCAAGAGCATGGGTGTTTTCTGCGTAGGCATGACGGCTGAGGGCGGCGGTAAAATGAAGCTGCTGTGCGACGAGTGCATTGCTGTGCCAGCGAAGGTTACTGCCCGTGCGCAGGAAATGCATATTTTGATAGGCCACATTTTATGTGAGCTGGTGGATGGTGAATAATTTGGCTGATTTAGCTGTAACAACTTTTTTAGCGGAACAGATTAAGAATGTACGCATTGCTGTTATCGGCGATGTGATGCTGGACAGATATTTTCAGGGTGAGGTTAAACGCATTTCTCCGGAAGCACCTGTACCGGTAACACGTATTACAAAGATAAATTCCGTGCTGGGCGGTGCAGCAAACGTTGCTGCCAATCTGGCGCATCTGGAATGTCAGGTTTTTATGGGCGGTGTGACAGGTGATGATGAAAACCGTCTGCTGCTGGAAAAGCTGATGGATGATGCAGGCATCAATCATCATGGACTGGTGAAAAGCAAACGCCGCAAGACCATTACCAAGCTGCGTGTTTTGGGCGGTAATCAGCAGATGCTGCGACTTGATTTTGAAGAAACCGGCGATTTGTTCCCTGATGAAATCGTTGAGCTGCGTCATTGGCTGGCAGGACTGCTTGATGAAGGCCTGGATGGAATTATTGTTTCCGATTATGCCAAGGGTGTCTGCTCGGATGATTTTTGCCAATGGGTGATTGCTCAGGGCAAGGCCTATGATATACCGGTGTTGATTGATCCTAAGGGAGCAGACTGGTCTAAATATGACGGCTGTGATTTTATTACGCCTAATTTAAAGGAAATGTGTGAGGCTGCAGGCTGTCAGCGTGAAAACTCTGATGAAGCCGTTGTCAGCATGGCGCAGGCTGCACGCGAAAAATTCCATATCAAAAATGTTGTTGTTACCCGCAGTGAGCGCGGCATGAGCCTGGTTAATGCTGAGCAGGTGCTGCACAGTCCTGCTACTGCGATTGAAGTGTTTGATGTTTCCGGTGCCGGTGATACAGTGGCGGCTACGCTTCTGGCCGGTGTTGCAGGCAAGCTGGCGTTGGCAGATGCTGTTTATATGGCGAATCGTGCTGCAGGAATTGTTGTGGCCAAGGTTGGCACTTATCCGGTGCACCGTGACGAGCTTTTGAAGGACCTGCTCACGGAGGAACGTAAGCAGGGCCGTGGCTACCGCACGCTGAGCTGGCAGGAGATAGCATCTTTGGCGGCAACCTGGAGAGCATGCGGCGAAAAGATTGTTTTCACCAACGGTTGTTTCGATATTCTGCATGTAGGACATGTAACGTATTTGGAAAAGGCGCGCAACCTTGGCAAGCACCTGATTGTCGGTCTGAATACGGACGCTTCCGTACGCCGTCTGAAGGGTGAAACAAGACCTTTGGTGCATGAGCTGGACCGTGCGCGTGTACTGGCAGCGCTGGCCTGCGTAGATGCGGTAGTACTGTTTGATCAGGATACTCCGACCGAGCTGATTGAAAAAATTCGTCCCGACATTCTCGTCAAGGGCGGTGATTACAAGCCTGAGGAGGTTGCCGGACGTGAATACGCCGGTGAAGTGCGCATTATAGAATTTGAAGATGGTTATTCCACAACCGGTGTGGTGGAAAAAATTGCCAAAATGGTTAAGGAGGGCAAATTATGATTATCGTAACTGGTGGTGCCGGTTTTATCGGCAGTAATATTGTTAAAGGCTTAAATGACCGTGGGATTGATGACATTCTTGTTGTCGATAACCTGACCAACATGGTTAAATTCAAAAATATCCAAGGCCTGAAGGTTAAGGATTATATGGATAAGTATGCTTTCATGGATGCACTGAAGGCAGGCAAATTCAATCATGAAAAAATCGACGTTATCTTCCATGAGGGTGCTTGCTCCGATACAATGGAATATAACGGCAAATACATGATGGAAAACAACTTTGAGTATACTAAAAATGTGCTGCATTTCTGCCTCGACAGAAAGATTCAGATGATGTATGCTTCCTCTGCTTCCACCTATGGCAGCGGTGCTCATGGCTTTCGTGAAGAGCCTGCCTGTGAGGAAGCACTGAATGTATATGCTTTCTCCAAGCTGTTCTTCGACAACTATCTGCGCCGTCTGCTGCCGCAGGCACAAAGCCAGGTAGTAGGCCTGCGTTATTTTAACGTATACGGTCCGCAGGAGAATCATAAGGGCAAAATGGCTTCTATGATTTATCAAATGTATAACCAATGGAAAGCAGAACATAAAGTTCGCCTGTTCGGTGAGTACGCCGGTTATGGACCGGGCGAGCATACTCGTGACTTTGTGTATGTAAAAGACGTTGTTAAGGTAAACTTCTACTTCTGGGATCATCCGGAAATCAGCGGTATTTTCAACTGCGGTACCGGCCATGCGCATCAGTTCAATACTCTTGCTAAGGCTGTGCTGAACCACTTTGGTAGCGGCGAGCTGGAATATGTACCGTTCCCTGAAGTACTGAAGGGCAAATACCAGAGCTTTACCGAAGCAGATGACACTAACCTTTTGGCAGCAGGCTATGACGGAGGCTTTACTCCGATTGAAGAAGCTGCAGAGGAATATTGCCAGCTTCTCGACAAGACCGGCGGTTATTACGTTTATGAAGGCTAAGGCGGTATTTTTTGACAGAGATGGCGTGCTCAATGTTGATGTAGCCTATCTCTACAAAATTGAGAACCTGCGCTGGATTGACGGTGCACGCGAGGCTGTGGCGTATCTGACGCAGCTTGGCTATACAATTTTTGTTGTAACAAACCAGAGCGGTATTGCGCGTGGTTATTATACGGTAGAGCAGATGAATGAGCTGCATGCTTATATGCAGCGTGAAATTGCTGCGGCAGGCGGCAAAATAGAAAAAATCTACTACTGCCCGCATCATCCAGAGGGCAGCGTGCCGGAATATACCGGTGTGTGCGATTGTCGCAAACCCAAACCGGGCATGCTGCTGCAGGCGCTGGCAGACTATGATATCGACAAGGAGCAGAGCTTCTTGGTCGGTGACAGTAAGCGCGATGTGGAAGCAGCGGAGGCTGCTGGTGTCAAAGGCTATCTTTACACAGGCGGCAATCTGCTGGATTTCGTCAAAAATATTGTAAGCGAGAGATGATAATGGAGTATCGGAATATCCTGTTAATCAAAATGAGTTCTTTAGGTGATATCCTGCACACTTTGCCCTTTGCGGCAGCACTGCGCAAGCGTTATCCCAAGGCGAAAATCACCTGGCTGGTACATCCGCAGTTTGCCGGCTTTGTACCGGATCCGCCGGTGATTGACGAGGTGCTTTATTTTGATAAGGTAAAATTTAATAAGCTGGGCTTCAGTGATAAGCTGAAATATTTTTGCGAAATGCGCTCTTTGCTGCACAGCAAGCATTTTGACCTGGTGATAGATATGCAGGGCCTTTTTAAAAGCGCGGTACTGGCTGCTATCAGCGGTTGCGATAACCGCATCGGCTATTGCGAAATGCGCGAGGGCAGCGGCTTTATCAGCAAGGCGATTGGCGGAAGTCATAGCAAGGACCATGTTATTGAGCGCTATCTTGACGTGGCACGTTATCTTGGTGCCAAGGTAGAGTCATTGGATGATGTGGAATTCCCGATGCCGGATTTAAGCACGGAAACCGCTTCTGTGCAGCATAAACTGCAGGAGGCCGGCTGGCAGGGCGGCGATTACGTTGTTATTGTTCCCGGTGCACGCTGGTGGACGAAGGAATGGCCGGTCGAGCATTATATCGAGCTGGCGAAAAAGCTTACGGCTGACGGTACTGCCGTGGTGCTGGCAGGTGGTCCCGATGATGCAGTCAAGGGACAGAAGATTGCCGAAGGCACAGCAAGCTCGCTGGTTATCGATTTGACGGGACAGACAAGCCTGCGTGAGCTGGCGGCGCTGATTAAGGGCTGCAGCTTCTATATCAGTGCGGATACCGGCCCGCTGCATTTTGCGGCGGCACTTAAAAAGCCGCTTGTGGCGATGTACGGACCGACGAAGGCTGACCGCACTGGACCATACGGCAGCAAAAATTCCACGGTATTGCTTTCACCGGCAAAGTGTGCAGGCTGCTTGAAGAAAAAATGCGATAACTGGCATTGTATGCATGATATAACGCCGGAAATGGTTTATAAAATTTATCAGGAAAAGGTGGCAGAGGGCTGATGGCACAAGCTGTAGAATTAAATGGCAAAAAAATATTGGTAACATTTTTGATGCATCTGGGAGACCTGACGCTGACTACGCCTTTTATCCATGCGCTGCGTAAGGCAGCACCGGATGCACACATTACCTTTTTGGCGGATGAGAAGCTGAAGGATGTAGTGCTGCACAATCCGTATTTAGATGAGGTTATCACGATTGATAAGAAGGGCAAGGACAATAGCCTGCTGGCGTTGATGGCCTGCGCCCGCCGTCTGAGCAAGATGGATTTTGATGTGCTGATTAATCTGCATCCGAATGAGCGTTGCAGCTTTATTGATGCTTTTACCAAAGTGAAATTGCGTTGCGGTACAACACACACCATGTTCAAACCGCTTTGGGATGTGTTTACTCCGCTTAACCGCAAAATCCATGCGGCAGACATGTATCTTGATGTGCTGACGCAGCTTGGCGTCAAGAAGCTGGAGCATAACGGCCTGGAGATTTTCCCGAGCGAGGAATATCAGCAGCATGCGGATGAATTCTGGCGCGAGCACGGTGTGTTCGCTTCGGACAAGCTGGTGGGCTTTAACATCGGCAGTGCTGTTGTTACCAAGCGCTGGGCGCCGGAGCGCTTTGCCAAGGTAGCTGATATTCTTGCGGAAAAAGGCTATAAGCCTGTATTCTTCGGCGGTACGATGGACGAAGAAATGGTGCAGGAGGCCGTAAGCTTCATGAAGACAACTCCTGTTGTAGCAACCGGTTGCTTCCGTATCGGCGAGCTGGCGGCGGCAATGCGCCGTTGCAGCCTGGTTATCACGAACGACAGCGGCCCGATGCACGTAGCTATCAGTCAAAAGGTGCCTATCGTGGCAATGTATGGTCCGTCCAGTCCGAAGCTGTACGGTCCTTATACTAAGGATGCAACGATTGTGACGGCGCTGCCGCCTTGCCCAGGCTGTGCGGATGGCATGAAGCATAAATGTGACGATATGCAATGTATGACACGTCTGACGGTGGAGCAGGTAGTGCAGGCTGCCGAGCAGATGTTGGAACAAAAGGAGAAATAAATTGAGTAAGCAAAGCATTATTACCGGTGAGGTTTTATTGCTGTGTGAAAGATTGGAGATGGCGCAGTTTATGCACGCCTATCTCCGGCATTTATTTAAGCAGGGTATCAGCTTGCCTAACATGCAGATTGTAAATTATCAGAGTATCGATAAGTTAGACTTGCTGACTAAACGCCTTATACAGCTGGAAGGCAGAGAAATAGTGCGCAAAGCAGTATTCTTTGCCGACGCGGCTGATGAGCGCGAACGCCGAATGCAGAAATTTTTTGCAGTGCGTGACAATACTTTCTTTAGAGAAGTGGAGTATTGCACGCACTTTTTCTTTCCCGGCAAAAAAGCTACTAAACGTTGGCAAAAAGGCTATCTTGAGGATATGCTGCTGCAATCGCTGCGGCAGGAAAGCTCCGAATGCAGCGATTACTATAATCTTTATAATGTGAGTGCGGAATATCTGCAGACTGTAAATTGCTGCCGTGGGCGTGAGAACGGATTAATGAACTACAGCAGGCATTTATTGTATACATATTTCGCAGGAACAGAAAGGTATTTGGGCATGCGCTTGGGCGAGGCGGCTCTGGCAGGAGCCTTTGATTTGGAGCATCCGTGCTATGCGAGTCTTAAGGAATGCTTGCAAGGCTTAAACTAGAGCAGCAGAATGCGAGGTTATCAAAATCACTTAATTGATTTATTATATTGTGCAAAAGTGTTAGCTTTGTTAGCTGTCGTCCTTTCTGAATTTTGGAAAAGCAAGTAAATATGTTATAATTAACAAACAAACTAAAAAAGGGGGAGCAACATTTATGTTCGGAGAAATTATTGGAGCAATCAGCAATTTTATGTATAGTTATTTGCTGATTATCATGCTCATCGGTGTAGGCCTGTACTACACTTTGCGTACTCGTCTGGTGCAGGTACGTATGTTTAAGGAAACTATTCGTGTTATTTTGGAGAAGCCTGTTGAATCCGGTGCGGTATCATCCTTCCAGGCTTTGATGGTATCTACTGCGTCCCGTGTAGGTACCGGTAATATTATCGGCATTTCCACAGCTATCTGCCTCGGCGGTTATGGTGCTGTGTTCTGGATGTGGGTTATTGCTGTTGTTGGCGGCGCTTCTGCTTTTATTGAAAGCACCCTGGCACAGATTTACAAGAAACGTGGTCCGCACGGCAGCTACGGCGGCCCTGCATACTACATCGAAGCTGCTTTGGGCAGCCGCGGCCTGGCAGTGCTCTTTGCTGTGGCTTTGATTGTAACCTATGGCTGCGGCTTTAATATGCTGTGCTCTTACAATCTGCAATCCACCTTTGCTGCTCTGAGCTTCTATAATCCGGATACAACTCCCTGGATTATCGGCGCAGTAGAAGCAGTGCTCGTAGGCTATTGCCTGCTGGGCGGTGGCAAGCGCGTTATCAAAGCAACCTCTACTTTGGTTCCTTTGATGGGCGTTATCTACATTTCTGTAGCATTTATCCTTACTGTTATGCATATTAATCTGGTTCCCGGAGTTGTAGGCAGAATTTTTGCTGAAGCATTTGACTTCACTGCAATTTTCGGTGGCTTTGCCGGCAGCTGCATGATGTTCGGTATCAAACGCGGTTTGTACAGCAACGAAGCAGGTGTTGGTTCTGCGCCGAACGCTGCTGCTGCAGCTGACGTTTCTCACCCGGTTAAGCAAGGCCTTGTACAGATGCTGTCCGTATTTATTGATACTCTGCTGATTTGCACCGCTACCGCTTTCATGTGCCTGAGCTCCGGGATCGAGCCGACTAAGGAGCTTGCTGGTGCGCCTTATGTACAGGCAGCTCTGGCAGCAAGCATGGGCGATTATGCTAAGCTGTTTATCACTGTATCTATGGTACTGTTTGCCTTCACTACTCTGCTGGGCAACCTGTATTATGTAGATAATGCTTTTGCTTATGTTCTGAAGCATGTTCCGGGCAAAACCTTTACTCTGTGCTACCGCATTCTGGCTTGCGTACTGATTTTCATCGGTGCCGGCTCCAGCATGGGTACAATGTGGGATTTGGCAGATGTTACCATGGGCTGCATGGCAATTATCAACTTGCCTGTTATCTGCATTCTGGGCGGTCCTGCTCTGCGTGCGCTGGATGATTACACCGAGCAGCGCGATGCCGGTAAGAATCCTGAGTTTAAGGCCAGCAAGATTGGTCTTACTCAAAAGCTGGACTATTGGCAGGATTAATATTTGTTTCTTGGAGCTGCTACGAGATTTCGTAGCAGCTTTTTTTGTTTATGATAAAAAAGAGATTCTATATGATTCGCAATTCACATTCCGTTTCGTTCAGAGAAAAATTTTCCCGTGTCCGCAGGACACGACGCAACCAAGAAAATTTTTCTTTGCTACTAGCAGTATTTTCAGAATTAATGTAGAATAGATACGTAATAAAGCAATTTTTTGGTCAAGGTTGTTTTATGTCCTTTGCGAAGGAGGGAAAGACGATGATTTATAATTATTATCCTGGCTGCACGCTGTCAACGAAGGCGAAGCAGCTGGATATGGCAGCACGACGCTGTGCTGAGGTGCTGGGCTTTCCGCTGGTGGAGCTGCCGGAATGGCAGTGCTGCGGTGCGGTTTACCCGATGGCGCCTGATGCTATTGCCGAGCGTCTGAGTGCGGTGCGTGCGCTTGTGGCGGCGCGTGAAAACAGCGGCGTTCTGGTGACGCTGTGCAGTGCGTGCTACCATGTCATCAAGCGTGTGAATCACGATATGGCGACGAATACGGAGATTCGCCAAAAGGTAAATAATTATCTGCAACTTGAAGAGCCTTATGCCGGTGAAACACGAGTTTTGCATTACCTGGAGGTTTTGCGTGATGAAATCGGTTGGGAAAAGTTGGCGCAGCTTGTGAGCCATCCTTTAAAGGAACGCAGGGTTGGCGCTTATTATGGCTGTTTGTTGCTTAGACCGGGAGCGGTTTTGGCCCTCGATGACGTAGAGAGTCCTACTGTTATGGAAGCCTTTATTAAAGCGTTGGGTGCAGAGCCTGTTATTTACAGCATGCGCAATGAATGCTGCGGCGGTTATCTGGCGCTGAAGGATAAGGCGCAATGCGAAAAGCTCGTCAGCGATATTAAAAATAATGCTGCAAGCTGTGGTGCGCAGGAACTTGTTACTGCATGCCCGCTGTGTGCATATAACCTGACGGCCAATGGTGCCGCAGGCAGCCTGCCGACGCGCTACTTTACGGAGCTTCTTGCAGAAGCACTTGGTGTTGCGGAGAGCGAAGGAGGTGCGGAATAATGGCTGTTGATGAAAAGCAATTGACAGAGGATATTTTGCGCCTTGCTGCTACCGACGTGCGTCGCTGCATGCAATGCGGCCGCTGCAGTGCGAACTGTGAAGCTGCGTCTAAAATGGATTTGCTGCCCCACCGCGTAGTTTGGGACTTAAACAGCGGTTATGCATCCGAGCTGCTGGAGGCTGATGCACCGTGGCAATGTCTGTCCTGCATGGCGTGCGAGGAGCGCTGCCCACGTGGCGTGAGTCCGGCGCGTATTATGGAGGCGTTGCGTCTGCTGCAGATTCGTCAGCAAGGAAACAACAAGCTGCCTGCGGAAAGTGTGGAGCATTATCCGAGCGATATGCCGCAGCAGCTTTTGGTTGCAGCCTTTAGAAAATATAATAAATAGGGGGAAGCTACGTGCAAAAGATTGGTGTTTTTGTTTGTTGGTGTGGCAGCAACATCGCCGGCACGGTAGATGTTGCCCAGGTGGTAGAGGCAGTGCGCCAAATTCCTGACGTTGCCTATGCCATCGATTATAAATATATGTGCTCCGAGCAGGGCCAGGAGCTGATTCGCAAGGCTGTGGCAGATTATAAGCTGGACAGACTTGTTGTCTGCAGCTGCTCGCCGCGTATGCACGAGGCAACCTTCCGCAAATGTGCGGAGGGCGTTGGCATCAATCCCTACATGGTAGAGATTGCCAATATCCGCGAGCAATGCTCCTGGGTGCTGAAGGATAAGGCCGAAGCGACAGCGAAGGCGATTAAATTAGCCAAGGCAGCAATTGCCAAGGTGCGCTTTAACGGAGCGCTGAAGCCCGGCGAAAGCCAGGTAGTGAAGCGCGCACTGGTTATAGGCGGCGGTATTGCCGGTATTCAGACGGCGCTGGATATTGCGGAAGCAGGCTACAAGGTTGATATTGTGGAGAAGGAGCCGACAATCGGCGGCCGTATGGCGCAGCTCGACAAAACCTTCCCGACACTCGACTGCTCTGCCTGCATCCTGACACCGAAGATGGTGGATGCAGCAAACCATGAAAATATTACGCTCTATACCTATAGCGAGGTAGAAAGCGTGAGCGGCTTCGTGGGCAATTTTGATGTGACAATCCGCAAAAAGGCACGCAGCGTGAAGGCTGATATGTGCAGCGGCTGCGGCATCTGTACCGAAAAATGTCCGTCCCGCAAAACTCCGAGTGAATTCGATATGGGACTGAAGAATCGCGGCGCAATCTATATTCCTTTTGCGCAGGCGATTCCCAAGGTGCCTGTTATCGACCGCGAGGCCTGCATTAAGTTCAAGACAGGTAAATGCGGTATCTGCTCCAAGGTTTGTCCGGCAGGAGCAATTGATTATACGCAGACCGATGAGCTGATCACGGAAAAATATGGTGCGATTGTGCTGGCAACAGGCTTTAAAACGCTGTCTCTCGACAAGTTCGGCGAATATGGCTACGGTGCCAGCAAGGACGTTATCACCTCGCTGGAGCTGGAGCGTCTGACGAACGCAGCAGGACCGACAGAAGGTCATCTCGTTTGTCCTTCTACCGGTAAGGAGCCGAAGAAGGTTATTATAGTTTCCTGCGTAGGCTCGCGTGATGTGAGCGGTCGTGGCAATAGCTACTGCAGTAAAATTTGCTGCATGTATAATGCCAAGCATGCGATGTATATCCGCGAAAAATATCCTGATGTGGATGTAACTGTTTTTTATATAGATGTACGTACTCCGGGCAAGGGCTTTGACGAGTTCCAGCGCCGTGCGGTGGAAGAGTACGGCGTGCATTATGTACGCGGTCAGGTAGGCAAGGTTGTTGTTGATGGCGATGGCAAGCTGACGGTTTTTGCCAGTGATTTGAACAGCGGCCGCAAACTGATGCTGAATCCTGATTTAGTAGTACTGGCGACGGCTGTGCAGCCTTCTCCCGATGCACGCAAGCTGGCAACGATGCTGACTGCCAGCATTGATAACGATGACTTTTACGTAGAGGCGCATCCGAAGCTGCGTCCGGTTGAAAGTCCGACGGCAGGCATTTTCCTCAGCGGCATGTGCCAGGGACCTAAGGATATTCCGGAAACTGTTTCGCAGGCCGGTGCGGCGGCCGTTAAGGTTGTCGGCCTGCTGGCGAAGGATAAGCTGCTGACGAACCCCTGCACTGCGCAGTGCGATACAAGCATTTGCAGCGGCTGCCTGGCTTGCACGCATGTCTGCCCCTATGGTGCGATTACCGGCGAGAGCAAGCAGGTTATTACTAAGCTGGGCGTGCGCGAAACACGTACCGTTGCTGTGGTAAACAATGCGCTGTGCCAGGGCTGCGGTGCCTGCACGGTAGCCTGCCCCTGTGGTGCTATGGATTTGCAGGGCTTTACTAATCAACAAATTCTGGCAGAGGTGGATGCATTATGCTAGAGAAGAAAAATTTTGAACCGAAAATCGTGGCCTTCTGCTGTAACTGGTGCAGCTATGCCGGTGCTGACGGTGCCGGAACGGCCCGCAAGCATTATCCTGCTAATATCAAAATCATCAAGGTTCCCTGCTCCTGCAGAGTGAATCCGCTCTTTATCTTGCGCGCGTTTCAGCGTGGCGCGGACGGTGTCATCATGTGCGGCTGTCACCCCGGCGACTGCCATTATTCGACAGGCAACTATTATGCACGCCGTCGTATGACACTGCTGCTCAGTATGCTTGATTATCTGGGCGTGGCCGGTGAGCGCTTCCGTGTGGAATGGGTTAGTGCGGCCGAGGGCGCACGTTTTGCACAGGTGATGAACGATTTTGCCGAGCATATTGCGGCATTGGGTGAGAATGTAAAGTTGAGGGATTTGCGATGCAAAAAATAGAAAAGCTGCTGCAGAAGCGTGCAGCTGAGCTGTTGGCAGAGGGCACAGTAGAGCGTGTGCTAGCATGGCAGGCAGGCGAATTCTTTTACGATAACGCACCTGCTGCTGTTGGCAGCGCAGACGAATGCGACAAGCTCGTTTATAATGAGTTCTGCCCTGCCAATCTCTGCAAATATTTAATCGAAACAAGCCATGCAGGCAAGAAGACGGCTGTTTTCTTAAAGCCTTGCGATACATACGGAGTGAACCAGCTGCTGAAGGATAACCGCATTAAGCGTGAGCTTGTCTACGCCATCGGCACACCCTGCAGCGGTATGCTGGATATCAACAAGATTAAGGCTGCCGGTGCTAAGGGTATCATCAGCGTGAGCGTAGACGGTGATGAGGTTGTTGTCAACACCGCTTATGGTGAAAAGCGTCTGGCGAAGGCTGACGTGCTGCTGAACAAATGCCTGATGTGCAAGGGCGCTGCTTATAAAATTGCGGATGAGGAGTTGGCTGAGCCGTTGACTGTACCGCAGTTTACCGGTGATAAATTCGCCAAGGTCAAGGAGATTGAAGCGATGAGCGCCGAGGAGCGTTTTGCCTTCTGGCAAAGTGAGCTTTCCAAGTGTATCCGTTGCAATGCCTGCCGCGATATTTGCCCGGCGTGCAGCTGCGAGCAATGCATTTTTGATAAGCCTGATACTCCGGTAGCAGGCAAGGCTTATGCCGACGAGGTTGAGGAGCAGATGTATCATATCATCCGTGCCTTCCACGTTGCCGGGCGCTGCACCGGCTGCGGCGAATGTGCGCGTGTTTGCCCGCAGGGAATTCATCTGGAGCTGCTGAATATGAAGTTTATGAAGGATATCAACAGCTTCTTCGGCCAGTATCAGGCCGGTGCGGATAGCGAAACGCCTGCACCTCAGGTAAGCTATAAGCAGAATGATCCCGAGGCCAACAGTGCGGTAGAAGGGAGGGAGCAGCATGTATAAGATAACAAAGGATAAGCTGCCAAAGTTATATGCAGCCCTGCAAAATATCGGTACGCTGCTGCTGCCCTGCAAGAACAAGAGCGGTCATGCGGACTTCGCACCGTATCGCGAGGATGTGGAGGTTGCATTGGATGCGCCGCTGACGAACCGCAGCGCGAAGGATGTTTTCTTCCCGCAGGTAGAAAATCTGCTGACCTTTAAGACGAGCGGCAAGGAGCTGGCGCTGGAGCAGAATGTTCCGCCTGCCGGCATGACGATTGTCATGGGCGTGCGTGCCTGCGATGCGCGCAGCTTTAAGATTTTAGATAAGGTGTTTTTAAAAGCACCTGTTGATACATATTACAAAACAAGACGCGAGCAATGCGTGCTCATCGGTTTAGGCTGCAGTGCTCCCGAAGAAACCTGCTTCTGCCATGCCTTTGGCATTGACGCAGGTGCTCCGGAGACGGATGTGCAGACCTGGCTGGCAGGCGAGGAGCTTTGCTGGCAGGCTGTGACTGCCAAGGGCGAGGAGCTGACAGCGAAGCTTGTCGATGGCGGTGTGCTGGCGGAGGCAACTGCAGATGCTGCGGCAGCGGTCAGCGAGCAGCAGGAGCAGACGCAGAAAATTTTGAGCGTATTGCCTTTGCATGATTTCAAGGTAAATGACGAGCTGACTAAGGATGAGCTGAAGGTATTCAACAGCAAAATCTGGGAGCAGATGGCTGCAGGCTGCCTGTCCTGCTGTACTTGTACCTATGTGTGCCCTACCTGTCATTGCTACGATATCCGTGATTATCAGGAGACTGAGGAGCGCACGCAACGCTATCGCTGCTGGGACAGCTGCATGGCGAAGGATTTTACGCTGATGGCGCATGGCAGTCCGCGTAAGACGAAGGTGGAGCGCTTCCGTCAGCGTTATATGCATAAGCTGGTATATTTCCCGGAGAACAATGACGGTGAATATGCTTGCGTCGGCTGTGGACGCTGCCTGCAAAAGTGTCCGGTGCAGCTGAATATCGTCAAGGTAGCCAAGGCCTTGGAAAAAGCGGAGGTGAAGCAGGATGTGTAATTGTCAGGATACCTTGATTCCGCAGATTGGCGTGGTGACGGATATCTGCACGGAAACAGCTGATGTAAAAACCTTCCGCGTGGAGAAAATCGGCGGCGGTAAGCTGTTTGAGCATCTGCCGGGACAATGCGCTATTCTTTCCGTTCCCGGTAAGGGTGAGGCGATTTTTTCCATTACCTCCTCTCCGACGAACGAAAAATATATGGAGTTCAGCATTAAACGCTGCGGCTCGATTACGAACTTTTTGCATTTTGATATTGAACCGGGCCAGCAGATAGCAGTGCGCGGACCTTACGGCAATCATTTCCCTGTTGAGGATAAATTGAAGGGCAAGAATTTACTGTTTATTGCCGGTGGTATCGGTTTGGCGCCGCTGCGCAGTGTAATCAATTATATGCTGGATAAGCGTGACGATTACGGCAGCATTGATGTTGTTTACGGCGCACGCAGCAAGGAAGATTTTGTGCGTTATGACGAGCTGACGAATGTGTGGCCGGTGCAAAAGGATACGCGTGTGCATCTGACGATTGACCGTGCGCAGGAGGGCTGGACGGGCAATGTCGGCTTTGTGCCTAATTTCCTGAAGGACCTGAAGTTTACGCCGGATAAGACGGTGCTGCTGTGCGGTCCGCCGATTATGATTAAGCTGTGCCTGGCGGCGTTGATTGAGATGGGCTTTGAGAAGAAGCAGGTTTATACGACGCTGGAGCTACGCATGAAGTGCGGCGTTGGTAAGTGCGGTCGCTGTAATATCGGCAAGAAGTACGTGTGCAAGGATGGACCGGTGTTTACCTGCGATGAGCTGGACGAGATACCGGACGAATATTGATTATATTTTGCGTCGCCATAAATATATCGTTCCAGTCAGGAGCAATTTTCCTATGACTTAGGGCATAACGCAAATTTCGTGCGGAAGCAAGACGGAACTTCGGTAAAATTTGTCATATAGTAACAGTAAGTTACGTACCCTTGTTCCTGTGCTTCCAAGCACTCATTTGCTAAAATTGCTATTCCTTACACGATATATTGATGGCTCGTAACGAAGCTATTTCGTTTATAGCGGATTTTAGCTTTGAGATTCTGAAATACGTTTTGGAGAAGAAAATATAAGGAGCAAAAATATGGAAGAAATGGTAACTGTTTACCTGCTGGGCAAAAAGTACAGTGTCCCGGCAACCCTGACCATTATGGATGCCATGGAATATGCAGGCTTTAAGCTGGTGCGCGGCTGCGGCTGCCGCAGCGGCTTTTGCGGAGCCTGTGCAGTAATTTATCGCCTGAAGGGCAGCACGGAGCTGAAGGTTGTGCTTTCCTGCCAGACGAAGGTTGAGGAAGGCATGTGCGTTGGCAAGATTGATTCCTTCCCGATTAACAAGCGCACCTTTAATATCGAAGAGATTAAGGCAAGCGATAATATTGTCGGTCAGCTGTATCCGGAAATCTTCAGCTGCATCGGCTGCAATGCCTGCACGAAGGGCTGTCCGCAGGGCCTGAATGTTATGCAGTATATTGCTTACGCTCAGCGCGGCGAATATGAGAAGGCAGCACATGCTTCCTTCGACTGCGTTGGCTGCAATATCTGTGCATCCCGCTGCCCGGCGCAAATCAGCCACAGCGCTGTCGGCCTGCTGTGCCGTCGCCTGACGGGCAAATATATTGCACCGAAGTGCGAGCATCTGGCTAAACGTGTTGCCGAAATTGAAAACGGCGATTATGTAACGCTGTTGGAAAAGCTGAAAAATATGCCTTTGGACGAAATCAAAGACCTGTATAACAAGCGTGAGATTGAAAAATAAGGAGGTGCGGCAAGGTGAGTGCATTTACTGAAGATATGTTAAAATCTATGGCTAAGGTTGAAGCTACCCGTGCCCAACGTCTGCACGCTTCTATCGAACGCTTTACGGCAGAGGAGAAGGACGAGCTGCTGAAGGAGTTCCATCCGGACTACAGCTCCAAGGGCTTCAAGGTTTTGGAGGTTGGGCCGAACAAGGGACAGAAGGTGCCAGTAGAATTGGCACAGCTGCTGGAGGGCAAAAGCCGCCTGCAGGATGTAGAGCTTGATCTGGAAAAAGTGGACTATGATGTTGATGTGCTGGTTATCGGTGGCGGCGGTGCCGGTGCTTCCGCTGCGTTGGAAGCACATAACGGCGGTGCTAACGTCCTCGTAGTAACGAAGCTGCGTATGGGCGATGCCAACACGATGATGGCCGAGGGCGGTATTCAGGCTGCGGATAAGGGCAACGATTCCCCGGCGCAGCATTATCTGGATGCTTTTGGCGGCGGTCACTACAAAAATATTCCCGAGCTGTTGGAAGAGCTGGTAACCAACGGACCTTTGGCGATTGACTGGCTGAGCAAGCTGGGCGTTATGTTCGACAAGGAGCAGGACGGCACTATGGTAACGACGCATGGCGGCGGCACAAGCCGTAAGCGTATGCATGCCTGCGCCGATTACACCGGTGCGGAGATCATGCGCGTGCTGCGTGACGAAGTGCAGAACCGCGGTATTCCGGTGCTGGAGTTTTCACCCGCAGTCGAGCTGCTGCTTGACGAGGAGGGTAAAACTGCCGGTGCGGTGCTGTGGGATTTTGATGCGCAGGAGTACAAGGTTGTACGTGCTAAATGCGTAATCATGGCAACCGGTGGTGCAGGACGATTGCATTATCAGGGCTTCCCGACTTCTAACCATTATGGTGCGACTGCCGACGGCCTTGTTATGGCATACCGTGCTGGTGCGCCGCTGATTTATGCTGACGCAATTCAGTATCATCCGACGGGTGTTGCTTATCCGGCGCAGATTTACGGTGCGCTGGTTACCGAAAAGGTGCGCTCGATTGGTGCGCAGCTGGTAAACAGCGAGGGCGAAATCTTTATGCATCCGCTGGAAACCCGTGATGTGGCGGCTGCGTCTATCATTCGCGAGTGTACTGCCCGCGGCAAGGGCGTGAAGGCGCTCGATGGCGTGGCGCTGTGGCTTGATACGCCGCTGATTGAAATGCTGCATGGTGAAGGCACTATTGCCAAACGCATTCCGGGTATGCTGCGTATGTATGCTAAGTTTGGCATTGACCTGCGCAAGGAGCCGATTTTGATTTATCCGACGCTGCATTACCAAAACGGCGGTATCCTGATTGATAAGGATGCGGAAACAAAGCTGCCGGGCCTGTTTGTTGCCGGTGAAGCTGTTGGCGGCATTCACGGCACCAATCGTCTGATGGGCAACAGCCTGCTGGATATCATCGTCTTTGGCCGCATTGCCGGTACTAAGGCTGCCGAAGCAGCGAAGTCTGTTAAGCTGGGCAAGCTGAGCCTGGAGCATGTACGTCGCTACGCTGAGGAAGAAAAGGCTGCCGGAGTGCATGGTGAGTTGTCGCCGAAGCTGCTGCCGGTTTATACTCATGGCAGAGATGTAAGGTAAAAACAAGATATAAATAAAAAACATACAACGGCAAACTTCACAGTTTGTTCGTTGTATGTTTTTGTTTTATATGCTAAAATATGTTTTAAGACAACCGTTTACGGGGTGGCATTGCCGAAATTCTCTAAGAGAATCGAGGTGATATCTATGAGGAACGATGATTCCAAAGACCTGATGGCTTTTGGCATGTTCATTCTGGCATTGCTGACTTTTATCTTTCAGTACAGCAGATAGTCTAGACATAGAAAAACCGCCTCTGTAATTTGCGAGCTAGAGACGGTTTTTCAAACCTAATTTAAGCGGCAACCCACCTTTGCGGGTGCATCCAAGAAGCAAGTCCGTAGGACGCTGCTGATTGGTTTATGCACGCCATGCAATAGTGCCCCAAGAGGCGTAAGCCGATTGGAATGGCACGAACTGCTTGGGCGGTTGTCTTCTTTATCTATAATATAACATGAAGCAGAGTTTTTTTCAAGGAATTACTTGTGAACTTTTGGGGGCGGCGTATCATGATATGGTGCGCCGATTTTTTGTATATGATATAATGAAAAGAAAACGAAAGGAGCATACTTATGCAAAAACTTTTAGCGTTCTTCCTGGCGATGCTGCTCAGCGTCAGCGTAATTGCCGGCTGCGGCAGTAACAGTCCCAAGACCAACGATAAGCAGACAAACCAGACAACAAATGTTAATACAACCAAGAGCAACAACGTCCAAAACACTGCAGCCAATGTTAAGGCCAACAGCGGCAAAATCAAAATCAGCGAAAGCGCTGCCTACACCGATAAGGAGCACGTTGCTGCCTACATCAACGAATATAAGCGATTACCGCACAACTATATTACGAAAAATGAAGCCAAAAAGCTGGGCTGGCAGACAAAAGGCACCCTCGACAAGGTTGCACCCGGCAAATCCATCGGCGGCGACCGCTACGGCAATTACGAGGGCAAGCTGCCGAAGAAAAACGGCCGTAACTGGAAGGAATGCGACATTGATTATGTGAAGGGTAATCGTAACGCGAAGCGCATTGTCTTTTCCAACGATGGTCTGATTTACTATACCGGTGATCACTACAAGTCCTTCAGCAAGCTTTACGGAAAATAAGGAGATTATTATGAGAACAATCACATTAGACCTTGAGCGCATGACATCTGTGCCTGCGCTGCATAAATATCTGCGCAGCGCTCTGGCATTGCCTGTGTACTACGGCGCCAATTTAGATGCGTTGTATGATTGCCTGACGGAAATCGCCGAGCCTACGCAAATTGTTGTGCCTGCCAACGTTACGGATAATGAAAAGCTGGGCTGGTATGGCGAGCAGCTGCTGCAGGTGTTGCAGGACGCAGCGGAAGAAAACAAAAATTTACAGGTAACAGTGAATTAGCAATACGAAGGACGGGCCTTGGCGGTTCGTCCTTTTTACTTTTATCCGCAGGCGTGATATAATTTTAGAGTGTAAATTTTTTACAGGGAGATAAGTAAAATGATTTTAAGTGCAGAGGATTTGTCGTACAGCTATGGCGACAGATTGTTGTTTGAAAATATTACATTTAACGTAGAAGAGGGTGACAAGTACGGTATTATCGGTGTCAATGGCACCGGTAAAAGTACCTTGCTGCGCATGATTGCCAATCATGAGGCCGGTGACGGCAAGCTGACGATTCCCGGCGGCGTGGTGATGGAATATCTGCCGCAGGATCCGCCGTTTGAGGCAGACGCAACTGTTCTGGAGCAGGTTTTTAAAGGCGATTCGCCGCTGATGGTGCTGTTGCGTGATTACGAAACTGCGGTGGAGCAGGCTGCAGCGGAGCCTGATAACAAAAAGCTGCAAAAGCATTTGCTTGATTTGCAGCAGCAGATGGATGATAAATATGCCTGGCAGCTGGAAAGCGAAGCGAAGGCGGTGCTTACGCAGCTTGGCATTACTAATCTGCAGCAGCAGATGGGCGAGCTGAGCGGCGGCCAGCGCAAGCGTGTGGCCTTGGCCGGTGTGCTGGTGCGTCCGTCGGACCTGCTGATTTTGGACGAGCCTACCAACCATATGGATAACGCCACTGTTGCCTGGCTGGAGCAAAAGCTGTTGGCGCGCAAGGGTGCGCTGCTGATGGTAACCCATGACCGTTATTTCTTTGACCGTGTTGTTAACCGCACTTTAGAGATAGATGGCGGCAAGGGCTATGTTTATGTAGGCAACTACAGCCTCTTTCTGCAAAAGCGTGAGGAACGCCGTATTGCGGAGGCCTCTGCTGCGCAAAAGCTGCGTAACATCTATCGCCGTGAGCTGGCGTGGATTAGCCGTGGTGCGGAAGCACGCCGTACCAAAAAGAAGGACCGCGTGGAGCGCTTTGCTCAGATTGAAGCGGAAGTGAAGAACGTCAAGACGGAAGCAAATCTGGAGATGTCCTCCGTCAGCAGTCGTCTTGGCAAAACAATCATCGAGCTGGAAGACATCGGCATGGTGTGGGACGGTAAGGATTATATCAAGGATTTCAGCTATATCCTGCTGCGTAATGACCGCATCGGTATCGTCGGTCCTAATGGCGCAGGCAAATCAACGCTGATGGATATCATTGCCGGTAAGCTGCAGCCTACGAGCGGCGAAATGCGCGTAGGCCAGACTGTGAAGATTGGCTATTTTGCACAGCACAGCGAGTTTCCGGACAGCAATATGCGTGTGCTGGAATATATCAAGGAAGCAAATAATTACATTGAAACGGCCGACGGTCAGCGCATCAGTGCGGCACAGATGCTGGAACGCTTCCTCTTCCCGCCGGAGCTGCAATGGGTGCCGGTGTCCAAGCTCAGTGGCGGTGAAAAACGCCGTCTGTATCTGTTGCGTGTGCTGATGACGGCACCGAACGTGCTGCTTTTGGACGAACCGACAAATGATTTGGATATCCCGACGCTTTCTGTTTTGGAGGATTATCTCGACAGCTTTGCCGGTGCGGTTATCGCCGTGTCCCATGACCGTTACTTCCTCGACCGCTTTGCGCAAAAGATTTTCGCATTGGAGCAGGATGGCAGCATTAAGCCGTATATCGGCGGCTACAGCGATTATGCAGAAGCTCTGCAGGAGGAAAGTGCGCAGCAGGCGCAGCCTATTAAGGCTAAGCCGGTGGCTGCAGCAAAGCCTGCCGAAGAGCCTGCGAAGAAGAAAATGACCTACGGCGAGCGCTTGGAGCTGGAGCGTCTGGACCAGGAGATTGCACGCAGCGAGGCAGAGCTGAAAATGCTGGGCGCGGAAATCAATCAATGCGGCAGTGACTTTACCCGCTTGGCAGATTTAACGAAGCAGCAGGAGGCTGTGCAGCAAAAGCTGGATGAGATGGTGGACCGTTGGGCTTATCTTTCCGAATTGGCAGAAGCAGAAGACTGAGCTTGACAAGCAGGCTGCTTATTGTTAAAATTAAATCTGAAAAATTGTTGTGGATTTTTTCTGATTCAATAGTCATCTTTTCGCCACACGACTGTGTTTGCAGCCGTGTGGCTTTTGTTATATTAGGGAAAATGGGAGTAATGATATGCTAAAAATTTTACACAAGGATTATAAGGATAAGGTTAAGCGTCTGCTGAGCGTTATGCTGCCGATTATCGGCACGCAGATTGCGATTATGGGCATGAACTTTTTTGATGCCAGTATGTCCGGGCAGGCGGGCGATGCGGATTTGGCCGGTGCTGCTATCGGCGGTAACATTTGGATGCCGGTGCAGACCTGCTTTGCAGGCATTTTGCTGGCGGCGATGCCTTTGATTGCCAACCTTTTGGGTGCAGGCGAAAAAGAAAAAATCTCTACGGTAGTACGCCATGGTATGCTGTTGGCTGTAGCCTTTTCTGTGCTGATAATTGTTGGCGGCGTTATCTTTTTGCCGCCGTTTTTGCAGGGCATGGGCCTGGCACCGGAGGTTTATCACATTGCGCTGTGGTATATGGCCGGTCTTGGCATAGGCGTGCTGCCGTTCTTCCTTATCACACCGCTGCGCAGTCTTGTTGATACACTTGGCTATACCAAGCTGTCGATGAAGATTTATCTTTTGGCGCTGCCTGTCAACGCCTTCCTGAACTATGTGCTGATTTTCGGCAAGCTGGGCTTACCGCGCCTGGGCGGCATTGGCGCCGGCGTAGCAACGGGCATCACCTTTTGGCTGCTTTTGGTGATGTTCGCGGTGGTGGTGTCGAAGCTGCAACCGTTCAAGCAGTATGATGTGCTGGGCTTTGTGCGCCCAGTAAAGCAGCTGGTGGCAGAATACCTGCGCATCGGTGTGCCTATGGGCGTGGCTATTTTTATGGAAACAAGCATCTTTGGCGTTGTGGCGCTTTTCATTGCCAAATTTGGCACAGAGGTGATTGCTGCGCATCAGGCGGCACTCAATTTCTCCTCGCTCATTTACATGTTCCCCATGAGCTTCTCACTGGCGCTGACGATTGTGGTGGGCGTTGAATATGGTGCGAAAAACTATCAGGGGGCGCGCGATTACACGGCATTGGGACTGGAGATGAGCCTTTTTATTGCTATGGTTTACATGGCGCTGGAGCTGGTGACGCGTGAGTATATTGCGCTCATTTATACAACGAATCCGCACGTCATTGAGCTGGTGAAGGTGTTTATTATCTACGCTATTATGTGGCAGGGAGGCGACGCAGTCGCGGCGCCGATTCAGGGCATTTTGCGTGGCTATAAGGATGTTAACGCTACATTTTGGTGCAGCATGCTGGCCTATTGGGCGATCTGCCTGCCGCTGGGCCTGCTTTTGGATTACAAGTTCAATAATGGTGCCTTTGCTTATTGGCAGAGCCTGGATATCGGCGTAATTTGCAGTGCTGTTGTTTTGTCGCTGCGTCTTGTTTTGCTGCAGCGCAGGATAAAAGAAGATGAAGAATAGGTAGGGAGCGGCGCAAGCTGCTCCTTATTTTGCACTTTAAATGTAGTTGTATAGTAGAATAATGTACGCGTATGATATTCGTTAGGGAAAATGATAGAATATTAAACAATGCCAATAGTTTAGAGTTTGGGTGAAAAACGCCTAAAGGCACTTCCAGTAGCAGCTAAAAAAACAAATTTTATGTTTTATATGCCGTTTTCAGTAAAATATTTTCTAAAATAGGCTTATAAAATTGATTTTTGGCGTTTTTAATGTTACAATGAGCATGAAAGGAGTTGATTTCATGCTCTGCCAATTTTCATTTAAAAATTTCAAATCATATAAAGATGAAACAGTTTTTGATATGCAGGCAGCTAATCTGCCTGAGTTTGCCGAAAATATTATTTACTGCAAGCCAGCGAGTAATATTTTACCTGTAGCAGCTATCTATGGACCTAACGGCGGCGGTAAAACAAATATGCTGCAGGCTTTAACCTGCCTTATCTCCACCGTGGTAAAACCCATCTACGATATGGAAAAAACTCGTACTAAGCTTATAGTACAGCAAAAAGTATCTTGCACGCCCTTCCTGTTTGATGAAAAAACCTCTAGTGAGCCTACAGAATTCCTGCTTTACTTTCGTACCAATGGCTATGAGTACCGCTATTACCTTTCTATGCTTCATGATGAAATCATGGCCGAAGCACTGGACAGAAAAAAAATAGGCGGCAAACGCACCGCCCATGTTTTTGACCGAGAAGAAAAAGTTATTACTTTAGGCTCCAGTATAAATAAAGCATCAATAAATAGAGATGTAAATCCAAAGATGCCCTACTTATCGTTCTTGGCAATCAACTATGATATACCTGCTATCAATGACGCTCAAAAATGGTTTGAAAGCTGCATTATCCGTAGCTATGCTAATCCTGAAGCTGAATTACAGATAATGCTGTCTGATAACAAAACCATACGCCGGCAATTTATCAGTGCTTTAAATGATATGGGTATTGATATCAACGGCTATCGTTACGACAACGATAGCAAACAACTCATCATGCAAAGGACGCTGCATGGAAAAACCTACGAGTTATCCTATAAAGATGAATCCGATGGTACTAAAAAGCTCATTGCAGCATTGCCGATACTACTGATTGCTTTAGCAGAAGGACGGCTGGCTGTTATTGACGAATTAGATGCTAAGCTTCATCCGAAGCTACTGCGTTATATCATAGCTCTGTTTAAAAATCCTAAGCTAAATACGCATGGAGCGCAACTAATCTTCACCTCTCACGATATAGCAACTATGAAAAACACTGTTTACCGCCGTGACGAGATTTGGTTTGCCGCTGAAGGAGATAACCACAGCAGTGAGCTGTACTCGCTCTATGAAATCCGCAAAGAAAACAACGAGCGTATCAACAATACTGCAGCTTATGACAAGCAGTATCTTGAAGGACGTTACGGAGCAGACCCATACTTGCAGAATATGCTGAAGGATGGTGAATGGCAATGAGCTTAAAACCTCCTAAAAAAGGCGACTTGAAGAAATCCTGGCTTAAACCCAGACGTGACACTCCCAAAAAGATTCAGCCTGAGTATCATCTTATAACTACCGAAGGTATAAGCACAGAGCCGGCTTACTTCCAAGGTGTCAAAAACACTATCAACAGCAAATATCGTGGCAGAGTGCAGCTAGATATCATCGGTGTAGGTGATAATACTCTCAACCTTTTACAGAAAGTTAAGCAAAAAGTTGCCAAAAGCTCCAATATCTATAAGCATGTATGGATTGTCTATGATACTGACGATTTTCCTGCGCAAAACATTGATAAGGTTGTCGACCTTTGCCATACTTATAGTAACGAAGAAACTACTTATCACGCGCTTTGGTCAAACCAATGCATTGAACTATGGTTCCTGCTGCATTTCTCGTTTATTCATTCCGATTTACATCGTCAGGAATATTGGGCAAAGCTCAGTTCATGCCTGGCTAAATTAAACACAAGTGAATATAAGAAAAATAGGTCTGATATGTACCAGCTTTTGGAACCTTATATGGAGCAGGCTATTAGCAATACCAAGAAACTTGCCAATATCAATAAAGGCAAGAAGGCTTCTCAATCCACGCCCGGAACAGAAGTATATCGCCTAATAGAAAAGCTGCTTCCGTATCTGAAATAATATAAGTTTGTACAGTATTATCCCCTTGGCATTGATTTGTCAGGGGGATTTTTAGTACGATTGGCATTGGAGAGAGGTAAGCAGAGAGATTTAGTAGTGATTGAATTTATTCCTTAATGAAAATATCTGTTTTGACGATTGGTAGTTAATTTTTCAAATTCATTATTTTACATTCAGAATGTAGTTGTAGAATAGAATAATGTGCGCATATAATATTCATTAGGAAAAATGTCAAAAATTGCATTTTTTCGTAGGAAAAAGTGCAATAAATTACATTTTTCTTGACGAATGCCTAAAATTAAGCTTTTGACTCAAAATTAGCATTCTTCTAAATCATAAGCAGATGCTAAGCGAAAAGTATGGTATAATTAGTTAGATTTGCATAAAATATGGGGAGATGAAAGCTTTATATGAATTCTTACGCAAGATTTTTTGAAAACCTGCAGCAGGATCTCAAGGCATTTATTTATTGGTGCTTGGTTTTTACGGTATTTCGTATAGCCTTTATTGCTATTTACAACGGACAGCTTAACGGTGAATATGGCGATGTTCCGATGGCTTTATTGTTAGGACTGCGCTTAAGCTTAAAGACAGCAGGCATGATAGCTCTGATTAGCTTTGTATTTGCAACTTTGCCGAAGCTTATTGTGAAAAATTGGCCGGCAGACAAGCTACGTTTTTGCTGGCATGCTGTGGCTTTGGTTTTCTTTGCTGTTTGCTTTATGACGCGCATACCGTATTACAAGATTTTTAATGCAGCCTTTAATATGATGCTTATAAATGGTGCGCATGATGATATTTATGCAATCTTTGTGACTGCGGTTAATGAGTACCAGCTGTTATGGCGTTTCCCTTTAGCTCTGGTTTTAGGCATTGCTTTGGCATATGGCCTGCGTATATGGTTACACCGGCTGCCAGTTAAATCCTTTGTTGAAGTACAGCATAAAAAACTGGTAATTGCATTGACATTGCCTGTGCTCGCAGTTTTATGTGTATTTGTGCGTTATGGCGGTGCTTTTAACTATGCTCATTCCATCAATTGGGAAAGTGCTGCACGCTTAAAATCCAATCTTTTGAACGAAGCAATTTTGGATGATGGACAAGCCTTATACCGTGTGCGTGATATGAAGCGTAAAATTGATAAGGTGACAAATATCAACATTACTGTAGCACAGCTGCGTGAAAAAATTGCTGCAAGTGGTGGTAATAAAGCTGCTGACAGCATAGATAAAGCCTTTATACATACTGTTAAACAGCCTAAGCTGGCTAAGCAGCCTCGTAACATTGTGCTTATAGTTGGTTAAAGCTTTGGTGATTGGCCGTTCTTGCCTAAATACAAGGATTTGGGATTAGTTGATAATATGCTGGCTTTGAAGAATGCTTCTGATGCTGCGCATATTACTACTATGCTGCCGCATGTTAGCGGAACAATTTCTGCTGTTAATGGTTTGGTAAGCGGTATTCCTGATATGGGCTTATATGAAAACTATCAGGCAAACAGCTTTAATGGCAAGTATGCTACCGGTATTGGCTATATTATGAAGCAGCTTGGTTACAAGACTGTTTTTTGGTATGGTGGGTTTTCCGGATGGCAAAATATCGGCAAATTTACTAAAGCGCAAAGCTTTGATGAATTCCATTGTGCAGATGAGTTCAGTGATGATAGCGGTAACGCCTGGGGCTGTTCGGATGCTGTTTTGTTTAAACAAATTGAAGCTTATATGAGCAAGGAAAAAGAGCAGGAAAAGGTTTTCCATGTGGTATTAACAACAAGTAATCATCCACCTTACAGTCTTGATGTGGATGGTATGGGTTTCCCCAGAGCACAGGTTAAGAGCAAGCTGCCTGCAGATATTGCTAATGATGAAAAAACGCTTACTGAGCTTGGTCATATCTGGTATGCGGATAAAACAATGGGTGATTTTGTAAAGCAGGCGCAAAGCATGTACAGTGATACGCTTTTTGTGATTACCGGCGACCATTCGGAGCGCTTCAGCTTTGCAAAGGAGCAGGATACACGCACTTTGTCGTCTATACCATGCATTTTTTATGGTATTGGAGTGCAGCAAGCTTGGTTTAATGATAAATCTGTTGGTAACCACATGCAGTTGGCAGGAACTTTGGCAGAAATTGTTGGACCTGCTGGTTTTACTTATGCTGCATTGCAGGCAAATATGTTTGAAAATCAAGACGTGGTGTTTAATCATAGGCTTTACGCTGCAGATGGCAAAATTTATACGCATAGTTCTGATACTGATAAAAAAATCACTGATTACATCAACAGTATGCGCGGAGTAGGTGCTTGGCGTGTCCTGAAGGGTGATGCGGTGAAGTAAAAAGGAAGGCCATAGCAGCAGAATATTGCTGGCTATGGCCTTTCTTTGGGAATTCAAACTTTGTTTAGCTAGCGTAAAGTTTTTGTAGGAAAAACGGGAAATAAAAATAAAAGAGAACACCAAATTGTGTTATGATTAAGTGACCAAACAAAAACAAATACACAATGGAGGTGTTCTCTTTGCATACTAGTATACAACGTTTTGTCGCATTTGGCACTTATAATTTGCAAAAAGCTATTGAAAAATTTATTTCCCATCCGGAAGACATAGCTAGCTTTGTTAATGATGTTCAACAAGAAGTTCTGAAGTTTGGTCTGGATATTATTTCTGAGACGTTGGAGGATTGCAACCAATTCCTCGTAGAAAGTGAAGCAAGAAAGCAGAAATGGCATGTAGTTCGTACTGACTTGAAGCAGCTACTTACTTCCATGGGACCAATTATATTTCATAAAACTCTATTTAAACATAAGGCAACTGGCAAGAGCGAGTATCTTTTAGATAAATATCTAAAGATAGAGAGCCATGAACGTATTAGTGAGGACGCCAAGGCATGTATCCTTAAAGAAGCTTCTCAGACCTCTTACCGGAAAGCAGGTGAAAACGCCAGCATTCTGGATATGGTGAGCAAACAGGCCGTTATGGACATAGTCCATGAGTTGCATTTCCCCAAAGAGAAATATAGCGGGGAGAAAAAGGTAGTAAAATACCTTTATGTAGATGCTGACGAGGACCATATTGCATTACAGAAGGCAGGAGAATTGCATTCTACAATTACCAAAATGGTATATGTCTACGAAGGCATAGAGTCTGAATATCCTGGAAGCAAACGCAGGAGATTAGTAAATCCACACTACTTCTGTGGCCTATATTCAGGCAAGGAGAATAAAAGGTTATGGGTACAAGTATATAGATATATTGAACAACATTATGATTTAGATAAGATAAAAAGAATTTATATAAATGCGGATGGAGGTATATGGATAAAAACAGCCTTGTCACACCTAGATAAGTCTAAATATGTTTTGGATGGTTTTCATCTTAACCAAACCCTGTTTAGGATGACAGCATGCCTTAAAGGAGCAGCAGGAGACGCAAGAAGTAGAATTTGTTCTCTGATTGCAGCAGGAAAACCAAAAGAATTGCAGAAATTAGTAAAGAAAATAGCAGAAGGAACGGATACCAAAGCGGATGAGAAGAGGCTATTGGATGTTCTAGATTATCTTCTGAATAATTTCAAAGCTGCCCAAGCTAGATTAAGTAGGGCCAAAGGACTGGTGGCATGCAGCGCTGAAGGGCATGTGAGCCATGTATTGAGCGCTAGAATGAGTAGTAGGCCAATGGCGTGGAGTTTGGTAGGTGCTGATGCAATGGCAAGGCTCAGAGCATACAGCTTGAACGGCGGAAAGATGATAGATCTTGTTAGATTCCAAAAGAAGCCTATTGAAATCGAAGAAGATGAGATTTGCTTTACACCACAACAAATGATTGCTTTTGAAAACAAAGCTCGCAGACCCTATGGTAAATATTTTGATGGAATTCAGTGTGGAGTAAGCTCCCAGACCATTAAAAAGATGTGGTTCCAACACCAAGTTAGACTTTGAGAATGCTTGGCGGCCCTTGAATGGCATGCCAAGCTCGAATAACTTAATTAGTAAGACAAAATTGGTGGAGTCTGTCCTTTTGATTCCTACAGTAAACTGACGCGACCCTTTGTTTACAATTTTATGCAGTGTTAGCTTACATATGGTATAATTATTGCTAAGGAATGCTTGTTTAGAAGATAATAGAATGTAATGTTATTTGGAATATAAAATTCGCTAAGTTTACGCTTGAAAGGTGTCAGGTGCAGATGAATAATAATCTTACGGTAGTAGTTTTAACTAAAAATGAAGAAAAAAATATAGTCGCTGTTGTGCAGAATGCCAAGAAAGTTGCAGCAGAGGTGCTGATTGTCGATTCCGGCAGTACGGATAAAACAGTTCAATTAGCAGAAGAAAATGGTGCGAAGGTTGTTTACCGTGCTTGGGATAATGACTTTGCGGCGCAGCGCAATTTTGCGTTACAGCATGTAAAAACCGAATGGGTGCTGTATCTTGATGCAGATGAAAGAATGACTGATGATCTTATTAATGATATTCAGAAAAAAATCAGCAGTGATAAAGCAGCATTATATAGATTTATACGACATAACAATGCCTTTGGCAGAGAATTCCGTTATGGCGTTTTAGGTCCTGATTCGGTGATTAGATTATTTCCAGTCGGTCAGGCAAAATGGCAGGGAAAAGTCCACGAAGGGCTTAGCAGTAAATTAGAGACAGTAACGCTTAAAGGACATTTAAGCCATTATACATATTCTTCATTTGAAGAATACTTAGATAAAATGAATAAGTATTCCAGCATAGGTGCCGTCGATAGAAGTTTACGCGGTAAAAAGTGCTCCATAATAGGAGATTTAATTTTGAGACCGGTATTTGCTTTTTTTAAGATGTATGTTTTGAAGGCAGGTTTTTTAGAGGGGTGGATGGGATTTGTGCTGTGTCTTAATTATGCCAACTATACGCTAAACAAGTATGTGAAGCTGAAGATGATGGGAGATAATAAATTATGAAAATCTTGATGGCTAATTGTACTAAAATGGTGAATGATAGTGGCGGAGTAGCAAAAGTAGCTTGTGATTTTTCTAATGCTATGGTTGCTCGTGGTCATAAAGTTGAATTGATATATACTGATGAGAAAAAAGGCGATTTCCATTTTAAAATTGATTCACATGTAAAATGCAACAATTTAAATATTAAAGAAAATGAAGACATAATTAGATTTCCACTTCATTTAAGAATTTTGCGCGAAGTGCTTCGTACATTTTCAAAAAGGCTAGCTAGAACTATTAATGATTATTTTCAAGAGCATTATTTATTAGGTAATATAAAAAAATACATTAGTGAATTTAAGCCAGATATTATAGTTTCCTATCAACCTGCTGCCAGCAAATTGATATTGTCGGATTTAAAATTAAATATTCCGGTTATCACCATGTCTCATGGTGATCCTGAGGATTATTTTTATACATATCCGACAAAGGAATTGCCATCGTTGGTACAAAGTGAGGTTTGTCAGGTGCTAATGCCTTCGTTTGAGGATAAAATAAAAAAGCATATGCCAGAGGTTAAGACAATAACTATTGGCAATGCGATTTCTCAATTCAATTTTGCAGCTGATTTGGAAAACGATAACAAACAGCATAAGATTATTTTTGTTGGGAGGTTGAATAAGAATCATAAGCGCCCTCATCTGCTTATAAAAGCGTTTGTTGAAGTAGCAGATAAATATCCTGATTGGATTTTGGAGCTGTGGGGGGCGAAAGATAGGGCTAATTATTATAATGAAATGAAAAAAATTATAAAAGATGCTCATCTTGAAAAAAGAGTTCTATTCAAAGGCTTTACTGATAATGTTCCTCAGGTATTACGCGAAGCTGATATTTTTGCTTTCCCAAGTGCGTATGAAGGATTTGGTATGGCTTTAGCTGAAGGCATGAGTGTTGGCCTGCCTGCTATTGGCTATAAAAGTTGTCCTGCTGTTAATGAGCTCATAAAAAATGGCGAAACTGGTATCTTGTGTGAGGATGGCGTTGAACCGTTTGTGAAAGCTCTTGATAAGCTTATGGGAGATAAGAACTTGCGTATAGAAATGGGCAAGGCTGCGAAAGCAGATATGGCGCAGTTCGCACCGGAGAAGATTTGGGACCAATGGGAAGAATTGATGGAGAGAACTGTGAAAAAATATATTTGAGATTATATGAGGTGATATAAGTGGAAAAAGTATTGATAGTTCTCTCAAAATACCATCTGAATTTATATAAAAATGGTTTTCTAGATTATGGGAAACGAAAAGATATTAAAATAGATTTTTGGTTACTTTATGATAGAGAAACAGAAAGCTTTTATAATAAAAAGGCATATAAATATAATTTTTTTGGTAGACGGGATTTCATAAATAAGAAACAATATGAGGGGTTAACCCAAATAATCAATAATTATGATAAGTGTTTATTTATAAATTTGCCGGATGAAAGTAGATTGCTAATAAAAGCTATTCCCCAAAAAATAGCGAAGTATCTTTTGTTTGTTGATACAATAAAAGATTTGAACTCAGTGGATGAATTGCATAAATTTGAAAAAATTTTTTCGTTTGAGTATAGAGATGTAGAATATGCAAAGCAAACTTTGAAAATAAAAGTTAATTATGTGCCAATTGGAACGTCATATTATCTCTACGACGTAGTAGATGGACTGCCTAAATATGATATATCATTTGTATGTTTAGCTACAAAAAAACGATTAGAATATCTTGATAAAATAGCGAACTATTGTCAAGAAACTGGTAGGACATTGTTTTTGGCCGGTCATTTTTGGCATAATAGTAATTTTTTGCAGAGAACAATAGGGGCATTTAAATTTAGAAAAAGATACCCTGTTTTATATAAATATGTAAAAAATGAGTATTTGAAACCATACGAATTAGCTCAAGTATATGTTAATAGTAAGATATGCTTAAATATTAATATTGAAAAGCATCATAGCTTTAATACTAGAAATTTTGATATTATGATTTTAGCAAGAATGCTCATAACTGACGATGAAGACTTGAATGGCATTGATCTTATTCCAGGTCAAGAATTTATAATGAGTAAAAATGAAGATGATATGGTAAGAAATATAGATATATATTTAAATAATGATGAAGAACGTCTTAAAATAGCTCAAAAAGGCAAACAAAAAGTAGGAGAGAGATATTGCTTTATTAATGCAATAGAGCAGATTTTTGGTTGATAAAATTACCAAAAATAAATAATGATTTTTCGAAGTAATTACGAAAATATACACGAGGGCGGTATTATGGATGATAAAATAAAAATTTTATGGCTTTCGCCATATCCACCTGTAAATAGTGATAGAACAGCAGGAGGACATACATTTAGAACATATTATAATGCTTTTAAAAATGACGAAAAATTTGATGTTCGTTTGATTACAAAATGCCATTATAAACAAATAGATATAATTAGGGAGCAGTTAAGTCCCTTTCATGTTGATTTTGTGTACAGAAAAAAATTCAAAGATATACTTTTAAAACACATAAATATCGAATCTCAACACAATTGGTTCAATAGATACGCCAATATGGTATCTAATCTCGAGATAATAAAATTAAAACAAATATTAAATCAATACAAGCTGGAAGAATATTACCCAGATGTAGTCATTATAGAATGGACGGAATGGATATTACTTGCAGATATCATTAAAAAGCATTTTCCTACTGCTAAAATAGTAGCTTCTGAACACGATGTAACTTTTATTGGATATGAAAGAAAAAGAGAGTATTATAACGGAATAGAAAAAATCCGTTGGGATATAAAGTACAAAATTGAAAAGAGTAGAGAGATAGATGCTTTAAAAATTTGCGACCTAGTACTTCCCCACAATCCTGATAATATTGATATTTTAGTAAAGAATGGGATTGATAAAGACAAGATAAAATGGCTAGTACCTGCTTATAATGATTTAACTGTTTGTAAGCGTACACCTAATAAAAAAGACATTTTATTTTTTGGTGCTATGAGTCGACCTGAAAATTATTTGAGCGCATTACTTTTTATTGATAAAGTAATGCCTTTATTAAGCGAATTAGATATTAGATTTATTATTCTTGGAAGCAATCCGCCGCAAGACCTGAACGAAAGACAAAATGAAAGAATAATAGTTACCGGATTCGTTGATTCTATTGTACCTTATTTTGAAAAATGCATGTGTATGGTTGCACCTTTAATCTTAGGTGCAGGGATTAAAGTTAAAATTATAGAAGCATTTTTTTCAGGAATTCCTGTCTTAACAAATGAAATAGGTATTGAAGGAATTCATGCTGAAAATGGGAAGGATTTCTTGTTTTGCAAGACACCACAAGATTATGCTGATGCAATTAAACTAGCTGTTGAAACTGGAATAGAGAGTATTGGTACTTCCGGGAAAAAATATGCAATTAAAAATTTCAATATAAAAAATAGCATAGAAAATTATAAAAAAGAGCTTGTTAAATTATATTTAAAACAATAGTTAGAGGATTTAATTATGATTATCACGAAAACACCATTCCGCATGTCTTTTTTTGGTGGTGGAACAGATATGCCGGATTTTTTCAAAAAATATGGCGGAGCAGTACTTTCTACAACTTTTGACAAGTACTGCTATGTAAATGTTCGTCATCTGCCGAGGTTCTTTGATTATTCTACTGAATTATCATATTCGAAAATTGAACGTGTAACGGATTTGTCAGCAATTGTTCATCCTGCTATCCGCAATGCAATGCAAATGTTAGACATGCATGAAATTCGTTTGACCTATGAAGGAGATTTACCAGCTCGTTCAGGTCTTGGAACAAGCAGTTCGTTTGCTGTAGGTATGCTTAATGCATTTTACGCATTAAAGGGCAGATATGCAGATAAAAAACTTCTGGCGGACAAAGCTATTTATTTAGAGCGGGGATTATGTAATGAAGTTGGCGGGTGGCAGGATCAGATAGCAGCTTCTTTTGGTGGCTTGAATAAAATTACTTTTTCAACAGAAGGCTATGAAGTTAAACCGGTTATTATTCACCCGGAGCGAAAAGAGCAGTTAGATAATAATCTTTTAATGTTCTTTACTGGCTTTACTCGTTTTTCTTCCGATGTACAAAAAGCAAACGCAGGAAAAGTAGATAAGACTAAGCAGCTACTAGAAATGTATAGTCTTGTAGATGAAGCTGAAAAAGTATTGACAGATAAGCATTGTGACTTAAATGACTTTGGTAGATTACTTGACCATACATGGCGTTTGAAACGACAGACTGGTAAGGCAGTTTCTACTAACAGCATTGACGAATTATATCAAAAAGGTATCAAAGCAGGTGCAATAGGTGGAAAATTACTTGGTGCTGGCGGTGGTGGCTTTTTAGTGTTTTATGTAGAGCCAGATAAGCAGTTTGCGGTAAAACAAGCTATGAAAGATTTAATTCATATACCATTCCATTTTGAAAATGGTGGTACGCGTGTAATATATTACGCAGCAGAAGACTATAAAGTGAATGATGAAAGAATGGTGGATGGCAAATGAAGGTAGTAATAATGGCAGGTGGAAGAGGAACACGCATTACTTCTGTAGCTAGCGATATTCCTAAACCAATGATAAAAATAGGCGATAAACCAGTACTTGAGCATGAATTAGAGTGCTTAAAAAGCCAGGGATTTACGGACATAATTATTACAGTAAGCCATCTTGGCCATATTATTATGGATTATTTTGGTGATGGCAGCAAAATTTCCCCTGCTACAGGTAAACCATTTGGCGTTCATATAGAGTATTATTTTGAGAAGGAACCATTAGGAAATGCTGGTGCGCTGTTCAAAATAAAAGATAAGCTTACTAATGATTTCCTTTTATTGAATGCTGATGCGCTTTTTGATGTGGATTTCAACAGGTTTGTTAAATATCATGAGCAACATGGTGCTTTAGTAACTCTTTTTGCACATGCTAATGATCATCCTTATGACAGTGGATTGCTAGTAGTTGACAAGGATAACTATGTGCAGCAGTGGCTGACTAAGGAGGATGTAAGACCGCAGTATTATAGGAATATAGTAAATGGTGGATTACATGTTGTTTCTCCTAAGGTTTTGGATGGTGAAATTACTACTCCAAAAGTAGATTTGGACAGACAAATTTTAAAACCGCTTGCAGGTACCGGTAAGATGCTGTGCTATAACAGTCCTGAGTATGCAAAGGATATGGGAACTCCGGAACGCTATTATGCGGCATGTGCAGATTATAAAGCAGGAAAAATTCAAGGAAAAAATCTGCGTAATAAGCAAAAAGCAATTTTCTTAGATAGAGATGGTACTGTAAATAAATACGTAGGATATTTACGCAATCCCGAACAATTAGAATTGTTAGATGGGGTAGGAGAGGCTGTAAGAAAAATCAATCTTTCCGGATATCTTGCTATTGTTGCCACTAACCAACCTGTTATTGCGCGTGGAGAAGTTACTGTAGAAGGATTGCAGGAAATTCACAATAAAATGGAAACTATGCTCGGTAAAGAAGGAGCATACTTAGACGGTATCTATTATTGTCCGCATCATCCTGATAAAGGATTTGATGGTGAAGTTAAAGAACTGAAGATTGTTTGTGAATGCAGAAAGCCTAAAGCAGGATTACTGCTGCAGGCTGCTCAAGATTTCAATATCGATTTGTCACAGTCATGGATGATTGGTGACAGTGAGAATGATGTATTAGCAGGCAAGAATGCAGGTTGCAAGACTGCACTGATTGGAGAATCTGACTATGGACAAAATTTACGGGTTACTTCGCTTTTAAATTTTGTTAAGAATGGGTTGCTATGCAATGATGATAATGTATGACATGAGTAAAAAATAAAATTATTTTAAATTTAGAGCAGTTTAAATAAAAAAATATGTTTCAATGATTTATGTATACTTGTTCTTTAGGATGCAGATAAAATATAATTTCAACATATAGATTAGATATATGTTTTCTTTTTATCGTAAGTTATAATCAAATTAGCAATTGATTCTTAAAAAAGGAGTACAAGTTGAACAGTATATATTTTTTTTAAACAAAATAAAGTTTTGAGTGGTGGATTTATAGTAAGTATAATTATTGTCTTGATATATTTATATAGTGATCTGAAAGATGAATGGAAGTCTGTATTATTTCAATTATCTATTGGATATATGGTAAATTTTTTGTTTTACATAACGCAGATTTACATACCTAATTTTCGACGAGATAATATAATTAGGCAGCAGATTGGATATAGAATAAGAAAAATAACTGATAGAATGCACTCTCTTATTACAAAATTGGCTGAAATATATATAGATAATCATAACGAAGGAGAATATACAGAAGAGGAATTAATGTATTTGGTACTGTCAATAGTTTTGCGCCAATTTCTTCAGACATCCTAGCAGAAGTTTAGTTATATAAGTTTAACGGTTAGTGCACTGCACCGTTAAATATCAACTAGCTTCTGCTTTAGATACCTTTGCTTATTAAGTTAGCTGTTTTTAAGATATTTTTGCTTCACAATACAGTTCTTCGGCAAGCATATCTGTTAGATGTTTCATGTTCAAGTAACGTTTTTTGGCATTGGTCCAAATTTTGGGGTTGGGCTGTTACATGAGTGTGGGTCGACCTAGTCCGTAGTTGTGGGTAGACCTATTACAATATGTGGGTCGTGCTAGTACAAATTTTGTGGTCGACCTAGTCCATGTTATTGGGTTTCAATGGCTGGAGCGTATTGCTCCAGCCATTTTCGTCTTTAAAGAGTGAATTTATCGTATTTGTTGAGACAATAAAGGATTCGGTTACGGGTTCGTTTAAAATTTCTAAAGCCGTTGGCATTTATAATAAGTTTCTTCAAAATTCTGTTCTTCGATTCAATGTAACTGTTATTTATGCGCCTGCCATTAATCGTTGTAAATGAGTTTAGTATTTCTTGTTTCCAATTAACTAGAAGGCCATAAAATTCATTGTATTCAGGTATTCCGAAGTCACCAAATCGGTTCTTAAGTATATCATAGTTTTCTTCGAGACTGCCGGAAGCTTTGTAATATTCTCCACTCTGATTAAATTTCAGATACAATTCTTTTAAGTTATAAGCAATTTCCAACTCTGGAAATTGAGCAAACAGTAAGTCTCGGATATCTCTTAAATTGACATAACGGCCTAAGGCTTTGTTGTATTTTGGTTCATTATCTAAGTCCGTAGTATGGTTAAATACAAAATTAAATTTTCTTAGAAGATACTCATAGGTATGGTTTTCAGTATTTCGTGCCCATCTTAGCCTAATCTTATTAAAGTCATCTGTAAGATGTTTGGTTACATGAAAGCTGTCTGCACAAACAATGGCATCCGGGAAACATATCTGTGCAACATCCCTAAAATTGTCATACAGATCCATAGATATATACTTTATGTTATTGAGTTCGCTGCGTTTGAGAGTGTAATTCTGTATATCTCCACGGATAGAGGCAAAATAGTCAATAAGGTAATGCTTTCTGCGAGTAGGAAGTACATCTATTACTTCACCCGTGATAAAATTCATGAGCAGGCAGCAGTAAAGAGAATCCATATCAGATTCAGGGAAATAGTGCTCATCCATGGATAATACCATTGGTAAAGGCTTACGCATAATATCTACGTGTTTGTCAAATAATCTTAGAACAGTAGCTTTGGAAACATGGTATCGTTCAGCAACACTGGTATAAGTGTCTTCTGGATGCTTTAAATCTTTCAAAATATTAATTTTGGTTTCGTGAGTTAGTCCGTCATTGGCTTTAGTAAAGGGATTATGTTCGTTAAAAGAATAAGAACATTTTGGGCAGATGAATTTTCTTTGGCGATAAACAATGCTGCATTTACGGTTGACCAGTGTAGAGTGTGTAAGAGTTCTTGGGTAGTAACCATGAATTTTTACAGGTCTGGAACAGAATGGACAAATCTTAGAGGTGACATTTAGCTTAAGATTAATAATGATTGAGCCATCGGAATGCACAATGGTTTGTAGTTCCTCAATCTTATCTTCTTGAATGTTAAGCATATTTGTGATAAACTGACGCATAGATAAAAAATCCTCCTTCGTCTTAGTAATATAGGCATTACTATTTTAACGAAGGAGGATTTATTTGTTTAGATGTGGCTTGTGCAGAAATTTTAGTCTGTACAAGGCACTCTTGCTTATTGTTGAACAGGGAATTTTTGCCTACGACCACAAAAGCTGTACTAGGTTGACCCAAAGATTTGGACTAGCTCGAGCACAAGAATGTACTAGCGAAACCACAAAATGTACCAGGCCTTAATAGAGCACAAAAATTGGACTAGGTCGACCCAACCACAAGTAATGGACTAATGCAGTTTTAAATCGTCTTTTAGTCTGTATTAGCATGAGTTTATCGAGCGTATAAGAGTCACACCTACCAACACCAAAGGCGTTCTACCAAACTGCGGTAGAACGCCTTACTTCTCAAACACAATTACCGAATTTTCAAATCATTCTTGATATTTATGCAATTTTCTGATAATATAAACCCATAAGATTTTGCACGCCTGCCCGAAGTATAGTCGTCTCAGCGTCATTGAGAACGCCTTATGTATTATTGAGTAGTACATAAGGCGTTTTTTGAAGGAGGGAGTTGAACGAATGGTAAACCTGAGAGCGGATACCAGAGAATCCATTGCCAAATTAACTTTAATGGATGATATTTTTATGAACAAGGTCTTTGAAAATGATACGGAGCGTACAGCGCTGTTATTGCGAATTATCCTGAATAATGATAAGATAAAAGTGGTAAAAGCCGTAACGCAACAGAAGCTGAAAAACCTGTCAGGACATGACCTGCAGCTGGACATTTTGGCGCAGGAAGAAAACGGTAAGCTCTTCAATGTAGAAGTACAGAACCACAGCAGTGGCGCTGCAGCACGCAGAGCGCGCTATCATTTGAGCCTGCTGGACGCTCACAGCTTGCCAAAGGGTGAAGTATACCAAAAATTACCGGATAATTACGTTATCTTTATCACGCAGTATGATGTGCTGAAGGGCGGATTGCCAATATACCACATCAACAGAAGAATCGAAGAAAACAATGTAGCTTTTGCGGATGGTTCGCATATCATTTATGTAAATAATAAAATTAAGGACAACACACCACTCGGACGCCTGATGCACGATTTCAACTGTAGTAATCCGAATGATATGTATTATCCGGAATTAGCAGAAAAGGCAAGATATTTTAAGGAAACAGAAAAGGGGTTGACGAACATGGGCGATGTATTTGAAAAATTTGTAGCAAAAAGAGAAAAAGAAGCTGCGAAAAAAGCTGAAAAGAAGGGTATGTATGCCAGCAGATTGGAGTTTGCCAAAGATCTTTTGAGCGAAGGCGAAAGCATCGAAAGAACAGTTCGCCTTTCCAAGCTTTCGGAAGCAGAGGTGCGTGAGCTGGCCTCCAAGCTGAGCGCGTAACACCACATTAAACACCAAAAGGCGTCCTACCGAACTGCGGTAGAACGCCTTTAAAAATCCCCGAATTATCTATTCACCTTTGCCATAAACTTTTCATTATCAATAATAAAACGCTCATGCGTACCCTTACCGATAACCCCCTTGCTGTCCGCAGCACTAACCTCAAAGGTCAGCTTGCGTCCGTCAACCGCAGTCAGCTTAGCGGTAGCGGTAACACTGTCGCCCATAGCGGTAGCGCGGTCATGCGTAATATTCAAGCTGATGCCTACAGTGCCGCTGCCTTTCTCCAGATGAGCGTTGACTGCGGCGCAGGCGGCTTCCTCCATAAGTGCGCACATAGCGGGAGTTGCAAAAACAGCCAGGGAGCCGCTTTTCATAGTAGCGGCAATATTAGCCTCGGTTACGGTTACGTTAGCGGTGCCGGTAAGTCCGGTATGTAATTTTGTCATGCTTTATACCCTCTTTCAATAATCAAATCATACGCTTATATCATAAAGTATTATCGTTCTGCTGACAAGTCCTAAATGCAATGATAAGAATTTTTTGCCTGTATATTGCAGGAATTGTTTACTTAGCGCCGAATTATAATAATATAAGCAAAAATGAAATGATGGCTGGAGGTGTAGAACCATGGCTTTAGAATTTAACAAAACCTCGTATTTAAAGATTTATACAGGCGAGGATGTTCTCTTTGAGGATATTCCGCTTTATAAAGCAATTTTGCGTGAAGCACGCTCTTTGGGCCTTGCCGGCGGTACTGTTATCAAGGGTATTGAAGGCTATGCCAGCAAGGTGCGCGGGGTCGGCCGTGCTGTCAGCACATTTATCAGCGGCAATGCCAATTTCCCGGTTGTTGTGGAGCTGGTAGATAAAAAGGAGAACCTCGAAAAGATTCTGCCTTTCTTGGAAAAGAATGCAACCCATGCCTTAGTGGTGATGGGTGAGGTTGATTATCTGGTAACAGATTTTATGCGTAAGGCGGCAGAGGGATACAAGGATATCAGAAACGGCTCGCCGCAGCCAAGCTACCTGCGCAAGCAGCAGGAACAACAGCAATAAGCTGATAAACCGCAGTTAAAAAATGAGGCTGCGGTTTTTTTATGGGATATGACGAGGAGGAGAATTTATGTATGATGTAGCCATTATCGGTGGCGGTCCTGCCGCAATTTTTGCCGCCTATGAGTTTGTGCTGAAGTATCCGCAACTGAAGGTTATTATGCTGGAGGCCGGCAATACGATAGAAAAGCGCTTCTGCCCGCTGGCAGCCAAGAAGGTTGACCACTGCATTAACTGCAACCCCTGCAGCATTATGCGCGGTTTTGGCGGTGCCGGTGCTTTTTCGGACGGCAAATATAATTTTACGACGGAATTCGGCGGCTGGCTGAACGAATATCTGCCGGAGGACAAGGTTATAGAGCTGATTGATTATGTTGATGAGCTGAACTGCCGTCATGGTGCTCCCGGTGAATATTTTTCTACCAAGAACAGCAAAATAGGCGTGCAGGCGTTGAAATACGACTTGCATCTGCTGAACGCCAAGGTACGCCATCTGGGTACGGAAAACAACCTCGTGATTATGGAAAACATCCATAAGTTTTTGGAGGATAAGATTGAAATCCGCTGCAATACCGCGGTTGAAGAAATTTGCCGTCAGGAGGACGGAACCTTCGTGCTGGAGCTGAACAAGGGCGAGAAGGTTGCCTGCAAGTATCTGATTGCCGCTCCCGGTCGCGCCGGTGCGGAATGGTACACTGAGCAGTGCGCCAAGATGGGCCTTGATTTTATCAACAATCAGGTGGATATCGGCGTGCGCGTGGAGGTGCCGGCAGAGGTGTTCAAGCATATCACCGACGAGGTGTATGAGGCAAAAATTTTGTACCGTACCTCGCTTTATAATGACGTTGTGCGCACCTTCTGTATGAATCCCTACGGCTATGTGGTTGCGGAAAACACGGACGGCATTATTACGGTTAACGGCCACAGCTACCGCGACCCCAAAATGCACAGCAAGAACACCAACTTTGCGCTTTTGGTGAGCAGCAAGTTCACCGAACCCTTCCACGAGCCGCTGCAGTACGGCAAGCGCATCGCTTCGTTCTCCAACATGCTGGGAGGCGGAGTGCTGGTGCAGCGCTTCGGCGATCTGGTCAAGGGCAGACGCACGAATGAAAAGCGTATGCTTAAGAGCTTTACCAAACCGACGCTCAGTGCAACGCCGGGAGATTTAAGTTTGGTCTTGCCTAAACGCCATCTTGATGATATTATTGAAATGATTTATGCGTTGGATAAGATTGCTCCAGGTATGGCAAATGCGGATACGCTGCTTTACGGCGTAGAGGTGAAATTCTACAGCGCACGCCTCGAACTGGACAGTAATCTGGAAACCAAGGTTGCGAATATGTTTGCGGTAGGCGACGGTGCCGGTATTACACGCGGATTATCGCAGGCGAGTGCCAGCGGTGTCTGGGCTGCGCGCGTCATTGGTGCCCGTGCCTGCGGACAGAAGAATTAAGGAAGGTGCTTTTTTAGATGAATTTTGAGTTTTTTGCGTTTTTGGTATTTATGTCTTTCGTTTCCTTTGCGGTAGCCTTTTTGGCTTATGGCATGGTAGTGCGCTTTATGGGTAAGGACGGCTTCCTCGCCCGCGTGGGACAGATTATTCTGGTGCCTGCATGTATCGTTATCTATGACTTTATCACAATGGCTGCACCGCAGAGCTACCGTTATATTATCGGCAGCATTCCTCTGGTGCTGATTGCCGGCATTGCGATTTATTTCCGCTTTGTGAAGGGCGAAAACTTTGCCGAGGCTAAGGAGCAATCTCCTTCCGAGTTGGCAAAGCTGGCTGACGAACCGAAAAAGTTCAGCAAGAAATCTGCCCGCATCCACGAAAAAAGAAAAAATCGCGGCCGCGAGTAATTCAGGCAGGATTTTTTGCGCTAAAGCAGAATATATAACGTAAGAAGAAAAAAAGCCTCTTCTTGTAAAAAATATAATAAATAAATTACAACATGTGCATTATTATGGAGGTGCGTTGTTATGTTTAAAAAGATTCTTGTTCCTGTAGATGGCAGTGAAGGCTCCTGGAGAGCACTGGATACTGCTGTAGAGCTTGGCAAAAAGTTTGGCGGCGAACTGCATGTAATCAATGTAATCCAACCATATAACAATGCTGCTTTGCTGGCAGTGCCTCTGGATCACGCAACTGTAAGCCAGGGCAACAGTGAGCTGGAGAAAATCGGTGACAAGGTTCTCGAAATGGCGCAGGAGCGTCTGAGCACCTACGAAGGCGAAACCAAATTCAGCCTGGAGGTTGGCCATCCGTCCGAACGCATCATTGCTATGGCTAAAAAGACCGGCGCAGATGCAATTGTAATCGGCAGCCGTGGCCTTTCCGGTATTGCTGAATTCTTCCTTGGCAGCGTAAGCTCTAAGGTTGCTCAATATGCAAATGTACCTGTGCTGATTGTAAAATAAAATGCTGAAACGCATTCTTGTACCTATTGACGGTACGGAGCATTCCTGGAGAGCATTGGAATATGCCTGTGAGCTTGTAAGCTATACGCGCGGCTCGCTGGTGGTTATGACGGTGCTTTCCGGCAGAATGAAACAGCATATTGTGGAATTTGGAAGCGATTGCCTGTATGTTCAGATGGGTGATGAAGTGCTTGATGCCGCACATGCGATTCTCAGCGGCAAGAACATTGACTGTACCTATTTGCTGGAAAACGACAACGATATTGCCGAAAGTATCCTGCGTGCTGTAGGTGAGCAGGAATGTGACGGTATCGTGCTGGGTAGCAGAGGCATGGGAGTTTTGGAAGGCTTGTTCCGCAATAGTGTCAGCAGCGTCATAGTGGAAAACGCTGATGTGCCTGTGACAATCGTCAAGTAAATATGTAAAAATTAACGAGTACGCCGGGATTCGTCCTGTGCGTACTCGTTTTGTTATGCTTATAATTTGCTTTGGCTGATGAAGCCGAGAAATTCCTTGACGTAGCTTGGCAGCAGATAATTTTTGCGGTAGATGAGGTAGAGGCTGCGTTCGGAAAAGGCCTGTGGCAGCTCGAAGACCAGCAAACGTTTTTCCTGCAGAAAGTTGTGCGCTGCCTTTTCCGAGATAATGGAAATTCCCATACCGCCGGCGACAAGGTTTTTGATAGTTTCCTGATCGTTGACGCGGGCAATAATCTGCAGCTCGTCCTCGGAAATACCGCTGTGCGCCAGAAAGTTATCTGCCATTTTTTTGCTGCCACTGCCCTTTTCGCGCAGAATCAGCGGCTCGCGTAAAAGCTCCGGCAGCACATTTTCCTTTTGTTGCTTATACTGCAGAAAATGCTCGTTGACCGGAGTTATGACTACCATGCGGTCCTTGCAGAAAGGCTGGCAGCAGAAGTCGCTGTCCTCGCAGCTCATGCCGATAAAGCCAAGGTTGAAAAGTCCGTCCTTCAGGCCGTTGATGATGCCTTGACTGTCACTCTGGTGAATGATGAAGTAAATATCCTGATGCAGCTTGCCGAAGTCGGCTAAAAGCTGCGGCAGGATATAAGCTGAGGGGATGGTGGAGGCACCGAGGTGGATGATACGCCGGCTTTCGATGGAGCAGGCCTGAATCATGCGCTCCTTTAACTCCAGAATATTCAGTGCGTATTCGTAAAGCTCGCGTCCCTTGGGTGTTATCTGCAGGCTTTTGGTAGTACGCAGAATCAGCTTGGTGTTAAGCTCGCTTTCCAGCTGGTGGATGTGCGTGCTGACTGTGGACTGCGACACGAAAAGCCTGCCTGCAGCCTGCGTGAAGCTTTCCTCCTGCACTACGGTGACAAAGCTTTGCAGCTGTTTAAAGTCCATGGGCGAGCACCTCTTTCAATGCTTGCAGAGCAATATTGACTTCCTCGGCAGTATTGTGCCAACCGAAGGAAAAGCGCAGCGTACCCGTGGGATAGGTTTCGAGCGTTTTGTGAGCGTTGGGGGCGCAGTGCAGGCCTACGCGTGTGGCGATGGCGTATCTGTCCGCTAAGATGAAGGCCAGCTCTGCGATATCTGTTATATCTGTACTGATAGAAACAACACCTATGCGCTCGCTGCAGTTCCTTTTGCCGACAATGCGCAATAAGTTTTGCGCTTCTGATTGTTGCAGTCCGTCTAAAAACTGCTGCGTAAGCGTAAGCTCGTGCGTGCGGATTTTATCAATGCCCTGCTGCTGCAGCCAGCTGAGGGAAGCGTGCAGACCGGCGATGCCCGGAAGGTTGAGCGTGCCTGCTTCGAATTTATCTGGCATGAAGCGGGGGGGGTGCTCCGTATGGCTGAGGCTGCCGGTGCCGCCGACGATGAGCGGTGTTATTTCGTCAATCATGCTTTCAAGCAGCACAAAGCCGCCGATGCCTTGCGGTGCCAAAAGTCCCTTGTGCCCCGTAAAGGCGAGAGCGTCGATGTGCATTTCCTGCATGTTGATGGGAACGACGCCGGCACTTTGCGCACTGTCGACGATGAATTTCAGGTTATGCTTTTGGCAGAAGCTGCCGATTGCCGCCAAGGGCTGCAGCGTGCCGCAGACATTGCTGGCGTGCGTCATGATGATTGCTTTGGTGTTGGGGCGCACAAGCTGCGGCAAAGCGTCTAAACGCAGTGCACCATCTGCGTCGCAGGGGATGCGGCTGAAGGTGATGGCATCGGTGGGAGCGTTGTCAGTAGTAAGCTCTGTGCCGATTTGCTGGAGCGGACGCATGACGGCGTTGTGCTCCATAGCGGTAACAAGCACATGGTCGCCGCTGTGCAGCAGTCCCTTGATGATGATATTCAGGCTTTCGGTAATGTTCTTCGTAAAGACAACATTTTTGCTGTCCTCGCCGCCGAAAAAGCGGCAAAGCTGCTCGCGAGTGGCAAAAACAAGGTCCTCGGTAGTGGTCGCGCAGGTACCGCGGCTGATGTTGGTACCTGCATGTGTAATATATTGATAAACTGCGTCAGCAACTGCCTGTGGCTTGGGAAAGGTGGTGCTGGCGTTGTCGAGATAAATTTGCTGCATTTTCCGTACCTCCTCATGTTACGCATATTCTATCATATAATTATCTGAAAAGCTAATAAATCAATCAGCTTTATCTATAAATGATATTGGTATAAGCATGCGGGCTATGATATACTTTTGTCGAAGAAATATTTTGGGGAGGCTTTTTATGAAAAATGAACAAGTAACGATTGTTGCAACAGGTGCGGTTATCGGCCTGGTGGCAGCAATGCTGGTGTTTTTCGGCAATCCGGCCAACATGGGCCTGTGTATTGCCTGTTTTTTGCGTGATACTGCTGGTGGCTTGGGCTTGCATGCCGCAAAGGCTGTGCAGTACATCCGTCCGGAAATCAGCGGTCTGGTGCTGGGCGCCTTGGCTGCAGCTTATATGCACGGCGAGTTTTCGCCGAAGGGTGGCAGCTCTCCGCTGACACGTTTTGTGCTGGGCTTTTTTGCGATGATCGGCTGTCTGATGTTTTTGGGCTGCCCGTTCAGAATGCTGTTGCGTATTGCCGGCGGTGACTTGAACGCTGTTGTCGGCTTGGTTGGCTTTGCGGCAGGAATTTATGCCGGAATTTTCTTCCTGAACCGAGGCTACAGCCTGAAGCGTACCTATAAGATGACGGCGGCGGAAGGCAGCATTATGTCGGTGATTGCCGTTGTACTGTTGGTGCTGCTCGTTGCCGCACCGGCCTTCATACACTTTACTAAGGCAGGCGGCGGCCCCGGTGCCAAGCATGCGGCTGTTGCTGTGAGCCTGATTGCTGCAGTAGCAGTCGGTTATCTTACGCAGCGCACACGCTTCTGCATGATTGCCGGTATCCGCGATTTTATTCTCTTTAGAGAAACTAAAATGCTGTGGGGCTTTGTGGCTGTTGTTGCGGCAGCTGCTGCTTGCAATGTTGTGCTGACCTCTGTAACAGGCGGTGCCTTTTTCAAGGTGGGCTTTGCGGCGCAGCCTATTGCGCACACCGATGCGCTGTGGAACGTGCTGGGACTTTTCTTGGCGGGTTTTGCCTGCGTACTCTTGGGCGGTTGCCCGATGCGTCAGCTGGTGCTGTCCGGCGAAGGTAACTCCGACAGCGCAGTAACTTTGCTGGGCTTTATCGTGGGCGCGGCCTTTGCGCATAACTTCGGTTTGGCATCCAGCGGCAACGGTCCTACTGCCAACGGTCAGATTGCTGTTGTTATCGGTATTGTTGTTGTTACTGTGATTGCTTATCTGAATACATATAAAAAGTGAGGAAACGCTATGAAAACTATTGATGCAAGAGGACTTTCCTGTCCCGAACCTGTTATCCTGACGCGTCAGGCGATGATGAGCGGCGAGGCTGCTTATGAGGTAATCGTGGATAATAATACCTCCAAGGAAAATGTAACACGCTACGCACAGCATCAGGGCTATAAGGTTGCGGTAACGGAGCAGGACGGCGAATTTACTCTGTCCCTGAGCAAATGATGCAGTATATTGCAACGTTCTTTTCGCACTTCGGTGCGGTGCGCTTTCAGCATCTGTGCACGGAGCGCGGCTGGCAGGCGCAGGTGCGTCCTGTGCCGCGCAGCCTGAGCAGCAGCTGCGGTACCTGCGTATTTTTTAAAACAGAGGTGCTGGAAGAAGCAACGTCTTTGCGGACACCGGAGCTGGAGCAGATAGTGCGTGAGCGGGAGAATGGCTACGAGGTTTTGTATACTGCTGCCGAATAAGCGGAGGTTTGAGCTATGGAAAACGAAGTAAAGCTGACGAAGCTGGCGAGCTGTGCCGGCTGCGGGGCCAAGGTCGGTGCCGGTACGCTGTGCAATCTGCTGGCAGGCTTTCATACGCATTATGATCCTAATCTTTTAGTGGGCTACGATAAAAGCGATGATGCCAGTGTTTATCGGGTGAGTGACGAGCTGGCGATTGTGCAGACAACAGATTTCTTTCCGCCGATTGTCGATAATCCGTTTATGTACGGACAGATTGCGGCGACGAACGCTCTGAGTGATGTTTATGCTATGGGCGGTGAACCGAAGCTGGCGCTGAATATCATGTGCATTCCCGAGAAAATGGACAAGGCACCAGTGCAGGAGATTTTGCGCGGCGGTTATGCCAAGGCCTATGAAGCAGGTGCAATTATCACCGGCGGCCACACCATTCACGGCGCGGAGCCGATTTACGGCTTGGCGGTGACAGGCTTTGTGAAGCCTGAAAATGTGTGGACGAACAGCGGAGCACAACCCGGTGACGTACTGCTGCTGACAAAGCCCTTGGGCGTAGGCATTCTGACGACGGCGGCAAAGGCCGGCTTAGTAGAGCAGGAGCTGCTCGATAAGCTGTATGTGCAGATGAGTACGCTCAATAAATATGCGCATGATGTGCTTGTGAAATACAGTGTGCATGCCTGCACCGACGTGACAGGCTTTGCGCTTTTGGGCCACAGTCTGGAGATGGCGCAGGGCAGCGGCGTTACCGTGCACCTGAAGGCGCAGGCTGTGCCCTATCACGAGGAAGCATACGAGATGGCGGATATGGGCTTTATTCCTGCCGGCGCCTATCGTAACCGTGATTTTGCCGAAGCAGGTGTGCGTGTTGTGGGAGCTGTCGCGCGTGCGCTGCAGGATATTTTTTACGACCCGCAGACGAGCGGAGGCCTGCTGTGTGCTGTTCCCGCGGCGGAGGCAGAAGGCTGTCTGGCAGAGCTGCGGGCTGTTGCTCCGAGCACACAGATTATCGGCTATGTGACCGAAAAACTTGACAGTGCGATTTATCTGGAAGCATAAATATTTTCAAGATGCTGCTTAACCGGCGGCATCTTTTTTCACATTTTATTTACGCAAAAATGCTGTATACATTTATGCAGATATTTTACAAACAAGGCTGAATAGTGTATACTAATTATATGAACCGGAAAGTTTTTCCTGTAAAAATTAAGGTCAAGTAATTTTGTGATTTCAAGAAAGAAGGGAATCCAATGGTAAAAATGAAAACAATGGACGGCAACACAGCTGCTGCGTATATTTCCTACGCATTTACCGATGTTGCTGCAATTTATCCTATTACTCCGTCCTCACCGATGGCTGAGGTTGTCGATGAATGGGCTGCCCAAGGCAAAAAGAACATTTTCGGGCAAACCGTTAAGCTGATGGAAATGCAGTCCGAGGCAGGTGCCTCCGGCGCAGTTCACGGCTCCCTGCAGGCAGGTGCGCTGACTACTACCTACACCGCATCTCAAGGCTTGCTTTTGATGATTCCTAATATGTATAAAATGGCCGGCGAGCTGCTGCCCGCAGTTTTCCACGTTTCCGCACGTGCACTGGCAACAAGCTCTCTGTCTATCTTCGGTGACCATCAGGACGTTATGGCTACCCGTCAGACCGGCTTTGCATTGCTGGCTGAAGGCAGCGTACAAGAGGTGATGGATCTGGCAGGCGTAGCACATTTGAGTGCTATCAAAGGTCGCGTACCGTTCCTGAACTTCTTCGACGGCTTCCGTACCTCCCACGAAATCCAGAAGATTGAGGTTATGGATTATGCTAATCTTGAAAAGCTGCTGGATAAGGATGCGGTAGATGCATTCCGTAAACGCGGCCTGAACCCGGATAATCCTGTTATCCGCGGCACCGCACAAAACCCGGATATTTACTTCCAGACTCGCGAGGCTGTTAACACCTATTACAATGCTCTGCCAGAAATCGTAGAGAATTACATGGGCGAAATCAGTAAGCTGACCGGCCGTGAATATCATCTGTTCAACTATTACGGCGCTGAGGATGCAGAAGATATCATCATCATCATGGGCTCTGCTTCCGAAACCGTCCGCACTGTTGTTGAAAAGCTCAACGCAGAAGGCAAAAAGGTTGGCGTACTCGTAGTTCACCTGTATCGTCCGTTCAGCATCGAGCACTTCATGGGCGCAATTCCGCAAAGCGTAAAACGCATCGCTGTATTGGACCGCACCAAAGAACCGGGCGCTTTCGGCGAACCGCTGTATCTTGATGTACGTGCTGCCTTCTATGCAAGCGACCGCAAGCCTATGATTATCGGCGGCCGTTACGGCTTGGGCTCCAAAGATCTGCTGCCCGGCGATATCGTAGCTGTATTCGATAATCTGGCAAGTGCAGAACCGAAAAACAACTTCACCATCAGCATCACTGATGATGTAACCAATACCTCTCTGCCGTGCGTAGCAGGCGTAGACGTAACTCCTGCAGGCACTAAGGGCTGCAAATTCTGGGGCTTGGGCAGTGATGGTACCGTAGGCGCCAACAAGAGCGCTATCAAAATCATCGGTGACCACACCGATATGTACGCTCAAGGCTACTTCTCCTACGACAGTAAAAAATCCGGCGGCGTAACCGTTTCCCATCTGCGCTTCGGTCATACCCCGATTATGGCACCGTACCTGATTGATGCTGCCGATTTTGTTGCAGTACACAATCAGTCCTATGTTCATAAATATGATGTAACCGCAGGCCTGAAAAAAGGCGGCACCTTCCTGCTGAACTGCAACTGGAGCGCTGAGGAGCTCGACGCACAGCTGCCCGGTCAGCTCAAACGCTACATCGCGAAGAACGATATCAAATTCTACATCATTGATGCTGTTAAGATTGCTCAGGAAATCGGTCTGGGCGGCCGCATCAACATGATTATGCAGTCCGCTTTCTTCAAGCTGGCTGATATTATTCCTCTGGCTGACGCTGTTAAATACCTGAAGGATGCTGTTGAGCATTCCTACGGCAAGAAAGGCCAGAACATTGTCGACATGAACAATGCTGCTATCGACAAAGGCATTGATGCTATTGTTGCCGTTGACGTTCCCGCAAGCTGGGCTGAGGCCGGCGATACTGCTGCCCAAGCTGCAACCGGCAACGAGTTCATTGACAAGCTGCTCGTTCCGATGAACAAGCTGGAAGGCGATAAGCTGCCGGTAAGTGCTTTTGCTGATTATGCAGACGGCACCTTCCCGAGCGGTACTGCTGCTTACGAAAAACGCGGCATCGCTATTGACGTACCGGAATGGCAGATGGACACCTGTATCCAATGTAACCAGTGCGCCTTCGTTTGCCCGCATGCTGCTATCCGTCCGGTTCTCATGACCGAGGAAGAAGCTGCCAAGGCTCCGGCAACTCTGCCGAGCAAGCCGGCTATCGGCGCTAAAGGCCTGATGTTCAGCATGAGCATCTCCCCGCTGGATTGCACCGGCTGCGGCAACTGCGCTCAGGTATGCCCGGCTCCGAAAGCCAAAGCTCTCGTTATGAAGCCGCTCGATACTCAGCTTGATAAAGCTGCTGCATGGGAATACAGCCAGAAGGAGGTTGCTCCAAAGGCAAATCCGCTCAACAAGAAGACCATGAAGGGTATTCAGTTCGAGCAGCCGCTGCTTGAGTTCAGCGGTGCGTGCGCAGGCTGCGGCGAAACTCCGTATGCTAAGCTCGTAACCCAGCTGGTTGGCGACCGTATGATGATTGCCAATGCAACCGGCTGTACCTCTATCTGGGGTGCATCCGCTCCGTCCATGCCGTACACCAAAAACTGCAAAGGTCATGGTCCGAGCTGGGCAAACTCCCTGTTCGAGGATAACGCTGAATATGGCTTAGGTATGTTCCTGGGCGTTAAACAATCCCGTGAGCGTGTAGAAGACATGGTAAAAGCTATGCTGGAAGGCGAGCTGCCTGAGGATCTCAAGGCTGCGCTGACCGATTGGCTGGAGCATGTCGACGACAGCGAAGGCACCCGTGAGCGTGCCGAAGCGTTGACTGCTGTACTGGAAAAATACAAAGACAACTGCGATAAATGCGCTGCTCTGTATGATGAGAAGCAATTCTTTGTTAAACGCAGCCACTGGATCTTCGGCGGTGACGGCTGGGCTTATGATATCGGCTACGGCGGTCTGGACCATGTACTGGCATCCGGCGAGAATGTCAATGTTATGGTATTCGATACCGAGGTATATTCCAACACCGGCGGTCAATCCTCCAAATCTACTCCGACTGCGGCAATCGCTAAATTTGCTGCCAGCGGCAAAAAGACCAAGAAGAAAGACCTTGGCATGATGGCTATGAGCTATGGCTATGTATATGTTGCACAGGTTGCTATGGGCGCCGACAAGAACCAGACTCTGAAGGCTATTGCCGAAGCAGAGGCTTATGACGGCCCGTCCCTGATTATTGCTTACGCACCTTGCATCAACCATGGCCTGAAGGTTGGCATGGGCTGCAGCCAGCTCGAAGAAAAACGTGCTGTTGACTGCGGTTACTGGGCAACCTACCGCTTCAATCCGGAACTGAAGGAGCAAGGCAAGAATCCGTTCATTCTGGACAGCAAAGAGCCTACCGCAAACTTCCGTGACTTCCTTATGGGCGAAGTTCGTTTCAGCTCTCTGCAGAAGATGTTCCCGGATACTGCGGAAGCATTGTTCGAAAAGACCGAGAAAGACGCTATGACTCGTCTGGACGGCTACAAAAAGCTGGCAGGCAAGGAATAAAATTCTTGCTTAATAAAAAATAAGCCGTGCTGCGTAAGCGGCACGGCAAAAAGAAAAAATAAAGAACTCTCTACGTGCTCTGCTCATGCAGTGCTTCGTAGGGAGTTCTTTTTATGCTTCAAAACAAAGAAAATCCCGGCATGGTTCCTTCAAAAACCATAACCGGGATTTTTTCGTCAAGAAATTAAGCAGCGGCTTATTTTACCAGTGCTGCCAACGCTTCCTTATCGTGCAGGCCGACTGCGGATTTTACCAGCTTGCCGCTTTTGAAAACCAGCAGGCTTGGGATGCTCATAATAGCAAATTTTTCTGCCAGCTCCGGATTATCATCAACGTTGCATTTGGTAATCTTGATATCGCTGTGCTCCTGAGCAAATGCTTCCAGAATCGGAGCTTGCATACGGCAGGGGCCGCACCAGGATGCCCAAAAATCAACGAGAACTGTTTGGGTAGAATTGGTAACCTCCTGCTCAAAGTTTGCTGTAGTAATTTCTAATGCCATAATTATCACTCCTTAAGTGTTTTGGTAAAAATTTTAGTTATTTTTCTTCTGTCTTATGTTGGCGCAAAAACTTTAACGCTGTCAGGCCTGCGCGTGCGCCCTCGTGTACTGCCTTAGCCACCTGCATCAAGCCTCCCGTGCAGTCGCCGGCAGCGAAAAGTCCGGGGATGTTAGTCGCTCCGTCGCCGTCGATACGGATGAAGCGTCCGTTCAGCTCTGCGCCGAGCTTGCGCGCCATATCGGTGCTGTCTGCTGTGCCAAGAGCGATGAACAAGCCGTCGACGGCAAGCGTGCTGCCGTCGGTAAAGCGGATGCTGCTGAGCTTGCCGTTGCCTTCTACTGCCTGCAGCACAGAGGTGTTTACCTCAAAGCCTGCAGCCTTGGCTGCGTCGCCGCTTTGCCCGTTGGTCAGGATGGTGACGCTGCCTGCCAGCTGTTTAAGATAAGCTGCCTCATGCAGAGCGTAGGCACCGTTGCCTAAAACCGCCACCCGCTTTTTGCGGAAGAAGAAGCCGTCGCAGACGGCGCAATAGCTTATGCCCTTGCCCTCCAGCTCGATAAGTCCGGGAAGATTGAGCGTAATATTCTTGCTGCCGGTAGCTAAAATAAGAGCTTCTGTCTGCAGCTGCACGGCTGTGTTTTTTATACTGAGCGTGAAGCAGTCGGTGTATTCAACGCCGAGAACCTCATCCTGCAAAATTTCTACGCCCAGAGAACGTGCCTGCTCCAGTCCTGCTGCATAAAGCTTGGCGCCGGAAGCGGCAATGCCGTAATAGTTGTCGATTTTATGTGCCTTGGCCAGTGCGCCGGGGCCGTTTTCAATGATGCATACCTTTTGACCGGCGCGCGCCAGATAAAGAGCAGCACTTACTCCGGCGGGACCGCCGCCGATAATAATAGCTTGCTTAATGTTGTTAGTCATAGGCAGCCTCCTGTAAATATAAACTGAGATAAAACGGAAAATTATTCTTTATTTTATTATAACTCAGTTTGCAAAATTTTTCTGCAAAATAATAGTGAATTAGCAGTTGGCAGAGGTGCTGTTATCTTTTGGTTTATCAGCTTCGGATTGTGCTTTGGCAGGCTGTTCGGTAACATTTTCCTGCAGCGGAGTTTCAAAATAAAGACTGGTGCTGGGGAAGGCACAGCTTACGCCCACCTCTTCAAGCAGCTCCAATGTATGCAGGTTGATTTCCTGCATAATGTTGAGGTATTCGAGGTGCTTGCCTGTTTTGGCGTAGCAGACAACACGTATATCAAGGCTGCTGCTGTTATAGGTGACAAAATGAACGCGTACATCATTTTCATCAATAAGCGTGAGATCCTCCAGATAATTTTTCAGCTTGAAGATAAATTCCTCGATTTGGGCAGCCGTTGTACCGTAGGTCAGGCCAAGCGTAAAGTCGATGCGGCGACGTTCGCGCAGCGTATAGTTGGTAATCGGCGTGTTGCTGAGGAGGGAGTTCGGAATATAAACAAGCTCCTGCGGAAAGGTGCGGATACAGGTGCTGCGGAAGGAAACGCTTTCTACGATACCTTCGATGCCGTTGGCTTTAATCCAGTCGCCGATTTTAAAGGGCTTATCGAGCAGGATTATCATACTGCCGAAAACGTTGGCCAACGCATCCTTGGCTGCAAATGCAACAGCCAAAGAGCCGATGCTTAGGGAGGCGATGAAGGCGCTGATGTCATAATTCCATTCGCGGGCTACGGTTACAAAGCCCAGCATGATGATAATTATACGGAAAACAGTCGCTAGAATGTTAGCGATGGCTTCATCGGTCTGGATACCGAATCTTTCCAGCAAATCGAAGAAAACGCCGTGCGTTGTATCAATCAGGTTATACAGGCCCCAGAAAAAGTTGGTGACAATGATCGTTCGCAGAATGCGGTCGGTAAAGCTGAAATCGTGTACTGATGCCAACGGCGACAGGTTGATTGCCGCATAGAACGCGATAATAAAGAGTGCAATGTTGATAGGTGTCTCAAAGGCGTTAAGAAAATACTCGCCGTAGCCGAAGGATACCTTGTTATTCAGACGGCGTAAAAGGCGGATGAAAAAGTTTTTATAAATGTAGCGGACAACGGTAAAGAAAAGAAAGGCACTTATGGAAGGGTACCATGGTTTAAGAGTAAGCAATATATCGTTCACGAGGGAACCTCCTTGGTTAAGAAATTTTTAGCTTAACTAATTTTAGCATTTTCTGCAATACCGCACAACGATTTTACATTTATTTCTAATTCTCGTGACACTTTAGTAAACTTGTATGTTTATGGATGTGGTATAATTAATACAATATAAATAGACGGAGGCATGTTATGGAACTGCTGGTTGAGCGTATATTTGCAATCTTCATAGCTGTATCGGGACCGATACTGACAATATTTGACCTTCCGGGGAATACTTTGCTTTTACTGACATCGTTGATGTTTGCTTTTTTTGATGAGGTACTTTATTTTAACGGCAGATTGCTGTCTGCTATGGTACTCATTTATGCTTTGGGTGAATTTTGGGAGTTCTGCGTCGGCCTTTTCGGCATCAAACGCAGTAAAGTTTCTTGGTTCGCTGTTATTTTCATTGCCTTGGGAAGCTTTGCCGGCACTCTGCTCGGTACATTGATTTTTCCGATATTAGGCTCATTGCTCGGCGGTATGGCCGGTGCCTTTGCGGCTGCGTTTGCCTATGAGCTGGCGCATACGGGTGTTTCGGCGGCTGCTATGCAGTTGGCGTGGACGGCAGCGAAGATGCGCTTTTTTGCAATGCTCGGCAAGCTGGCAGCAGGTATTGCTTTAGCTGCTCTGCTCTTGAAGCAGGTAGTATTTTTTTAAATATGTAATATAATTTAATGAGAGGTGTACAATATGGAATTTACTTTCGCACATAACAACTTTAACGTATTGGATTTGGAAAAAAGCCTGAAGTTTTACGAGGAGGCCTTGGGCCTGAAGGATGATCACCGTAAGGTGGCCGAGGACGGCAGCTTTATTCTGGTATATCTGACGGACGGCAAAACTCCGCATCTGTTGGAGCTTACCTGGCTGCGTGACCGCAAGGAAGCTTATAATCTAGGCGAAAATGAATTCCATCTGGCATTTTTGGTAGATGATTACGAAGCAGCGCATGCTAAGCATAAGGAAATGGGCTGCATCTGCTACGAAAATCCTGCTATGGGAATTTACTTTATTACCGACCCCGATAATTATTGGCTGGAAATTGTTCCGAAGAACAAATAAGCGTCAAAGTCCGGGAGGTAGATGACATGAAACACAAGCTGTGTCTGCATGGACTGGAAGTAAAAAACCAGGCGCAGCTGCTTAATCTTGCGAAAAGGCTGTTGCCTGGCAGTACCGTAAAGGTAAAAATCAAAGAAAAATATTTTAACGATAATGATATGTACAAATATCGCCTGACACGTTTTACGCCGGAAAATATTGACGGTGTGCGCTTGTATTGTGCCTGGGGCACTTTGCTTGTGAGCGATAAGCTGCTGGCGATAGCGGATATCATTATCGAATTCGAATATCACAATGCGGAAGCTGCAGAGGCTGTCGACAGCCTGCTGCAGAAGCTGCTGGCCTCCAAAACAAAATTTGTGCTGGAGGAGCCGGATTTTTCGCAGCGACTGGACCAGTTGCGCGGCTGTTTTGACCAAAAGCAGCTGGCGGCCTACGATGCCGACAGCGCTATGAGCCTGCTGTATTGTCATCTTCCCTGGCAGGTTTATTATGTAAGCAAGCTGTGGCAGGAGGTTTTGAGCCGTGGCCCGGAACGCAGTCTGCTGCGTCAGCTGCGTGTAAAGCTCAGACGTCTGCGCTCGCTGCTGACTCTATGCAAGCCGCTGCTGCCTGAGCAGGAGGCGGTGCATTGGCAGGGAGTGCTGAAGGCGAGCACCAATCGTTTGGGTGATGTGCGGGAGTACGATGTGGCGCTGCAAATTTGCTCGCGTCTGCAGCGCAGCCGGGAGCAGGCGGAAGCTGCGCTGCCGCAGCTTACGGCTTTGCTGACGCAGCTGCGCGGTACGGCTGCAGCTAAGGCGCTGCGCGGACTGAGGCTGAACCGCTTGACGCTGGAGCTGGCCCGTTTGCTTTTGTGGCTGTACAGAGTGCCTGCGCCTGAAAGGGAGCTGACATTGGCAGAGTTTTTGTCGCGTCGTTTCGGTAACTGGTATGACAAGCTGATGGAGCTGCCGGAAAAATATCCCGATTTGCATAATATGGAGCAGCTACACCGCATCCGCATCAAGCTCAAGCGCTTCCGTTATGCACTGCAGAGCGTGCCGGAGCTGGCTCCGGAAGCACGCCTTTTGCGTAGCCTGAAGTATCTGCAGGATATGCTGGGGCTGCTGCACGATGATTATATCAACACCATGATGGTAGAGAAGCTGGTGGCGGCACATCCCAAAATCAAAGAGCTGCGCTATGAAGCAGCCTTGTTCAGCGGCTGGGAGCAGGCCAAGGCCGATGCGGCGCTGGAAGCATTGCCGCAGCAGTGGGAAGCCTTCAGCAGCCAGCTGACGGAATGGAAAAACAAAAATCTTTAATGCTGTGCTTAATTTTATCGTTAGCGGAAAAGATTTGTAAAGTTTTTATGGTAACGCTTGCACTTGTTGGCACGAAAGACTATAATTAAACACATATTAAGCATATAGGGAGGAGAATTTCCGTGAAAAAAATATTAATGCTGGTTACAATGATTATGATGCTGGCTGTCAGCGCAGTTTGCAGCGCATCCAACGGCAAGGTTTTGGATGCAGAGGAAGCTATTGTTGACAAATTTATCAACGGTGGCAACTATAAGGCAGTTACCTCCATGATGACCGAGGATATGCAAAAGAACTGGGATGAAAAGGCATACACTAATATGCACGCACAGCTTGCTAAGGATTTCGGTAAGCTGACCACCAATCAACTGATTGTTGTTGAAAAGCATAATGGCGCAGACGTGCTGCTGTATCAGGTTGTTGCAGAGAAAAAACCTGCTGCCCGCTTCGTATATCTTTTCAAGCTGAACGGCGAGAAGCCTTTGCTGAATGATTTCAGTGTAATGCTGCCGCAGCAGAAAGAAGCAGCTAAGGAAGAAGCTAAAAAATAAATTTTATATTAAAAAGCTGACGACAGAGCTATACTATGGCAGTATACTCTGTCGTTTTTGGTTGATTTTTTTAGCTTGATGTTATGGTAAATCCTGCACTTGCTTATGCAATTTCTTGACTGTACTTTATAGCTGTTATATAATATTGAAGAATATAAGAGGTCTTTTAGTGCAGAAAAGTTTAATGGCATTAGATTGACAAAAATCTTGTAGGGCTTGCGACCTTTCGATCATAATGGTGTGGCGAAACGGTGCAGGCTCTATCTTGTTTATGGAGGCAAGTACTATGCAGCCGGTAAAAATTCGTATTTTGAGTACAACGAAGGATGAGGGTAGTGAGGCTCAGGCTTCTGAACAAAAGTATACGGGTATGATGACGGAAAAAGGCGGCAAATACTACGTAATCTATAAGGAGGATGAACAGTCCGGTCTGGATAATACCAAGACAACGCTGAAATGGGACGATGAGCACGTTATAGTCATGCGTAGCGGCAGCGTAGATCACAGACAGGAATTCCGCCGTGGATATGTAGATAAAAGCCTTTATCAGACACCTTATATGAAAATTCCTCTGACGACGGAAACCAGTTATGTATATACCCATTTCCGTAACGGCATGTGGCAGCTGGAAATGGAATATACCTTGTATCATGATGATAAGCCTTACGGCGAGATGAAGATTTTAATTGAGGTTGAGGAAATTTAATATGAAAATAGGCTTTGATAATCAAAAATATTTGACCATGCAATCTGAGCATATCAGAGAGCGCATCAGTAAATTCGGCGATAAGCTTTATCTGGAATTCGGCGGCAAGCTGTTCGATGATTACCATGCTTCCCGCGTACTGCCGGGCTTTGCTCCGGACAGTAAGCTGCAGATGCTTCTGCAGCTGGCGGACCAGGCAGAGATGATTATTTCCATCAATGCCGATGATATTGAAAATAATAAGGTGCGCCACGATTTAGGCCTGACCTACGATCTGGATGTACTGCGTCTGGTAAAGGTTTACCGTTCCAAGGGACTTTATGTCAGCAGCGTTGTTATTACGCAATATAAGGGCCAGAAATCCATCGAAAGCTTCAAGAATAAGCTGGAGGCTTTGGATATCAAGGTTTATTACCATTATCCGATTGAAGGCTATCCGCATAATGTGGAGCATATTGTCAGTGATGCGGGCTATGGCCAGAACGACTATGTAGAAACTACACGTCCGCTGGTAGTTGTTACTGCTCCCGGTCCCGGCAGCGGCAAGATGGCTACCTGCCTGTCGCAGCTGTATCATGAAAATAAGCGCGGCATTAAGGCCGGTTATGCTAAATTCGAAACCTTCCCCATCTGGAATCTGCCTTTGAAGCATCCTGTAAATATGGCTTACGAGGCTGCTACGGCTGATTTGCAGGACGTTAATATGATTGACCCCTTCCATTTGGAGGCCTATGGCGTAACTACGGTAAATTACAATCGTGATGTTGAGATTTATCCTGTACTGGCAGCAATCTTTGAAGGTATTTACGGCTATTGCCCGTATAAATCGCCTACCGATATGGGCGTTAATATGGCAGGCAACTGCATCTGTGATGATGAGGTCTGCTGCGAGGCATCGCGTCAGGAAATTATCCGCCGCTATTATCAGTCCCTGAACCGTCTGGCACTGGATGAGGCCAGCAAGCAGGAGGTTTATACGCTGGAGCTGCTGATGAAGCAGGCTAAGGTCAGCGTAAATGACCGCCGCGTTGTTACCGTAGCCAAGCAGGTTGCGGAAGAGCGCAAGTGCGCTGTTATTGCGCTGGAGCTTGCCGATGGCAGAATTGTTACCGGCAAAACTACGGATTTGCTGGGACCTGCCAGTGCCGTGCTGTTGAACGCTATTAAGGAACTGGGCGGTATTGCGGATGAAATGCACCTGATTTCGCCGACCTACATTAACCCGATTCAGAATTTGAAAACACGCTACCTTGGCAGCAGCAATCCGCGTCTGCATATGGATGAGGTGCTGATAGCGCTTTCCATGTGTGCCGCAACGGACAGTCTGGCTAAGCTGGCGCTGGAAAAGCTGCCGGAGCTGAAGGGCTGTCAGGCTCACTCTACCGTTATGCTGACAGAGGGCGATTTTAAGGTATTCAAAAAGCTGGGCGTTGAACTGACTAATGACCCTATTTACGAAACAAAATAAGCAATAAATAAAGAGAAGGAGAGATTTTGCTTTGGATATAAAGGATTTATTAGCCGCTGCCATTAAAGATGCAGCGCAAAAAGCTATCGATAACGGTACTTTGAAACCGGGTACTTTGCCCGAGGTTATGCTGGAGGTTCCGCCGCAAAAGGAATTCGGCGATTTTGCAACCAACTTTGCTATGCAGTCTGCCCGCAGCCTGCATTGTGCACCGCGTCAGATTGCACAGGCTGTTGTTGATAATCTGGAATGTGCTTCCGTAGATAAAATGGAAATTGCCGGCCCCGGCTTCATCAATTTCTATCTGAAACAAAACTGGACCGCTGATTTGCTGGCAGGTATTCTGGCTGCCGGTGAAAACTACGGCAATCTGCCTGCTAACGGCTTAGGCCGCGTGCAGGTTGAATATGTAAGTGCTAACCCCACCGGCCCGCTGCATGTAGGCCATGCCCGCGGTGCTGCTGTAGGCAGTGCTATGGTTAACCTGCTGCGTGCTGCAGGCTATGATGTTGAAAGCGAATATTATATCAATGATGCCGGCAACCAGATGAACAATCTGGCAAGCTCCGTCAATGCACGTTACCTGCAGCTGCTGAAGCTGGAGGAAATGGGCGGCGTTCCTGCTGACCTGACCGTTAAGCAGCTGGATGAAATGCCGACCGGCATTCCTTTCCCGGAAAACGGCTACCACGGTTATGATATCATTGAAACCGCTCAGCGTATTATCCGCATCTACGGCAAGGAATTCGTTGCTTTAGAGGAAAAAGAGCGTCTGGCTAAATTCCTGGAAATTGCTTATAAAGAAAAGCTGGCAGGCCTGAAAGAGGACCTGGAAGCATTCGGCGTAACCTTCGATGTATGGTTCAGCGAGCAATCCCTGCATGATGCCGATAAAATCCGTGAGGCTTGCAAATTCCTTGAGGAAAAAGGCTGTGTTTATGAAAAGGACGGCGCAAAATGGTTTAATTCCACCGCTTACGGCGATGACAAGGACCGCGTTGTTATCCGTGACAACGGCGTTTCCACCTACTTTGCTGCCGATATTGCATATCACCGCAACAAATTCGAGCGTGGCTTCGACCGCATCATCAACCTGTGGGGCGCTGACCACCACGGTTATATTGCCCGCGTGAAGGCTGCTGTAAATGCTTTGGGCTTTGATGCTGATAAGCTGGAGGTGCTGCTGCTGCAAATGGTACGTCTGTATCGCAACGGCGATATTGTTAAGCTGTCTAAGCGTACCGGCGAAACCATCACTCTGCGCGAGCTGATGGATGAGGTTGGCGTTGATGCGGCGCGTTACTTCTTCTGCATGCGCTCCTTAGACAGCCAGCTGGATTTTGATATGACTCTGGCTACCGAAAAATCCAATGAGAACCCGGTTTATTATATCCAATATGCGCATGCGCGTATCTGCAGCATTGCCCGTCAGCTTGCCGAAGCAGGCATTGAGGCTGTAGCTTTAGACGAGCTGAAGCTGGATACTCTGCAGGCTCCCGAAGAGCTGGCGCTGGGTAAAAAGCTTGGCGAATATCCAGAACTGCTTGCCCGTGCAGCTCGCGAACGCGCTGTACATCATGTGGCAACCTATACCTATGAGCTGGCAACTCTGTTCCACTCCTTCTATAACCAATGCCGTATTCTGGGCGTAGATACAGACTTACAGCAAGCCCGCATTGCTTTGGTTAAGGCAGTTGGTCACACCATTCGTCATGCTTTGGGTATTCTGGGCGTTTCTGCTCCGGAAAGAATGTAATTTAAGAAATTCTTTTGCAGGTGGCAGAGTCCTTGGGCTTTGCCGCCTGCAGTGAGTTTAGATACAATTTAATATTTTTATTGTATTGTAGCATTTTATGAAATCTGAGGGGGTTAAAAATCATGACTACTAATACCAAGTACATTTTTGTGACAGGCGGCGTTGTGTCTTCTTTGGGCAAGGGCATCACTGCTGCGTCTTTAGGCCGTTTGCTGAAAAGCCGCGGCTACAGGGTTACTATCCAGAAGTTCGACCCGTATATCAATATTGACCCGGGCACAATGAGCCCGTATCAGCATGGCGAGGTTTTTGTAACGGACGATGGTGCGGAAACTGACCTTGATTTGGGACATTACGAACGCTTTATTGATATCAACCTGTCAAAAAACTCCAATACGACCACAGGTAAGATTTACCAGAGTGTAATTAATAAAGAACGCCGTGGCGATTATCTTGGCGGTACCGTACAGGTTATTCCTCATATCACAAATGAAATCAAAGAGCGCGTTTTCCGCGTAGGCCAACAGGATAATGCCGATTTTGTTATTACAGAAATCGGCGGCACTGTAGGTGATATTGAAAGCCTGCCGTTTTTGGAAGCCATCCGTCAGGTAAAAAAGGATGTCGGCAAAAACGATGTGCTTTATATTCACGTTACACTGGTACCGTATATTTCCGCAGCCGGTGAGCTGAAAACCAAACCGACTCAGCATAGCGTAAAAGAGCTGCGCAGCATCGGTATTTCTCCTGATATTATCGTTTGCCGCAGCGAAAAGCCTATTTCCAAGGAAATGCGCGAAAAAATGGCTATGTTCTGCGACGTTGATCCGGAAGCAGTTATCCAAAACCTTACCGCAAGAAGCATTTATGAGGTACCGATGCTCATGGAGGAGCAGGGACTTGATACCATTGTTCTGCGCAAGCTGGAGATGGAAGATAAGCCGAAGGATATGCAGGGCTGGCATGATATGGTGGCCCGCATCCTGAAAAAATATGATAAGAAGGTAACTATTGCTGTAGTCGGCAAATATGTTGCTTTGCAGGATGCTTATATTTCTATTACGGAATCCTTGCGTCATGCGGCAGTTGCCAATGAAGCAGAGCTGGATATCCATTGGGTAAATGCCGAAGAAATCGAAGCAGATGATACTGATATGGCTAAGGTTATGGCCGGTGTTGACGGCATTCTGGTGCCGGGAGGCTTCGGTAACCGCGGTATTGAAGGCAAGATTAAGGCTATTCAATATGCACGTGAGCACAAGATTCCGTTCTTCGGTATCTGCCTGGGCATGCAGTGCGCAGTAATTGAATTTGCCCGTCACGTCTGCGGTATGGCTGATGCCAACAGCTCGGAGTTCAATCCGAACAGCACACATCCTGTTATCGACCTGATGCCGGAACAGATTGATGTTGAGGATTTGGGCGGTACGATGCGTCTGGGACTGTATCCGTGTAAGGTTTATCCCGATACGCTGACAAGCAAGGCTTACAATGCAGAGCTGATTTACGAACGTCATCGTCATCGTTATGAGTTCAACAATGCTTTCCGTGAGAAAATTGTGGGCAAGGGATTAGTTCTTGGCGGCACACTGCCTAATGGCCGTCTGGTAGAGATTGTTGAATTGCCTGAGAGTGAGCATCCGTGGTTCCTCGGTGCGCAATTCCATCCTGAATTTAAATCCCGTCCGACAAATCCGCATCCGTTATTCAGAGAGTTTGTGGGTGCGGCGGTAAAACATCACCAATAAGGTTATCCTGAAAGCGCTGAGCTTAAGCCGACGTTGCTTTCGGAAAATAAGAATACTCCTCTTAGGCACCTTAGGCGCAATTGCCGTAAGGCATACGCCTGAGGGGAGTTTTTGCTTGTGTTATACTATGATTAGGGAGGAGAGTGATTGAATGCTTAAGAAAATTTTTATCAGTGCGGTATTGATTCTGGCTGTGTTGAGCTTTGTTGTTTCATTGCTCAAGGGGAATAACAATGCCGAGAAAACTGTTACTGTACCTGACCGTGTGGCCGTAATCAATATTTCCGGTACGATTATCAGCGGTGCGGACAGCAAGGACAATATTTTCAGCCAGACCAATGGTGTAACAAGCGGCAGCATTATGAAGCAGATTCGTGAGGCTGCGGCTGATGACAGCGTCAAAGCATTAGTCCTGCGTATTGACAGCGGCGGCGGCAGTGCTACGGCTGCGGAAGAGGTCGGACGTGAACTGAAGCGCTTTAAGGAGAAAACCAAAAAGCCGATAGTTGCAACTATCGGCAATACCGGTGCCAGCGCTGCCTATTGGATTGCAGTCTGCGCCAGTGACAAGGTTTATGCCAATGCCACAACGCTTACCGGAAGTATCGGTGTGTATATGCCGTACATGAATACGGAGGAGCTGTTCAAGAAAATAGGCATCACCAGCAATAAGATTAAAAGCGGTCCCTATAAGGATATTATGAGCAGCGACAGACCGATGACACCTGAAGAACAGGCTATTTTGCAGAACATCGTCAACGAAATCTACGAGCAGTTCGTGACAACTGTTGCCGTAGGACGCAAGATGGAAGAAAGCAAGGTAAAATCCTTGGCTGACGGTCGTGTTTATACCGGTCTGCAGGCTAAGAATCTGGGCCTGGTAGATGAAATCGGCGATTATTACGATGCGCTTGCCGCAGCGGGTGAATTAGGCAAGATTAAGCCGGGTGCCGACGGACTGCCGCCGGTGAAGGCTAAGGAAAAACAGCAGCCGTGGGAGTTTTTGCTCAGCGCTCATATTGCGGAGCTGATTAAAACTGAGCTTGTAAATCAGCTGACAGGCAGCCTGCAGCAGAGCGGTGCGCCGGCAGGCGGTATGACGAGGTGATGAGCTATGAGGCGCAAAACCTTTGAGGTACTTTTTGAGCCCGGTGCAGGCATGGCTGCGATTGCCAAGCAGCCTTCTCTTTGGCGCAGTGCTTTTTATTTCACTCTCAGCTTCAGCTTTTTTGGCGTAGCAACAAACTGCTGGCTGTTGGATTCGCCGTTGGATGTGCGCTTCGGCATTATTATTGCTACGGTGCTGATTGCGGGAACAGCTTTAACGCTTTACGGTTTTTTGCTGCACGGCATTATGGAAACCTTCGGTGCGCTGGCGGGCGACCCGGTCGGGCTTATCTGCCTTTTGGGCTATACGACGTTGCCTTTTCTGCTGCTCACGCCGGGAGCTTTGCTGGCGGGCAGGATGGGTTTTAACGGCTTGCCGCTCTTAGGTGTGCTGTTTCTCATCGGCTGCCTGTGGATGCTGTATCTTCTGGTGCGGTCGCTGGAGGCGGTGTATCTTGTAGATGCCTTCCGTGCAGGTGTAACCGTAGTATTCAGCCTGTTTTTGCTGTATATTGTCTTTGTTTTGCCGTGGCAGGTTTGCCTGATGCTTTTGCTGTAAATAAAATTTAGATTGATTAATCAGAATAAACGTGTCATAATAAAGGTTGGACATAGAGTTAATTCTCTTGCGCTGCGCAAGCAGTGCTATTACCATATGAAATTATATTAAGGAGTGTTGTGAAGAATGAACAGAGAGCTTTCTTTGGAATTTGTACGTGTAACCGAGGCGGCAGCTATTGCCTGCGGTCATCTTGTAGGCAGAGGCGACAAGAACGGTGCTGACGGTCTGGCTGTTGATGCTATGCGCGCAGCTTTTGATACCGTAAATATTAAAGGTACCGTTGTTATCGGCGAAGGCGAAATGGATGAAGCACCGATGCTGTATATCGGCGAAGAAGTAGGTGCCGGCGGCCCTGAGGTTGATATCGCTGTTGACCCGATCGAGGGTACCAACCTGGTTGCTAAAGGACAAAACGGTGCTATCGCAGTTATTGCTATCGCTCCACGTGGCTGCCTGCTGCATGCTCCTGATATGTATATGGATAAAATCGCTGTCGGCCCCCGTGCTAAAGGCTGCATCGATATCAATGCTCCGATGAGCGAAAACCTGGCACGCGTTGCTAAAGCAATGGACCGTAAAGTAAGCGACCTGAACGTAGTTCTGCTGGACCGCGAACGTCATTACGGCCTGATGGACGAAATCCGTAAAGCCGGCGCTCGTATCTCCCTGATTACCGACGGCGACGTTAACCCGATTGTTGAATGCTGCATCGAAGGCAGCGGCGTGCATATGTACGTTGGTAAGGGTGGCGCTCCGGAAGGCGTTCTGGGTGCTGCTGCTGTTAAATGCCTGGGCGGCGATATGCAAGCTCGTCTGGTTCCCGAAGACGAAGCTCAGGTTCAACGCTGCCTGAAGATGGGTATTGCCGATGTTAACAAGGTGCTGACTCTGGATGACCTGGTAAAAGGCGATGACTGCATGTTTACTGCTACCGCTATTACCAACTGCAACATGCTGAACGGCCTGCGTTACTTCGGCGACGGCGTACGTACCCATACTATTTCTGCCCGTTACAAAACCGGCACCGTACGTTTTGTTGATGCTATTCACAGCCTGGACCGCAAAGTACTTGCTGTTAAGCTCTGATTTTAAAACAGATTATAGGGCTGTTACGTCTGTAACAGCCCTATTTATCAATTTGTATTGCCTATGGAAAATTTATTAGTCAATAAGGTTGCCGCTGTCAAGGAAGTACGGCAGGCGGCCGAATATCAAAAGAAAAAACAGGCCTGTATTTTAACCGGGTTGGCTGGAAGCAGCAAGCCGGTCTTTTTTGCTGCCGCAGATAAGCTGCTTGGCGGCAAGGGCAGCATGGCCTTTATTACTGCTTCGCGTGAGGAAATCCGTACTTATCGCCGCGAGCTTAATTATCTGTACCCGGATTTGCCGATGCAGGAGCTTTATCCTGTAAGCCTGCCGCGTGTGCAGGCAGATACGCAGAGCCTGGAGCTGCAGGCAGGACGTGCGGCCGCACTACGCTTTTTGGGCGGTGAGGAGCGGGGCATTGTTTTCATTACGGCAGAGGCGCTGCAGCAAAAGCAACTGCGTCCGAGCGGTATGTCCGGCAAGGCGCTGCAGCTCGCTGTCGGCGAAGAGCACGAACAGCGTAATATAGCTGCCGCGTTGCTTGATTTGGGCTATGAGCGTACGGAGCAGGTTGATGCTTTGGGACAGTTCTGCCTGCGCGGTGATATTCTGGACGTGTACCCAATCAACAGCAGTACTGCGGTGCGTATCGAATGGTTCGACAATGAGCTTGATGCTATGCGCAGCTTTGATGTTGACACTCAGCGCAGTCTGCAGACTCTCACCAGTATCAAAATTGCTCCGCTGAAGGTAGATGAAAGCTTCAGCTATGATGCCGATATCTTTGAATATTGCGCTGCGGATACTATGGTAGTTGTTGATGAGCCGGTGCATGTTTTCAGTATGCTGGAAAAGCTGGACAAGGAAAACAAGGAGCATGCCTCCGAGCTTTTCGGGAAACAGGAGCTTATAGAGCAGCTTGCAGCCAACGGTGCTGTGCTGGTATCGGCGTTGGGACACAGCTATCTGCAGCAGCTGCCTTCGTTGAATATACCGGTGCGCGCGGTTGCGCCGTATAATAAGAATACCAATTTGCTGGTGGAGGATTTGCAGAACTGGCTGGCGGAGGGGATTACGCCGCTGATTATGCTTTCCGGCAGCATTAAGGCCCGTGGTTTTGCGGATAATCTGCGCAACTACGGATTAAAGGGACATTTTTCCCAAAAGAGCTTTGAGCCGGGAGTCGTCAATGTAACCTACGGCGATTTGGATCACGGCTTTCGCTTTTGGGATGAAGAATGGCTGCTGCTGACAGAAAATGATATTTTCGGCATGCAGAAGCGCAAACGCTTGCATACCAAAAACCAGGGCCAACAGCTGCAGTATTTTTCGGATATCAAGGCCGGAGATTACGTTGTTCATAAGGTTCATGGTATCGGCCGTTATATAGGCGTAGAAAACGTCGAGGTTGACGGCATCCACCGTGATTATCTGCTTTTGGCCTATGCCGGAGATGATAAGCTGTATGTTCCGGTAGAGCAGGTCGGCATGCTGCATAAATATGTCGGCAGCGAGGGAAGTGTGCCGCGTCTGTCGAAAATGGGCGGCAATGACTGGAAACGCACTACGGCCAAGGCTGCTAAGGCGATTACGGAGCTGGCGGAGGAGCTGCTGCGTTTATATGCACAGCGGCAGATTATGCCGGGGCATGCCTTTTCACCGGACTGTCAGCTGCAAAAGGACTTTGAAGCAGCCTTTCCCTATGAGGAAACACCGGACCAGCTGAAGGCGATTGCCGAAATCAAAGCTGATATGGAAAAGCCGCAGCCTATGGAGCGTCTGCTCTGCGGTGATGTCGGTTACGGAAAAACCGAGGTGGCCTTGCGTGCTGCCTTTAAGGCTGTGCTTGACGGTAAGCAGGTGGCTGTATTGGCACCTACAACAGTGCTGGCACAGCAACATTATATTACCTTCAAGGAGCGCGTGCGCAATTTCGGTGTAGAGGTTCGTCTGCTGAACCGCTTTTGTACGCCGAAGGAGCAGCGCACTGTTCTGCAGGAGGTTGCCGACGGTAAGGTTGATATTCTTATCGGTACGCACCGTCTGCTGCAGCCGGATGTGAATTTTACCAGCCTCGGCCTGCTGATTATCGATGAGGAGCAGCGCTTCGGTGTTGCCCAAAAGGAAAAAATTAAGAAATGGCATCTCGGTATAGATGTCTTGTCGCTTTCGGCAACACCTATTCCGCGTACTCTGCATATGGCGCTGGTCAACGGCCGTGATATGAGCGTTATCGAATCGCCGCCGGAGGACCGCTTGCCTGTTGAAACCTATGTCAGCGAATATAACGACGGCATGATTAAGGAAGCACTCGAGCGTGAGCTGCGCCGCGGCGGCAGAATTTACTATATCAGCAACCGCGTCAGCGCTTTGGAGCCGTTGGCTGCCAAGCTGCGCCGTCTGGTACCGGGCATCAGCATCAAAATTGCCCACGGGCAGATGAATGAGGACGCATTAGAGGATGCCATGATTACCTTCTATGAGGGCGGCTGCGACGTGCTTTTGTGTACGACGATTGTTGAAAACGGGCTGGATGTACCGCTGGCGAATACGATTATTATCGACGGTGCCGACAACTTCGGCCTTTCGCAGCTTTACCAGATGCGTGGCCGTGTAGGACGCAGCTCGCGTCTTGCTTATGCTTACTTTGTTTATCAGCCTAATAAGGCGCTGAGTGAAATTGCCGAAAAGCGTCTGCAGGCCATCCGTGATTTTACGGAGCTGGGCGCAGGCTTTAAGATTGCTATGCGCGATCTGGAAATCCGCGGTGCCGGCAATCTGCTGGGACCGCAGCAGCACGGACATATTACCGGCATAGGCTTTGCCGCTTATTGCGAGATGCTGGAAAAAACCATTGAACGCCTGAAAAACGGCAAGGAGGCCGAGCCTGAGCCGGAGCCGGTTCTGGAAATTCAGGCAGAGGCCTATATTCCGGACAGCTATATTCCGGATCCGCGTTATAAAATGGAGCTGTATCGTCGCTTCAGCGAGCTGGAATATTCACAGCGGGAGGATTTTCTGGACGAAATTATCGACCGCTTCGGCAATCCGCCGCCGGAGGTGGAAATACTCTGGCGTTTGGCAGCGCTTAAGGGCTTGTGCCGAGTGCTGAAAATCCGTGGCGTAAATGTGCATCAGGGAATTATACGCCTGACCTTCGGCGAGAAGGCACAGGTAAACCCGGAGGCAGTTCTGAAGCTGCTGATGCAGCATCCTAAGACGATGACATTGAAAAACGGTCAGGAGCAGCAGCTGACGTACAGAATGGGTACGTCAAAGCAGGAGCCCCTGGCGTGGCTGGAGCAGACTTTGCCTGCTCTGATATTAGAAGATTGATTTAAAGGAGGTGAAAGCAGGAAATGAGCAGTGATAAATTTTTGCGCGGCGCGATGATTCTGACATTGGCAGGACTGATGGTAAAGGTTATCGGTTCTGTGAACCGTATCCTGCTTTCACGTCTGCTGGGCGGCGAGGGTATCGGTCTTTACCAGATGGCTTATCCCGTATACCTTTTGCTGCTTGCGATTTCTGCGGCCGGCATTCCGGTGGCAATATCGATTATTGTCGCAGGCTTTTTGGCGCAGAAGGACTATGCTAATGTGCGTCAGGTGTTTCGCGTTTCGCTGCGCCTGATGGCCTGCGTGGGTGCGGTGTTGGCGGTTTGTCTGGTGTTGGCGGCGGGCTGGTTGGTTGATGCCGGCGTGATTACCGATGCGCGTGCCTATTATTCGCTTATAGCGCTGACACCGGCAATTTTCTTTGCTACGATTCTGGCCAGCTTCCGCGGGTATTTTCAGGGACATCAGCTGATGACGCCGCCTGCGGTGTCGCAGATTGTGGAACAGTTTATCCGCGTAGTGACGATGGTAGTGCTGGCGTATGTGCTGCTGGCCTACGGTCTGGAATACGCTGCTGCCGGCGCTGCCTTCGGAGCTGTGCCGGGAAGTCTGACCGGTCTTGTGGTTATGGGATGCTTTTATCGCTATTACCGGAAGCAGTGGCAGGCTGCAGCAAGCACGGAGCAGGCACCTGCTGCCGAGCTTGTGCGCAGCAGCGCGCTGATTAAACGCCTGCTGCTGCTGGCGCTGCCTGTGTCCTGCGCTAATATCCTGGTGCCTGTTACCAGCAGCATTGACGTATTGCTGGTTCCAGGCCGATTGATTGACAGCGGTCTTAGTGTGGAGCAGGCGACGGCGCAGTTCGGTTATCTGGCAGGCATGGCACAGCCCTTGCTCTTAATGGCCACGATACCGACGATGTCGCTGGCAACAAGCCTTGTGCCTGCTGTTTCCGAAGCCTTTGCTTTGAATAAATGGCAGATTATCGAGCAAAAGGCAGCAACCGCGATGAAGCTGTGCTGCCTGATAACTGTGCCTGCTTCCGTAGGCATGTGGGTATTGGCGGAGCCTATCAGCCGTCTGCTGTACGGTACGGCGAAGGCTGGCGTTGCTATTATGCATTCGGCGCCTGCCATCTGCCTTTTAGGCCTGCAGCAGGTTACAACAGGTATGCTGCAGGGAATGGGGCACACCAATCTGCCGATGCTGAATATGCTTATCGGTATTGCAGCCAAGCTGGTTGCCGTCTGTCAGCTGACGAATGCGGAATACGGTATTGCCGGCGCAGCGTGGGCAACGAACATAAACTTTGGCGTGACGGCGCTGTTGAATATTATAGCGTTGTATAAATTAAGTATAAGATTTTCCTGGCTCAGTATTGCGAAAATCATCGCCGCAGCAGCGGTGATGGGCGCTGTTGCCGTAGAAGCGCATACGCTGCTTGGCGGTGCATCGCCTGCTTTGGAAACAATCGCCGCTATGCTGGCTGCCGGGATAAGCTATATCATATTGCTGCCGCTTTTAGGCGTGCTGAACAGACAGGAACTGCGTCAGCTGCCGGTAGTGAAACGATTTTTTAAATAATTAAGAAAGAAGGCGTACTATCATGGGAACAATTACAATTGTCGGCTTAGGCCCCGGTGCTGTGGGACATCTTTCGTTGGAAACTATGGGACTTCTGCAAAACTGCGCTCAGGTTATCCTGCGCACGGCGGTGCATCCCACCGTTGCCGAGTTGGAAAAGCAAAACGTAAAATTTACCTCATGTGACGATTTATACGAAAAGGCTGCTTCCTTTGAAGAAGTATATAATAGCGTTGTCGAGCGTGTGCTGGCAGCAGCGCAGAACGGCGATGTTGTTTACGCAGTACCAGGCAGCCCGCTGGTTGCGGAAAAAACCGTTGTTTTAATGCGCACAGCTGCTAAGGCGCAGGGCGTTAAGCTGGTGATTAAGCCGTCTATGAGCTTCTTGGACTTGGCTTACGTTGAGCTGGGCATCGACCCGATTGCCGGCCTGCAGATTATTGACGCGCAGGATTTTGCGGAGATTGCAAGTGCTGGTCAGCATCCGCTGATGATTACTCAGGTTTACAGCCAGATGGTGGCCGGCGATTTGAAAATTGCGCTGATGGATGTACTGCCTGACGAATACGAAATTTATTTCCTGCGCAATCTGGGCCTGCCTGACGAGGAATGCCGTCCGATTAAGCTGTTCGAGCTGGACAGACAGCCGAATATCGACCATCTTACGAGCGCTTACGTTCCGCCGATGCCTGAGGGAGCAGAGGATACTGTATTTGAAAATGTTGACGATGCGGAAGCTGTTCCCGGTATTATTACCTTTGGCGAGGATGAGGACGAATTTGCCGAGGAAGGCGAAGAAGATGGCTATGCGGAAGACTTTTTGCCGGAAGCAGGCTTTGATGATTTCGACATCCAGCCCTTGGCTGATGTTATGCGCACCCTGCGTGAGCCTGACGGCTGCCCATGGGACAGAGAGCAGACACACAAATCTATCCGCAGCAATATGATTGAAGAGGTTTACGAATATCTGGAGGCTGTGGATGCTGACGATGTTGACGGCATGCGTGAGGAGCTTGGCGACTTGCTCATGCAGGTTGTTTTCCATGCCCGCATGGCACAGGAGGCAGGCCGCTTTGATCTGCAGGACGTTATCGACGAGGTTGTAGATAAGCTTATCCGCCGGCATCCGCATGTTTTCGGTGACACACATGTCGACAACAGCGATGATGTGCTGGTAAATTGGGAGGCTATCAAAAAGCAGGAAAAACAGGAGCGCAAGCATGTATTGGACGGCGTATCTCAGGGACTGCCGGCGCTGCTGCGTGCCTATAAGCTGCAGAGCAAGGCTGCCAAGGTCGGCTTTGACTGGCAGGACAGCGCATCCGTATGGGCTAAGGTACAGGAGGAGCTGGGCGAGCTGCAGGAGGCTTTGCAGGCAGGCGATAAGGCTGCTGCCGAGAGTGAGCTTGGCGATGTACTGTTTGCCGTGGTAAATTATGCGCGTCATAACGGCATTGAGCCGGAGGTAGCTTTGGATGGCACGAATAACCGTTTCGCTTCCCGCTTCAATTACGTGGAAGAACAGGTTGAAGCCAGCGGTAAAACATGGCAGGATTTCACTTTGAACCAGCTGGATGAATTTTGGAATCAGGCTAAGGAATTGGAGCGCAAGAGCGATTTATAAGGTTAATTTGCAATAAAGTTACTAAAATAATGCTATTTTCCCCGTAATTTATAAATATTTTCGGAAAAGGCTTGCAGGAAAACGGTTTAGAGTGTAGAATACTATTGCTAGTTAAATATGAGTTACGTTACGAAGTTACGTGCTCCGCAAGCATTTGCAATAATAACTAAAGTCATAATTAAGGAGGAATTTTTGATGAACAAGACTGAGTTAATAGCTGCTGTTGCTGAAAAAGCCGGCTTAACCAAAAAAGACGTTGAGAAAACTATCACCGCTACCTTGGAAACCGTTAAAGAGGTAGTTGCTAAGGGTGACAAAGTACAAGTAGTAGGCTTTGGTACTTTTGAAGCACGTGCTCGTAAAGAACGTGAAGGTAAAAATCCGCAAAATGGTGAGAAGGTAGTTATTCCTGCTGCAACCATCCCTGCTTTCAAAGCCGGTAAAGCTTTCAAGGATGCTGTTAACGTAAAATAATAAGCTGTTTTAGTGCTTTAGGCCCGGCAGCTGCTGCCGGGCTTTTCTAAAGATATACTGCGGAATACTCAATGCTGGGGGGGCTATGATATGGTTAGACGTCGTGTAAGACATAAATCTAAAGCTTTTAATGTCTTTATGATGCTGCTGTTTGTTGCCTGCCTGTTCGTTATCGGCAAGCAGGAGTATTCTATTTATCAGATTAAACAGGAGCAGGCTGCTACACAGCAACGTATTGCTGCTTTAAAAAAACAGAAGACTGAGCTGGAGGCAGAGCGTAAACGTCTGGATGACCCGCGTTATATTGAAAAGCTCGCCCGTGAGGATTACAACATGGTGGGTAAAGACGAGGTGCCGCTGTTTATAGTTGATGAGAAAAAATAAGGCAGAACAAGAAATGATAGCTTTTGTTCTGCTTTTTTTATTGACACCATGAAAAATTAAAGAGTATAATACAAGAGTATTAAGAAATTTTAAGGGGGATTTTTTTCTCGATGTCACTTGAAGTAGGTGCAATTGTAGAGGGTGAAGTTACAGGTATCACCAATTTTGGCGCATTTGTCCAACTGCCTGAGGGCAAGGTTGGCCTGATTCACATTTCTGAGGTTTCTAATGTTTATGTAAAAGACGTGCATGACTTTTTAAAGGAGCACGACAAGGTTAAGGTTAAGGTATTATCTGTAGATGATCGCGGCAAAATTGGTCTGTCTATTAAACAGCTCACACCGCCGCCGGCTCCGCAACCGAGACCGCAGCGTCCGCAAAATGATAACTGCGAGCGCCGCAACAATAATGGTATGCGTCCGCAAGGCGACAATCGTGAACGCCGTGGCGGTATGCGCCCGCAAAGCGCAAGACCTATGGCTCCCGTTTCCTTTGAGGATAAATTATCTAAATTCCTGAAAGACAGCGATGACCGTATGCTGGATTTAAAACGTAATACTGAGTCCAAACGCGGTGGTCGTGGTGCCAGACGTGATAAATAAGCAAGCTGGTAATTAATGAAATGGCACTCCTGAGAGTGCCTTTTCTTTTATAGCATAGAAAAATGCGATATGACACGTTTAAACCGCTGCTGAAGGAGATATGCTATGAGGCAGATTGCACCTGCAGTCTATAAGCTGCGCAAAACAATTAAAAATTTGCTGCAGCCCGAGGCTCATTATCTGTTGGCTGTTAGCGGTGGTGCCGATTCTCTGGCTTTGGCACATGCCTGTGCTGCCTTGGCAGCGCAAGGCTGGGGAAGCTACAGCGTCTGTCACGTTGAGCACGGACTTCGTGGCGAAGAGGCTCTGCGCGACATGCAGGCTGTGCAGCGTGCCTGCAAGGATTGGGGACTGCCCTGCTTTACAGAGCATGTGCAGGCTGCATCCTATGCGGCACAGAACCGGCTTTCTACCGAAGATGCTGCGCGCCGCCTGCGTTATGCGGCGCTTAGGCGCATAGCGGAGCAGCAGGGCGCTGCGGCGATTGTTACGGCGCATCACGAGGGTGATCAGGCTGAAACGCTGCTCTTAAGGCTGTTGCGCGGCGCAGGGCTTCAAGGACTTGCCGGAATGCGGGCGCAGCAGGACGATATCATCAGACCGCTGCTTACGTTGCCGAAAAGCCTGCTGGAGGAATACTGCAGCGCCGAAGGCATTGCAGTCTGCTATGACAGCACCAACGCTGATACGGCGTATACGCGCAATCGTGTACGTCTGGAGCTTGTGCCGTATCTGGAGCGCAGCTTCAACCACAATGTGGTGCCGACTTTGGCGCGTACTGCCGCCTTGTTGGCGCAGGATGCGGAATGTCTGGAGCAAATGGCTGACGATGCTTACAGGCAGCTGGTGCGCAGGCAGGAGAATGCTGTCAGTTTGCCGGTGACGCAGCTTACGGCGCTGCACAGTGCCGTAAGGCTGAGAGTATTGCGACGCGCGTATTTCGAGCTGGGCGGTGAGGAGCTGTCCTTCGAGCGTAGTCAGGCTATTGATTCCTTGCTGATTAGGCGCAGCGGCGGCAAGTTTATCCAGTTGCCGCAGGGAATAAACGTAGTCTACAAAAATAAACAGCTTATTTTTGTTAAAATAATATAAAGTATAAGGAGAATGAAAAAATGCATGACGATATTAAGACAGTTTTGCTGACTAAAGAAGAAATTGATGCCCGCGTACAGGAAATGGGCAAGCAGATTGCTGCCGATTATGCAGGCAAGGAGCTTGTTGTCATTGTGCTGCTGAAGGGTGCTGCCTGGTTCGCTACCGACCTGACTCGCGCTATTGATATGCCGCTGCGCGTAGACTTCATGGTTGCTTCTTCCTATGGCAACGGAACCAGCACCAGCGGTAGTGTTAAGGTTAAGCTGGATGTCAGCGAAGATATCAAGGGTAAGGACGTGCTGGTAATCGATGATATCATTGACAGCGGCGTTACCTTTGCCTCTATCACCGATATGCTGCGTCACTACAAGCCCGCAACTCTGAAAACCGCTGCTCTGTGCGACAAGGCCGAGCGTCGTGTAAACGGTCTGGAGGCTGATTATGTAGGTTTTAAAATTCCTGACGAATTCGTTGTCGGTTACGGTCTGGACTATGCAGGCGATTACCGCAATCTGCCGTTTATCGGTATCCTGAAGCCTGCTGTATACGCACGCAAATAAAAGCCTGTAAATTGCATAAAACAGTTGCTAGTTTTTCCTATCTATAATATAATAAAATATTATGAGCTAAGTGGAAGGAGGCTACGTGCTTGAATAAATTTTTTAAGAACGTACTTTTTTATCTGCTGATTATCATGGTAATTATCTGGATGTTTGACCTTTACGGTGAAAAGAATTCTAAGCCTGCCGATATAAGCTATACCAGCTTTATGCAGCATGTACAGCAGGACGAAATTAAACAGGTAACTATTGTTGATAATGTTATCAGCGGTAAATTAAAGGATGGCAAGGAATTTTCTACCGTTGCGCCTAATGACAGCAAGCTGGTAGAAAAGCTGGAAGCAAAGAAAGTAGACATTAAGGCAGAGCTGCCGCCGCAGCCACCTTGGTGGATGAGCATTCTCAGCTCTATTTTGCCGATGCTGATTATCGTAGGCCTGTGGTTCATGCTGATGAATCAGGGCGGTGCCGGTGGCGGCAAGGTGATGAACTTTGGCAAGAGCCGTGCGCGTCGCTACGATGAGGAAAAACTGAAGATAACCTTTAAGGATGTTGCCGGTGCTGAAGAAGCCAAGCAGGAGCTGGAAGAGGTTGTTGAATTCTTGAAGCATCCGCAGAAGTATAATGACTTGGGAGCTAAGATTCCTAAAGGTGTTTTGCTCTATGGCCCTCCGGGTACAGGCAAAACCTTGTTGGCGAAGGCAGTTGCCGGTGAAGCAGGAGTTCCGTTCTTCAGTATTTCCGGTTCTGACTTTGTAGAAATGTTTGTCGGTGTCGGCGCTTCGCGTGTACGCGACCTGTTCGACCAGGCAAAGAAAAGTGCACCCTGCATCGTATTTATTGATGAGATTGATGCCGTAGGCCGTCAGCGCGGCGCAGGTCTTGGCGGTGGGCATGACGAGCGTGAGCAGACTCTGAACCAATTATTGGTTGAGATGGACGGTTTCAGTGCTAACGAAGGCATTATTATGATTGCCGCAACCAACCGTCCAGATATTCTGGACCCGGCGCTGCTGCGTCCCGGCCGTTTCGACCGCCAAATTGTAGTAGACCGTCCTGATATCAAGGGACGTACCGAAATACTGAAGGTACATGTTAAGGGCAAGCCGATGGGACCGGATGTAAATCTGGACGTAATCGCTCAGCGTACACCCGGCTTTACCGGTGCCGATTTATCCAACCTGGTTAATGAAGCAGCGCTGCTGACTGCCCGTAAGGACAAGAAGGCTATCAATATGCCGGAAATGGAAGAGGCTGCCGAGCGTGTTATCATGGGACCGGAGCGCAAGAGCCGTGTCATCAGCGATAAGGAAAAACGCCTGACTGCTTACCATGAAGGCGGTCATACCATCGTTGGTATGCTGCTTGAGCATACTGATCCTGTACATAAGGTTACTATCATTCCGCGTGGCCGTGCTGGTGGTTATACCCTGAGCCTGCCTAAGGAAGATAAGTATTATGCAACCCGCAGCGAAATGCTCGATGAGCTGAAGGTGCTGTTGGGTGGCCGTGTTGCTGAAGCTCTGGTACTGAAGGAAATCTCCAGCGGTGCCAGCAATGATCTGCAGCGTGCAACTCAACTGGCACGCCAGATGATTTGCGAATACGGTATGAGCGAAAACATCGGACCTGTAACCTTTGGTCATCGTCAGGATCAGGTATTCCTGGGCCGCGACATTGCCCGCGACAAGGATTACAGTGAAGAAGTGGCAGCCGAAATTGATAAAGAGGTACGATCCTTTATGGAAGATGCCTATGCTGCTACCGAAAAGCTGCTGTCCGACAATATTGACAAGCTGCATGTGATTGCTAAAGCTCTGATGGAGAAGGAAACTCTGGAAGAGGAAGAAATCAACCAGCTGGTAAAATACGGTCATATCCTTACCGCAGAAGAAAAGCTGCAATTAGTACAACAATCTGTTGTGGATGAGGAAATAGCTGCTGCTCCCGTTGCCGACGCTGACGTAAAGGCTGAAGCGCCTGCTGCCGAAGCAGATGTACCGAAATCCGCTGCGAATGCAGACGAAGAAGCACCAAAAGAATAAAAGCAAAAAAATAACGCTCGCGTTCGAAAGAACGTGGGCGTTTTTTTGCGTTTAGTTAAAATTTCGGAAAAACTCCAAAAACCCCTCCGCCGCAGGCGATAATTTATGCTCCTTACTCCAATACAACGTCTGATCAAAATGCAGCTTCTCATCAACAAGCTGCTGTCGCACCATCTCCTGCGGCACAGCATCACCCTCCAACGCCGCAACAACCGCAACTCCCAGTCCGCTTGTCGCAAAGGTAAGCGCACTCTCCGCCGTAGTGGCAATAAAGGCAACATTAGGCTTAACAGCATAATCCTTAAACACATTGCGCAAAAGCGCATAGCTGCCATAATTACAGCACAAGGGCACACCTGCCAAATCCTCCGGCGAAAGCATACTTTTATTTGCCCACGGAACCGCAAATCCGGCATTATAGAAGGCATAAAAATTCTCCCGCTGCACCTTGATAGTAGCAAAATTATGCGCTGCAGGCAGCGGCGCATTGGCAAAGGCAAAATCAATGCTGCCTGCCTCCAGCTGCTGCTGCTGCTGCTCTACCGTAGCATCGTGAAACTGATAACTGATACCGGGATTTTCCTTGGCAAAGGGAATAAGATAGCTGCGCAGGAAGTAGTCGGTGCGCACATGTGACACGCTGAAGCGCAGCGTACCTGCGGCACGCCTGCCGAAGGCCTGCATACGCAGACTGATATCATCTTCCGTATTGCACAGCTGACGCGCCTGCTGCAAAAAGGTTTCGCCTGCTTCCGTCAGTTCAATGTGGCGCTTACCGCGCTGCATTTTGAAAAGCTGCACGCCGTAGTTTCTTTCGATAGCCTTCATCTGCGCGCTGAGCGCCGGCTGTACGATGCCCAGACGTTTCGCTGCGGCGCTGAGATTACCTGTTTCGGCAACAGTGATAAAGTTTCTGTAAAAAGCAAAATCCATAGCAGTATCTCCTTAAAATATCAAAGAATATGATTATAATAATCAAAATAAAGTCTTTTACTTAATTATAGAACGGGAGTAGAATTAAGTAAATGCAAAAATAGAAGGAAAACTTCTATTGAACTCGGAGAGGAAGCTGTTATTTATGAAAAAACACCGTTCGTTGAATGTTATCTCAGGTCCCTTACTTTTTCTTGTCGTCCTGCTTGTATTGGTGCCTATAATTGAATTTAAGCAGGCGGCCGCTATTGCCACGATTTTCTGGATGGGCCTTTGGTGGGTGCTGCGTCCGGTAAATATCGCCGTAACCTCGCTGCTGCCGATTCCGCTGAACGCTATCTTCGGCATGGTGCCGATGGAGGGGATTATCAGCAAATACTTTTCGGAAATCGTCGTGCTGCTGGTCGGCAGTGATCTTATCAGCCTGGTGTGGGAAAAAACACATCTTGATAAGCGTCTGGCGATTAAAAGCCTTTGCGGATTGGGAACATCGATGCGCGAGCAGATTTGCGTCTGGCTGGTGGCTTCAACGTTGCTGTCTATCTTTCTGCCAAACGTCGTCGTTGTTATGATTCTTTTGCCGGTAGCTGTAAGCATGTTGCGCTTTTTGGGACAGCAGCAGATTACCGATAATCCCGTAGCAACACCGATTCTGTTGGCTATCGTCTGGGGCGCAGGCTTCGGCGGCTTCGGCTCACCCTTAGGCAGCAGCTCCAACCTGGTAGCAATCAGCTATCTGGAAAAGCTTACGGGACATGAATTCATGTATGTGGATTGGCTTATCCGCTTTCTGCCGCTGCTGTTCATCATCATGTTGCTGATTATGGCTTATCTGCTGCATCTGCCGCTGCCTGTTAAACGTCTTGACGGCGGCAAGGAATATTTCCGTGCTGCCTATGATAAGCTCGGGCCGATGAGCCGCGGTGAAAAGTTAGGATTGTGGCTTTTTATTCTCGCAACAGGTTTGGCCTTCGTCCGTCCGCTTTACGTGCAGTATTTGCCGCTGATGAAGCCTGCGTATGTTTTCTTCACCTTCGGTATGCTCACCTTTATGTTGCGCAACGAAACAGGTCAGCTGCTTCTGACCTGGCGTGAGGCTGAAAAGGGCATCATGTGGGGGATGATTTTCCTTTTTTCCGGCGGTCTGGCGTTGGGACAGTTGATTACGAAAACCGGTGCGGCAACGCAGATTGCTAAGGTAATTACGCTGCTGCCGTTAAGCGGAGGTTGGGAAACGATGTTCAGCCTGACGCTGTTTGCCACATTCCTGACGGAAATAAGCAGTAATACTGCGGCGGCTTCTATCTCAATTCCGGTAGTACAAAGCATTTCGCAGCAGCTGGGGTTGAACCCCATTCCTTATATCCTGACCTCGATTGTTGCCGTTAACTGTGCTTTTATTCTGCCGGTCAGCACACGTGCCGTAGGTGTAACCTACGGTTTGAACCCTGATGATTTACTGAAAAACGGCCTCAAGCTTTCAATAATCTGCATGCTGCTCGTAAGTGCGCTTGGCTGTATCTGCATGCATTGCTGGAGTCTTTTCAATCATCTTTAGAGTAGCCTTCTTTGTTTACTCCCTTGTCATTGTTGGGATGGCGGTGGAGTATTTTTGTAGAGAATTGTGAAGAAGTACGCTTGAAAATGATGCAAAACAGCGGAAAAAAGAGGAAAATAGATTTTTTTTGTAAAATCGCTGATTTTAGTGCATTTTTTGCTATACAAACACGGTTTTTTGTAGTAAAATCATATCACAAGAATTTTGGCGGAACGGAAGGTTCCACACATATGCTCAAGAAAGGTTGTGTTATTAAGGTAATGAACGAGCAATCCATGAATAGAAGTTTAAAGAACAGACACTTACAGATGATTTCTTTAGGTGGCATTATCGGCAGCTGTTATTTTTTAGGTGCCGGATATGCGATTGAGCAGGCCGGACCTGCTATTATTCTTTCTTATCTTTTTGGCGGTGCAATCGTCTTATGCGTTATGCTGTGCCTGGCGGAGCTGGCTGTAGCTAAGCCTATTTCCGGTTCCTTTGTTACCTACGCACGTGAGAATATATCTTCAACCTGGGCTTGTGGCGTTGGCTGGGCCTATTGGCTGAACTGGATGGCTTACGTGCCGTCTGAAATGATTGCTGCGGGTATCATTATGAATAATTTTGTACCTGCCGTCAGTCAACTGTGGTGGGCAATTCTTTTTGGCCTGCTAGTGACTGTAATTAACCTTTTTCATGTTGATAATTTCGGTGAAAGCGAATTTTGGCTTTCCATTATCAAAATTGCTGCCCTTGTGGGTTTCTGCGGCGTTGCCGGTTTAATAGTCTGCGGTCTTGTTGGTGACCAGGGCTATTTAGGTGCTAAGGTGCTGCTGGGCCAAGGCGGCTTTGCTCCTCAGGGATATTGGCCGATTGTGCTGACCATGGTTATTATTCTGGTTAACTTCCAAGGTACCGAAATCATCGGTCTGGCTGCGGGCGAATGCAAGGATCCTGCTAAAAGCATTCCTATTGCGGTTCGTAATGTTTCCTGGCGTGTCATTGCTTTATATATCATTCCTATTACATTATTGCTGTCCATTATGCCGTGGGATAAGGCCAGCCTGAAGGAGAGCGTGTTTGCCGCTGCTTTGGCGGAATACGGCTTTGAAGGCTTAGCTTCTGCGATTGCCTTTGTAGTGCTGGTTGCAGGTGTTTCCTGCGCTAACTCCGGACTGTATGGCGGTGCTCGTGCGCTGCATGCACTGGCTCGTATGGATATGGCTCCGGCGTTTTTGGGCAAGCTCAATAAAAACGGTATGCCGCAGAATTCCATTATCGTTTCTGTATGTGCCTGCTGGGCAGTTATCGTTTTCTACACCTTTAATCCCGATTCTACACTGTATACTTATTTGCTGGCAGTATCCGGCTTTACCGGAGCGATGGCTTGGATTTCCATTTGCTGGAGCCAATATAAATTCCGCCGCCGTCTGATTGCCGAAGGCAAGGAGGATACTCTGAAGTATAAAACACCGTTCTTCCCGTATGTTACGCATTTCGGTATCTGGTCGCAGGTTTTCTGCCTGGCAGTAATTGCTTTGACACCGGATTTACGCCAGACGCTGTACGCTGGCGTACCGATGCTGGTGGTGCCGATGCTGTGCTATCGTTGGCGTAAGCATCAAAAGAGTTTACTCCAGACTAAAACTCAGGTAGCAATGGCCCATAAATCTTAAAAGTATATGGAGGTTGCCGCAGATGCGGCAGCCTCTTTTTATGTAATGCACGAAAATATAAGAATATAGCAGAGCCTTTTGAGTATAATGCCGGAAGGTGTTATAATAGTTGTTAAAAGGAGAATGGTTATGCAATTAGTAGTAGATAAAATCGCCAAAGCATTTGGCATTCATGAAATATTTAAAGACGTCAGCTTCATGGTGGAGCAAGGCGAGCACGTTGGCCTTGTCGGCGTCAACGGCAGCGGCAAGACTACGCTGCTGCGTTGCCTGCTGCAGCCTGAATGGGTTGACAGCGGTGCGGTAAAATTTGAACCCGGTATCAGCGTGGGCTATGTACAGCAGGGCTTTACCGATATCAGAGGTACTATCTGGCAGTTTATGCAGACAGCCTGCCCGGAAATCGGCAGCCTTCGCCAAAAGCTGGCACAGCTTGAGGCTGATTCCGGCAAGCTGCAGGGCGAAAAGCTGGACAGCTGCCTGGAGGAGTACGGACGCGTACTTAAGCGCTACGAATTTATTGACGGCTATAATTACGAAAACCGCATTAAGCGTGTGCTTATCGGGTTGGGCTATACCGAGGATTGGTGGCAGCATGATGCGGCAACGCTGAGCGGCGGTCAGAAAACACGTCTGATGCTGGCGGCGGCACTGGTGCGTAATCCCGACTTTATGATTCTGGACGAACCGACGAACCATTTAGATATTGTAATGACGCAGTGGCTGGAAAAGTATTTGCAGGAATTTAAGGGCGGTCTGCTCGTTGTCAGCCATGACCGTGCCTTCCTCGATAATGTTGCTATGCGCATTATGGAAATGGAGGGCGGCAAGCTGCAATCCTTTAAGGGCAATTACAGCCGCTATCTGGAGCAGAAGGCGATTCAGAGCAGTACGCTGACTGCTGCCTATAATGCGCAGCAGGATTATATTGCGCGCACCGAGGCATATATCCGTCGCTTCAAGGCAGGCATCAAGAGTAAAATGGCGCGTGGTCGTCAGTCACAGCTCGACCGTCTGGAGCGTATTGATGCGCCGGTGCAGCATGAGGAGTTTGAGCTGCGTTTGCCGCCGGCTGCCGAATGTGCGGACAGAGTGCTGATTATGGAGGACCTGACCATCGGCTACGGCGAGAAGATACTGGCCAAAGGTATTAATCTGACGCTGCGCCGTGGTGAAAAGGCAGCGCTGTTGGGTGCTAATGGTACCGGCAAGACGACGCTGCTGCGTACTATCTTGGGCGAAATTGCACCGCTGAAGGGCAAGGCCAAGATTGGCAGCAGAGTGCAGATCGGTTATTTTTCGCAGAGCTATGAGCGCTTAAACCCGGAGCAGACGCTGTTGGAAAACTTTGTTGTTGAATACGGCTTTACGGAAGAGTATACACGCTCCATGCTTGGCGGCATGCTGTTCCACGGTGATGATGTGTTCAAAAAAATCGGCGAGCTGAGCGGCGGTCAGAAGGCACGCCTGGTGCTGCTGAAGCTGGTGTTGGACGGTGCTAACTGTCTGGTGCTTGACGAACCGACAAACCATCTGGATATTATGGCACGCGAAGCAGTAGAGGCCGCGTTGGAATCCTTTGACGGCACAGTGCTGGTAGTCAGCCATGACCGTTACTTTGTCAACGAGGTTGCCGACCGCATCTGGGAAATTGAGGATTTAGAGGTTAAGGACTATAAGGGTAACTACGATTTCTACCTCGAAGAAAAACAGAAAAAGGCTGCTGCTTTGGCGCAGGCACAGGAGGAAGCGGAAAAGGCTGCAGCCTATGCGGAGGCACAGGCTAAAAAGCAGCAACAGACTGCAGCAGCGCCGGTAAAGGAGAAAAAGCAAGAGGATAAAAAACGTCGTTACAGTCCGGACGAGGCTGCACGACTGTTGCCCAAGGTAGAGCTGCAGATTCGTGAGCAGGAGGCCATGATGGGCCTTTTGGAAAAGCAGATGGCGGACCCGGCAAATCACACCAGTCCAGAGCATAGCGCAGCGATGGCAGCAGAGCATGAGGAATACGAGCAAACCATTGCTGAGCTGATGGAAAAATGGGAGCTGCTGATGGAAGCGGCGGAGGATGCCTGATGGAAGATAAAAAGTATATGCAGCTGGCACTGGCTGAGGCACGCAAGGCCGCAGAGCTTGGTGAAATTCCTATCGGCGCGGTACTGGCGGATATGACAACAGGTGAGGTTATCGCCGCCGCGCACAATATGCGTGAAACGTGGCATGACGCAACGGCGCACGCTGAGGTCATTGTCATCCGCGAGGCCTGCGAGCGCCTGGGGCGCTGGCGTCTGAGCGGTTGTGCGCTTTACGTTACCGTTGAGCCCTGCCCGATGTGCAGCGGTGCCATTGTCAACGGCCGTGTCGACCGCGTTGTTTACGGCTGTCATGATGTGAAGGCCGGCGGTGCGGAATCAATTTTCAATATTATTACGAATCCTAATCTCAATCACTGCGCTGAAGTTATCAGCGGCATCTGTGAGGAGGAATGCGCGCAGGTAATGCGCGACTTTTTCCGCCGTCGCCGTCAGGAAAACAAGGCGAAGCGCAAGAGTGAAGCCGGTGCGCCGCAGGAATAATTTCGTCAGGCGGTTGCCAAGACAGGATTTTTCTTATATAATATTAATGTTAATCTGATGCGAATATTTCGCCATAACAGAATAATGGAGACGTAGCGAAGTGGTCATAACGCGGCTGACTCGAAATCAGTTTGCCGTTTGCGCGGCACGTGGGTTCGAATCCCACCGTCTCCGCCAACGAAATTCAATCCCGCAGCTTATCCGGCTGCGGGATTTTTAGTGTGTAACATATTTATCATTTTAGTAGGTTTTATCGCTTATTAGTTAAATTCTTCTGCTTTTTGTTTGCCAAAGATGTCGCTAGCTGTTAAAATGTCATACGAATGCTTTTGATTTTGGGGGATAAATATGACATCGGAAAAAATAATTGATATCTTAAAAAACGGTAAAATTCATCTGTCGTGCGAGCTGTTTCCGCCTAAGCAGGGCGCAGAGCTGCAAAACAGTCTGGAGATTGTCAACAAAATTGCAGCCAGCACGCCGTCCTATATGAGCGTCACCTATGGCGCAGGCGGCAGCACGGTAGGCTATTCGGCAGCACTGGCCAAAAAAGTAGAGGATAACGGCATGCCGGCTCTGGCTCATCTGACTTGTGTAAAGGCTGATGAAGCAAAGCTGGCAGAGGTACTTGGACAGCTGCAGGGCTTTGGCGTAAAAAATATTCTGGCGCTGCGCGGCGATATCCCGGCAGATATGCAGGGCGAGGAAATCGGCAGCTTTGCTCATGCCAGTGAGCTGATGCGGTTTGTAAAGCAGCAGGGTGATTTCTGTGTTGGCGGTGCTGCTTATCCCGAAGGCCATCCCGAATCGGGTTCGCTGGAAAAGGATATAGAAAACACCAAGTACAAGGTGGATGCAGGTGTTGACTTTTTGGTGACACAGATGTTTTTTGATAATACGATTTTGTATAACTATATGTTCCGCCTGCTGCGTGCGGGCATCAATGTGCCGGTGGTGCCGGGCATTATGCCGGTGACGAATGCTAAGCAGATTATCCGCATCTGCCAGCTGAGCGGTACTAAGCTGCCGCCGCAGTTCCGTGCGATGGTAGAAAAGTTTGCCGATAAGCCGGAGGCACTGAAGCAGGCAGGTATCGCCTATGCTACCGGTCAAATTATTGATTTGATTGCTAATGGTTTTGACAATGTACATATCTACACGATGAACAAGCCGGAAATTTTTGCCGGTATTATGAATAATCTCGGAGAGATTGTAGATAAATAGTCCTGCGCTACGGCGCAAAATTTAAGGTTGTTGTTATGGAATTTAAGCAAAAGGAAGCGCTGCGCTATCTGCGGGCCAAGCCGGGAGATAAGGCAGCAGAAATTTTAGTGGATACGGTTTATCTGAAGCTGCGCAATGAGGTGCAGGCGCGTTATATCCTGCAAAAGCATGCGATAACGGCAGATGAAGCAGGCGTAACGCTGGACTGCGGCGTGCGCTTTCATTCGCGTGCACTGGCGCGCCATTTGAAGGGCTGCAACACGGTGCTGCTTATGGGGGCAACGCTCGGCAGCAGGGTAGACGCAGCCATTCGTCGCCTGGCGCTTATCAGCGTTGCTGAAGGCGCGGCGGCTCAGGCCGTGGCAGCGGCGCTGATTGAAAGCTATTGCGATGAGGTACAGGCGCAGGCTGAAACAGGCGGTCTGCTGCAGCGTCCGCGTTTTTCGCCGGGCTATGGTGATTGGCCGCTGGAGGAGCAGCGTCAGCTGTTTGCAGTGCTGAACTGTGCCAAACGCATCGGCCTGACGCTGACGGACGGACTGATGATGGCTCCGTCGAAGTCGGTGACGGCAATCATCGGCTTATCGGAAGATGCTGCCTGCGTGCAGAATAAATGTATGACCTGCAGTAATATAAACTGTCCTTACAGAGATACTGATATTAAGAAAGTTTGAGGAGAAGATTTAATTTATGAATTTTAAGGAATTGTTAGGCAAGCAAATGCTGTTCTTTGATGGTGCTACCGGCACACAGCTGCAGGCACGCGGTCTGCAGCCGGGTGAGCTGCCCGAAAGCTGGAATTTTACACACCCCGATATTGTAGAGGCTGTGCATCGCAGTTATCTTGATGTAGGCTCCAATATCGTAAAATCCAATACCTTCGGCGCTAATCCGTTGAAGCTGGCAGGCTCCGGACTGGATTGCAAGGAAACCATCGAAGCGGCTGTGGCGATTGCCAAGAAGGCCTGCGGTGGCAGGGAAAACAAATTTGTTGCGCTGAATTTGGGACCGACAGGGAAGCTGTTGGCTCCTTATGGCGATTTGCCCTTTGAAAAGGCAGTAGAAGCCTACGGCGAAATGGTACGCTACGGCGCTGCTGCCGGTGCGGATCTGATTCTTATCGAAACAATGAGCGACACCTACGAAATCAAGGCTGCGGTTCTGGCATCTAAGGAAAACTGTGATTTGCCGATTTGCGTGACCATGACCTTTGACGAGGATGGCAAGCTGTTGACCGGTGCTACGGTTGAGGCTGCCGCTTTGATGTGCGAAGGTCTGGGCGTAGATGCCATCGGCTTTAACTGCGGTTTGGGACCGGTGCAGGTGGGCAAGCTATTCCCGCAAATGCTGGAAGCAACCAGCCTGCCGCTGATTATCAATCCTAATGCCGGACTGCCGGTGCAGCGTGACGGCAAAACCTGCTTTGATGTCGGACCGGAGGAATATGCGGAGCTGATGTACGAGCTCGCAGGCAAGGGCGCAAGCATTGTAGGCGGCTGCTGCGGTACAACGCCGGAGCATATTGCGCAGATGATTGCCAAATGCAAAACTCTGCAGCCGGGTGGTACGCGTGATTGCCGTCTGACTGCGGTATCCTCCTACGGCAAAGCAGTACATTTGGGTGAAGGTCCTGTAATTATCGGCGAACGCATCAATCCTACCGGCAAAAAACGTTTGAAGGAAGCGCTGGTAAACGGTGACCTTGATTATGTGTGCCGTCTTGGTCTGGAGCAGATTGGCGTGGGCGCACAGATTCTGGACGTTAACGTAGGCACGCCGGGTATTGACGAAGCGGCAATGGCTGCGAAGGCTGTGCCGGCGCTGCAGGCGATTACCGATACGCCGCTGCAGATTGATACATCTAATTACGAAGCAATGGAAAGAGCGCTGCGCCTCTATAACGGCAAGCCTATGCTTAATTCCGTCAATGGTAAGGAAGACAGCCTGCAGCATGTGCTGCCGCTGGCTAAAAAATACGGCGCTGTGCTGGTTGCACTGTGTCTTGACGACAGCGGTATTCCCGCTACTGCAGCAGGACGTATTGCCGTGGCTGAAAAAATTATCGCCCGTGCGGCCGAATACGGCATTGAAAGCCGCAATATAGTTGTAGACCCGCTGGCACTGACTATTTCCACCGGTGCCGAAAATGCGGCGATTGCCTGTGAGGTTATCCGCACGATGAAGGCACGCGGCATCAACACTGTTATGGGTGTTTCCAACATTTCGTTCGGTCTTCCCGGACGTGATGCTGTCAACAGCACCTTCTTCAGCATGGCAATGGCAGCAGGCCTTTCCTGCGGCATCATCAATCCGCAGAGCAAGCCGATGATGGATGCTTATTACGGGTATCGTGCGCTGGCAGGCTATGACGAGGGCTGCAAGGAATATGTACAGCATTATGCAGATGCACCGAAGGCTGCAGCAACAACAGTAAGCGAAATGGGTCTTTACGATGCCATTGTCAAAGGACTGCAGGGACCTGCGCGTCAGGCCGCAGCCAAGGCTCTGGAAAGCGAGAAGCCGTTGGATATCATTAACAAATATATGATTCCTGCGCTTGATTTTGTCGGTCATGGCTTTGAAAAGAAAACTCTCTTCCTGCCGCAGCTTCTGATGAGCGCGGATGCGGCGAAGGCAGCCTTTGAGGTTATCCGCGAGGCTGTCGGCGTGGGCGAAACGCAGGGAGAAACAGTAATTATCGCTACTGTCCATGGCGATATCCACGATATCGGCAAAAACATCGTTAAGGTACTGTTGGAAAATTACGGCTATCGCGTGCTTGACTTGGGCAAGGACGTGCCTGTGGAAGCAGTTGTAGAGGCAGCCAAGAAAACAGATGCCAAGGTTGTCGGCTTGTCTGCATTGATGACTACTACAGTAGGCGCAATGGAAGAAACTATTGCTGCGTTGCATAATGAATGTGACTGTCAGGTTGTTGTCGGCGGTGCGGTGCTCACGCAGGAATACGCTGACACCATCGGTGCCGAGCATTATGCGCCGAACGCTGTCAGTGCGGTAAACTACGTCAACGAAATCTTAGGCAAATAATTTATATACAGATGATTTGAGGACTATCATGCTTAGCGTGGTAGTCCTTTTTTACGGAGTTTCGACTTTTTGGTCATTAAGCAGGAAAAACTGCTCCCTCCCAAGAATTAAACAAATATCACCATGAACGGAGGGATGCTGCATGAACATTTACGTTTGGCGACACAACAAAACATATCACAGCCACAGTATGATTGACGAGCCCTGCGTCAACAGCGAATTTTATCTTGATGCGATTGCTGTTGTGCTGGCACATGATTTGGAAGAAGCGCTGGCCAAGCTGGCGGAGGAAAACAAAGGCTGGCGCACCGAGGATTTGCGGAAGCTGCCGTGCAGCGTATATCCTGCGGATAAGGCGGCAGTAATCTTTTCCGAACTGCGCGGGATTATTCCGCATCTCTAAAAACAAAAAAGCCCGAATTCCCACATGAAATGTATGTGAGAATTTGGGCTTTTGCTTTATCTGCTTACCAGATGCTTTTTAAAATCGGCAGTAAAATCGGTGCCAGGATAGAGGTGCTGATGCCGGTAAGGGCAATCGCTACACCGCCGATGGCCAGCTGAACGGGGCTGACATTGGCGCAGACGCTGGTGCCGAGGCCGTGGCTGGAGGCGCCGATAGCAAGACCGGCAGCCAAATGGTTTTTGATTCCCAAAAGACGCAGCAGCTTGTGATTGAAGGTTGCTCCCAGCATACCGGTGAAGATAACAGCAGCTGTAGTCAACGCCGGAATACCGCCGATTGTTTTGGAAACATCAATGGCGATTGGCGTCGTAATGGATTTGGGAATGAGCGAAAGCAGAACCTGCTCGCTGGTACCCATGGCCTTGCCGCAGAAGTAAACGACTATGATAGCCGAAAGCGTTGCCAACGTAACGCCGCCGGCGATAGCACCGGCCTTGGCCATGATAAGTTCACGGTTCTTGTACAGGGGCAGGGCCAGAGCGATGGTTGCCGGTCCTAAAAGAAAGTTAATGAATTCCGCACCTGCTTCGTACTGCTTGTACTCTACGCCTGGCGCCAGAACGATGACAGCGATGACCAGAGGGCAGGCGATAACGAAGGGCGGAATGATGTTCAGGCTGAAGCGGTCGATGATGATTTCGCTGATAACATACAGGATGACCGTCAGACCTATGCCAAAGAGCGGTGAGTTAAGTAAAACGTCAGGAAAAAGCATCATTGACTCTCCTTTCCTTTAAGCATTGCTTCGATAAAGAAGGCTGTAACGCTCAGAACGACAATGCTGCAGACAACAATGGTAATAGTAATGGGCAACAGCTCAGCTTTGATAACATCTGCATATAATATAACGCTGACGCCTGCCGGTAAAAACAGCATACCCATTTTGGAAATCAGGATATCGCAGATTCCCTCGATGGAGCTTGCCGGAATAACGTTGCCGCAGAGAAGTGCCGTTAAAATCAGCATTCCCAAAAGAGCGGGCGGAAAGGGTACGCCGAGGGCGTTGATGATGAGCGTGGATACCCATTGCAAAAGCAGTAAAAAGGCGATACCGCGCAATAAGCTGGTGGGTGACATTTTGTTTCCTCCTCATAAAAACATGACAAATACTATTATTATAGACCTGTTGGTGGAAGTACGCATAAAGGTCAAAACGGCTGGGGTGAGCCGATGGTCTTTGGGGTTAAGAGTACTTGGCCGACAGAACGACATGCTATTAATATTGCCACAAAGCTAACAATCTGTCAACAAAATGACGGTGATTTTTCACTGAATTAACACAGAAAATCATTTGACTTTTTGACTTTTACTGATATAATAGCAATTAGAAAGTGAATAGTGGTCCGAAAATGGCAAAGAGTCAACGCCATTCGGTTATTGACCGCTATTGAACCTGATAGAAGGAGGTGCAGCGTGATGAATGAACGCTACAGTGAAGAGGTAAAGGCTATCTTAGAGGCTGCTCAGCAGCAGGCAGTTATGAACTATCACCAGGAGCTGACAACGGCACATGTTCTGGCAGCATTGTGCGGCAGTGACGGCTTCTTTAAATATTTGCTGCAGAGCCTGCACATTGATGAAAATGCTTTCAGCAAGGATGCTAAGGCTTTAGTACAAAAAATCCCCGGAGTTAAAGGTCAGGACCGTCAGCTGATGATGGGTACCGGCTTTGCCAGAGTAATGGCTATTCTGGGACAAAGTAAGGAAGAAATCGGCATCGGTCAGCTGGTTGCAGCTATGGCCAGTGACGGTGACAGCGATGTTGTATCACTCTTCCGTAAATATGGTATAGATAAGAAAAAAGTTGAGGCGGCATTTATGCAGTATCAAAATAGCGAAGCAAATGATGAAACTAAAAAGACGCTGGAAAAATACGGCCAGGATCTGACAGCTAAAGCTAAAGACGGCAAGCTGGACCCGGTAATCGGCCGTGATGAGGAAATCCGTCGTACGATTGAAATCCTTTCGCGTCGTAAGAAAAATAATCCGGTGCTTATCGGTGAACCCGGCGTTGGTAAAACTGCCATCGTCGAAGGTCTGGCAAGACGTATTATTGCCGGCGATGTACCGGAAAGCCTGAAGAATAAAACCCTGTATGCTCTGGACCTGGCGGCTTTGGTTGCCGGTGCCAAATACCGTGGTGAATTCGAAGAGCGTCTGAAAAAAGTATTGAAGGCTGTCAGCGAAAGCGCCGGTCAGATTATCATGTTTATTGATGAACTGCATACCGTTGTCGGTGCCGGTGCTGCCGAAGGCGCTATGGATGCAGGCAACATCCTGAAGCCGATGCTGGCGCGCGGCGAGCTGCGCTGCATAGGTGCAACTACACTGAACGAATATCGTAAGTATATTGAAAAGGACAGTGCGCTGGAGCGTCGTTTTCAGCCGGTAATGGTTAAGGAGCCGAGCGTTGAAGATACAATTTCCATCCTGCGTGGCCTGCGTGAACGTTATGAGGTACATCATGGCGTGCGCATTAAAGACGCTGCCCTGGTTGCTGCTGCTGTGCTTTCTAACCGTTATATCAATGACCGTTTCTTACCTGATAAGGCTATTGACCTGGTAGATGAGGCTGCTGCCCGTCTGCGTACCGAAATTGATTCGCTGCCGACCGAGCTGGATGAAAGCAAACGTCGTATCCTGCAGCTGGAAATCGAAGCTCAGGCTTTGGGCAAAGAGGAGGATGCTCAGTCCAAAGACCGTTTGGCTAAGCTGAACGAGGAGCTGGCAAAACTGCGTAAGGAAAATGACGAGCTTGTTAAACGCTGGGATGCAGAAAAGGCTTCCATTGCCCGTGTACGTGAGGTAAAGAAGGAAATTGATGCTGTGAAAAACCAGATGGAGCAGGCTGAGCGCGACTATGACCTGAATAAAATGGCTGAATTGAAATACGGTCGTCTGCCTGAGCTGCAGAAGGAATTGGCTGCTTTGTCCAAGAAGGATGAAAACGGCAATGACAATGTTATGCTCAAGGAAGAGGTAGACGAAGAGGATATCGCTAAGGTTGTCAGCACCTGGACCGGCATTCCTGTTGCCCGCTTAGGTACCGGTGAACGTGCTAAACTGGTTCACCTGGAGGAAATCCTGCACGAGCATGTTATCGGTCAGGATGAAGCAGTCAAGGCTGTCAGCGAGGCTGTTATCCGTGCGCGTGCCGGTATCAAGGATCCTAATCGTCCGATTGGTTCCTTTATCTTCCTTGGTCCTACCGGTGTCGGCAAAACCGAGCTGGCTAAGACCTTGGCCGAGGTGCTCTTTGATGATGAACGCAACATGGTGCGTATCGATATGAGCGAATACATGGAGAAGCATACCGTATCTCGTCTGATCGGTGCGCCTCCGGGATACGTCGGCTATGATGAAGGCGGTCAGCTGACCGAGGCTGTACGCCGTCATCCGTACAGCGTAATCCTGTTGGACGAAATCGAAAAGGCACATGCAGATGTCTTTAACGTATTGCTGCAGGTTCTGGACGATGGCCGTCTGACTGATGGTAAAGGTCGTATCGTTGACTTCAAGAATACCTTGATTATCATGACCAGTAACCTTGGCAGCAACGAGATTATGAAAGCGCAGGGCTCTATGGATAGAGAAAAGATTCAGCAGATGCTGATGAACTTCTTCCGTCCGGAATTCCTGAACCGTGTTGATGACATTGTTGTGTTCAAACCGCTGCAGGCAGAACAGATTAAGGAAATCGTTAAACTGGTACTGCGTGAGCTGGGTGACCGTCTGAATAAGCAGCTGGAACTGACGCTTACTTATACCGACGAGGCTGTCGCTTTCTTGGCAAAGGCCGGCTTTGATCCTGCCTTCGGTGCTCGTCCGTTGAAACGTCTGATTGTCCACACTGTTGAAAACATCCTGGGCAAGAAGATTGTTGCAGGTGAAATAAAAAATGGCGATAAGGTTGAGGTTGTATTGGTAAACGATGCAATTAACGTTGTCGTAAAATAAAACAGCTTTGGGTTTAAGTGCCCTCTGCTGCCGTGAAAGCGGCGGCGGAGGGCGCTTTTTCTAATATATATATTAGGCTTATTATTGCTCAGCAGGTTGGGAAATGATACAATTAAAAGAGATATTCAGTTAATGAGTTACCAATGCATGATGTTTATAAAACGAGGTGAGCAAAATGAAATATACATATGTAGAATTCGCTGATGGAACACTTGTTACTTTTAATGATATACGCAAGGATAAGAACGGTGAGCATATTGATGTTTATTTTGAACGTCCTGTAGATACCGGCTTTGACTATTTGCAGATTTCCTTGCCTGACTTAGATACAGCTTCTTTTGATGGATACAGCGAGGCTGAAATAGAAGATTTAAAAGATTTTGCTGCTGATAATGCAGCCTTGATTTGGGAGATGGCACGCGAAGGAGGAGATCATCTTGCCAATGCTGTATAAGCTTTTAGGTTATACAATATATTTTTGGTCAGGTGATGCCGTTGAGCCGGTTCACGTACACGTTTGTAAAGGCAGGGCTACTGAAAATGCAACTAAAATATGGGTTGGGGAACGTGTTATTTTAGAGCATAATAAAAGCAAAATTCCTGATGCCGATTTGCTGAAAATACTTCGCTTCGTATCTCAGAACAAAAAGAGAATCATTGAACAGTGGAATAAGCATTTTGGTATATGAGTTTTTAGCATCTGTCTGGTGTCTGACAGGTGCTTTTTTTCTTTACCCCGAAGTTTTCCGAACAATTTTCTAAAAAACTGTTAAAAAGTTCACAGTTTATTTGACGTTTACGCGTTGGATTGGTATAATTAAAGTGAATTATTTAAGTGATTGAGAACCCGGGTTAGATTTTGCACAGGATTTCGAAACTGAACAGCTTTCTGCTTGGGTTTTATTGTTTCTACAAGTAATTTTTGGGAGGTAGATTTCAATGAAAGTTGCAATTATCATGGGTAGTAATTCTGACTGGCCTGTACTTGAGGCTGCAGAAAAAACTCTGAAGGAGTTTGGCGTTGAAACTGAAGTAGTAGTTGCTTCCGCTCACCGTACTCCGGACGTAGTACAGAACTTTGCTAAGGGTGCCCGTGACCGTGGCGTAGAGGTAATTATTGCCGCAGCCGGCGCAGCTGCTCATCTGGGTGGTTTCATCGCTGCCTTTACTACCGTTCCTGTCATCGGTATTCCTATTAATGCAACACCGTTGGCCGGTATGGATGCACTGCTGAGCTTTGTACAGATGCCTTCCGGTGTACCTGTTGCAACGATGGCTATCAACGGTGCTAAGAATGCTGCATTGTTCGCAATTCAGATTCTTTCCGTAAAATATCCGGAGCTGGTAGAAAAGCTGGCAGAGCATCGTGCAACAATGCGTGAAGAAGTAAGAGCTAAGGGTGAAAAGCTGGCTTCCATGCGTGGCGTTCCTGCGCAGGAGTTTAAGGATTTACACCTGTAATAGTGAATAGTGAGTAGTGGATAGTGAATAGAAACTGACTGCTAAACATTAATAACTAATTACTGACCACTGATCACTGATCACTTATAACTAACCACTAATAACTGACAATTGATAACTAAAAACTAAAATTAAGGAGAAAAATTGTGGAGCAGATTTTCGAGGAGCAAAATTTTAGCGAGGACAAGCTGCATGAGGAGTGCGGTGTCTTTGGTATCTTCAGCCATAATGAAGATGTAGCACTCAACACCTATTGGGGCCTGTATGCGCTGCAGCATCGTGGCCAGGAAAGTACCGGTATTGTTGTAACTGATGGCGAGCGTATGAAAATTAAAAAGGGCATGGGCCTCGTTGCCGATGTTTTCAAGGACGGCGTTGCTGATTTGCAGGGCTATGCGGCCATCGGCCACGTACGTTATTCCACAACCGGTGCCAGCATGCCGTATAACATTCAGCCGCTGAAGGTTTATTTTGACGGCGGTAACCTTGCGCTGAGCCACAACGGTAACCTGACTAATGCCGGTCAGCTGCGTGCTAACCTGGCTAAGGAAGGCGCTGTGTTCAACACTACTGTTGACAGTGAGGTTGTATTGACCTTGATTGCCTACAGTGCGCGTCCTACTATTGAAGAGCGTGTAGCAGAGGCTGTTAACCAGATTAAAGGTGCTTTCGCTATTCTGCTGATGACTGATAACAAAATTATCGCTGTACGCGACCCCTACGGCTTCCGTCCGCTGGTTCTCGGCAAAATGGAAAACGGCTGGTGCGTTGCTTCCGAATCCTGTGCTTTTGACTTGGTTGGTGCAGAGCTGGTACGCGATGTTAAGCCCGGCGAAATGATTATTATCGACAGCGATAACTCCGAACCTCGCAGCATGATGTGGGCTGAAAACAAACCGGCAAAGCCTGCGCATTGCATTTTTGAATATGTTTACTTTGCTCGTAATGACAGTATCATCGACAACCAGTCTGTATATGATGCACGTATCCAGATGGGTCGCGAGCTGGCTAAGGAAACTCCCGATATCCATCCGGACATCGTTATTTCCGTTCCTGACAGCGGCACTCCGGCAGCAATCGGCTATGCTATGGAGGCCGGCGTTCCCTTCCTGGAAGGCCTTACCAAAAACCGTTATGTAGGCCGTACTTTTATTCAGCCGACGCAAAAGCAACGTGCTAATGCAGTACGCCTGAAGCTGAACCCGGTTCGCAGCGTTGTAGAAGGCAAATCCGTTGTTATGGTCGATGACTCCATCGTTCGCGGCACTACTAGCGGCAAGATTGTTAAACTGCTTAAGGAGGCAGGCGCACGTGAGGTACATGTATGCATTTCTTCTCCCCCGGTAACAGACAGCTGCTACTATGGTATTGATACCTCCGAGCGCAAAGAGCTGATTGCGGCACGTTGTACAGAAAATGAAATCTGCCGCTATATTGGGGCAGACAGTCTGCATTATATTTCTATGGATGGCATGAAACGTGCTATTGATAAAATTGACCCCGAAGGTTTGTGCTGTGCTTGCTTCAGCGCTAAATATCCCGATAACGCAGATAGTGTAATCAAAGCAGAACCTGAAAGCATTATTGAATAACAGGAGGAAGGCTCATGAGCGAGGAAAAGAAACAACTTACTTATGCTGATGCCGGTGTAGATATTGATGCTGGTAATAAAGCAGTAGAATTAATGAAGGACAGCGTACGTGCTACCTACAGACCTGAGGTTATCGGTGACCTGGGCGGTTTCGGCGGCCTGTTTGCTTTAAACAGCGGCAAATACAAGGAGCCTGTGCTTGTCAGCGGTACTGACGGCGTAGGTACTAAACTGAAGCTGGCTTTCATGGCTGATAAGCATGATACTATCGGTCAGGATGCTGTAGCAATGTGCGTTAACGATATCCTGGTACAAGGCGCAGAGCCCTTGTTCTTCCTGGATTACATTGCAGTAGATAAGGTTGATTCCCAAAAGGTTGCCAACATTGTTAAGGGTGTTGCCAATGCCTGCAAGGAAAGCGGCTGTGCTCTTATCGGCGGCGAAACTGCCGAAATGGCCGGCTTCTACTCCAAAGGCGAATATGACATCGCAGGCTTCTGCGTTGGCGTTGTTGATAAGAGCAAAATGATTACCGGTGACAAGGTTAAGGCCGGCGACGTGCTTTTGGGCCTGCCTTCCAGCGGTGTGCATTCCAACGGCTTCTCCCTCGTACGTAAAATCTGCTTTGAGGCTATGGGCTACACCATGGACACCGAAGTTCCGGAATTTGGCTGTACCTTGGGCGAAAAGCTGCTGACTCCGACTCGTCTGTATCCGAAAACCTGCCTGCCGCTGATTGAAAACTTCGACCTGCACGGTATGGTGCACATCACCGGCGGCGGCTTCTATGATAATATCCCCCGTATTCTGCCCGAAGACTGCGATGCTGAGGTAAATTCCGAGGCTTGGGAAGTTCCTGTTGTCTTCAAAAAGCTGCAGGAATGGGGCAATGTGCCCTGGGCTGAAATGTACCGCACCTTCAACATGGGCGTAGGCATGGTATTGGTTGTTGACCCGTCTGAGGCTGACGCTGTACGCGCTCACCTGAAGGCTGAGGGCGAAACCTTCTATGAGCTGGGCAAGGTTGTTCCCGGCCACAAAGAAACGATTATGAAAGGCGGCGTTTTCGGTGCATAAAATCGGCGTACTTGTAAGCGGTCGCGGCAGCAATCTGCAGGCAATTATGGACCGTATCGCTGATGGCTATCTGCCGCTGGAAATCGCGGTTGTAATCAGCGATAAGCCTGATGCTTTTGCTTTGGAGCGTGCGCAAAAGGCCGATATCAAAACCGTTGCCGTAGAGCGTAAGGCTTGCGCTTCCAAAGAAGAATTTGAAGCAAAAATCAACGCTGCTTTAGAAGCAGAGGGCTGCGAGCTGGTAGTTCTCGCAGGCTTCATGCGTATTCTGAGCGCTGATTTCGTAAATAAATGGCAGCACAAGATTATTAACATTCATCCGGCGCTGCTCCCGAGCTTCCCCGGTCTGCACGGACAGAAGCAGGCTGTGGATTACGGCGTAAAATTCAGCGGCTGTACTGTTCATTTTGTAGATGCAGGCACTGACAGCGGCCCGATTATCCTGCAGAAGGTTGTTCCTGTTATGGATGACGACACCGAGGATACTCTGGCTGACCGCATTCTGGTGCAGGAGCATATCGCAATGCCGGAGGCTTTAAAGCTCTGGGCAGAAGGAAAGCTGACAATCGAAGGCAGAAAGGTAAAGGTTAAAGCATGAAAATTAAAAGAGCATTATTAAGCGTTAGTGATAAAACCGGCATTGTAGAGCTGGCAAAATTCCTGAGTGACAACGGTGTAGAAATTATTTCTACCGGCGGCACCATGAAGGCTATTAAGGAAGCAGGCATTCCTGTAACCTATGTAAGTGATGTAACCGGCTTCCCGGAAATCATGGACGGCCGTGTAAAAACTCTGAACCCGAAAATTCATGGCGCAATCCTGGCTGTACGCAGCAATCCTGAGCATATGAAGGCTTTGGCTGAGCATGACATCACTCCGATTGACCTGGTTGTTGTTAACCTCTATCCTTTCCGTGAAACCGTTGCCAAACCCGGCGTAACCGAGGCTGAGGCAATTGAAAACATTGATATCGGCGGCCCGGCAATGGTACGTGCCAGCGCTAAAAACTTCAAAGACGTTGTTATCGTAACCTATCCTAGCCGTTATGCCGGCTTAATGGAAATGCTCGCTAAAGAAGGCGACGTTGATGCACGCACCCGTAAGGAGCTGGCATTGGAAGCCTTCACTCATACTGCTGAATACGATGCAATGATCAGCGAATATCTGAAGAAGCAACTGGAGAAATAACCATGAATATTTTATTAATCGGTGGCGGCGGCCGCGAACACGCTTTAGCGTGGAAGCTGGCGCAAAGCCCTAAGGTTGAAAAAATTTATGCTGCTCCCGGCAATCCGGGCATGGCACTGCTGCCTAAATGCGAATGCATTGCTCTGGATGTAGAAAATCTGGAGGGCGTAGCAGATTACGCTGAGGAAAAGAGCATTGACCTGACTGTTGTAGGTCCGGAAGCACCGCTTGTTGCAGGTCTTGCGGACGTTTGCAAACGCCGCGGTCTGCCGGTGTTCGGTCCTTCTAAGGCTGCAGCGCAGCTGGAAGGCTCCAAGGCATTTTCCAAAGAGCTGATGGCAAAATACAATATTCCTACCGCTTTCTTCAAAATTTGCGAGGATATCGAAACTGCCAAGGCTTATGTTGAAGAAAAGGGCGCGCCTATCGTAGTTAAGGCTGACGGTCTTGCAGCAGGCAAGGGTGTTGTTGTTGCTATGACTAAACAGGAAGCACTTGACGCTATCGACGAAATGATGGCTGACCATAAATTCGGCAACGCAGGCGCACGCCTCGTTCTGGAAGAATACATGGAAGGCGAAGAAGCTTCTCTTCTGGCATTTACCGACGGCAAAACCATTGTGCCGATGATTGCTTCCCAAGACCACAAGCGTGTATTTGACGGTGACGAAGGTCCTAATACCGGCGGTATGGGCACCTATGCTCCCGCTCCAGTTATGACCGACGTGCTGCGTTTAAAAGCAACCGAGCTGATTCTGAAGCCCGTTATCGCTGCCATGGCAGCAGAAGGAATGCCGTATCAGGGTTGCCTCTATGCCGGCCTGATGATCAAGGGCGACAGCGTAAAGGTTGTAGAATTCAACTGCCGCTTCGGTGACCCAGAAACTCAGGTAGTATTGCCTCTGCTTGACGGCGATTTGGCTGAAATTATGCTGGCCTGCGCTACCGGCACTCTTGCTCAGGTTGACTTCGGCTGGTACGACAAGGCTGCTGTATGCGTAGTAATGGCTTCCGGCGGTTATCCCGAAAGTTATGCTAAGGGCATGGAAATTACCGGTCTGGCTGACGCTGCTGCAGATAAAGACGTTGTTGTATTCCACGCAGGTACCAAGGCTGACGGCGCCAAGGTTCTTACCAACGGCGGACGTGTGCTTGGTGTAACTGCCGTAGACGCAAATATCAAGGCTGCACGTGACCGTGCATATACTGCTGTAGAAAAAATTAATTTTAATGGCGCTTTTTGCAGAAAAGATATTGCATGGAGAGCCTTAAAGAGGTAAAATAGATAAAATACCTACTCGGACCGCAGAAAAGCAATTTTTTCAAGTAATTATGTTACATGATTAACAATTGCTTTGGCTGTGGCAAACAAAAAATTATTAAGAAAAGGATGATGAAAGAATGGCTTTTTATTATGATGAACCTGCTCACACATTTAGTGAGTACCTGTTAGTTCCCGGTTATTCCTCCGAAAAATGTATCCCCGCCAATGTAGATCTGCGTACGCCGCTGGTTAAATACAAAAAAGGTGAAGAGCCGGCAATTACTATGAACATCCCGATGGTTTCTGCTATCATGCAGGCTGTTTCCGGCGAAAAGCTGGCTGTAGCTCTTTCCAAAGAGGGCGGCGTTTCTTTCATCTATGGTTCTCAATCCGTAGAGGACGAAGCTGCTATGGTTGCTCGCGTTAAAGGCTATCGCGCAGGCTTTGTAAGCAGCGACTCCAATATCCGTCCGGACAGCACTCTGGCTGACATCCTGGCACTGAAGGAACGCACCGGTCACTCCACTGTTGCTGTTACCAGCGATGGTACCGCTAACGGCAAGCTGGAAGGCATTGTTACCAGCCGTGACTATCGTCCGAGCCGTATGTCTATGGATGCTAAGGTTCGTGACTTCATGACTCCGATTGACAAAATGGTTTATGCTCCGAAAGATACCACCCTGCAACAGGCTAACGATATCATCTGGGAGAAAAAACTCAACACTCTGCCTATCGTTGATGACGACGGCCGTATGCTGTACATGGTATTCCGTAAAGACTATGCAACTCATAAGGAATATCCGTTGGAGCTGCTGGACAGCAAAAAACGCCACATCGTTGGCGCAGGTATCAACACCCGCGACTATGCTGAGCGTGTTCCCGCATTGATTGATGCAGGCGTAGACGTACTCTGCATTGACTCCTCCGAAGGCTACAGCGCATGGCAAAAAATCACCCTGGATTGGATCCGTGAGCACTACGGTGACAGCGTTAAGGTTGGTGCAGGCAACGTAGTAGACGCTGAAGGCTTCCGCTTCCTGGCTGAGGCTGGCGCTGACTTCATTAAAGTTGGCATCGGCGGCGGTTCTATCTGCATTACCCGTGAACAAAAAGGTATCGGCCGTGGCCAGGCAACTGCTTTGATTGATGTTTGCAAGGCTCGTGACGAATACTTCGAAGAAACCGGCGTATACATTCCTGTATGCTCTGACGGTGGTATCGTTTATGACTACCACATGACTCTGGCTTTGGCTATGGGTGCTGACTTCATGATGCTGGGCCGTTACTTCGCTCGTTTCGACGAAAGCCCGACCAACAAGGTTAACATTAACGGTACCTACATGAAGGAATACTGGGGCGAAGGCTCCAGCCGTGCACGTAACTGGCAGCGTTATGACATGGGCGGCGCAGCAAAGCTCTCCTTCGAAGAAGGCGTTGATTCTTACGTTCCGTATGCAGGCAGCCTGAAGGATAACGTAAACCTGACCTTGGCTAAGGTTCGTTCCACCATGTGCAACTGCGGTGCTCTGAACATCCGCGAGCTACAGGAGAAGGCTAAGCTGACTCTGGTTTCCGCAACCAGCTTGGTTGAAGGCGGCGCACATGACGTTATGCTGAAAGAAAACTCCAACAGCAACTATCCTAAATAATTAAATGAACGTAAATGGCAAGCTCTCGAAGAAATTCGAGGGCTTGTTTTTGTATACAAAAAGCTCCCCTGAACGATTCGTTCAGGGGAGCCTGTCTGTTTTTCAGCGAAGTAACGCTGTTATATTACCTTGTAAAGCTGAAAGCCTTGCGTATCGCAGGAAACAAGCTTGTAGTTGATTCCTTCGCGCAATCCTTCAAAAACGGGAATGTGGTTTTCACCGTGAATGTGACCGTAGACACAGTGCTGCACACCGTACTGCAGCATCAGATTAGTAAAGCAGGTGTGCTCCGTGCGCGCAAAGAGCGGTGGATAGTGAAAGGCCGTAATTATCTGCTGCGCCTGCATTTTATGTGCCTGCTGCAGGGAAAGCTCCAGGCGGATTCCCTCGCGGTTATAGATTTTTCTGTCGGCCTCACTGAAGCTTTCGGCCGATGGCAGCAGCCATCCGCGGGTGCCGCAGACAGCAATATCCTCTGCCATAATGCAGTCGTTCTGCAGAAATTCAAAATGAGCACCGTAACGCTGCTGCATTTTGCTCAGGCTGCTCCACCAGTAATCATGGTTGCCGCGCAGCAGCAGCTTGCGTCCAGGAAGCCGCGCTAACCAGTCTAAATCCTGTGCTGCTTCTTCCAAAGTCATGGCCCAGGAAATATCACCGCAGACAATAACGGTGTCCTGTGCGGTTACAGTGTTTTGCCAATTAGCGGCAACCTTTTCTTTATGGTTGCGCCAATGCTCGCCGAAAACCTCCATGGGCTTGCTTGCCGGTTCGCCTGATAAATGCAGGTCGCCTATTGCGTAAATATGCATAATACTATCACCTGTAAGTGTTAAATTTGTTCTTACGCTTTGCTCAGCAGAAAGCGTGCTAAGGCCGGAACATCAGAAACATAGTAATCGGCACCTGCCTCCGACAATTCCTCGTAGCTGCCGAAGCCGAAGCCTGCGCCGATGCAGGCGATGCCATTGGCGTGAGCGGCGAGAACGTCCTCGCGGCGGTCACCGATAAGTGCTACAGTCTTTTTAGCTTCGGATGTAGTGAGCTGCCATTTTTCCAGAGCGGCGGCAACTACTAAAGCTTTCTTATCGGTTTTACCATCCAGGCTGCAGCCGGTTATATCTTCCAAATAGGGGTTGAAGCCAAAGCGTTCGGCAATTCTCAGCGCAAAAACCTCCGGCTTGGCGGTAGCCATGCCGAGGCGGCGGCCATCCTGCTGCAGGTCAGCCAATAATTCCATGATACCGGGATAAACCTTGTTCTCCCAGATACCGATATCGGTGTAGCGTTCACGATATTTTTCTACGCCGATTTCAGCCTGCTCTCTGGTCATGCCGTAATATTTGATAAAGCTGTCGCGCAGGGGCGGGCCGATGAAAACCTCCAGCTTTTTTAAATCGGGTTCTTCAATATTTTGAGCGCGCAGGGCGTATTGCACGCATTTGGTGATACCCTCAGCGGAATTTGTCAGGGTACCATCTAAATCAAAAAGTAAATTTTGAAACATTTATTGCTCCTTATTCGCTTCAATAGAATTTTTTTGGACTTGTATAACTGATTATAACACACTTTAGCAATTTAGTGATACAATAATGGTTATCAAAGACAGATAGATTTCATGAGGGGGAATAAAAAATGACAATTAAGCTTTTTGAAAATAATTCTTTGCTCAAACAGTGCGTGGCGAAGGTTACGGCCTGCACGCCCAAGGATGGCAAGTATCTGGTTGAGCTGGACCAGACTGTTTTCTTCCCGGAGGGCGGCGGTCAACTGAGCGACAGAGGCAAGCTGGCTGATGCGGTCGTAAGCCATGTAAGCGAAAAGGACGGTCACATCTACCATGAGTGCGACAAGCCGCTAGAGTTTGGTGCCGAGGTAGAGGCTGTGCTGGACTGGTCTGTGCGTCTGGACAGAATGCAGCAGCATTTGGGCGAGCATCTTTTGTCCTACGCCTGCTGGAAGCTGTTTGAGGCCAACAACATCGGCTTTCATATGAATGAGGATGATGTTTTCATTGACCTTGATAAGGAGCTGACGGACGAGGAGCTGCTGCAGGCAGAATTATATACGAATGAGATTATTTGGGAGAATCGCCCGGTACATATCAGCTATATGGACAGCACAGAGGCTGTCAAGCTGAAGGATAAAATGCGTAAGTTCAACAGCAAACTGACAGGTACGCTGCGTATTGTTTCGGTTGAGGATGCCGATATCTGCACTTGTTGTGGTACACACCCGCCGTTTACGGGGATGCTCGGCAGCGTTAAGGTCATCCGCCATGAAAAGCACAAGGGCGGTTGTCGCGTAGAGTTTGTTTGCGGCCGCAGAGCGCTTTTGGATGCGGATGCCAAGAACAGCATTCTGCTTAGCGTTGCTGCAAGTCTTTCCGTGAAGCCTGAGCAGGTGCCTGCTGCTGTAAGTAAACAGAAAAATGATTTGCTTGCACAGCTTGACATTGCCAAGAGCAAGCTGCTGAAGATTGAGGAAGAAAAGCTGCAGGAAACATATGCTGCTGCACCGGTGAATGCTGATGGAGTAAAGGTTTTGGCTTTGCCTATGGAAGGTCACGATGCCAAGGATATCAAAGCCTTTCTGCCGAAGGTTACTGCCTTGAAAAACACGCTGAGCCTTTTGCTAGCAGTGCAGCCTGAGCGCATCAGCTACGCAGTTGCTTTGGGGGCTGATACTGCAGGCGATTGCCGTAGTGTTATTAAGCTGCTCAACGAAGCCTTTGGCGGCCGTGGCGGCGGCAAGAGCGACTGCGCGCAGGGCGGTGCGGATTATTGCGCCGATTGGCAGGAAAAGCTGCAGAGCGTTGTAGAAAAGCTGAAGTAAAAAGAGCAAAATAAAAAGACGGCCAAACGACCGTCTTTTTATTTTCATGAACATATTGTCAATAAATGGGATAGCTGTTATAATAACACTAGAGATTCTGACAGGTCGGTTCCTCCGTAAGGAGGTGGGAGCATGACAGTAGCCGAAGCGTTGCAGATAATGTTAACATTTGGTTTGCTTGTTGCGACCATTATGTCTACACGTAAGTAATTTTGCTTACAATATAACAAAAGACCGACATTAGAGGTCAATGTCAGCCTTTTGTCAAATAACAACAATCAACAGAGAGGGCTGACACACCACTGCCAGAGTCTCTCTTTGTCTTTATTATAGCAAATTTATGTTTTCTGTCAAGCTTACAGCTCGTTGATCATAGCAATGAGTCTGTCAACCTCTTCGTCCTTGGTTGCCCAGCTGGTGCAAATGCGCACGCTGTAATTGCCGTCCTCCAGGTAAGCAATATGGCTGAGAGCAAATTCCTCGCTCAGCTTTTCAAATTGCGCCGGAGTCATAATCACAAATTGCTGGTTGGTGGGGGATTCGGTAACGAACTTGAAGCCTTTGGCTAACAGTGCATCACGGATTTTCAGCGCCTGCAGTGTGCCCTTGCCGCAGATTTTGCTGTAAAGGTGATCTTTCATAATTGCGCCGAACTGTACGCCGAGCAGACGGCCTTTGGCCATGATAGAACCGCATTGCTTAGCAATAGTGCGGAAGTCAGGCTTGAGTGCGTCGTTCAAAATAACAACTGCTTCGCCAAAGAGCAGGCCGCATTTGGTGCCGCCAATATAGAAAACGTCGCAGTTTGCTGCTAAATCCGCAGCAGTCATATCGTTGTCGGGAGCACCGAGAACATAGCCTAAGCGTGCGCCGTCAACAAAGAGGTAAAGACCGCAGTCCTTGCAGGCCTGGTATAAATCCTGCAGCTCTTTTTTGCTGTACATGCTGCCGATTTCTGTCGGTTGGGAGATATAAACCATTTTCGGCTGTGCCCAATGCTCACGGCTTGGATCAGTATCGTACATTTTCCATTCGTGGCGGATTTGCTCTGCGGTTAGCTTGCCGTCCTCGCTCGGAAGCGGCAGTACGCGGTGGCCTACATGCTCAATAGCACCGGCCTCATGCGTATTGATATGGCTGGGAACAGCGCCGTAAACAGCCTGATGCGGACGTAATGCAGCGCAGATAACCGTCAGGTTGGTTTGGGTGCCGCCAACGAGAAAATGCACGTCAGCGTTCGGGCAGGCGAAGGCTTCCCTAATCAATTTGCGTGCTTCGTCGCAGTAGGGATCAAGGCCGTAGCCGTCAGTCTGTTCCATGTTGGTTTGCACGAGTTTTTCAAGGACTGCAGGATGGCAGCCTTCGGTGTAGTCACTGTTAAAACGATAAGTCATTTTAAATCACCTTCAATATTTTAAAATTTATATATGTACTTTGGAGTTTAACTGTGTAAAGGCTCTATCGGAGGAGAACCTGTTACAAAAATTCCAAGACCTTCTTACTTCTTGCCTAAAATTTTCTTGCCTACAAATTCATATAACACAGGTAACAGGGAAAAGACGATGATGCCCAAAGTTACCAGCGTGAAATTATGCTTGATGGCAGGGATGTTACCGAAGAAGTAACCGCCGCCGACAAAGAGAAATACCCACACTACGGCACCGATGACATTGTAATGAGCAAAGGTCAGGTAGTGCATTTTGCCGATGCCGGCAACGAAGGGTGCAAAGGTACGCACAATCGGCACAAAGCGGGCCAGGAAAATCGCTTTATGACCATGCTTGTCATAAAATGCGCTGGCCTTGTCGACATGCTCCTTTTTAATGATGTTCTTCTTAATCATGTGCATACCGAGATGCTCGCCTATCATATAATTGCAGGCGTCGCCCAGCACAGCCGAAACTAAAAAGATGGGCACGATAATTTTGATATCCATGCCTTCTGGTGCGGCAGCAGCAAGAGCGCCGCAGGCGAAAAGCAGCGAATCGCCCGGTAAAAACGGGGTGACTACCAGACCAGTTTCGCAGAACACTACCATGAACAGGATTGCGTAAATCAGATGACCGTAGGCCATCATAATTTCCGGCAGATGCTTGTCCAGGTGCAGAATTAAATCGATAAAATACATTGCATATGCTTCCATAAAAATTTCCTTTCTTAACATTGAGTCATATAAAATAATTTTAACACAAAAAACCGAACGTTGTAAGAGAATTTTAAGCCGAAAATGTGATTTTTCCCTTAAATATGTGGTAAAATAGAAGTTATAAGGTTGTAATATACAAGTTTTAACAATTATTTAGATAAGGAGTGTTTTCTTTGGACCAAGAATTATGTTGGTGTGGCAGCGGTAAAGCATATGCAGATTGCCACAAAATGAATGATGCCAAAATTGCGTTGCTGCAGGCCCAGGGCTGCGAGGTTCCTGACCGTGATATGATTAAAACCCCGGAGCAGATTGCAGGTATCCGTGCAGCCTGCAAAATCAATACAGGCGTATTGGACGAGGTTGCCAAGTATATTAAGGCCGGTATGACTACTGCTGATATCGACAGAATCGTTTACGAATATACAGTAGCGCATAACGCTATCCCTGCACCGTTGGGTTATGAGGGCTTCCCGAAGAGCGTGTGTACCTCTATCAATGACCAGGTTTGTCATGGCATTCCCAGCGAGCATGACGTGCTGCGCAGCGGTGACATTGTTAATGTAGACGTTTCTACTATCTACAATGGTTATTATGCTGACGCATCCCGTATGTTTATGATTGGCAAGGTTGCTAAGCCGGCTGCAGATTTGGTTGCAATCACCAAGCAATGTCTGCTGCGCGGTATTGAAGCAGCTCAGCCTTGGGGTTTTCTGGGAGATATCGGCGCTGCCGTTTCCAAGCTGGCACATAAGCACGGCTATTCCGTTGTCGAAGAATTCGGCGGCCACGGCGTTGGTGTAGAATTCCATGAGGATCCGTTCGTCTGCCATGTAGGCAAACGCAAAACCGGGCTGGTGCTTGTACCGGGAATGATTTTTACTATTGAGCCGATGATTAACATGGGACACAGAGATATCTTTGTTGACGAAGCCAACAACTGGACTGTTTATACCTGTGACGGCAGTCTTTCCGCTCAATGGGAGCACCAGATTCTGATTACAGAAAACGGTCCGGAGATTTTAACATATTAATGGCTTGACGGCTGTGCAGGCAGTCTTAATCTTTATTATTGTGCCCGGGTCCTGCAGCTTGGGCAAATAGATAGCATAGGAGGCTATAATAATGACAGACTTTTTGGAAAAAACATTCCGCCTGAAGGAACATCAGACGGATGTCCGCACAGAAATTCTTGCCGGTATCACCACCTTTATGACAATGGCTTATATTTTAGCTGTTAACCCCGGCATTTTAAGTGCTGCCGGTATGGATGCGGGCGCTGTATTTACCGCTACTGCTTTGGGTGCTTGTCTTGGTACTCTGCTCATGGCGCTGTTCTCTAACTATCCTTTTGCTCTTGCTCCGGGTATGGGCCTGAACGCCTTTTTTGCTTATACTGTTGTAGGACAGATGGGTTACAGCTGGCAGGTTGCGTTGGCAGCAGTTTTTGTTGAAGGTATTCTGTTCATTGTTCTGTCCCTGACTAAGGTGCGCGAAGCGTTGTTCAACTCCATTCCGCCTGCGCTTAAGTTCGGCGTTACCAGCGGTATCGGTCTGTTCATCACCTTTATCGGCTTGCAGAATTCCAAGCTCGTTGTTGCGGGACCGACTCTCGTCGGCCTGTATCCGTTTAAGGCTGCTTTGGCAGACGGCACCTTCTGGTCCACCGGTATCGGTGCTTTGCTGGCACTTATCGGTATTCTGCTGACTGCGGTAATGATGACGAAAAAGGTTCCCGGCGGTATCCTCGTTGGTATTCTGGTTACCTGGGGCTTAGGCATGATTTGTGAGCTGACCGGTATTTATGTACCGAATCCGAAGCTTGGTATGTTCTCCGTTATGCCCAGCTTTGCTAACGGCATTTCTGTTCCCAGTCTGGCACCGACCTTTATGCAGCTGGATTTCAGTGCTATCTTCACCTTTAACTTTATTACAATCATGCTTTCCTTTATGTTTGTAGATTTGTTTGATACTCTCGGCACCTTGATCGGTGTTGCTTCCAAGGCCAAAATGCTGGACAAGGACGGCAAGCTGCCGAAGATTGAAGGCGCTCTGCTGGCTGACTCCATCGCTACTACCGGTGGTGCGTTGCTGGGTACTTCCACCGTTACTACCTTCGTAGAAAGCAGCGCCGGCGTTGCTGTCGGCGGCCGTACCGGTCTTACTGCTGTTACTGCAGCTGTTCTGTTCTTCCTCAGCTTGTTCTTTGCACCGATTTTCCTGGCAATTCCTGCCTTCGCTACCGCTCCGGCACTGGTAATTGTAGGCTTTTTGATGGTAAGCAGCCTGCTGAATGTAGACTTTGATGATATGACTGAGGCTATTCCTGCTTTTGTTGCAGCAGTAGCAATGCCTTTTATGTATTCTATCTCCGAAGGTATTTCCATGGGCGTTATCTCCTATGTGGCAATTAACCTGCTCAGCGGTGAATACAAAAACAAAAAAACCAGCTGGATTGTTTATGTGCTGGCAGTAATCTTTATCCTGAAATATATTTACGTGTAAAAGGATTGAGGTAATTAATATGATGGACCGTGTAAGAGCGGTCGCACTCGGTAACAGCCCTGCTGATATTCTTTTGAAGAACGGCAGGGTTGTTGACGTGCTGACCGAAACAATTTATGAAGCTGATGTTGCTATCGCCGAGGGCATGATTGCCGGTGTCGGCAGCTATGACAAGGCAGAAAAAATCATCGACCTGCAGGGAGCATATGTTGCGCCCGGTCTGATTAATGCACATTGCCATGTAGAAAGCTCGATGGCTGTGCCTGAGCATTACTGCGCCGAGGAGCTGCGTTGGGGCGTAACCACGCTGATTACCGACCCGCACGAGATTGCCAACGTAGCGGGCGCGACAGGCATTCACTATATGCTGGAGGCCGGCGGACAGATGCCGCTGAACTATTATGTGAACCTGCCTAGCTGCGTGCCTGCCACACGCTTTGAGCACAGCGGCTGTGTGATGGATGCGCGCAATATGATTAAGCTTGTCAATGAGCCGGGTGTACTGGGCATGGGCGAGATGATGAACGTGCCGGGAGTTATTTATAATTCCGCTGAGGTACAGAAAAAGCTGGACCTGTTCCAAAGTTTGGGCCGCGTAATCGACGGCCACGCACCCTGCGTGCGTGGCAAGGAGCTGGCCGCCTACGTTGCCAGCGGCATTGATACCGACCACGAGAGCATCAGCTGGGATGAGGCGAAGGAAAAGCTGCGCAACGGTCTGGCAGTGCTGGTGCGCGAGGGCAGTGCTTCGCGTAATCTGACGGCAATTTTGCGTGGCGTTATTGATGAGGGCATTGATGTAAGCAGTCTGGCCTTCTGCACTGATGATAAGCATCTTGCCGATATCCGCCATGAAGGCACCATCCGCCACTGCGTACAAATGGCAATAGCATTAGGCATGGAGCCTGTGCGTGCTTTGCGCTTGGCAACTATCAACGCTGCGCGTATTTACGGCCTGCGTCGCATGGGTGCCGTTGCTCCAGGCTGGGAGGCAGATTTGGTAGTTTTTGACAATCTGCAAAGCCTTATTCCGCAGGCTGTTTTCCATAAGGGCGTGGATGCGCTCAAGGCTTGCGAAAAGATTACGCCTGTTACGCCCAATGCCAGCCTGCAGGGCAGCGTGAAGCCTGCAGAGTTTGATGTCACAACCTTCTCCCTGTCGCATTTTGCGGATGACAGGGAATATCCGGTTATCACTATGCTTCCCGGTGAAATTTTTACCGAGAAAAGTACCATTATGGGCAAGGATATTGCCGCTGCCTTGGCAAGCGGCGATGTGTACCTGATTGCCGTATTGGAAAGACATCATGGCACCGGCAATGTGGGCCTCGGCCTTTTGCGTGGCTACGGCCTGAAGGACGGCGCAGTAGCGACAACTGTGGCACACGATTCACATAACCTAATTGTTATCGGCACAAGTCCGGAAGCAATGAATGCTGCCGCTAAGGAGCTGGTACGCGTACAGGGTGGTTATACATTGGTCAAGGGTACCGAGGTTGTTGATACGCTGCCGCTGAATATCTGTGGTCTGATGAGCAGCGCACCTGCCGAGGAGCTTATCGGCAGTCTTGATGAGATTGCGGCCAAGGCGCATGCGCAGGGAGTTTTAGACGGCATCGACCCGTTCATCAGCCTGAGCTTTATGGCGCTGCCGGTTATTCCCAAGCTGCGCATTACGGATATGGGAATGTTCGATACAGAGAAGTTTGAATTTATAAAATAGAGATATTTGAGGGGAAAGATATGCATAAACTTGTATCACAATTAGTTGTTTACCGCAATCTGCCGGCGGATAATTTGCTGGAGCCGTTGGCAGCTATCTGCGCTGAATTTGCAGCGGGTGATTATAACCGCGAAGAGCTGACAGCGGAAATTTATGAGCAGGTACATAAGCTGCTTGATATCGGCACCGTTTATGGCTTTGACAAAAATCTTTGGCACAATTATCTGGCTTTTTTACTGGTAAGCTGTGAAAATCCCTTTGCTATTACCTGTGAAAAGGTTGGTGCCTGTGATGGCAGCGTGAATCAGTTTGCCAAGCATGACTTCAAAATTTTTCAGCAGCTTTTTGCCTACGATTTCAGTGAATTGGAGCGTGCGCTGGAGATTAACTGCTTTTCGTTAATCAGCAATTATCAGGCTGTGGTAAAGCAGGAGCGTCGCTATAACAAAAATATCAGCGACAAGGTGCAGGCACTCAGCACTGCTTTGGAAGGTGCTGCTGATGCTGATGAGTTTTTCGCCTGCGTTACCAAATTCTATCATGATTACGGCGTGGGCAAGCTTGGTCTGAACAAGGCCTTCCGCATAGCGCAGGCGCAGCAGGGCGCGCCAGAGCTGGTGCCAATATCCAATACGGAGCAGATTATCTTTGCTGATCTCATCGGTTATGAGGACCAGAAGAAGCGCCTGTTGGAAAATACGGAGGCTTTTGTAGCAGGCCGCCCGGCAAATAACGTGCTGCTTTTTGGTGATAGTGGTACAGGCAAATCCAGCAGTATTAAGGCGCTTATCAACAAATATTATGATCAGGGACTGCGGATGATTGAAATCTACAAGCATCAGTTCCGTGACTTATCACAGGTTATTGCCCAAATAAAAAACCGTAACTACCGCTTCATTATCTATATGGATGATTTGTCGTTCGAGGAATTTGAAATCGAATACAAATATCTGAAGGCTATCATCGAAGGTGGTCTGGAGGTGCGTCCGGATAATATTTTGATTTACGCTACATCTAACCGCAGACATCTGATTAACGAAACGTGGAAGGACCGCAACGATGTAACGCAGGAGGACGGTATCTATAAGTCGGATACGATGCAGGAAAAACTTTCTCTGGTTAATCGCTTCGGCTGCACGATTTATTATGGACAGCCTACGCAGAAGGAGTACTACAAAATTGTCTGCGAGCTGGCTAAAAAGCAGGGACTGGAGCTTGATGACGACTTCCTTTGTGCCGAAGCGCGTAAGTGGGAGCTGCATCACGGCGGCATTTCCGGGCGTACAGCGCAGCAGTTTATTAATTATCTGCAGGGTGTTGCCGATTTTAGTAAAAAATAGCTTGCGTTTACTTGTAGGATATGTTACACTAATCTAGTGTTAATGCAAGCCGCTTTGCCAAGCAAGGCAGCTTCTAAATTATGAATATAATGTTCTTAGCAAAGAGAGGTGTAAAGAATGAAAGAAAAGATTCATCCGAATTACGGTGAAGTTACTGCTATCTGCGCATGTGGTGCAAGCTTCGTAACTGGTAGCACTAAGAAAGAATTACGCGTGGATGTTTGCTCTAAATGCCATCCATTCTTCACTGGTCAACAACGTAACGTAGCTGCTCGTGGCCGTATCGAGAAGTTCAACAAACGTTACAACAAAGAACAATAATCTATACAATAAGGCAGAGCTTGCACATGCGGGTTCTGCTTTATTTAGTTTTACGGAGTATATCTATGAGCACGAAAAAATTATCTGTAGGCGGACAAGCCGTAATTGAGGGCGTTATGATGCGCGGACCACATAAGGTGGCTGTTGCCGTACGCCAACCTGACGGAGAAATTGCCGTGGATGTAAATCCTGTCAACAGTATCCGTGATAAATATCCTGTTTTGAAAAAACCGCTGCTTCGCGGCGTTATTGCTTTATTTGAATCATTATATGACGGTATCAAGGCCTTGGCCTATTCGGCACAGGTTTCCGGCGAAGAGGACGAGCAGCTGACAGGCAAGGAGATGGCGATGACTATTGGTACTTCCGTATTGCTGGCTGTCGGTCTGTTTATTGTTATCCCGACCTGGTCTATGCGTTTTCTGCATGAGCTGACTGAGGATCCGATGATGCTCAACCTGGCTGAGGGCGTGCTGCGTATGGTTATTTTCCTGGCCTATATTGCAGCGATTTCCTCGATGGAGGATATTCAGCGCGTATTTCAGTATCACGGTGCGGAGCATAAAACTATTTACACCTATGAGGCAGGCTTGCCTCTGCGTGTAGAAAATGTGCGTCCGTTCAGCACATTGCACCCGCGCTGCGGCACTAACTTTCTGATGATTGTCATGCTGATAAGCATGTTTATTTTTACCTTCCTGGGCTGGCCCAGCCTGCTGGAGCGTATTGCTTCCCGCGTAGTGCTGATGCCGGTAATTGCGGGCGTCAGCTATGAGATTATTCGTTTTGCCGGTGCGCATAACGATAATAAGCTGGTGCATATGGCAATTATGCCGGGACTTTTGCTGCAGAAGCTGACCACGCGTCAGCCTGATGACAGCCAGATTGAGGTGGCAATTGCTTCGCTGAAGGCAGTGCTGCCGCCTGAAGAAATTATAGAATAAAAGTGATTATATAGATTTGCAGGCTGATCTATGAGGCTCTCCTTGGGGAGAGCTGGCGCCCGTAGGGCGACTGAGAGGGGACTGCACTATTCTGCCTTTAAAATAACGTTATGTTGAACACTTCGCTTGTAGGAGAGAATGTTTTCTTAACGAATCACTTTGAATTAAATTTATAAGACTAACATAACACTTGAGAGGAGAATTTCTAATGCTCGACAAATTGCAGGCACTAGAAGACAGATATTTAGACTTAGAGGCAAAAATCAGTGACCCCGAGGTTATTGCCGACCAGACCAACTGGCTGAAGGCTACCAAAGCGCATGCCAAGCTGGAACCGATTGTTACCGCTTACCGTGAATATCGCGATATGATTAAGGCTCGCGATGAGGCAGAGGAGCTGCTCGCAGCAGGCGATGACGAAGAGCTGGTTGAAATGGCAAAAGAAGAGCTGAAGGAGCTCAAACCGCAGATTGAAGAATATGAGGAAAAGCTCACGATTCTTTTGCTGCCTTCCGACCCGAACGATGATAAAAACGTTATCGTGGAAATCCGCGGCGGTGCCGGCGGTGATGAGGCTGCACTTTTTGCCGGTGTTCTCTTCCGTATGTATCTGCGCTATGCAGAAACCCGTGGCTGGCGCGTTGAGGTTATGGATTCCAACCCGACTGAGCTGGGCGGCTTTAAGGAAGTAGTATTCCAGATCAGCGGCGACAGCGTTTACAGCCGTATGAAATTCGAAAGCGGCGTACATCGTGTACAGCGCGTGCCGGAAACAGAATCCCAGGGACGTGTGCACACCTCTACCGTTACCGTGGCTGTACTGCCGGAGGCTGAAGAGGTTGATGTAGAAATCAATCCTGCAGACCTGCGTATCGATACCTACCGTGCAGGCGGTGCCGGCGGCCAGTACGTAAACAAAACCGAATCTGCAGTGCGTATTACCCACATTCCGACAGGTATTGTGGCACAGTGTCAGGATGAAAAATCTCAGCTGAAGAACCGTGAAAAATGTATGCGTGTATTGCGTGCGCGTATTTTGGAGCAGGCGCAGGAGGAGCAGCGTGCCGCTACTGCCGAGGACCGCAAGAGTCAGGTAGGAACAGGCGACCGCAGCGAGCGTATCCGTACCTACAACTATCCGCAGGGACGCGTTACCGACCACCGCATCGGTCTGACCTTGCATAAGCTGGACAGCATTGTCAACGGTGATCTGGACGAGCTGCTGGGTGCGCTGATTACTGCTAAGCAAAGCGAACAATTACGGCAGGTGAAATAAAATGGATAAGCCGGTTTGGACGATTATGAAAATCTTAAACTGGACTAAGCAGCACTTCGAGGCTAAGGGCGTGGAAAATCCACGCCTTGATGCCGAAGTGCTGCTTTGTGCTGTCTTGAAATGTGAACGCATTAAGCTGTATACCGAGTTTGACAAGCCTCTCAGTGAGGAGGAGCGCGACAAGATGCGCTCTTATGTAGAGCGACGCGCTAAGCATGAGCCGCTGGCCTACATTATCGGCGAGCGTGCCTTTATGCGCAATAACTTTAAGGTTACGCCTGCTACCCTGGTGCCGCGTCCGGAAACGGAGCTGTTGGTGGAAAGCCTGGTGAAGGCAGCGCCGATGCTGCGTGCAGACGGTGCTGTAAAGGCTTTGGATATCGGTACCGGCAGCGGTGCTATCATCGTTTCGCTGCTTGATTATCTGCCTGCTGCCGTAGGCGTGGGCGTGGATATCAGCAACGAGGCCTTGGCGGTGGCGAAGGAAAATGCCGCCGCTATCGGCGTGGATAAGCGTGTGGCCTTCCGCCAAAGCGATTTGTTCAGCAACGTGCCTGTAGAGAAAAAGTTTGACATCATCGTTTCGAATCCGCCGTATATTCCTGCTGCCGATATTGCAACGCTGGCGCAGGATGTACAGCAGGAGCCACGCACTGCGCTTGACGGCGGTGCGGACGGACTTGATTTTTACCGCCGCATCTGTGCCGAGGCTGCGGAGCATCTGGCTGAGGATGGATTGCTGGCGTTTGAAATCGGCATTGACCAAAGCGAAGCGGTGCAAAAGCTGTGTCTGGAGCATGGCTTTGCCAAAACTGCTGTGCGTATGGACTATGCAGGCATACCGCGCATGATTTTTGCTTTAAAAGAAAAAGAGGGTGAGGATAAATATGAAAACATCCTACTGGAAATTACAAAAGAACTCTGATAATCAAGAGATTATGCAGGAGGCAGCGGCATTAATCCGTGCGGGTGAGGTTGTATCATTCCCGACGGAAACAGTTTACGGCCTGGGTGCGGATGGACTGAATCCTGAGGCTGTAGCCAAGATTTTTGCTGCCAAGGGCAGACCTAACGATAATCCGTTGATTCTGCATATCGCTAAAAAGGAAGATATTGCGCAGCTGACTACCTGCCTGAACGCTAATGCAAAAAAGCTTATGGAGCATTTTTGGCCGGGACCGCTGACGCTGATTGTCAATAAATCTGCTATTGTGCCTGACGCTGTAAGCGCAGGACTGGAAACTGTCGCTGTACGCTTCCCATCCAATAAATTCGCCCAGGATTTTATCCGCGCCTGCGGTTGCCCTATTGCGGCGCCGTCGGCCAATATTTCCGGTCGTCCGAGCCCGACGAATGCTCAGGACGTGCTGGAGGATATGCAGGGAAAAATTGCCGGTATGCTTGATGGCGGCAACTGCGGCATCGGGCTGGAATCCACCGTAGTGGATACAACGAGTGCTGTTCCCACTATCCTGCGACCGGGCGGCATTACCTATGAAATGCTGACGGAGGTTATGGGTGCGGTAGAGATTGACCCTGCCCTGCAGGGAGATAAAAACTTTAAGCCCAAGGCTCCGGGAATGAAGTACCGTCATTATGCGCCGAAGGCACCTGTTTACCTGTTTGAAGGCGAAGCTTGCAAATGTTTGCCGCAGGTTATTGCCAAGGCTCTGGCTGAAGGCAAAACCGTCGGCGTGCTGTGCGGACATGAGCTGGAAAGCGAGCTGGCAGAGCTTGTCGAAAAGCAGCAGCTGCAGCTTTCCTGCTGGGGTGACAGCCGTGAACAGCTGGCTGCTGATTTGTTCTACCTGCTGCGTGATTTTGACCGTACCTGTCCGGACGTTATTCTCGCCGAAGGCGTGGAGGAGGACGGCCTGGGACTGGCAATCATGAACCGCCTGCGTAAGGCTGCGGGCTATCAGATTATAACGCTGGAAAACGGCAGCCTGCATTTAAAAAATAATGTAAATTTACCGACATTTATGTTACAATAAAGGTTAAAGATAATCCTGGCATTAAAAAACAGGAGAGGAGAAGATTATTTATGAAAATTGCAATGGCTTGTGATCATGGCGGCTTCCATCTGAAGGAGCATATCAAAAAATATTTAGAGGATAAAGGCATCGAGGTTGTTGACCATGGTACCTACAGCGAAGATTCCGTAGATTATCCCGACTATGCTGCTAAGCTGTGCGAGGATATTACCAGCGGTGCCAGCGGTGCGCAAAAGGGCATCCTGATTTGCGGTACCGGTATCGGTATTTCTATCGCTGCTAATAAATGCAAGGGTATTCGCGCTGCTTTGTGCGGTGATGTTTTCTCCGCTAAAATGAGCCGTGAGCATAACAATGCCAACGTCCTCTGCATGGGCGAGCGTGTTCTGGGCGTAGGTCTGGCAGAAATGATTACCGATGCTTGGCTGGAAACTGAATTTGCCGGTGGTCGTCATGAACGCCGTGTAAATAAAATCATGGATTTGGAAGCAAAATAATCGTCTTTGCGTCGCAGCCTAAACGATTCTTGTGTTTCTGAAAATAAACAGAAAAGAAGTAAAGCAACAATGGAAACAAATATGCAAATAGCTAAGGAGCTGGCAGCAGCTGCTGAAGAGCTCATTAGTATAGCAAAGCCTAAAAAGGGACAGATTTTCGTGCTTGGCTGCAGCACCAGCGAAGTACTCGGCAACAAAATCGGCACCGGCGGCAGCAGTGAAACAGCTGTTGCTATGTTCAAGGCGCTGAAGGCAGTGTGCGATGCACACGAGCTTTATCTTGCCGTACAATGCTGCGAGCATCTCAACCGTTCCTTAGTAGTGGAGGCAGCTACAGCCGAACGCTACAATCTTGAGGAGGTTACCGTGCGTCCGGTGGCTCATGCCGGCGGCGCTATGGCAACTGCTGCCTACGAAAATTTTGCTGAACCTGTAGTAGTAGAAAAGATTTCTGCTCATCTTGGTATTGATATTGGCCAGACGCTCATCGGCATGCATCTCAAACGAGTTGCTGTACCTGTACGCCTGCAATATAAAAAAATTGGCGAAGCAGTGCTGACTGCCGCTAAAACTCGTCCGCCGTTGGTGGGGGGGCCGCGTGCCCAATATCTGGAAAATCGCCCATAAGGCATTATCTGCGTCGTTATCATTTCCTCGACGTATGAAAAATACGCCGTCGGAAATGCTGTTTAGCATCTGATAACTTCTGAGCGATTTAAAATCTTCCGCATGGTACAAGGCACCGTCTGCGTCTTTTAGTAGAGCAGATTTTCTGAGCGCTTATCCACAGCCTGTGGATAAAACTGGTTGATATTTAATGTTTTATTTTTAGGAGGGACTTAAAATGAATCTGGAAAAACTTAGCGTAGTTGATCCTGAGCTGAAAGGTTACATTGATGCGGAGCTGAACCGCCAACGTGACAAAATCGAACTGATTGCATCCGAAAACATCGTTACTCCCGCAGTAATGGAGGCTATGGGCAGCGTACTGACCAATAAGTATGCTGAAGGCTATCCCGGTCATCGTTATTATGGCGGCTGTGAATATGTTGATAAGGTTGAAACTTTGGCTATTGAACGTGCCAAAAAATTATTCCATGCCGAATATGCTAACGTACAGGCTCACTGCGGTGCCAGCACCAATATGACCGTGTACTTTGCTTTCCTGAAACCCGGCGATACCATCATGGGTATGGACCTGTCCCAAGGCGGTCATCTTAGCCATGGATCCCCGGTAAATATTTCCGGTACCTATTTTAACGTTGTTCATTATGGCGTTAATCCGGAAACCGAGCTGATTGATTATGATGCTATGGACAAGCTGGCTAAAGAACATCATCCGAAACTGATTGTTGCCGGTGCCAGCGCTTATCCGCGGATTATCGATTTCAAACGCATCGCTGATATTGCTCATGCTAACGGCGCTCTGCTGCTGGTTGATATGGCACACATCGCCGGCTTGGTTGCAGCAGGTCTGCATCCGTCTCCGGTTCCGTATGCTGATATCGTAACCACTACCACCCACAAAACTCTGCGCGGTCCTCGCGGCGGTCTGATTCTGACCAACAATGAGGAATATGCCAAGAAAATTAACAAGGCTATTTTCCCCGGCATCCAGGGTGGCCCGCTGATGCACGTTATTGCTGCTAAGGCTGTTGCTTTCGGCGAAGCTCTGAAGCCTGAATTCAGAGAGTACGCAGAAAACATTGTCAAGAATGCCAAGGCTTTTGCCGAAGGTCTGAAGGCTGAAGGCTTCCGTCTGGTTTCCGGCGGTACCGACAACCATCTGATTCTGGTTGATGTACGCAACAAAAACCTGACCGGTAAGGAAGCAGAAAAGCTGCTGGATAATATTGGCATTACCTGCAATAAAAACACTATTCCGTTTGATCCTGCCAGCCCGTTTGTAACCAGCGGCATCCGTTTGGGTACTCCGGCTGCTACTACCCGCGGCTTCAAAGAAGAGGACTTCAAAGAGGTTGCTTCTATTATGGGCCTGGTGCTCAATAACCCTGAAGATACTGATAAGCATGCAGAGGCTGCAAAACGTGTTGCTGCACTGTGTGCTAAGTATCCGTTATATACTAATTTATAATTAAGACGACCGATAAAGCTTTATCCGCTTCGTCTTAATAAGAAAAGGAGCGATATATCCAATGCAAATCAATGTAGTAAACCATCCTTTGCTGCAAGCAAAAATGACTATCCTGCGTGACAAGGATACCAAGAGCGTAACCTTCCGCCACATCATCAGTGAGGTTGCAGCGCTGCTGACCTTTGAAACTACCAGAGATTTACCTATGGAAGAAGTAAAGGTTACCACTCCGCTGTGCGAAACCACCGGCTGTCGTATTAAAGGCAGTGTCACTGTTGTGCCTATCCTGCGTGCAGGCCTGGGCTTTATGGAGGGCGTACTCAGTGTTATTCCCGAAGCCAATGTTGGTCATATCGGCATGAGCCGTAACGAAGAAACTCTGCTGCCGATGGAGTATTACTGCAAGCTGCCTGCGGATATGGACGCTTATACTATTGTTGTTGACCCGATGCTGGCAACCGGCGGCAGTGCTATTGCTGCTATTGACCAGCTCAAAAAGCGTGGTATGAAAAACCTGCGCTTCATGTGCCTCGTTGCTGCTCCCGAAGGTGTAGAAAAACTGAATGCAGCACATCCTGATGTGCCTATCTACACTGTTGTGCTTGATGATCATCTTAATGAGCATGGCTACATCGTGCCGGGCTTGGGCGATGCAGGCGACAGAATTTTTGGTACGGTATAAAAAATTATGGAACGCAAAACAAGACCCGGCTGGGATGATTACTTTATGGAGATTGCCAGAGTAGTCAGCAGCCGTTCAACCTGTATGCGCCGCAGTGTCGGCGCGGTAATCGTCAAAAATAAACAGATTGTAGCGACAGGCTATAACGGTACGCCTAAGGATTTGCCTCACTGTGAGGTTACGGGCTGCCTGCGCGAGCAGCTGCATGTGCCTTCGGGGCAGATGCACGAGCTTTGCCGCGGTATTCATGCGGAGCAGAATGCTGTTGTTCAGGCTGCCTATCATGGTGTGTCTGTCAACGGCGGTACGCTGTACTGTACGCATCAGCCATGTGTGGTCTGCACCAAGATTTTGATTAACGCAGGCATTAAGCGCATTGTTTATGCTAATCCTTATCCGGATAAGCTGGCGGAGGATATGATGGCTGCGTCGGGAATTGAAATCTGCGTGCTGGATAAGAAGTAATTTTTTACAAGCTTTGGAGGACTGTCTCTCGGCAGTCCTCTTTTTTTGCTTGACTTTGGAGCAAGCTCCAATGATATAATTAGTCAACAAGATAAATTTCAGAAAACGGAGTGATATTTATGCATATGGCAGATGCTTTGCTTTCGTCCGCTGTTGCCGGCGGCATGTACGCCTGCTCCTTAGTTGCTGCAGGCTACGCGTTGCGCAAGGTGCAACAGGAGCGCAATGACAAAATTTTACCTGTGATGGGCGTGATGGGAGCATTCGTTTTTGCGGTACAGATGCTTAACTTTACCATACCGGGAACAGGCTCATCGGGCCATTTGTGCGGTGGTATGCTGTTGGCGGCTGTTGTCGGTCCTTACGCTGCTTTTTTGACGATGATCAGCGTGCTGCTGATTCAATGCCTGCTGTTTGCGGACGGCGGTCTGCTGGCGCTGGGCGCTAACATTTGGAATATGGCGTTTTACGGCTGCTTTGTCGGCGGTGACGTAATTTGGGCGCTGGCGATGCGCAGCGGTATGACACGCACCAAAATTATCATCGCATCGGTTCTTGGCAGTGTACTTTCCTTGCAGCTGGGTGCTTTTTCTGTTTCGGTTGAAACGCTGCTGTCGGGAATTACGCAATTACCCTTTGCTGCTTTTCTGCTGTTTATGCAGCCTATTCATCTGGCAATCGGCTTGGTTGAGGGTGCAATTACCGCAGCGGTTTTGGTATTTTTGTTTGCTGCCCGTCCCTCACTTTTGTGGTGTGCGGAGGAAAGTGAGTCTGCAAGCAGTGTATCTTTGAAAAATGTGCTGGCGATTATGGGAGCAGCGGCAGTTGTTCTGGCCGGTGGTCTTTCCCTGCTTGCTTCCGAGCTGCCGGATGGCCTGGAGTGGTCCTTGGAGCGCATGACAGGCAGTACGGAGCTGGAAAGCGCTGACAGCAGCGTTTACGCTTTGAGCGAAGCGGTGCAAAGCGTGACGGCGCTGCTGCCGGATTACAATTTTGCCGGCAGCGAAAGTGCTGCAGGCACTTCCTTTGCCGGTGTTGTGGGTGCGGTAATCGTTATGCTGCTGATTCTGGCCGGCGGCAAAGTATTAAAGAGCTTCCGGGGCAACCATGAACAGGCTTGAGCGTGCCATCTCCGCTATTCACGTTTTAGATGAGCTGGCAGGTAGAAATACGCTCGTTAACAAATTGCATCCTCTGGCGAAGCTTGGCGCTGTAATGTGCTTTATTCTCACAGTGCTTTCGTTTGATAAGTATGCCTTGAGTGGTGTTGTGGCGATGGGCATTTATCCCGTCTTTTTATATCAGCTGGCAGATTTATCCTTATGCGAAGGCATTAAGCGCTTTAGGACAGTTGCCTTTCTGCTCATAGGTTTAGGCTTGGCCAATGTCTATTTTGATACGGCAGTGTTGCTCAATATAGGCGGCATTGCTGTCAGCGGTGGCTGGGTGTCGCTGTTTGTTTTGCTGCTCAAGGGCTTGTGGAGCTTTTTGGCAGTGTACTTTCTCATTGCGACAACCGGGATGGAGCAAATTTGTTACGCTTTGCAGCTTTTGCATCTGCCCAAGGTGATGAGTGTTGTGCTGCTGCTGACCTATCGCTATCTGATTTTACTTTTGCAGGAGGGCAGCCGTATGAGTGCTGCCTACGCTCTGCGTGCGCCGTACAGTAAGGGGATTGCCTTCAACGCTTGGGGTACGCTGGTGGGACAGCTGCTTTTGCGCAGCATAGACAGAGCGCAGACAGTGTACGAAAGCATGGCACTGCGTGGCTTTGACGGTACGTTTTATCTGCAGCGTGCGGCGGACGGTAAGGGGGCGTTGGCATTTGTGCTGCTGAGCCTTGGCTTTTGCCTTGTGTTCCGCTTGTTGCCGGTGTTTGCGATTTTAGGCAGCTTGCTGTAAGGGAGCGTTGGACAGACGATGGAAGAAAATATTATTGAAATAGAAAATCTGCACTTTGCTTATGCTAAAAAGCATAAACATAAGGACGCTATGGTGCTGCAGAACATCAGCTTCAGCGCCAAGGCAGGTGAACGCATAGGCTTAATCGGTGCCAACGGCGTAGGCAAATCAACACTGCTGAAAATTTTTGTCGGTCTTTTGGAGGCAGAAGATATCGGCAAAGTAAGGCTTTGCGGTCTTGATTTAAACAAAAAGAACCTGCGCGAGCTGCGCAGGCGTATAGGCTATGTCTTTCAGGATTCGGACAGCCAGCTTTTCATGGCAGATATTTACAGTGATGTTGCCTTTGCGGCGCGTAATTGCGGTTACAGCGAGCAGGAGGTGCAGAAACGTGTGACGCAGGCTTTGGCGCAGGTGCATTTGGAGAATTTGGCCAAGCGTCAGATTTATCGCCTGAGCGGCGGTCAGAAAAAGCTGGCGGCGATTGCCGGTATTTTAACGCTTACACCGCAGCTGGTGCTTATGGACGAGCCTTCCGCTGCTTTGGATCCCAAAAACCGCCGTAACCTGATAAATATTCTGCGCAGCCTGCCCTGCGCACAGCTTATTGCTTCGCACGATCTGGATTTTATCTATGCAGCCTGCGACAGAGTAATTTTGCTGCACGACGGCCAAATTGCTGCTGACGGCGCAGTGAAGGATGTATTGCGTAATCAGGAGCTGTTGGAAGCATGTAATCTGGAATTGCCGCTGATGTTTCAGCAGGCGGATTAAAAAAGCACTGCTCACATTTCCTTACGGGAGATGCAGAGCAGTGCTTTGCTTTTTATGCTTATTTTACTTTGACATAGGTAACGCCTGCGGCGTAGCAGTCAAGCTCGTAGGGCTGGTACATCAGATAAAGATGACCGTCCTCGGTGATGATATAATCCTTACTTACTTTGAAGTTGTCGATGTTATCAATAAACGGCGCTTCGCTGACAGTCTTTAAATCTGCACCGTAAACAGGCAGCTTCTTGGCCTTGATATCCTGCTTCAGCTGCTCGGCGTCCAGCTTTTCAATGAAGCGGGTGTAGGGAACACGCTTGCCGGTAGCCTTGTCATAAACAATGCCGTGCGTATAATACATACCATGAGCAGCCTTGTCATAATAGTACCAGGTGTTGAAGGTGAGGCAGATAAACTGGTCATTTTCGTAAATCACCTCATAATTGCTGCCGACAGCACGCATATCCGGCTGGCGCAAATCCTTGCGCGATTTGCTGACCATTTTTTGGATATCGCGGTTCATGCGCTGTGCTGCCTGCGGATTTTCCTGCGTGAAAACAGGATATTTATAGTCAAAGCGGTCGCCCTTGTCAACTTCTGTTTGCTGTGCGGCCGACGCACCCGCTGCTACTGCCATCGCTAAAAATAACGTGAGAAGAATTTTTTTCATTCGTATTAGCCTCCTTTGTAGGAATTGTATTTGGTACTATAATAGTATAAAATAAAAGGGTATCTGTAAAGATGCCTGAGCGGGGGAAGTGTAAAATCTTTGTAGCCTGCGCAGGAAGTATTTGTAAACTTGAGGGGATTTTGAAAATGTTAGGAACAATCGTTAATGTAAGTGCAATTTTAACCGGCTCTGTAATCGGCAGTTTTCTCAGCAGAGGTGTTAACGAACGCTATAAGACAGCGCTTTTCGACGGCCTTGGTCTGGCAACCGTGGGACTGGGAGCGAACGCCTTTGTCAGCAATATGCCGAAAACAACTTATCCGGTATTATTTATCGCCAGCATCGCCATTGGTACTGTTATAGGAACGTGGCTGGATATCGACGGACGCTTTCACAGGCTTTTGGCAAGCGCCAAGGGTGGCAGCAAGCTGGCGGAAGGACTTTCAACCGCTATTTTGCTGTTCTGCATCGGCACACTTTCTATTTTAGGACCGATTGAAAGCAGGCTCAACGGCAACAATACTTATCTGTATACCAACGCGACGCTTGATTTTGTTTCGTCGATTATTCTTGGCTCGGCCTATGGCATCGGCATTGCAGCGGCAGCCTTGGTGCTGCTTTTGTGGCAGGGGAGCATTTATCTTTTCGCCGGCGTAATTGCGCCTTATATGACGCCGGCGCTGATGGGAGAAATTTCTGTTTTGGGTGGCATTTTTCTGATGAGCAGCGGCCTGGGAATTTTACAGCTGCGTGACTGCAAAACGCTGAATATGCTGCCGGCGCTTATTGTACCGCCGATTTTTTACGCGCTGATGGCAGCGGTACGATGATTTTTTAGAGTTCATCAAAACGATGCAAAGTTCACAGATTATCCATTGACTAATCAGTCAGTTCGCCTTATAATAAGCTCATCAGTTAGCAATCCCACTGACTGATACATAATACCCCTTTTCTTTTTATACATCCTTTCACAACATCAACCCTCTGAAAGCAGCAGTGCCGAACGCATGGCACTGCTGCTTTTTTTTATTTATGCGGAGAAAAGCACAGCACAAGCAAAATTAAAAGTATACTTACGATTTTTGGCGAATTTCCGGAAGCATACTTTCAATTTTTCGAGGATTTTCGAAAGTATACTTTAAAAAGAGGCAATGTTATTCTTTTCTGCCAAGCTTAAAAGGTAGCAGAAGGCGTAGGCCGGGATGCGCAAAAGCTGCTTGCCGTCAGGTGTGTCATGTACACCATAATCGTCCTGGCGCTTAGTAATAATTATGCCAAGCTCGGCTTTGCCTGCAAGGGTACAGATAGCGTCATTGTTGCTGATGGGTGCTTGCTCACGATATTTTACTTCAATCAAAATATCTTTATTAGCAGGATATTCAGCAACGACATCTATTTTCTTTTCCGAACCGGCAGCACGATAATAGCCTACGCTGGTAGCCTTGCGATAACAGAAGGTTTTAACATGCTTATAAATAGTTGTTTCTACAATTTTACCCATTTCTGCAGCATTTGTGAGCAGGTCATCATTCATTAGCACGGCATTACGTATAGCTGCATCAGCAATATAGATTTTCGGCTTGCTTTTAAGAATTTTTTTGCCTTCGATATGGACAGGATTACTGATGTAGATTAAATTAGCACTTTCCAGGTAGCGGACATAATTTTCCACAGTAGGGCGTGATACACCATTCAGTTCTTTGGCAATGCTGTCGTAGGAAACGATTTCAGAGGAAACATTGCACAGGTAGAGAAAGATGCGCTCCAATTCCAGGGGATTACGGATATTATACAAGGCAGGTAAATCTCGCTTTAAAACCTTGTCTACAATGTCTTCACGCATAATCTGCTGCGCAAAAAAATCATCCTCAGCTAAAGCAAGCTCCGGGAAGCCACCAACAAGAAGATAGCGGTTAAAGTGCAGTCGGAGGCTTTCTAATTTGAGCATAATATTGGTACGCTCGGCCTGAGTCATCGACAGCAGCTGCGAAAGCAACAGATTTTTGGGAAGATTTGTGATACTGATGCCGATAAGTGAACAATATTCATAAAAAGAAAGCGTTGGTACCTGAATTACAGACCAGCGGCCGGCACCACTTTCGGTGCTGCCCTTTACCAGAGCCGGGCTTGCAGAACCGGTTGCGATAACCTTGCTTTCAGGTTGTGTGTCGTAGATGATTTTTAACCAACCGGGCCAATCAGCAGCATATTGGATTTCATCAAAAAAGTAATAAACATCTTTATCAGGATGAATATTTTCGTGATAGCATTCTAATATGGCATCCATGCTGCTTAATTTTAAAATAGGATGATCTAGGGAGATAAAAACGATTTGCTCAGGCGCAACACCCTGCTTCAGCAAATTATCGATAACCTGATATATAATGGTTGTTTTACCGACACGTCTGGCACCGGAAAGAATGACGTTGCGACGTATAGTGGTATGAGAAATTTTTTCCAGTGTTTCATAATAGGAAATTCGTTTGTAGCTTTTGAGAAATGCAGGGGCTACTGCACCAGTTTTCCACCAAGAGTTGAAGCCTGCAAGGACTTTTAAAATATTTTCTTGCTTAATAATAGCCATAATATCACCGCCTTACAATTCTATTATAAACCACTCAAAAGCACAGCACAAGCAAAATTGAAAGTATACTTACTATTTTTGGCGAATTTCCGAAAGTATACTTTTAATTTTTCGGGGATTTTCGCAAGTATACTTTAAAACGCGTTAAAAATGACTTTGGCAAGTGTTTTACTCCAGCGCAGGCAGGCCAGTGCAAGGCGCTGTCTCAACATCGCAAACATTCTTAATAGGAATAAATATTATTCTGTTGGAAATTTTCTGAAAAAATCTCTTGACTAGGTACTTATCCGCCATTATAATATAAGTATGATTTAGATTAGAGTAAATCGTAAATAGAGTTACTCCAATCTATAATTTCACCCCTTGATTATGAAATCCTTGACACAGGCGAAGCTCGTGCATGGTAGAGGAAACAAGGCAACTCTTACCGGACTTGCAGGCGGGAACTTGCGAAGGATTTTGTAATAAATAAAAATCTCTTAAGATAAGAGGAGGAAATTAAAATGAAAAAATCCTTAGTACTCGCAATGGCAATGGCTCTTGGTGTAACCGCTTCCGCTTACGCTGCTAACCCGTTCTCTGACGTTCCTGCTGGCCACTGGGCTTATGACAGCATCAACAAGCTGGCTGCTGCTGGCGTAATCGAAGGCTACGGCGACTCCACCTTCGGTGGCGACAAACTGATGACCCGTTATGAAATGGCTCAAATCGTTGCTAAAGCAATGGCAAAAGGCGCTAACGTTGACAAACTGGCTGCTGAATTCGCTGATGAACTGGATAACCTGGGCGTTCGCGTTGCTAACCTGGAGAAAAAAGCTGACAATGTAAAAGTAACTGGCGAACTGCGTTATCACTACAAAGATGATGGTGCAGATATCAATGGCTACGCAACTAAACTGCGTTCCCGTATTTGGATTAAAGGTGCAATCAATGATGACTGGACTTATACCGGCATGCTGCAAAACGAACAAGACCTGAAAGACAACGCTGGCAATGAAAATACTGATTTCCAACGTGCTTACGTAAATGGTAAACTGGGTGGCTTGAAAGTTCAGGCTGGTCGTTACAACAACAAACTGGCTGAAGGCAATGTTTATGATAACCGTTTTGATGGCGTTCAAGTTGCTTATGGCAAAGACGTTAAATTAGTAGCTGGTTATGGTAAAGCTGACCCTGGCAGCAGTGAGAAAATTAAAGCTGACGAAGCTTACTATGCAGAGTTGTCCGGCAAAGCTGACAAACTGTCCTTAGCTGCTGGCTATTATGACTTCAAAGATATTGATCGTCAAACAGCTGCTGCTAAAGCAACTGGCAAAGATCAAAGCATTTGGGCTGTAGCTGCTAACTATGCATTCGATAAAAACTTCAAACTGGGTGCAATGTATCTGAATGGTGATGAAGATGGTTACAAGGGCGACGATGACGGCTTTGTAGTAACCGCTTCCTACAAAGGTGCAAAAGCTGCTAAAGCTGGTTCCTGGGGTTTAGTTGCTAAATACTATGATCAAGGTCTTGCTACCTATGTTGATCATACTATGAACGGCTATGCTGATAGCTATAAAGCTGCTGATCAAGGCTTCAAAGGTTATAGCGTAACTGCTAACTACACCTTTGCTAAGAACATTGTTGGCCAGGTTGAATGGTATGATCTGGAAGCTAAGG